>Ga0302326_10000007_pt1 | contig 688038 bp, 640 predicted proteins | sample Palsa_T0_3_FD_202264 | JGI IMG/M metagenome (GOLD analysis project Ga0302326, IMG submission 202264) | Peat permafrost microbial communities from Stordalen Mire near Abisko, Sweden - Palsa_T0_3 | ecosystem: Environmental > Terrestrial > Soil > Palsa > Peat permafrost | place: Sweden: Abisko... | reverse complement strand
GCGCCGCGCAGCTGGTCCGAAAAAGCGTATCCCAAACTCGTCTACTACAAGAAGCACGACATCGGCGGCCACTTTGCCGCCTGGGAACAGCCGCAACTCTTTTGCGAAGACGTTCGCGCGACGTTCCGATTTGTGCGCTAGATGAAACGAAGCAATAAGGAGCACAGGATGAAGCGTCTCTGGATCCCTGCACTTTCTCTACTAGTCGTTCTGTCCGGTACCTTCAGCGCGCGCGCCGTGGCGCCCGTGAAGAACATCGTCTTGGTACACGGCGCTTTCGCAGATGGATCGAGTTGGTCAAAAGTGATCCCCCTGCTTCAGGCAAAGGGCTACAACGTCGTCGCCGTTCAGAATCCGCTTTCATCGCTTGCCGCTGACGTCGCTGCAACGAAGCGCGCGCTTGCGCAGGCGAACGGTCCCGTGATCCTCGTCGGGCATTCCTGGGCGGGAATGGTCATCAGTGAAGCGGGAAGCGATCCAAAAGTTGTGGGCTTGGTGTATATCTCCGCACTCGTTCCGAAAAGGGGTCAATCCGCGGCCGACGCGACCAAGGGATATCCCACCGCTCCGGGCTCCGCACAAGTGAAACAGGATGCTGCGGGCTACCTGACGCTCACGCGCAAGGGCGTAGACGAGGACTTTGTTCCCGAACTGCCCGCCGCCGAGCGCGGGATCGTGTATGCAACGCAGGGGCCGTGGAACTCCACCGCTCTCTCGGAAAAGGTTCTGAACCCGGCGTGGCAGTCGAAGCCGTCATGGTTGATCGAGGACGCCAACGATCGCATGGTTCCACCGCAGTATGAGAAAGACACGGCCAAACAAATTCACGCGAAGTTGACGATCCTTGCATCTGGTCACGTTCCGATGCTCTCGATGCCGGATCGCGTTGCGGCCGTGATCATCGACGCTGCCAATTCCTCGCCGCAGTAGGCGTCACGTTTGCTCCCGACGATGCCGGCACAGCGCAAACGTTGCTCCGAGAGCTCCGTGAGGCCTCACGCAAAGGAGGAGGCCTGATCGCTTTCGATGTCGCTCGAAGTCGTGATAAGCCAAACGTGTTTGCCTTGTGGGCACAGCATCAGGACAGAGCGGCTCTCGGGCGCGTGCTCATGACTGGTGGGCTCTGCGCCACCGGGTTGGAGTCATGCCGGCCGTGCGACGGAATTTGTTCGAGAAATGTGCCTGATCCGAGAAGCCGGTGGCGAGAGCGACCTCGCATAACGGCAAATCCGTGTCGAGCATGAGCTTCATCGCGCGCTCGATTCGTACGCGGACGAGGTGTTCGTGCGGCGGCCGGCCGACGCTCTTACGAAAGGCGTGGGAAAAGTGAGAGCGACTCAAACCCGCTAGCGACGAGAGCATCGATATCGATATTGGTTCGGCGAGTTTCTGATCGATCGTCTCGTTGACGAGCCTCAGTTGCCGCGGGCCCAAACCCCGGGTTGAACTTTTGTGCGCCGGCTGCACGAGTGGGTTGCCGCTCCGGACCGAGACGACGAGCGTCTGTCCTTCGGTCGCCGGAAGCGTGACCGACACGTCCGGGTTTGATCGCGGATGCCCGCCGCGAAAGGAAGCGATCACGTCGATGATCGGCTCCAGCTCCGCGAAGAGCGAATGTATCGTCGAATCCAATGCCGTCCTCGTTAAATCCCGCGCATGGCGGGAAAGTAGGGTTACGCCTTGCATCGTATCGGCAGCGATGTCGGTGTTCCACCGACAGGCCATACAGTTTGCCACACAGTTGCAATTGGGCCGGCGCGCTTCGGTGCCGAATCGGACGGTATCTTTCGCTGATAGCAACGACGAGGAACGCCGCCGCGACAATGGTGAGAACGCTGATCCTTTCGTTGAGGACGAACAGCGCGCTCAAGGTCCCGATGAAAATTGAGCCGTAGGACGTGAGAGCAACCTGCTAAGTCCGCGCAAGGAGGGCAGGTCCGTTCGATTCAGGTTGACGCGGTTCGTGGACCGCGAGCAGCGTCGTGAAGGTGGCGAACGCGGCCGTGCCCGCAGCGCAGAACAGCGCGGCGCGGTACGACCCCGAATGCAAGGCTAGCTGCGTCGCGATCGGCGGACCGAGCATCTGTCCTACGCTGTAGAGCACCGTAAGCCGGCTCACCGCAGCGTTCGTTCTATGCGGAAACATGTCGCGTCCGAGGCCCGTCGCGAACAGCGTAATGGCAATGAAGGTACCGCCGAGAGCGAGCGCGGCTACGACGACCGCCGCCGCGCTGTCCGATACGGTCGGCGCGAGAATGCCGGCCGTTTGGATCGCGAGGGCGAGAGCGAGTCCGCGCGCCTTTCCCAATCGCGCGCCGACCTTTATCCATGGAAACGTCGCGAGCATCGCGGCTAAGCCGACAAGCACCCAGGACAATGAGGCAAACCGTGCGATCGATGGAACGCGGCTCACAATCGCGACCAGAAACGTCGCCGGAATGATGTATGCGAAAGCCTCGGCGGTGTAAACGGCTGCAAGCCACATGAATGCGCTGCGATGCGCCGGCAGGTGCTGCCCGATGGGCGAGGCCCCGAGCGTTGCCGCCGGAGCGTCATCGACGAACCATCGAAACGTCAGCCCGGTCGCGAGCGCGGAGCAGGCGGCGATTCCGATCCAGGCCGCGCGCGAGCCACCGAAACCGACGAACAGTGGAACCGCTACGCCGGAGAACGCGATGCCGATCCCAACGCCGGAGAAGAAGAGCGGAGGCCAGGTAGGATGGTTCCTATGAGCCGCACGCTCGAGCACGATGCTCGACGCGAACACCAGGACGAAGCCGCTCGAAACGCCGGTGAGGAATCGCAGCGCAAGCCAAAGCGGCGAGGCTGCCGCCATCAGTCCGGTGGTCACAACGACACAGGCGATGGCCCAGCGGGTTATCGGGAGCCTTCTACGATGCGTGAAGGGCATCATCGCGAGCGCCGCCCCGACGAGGTAGCCGAGTAAATTCGAAAATGCCAGCGCGCCTGCACCGGCTACGGATAGCCCCGCATCACGCTCCATCACGGGCAATAGCGGCGTGTACGCGAAACGTCCGACGCCCATCGCTACCGCGAGCATGAGGGCGCCCGCGATCAGGAGGCGGCGGTCACCCGCCTGCCGCATGGGCGCGCTCTTCATTCGATCGGAAACACCGTTTCTGCAAGCCGCTCGCGTGCGAGCGAGCGAACTCCGTTGACGACGAGGCGCACGAAATGTTCCGATTCGACGTGTGCCTTTAGGGCCGCTTCGTCTCGGTACTTCTCCCATAACGCGAACACGTTCGGCTTATCGCGGCTGCGCCCGATTTCGAAGCTCAGCACTCCGGCCTCCCGGCGCGAGAGCTCTTGAAGTTCTTTAAACATTGCTTGGGCTCGATCGGCATTCTCGGGGCCGATCGTAAAGTGAATGGACTGAATCAACATGAGGTAATTCTCCCTCAAACACGCCGAGCATGTCGGGTTATTTTGATGCACACTGCAAGTTACTGTTTCGCGCTCTCCCTCTGGTGTATTTTGGGGCTCCCGCCTCCCTTCACACTCACGAGGGTTTAGTTTGATACACCCTGACGCACGGTCGCCCCGGCATATCGAATTCGCCCGGTTCCTTCCGAGCAGACGAGCGCGCCTACTTGCGCAAGCTTGCGGTCTTCCCGACTTCAACTCGGGACCTATGGGTGCCAAGGAATTTGCCCTATTCATGCATCGGCCGGGTTGACGTGGCGATCGATATGCGGGAACAAAGGCAACCGTCGGCGACGGAAATCTCGATCTCGCACGGCTACCGGGCGGCGGCCGACGTCCGGCACAGCGGCGGCGACTTCCTGACCTTTGCAAGCAATCACGACGGCACGCTTTCCTTCGCGATCGGCGACGTATCGGCGAAAGGAATGGCGGGTGATCAACAGGCGCGCCAGCTCTGCCGGGCCGCTCGTATGGCGATGATGTTGACGCGGCGCGCGAGCCCTATCCTCGAAAGCGTCAGCGAGGCGTTCTACCGGCTAATCGCGCCGCAAAGTGACGAGTACAGCGCGTGCGTAGCGGCCGGAACGTTCGATCCGCGCGGCTCGGTGCTTCACTATGCCGCGGCGGGCACCGAAGCGGCAATCGTCGTTCGCAATCTCGCGAACCACGAGCACCTTGGCCCGACCGGGCCGTTGATTGGGGCTTCGCAGGCCGTGAGCTTCGGCGAGGTGTCCGTCCCGTTTGAAAGCGGCTGCGCCCTCTTACTGTTCACCGACGGTATCGTCGAATCGCGCGGCTCGGACGGCAAACTCTTGGGTACCTGCGGCCTGATGCAACTCGTGCGCCGGTCGATCGAGAAGAGAATCGTACCGTGTTCCTCCCAACTGCTGCATGAAGTCGACCGGCATTGCCACGGAGCGTACCGGGATGACGCGACCTTGGCAATCGCTCTCGCGTTGGATCCCGGCGTGTAAGCGAACGTTCCGGCAGCGGCAAACATACGGCGGAATCATCCGGCGGCGACTGGAAGAAACGCCTCACATGAGAAACGACGTGAGTTTGCTGCGCCGAACTGTTCCGTTTGCCGGAATGCTGCTGCTTTCATTAACGCTGAGTTCCGCCGTGCCGAGCAGCGTCGCGCTGGCCGTGCAAGGCGTTTCGACGCCGTACTCCGTCGCCGAGAAATCCGTGGGCGAGCTCGAAGCGGACCTCGCGAACGGAAAAGTCACGGCGGAAGAATTGACGCGAGCGTACCTCGCTCGCATCGACGCATTGGACGTTCGCGGCCCGCAATTGCGAAGCATCATTGCAATAAATCCGCAAGCCTTGTACGACGCGCGCCGGTCGGACCGCTATCGAGGCGAGGGGCGGGCACGCGGCCCTCTCGAGGGCATTCCCGTGCTGATCAAAGATAACATCGAATCGGCAGACGGGACGGCGACGACCGCGGGATCGGAAGCGCTCGTAGGCAACATCACCAATCGCGATGCGCCGCTCGTCGCGCGCTTAAAGAAAGCCGGCGCGATCGTTCTCGGTAAGACCAACCTCTCGGAATGGGCGAACTTCCGATCGTCAAGTTCCATCAGCGGCTGGTCGGGTGTCGGCGGATTGGTGAAGAATCCGTATGCGCTCGACCGCAGCGCGTGCGGTTCGTCGTCGGGCACGGGCTCCGCCATCGCGGCGAGTCTCGCGGCCGTGGGCGTTGGGACGGAAACGGACGGCTCGATTACGTGTCCCGCCGCAATCAACGGACTCGACGGCCTCAAACCAACGCTCGGGCTCGTCTCGCGCGCATATGTCGTGCCGCTTTCGCACGATCAGGATACGCCCGGACCGCTCGGCCGAAGCGTCGCCGACGTTGCGGCCTTGCTCAACGTGATCGCCGGTTCCGACCCCAAAGATCCGGCGACCAAAGATGCCGACTCCCACAAGCGCGATTATCTTCTCGGGTTGCGCAGCGCCTCGCTCAAAGGGAAGCGTCTGGGCGTGCTGCGGTACGCGGTCGCCTCCGTCGGGCCCTCGGCAGGCATCGTCTTCGACCGCGCCGTCGCGCTGCTTCGAGCGCAAGGTGCGCAGATCGTCGAGCTTTCCGATTTTAAGCCGAATGCCGCTCTGAGCGACGCCGAGCTCACCGTTTTATTGACGGATTTCAAGGCAGATCTCAACGCGTATCTGGCGTCGACGCCGCCTACCGTGCGGACCCGGAGGTTGTCGGACCTGATCGCGTTCAACCGCGCCGATGCGCGCGAGTTGCGGCTCTTCGGCCAGGACACGTTTGTGAAAGCGAACGAAACAAAGGGACTGAAGGATCCGAAGTATCTCGACGCGCTGCGAATCTGCCGCCGGTTTACTCGCCTCGAAGGGATCGATCGACTGATCGTGCGCAATCGGCTCGACGCTCTGATCGCACCGACTGAGGTACCCGCGTCGCGAATCGACGTCGTCGACGGCGATAACATTTCGGGCTCCGCCGCTTCGCTTCCGGCCATCGCCGGATACCCGCATCTCACGGTCCCGATGGGCTACGTAACGGGCTTGCCGGTCGGGATCTCGTTCATCGGCCGCGCTTGGAGCGAGGCGTCGCTGTTGGCACTTGGAGCGGCATACGAACGAGCCGCCCATGCCCGCCGGCGGCCAAACTACGAGCCCAGCATCGAAAGCGGCCCGCAGACTTCGCGACTGCTCGAACCCGACGCCGGCAACGGCTCGGCACGGCGCATGCCGGCCGGCCTTTAATCGCCGTTAGTGCAGCGGTGGGCGCATGTGTCCGGCGCGCCGTCGTGCAAACACGGCGGATATCCCGATTCGGCGGAGGCGCGAGCTGTCACGAATGACCACATCATTATCATTTTCCTATCGCATCGTCGACGTCTTTACCGAGGTGGCACTCGCAGGTAATCCGCTGGCCGTTCTGCCCGACGCACGCGGCATCGACGACGCCACGATGCAGCGTCTCGCTCGTGAGTTCAATCTCTCCGAAACGGTATTCGTACTTCCGCCGAACGGGCCGGCGCATGTCGCGAGATTGCGGATCTTCACGCCGGCGATGGAAATGCGCTTCGCCGGGCATCCCACGGTCGGTGCGAGCGCGACGCTGCTTTCCTTGGGGCTCGTGGCCGCCGATTGCGAAACGTTTATCCTCGAAGAGCTGATCGGCGACGTTCTCATACGCGTCGACCGGAGTAACGATCCGGTGAAATTTTGGCTGACCACGCCGCCGATCGAATTCGGGCCACAGTTCGATCCGGAACTATGCGCTCGCGTGCTCGGGCTTTCCGCGGGCGACCTGCTCGGCCCGGCTCCGCAGCGCTTGTCGGCGGGAAATCCCATCATGTACATCGCGCTGCGCGATAGCGAGGCGGTCGATCGCGCGTGGATCGATCTCGCCGGCGTTCGCGAACTGCACGGCGGCGCGGCGAGCACCGATTGCATTTTCGTGTTTACTCCGACGAAGACCGGTGCGTATTCGCGCATGTTCGCGCCCGAACTCGGCGTGATCGAAGATCCCGCGACCGGCAGCGCGACCGGACCCTTGGCGGCCTACATGATGCATCACGGTCTCGCACAATCGCGCGACGGTACGATCTTGCTCAGCGAGCAAGGTGTGAAGATGGGCCGCCGGAGCATCTTGCATATCGCCGTTCACGGTGAAGGCGGCAGCGAGGGCATCGAAGTGGGCGGAAGCGTCGTCGAATTCGCGCGCGGTACGATATCGTTGCCGGCGCCCGTACCCGCGTAGCGGAGGTGCACCTGCCGTCGCGGGTCGCCGCAGCGATCCTGATGCTGTGGCTTGGAGGCTGCTCGGGGACCAACTCGCCGGATTCGAATGCGACGCCGAGTCCCAATCCGCGCGAGCACCGTCACCATCGGCATCGTCACGCCGAAACCGCTGCGGTCGCACAACCCGCGCCGTCAGGCGCCGCGTGGCCATGCAACGACCAGCAATTCATCGGCGATCAACAGCAATTTGCGAACGGCACGCTGCAGGGCGATCAAGAAGTGGACGTGTGCGGGACCGTGACGAGCGTCCTCGCGGCGCAAGACACGCGCAGCGGTCTTCACGGATACTACGACCTGCAAGTCGCCCCGGGCGACACGATCGAGATCGTATGCGATCTGGGAGAGATGGACGCGCCCGCGTGGCCGTGGGTCAAAGCCGGAGACTACTCCTACGTACAAGGGCGCTATTATTACGACAGCACGTATTCGCAAGGCATCGACTGGACGCATCACGGTACGTCGAGGTCGTGGCCGAATCCGGGGTACGTGGTCGTCGCGGGTACCGAATATCAATAACGACCGTCAAGCCGCGCGGCGCTGCCCACGCGCGCATCCGTCGCATGGGCGAAGGGCGCCAACGTGTAACCCCGACGCTAATGAGATTCTATGAAAACGCGCACATCTTGGAGGCCGGAGAAAAAACCTACGCGGGTCAGACGGATCCGATGTATTGGAACGCGGTCGGGCCCTTCGGGGGCTGGATCGCCGCAGTGTTTCTGCGCTGCCTCGCACTCGAGACGGGCGGGGTTGGCGACCCGCTGACGGTTTCGGTTAATTTCGCCGGACCCATGGAGCCCGGCTCGTTTACGGTGCGGTTGCGCGAGTTGCGAGCGAATCGCTCGACGACGTTCTGGTCGGCCGAAATGCTGCAGGCTAAGGACGGCAGCGAAGGCTTGTGCGCGTTCGCGACGGTCGTCATCGCGCGGCGGCGAGAATCGCCGTCGTTCGCCGAGACGATTGCCCCCGAGATTGCGCCGCCCGAAGAACTGCAGCGCTTCAAGCCGCCGCTTCAGGCCCAGTTCCTGACCCGGCTCGACTTGCGGTTCGTCCCCGATGGGTATTTCCCGAAACGCATCGACGGGGCAGTCGTCATGTGGGCGCGCGCGCTCGATTCGGACGCGATGGATTACGAAACACTGGCGGCCATTTGCGATTCGGGTATGCCGCAAATTTTTTTGCGTCTCAAGCGTCCGGTACCGGTCTCGAGCGTTACCATGAACGTGTTCTTTCACGCTACGCGCACCGATCTCGAGCCGATTGGCGAGGAGTTTGTTCTCACCGCCTCGAGCATGCGCGCAGCTGCAAACGGCTTCTTCGACGAGACGACGCTCGTTTGGAGCCGTACGGGCATGCTGCTCGCGACGACCGAACAAATCGTGTGGTTTAAAATCCCCAAGTGAAACGGACGATGCGGCCGCTCGGCATCACCCAAGGCGTGGCGCATGCGGCCCTCGTTGGGCCCGAAGAACTCGCGCGCGAAGCCGGGATCGGGTCGATCGTGCGGCTCGGCAGCAACGAGTCGCCGTTCGGTCCGAGCCCGAAAGCTCTCGCCGCCATGGCGCGCAATGCAGAGGGTAACGCTCGCTACGGCGATCCCTCCTGTGCGGAGCTGCGTGCGGCAATAGCGCGTCATCACGGCGTTGCTGCCGCGAACGTTGCGGTCGGCGCCGGAATCGACGACTTGCTCGGATGGATCGTTCGCGCCTACCTTCCGGCCGGCGGCGCGGCGGTCGCCGGGTTAGGGTCGTTTCCCACCTTCGAGATGCACGCGACGGGCTACGGCGCCGCGCTCGAACGCGTACCCTATCTCGAGAACGGGAAGCTCGATCTTGCGGGAATGAGCGAGGCTGCGGGGCGCGCGGGCGGTGCGCTCGTCTTCGTTCCGAATCCCGACAACCCGACGGGCTCTCATTATGCGTGGAGCGACGTCATGGCTTTTCTCGACGATTTGCCCGATGGGTCGCTCCTGGTTCACGATGAGGCGTATGCGAATTTCCTCGCACCGGAGCAACGCTTCCCTAACGACGCGATCGATCCGCGAATGATCCGCCTGCGCACGTTCTCCAAGGAATACGGACTAGCGGGCCTGCGGGTGGGATATGCGCTCGCGGATTTCGACGCTACCGCGGCCCTCGATGCGGTGCGGCTGCTCTACGGCGTGAGCCGGCCCGCTCAAGCGGCGGCGCTCGCGGCCCTCGAGGATGCCGGCTTCGTCGAAGACGTGGTGCGGCAGATCGGCCTCGGCCGCGAGGAGTACTATGCGCTAGGCCGGGAGCTCGGCTTTCCCACATTACCGTCCGCGACGAACTTCGTGCTCTTCGATTTCGGCGACGCCGCTCGGGCGAAGGCGGCAGTCGGAGCGCTCTTGGGCTCGGGGATTCATGTCCGCAAGCCGCCCTATCCGCCGCTCGATCGCTACGTTCGCATCTCGGTCGGCAGCGCGGACGAGCGCGCCCTCCTGCGTGCAGCCCTCGAGCTCGAGTCATCCGGACGCCGCGGCCGTGCGTACAAGAGCGAATGACCGACGAAGTTGAACTCGCCCGGCATTTCGTCGAACGGCGGCCGACCGCGCTCGAGGAGGCATATCGTGCCTTCGCGCCCGGCCTCTTTTCGGTCGCGCGCCACGTGTTGGGAAACGATGCGGATGCTCAAGATTGCGTGCACGATGCGCTGATGCGCGTGTGGACCCGGCCCGAATCCTACCGGCTCGAACGCGGCCCCTTGCGCGGCTTTCTTTCGGTTTGCGTTCGCAACGAAGCGATCGGACGCAAACGCGATGCGGCGCGGCACTTCGAAATCGAACGGAGCGTGGTTTCGCAGGAAGTCAAGCTGCCCTACGAACTCGAGATCGACGACTACGTGGAGCGGGCTCGCCTCCACGAAGCGCTCGCAACGCTGCCCGAAGAACAGCGGGAAGCCTTAGAACTGGCGTATTTCAAATATCTCTCCCACACCCAGATCGCTAGCGCCCTCGACGTGCCGCTCGGCACGATCAAAAGCCGTCTCGCGATGGCGCTGCGTAAATTACAACTCGTGCTGCCCGCACGCTCGGCAGGTTCGGTATGAACGACGAACACATGGACGATGCGATCGCCCTCTTCGCGCTTGGTGCGCTCGATCGTGACGAAGCGCGCGCGGTCGAAGAACACGCGGCCACGTGTGAGAGATGTTCGCGCCTGCTCGCGGAAGCCGAAGGCACCGTCACCGCGATGACCGATCTTAGCGTGCCGGCATTCGAGCCGCCGGCCGACCTTGCGGCACGTCTTGCCGCCTCCGCGCGCACCGCTCGAGTGCTCGCGCCGCGACGCACGCCCGAGCGTTCGCGCAACCTTTGGCAGTACGCAACGCTCGCCGCGAGCATCGTCGCCGTCGCTGCCGGGGCTTTCGGGGGCTCGCAGATCGCAAAGGACCGGTCTACGATCGCAAGCGACGACCGCGCGTTCGCTGCAATCGTCGTCTCGCATTTCGCGCACGGGACCTTTACGAAACAAACGCCCGATGCTCCCACGACGAAAGCGCTGTGGGGCAAAACGCCGCAGTGGATTTACGTGATCGTCGATTCCGCCGATTGCGCCTGTACGATCGTCGCGCGAACGCCCTCGGGCGAGCGCGATCTCGGCGCGCCCGCGCCGCGCGGCGCGACCGCAACCTTGTTCGTTCCCGACGGAACGGGTATCACGGGCCTCGAGCTGCGCGCTGGAACGCGCGTGCTCTCGACCGCGCAGCGCCCGTAGTCCAAGAACGAAAAAAAAAGGCCGAGCCTCCTTGCTCGGCCTTTTTTCTCTGCGCTTGTGGGACAGCTTCAGGTCGCGAGCGGATGATCCGCGACCGATGCCGTCGCCGTTCCGGCAATCTGTACCGAACGATACCCGATCACGCCGAGCAATGCGGCGCCCGGCACCAGCAGTGGGCCGGGCTTCGGGGCCGTACCCGGAGCGGGCTGCGGATACGCCGTGGAAGCGGCGGTCGCAAAGCGGATGTTGCCTTCGGTGTGCTGGATGACTTGGTGGATGTGGCCGTTGAGAACGGTCACGGCATCGAAGCGTTTCAATTGGGCAAGCACGGCCGCGCCGTCTTCGGTCGTCCAACCCCAGTCCGGGTAGAGCGCATAAAGGGGCACGTGCCCGAACACGACGATCGGTGTAGAGCTCTTTTGCGCGGCGAGGTCTTTGGTGATCCAATCGATCTGGTCTTGGCCGAGTTTGCCGTCGATCTCAAAGTTGAATACGTTGACAAGCACGACGAAGTGCACGCCGTTCATATCGAACGAACGCCAGCCCTTCGGGGCGTCTTTCGTGGCGAACGCCGCGTTAAACGCATCGGGGCTGCCGATCACGTCGTGTTCGCCCGGCATGACGACGACGGGGGCCTTGAGCGTCGCGAGCATCGTCTTGACCGTATCGAACTGCGCGGGCTTGGCGAGATGCGTCAAGTCGCCCGTATGCACCACGAACGAGGGCGTAACGGGCAGCGCGTTGATGTCGTCGATCGTTTTTTGGAACGTGCCCGTCACGTCGGGGTTTTCAGGGCGCGTGAAGCCGATGTGGCTGTCGCTGATTTGGACGAACGTCAGCCCGGTGCTCGCGCTGCGGGCGTCGGCAACCGAGGTCATGAGGCCGGAGGCGGAAAGCGTCCAGGCGATGCCCGCCCCCGTCCAGCTTACGTGCTCGATGAAGTCGCTGCGTTTCATTTTGCCTCTCCGGCGACGATGACGGTCGCCTTCATGTATGGGTGTAATTCGCAAAAGTATGAAAACGTGCCGGCTTTCGTAAACGTATGGATCCACGTACCGCTCGTATCGAGCGCCGCGGAATCGAAGCTCTTATCGGTCGCCGTGACGGTATGCGGCTCTTCATCATCGTTGATGAATTTGACCGTGTCGCCGAGGTGCACGTGCAAGGGCGTCGGCGCGTAGGCGAAGTCTTTGATATGGACGGTCGCGACGATCGCCGGGGAGGGGGATGGGCTCGGCACCGAGGCTGCCGCAAGCAGCACGGCGGCAAAGAAGAGGTTCACGAGTAGGTCTCCATATTGGGCGAATGTGGGCGGCAGGGCCCGACGATACAGTACGCACACCTGACCTCACCCGATGAATCGCCCGCAAGCTGCGAGGGACAGAACGGCCGGGCGAGAATATGTGACTATACGGAATCGTGCCGGTTCCGTCTGAGGTTTCCATGAAGAGTTTGAAGCGAATGAGGGAGACGTCGCATGCGTAAACGCTATGCGCCTCGTCGGCTCGCGCCTCGAGCGTGGAAATCCACGGCTGGGCGCCTTCCGGCGACCGCCCCGATCACGTATTCGCGCGCGTTGATTTAACGCCCGGACGGTCCCTCCGCACTGATGCGCGGCGAGCTCCTCCGGTGAGAGCGCGCCACGATTTTTCTTACTTTTAGCGGACCACCAGGGTGTTTTTCATGTCGGCACGCGCAGTCAGCGTCTTCCAAAACCGCAGTTTTAGCCTCTTTTATCTCGGCCAAGCATTCAGCTACGTCGGCGATGGCTTGCGCCTCATCGCGATCCCGCTCTTGGTCTACCATCTCACGGGCTCGGCGCTTTCGATCGGCGTCACGTATGCGCTCGAACTCGGACCCTTTGCGATATTCGGGCTGCTCGGCGGCTCGTTCGCGGATCGTCTCGATCGCCGGCGCACGATGATCCTGTGCGATGCGGCGCGCTTCCTCGTCATGCTCGTGTTCGCGATCGGCTACGCGTACAAGTTCCTCACGATCGGCATCTTGTACACGGGCATCGTCGCGATGTCGGTAGCTGCGGCAATTTTCGTCAGCAGCCAGAGTTCGACGATCCCGTACCTGGTCGGCAAGGAGCGCGCGACGCGCGCGATTTCGGCGCTGCTGGCCGCGGAACAAGTCTCGCAAACGATTCTGCCGCCGATCGGCGGGGCGCTCTTCGCATTGCTCGGACCGATGCCCGCGCTGTGCGCCAACGCCGTGACCTATCTCGTCTCGCAGCTTTCGATCGCGGCGGTCGACGATTTCGGCCCGCCGGTGCCGAAGGGCGTGCCGTCGCTGCGAGAGATCGGAGCCGACGTTGCGACAGGGTATCGCTTCCTCTGGTCGGATGCCGCCATGCGTACCCTTTCGGGCGCGTCGCTGCTGCTGAACTTTTTCGGCATGATGTGCGGCGCAGTCGTCATTCCGTATCTCAAGCGTGATTTCGCGGCGAGTGACGCCGCGGTGGGATATGCGCTCGGCATCACCGCGGTCGGCGCGTTTGCCGGATCGTGGCTAGCCGGCCGCGTTCCCGCTGCGTGGCCGTTCGGCCGGGTAATCGCCTTCGCATATCTCGCCGACGGTCTGTTCTTCATTCCGGTTGCGCTCACGCACGATCTTCGCGTCGCCGTGATCTTCATGGCGATCAGCAGCGGCTGTTTTCTCTTCGAGATCGCACAGATCGTCGGCTGGCGCATGCGGGTGATCCCGGAAGATCTCGTGGGCCGGGTATTCGGCGCCGTGCGGCTCGTCGTGCTCTTCGGTACGGTTCCGGGCGCGCTCGCCGGCGGCGCGCTGGCCGATCGCTTCGGAGCGCGCATTCCCGTCGCCGTATCGTGCCTTGGATATCTGGTCATGGCGGTGCTCGTCGCCGCGCTGCCCGTCATTCGGCGCGAACGGCGCTGATGAACTCGAACGGAGAAGGTGTATGGATGTAACGGTGCGGGAGATGCGGGCCGACGAGGTGGACCTCATCGTCGGCTATTTTCATACGTCAACGGCCGAACATTTGGAAACGCTCGGCGTGGATCCCACGCGCCTTCCGAGCCCGGAGGCGTGGCGCGAGCGCTATCGTCGCGAGTACGAATTGCCCGTCGAGTGCCGCGCGGCGTTGCTCGTGATTTGGCTTTCGAACGAACGTCCCATCGGTTTCTCGACCTCGGATAAGATCGTCTACGGCGATCGAGCCAACATGCACTTGCACATCCTCAATTCGGACGATCGGCGCAGCGGCGCGGGGGTCGCCTGCGTTCGGAAAAGTGTCGACATTTATTTCGAGCGGCTCAAGCTAAAGAGGCTGTACTGCGAGCCGAACGCCTTTAATGTCGCGCCGAATCGCACGCTTGCGAAGGCCGGCTTTACGTACCTCAAGACCTACATGACGGTACCCGGATTGCTGAACTACCATCAGGCCGTCACGCGCTGGGCGATCGAACGGTAGCGCTCGCCCTTCGCGAACGTGGAACTGCCTACTGCAGCGGTGTCGCGCATGGGCCGGCAACGATGCTTGCCGCGAGGCGAATCGTTCCGCCGAGCAGGATCGATGCCCGCAGTCCACCGCGACCTTCGAGTTGCGCGCGCACCGGGAGGCCGACGAGGTCGTCGAGATAGGCGCACGGATCGCACGCCCGCAGACCTTCGAACATGGCTTCGCCGATTGCGAAACGCCGCCCGATCAACGTGTCGAGCGATACGCCTTGCGTGACTACGTTGCGGCGGCTCTCTCGCGCGGAGAACGGCGCGCCGAGTGCGGCGGCGACGCGCGCGATCGTCTCGGCTTCCACGAAGGTGATTTCGCTGACGTAACGCGGATTAAACGACCAGTACCCGCTGGTCGTCGCGTACCGGTCGCCCTCGATGCCGACGCCTGCGATCGCGCGAAGCTCCGCGCGTTCGAGCATCGGCTCCCCTCCGCGCGCACACGTGAAGAGTCCGACGACGGACGCGGTTAGAGGCGCAGTCCGGCTGCGAGCTTCGGCCACGAGTTGCGCGCGGCTGCCGCGATCGTGACTTTCGCGATGTCGCCGGCGATAAACGGTGCGACGCCGAACGTGAACGCTGCACCCGGCCCGATCAGCGCCGCGAGGACGGCATATCCGCCGGCAAACACGATGCCGATGCCGAGAAAAATCGCGACCCATCGCCGGAAATAGCCGCCCGCAAAGCCGTGGTCGTAGAGCGTTCCGATCGTCCACGCAGCGACGGGGTAAGCCCAGAGGTAGCCCGCGGTCGTCGCTGTCGGGCCGACGAGCACCGCAATGCCGGCGTGGCCGCTCGCCGCGAAAACGGGAAGCCCGAGTGCGCCCTCAGCGAGGTACGCGAGCATTGCGAAGACGCTCTGCCGCGTTCCAAGCAGTGCCACGACGATCGGTAAGGCCAACGTCTGCCCGGTGATCGGGATAGTGCCGAGAACCGTCGTGACGATGTTAAAGCTGATCCGGGCGCTCAAAGCCATCAGCATGGAGCCTGCCAGAACGAGCGCGACGCGGATCAGAATCGAGCGCCGAAGATCGCTCGCGCGGCTCTCGAAGGGGTTTGCTAGCATGAGCCGTCCCTTCCGGGCGGAAGCGCGCGCCCCTTCGAGACCGGCGGCAGCTCCTCGACCGTTCACATTTGCCCGTGCGTTACGGGTCGATTGCCGGCTTTTGCGGAATAGGATGAGGGCCCGGACAGGAGTGGTCGAATGAGTCGGATGCAAGAACGTTTTCGAACGGGAGCCGGCGTTGCCGCAGCCGCATTGGCATTCGCCTGCACGTCCGGAGCCTTCGCGCAAGATAGTGCTCCGAGTTACGCGATGGCGGCGCCCGAAACGATCCACGGCACGATCGCCGCGATCGCCGGAAAGTATGCGCTGACCCTAAACGACGAGCGCGGATTCCAGGATAGCGTCACCCTGCACGAAGGGACGGTCATCGACCCGGCGGGCGTTTCGCTCAGCGTCGGCCAGGAAGTAACGATTACGGGCAAAACCGACGGCCCGACCTTCGACGCCAACGAAGTCGATACGGATGGTGCGGCCGGGTACGATGCGGCCGGAGTCGATCCGGGCGCAGGCTACATCGGAGGGCTTGCCTACGGCGCGTATCCTTCGTACGTGCTGCCCGTGGGCGGCGGCCTCTATTACTACGGGAACGGCTCGAACGGCTACTATTACAATTCGGGATACGGATACTTCACGGGCGGCCGCGTCCCGGGCCCAAACACGGGGACGCCCGTTTCGGGGCACCCGGTCCCGCAGCCGCATCCACCCATCTCGCGCGTCCACGGCCCGGCGCTCCCGCCCGCGCACGCAAGCGGGTCAGGCGGCTCTTCGCACGGCTCCGAGTCCGGTAATCACGGCACCTCGCATCACTGAAAACGGGGCGGTGACACCCCCCGTTCACCCCCTTCGGCGCACTCGCGCCCTTTAAAAAACGGGGCGGCGTGCCCCCCGTTCACCCCCTTCGGCGCACTCGCGCCTTTTGAAAACGGGGCGGCGTGCCCCCCGTTCACCCCCTTCGGCGCACTCGCGCCTTTTGAAAACGGGGCGGCGTGCCCCCCGTTCACCCCCTTCGGCGCACTCGCGCCTCATCTCCATGAAGGGGGGGCCGGGTCAGGTGGGGGGGTTAGCCTCGACCGGCTAGTAGGGCGTCGCCGAACCAGGGCTCGAGGTCTTCGGGGCGGTCGATGGGGCGCGAGAAGAAGTAGCCTTGGCCGATCAAGCAGCCCGCAGCGCCGAGCTTTTCGCGCTGCATTTGGCTTTCGACGCCCTCCGCGACCACGTCCATGCCGAGCGACTGCGCGAGCGTGATGACCATCTGGACGATCGGTTCGTTGGCGATGCCGCCGTCCCGGCCGTTCACGAACGACCGGTCGATTTTGAGCGCGTCGATCGGGAATTGGTGCAAATAGCGCAGCGATGAATAGCCGGTCCCGAAGTCGTCGATGCACAGACGCACGCCGAGCGATTTGAGCTGGGAGAGCACTTCGACGGCGCGCGGACCGTCTTCCAAGAGCGCGCTTTCCGTTATCTCGAGCATCAAGAGTTCGGGCCGCAAGCCGCTTTCCACGAGCGCGCGCTCGACATCCCGAACGATCGAGGGGTTCATGAGTTGCGTGACCGCGAGGTTGACGTTCATCGAAAGCGGATGGCCGCCGACGCTGGCATTCCCATGGCCGGCGAGCATCAGGCAGGCCCGCCGTAACGCGAAGCGGCCGAGTTCGATGATCGCACCCGATTCTTCGGCAAGCGGAATGAACGTGCTCGGCGGAATGTTGCCGAATAGCGGATGGTCCCAGCGCATGAGCGCTTCGAATCCGACGGCGCAGCCCGAGGCCAGATCGACGACGGGCTGGTACGCCAAGCGGAACTCACCGCGTTCGATACCGCCCGGCAGATCCGCAATCATGCGCATCCGCGTGACGAGCCGCTGCTGCATGTCGTCGTCGAATACGACGGCAGTCGATCGTCCGAGCGATTTTGCGTGATACATCGCGGCGTCCGCATTGCGGATCACGTCTTCGGCGCGCACGTACGCTTCGTTGCCCATGACGATGCCTATGCTGCACGTCACGGATGCGGTGCTGCCATCGATCGAAACGGGCGCACTCAGTTCGGTCTGCACGCGGTCGGCGATCGTGCGGGCCGTTGCCAAGTCGCGCACGTTGCGCAGTAAGATCGCGAATTCGTCGCCGTGGAAGCGGGCAACGATATCTCCCGTGCGGCTCAGCGAGAGAAGCCGGCGCGCCGTGATGATGAGGAGGCGGTCGCCCGCGTGATGGCCCAAACGGTCGTTGACGAGTTTGAAATCGTCGAGGTCGATGAAAAGCACCGCGAAATTGCGTTCGGTCGCGATCCGCTCCGCGACGACCGTTTCGAGATGGCGGATGAATTCGGGGCGGTTGGGTAACGCCGTTACCTGATCGTGGGTGGCCGCGTAGAGCAGCCGGTCGTCGATCGCCTTGCGTTCGGTAATGTCCCGGACCATCGCGAGTGCGACGACCGCCGATGGATGGTTTACGGCGACGACGGAGACGTTGACTTCGGCCCAGCCCTTCGACCCGTCGGCACGTTCGATGCTGCGCTCGAAGATGTACGTACTCTCGAGGCCGTTGACGATCGCCTGAAAATGGGGATCGTCCGCAAACACTACGTCGTTGCTCGAACCCAAGAGTTCGACGACGGCTTCGTTGGCTTCGACGGTCGCGCCGTGTTCGTCGAGCAGGGCGATGCCCATGTTCGAACGGTCGAGAATCGCGCGAAATTGCGCTTCGGTAAATGAGAGCGCGCGTTCGGCCTGCTGGCGTGCGAGTTCGGCCGTCAGCGTACGCGCTTCGGCCTGCGCGCGCAGCAGGGCTCGCCGGTCGCGCGCGACGATCGAGCGGCCGACGATCACGAGCAACGCGGTACTCAGAAACGTTGCGAGAAGCGCGAGTAGAATAATTTTTCGCTGCGCCAGCGCTGCCTCGTCGCGACGCGCATCGAAGCGAGCGAGCAGGTCGGCGCGCAGGGCGTCGGTGAACGCGCCGCTCGCATCGACCAGGCGCCGCTTGAGATCCGCATACTTCACGTTAGCGGTTCCGCCGTACATCGCGTTGCTGACCGGTGTTTGGAGGGCGTCTGCTGCGCGCAACACTTCGTTCCAGAGCGGCTGCAGCTCCGGCGCAACCGAGGGATCGTCGCGGAAGAGGCCGAGCATATCGGTGGCCAGGTACTCCCGGCCGGAGTTCGCCTCGGCGACGAGCTGCGCGATCTTGATGCGATCGTCGACCGGAATCGGGCGCCCCCCGGCATCGAGTTCGGCGATCGTGCCGGCGACGGCAAGATGCTGTACGACCAGCGGTACGTTGGCGAATTGCGCGTCCTGAAGATCGGCTTCGATGACGTGGGATTCGAAGGTGAGCGTAGAGGCGTCGGAGATCAGGTTGGTCGCATGCAGCAAGGCATTTTGAAAGCGATCGAGCGACGCGCCCGTGGGACCGCGCGCGACGCTCGGCCAGGCATGGCGGACCGGCAACAATACGTCAGATTCCAGGGCCGCCGCTTTGAAGACGCGGGCACTGTCGTCGAGTTCCTTGAGCGAGATATCGATATCTAAGCGGCTGTCGTCGGAGACGGGTTTCCCGGCGGGCAGATCGGCGGCAACTTCGATCAGGCGAACCGCGGCGGCATTGAACCGCACGCCTTGCTGCTCCGTATCGAGGCTGCGCAGATCCGTCCGGACGTTGCCGTCCGAGACGTAGGCCACGCCGAAAATCGGCACGGCAAAAATGAGGGATAGCAAAGCTAATCGCAGCGGGAGCGAAAATCTCAGGAACGGGCCCGTAGGCCGACGACGCTCTTGCGGCGTGGTATCCGCCATACTGTGGGCATCGACGTGCGGCAGGCCGCCCTTTACGTTCTTCCCTAGTGTGCTAACCCACTAGGGGACAGAGCGACCCAGCGCACCTTTATGGTTGTCATTAGGCTCGAAGTACAGTTTCCCGTGCGGGTAGTCGATATAAAGCGTAAAGTACCGTAAGAACAACGCACCCAGGAGCCCGTCGTCGCGATAATCGCCGAAGGCCCCCGGGTTTTCTGCGCGCAGCACGATGAAGTTCTTGAAATCCAGATCGGCGAAGCGAAAGCTCGAGAGCCGCAGCGGAACGATTTTGACGCGGCCCCCAACGCCGAAAACCACGCTCTGATCGGGATCGTAGCCGCCTGAATTGATGCCGCGGTCGGCGACGGCGAGCGGATGGGCCTTAACGAAGCGATCGAAGAGAATGATCGGCGCCTCGGCTCCGGTATCGACGATGAAGTCGTCGCTCGAGGCATCCCCGATGCCCACGTGCCCCTCGGGCACCTGTCCGTTGAGGCGGATCGCCATCGTCGTTGTGGCCAGGGGCGGCGCCTGGAAGACGTCGGGCCGGATCGCATCGACGGCGCCGCTCGTGAGAAAATCTCCGTACGTGATGCGCAGGTCCGCGCCCGCGATGAAATCGTAGCCGAGCAGTCCGACGACGCGATCCTTCTCGCTCTCCCAGCTATCGAGCGGAACCGTTCCCATCACCACGTCGCGCATCGTCAGCGACCCGACTTGGACCGTCGGCGCGATGACCCGCGTGAAAGCGAACGTGCCGGCTACGGTCATCGCCGAGGAACCGTAGCTCCGCAGGCCGAGTTCTTTGGCGGCCTGCGGGTTGATGAAGATTCCCGAAGCTCCCGAGTCGAGCAGAAAGGTCAGCGGGTATCCGTTCACATCGACCGTGACGTGAATGCGGCCGCCGTCGACCGAAGCCGGCAGATGCACCTCGTCGACGCCTTTGGGAAATTCGACGAGCGTCCGCCGGTTGAGCGGTATCGCGAGACTCGCGTCCTCCACGGGCGCCGCGGTATCCGAGACCAGCTTTGCCGTGTAGACGTTTCCCCGATCGTCGGCTCCGCGCTGCTGCCAGGCGATGCGGCGACCGCCCGGGCCGGAACGAAAATCCGAATAGTCGAGCCGGAAGACGTGGCCGTCGCGTTCGTATTCGCGCCGCATTACGACGAAATCGGCGGGATCGTAAAACGTGCGTTCGGTAAGGCCGCTCGAGAGCGTTCGGGAAACGACGTAGCGGGGGCTCGCGGGTTGCGGACCCTTCACGGTTTCTGAGATCGGATGGGCGGCCTGCGACGGTTCCGCCACGTCGACGATCGTGTAGCCGTTCTCGTTCTGGTGCCATGCCGTAGCGCCGAGCCGTCCGCTGCGGGTGGTGAACGGCCCTTCGACGGTCGTCTCGCAGAGATCGTCGCCGCGGCGCACCACGTGCTGCGTTCCGGCGAGCCCGGCACGCGTGAAGGCCCAGTCTTGAATCTCACTCGGCGGCGAGGCTGCCTTATCCGCCGCCTTCGCGCGCGCCACGATATCGGCTGCCGTCAGCGGCGCCGCGGGCGCGGGGCTCGGAAGCAGCAGCAGTAACCCAAGACCAGATCCAACCAATCGGGCCGCGCGCGAGCTCCTCATTACCCGGTTGTTCGGCGCAGCCGAACGCAATGTTTACCGGGCCGCTTACGTCGCCGGCGCCTGCCGTCGCTTCAAGATCACCGTCGCGAGCGGCGGCAGGCTGAGTTCCAGCGAGTACGGCTTGTCGTGCGCGCCGAACGGCTCCGCTTCGAGCGGCCCGTTTGCGACGCCGCTGCCGCCGTAGTTTTCGTCATCGGTATTGATTGCTTCGATATAGGTGCCGGCGCCCGGAACGCCGAGCCGGAACCGTTGCCGAACCACGGGTGTAAAATTCGTCACGCACACGACGAAATCGCTCGAATCGCGTGCGCGCCGCACGAACGCGACGATGGCAAGGTCGCGATCGGAGGTGATCCATTCGATGCCGGCTTGCTCGGTATCGAGTTCGTAGAGCGCGGGATGCCCGCGGTACGCCCGATTGAGATCGCGCACGAGCAGCTGTATGCTCTTGTGCGCCGGGTCTGCGACCGTGTGCCAATCGAGGCTGCGATCGTGATTCCATTCGCGTTCCTGCGCGAACTCGTCGCCCATGAAGAGCAGCTTCTTGCCGGGATGCGCGTACATGAACCCGTAGTACGCGCGCAAGTTCGCGAAGCGCTGCCATTTGTCGCCCGGCATCTTGCCGATCAGCGAGCCTTTGCCGTGCACGACTTCATCGTGCGAGAGCGGCAGCACAAAATTCTCGCTGAAGGCGTACATGAAGCTGAACGTCAGCTGATCTTGGTGATGGCTGCGATAGAGCGGATCTACGCGCATGTACGCGAGCGTGTCGTGCATCCAGCCCATGTTCCACTTGTAGCCGAACCCGAGGCCGCCGGCGTACACGGGGCGCGAGACGTTGGGCCAATCGGTCGATTCCTCGGCGATCGTCGTCGCGCCGGGATGCTCGCCGAAGAGCGCTTCGTTCGTGCGCTGCAAGAACTCGACGGCTGCCAGGTTTTCGCGGCCGCCGCGTTCGTTTGGAATCCATTGGCCCGGTTCGCGGCTGTAATCCAAATAGAGAATCGACGCCACCGCATCGACGCGCAAGCCGTCTATGTGATAGCGCTCGATCCAAAACAGCGCGTTGCTGAGCAGATAGTTGACGACTTCGGTCCTGCCGAAGTTGAAGATCAGCGTGTTCCAATCGGGTTGGAATCCTTGGCGCGGGTCCGCATGTTCGTAAAGATGCGTTCCATCGAAGTTTCCCAGGCCATGCGCGTCGGTTGGAAAGTGTCCCGGCACCCAATCGACGAGTACGCCGATGCCCGCTTGATGCGCGCGGTCGACGAATTCTGCAAACTCGTGCGGCCGGCCGAAGCGGCTCGTCGGCGCGAACATGCCGATTTGCTGGTACCCCCACGACCCGTCGAACGGGTACTCGGAGACCGGCATCAGTTCGATGTGCGTGAAGCCCATCCACGATACGTACGAGATCAAGTCGTCGGCGAATTCCGCGTAGGTGAGGTAGCGGTTCCCTTGGGCGCGCTTCCACGAACCGAGGTGCACTTCGTATATGGAGATCGCTGCGTCTCGCTTGTTGTGCGCCTCGCGCGATGCGACCCAGGCCGCGTCGTTCCACGAATCTTTGCCCGAGAGCGCGACGACGGACGCCGTTGCCGGCGGCCGTTCCGCCGCGAATCCATACGGGTCGGCCTTGAGCGGCAGAATCCGGCCATTTGGGCCAAGGAGTTCGTATTTGTAGCGCGCGCCGAGGGGCACGCCCGGAATGAACAGTTCCCAGACGCCGACGCCGTGGCGAAAGCGCATCGGGTGCCGCCGTCCGTCCCAATCGTTGAAATCGCTCACGACCGAAACGCGTTTGGCGTTAGGCGCCCAAACCGCGAAGGCGACGCCGTCGACGCCGTCGATTTGTGTAACGTGTGCGCCGAACTTTTCAAAGAGGCGCCGGTGGCGGCCTTCGCCGATGAGATACACGTCGAGATCGCCGAGCACGTTACCGAACTGGTACGGATCGTCGAGGGTGACGGGCGTATCGCCGACGAGCGCAGAGAAGCGATAGGCTGGCGGCTCGCCGTTCTCCGGCACGACGCCGCAGAAGAAACCGGCATCGTCGACGCGATCGAGGTGCGCTATCAGGGCGCCCGTCGCCCGGTCGACGGCATCGACGCTCGAAACGTGCGGTAGAAAGGCACGGATCGAAACCTCTCCCGTACCGTTTTGGTGCGGTCCCAAGACGGCAAACGGGTCGCCGTGATCGCCCCGGACGATCGAGGCGACCGCCCCCTTATCGAGCACCGGCGGCTCCGATCGGATCGCCGAAGAGGATGCTGCGAATTCCCTCGAGCGGTATGCGAACCCAGGCGGGCCGATTCGCCAATTCGTACGACATTTCGTAGAACGCTTTCTCTAGAATGAAAAATTCGAGCAGCCGTTGCGCTTTTTCGGGATCGGCCGGATAGCTCGGGCAGCCCGCGATCGCTTCTCGATACCCCGATAAGAACGCATCGACACTGCGCCGTTCCCACTCGACGGCGAACGGCGCGAGGGCGCTCGTATCCTCCCCGCGATCGTGCGCAGCACCGCGCAAGCCGGCAACCGAGGCGTAGTTGATCGAACGCAGCATGCCGGCCACGTCGCGCAGCGGCGAGGATTTAAGCCGGCGCTCCTCGAGCGGCCGCGCGGGTTCGCCTTCGAAGTCGACGATCTTGAAATCGTCGGCGACGACGAGGACTTGGCCCAAGTGGAAGTCGCCGTGGTAGCGGGTCTTGAGCGCGTTGCCGACCTCGGTGACGCCCGGCAGCGTCAGGCGCTGATCGATCTCTTCGCGTTTCGCGATCAGCGAGCGGGCAAAGTCGCGCAGCTCCGCAGGCACGCGTTCCATCTCGCGTTCGAGGGCCTCAAGGGCCCGGTCGGCGCTTCCGCGAGCGTTCTCGCTCCACGCGCGCAGATCGCTCTCGGTGATCGGCTCGGGTTCGAACGCCGGATCCGCGGTCGGCGTAGCGAACGCGCGATGCAGCTCGGCGGTGCGAACGCCCATCGTGCGCGCGCGCTGCATGAAGATCTGGTGGTAATCATGTTCGGCCGCGTCTTGGCTCGCGGTGAGGTTCCTGCGGTGATCGAAGTAGCGCTCGAGATAGGCGAGCGTCGCCGACCATCCGTCGCCTTGGCTTTCGACGAACTCTTGCAGGATGCAAAGTGCCGTCGAAGCGCCGGCTGAATCCAGATACTCCGCAGAGCCGTAATATTCGGGCGTGTTGCGGTACCCGACGCTATCGAGAAAGCGCGCGATCTCGAGTTCCGGCTGGGGCCCACTGTACAGGCGGCGGTAACCCTTGAGCATGACCTTTTCGCCGATCACGACCGAGGTGTTGCTCTGTTCGACATCCATGCGCCGGATCGAGGGGCGTTCGCCGATCGACTGCGTCGTTAGTTTCTCCGTCGCCGTACCCGCGTACGAGCCGCCGCGCAGCGATTCGAGTTTGCGCCCGTCGCGCACGAATTCGCAGAGGGCCAGGGCGAACTCGTCGAGCGCGAACGCATCGACGAGATAGCCGCTATGAGCGCCCGTGCGCGTGCGCGCCATCGTCGCGCGAGCCAGACTCGCTGCCCGATCGGTGTTCATGTCGTCGGCGATCGCGAGCGGAAGGAAGTAGCGCCCGTTCGCCTCGACCATCGTAAGATAGCCGCGAACGCCCGGCGCGTCCAGGCGCGCCGTGTCGACGAGCGAGGCCGCTATGGGCTTCGAATCCTTGCCCGAGTACCAGCGTTGCTTCGGCAGATACGCGGGCAGAACGTCACGTTCGAAGAGCGCCAGCGCCGCGCCGCCGAGTTGGGTCGTTTCCACTTCGCGCGGGAGCACGAGCGTGAGCAGTTCCGGCATCTGACCGGGCAGCTCGGGATACCACTTGGGCGCTTTGGCCGAGTCCGAGAGCAAGAACCAGTAGAACCCGTGGCCTGGAAGCGAGACCGCGTAGCGGTCTTGCGCGATCGCGTGGAACGGGCTCCAGCCGCTCATCTCCACGGGAACCCGACCCTGATAGGGGCTCAGATCCAGCACGACTTGCGTGGCCGTATGCGCGAGATTGGCAACGCACAGCACCTTCTCGTCGCCGTATTCGCGCACGTAGGCGATCACCTTGCGATTGTTCGGCGTCAGAAACGTGAGCGTGCCGCGCCCGAAGACCTTGTAGCCCTGCCGCACCGCGATGAGTTTGCGCAACCAGTTGATCAACGAGGATGGGCTGCGACCCTGCGATTCCACGTTGATCGCCTGGAAGCCGTAGACCGGATCCATGATCGGCGGTAAGAAGAGACGCGCCGGATCGGCCCGCGAGAACCCGCCGTTGCGATCGACCGACCATTGCATCGGCGTGCGCACGCCGTCGCGATCGCTCAGATAGATGTTGTCGCCCATCCCGATCTCGTCGCCGTAGTAGATGATCGGGGTTCCCGGCATCGAGAGCAGCAGTCCGAGCAGCAACTCGATCTTGCGGCGGTCGTTTTCCATGAGTGGAGCGAGGCGGCGCCGGATGCCCACGTTGATGCGCGCGCGCGGTTCGGTTGCGTAGATGCGGTACATGTTGTCGCGCTCGCGGTCGGTTACCATCTCGAGCGTCATCTCGTCGTGATTGCGCAGGAAGATCGCCCACTGGCAACCCTCGGGAATCTCCGGCGTCTGGCGCATGATATCGATGATGGGATAACGATCCTCTTCGGCGATCGCCATGAACATGCGCGGCATGAGCGGGAAATGGAACGCCATGTGGCACTCGTCGTCATCGCCGAAATACTGCCGCACGTCCTCAGGCCATTGATTGGCTTCCGCCAAAAAAATCTTATCCTTGTACTCGTGGTCGAGCACGGCGCGCATGATCTTGATCACACCGTGCGTCTCGGGTAAGTTCTCGTTCGAGGTGCCTTCGCGTTCGCACAAATACGGTACGGCGTCGAGGCGCAAGCCGTCGACGCCGGTATCGAGCCAGTAACGCATCACGTTCATGACCGCTTCGATCACGCGCGGATTGTCGTAATTGAGATCGGGCTGGTGCGAGAAGAAGCGGTGCCAATAATATTCGCCGGCAACGGGATCCCAGGTCCAGTTCGAAACTTCCGTATCCGTAAAGATGATGCGCGTGCCGGAATACTTCTTGTCGGTATCGCTCCACACGTAGAAATCGCGCCACACGGAGCCCGGCTTCGCGCGCCGCGCGCGCTGAAACCAGGCATGCTGATCCGAGGTGTGATTGACGACGAGTTCGATCAGTACGCGGATACCGCGCTCGTGGGCGGCTTTGACGAAGGCGCGAAAATCGTGCATGGTGCCGAAGGCCGGGTTCACGTTGCGATAGTCGCCGATATCGTAGCCGTCGTCGCGCATGGGCGACGGGAAGAACGGCAACAGCCAAATGCACGTGGCGCCGAGCTCCTTGATGTAGTCGAGCTTGGCGGTCAAGCCGGGAAAGTCACCGATGCCGTCGTCGTTGGCATCGAAGAAGGCTTTGACGTGCACCTGATAGATGACGGCGTCTTTGAACCACAGGGGGTCGTTATCGATCATTCGTCGTCCTGGGATCGGGAGGGATGTTGCCTCGCTCAAACCTCACCCGAAAGATGGCCGCCGGGTTCAGTTGCGGGTCGAGGCGCCAACGGTGAGGGGAACCGCGCCAGATATGCTTGGTTTCGCCGAGCAATTCCTCGACATCGTAGGCTTCGTCGTCGGCGACGCCGTACTCGCCGATCGGCAGCCACAGGAGACCATCGCTGGCCGCGACCGGATCGAGGTTGATTGCGACGAAGATCAGGTTCTCGCCCGCACGCTTTCCATAAAAGATGACGTGCTCGTCGTCGGCGCGATAAAAAAGAACGTTGCGCCAGTCGTGCAGTGCCGGGTTTTCACGCCGGATGCGGTTGAGCGCCGCAATTTCGGCGCACAGATTGCCCGGCGCGCTGAAATCGCGGACGCGGATCTCGTATTTTTCGGAATCGAGGTACTCCTCGCGACCCGGCAGCCCTTGGTTCTCGGAAAGTTCGTACCCGCTGTAGATCCCGTACGAGCTCGAAAGCGTCGCCGCGAGCGCGAGCCTGCTGCGGAATGCGGCGCGGCCGCCGGTTTGCAAATGCGGCATCAGAATGTCGGGCGTGTTCGGCCAAAAATTCGGCCGGAAGTACTCCGCGAGTTCGGTCGTGGCAAGCTCGGTGAGGTATTCTTCGAGTTCTTCCTTCGTCTCGCGCCACGTGAAGTACGTGTAGGATTGCGAGAAGCCGAGCTTGGCCAGCTGTTGCATGACCTTGGGGCGCGTAAACGCTTCCGCCAGAAATAGGGTATCGGGATACTTGGCGCGCACGCTCGCGATCATCCATTCCCAAAACGCGAAGGGCTTCGTATGCGGGTTGTCCACACGAAAGATCGTGACGCCGCGTTCGATCCAGAAAAGCACGACGTCCCGTAAGGCGTTCCAGAGCGCCGCCCGATGCTCGCCGTACCAGTTGAAGTTGACGATGTCCTGATATTTCTTGGGCGGGTTCTCGGCGTACTTGATCGAGCCGTCGGGCCGGAATGAGAACCACTCCGGATGTTCGGTTATCCAGGGATGATCGGGCGAGCTCTGCAGCGCGTAGTCGAGCGCGATTTCGAGACCGTGTTCGTTCGCCGTGCGGACCAGCCGCGCGAAATCCTCGAAGGTTCCGAGCGCCGGCTCGATCGATGTGTGGCCGCCGCTCTGGTTGCCGATGGCCCACGGGCTGCCCACGCTCTCGGGGCCGGGACTGAGCGAGTTGTTCTTGCCCTTGCGAAAGGCAAATCCGATCGGATGGATGGGCGGGAGGTAAAGGACATCGAAGCCCATCGCAGCGATGGCCGGCAGGCGCCGCTCGACGTCCGCGAACGTGCCGTGCACACCCGGCGTCGTGCCCGCCGAGCGCGGAAAAAGTTCGTACCAGGCCGAGAACTCTGCAGCGAGGCGATCGACGTCGACGCGGAGCGCGGGCGAGCGCGTCATCAGGAGCGGATCGCCCAGGCGGCCGATGGCGGCGCCGAGTTCGGGGTCGAGCATGAGCGGGGCGCGATCGCGCAGGGGAGCCGCGTCGATGCGCGCGATCGCCTGCTCGATCCGGCCGGACGAATTGCGGGCGTTATGCAGGGCGCTCGCGAGCAGCGCTCTGCCCTCGACGAGTTCTAGGCCGATATCCTGGCCTGCGGCGCGCTTTTTCTCTACGTCGTGCTGCCAACTGCCGAACGTGTCCGGCCACGCTTCGATCGCATACTCGTACGGCGCGTTGCGGCGGACGGTAAACGACGCAGCCCAGCGGTCGTTGTCGATGAGAACCATCGGCGTGTGATCCCAGCGGGCCGCGCCGATCTCACGAAAATGCAGCCTCGCCGTAATGAGATCGTGGCCTTCGCGAAAGATATCGGCTTCCACGAGCACGCTTTCGCCGATCACGCGCTTGACGGCATGACGCCCGCAATCGAGCTGCGGGGTGATCGCCTCGATCACCACAGGGCCGCTCGCCGCGCGCCCGCTTATCGAATCGGCCGCCTCCGCGAATTGATGCATTGTCGGTCTCTTCGACGCGGTCGCCGATTCGTCTCTGTGCACGGCCATCCGATGGTCATTACCCGCCCGTAGGAAAGCCACACGGTCCCGGGCGCGATGTTTGGCCGGACAGGTCGTCGCGGATTCTTGAAAGTATCCGGCCGGAGTGAGCCCGGTGAGCAGCATCGATACGATCGACATCCATACGCATCTGCATCCTCCGAAGCTCTTTGCGGCCATCCGGCGCTGGTTCGCGGAGCATAGCGAGTGGGATATGGCCGGTGCCCCGACCGAGCCGCAGGCGGTTGCCGACGTGCTGCACGCCCACGGGGTGCGGCGCTTCGTGTTCTGCAGCTACGCCCACAAGCCGGGAATGGCGAGCGATCTCAACGCGTGGCTGGCGCAGACTTCGCGCGATCTCGGGGGCTATGGCCTGCCGCTCGCGACGGTGCATCCGGGCGATGCCGGTTGCCTCGACGATTTGCGCACCGCCCTCGACGACGGATGCATCGGGCTCAAGCTGCACGAGGACGTGCAGCGGCTCGAAGTAGACGATGCGCGCCTGGAGCCCGTCTTCGCGACGCTGGCGGAGCGCGGCGCCTTTGCGCTCGTGCACGTCGGTCCGATCCCGTGGGACTACCCGCCCGATGCCGGCGCGGCGCGCGTCGCGCGCGTGCTCGAACGGCATCCGCAACTGCGCCTGGTCGTCGCGCACTACGGCGTTCCCGATACGGACCGGTTCTTCGCGCTCATGGACGAGCATCCGGGCCTGTATCTGGATACGACGATGGTGTTTGCCTCGCAGTCTCCCATGCACATCAGCCTGGCGCGCCCGCACGGCCTCGAAACGGTACCCGAGATCGATTGCGAGGCGCTCGAAATGCACGCGGACCGCGTTCTCTACGGAACGGATTATCCGAACATCCCCTTCACGTACCCGACCGAGCGCGATGCGATCGTGGCACTGGGCCTGGGCGGCGCGACGCAGCGGGCCATCCTGCACGATAATGCCGCTGCGCTCATTGCCCAGGTGAGCGCGCGAGGCCGCAGGTAGGCGGTATCCGAAAACGCGCGGCATGACGTACGCATCGCCAGCGCAAGCAGCCGCCGCCTACGGCGTTTCCACCATCTACGAAGCCGCCGGACGCAGCGGCCTTATCGATCTGGAGTTGATCGCACACATGCCGGATGCCAAGGTCGCCGGGCGCGCCCGCACCGTGCTGTGCGGCCAAGACGACAACCTCATGGTGCCGGCCGCGATCGCGCGCGCCGAGCCCGGCGACATTCTCGTGATGCGCATGCCGGAGAGCCGGCCCGTATCGCTGCTGGGCGAACTGCTCGCTACGCAGTGCCTGGCGCGGGGCGTGGCGGGCGTCCTCGTCGACGCGGCGATTCGCGACGCGGTCGCCATTCGCGCACTCGGGCTGCCCGTGTGGTCGCGTTTCGTACGCGCGCGCAGCGCCGCCAAAAAGATCGTCGGAGCGCTCGACGAGCCGCTGGACATGGGTGGAACCACGATTGCATTCGGCGACCTCGTCGTGCTCGATGGCGATGGGGCGATCGCGATTCCGAGCGCACGCATCGCCGAGGTCGTCGAGGCGGCCGGGAAGCGCGATGCCGCCGAAGTTGAAAAGCGAGAGCGCTACCGGCGCGGAGAACTCTCGTACGATCTCGATGGACTCCGCGCGATCGTTGAGAAGAGCACGGAAGCTCGCACGTAGTGCAGTTACGCTCGGCCGTTCTGGGTAATGGTGCGCAGATGGATGATACTTTCGAGAGACGCCGCGATCGCGAGGACGACGTGCGCGCAGCCGTCGAGGCCGCGGATGACACGGGGCTGGTGCGGCAGGCGGAAATCCGCGTCGAACACGACCTGGAGCCGGTCGATGAGACCGATGCGGCGGATGATGAGCCGCCTGCGCGAACGTAGGCCGCATGGATAGCAAAAGCGTCAGCGGCCACATTGAAGAGCTCGTCGCCGAAGAGCATCGGCTCTTCGATCTTGCCTCGGAGCGAGCGCTCGCTGCCGCCGAAAAGCAGCGTCTCGATGAGATTCAAGTCCAACTCGATCGGTACTACGATCTCTTGCGCCAACGGCGGGCGCGCGAAGAGTTCGGCCAGGATACGAGTGCCGTGCACTTGCGGGCGCCCGAGACCGTCGAGAAGTATCTGCAATAGCCCGCGCCGGCTCTTAAGCCGGAAGGCGCACGTGCGGCGCCGAATACGACGCGCCAATGAGGTTGCTGCGCGCAGTCGTCATCGTCGCGCTGCTTGGCGTTGCCGTTTACGTTGGATACCGTTTCTTCGCTCGTCCGCCGCAACACGCGGCGGGCGGCGTTGCCGTGTACTATTGTAAAACCGATGGCGCAACGCTCGCGCGCTGGGTGGTTTCGGTGAACCCGAACGCGACCGACCGGACGAGCGTCGCGTTTTACGCGACCGCGCAAACCGTCGCGGGGCCGCCCGCCGACGTTGCCGCCATACGCTTCCCGGTGGGAACGGTCGTGCGTTCCGTCCTCGTTGATGGATCGACGGCAACGGTGGATCTCGGCGGCGCGATCGCTACCCCGCAAGCCGGCAGCTTCGCTGAAAGCGGCGAGTTCAAGGCGCTGGTTTGGACCCTCACTGCATTGCCCGGAGTATCGGCCGTTCGCGTGAAGATCGACGGTGCTCGCGTTTCCGCGCTTCCCGGAGGTCACTTTGAGCTCGACGACCCGCTCACGCGCCAAAGCTGGTAATCAGTTGCGCAGCCTGCTTGCCGCGTTGATGCTCGTGAGCCTCGCGGGCATGCCGGCCTTCGGCGCGACGGCAGCGGCCGCCAACAACTACTGGTTCTCGGGGACGCGGCTCGCCTTCGAGCATCCGCAGGTTCGCGACGGCGCTTTCGCGGTCGGCACCGACGACAACGGCCTGGCGCGTTTCCTCGCCAAAGTCGGCGCGACCGTCAGCTACCAACCCGGCCAGCGGTTCGTCATCGTCGAAGCCTCGGACCGGCGGCTCATCACCTTTACGCTCGGCGACACGCACTTCGTGGTCGGTACGGTAACGCAGGCCGCAGCGTTTGCCCCGTATGCCGAGGGCAGCATCGCATATCTTCCCTTCCTCGACCTCGCGCGGGCGCTCTACGTCGATCCAGTCAGCGATGGGGAAACGGTCGTGATGCAGCCGCAGATCGCGGCACTCGACGTACGCACCGAGAACGCGGTGACGGTCGTAACGCTGCGCGGCGCCTCACCACTGCAATTCAAGCGCTTGAGCAAGGCGGATGAAGATACGATTTCGCTCGCGTTCCTCGGAACGGGGTCGACGCTCGAACCGGATCGCGCCGTCAGCGATTCTCCGCTGCGGGGCGTTTCCATCACCGTGGGCGGGACGCCGAAGAACCCTACGACGGTCGTGAATTTCTCGGTCACCCCGGGCGGCATGCACGTCCTCGCTCCGACGGATTCCCCCAACTCGCTGACGCTGGCGTTTGCGCCGGCAGGCGTCCAGCTCGGCGGCACCGCCGTTCCGGCCTCCGGCGGCGCGGCCGTAGCAACGGTGCCGCTGACGGTGAACGATTCGCACGCGGCCTCGCCCCTGCCGACGCCGCCTCCGGGCGCGTATCGCGGGTCGTTCCGCACTCCCGCAATGCCCCCGGCAACGCTGCCGCCTTACGGCGATTCCACCGACAGCAACGCGTATCCGCAGACTCCTTTGGGCCCGGCGCCGGCAGCAACGCAGACGCCGACTGCAAACGCACTCCCTTCCGCGACGATCACGAATTTCGATACGCAGAGCATCGACGACGGCTTCAACATCCGGCTTTCCATCTCGGGACCGGTTACCTATGAGTGGCACCGGCTTTCCGACGATCGCTGGTACGTGGATTTCAAACCGGCGAACCTCGCCATTCCGGCGCAGGAGGTGCCGCTTAGCGACCCTTCGATCGTCTCATTGCGCATCAAACCGTTCATCGGACCGAACGACCATCTCGCAACGGTGCGCGTGGCTTTTACGATGCCGAGCCCGCGCGGCGTGAGCCTGGTGCCTACGAGCGACGGGATGACGATTGCGATCGATAGTCAGGACGATTCGACCATGCAAATCGCCGGCACGGGCGAGCTCGTGAACGGCTCGATCGTTGCGGCGGTGGTTCCGTTGCCGCCGGTCGTGGCGGCGCCTGCGCCCGACGCGGCGGAACCCGCGCCCTGGAAGTTTTCGGGGCCGAGCGGGGTCAAGAATCCTAAACTGATCGTGATCGATCCGGGTCACGGCGGCAGCGATACGGGCGCCGAACATAACGGGCTCGTCGAAAAGGACGTCAATCTCGATGTGGCGCGGCGCCTGCGCGGCGTGCTGATCGCCCGCGGCTGGCAAGTAAAGATGACGCGGGATAGCGATATCGACGTCTACCAGGCCGACGATTCGGCGCACGACGAGCTGCAAGCGCGCGACGATATCGCCAACAGCGCAGGCGCGCGCCTGCTCGTGAGCGTGCACACGAACGCCTTTACCACAAGCGAACTCAGCGGCACCACGACGTATTACTACACGGCCGCATCCCGTCCGCTCGCCGAGGCCATTCACGCGCGTCTGAGCCAATTGCCGACGGCCGACGACGGTATTCGCAAGGAAAACTTTTACGTCATCCACCATCAAAACATGCCGGGCGTGCTCGTCGAGATGGCGTTCATGTCGAACCCGGGCGATGCAAAACTGCTCAAATCGAGCGCGTTTCTGCAGTCGGTCGCGGTCGGGATCGCCGACGGCATCGGCGATTATACGTCCGGCAATCAGCCGGTCTCCACCAACTCCTCCAACGACTCAACGGACGGCAATTAAATTCTCGGCATCTTCGATTCGGGTCTCGGCGGCCTGACGGTCCTGCGGCGCGTGCGCGACCTCTTACCGCTCGAGGACATCGTGTATCTGGCGGATCAAGCGCACGTGCCGTACGGGGACCGCGACGACGACGAGCTCGTGGGGCTCCTCGCGCACAATGTGGCGTACCTCGAAGCCGCGGGCGCGGAGGCCATCGTGATGGGCTGTAACACCTCGTGCGCCGTTGCCGCGCGCCGCGGCTGGCCGAGCGCAAAGATTCCGATCTTGGATCTCATCGCAGCGGCCGCTACGGCCGTGGCCGCCTCGGGGGCGCGACGCATCGGCGTGATTGCAACCGCCGCGACGGCGCGCTCCGGCGCGTACGGAAACGCGCTGCGCGCGCTCGATCCGGCGCTAGCGGTTCAAGAAGTCGCCGCGCCCAAGCTCGTGCCGCTCGTGGAAAGCGGTCTGTTGACGGGTCCGATCGCGCGGGCTGCCGTCGCCGAAGCGGTCGCGTGTTTCGCGGCGCCGATCGACACGTTGATCCTTGCGTGCACGCACTATCCGCTGCTCGAAGCCGAATTCGCGGCGGTGCTCGGCGAGGGCGTCGCGCTGGTCGATCCCGCTCTCGCGCAAGCGGACGCGGCCGTTCGATTCGTGCGCGAACGCGGCTCGGGCGGCGGCATGGGACGTGCCCTTTTCGCGACCACGGGACCCACCGACGGCTATCGTTCGGCGATCGAAGCTATCCTCGGTGCACCCAGGCCCGGCGATAGCGTGGTCGGCGCTGCGATCGTGGTCAGATCAATTTAAAGAATCGAAAGAAGATCAGCACCGAGACGATCCCGAGCGCCGTTCCCGCGACCACCTGAAGCACCGTATGCGCGCGCAGCCACACGCGCGACCATCCGACGATGGGAATGAGCACGAGAAACGGCAGCGGCTGGAGGTGGTAGAGATAGATCATCACCACGAGCGGCGCCGAGATGCCGAGCGCGTGCGTCGAGATCTTCCAGTAGCGCGTGATGTATTGCGTTACGAGCGCGGCGCCGGTGTAGCCGGCCATCGATGCGGTCAGCAGTGCGGGAGCATGCACGGCTAAGAGAACGAGCGTGCCGACGAAATAAAATACCACGAAGATAAAAAACACGCGCTCGCGCTCGGAACGCACCGACATGTCGAGATCCGAGATCTGGTCCGTGGCGTAGAGCCAGAGCACGTAGAGCATGGGGCCGATCGAGGTGAAGAACGTGCTCGTGAACAGCAAGAACCAGAACGTCGGAGTATCTTTGGCCTTCTCGTGGGCGACGATGACGAAGAGCGCGAGTGCCGTGAGGAATGGGTTGAGGACCGTCGAAAAGATGCGCGCGACATCGGTCAGCACGCGCCGGCGACGGCTTGCGCTGCGGGGAATCGCCTGCGGTGATGAGGGCACCGATTTCATGTAGCGCCTTCTGCACCGGGGCGCCAGCCTGCCCCTTTTGTCGCAATTCTAAACATTCGATGACCGGAATACTGTGTGAATACCGGGCTTCGGACATCGGGGAGCGTGACGGCCCGACGTCAAATACTGCGGGATGGTAATCGAGCGAATCGCGTCTCCGCGCGACCTCAAAGGTCTCGCGCGCCCCGATATCGATCTGTTGGCCGCCGAGATCCGGGAACTGTTGGTCGAAGCGTGCTCGAAGAATGGAGGCCATCTCGGCCCCAATCTCGGCGTCGTCGAACTGACGCTGGCACTGCATAAGGTGCTCGACGCGCCGCACGACAAAATCGTTTGGGACGTCAGCCATCAGATCTACGTCCACAAGATTCTCACCGGGCGCGCGGACCGTATGCTGACGATCCGCAAGGGCGGCGGCCTTTCCGGTTTCGCGATGCGGAGCGAATCGGAATACGACGTCTTTGGAGCGGGCCACGCGTCGACGTCGATTTCGGCGGCACTGGGCATGGCGCAAGCCCGCGACCTCGCCGGCGGCGACGAAACGGTGGTCGCGATCATCGGCGACGGCGCGCTCACCGGCGGCCTCGCGTACGAAGCGATCAACAACGCGGGCCAGCTCAAGACGAACTTCATCGTCATCCTCAACGATAACGAGATGTCGATCGCACCCAACGTCGGCGCGATGGATAAGTATCTCGGCACCCTGCGCTCGAAGCCGCTCTTCAATGCGGCGCGCGAAAAGGTCAAGGATATTCTCGGCCACGTGCCCTTCGGCAACACGGCGCGCAAGGCGCTGTCCACGGCGGAAGAAGCGGGTATGCGCTTCGTTTCGAGCGAGCCGAAGACGGCCGTGATCTTCGAAGAGATGGGCTTCCGCTATATCGGCCCGATCGACGGCCACGATTACGATACGCTGTGCGACGTCATCGCGAACGCCCGTAAGATCGCGGGCCCCGTGCTGCTGCACGTGCGCACGGTCAAGGGCAAGGGCTTCGAGCCGGCCGAACTCGACAAACGCACGTTCCACGGCGTCGGCCCCTTCGAACTTGAGAACGGCAAGATCGAGTTCAAATCGAGCGCGCGTCCGACGTTCTCCGAATCCTTTGCCGATGCGGTGACGACGCTTGCCGATCGCGATCGCCGCATCATCGCGATTACGGCGGCCATGCCCGACGGCACGCAGCTCAAACGCTTTGCGAAAAAGCATCCAGACCGCTACTTCGACGTCGGCATCGCCGAAGCGCATGGCGTGTGCTTCGCAGCCGGCGCCGCCGCTTCGGGCTTACGGCCCGTCGTTGCCATCTATTCCACATTCATGCAGCGCGCTTACGATCAGGTCGTGCACGATATCGTGATCCAAGAGTTGCCGGTCGTGTTGTGTATGGATCGCGCCGGGGTTGCGGGTGACGACGGTCCGACGCACATGGGCCTTTACGATATCGCCTTCATGCGCACGCTGCCGCACATGACGATCATGGCTCCGCGCATCGAAGCAGAGATTCTGCCGATGCTCGAGCACGCAATCTCACTCGGGTCGCCCGTCGCAATCCGCTATCCGCGCGGCAACTCGCAGGGCAACCACCTCGAAGCTCCGGCACCGATCGTGCACGGCCGCGGCGAGGTGCTGCGCCGCGGCTCCGACGTCGCCTTACTTGCCCTCGGCAACACCTGCGACTACGCGCTCGACGCATACGACCTCGCCCCGGACGATGCAAAGCCGACCGTGGTGAACATGCGCTTCGTGCGCCCGCTCGACGAAGCGCTGCTGCTCGAACTCGCGCAAAGCCACCGCAAGTTCATTACCCTCGAAGAGCATTCGCTTGCCGGCGGCTTCGGGTCCGCCGTTGTAGAGTTCGTGGCCGACCGGGCCCTGGGCGTGGCCGTCGAGCGAATCGGAGTCCCCAACGTGCTCATCCAGCACGACAAGCAGCCTACCCAGCGGGCAAGTTTCGGCCTTTCGGGAGAAAGCATCGCCGCGCGTCTTCGACGCCCGGTGCCCGCGGAGGCGGTCGCCAAGCTCTAAGGGCCAGGCTCGCGCCGGCCGCGGCGCCGCGCCTCCGGGCGGGGGCGGGCGGGCGCCCGCCCTACCGATGTCAAAAGGAGGTTCGCCGCGCAGCTCCGAGCGCTGCGTTCCCGATTTTTAGAAAGTTGAAATTTTCACCGTGTTAGCGTATCTGGAAACCATGCTGATTGCCGCGACGAATACCGTGCTGGCCGCACCGCATGCAACCGTCGCCGGGGCCGCAAAAGTGCCGGCCACTTCGGCGACGCTCTCACCCGAGCTGCTGCGGCAGCTGCAAGGCTTTCAGTTCACTCATAAGACGATGCTGCAACAGAATGCGCCCTGGCTGACGCACACGTTCGCGGCGCTGTTCTTGTTCCTCGCGCTGAGCCTCGTGTTGCTCCTCGCCGTACAGACCACGAAACAAGAGGGCCTCTCGGGCACCATCGGCGGCCGTGTCGAGTCGGCATACCGGCCGCGTTTGGGCTTCGATCAGCAGCTCGCGCGCCTCACGAGCTACGTCGCCATCGGCATGGTCTTCTTCGCAGTGGTGCTCAGCATTACCGGAATCTGAGCGCGTTGCCGATTCTCGAGGTCAAGGATCTCCGCGTCGGCTTTAAGACTGACGACGGCTTCGTCGGGGCCGTGAACGGTCTGTCGTATTCGGTCGAAAGCGGTTCCACGCTCGGCATCGTGGGCGAGTCGGGCTCCGGCAAATCGGTCAACGCGCTCTCCATCATGCGGCTCATTCCGATACCGCCCGGGCGTATCGAAGGCGGCTCGATCTCGCTGCGCGGCCAAAATCTGCTCACCAAGAGCGAGCCCGAAATGCGCAAGATCCGCGGAAAAGATATCGCGATGATCTTCCAGGACCCGATGACGTCGCTCAATCCGGTCCTCACGGTTGGCGACCAGATCTCGGAATCGGTTCGCCTGCATCTGAAGATGAGCAACAAAGATGCGCTGGCGAAAACGATCGATATGCTCCGGCTCGTTCACATTCCGCTGCCGGAGAAACGCGTCCGCGAATATCCCCACCAGCTCTCGGGGGGCATGCGCCAACGCGTGATGATCGCGATGGCGCTGGCTTGCGATCCCGACGTCCTCATCGCCGACGAGCCGACCACGGCGCTCGACGTGACGATTCAAGCGCAAATCATCGAGCTGATGAACGAGATGCAGCAGCGCTTGGGCTCCGCCATCATCATGATCACCCACGATCTGGGCGTCGTCGCCGAAACCTGCGAGTACGTGCTCGTGATGTATGCGGGCAACATGGTCGAGTACGGGACGGCCGCGCAGATCTTCGCGCAGCCGAAGCATCCGTATACGATGGGTCTGCTCGCCTCGCTGCCCCGTCTCGACGACAAGCAGCAGACGCGCCTCGTGCCGATCGAGGGCCAACCGCCGAACCTTTTGCGATTGCCGCCCGGCTGCGCGTTCGCGCCGCGCTGCCGCTACCGGATGCCGATCTGCGATACGCCCGTCCCCGTCTACGATTTCGGAGCGGGTCACGTGGCACGCTGCTTTCTGTACGACGAGAAAACGGAAAGCGAGCGCTCGCTGCAGGTGGAAACCGTTCCGCAAGCCACGGCTCCGGTCGCGACGTGAGCGCGCCGCAAATGCCGGCGGCCGCGAAGGATCTGCTCGAAGTCCGCGACCTGCACAAGTATTTTCCGATCAACGCCGGCGTCTTCTCGCGGCACATCGGCGACGTCAAAGCCGTCGACGGCATCGACTTTTCGATCCGGGCGGGCGAGACGCTCGGGCTCGTCGGCGAATCCGGCTCGGGCAAAACCACTGCCGGGCGGGTGGTATTGCGCTTATTGCCGGCCACGAGCGGCGAAGTGATTTTTGACGGCCGCAGCGTTCACGAACTCGGCCGCGAGGAGGTTCGCAAGCTCCGCAAAGAGATGCAGATCATCTTCCAGGATCCGTATGCCTCGCTCAATCCGCGCATGACCGTGGGCGACATCGTCGGGGAACCGCTGCGGATTCACGACCTCGCGAAGGGCAAGGAAGCCGAGACGCGCGTGCGCGAGTTGCTGCGCCTCGTCGGGCTCCAGCCGTATCACGCGAACCGCTATCCCCACGAGTTTTCCGGCGGCCAGCGGCAGCGCATCGGCATCGCGCGGGCGCTTGCGGTGAGTCCGAAGTTCATCGTCGCCGACGAACCGGTCTCCGCACTGGACGTCTCGATTCAGGCTCAGGTCATCAACCTGCTGCAAGATCTGCAGGGCCAATTCGGCCTGACGTTTCTCTTCATCGCGCACGATCTCTCCGTCGTCCGCCACATTTCCACGCGGGTTGCGGTCATGTACGTCGGCAAGATCATCGAGATCGCAGACCGCGACGATCTCTACGAGAATCCGCTCCATCCGTACACGCAGGCGCTGCTCTCGGCGATTCCGATTCCCGATCCCGCCGTCGAATCGCGCCGCAAGCGCATCATCCTCACCGGCGACATTCCCTCGCCCGTCAATCCGCCCTCCGGCTGCCGCTTCCACACGCGGTGCCCCGTGGCGTTCGACCGCTGCAAAGTCGAAGTGCCGCCGCTCGCGCGTTACGGCGACAATCATTTCGCCGCATGCCACTGGGTCGAAGAGCACAACGGGAACGCTCCGGACCTCACCGCAGCGCCCGCCGTCATCGCCTGAACCAGCCGGCGTCGCGGATGAAAGAGAAGAGCGACCGCTCGGCGGTCGCCCTTCGTTCTTGCCCCCGAGGGGCCGGCTCCTAAGCCTTTTTCTTGCGTCCGCCCTTTTTCTTGGCGGTTTTCTTTTTGGCTACGGCCTTCTTTGCGCCGGTCTTCTTTGCGGTCTTTTTCTTTGCGCCGGCTTTCTTCTTAGCGCCCTTTTTCTTGGCTCCGCCCTTTTTCGCTGCGGTCTTTTTGGCGGCTTTCTTGGCCGTCTTTTTGGCCGTTTTCTTTTTACCTACGGCCTTTTTCGCAGTGGCTTTCTTGGCGGTCTTCTTCTTCGCGGCGCCCTTTTTGGCGCCCGATTTCTTGCGCGAGGCCTTTTTCTTTGGTGCCGGCGAGCTCACGGGCTCGGCGCCGGGCAGCAGGTCATCTTCCAAACGATCCTCCTCGTCCGCTGCAGCGGAACGATAAATGCGGAAACGTTGACGAAATGGCTTGTCAACGTCTTTGGTTGCATCTTATACTGCGTGCGCGATATTTGCAAGAATTTGGCCTTGACTTTGCTCACAGCTTGACGGCGGCGCTATACTAAGGTCGTTTTCGTCTAGCCCAGGGTCGAAGTGAAACCCAGAACCGAGGCCACCTTTGAAGAAGCCGCTCATTATCGTCGAATCGCCGACGAAAGCGCGCACCATCAAGAAGTTTTTACCCCCACGATACGTGGTGAAGGCATCGGTTGGGCACGTCCGCGATCTCCCCAAAAGCACGCTCGGCGTCGATATCGAGAACGGTTTCGCCCCGCGTTACCTGACTATAAAAGGTAAGGGCGACATCATCAAAGACCTCAAGGCGGCGGCCAAAACCGCCTCCGAAGTGTTCCTCGCGACCGACCCCGATCGCGAAGGTGAAGCGATCGCCTGGCATCTCGCGGAGCTCCTAAAGCTCGAGAACCCCAAGCGCATCGAGCTTCACGAGATCACCAAAGACGCGGCGCTCAAAGCGATCGACGCCGCCCACGCGATCGATATGGACCGCGTCAATGCGCAGCAAGCGCGCCGTATTCTCGACCGGCTCGTCGGCTACAAAATCTCGCCGCTGCTGTGGGCCAAGGTTCGCGGCGGCCTTTCTGCCGGCCGCGTGCAGTCGGTCGCGGTCAAGATCATCGTTGATCGCGAACGCGAAATCCTTGGGTTCGTGCCCCGCGAATACTGGACGATCGGCGCGATTCTCGCGAAGTCCCCGGGCAGCGGCGTCGTGCCGCCCATCGCGTTCCCGGCCGACCTGCTCGAGATCGACGGCGAGAAGTTCGAGATCGATAATGCGGCTCGCGCCGACCAGATCATGGCGGATCTCGCCGATGCGTCGTTCTCGGTCGCAAGCGTCAAACAGCGCGAGACGCGCCGCAATGCGGCCGCTCCTTTCACCACCTCGACCCTGCAGCAAGAAGCTTCACGCAAGCTCAAGTTCCGCGTCCGCAAGACGATGCAGGCCGCGCAATCGCTCTACGAGGGCGTCGACCTCGGCAGCGAAGGCACGCAAGGTCTCATCACCTACATGCGCACGGACTCGACCCGCGTCTCCGACGAGTCGCGGGCCGCGGCCAAGACGTTCATCGAGACGACCTACGGCCCCGAGTTCCACGGCGGCGCGAAGAACTTCAAGGTCAAGGAAGGCGCCCAGGACGCTCACGAAGCGATTCGCCCAACCTCCGTTGCGCGGACGCCGGAGTCGCTTTCGAAAATTCTCAAACGAGACGATTTGCGGCTGTACACGCTGATCTGGGAGCGCTTCGTTGCCTCGCAGATGGCTGCGGCGGTCTACGACCAAACCTCGGTCGATATCGCCGCGAAGCCCGTCCGCGGAAGCACGAAATATCTCTTCCGCGCGACCGGCAGCGTCCTGAAGTTCGCCGGCTATACGGCCGTTTATGAAGAAGGCAAGGACGACGAGTCGGACGGAGCGGCAAAGACAGCGGCGAATCCGAAAGCTCCCAAAGCGCGCGTGCTGTTGCCCGCGCTCGAGAAGGACGACGCGCTGGACGCCCGTTCGGTCGAACCAAAACAACACTTCACGGAGCCGCCGCCGCGCTTTACGGAAGCCTCGCTCGTGAAGGCACTCGAAGATAACGGCATCGGCCGGCCCTCGACCTACAGCTCGATCGTCGAGACGATTCAAGCGCGCCAATACGTCGAGCAGAAAGAGCGCCGCTTCCACCCGACGGAGATCGGGATGGCGGTCAACGATCTGCTCGCCGAGCACTTCCGGGATATCATGAACCTGGCGTATACGGCCAAGATGGAAAGCGAGCTCGACCAGGTCGAAGACAACAAACTCGATTGGGTCGTCGTGCTCGACAACTTCTACAAACCGTTTGCCCGCGATCTCGAGGAAGCCGAAAAGAAGCTGCCCAAGGTCGAAATCAAAGACGAACCCACAGACGAAATCTGCGTCAATTGCGGGCGGCCGATGGTGATCAAAACCGGCCGTTTCGGGCGCTTTATCTCGTGCTCGGGCTATCCCGAGTGCAAGACGACGAAGCCGATCCTCAAAGATACGGGAGCGATCTGCCCCAAAGACGGCGGGAAGATCGTAGAACGCAAGTCGCGCCGCGGCCGCACGTTCTTCGGTTGCGCGAACTACCCGGCGTGCGATTTCGTTTCGTGGGATCGCGTCGTACCCGAACCGTGCCCGGTGTGCGGTGCTTACGTGACCGTGAAATCGAAGAAAGGCACGCTCACCTTCGAATGCTCCAAGGATAAGGCGCACGATACCAGTGCGATGGGAGCGGATGCCGAGCGAGAGACGGAACCCGTCGAGGCGTAGATTGGGGCACTCCGCTTTTCGCCCGGCTCTTCGCCATCGGCGGCCTTGTGTGCGCTTGCACACCGCGGCCGCCGATGGCTTCGATCCGAACGAAAATCGGAGCGCCTCATGCTGGGTAGGAGCCTGCCTGTGCTGCGCGTGATCGGCGGTGGGCTTGCGGGATGCGAGGCGGCTTGGCAGGCGGCGGAGGCGGGCATCGAGGTCGAGCTCTGCGAGATGCGGCCGCAGCGTCGCGGCCCGGCGCATAAGACCGACCGCCTCGCCGAACTCGTCTGCAGCAACTCGCTGCGCGGTGCTGCGCTTGAGAACGCGGTCGGGCTGCTTAAAGAAGAGCTCGCGCGGATGAATTCGCTCATCGTGAGCAGCGCTCGCGAAGCGGCCGTTCCCGCCGGCGGCGCGCTCGCCGTCGATCGCGACCGGTTTTCGCAGCTCGTGGAATCGCGCTTAGCCGCGCATCCCCGCGTTCGGGTCGTACGCGAGGAAGTGACCCAGATCGATCCGGCGCAGCCCACGATCGTGGCCTGCGGGCCGCTGCCCTCGGAACCGCTCTCGGCGGCGATCGATGCGCTGCTCGCATCGGGCGGCGAGCGGCTGCACTACTACGACGCGGCCTCGCCGATCGTCGCGACCGAATCGCTCGACCTCTCGCAGATGTACGAAAAATCCCGGTACGATAAGGGCGACGGAGCGGATTATCTCAATATCCCGCTCGATCGCGAGCAGTACGCGACCTTCGTCCGCGATCTGCGCGAACTGCCGAAGCACGAACCCAAAGAGTTCGAGCGCGATGCCGCGGCCGGGAAGATTCCGTACTTCGAAGGCTGTCTGCCGATCGAGGAGATGGCGCGGCGGGGCGAGGACGCGCTGCGCTACGGTCCGCTCAAGCCGGTGGGGTTGCGCGATCCACGAACGGGCGCAGCGCCTTACGCCGTCGTGCAATTGCGCAAAGAAAATGTCGCCGGTACCGCGTACAATCTCGTCGGCTTCCAAACGCGTTTAACGTGGCCCGCACAGCGCGAGGCTTTTGCAAAATTGCCGGGCCTTGCGAGCGCCGAGTGGCTGCGCCTCGGCGTGATGCACCGCAACTCGTTTCTCGATGCGCCACGCTACCTGCTGCCCGATCTGCGTTTACGCGGCACGGGGCAGGTGTGGTTTGCCGGGCAAATCACCGGTGCCGAGGGGTACGTCGAAGCCGCAGCGTGCGGACTCATCGCAAGCCTTTCGGCGGCGCGCGCCATCCGCGGCGGCCCGAGCCTTTGCGTTCCGCCCGATACCGCGCTCGGTGCGGTGGTCGCGCATTTGCAAAACGAGCAGACGAACGATTTTCAGCCGGCAAACGTGAGTTGGGCGTTCTTCTCCGCGCTGCCGGGCAAGCCGATCCGCGACAAGCGCGAGCGGCGCGCGCGCCTAGCCGAACGCGCGCTGGCACATCTCGCCGCCTGGAAGGCCGAACTCGCGAGCGAGATGCTCTGCGTGTAAAAAGGGCGCTCGCGCGCCCGTGCGGGATAGGGCAGCATGCGGATCCGCTCTACCACCATCCTCGCCGTCCGCCGCGACGGTAAACTCGCGATCGCCGGCGACGGCCAGGTGACCTTCGATAAGACGATCATGAAGCACGGCGCGCATAAGGTGCGCCGCATTGCGGGCGGGGCGGTGCTCGCGGGTTTTGCAGGCGGGGCGGCCGACGGCATCACCCTGCTCGAAAAGTTCGAAAACAAGCTTGCCGAGTACAAGAACAACATCGTGCGAGCCGCGGTCGAACTTGCCAAAGATTGGCGCCAAGATCGCGCGTTACGCCGCCTCGAAGCCCTGCTGATCGTGGGAACGGCGGAGCACCTCTTCGTCATCAGCGGCAACGGCGACGTGATCGAGCCCGATGAAGGCATCGCGGCAATCGGCAGCGGCGGGCCATACGCGCAGGCTGCGGCGATGGCCCTCGTGCGGCACAGCAGCCTCGATGCCGAAAGCATCGCGCGCGCGGCACTCCTGGTCGCGGGAAGGATCGATATCTATACCAACGACGATATCATCGTGGAGGTGGTTTGATCGCTCTGGCGGCGCTGGCGCTGGGGCTGGCCGCCGCGCCTACCGCGATCGTGCATCATCCGGTGTCGACCAAGATCGCGGCCGCGCAACAGCGCTTCGATGAAGGCCTGACGCTCGTCTATTCATTCAATCGCAGCGAGGCGCGCGAACGCTTCGAAGATGCGGCGAAGCTCGATCCGAAGCTCGCGATGGCCTGGTGGGGCGTCGCGCTTGCGGTGGGCCCGAACATCAACGAAGCGATGAGCGCGGCCGACCGTGACGCGGCCGCCGGTGCGCTCGCCAAGGCGACGGCGCTTGCGGGCGGGGCCTCCGCCGAGGAGCGCCGCTATATCGATGCGCTCGCGCATCGATATCCGAGTCCGGCGCAGGCTGCCGCCGATACGGCGCACGGATACCCGGCATACCGGGACGCGATGAAAGCGCTCACGTCGGATTTCCCAAACGATCTCGATGCAGCGACGCTCTACGCCGAGAGCATCATGGATGTCGACACCGTACGGTTCGTGCACGGTGCGCCGGCGGCGGCGCAGACGGCCGTGGTGCGAATCCTCGATTCGGTGTTGGAACGCGATCCGCATCATCTGGGAGCCAACCACTATCTGATCCACGCATGGGACCACGCGGGCGACGCACATCACGCCCTGGCGAGCGCTACCTATCTCGCCGATCTCAACTACGAACCCGCGCAATCGCACCTGCAGCACATGCCGGCGCACACGTTTCTCGATGTCGGCGACCTCGCAAACGTCACGCGCGTCGGGCGGCTTTCATCGCTCGACGACGACGGGTATGCGAAGGCCAAAGGCATCGACCCCTTCAGCTTGCGCTATCACCGTCACAATCTCGATTTTTGGGCCGGCGGTGCGTTCCTGACCGGCGAGCGCGGTGAGATCGATCAATCGCTCGCCGAGTACACCGCAGGACACGATTCGGGCGCGGCGCTCATCTTAGCCCGCGAAAGCCGCTTCACCGAGGCCGACGCGGTGCCCAGGCCCGTCCACGGAACGTACGCGCTCTTGGAGTGGCATTATGCGCGGACCCTCTCTGCCGTCGGGCGCGACGACCTCATTGCGGCGCAGCGCGAGGTTACTGCGATCGACGTCATCACGGTCGCGCAAGGCACGAAGCATCCTACGGACGACTCGCTGGACGCGATCGCCCACGCGCGATTGGCGCACGCTCTCGGGCGCGATGCCGAAGCGATCGACCTCTTGCGCGCGTGCATCGCGAAAACGGCCGACGATCCGCCTGAGGCTTTTGCGCCCTGGTCTTTTCCGGCGGGCGAGTGGCTCGGCGATATCTTACTCGAGCGCGGAGACCTCGCCGGTGCCGAAGAGGCGTTTCGCGCCGATCTCGCGCGAACGCCGAACAACCCGCGCGTGCAGTATCGCTTGATGCGCACGCTGACCTACGAAGGCCGGCTTGACGATGCACGCGTGCTCGCGCCGCAGGTCGCGGCGCATTGGCTCGGTGATTCGACGGATCTGCACGAGCCGGACCTCTAGACCGAGCGCCGGCGACTACACGATCACGGGTGAGCGCGGTAACGGACCCCCGCCATAACGGCTCGAAGGTCGTCCCATGATTGCCGCAGAGAATCTCGTCGACTTCATCCGTGCCAATCGTGAACGCTATCTCGGCGAACTGGGCGAATGGATTGCATGCCCGAGCGTTTCGGCCGACCCGGCGCGCCACGACCAGGTTCGCCGCTCCGCCGAAGTTGCGGTCGCTCGGATGCGTGCGGCGGGCCTCACCGATGCATGCGTGCTCGAAACCGATGGTTTGCCGGTCGCCTACGGTTCGTGGCTACACGCCCCCGGTGCGCCGACGGTGCTCATTTACGGCCACCACGACGTGCAGCCGGAGGATCCGGTCGAGCTTTGGAACTCGCCCCCGTTTATGGGCACCGTGCGCGACGGCAAGATCTACGGCCGCGGATCCGTCGACGATAAGGGTCAAGTTCTCATGCATCTCGCCGCGATCGAAGCGCATCTGCGCGTTCGCGGTGCTTTGCCGCTCAATCTCAAGGTGGTCGTCGAAGGTGAAGAAGAGATCGGTTCGCCGAGCTTCGAGGCCTTTCTCGCGCGCGAGAAGGAGCGGCTTGCGTGCGACGTGGTCGTCGTCTCCGATACCGCCGTGTTCGCGGAAGACGTGCCGTCACTCACGGTTTCGCTGCGCGGCCTCGTTCACTGGGAGATCGCCGTGCGCGGACCCGCAAGCGATCTGCACTCGGGCTATTTCGGCGGCCTCGTGGTCAATCCGCTGGAAGCGCTGGCGCGCATGCTCGCTACGTTGCGCTACGCCGACGGCAGCATCGCCGTACCCGGTTTTTACGACGGCGTGCCGGAACTCGGCGCGGAGGCGCTCGCCGAGTTGCGCTCGCTGCCGTTCGACGCTGCGACCGAAGCGCGGGCGCTCGGCGTTTCCGACCTTGCCGGCGGCGAGCGCGAGCGGTTACCGCTCGAGCGCATGTGGACGCGTCCGACCCTCGAGATCAACGGCATGTACGGCGGCTACCAAGGCCCCGGCGAAAAAACGATCGTGCCGAGCGTCGGACACGCGAAACTTTCCGCGCGCCTCGTCGGAAGTCAGGATCCCGAACACGTGAAGAACGCCGTGCGCGATCATCTGCGACGCGTCGCGCCGCCCGGTGTCGTCGTCGAGATCGAAAGTGCGGGTGGCGTGCGCGCCGTCAGCACCTCGCGCGAACATCCCGCGGTGAAGGCGGCCGCGCGCGCGATGGAGCGCGGCTTCGGAAAGGCGCCGGTCTTCATCGGAACGGGCGGCTCGATCGGTCCCGTCTCCAGTTTCGATCGCATCCTCCACTTACCGCAGGTGCTGATCGGCGTCGGACTGCCCGACGACGCGATTCACGCACCGAACGAGAAATTCGATCTCGGGCAGTTCTACGGCGGCATCGAAACGATGGCGTATCTCTACGACGAGTTGGCGGAGGCGCTCGAGTAGATCGAACGCGACGCGGTCAGGCGTGGACCGGGCTCGGTTCTCGCAGCGATGCGAGAACCTGCCGGACGCCGTCGTCGTACGACGTCTTTTGAATCGGTCCGATCAGTTCCGTGATGGCGCTGTCGTCCATAATGATGGGCTCGGCCAGAAGATAATGCATGTCGGCAAGTTCGCGCATCATCGGATTGAAGAGCCCGAGCATCCGCAGCATCGTTTTTCCCGCGACCAGGATCTTCACCGGATGCCCGACCTCGCGTTCGACGCGGTCGACTATCGCGCGTTGCGTCGTCGAGCCGGCGCCGGCCAAATGCAACACGCGGCCGTACGCTTGGGGTTCCTCGATGAGACGCACGATGACGGGGCCGACATCGGGCACGTAGACGAATTCGTGCGGCACGTCGATCGGGCCGAGCATGTTCGCCGTCTTCCCGGAAACGGCCGCGTTGAAGAGTCCGTCGAGAAAACTCTTTTCGACGCCGGGGCCGTAGAAATCGGGGAGCCGCAGCACGGCGCCTTTAATCTTCCCGGCGCGATCTGCGTCGAGAAGAATCTCCTCTTGCTCCAAGCGCATCTTGCCTTTGAATGTGTGCGGCTCGCGCGGATGATCTTCGCGCACCGGGTTCGCTTGCACGCCGCGGCCATACGAGTAAATCGTTGCGACCAGCAGGAAGCGCTCGACATGCTCTGCGATCGCGCCCGCGAGGGTCGCACGGATCAGCTGCGGATGGAGCTCGAAGCGCCAGTAGTCGACGCCCACGGTATAGACGATCGTACCGATGCCGGCAGCGGCGGCCCGGACAGACTGCGCGTCCTCCGGGTCCCAGGTGACGATTTCTGCCAGAGGATCGGACCCGAAGATGCGTTCGAGCGATGCCCGTGACCGCCCCACGACCCGATAGGGGGTTCCCTGGGCCCGGAGGGCGCTTGCCACGGATTCACCGATGGCGCCCGAGGCGCCCCAGATGGCGACTTTTCCCATTTCGTCCTCGTTTCTGAACGCTAGACTATTTACGAGCCATGTTCAGTATACGTTGACTGTTCGGAAAGTCAAGCGTATACTGCGACCATGCCCGTTACCGAGCGGCGCGCTCGTCGCCGTCTGGCCCTGCGCGAAGCGATCGTCGAATCGGCGCGCACGATCTTACGCGATGGGGGTGCACGAGCGCTGACGATGCGGCGCATTGCCGATGCGATCGATTATGCTCCGGCATCGCTCTACGCGCACTTTGAGAGTCGCGAAGCGCTGCTCGCCGAGCTGTGCCGCGACGGGTTCGCCATGCTGCGCCGCGACCTCGAAAGCGCGGCCCGGGACATTGCGGAACCCCGGGCGAGACTCGCCGCGCTCGGCCAAGCCTACGTCCGTTTCGCACTCGAACACTCGGACACGTATCGTTTAATTTTCATGGAAGACCCGGCGCTCACGAAGGGCGTCTTCGAGTCGACCGAATTCGACGACGGTCGGCAGGCCTTCGCCCTCATCATCGGACCGCTGGCGGAACTGCGCGCTGCCGGTGCGCTCGCGACCTCGACCGATCCCGCGGTGATGGCGGACCTGTTTTGGGTGATCGTGCACGGCATCGCAAGCCTGAGACTCAGCTGCCCCGCAATGCCTGCGGCCGATGATGCGACACTCATCGCTCTGGCGGTCACGAGCTTGCTCGATGGCCAAGGAGCGCGCTGAGAAGCGGCCTCGAACGCCGGGCGCCGTCGATCAGGGTGAGAACGGTGCCAGAGGTTTCGTAGCCACTAGTTCGGCCAGCGTGCGCACCTCGAAGCGCTGCGCGACGCGATCGTCCGGGAATGCGCGGTAATCCCACCCGCTCCGGGTGCTCCTGAACACGTAATCGATGGCGCCGAGCGACGGGCTCGCATAGGTTGCTCTAAACGCAAAAATGGGCACGGTCGAACTTCCGATCCAACCGGAGATTCCGAACGCCCGGCCTCGAACGTCGCCCGTAATTGGAAACACATGTGTTTCGATGTTGCGAGCAGTATCGTAGACGGAGACGGCGAGTTGCGGACCGGGAAAAAGTGAAGTGGACTTCGCTCTCGCGGATGACGGCGTATCGGTCGTCGCTGATGAATCCTAGCAGCCGGCCGGAGAGCGCGGCTTGCACTTTTAGCTCCGGCGTCAGGACGAGGACGCAGGTCGCCGATGGTGTCAAATGCGTTTCGACGAACACGCGGTTCCGATGCTGCGAGATCTCCTCGACAGGCCCTCAGGCAGTCGCTCATCTCGAGCCCGCGTTTAAACGAAGCATCGGCCTTTGGGCCTACGCCGAAGGTTGCCGTCGTAAGCCGGCGAGCCCGCCGGTCGTAGCGAATAACGCGCAACGGCGGGTCGAGTCTCTGCGTCCCATGGTAGACGTAATACCCGAGGAGTGAAATTCCGCCGGCATCCGAAGCGCTCCAACTTGTGATCGGTGTCGCAAGCTGCGTCGCGGAGAAGCCGCTGACCGGAACCCCGGCCGCGCGCAGCGCATCCGCAAGCCGGTCGGTTTGAACCGGTGCAGCGGAGCCGAACGATGGAACTCGCACCGCAACGAGCGCGAGCAGCAGGCCCAAGAATGGACCGATCGTCCCGGGTGACGTTCGCAAGCGTCCCATCTCGAAGGCTCCGTCGACGCCAAGTACGATAATCTCAGAATAGCACCGCGTTGCGGCGGACGAAAAGAGGCGCCAGGACGGAGCTTTGCGGAAGTGCTCGTGCCTATGGCGTCCCAGGAACTCACCCCGCGTCAAATCGTAGCCGAACTCGATCGCTACATCGTTGGCCAGGCGAAGGCGAAGCGCGCCGTGGCCGTCGCGATGCGCAACCGGTATCGTCGCGACCGGCTGGATGCGGAGATGCGCAACGAGGTCATCCCCAAGAACATCTTGATGATCGGACCGACCGGCGTCGGAAAAACCGAAATAGCGCGCCGGCTCGCCACGCTTTCGGGAGCGCCGTTCGTGAAGGTCGAGGCGACGAAGTACACGGAGGTCGGTTACGTGGGGCGCGACGTCGAATCGATGGTGCGCGATTTGGTGGAAGCCGCCATTCGTATGGTGCTCGACGAACGCCGCGAAGACGTGCGTGAATCCGCCGATGCGGCCGCCGTCGAGCGCGTGATCGATCTGCTCTATCCCGAAACCCGCTCCGCATCTGCCGCGCAACCTGCGAATGCGTTCGCGCAGACGCTGGGCTCGATCTTCGGGAACACGTTCAATCCGCAGCCGCCGCAGCCGCCGCCGCAACCCTCTACCATCAATCAAAATGGAGGTAGCGCCGACGATATTCGCAGCAAACGCGAGCAGGCGCGCTCCGACATGGCGCGCGGATTCTTCGACGTTCGCCTGGTCGATATCGAGGTGGAAGAAGCGCCGCAGCTGCCGATCGGCATGTTGGGCGGGATGGACCCGTCGATGGGTGGCGGCGACATGAGCGAAATGCTCGGCGGTTTGCTGCCGAAAAAGCGCGTGAAGAAGCGCGTCACCGTTCCGGAAGCGCGGCGTATCTTCGCGCAAGAAGAAGCGGCGAAGCTCGTCGATATGGATGCGGTGAAACGCGAGGCACTGCGACGCGCCGGCGACAACGGGATCATTTTCATCGATGAAATCGATAAAGTGGCGGGGCGCGAGGGATCCCGTGGCCCCGACGTTTCGCGCGAAGGCGTGCAGCGCGATATCTTACCGATCGTCGAAGGCAGCACGGTCAACACGAAACACGGCACACTCAAAACCGACCACGTGCTCTTCATCGCGGCCGGTGCGTTTCACATGAGCAAACCCTCCGACCTCATCCCGGAATTGCAAGGCCGCTTTCCGATCCGCGTCGAGCTCGACTCGCTTTCGGTCGACGATTTCAAGACGATTCTTACGCAGCCGAAAAACGCCCTGACGGAGCAATATAAAGCGCTGCTCGCGATCGAGGGCGTCGAGATTACGTTCGCTCCCGACGGGATCGAACAATTGGCTCGCTACGCGATGCAGGTGAACGAGCAGACCGAAAACATCGGTGCACGCCGCCTCCACACGGTACTGGAGCGGCTGCTCGAAGACGTCTCATACGCCGCCCCCGAAGAAAACGGTCCGCTGCTGGTCGACGCCGAGTTCGTGCGCTCGCGCCTCGAAGACATCGTCACCAGCGCAAACCTGAGCACCTATATTTTGTAAGATCGAGGGCGAATCACCGTCTCCGAGGAGGACAGTCCTCGCCGAAGGGGGTGAGCGGGGGGTGTCACCGCCCCGATTTTAACAGTATAATCTCTTCCGTGGCCTACATGCGCGAAATTATCCACGACGGGCACCCCACGCTTCGCAAAGTAGCGAAGAGGGTCAACCTCGAGGAGTTAACCGACCCGCTCTTTCAGCAGTTGATCGACGATATGTTCGAGACGATGTATCACGCCCCGGGTATTGGGCTCGCCGCGCCGCAGATCAACGTTTCCAAGCGTATCTTCACGGTCGATATCCAAGACGAGAACGAAGCGCACGGCCCGTTCGTCGTGATCAATCCGAAGTTCACGCTGACCGAGGGCGAGATCGAATCGATCGAAGGCTGCCTTTCGGTGCCGGGCATGATCGGTGATTTGCCGCGCTTCGAACATGTCGTGTGCGTCGGCGTCGATCGCAACGGCAAGCGGATCGAACTCGACGGCACCGGATTGTTCGGGCGTTGCCTGCAGCACGAGATGGATCACCTCAACGGCGTGCTCTACATCGATAAGGCCAAGAACATCCGCAAGGCCGAAACCGAAGCCGAGCGCGCCGCGCTCGAAGAAGCCGAAGCCGAAGGAGCGGCGCTCGAGCGCAACGCTGCAGCCGCCTCCGCCTAAACTTCGCGGGGTCTTTTTCGGCACGAGCGATTTCGCCGTTCCTGCGCTCGAGGCGTTCGCACGCGAAACCGACTGCGTTCTCGCCGTAACCCAGCCCGACCGGCCGGCGGGTCGCGGCCAGAAGATGCAGCCGACACCCGTCAAAGTCGCGGCGCTCGCGCGCGGCATTCCTACGCTCGAGCCGCTCAAGATGCGCGATTCGTTCGCACCGATCGCAGACGCCCGGGCCGATCTCTTCGCGGTTGCCTCGTACGGGAAGATCTTGCCGCAGGCATTGCTCGACCTCGCCGCGCGCGGGGCGCTCAACGTGCATCCGAGCCTGCTGCCGCTGTACCGCGGCGCCACGCCGCTCCAGACGCAATTGCGCGACGGCGTCAGCGAGAGCGGCGTAACGGTCATCTTCATGGATGCGGGGATGGACACGGGGGATATCGTCCTCGTCGAACGATCTGCGATCGGACCAGACGAGACGTACGGCGAACTGCACGACCGCTTCGCGCGGCTCGGCGGGAAACTCTTAGGGCAGGCGGTCCGGCTCGTCGCCGAAGGCAACGCCGAGCGCACCCCGCAGGCGGGGCTTGCGAGCCAAGAAGACATCGAGCGAACGATGACGCATCCGCTCGACCGGCGTGCATCCGTCGTCGATTGGTCCTGGCCTGCGCGCCGCATCGTCGATCACGTTCGTTCGCTTTCGCCCAGTCCTGGAGCGCGAGCGACGTTGGGCGGCGAAGAACCATTGGTGAAGCTTTTGGACGTGCGCGTGGCTGATGGCCCGGATTTCGGCGAGTTGGTCGTCCCCTGCGGCAGCGGAGAATTCGTTGCGATCGAGCGGCTCGTGCCGCCGAATCGCAATGCGATGACGGGTCGCGCGTATCTGGCTTCCGCGGTGACCCGTTGAATACGATCGTGCGCACGACGGCGCGCCAAGTCGCCTACGACGTGGTGCGCGACGTTTTCGGTCCCGATCAGCGCGGCGCTCAGGCGTCGTTCGACGTTCGTTCGCGCCGGGCGCGGCTCGACACGCGCGATCGCGCTTTCGCCGCCGAACTCGCCTACGGCACGATCAAGGGTATGCGCCTCATCGATTGGCTGCTCGCGCCCTATCTTGCGGGCCGCGATAAACCGCTGCCGCCGACGATCCACGACGTATTGCGCCTGGGCATCTATCAAATTCACTTCATGTCCGGCGTCGACGATCACGCGGCCGTTTCAGAGACGGTCAACCTCGCCTGGAAGCACGGCCATAAGGGTACTGCGGGCTTGGTCAATGCGGTGCTGCGCCGCTCGATCGCCGATGGGAAGCGCACGCCGGATTCCGCCGATTTCAAGACGGCCGACGACTGGGCCGGAATGTGCTTTTCCGTCCCCACCTGGATCGCGGCACAATTCGGCCGTGCGTACGGCGAAGCGCGAGACGCGGCGCTGCGCGGCGTCAACGCCGCGCCGCAGCATGCGCTGCGCGTCAATGCGTTGCGTGCTTCGGTGGAAACGGTTACCGTGGACCTTGCCGAGCGGGGTGTCACGGTGAGGGTGTCGCCATACGTCCCGGAGACGCTTATCGCAGACTCGGGGACGATCGGCGACGATCCGGGAGGCCGTTGGTCCATTCAAAGCGAGGCGGCCACGATGCCGGTCGACATGCTCGAGCCGCGCGCCGGCGAGACCGTGCTCGACATGTGCGCGGGACGCGGCAACAAAACGATCGGCATCGCCGCGCGTATGGGGAATACGGGAAGCGTCGTGGCCGTCGAACTCGATCCCAAAAAGATTCCCGTGCTCCGCGAACACCTGGAACGTGCCGGCGTGACGAACGTCGCGGTCGTCGAAGGCGATGCGCGCAGTGCCGCCCTCGAAATTCGCGCCGACGCCGTGTTGCTCGACGCTCCGTGCTCCGGCATCGGCGTGATCGGCCGGCACCCCGAAGCCCGCTGGCGCAAACGTCCCGACGACGGTTCGCGGCTCGCCGAAACGCAGGCGCAATTGTTGCGGGCGGCAGCAACGCGCACGGCGCCCGGCGGCCGCATCGTGTACAGCGTGTGTTCGCCCGACGCTCGCGAGGGCCGGGAGCGCGTCGATGCCTTTCTCGCCGAGGAACCCGGCTTCGCTCGCGCGCCGCTGCCCGAGCGCTATGCGACCTTCGAACGTGATGGCGATCTCGTCGTGCCGGCCGGCATCGAGGGACGCGACGGCTTTTACATCGCCTCGCTCGTTCGCTGCGAGCCGTGAACGTCTTCGAGCGCTTGGAAACGGTGTGCGCGAATGCCGTCGAGCGGACGTTCGCGGCAGCGTTTCCGAGCGCGCTCGAACCGGTGCAGATTGCACGTAAACTCGTCGCGGCATTCGAAGCCGGGGGGCCGGCAAGTGGACGCGGCGGCCGGCGCTTCGTCGTGCGCATGAGTGGCGCCGACTTCGCCCGTTTCGAGCCGGACCTCGCGTATCTCGAGCGGCAGTGGACGGCCATGCTGGCCGGCCTTGCCGAGCGTTCCGGAAGGCCGCAGCGTAAGCCCGACGTACGCGCGGAAGCGTCCGCCTCGATTGCGAGCGGCACCGTGACGATCGCCGTGGAGACGCTCGCGGAGCCCGAGCGGCTCGGCCTGAGCGTCAAGAAGGGCATGCCGCCGAACGCGCGGCTCCCGCTCGATCGGCGCGCCATCGTGGGCCGCGATCCTGCCTGCGACCTCGTGCTCGTCGATCCGCGCGTTTCGCGCCGCCATCTCGAAATCGTGCCGGAAAATGGTATCGTGCGCTTTCGCGATGTCGGATCTTCGAACGGAACGAAATTGAACGGCGTTCGGGTCGAGCGCGGCGAGCTTGGGCTCGGCGACGTCCTTGCAATCGGCGATAGCGAACTGTGCGTCGAAGGTGACGAACGCTGAACGCCGGCGCGCAAATTGCCAGCATTGAGGTGGTGGGAGCGTCGCTGCTTTTCGTACTCCTCGCCTTGCCGCGCCGGCGCCGCGAACGCAACGATACGATGACGGCCATGCAGGCGGTTGTGCTGCGCGTGGAGCAAGAACATGGGACGCGGACGGTTCGCTCTCCGGTCCCGATTACGATCGGTCGCTCCCCGTCTGCAACCCTCGTCGTTCCAGATGCGCAAGTGAGCCGGTTGCACGCACGAATCGATCTCTCCGACGGTATCCTCAGCCTCCGCGACCTCGACAGTCGCAACGGAACGCTGCACAATGCCCGGCCGATCGGACGTCCAGTCGCCTTACATGACGGAGATGAGATCGACGTCGGCACGACGCGCATCGTCTTTTGCGGAGTGGGCCCGTGGAAGTAGCAATCGGAAGCGAACTCGGGCTGTGGCAGCGGCGGCAGAGCGACGCGCACGTTGCGGAATGCATTGCGCCCAACGTGACGTTGTTTGCGCTTGCCGATGGTTTCGGTGAACTCGGTCGCGGCGTTTCGGCGGCGCCGATGGCGATCGCCACGCTGCGCGATTATCTGCGGCGGCGCTACCGCGCCGGTTCGTTCGGGCGCAGCGCCTCGCCGAACGGCCTCAAGGCGATCCTGCTCGCTGCACTCGATCATGCCAACGCGCGTTTGTACGCGCAGAGCGGAAGTCACGAAGATTTCGTGGGCAGCGGCACCTCGCTTACGGCGGTCATGCTGGTCGGCCATCAGGCCCTCGTGGGCCACGTCGGCGACGCCCGCGCGTACCTGCTACGCCTGGGCCGGCTCGATATGCTCACGAGCGACGACGCGATGTTTGCCGATGCGGCCGTCACGAGTTCCAAAACGTTTCTGCCGCCCAAGCCGCGGACGCGCGGCCTGCTCTGGCGCAGCCTAGGCACGCAGGCGAAGCTCGAGGCATCGATCGCGCACGTCGAGCTGCTGGCGGGCGATCAGCTCATCCTGTGTACCGACGGCGTCCATAGCTGCATCGATGACGACGAACTCTCCGAAGCGCTGATCGATAGCGAGACGGCAGCCGATGCCGTAGCGCGCGTGCTCTCGGCGGCCAAAGCCCGCGGCAACGTGGATAACGGAACGTTGATCGTCGGCCGCGAGCTGCTGGTCGCCACGGCGCCTGCACTCGGCGCGGGGGCACAGCGCACGGGACCGTTGCGCGCGATCGTTGCGATTGCGCTGGTCGTTACGTCGCTGCTCTCGTTCGGGGCCTATTGGCTTCACATCGGCGTGCCCGATCCGCCTGCAAACTATTCTTCCAACGGTCGTTAGCCGCGTCGTCCCGATGGGGCTGGCGCTTGCGATCGGCGGCTTTGCGCTCTCGCTCGCGCCCCGCGGATCGGTCGGACCGCCATGGCTCCTCTGGTTGCTCGGGCTCTCCTCGCTCGTGTGGGTGTTGCGCGCGCCGCTGGATCGGCGGCGCGACGATATGCTGCCGGCACTGGCGGTGCTGATCTCCGCGCTCGGCTTAGCGACGATCGCCCGCCTTTCGGCAGCGCTCGCGCACAAACAAGAAGTGTGGCTTTTGATTTCGCTCGGGCTCGCGATCGCGCTCGGCCCTTCGTTCGATGCCTTCCGCCGCCTCGCCGCATTTAAATACGTGTGGGTCTTAGGCTCTATCGTGCTCTTCATGCTGCTCGCGATTTTCGGGCAGGAAGTCAACGGAGCGCGGCTTTGGATTCGCATCGGGCCCGTGCAATACGAGCCCGTCGAATTGATTAAGCTCTTTATCGTCCTGTTCATGGCGGGCTATCTCGCGGAAACCGCCGACGTGATCGCAGCGGCCAAACCATGGTCGATTCGCGCGAACCTCAAATATTTGGGCCCGCTGTTTCTGGGTTGGGCCACCTCGATGGCGATCTTGGTTTCCGAACGCGACATCGGCATGGCGACGCTGTTGCTTGCGACCTTTGCCGCCATGCTGTACGTCGCGACGCGCCGGGTCGATCTCATCGTGGGCGGTGCGGCGATTTTCGCGTTTGCCGTGTACGGGGCGATCCGGCATTTCCCGTACGTGATCGCGCGCTTTGAGGTCTGGCGCAATCCGTTTGCCGACCCGCTGGGCAACGGCTACCAGGCGCTGCAAGGGCTCTTTTCGCTCGCCGCGGGCGGCCTGCTCGGAACGGGCTATGGCCTCGGGCATCCGAATTACATTCCGGCGGCCGCGACCGACTATCCGTTCGCAGCCTGGAGCGAAGAGTTCGGCGCGGCCGGCGGCATCGTGCTGGTTGCCGCGTTTCTGGTCGCGATCGTGCGCGCGCTGCGCGTCGCACAAGCGCAGCCCGACCTCTACGCAAAATTACTCGCGAGCGGGCTTGCAGCCACCCTTGGTTTTCAAGTGTTCATCATCGTGGGCGGAGTGCTCGGCCTCTTGCCGCTCACGGGTATTACGCTGCCGTTCTTCTCGTACGGCGGCAGTTCGCTCGTTGCAAACTTTCTTTTGATCGCGCTCGTGTGGGCGATCGGGAGCGAACGCATCGCTCAGAGGGTAAAGACGACGACTCCGCTCTGATCGGCCGCGTTGACGAGCGCCCGCAGACCGCTGGGATCGCGCGTGAGGATCGCCGCGGGCCGCAGTTTTGAAGCGAGGGCGACGTGCAACGCATCGATGGGCAGCGAGAGCCGCGCGTGGGTGATCAGCGTCGATGCGACTTCGGCGGTTGAAGCGTAGATCGGCACGACATCGGCCACGGAACCCGCGATGGCCGCGACGGCCGGATCGAGGAACGCCGTCGCCGGCACGACCACGCGCGTCCTCATGCGCACGGCCCAGGTCACGTACGCGCGCGCTCGCGGGTGGCCGGAGGCCAATGCTAGGAGCGCGGACCCATCGAGGACGAGCGTCGCGATCGAATCGGTAACGATGTCGGCCGCTTCGGGAGGCAAGGGGCCGTGTTTCGCCGTCAGCGTCGCGAGGAACCGCTCCGCTTTCGAGATGTCGACGGGCGGCACCACGCCGTTGCCGTCTGCGTGCTCCACGCGATGGCCCCGGTTAAAAAAGGACAGCAAAGAGCGCAGCGTCTTACGCTCACGTTCGAAAGTGATTTGGATCCGTCCGTTTTGGGCCACGCCATAGAGTCTTCGTCGATGCGCTGGCCCAACGTGAGGCGCGCTCTGTTGTTAAGCTCCTAAAGCGGCGTCGAGCGCCGCAAAATGAGCGAGGATCACATGTAGCGCCTCGGGCTCAAATTCGGCTTTGAGCAGTTCGGCGACGCGTTCCACGGCCAACGGTTCGAGCACCTGGCCGCCGCCGCCGATGCCGCCGGCATCGTGGAAGCCGTCGCTGTCGACGCGTAGAGTAATCGTGGTTCCGGCGGGCTCGGTTCCGCCGCGAAGCTCCTGAGTGAAAGCCACGTTCGTCGTTAAGAATGACATAACGGTTGCTTACCCATTCTCGGGGTCGTAGGCCCCGGAAAGTGATTGTGGAAACGCCCTATTCCCGCTCGTACTTTTGTTTCAGGAAGAGGGATCCTCATGCCGCAACTTAGTCATCGCGCGTTCGCCGAATTCATCGGCACATTTTGGCTCGTCTTCGGAGGCACCGGCAGTGCGGTGTTCGCCGCCGTGTTCCTCTCCGGCACCCACGTTCAGCTCGGGATCGGCTTCGTGGGCGTGGCCCTGGCGTTCGGGCTTACGGTGCTGACCATGGCCTTTGCGCTCGGGCACATCTCCGGCGGCCACTTCAATCCGGCCGTCACGATTGGTCTCTGGGCCGGCAAGCGTTTTCCTGCTCGCGAAATTGCGCCGTATGCGATCGCGCAGATCGCCGGAGCCGTCGTTGCATCGGGTCTTCTGTATGCGATCGTCAGCGGACATCCGGGGTTTTCGATGCAGCCGAACGGCCTCGCTGCAAATGGATACGGCGAGCACTCGCCGGGCGGCTACAGCGTGTACGCCGGTCTCATCGTTGAGGCGATTCTTACCTTCGGTTTTCTGATCGTGATACTCGGCTCGACCGATTCGCGTGCGCCCAAAGGGTTCGCGCCGATCGCGATCGGTCTCGCACTGACGCTGATTCACCTCATCAGCATCCCGGTCACGAACACGTCGGTGAATCCCGCGCGTTCGATCGGCCCTGCCGTATTCATGGGCGGCTGGGCTCTCGCGCAACTCTGGCTCTTCATCGTGGCACCGATCCTCGGCGCCATCGTTGCGGGCTTTGCTTACCGCGTCCTAGCGGGCGAGCCGGTCGTCGATCTCGCGCCGGAACTTGCCGCGACGCGCAAATGAAGGAGCCGTCTACCGCTTGTTCGCGGTAGCGACGCACGTTTCGCGTGCGCCCTCGGCCGCAACGGCGTCGCAACGTATCGTTTTCGAGTGTTGTGCGATTTCCGTGGCAATCGCGGACGAAGCCACCATGGCAATCGCAAGATACAAAACCGCTCGCAGCATTATGCTTAGTATATCGATTCGTACGTAGTGCAAAATGCTAGGGCGCGATAAAGAATTGCGGACGAACTCGAGGCGCGTCACACTCTGGGGCCGGCCGGCAGGCCGAGGGACATGTTGCGGCTCACGTTTGCTCGCCGCACTCGCGAAAGCAAGTGACGGCGAGCACAGAACGCTTATTGTTGCTCGGGAACCGGCGCTGCGTCGAATTCCAATTGGCGAAGGCCGGGAAGCTGAGTATAGCCGGTAATCTTCCCACCGGCGAACGTCCCATCAATGCGGAAACTGCTTTCGGCGCCGCCGATTTCGAGCCAGAGCTGGTTGCCGGTCAGTCCCCCGATAACGATTTGCTCCGCTCCTTGATCGACGGAGCGATACGTTCCCTGAATGATGCCGTCTTTGGAGACGTGCAGATTGAGAATGCCCTCGTAGGCGCCCGGAACATTGTCGCGGACGTCCGTAAGCGTCGTTGCAAACGTGTAGATGCCGGCGTGTTTTACGGCCGCCCCGGCAGGCAATGCCGTCGCGAAGGCGGCGGTTGCGACGAGGGCGATGAGACGCAGCGGGAGTTTCATGTTTCCTACATACCCAAGAACGGCGTTTCCGTTGCGGTTTCGAGGTGCAGACCTCGCTTAGCGCCGCCGGCGGCGGGTTGCTTAGGTAGCGGTGCGGCCGCCGTCGAGGTTAAGGATATGGCCGGCGATGAACGATGCTTCCTCCGACGCAGTGAAGAGGTCGTACCTCATGCTCAGGATCACGCCGAGAACGTTCGTGTCGAACGTCGCCGCCGTGACGCATTCCACGGGGCGTACCGACGCGTCCCTAGAATGCTTCGAAGATGTCCGCGATGATGTCGAACATGGGCGCATCGACCGAGATCAAGCGGGCTCGCGTCGCTTTGGGCCAGGGCGAATGCTCGTCGTTTACTTCGACGAAGGAACGAACGGATTCCGCAAAATATTCATCGAGGCCGGTTGCTGCGTAGGGCGTAACGAAATCGCGCGCGCTCGCGAACGCTTTGCGAATCGCCGTATCGTAGCCGCTGCGGTACACGCCGCCGCCGAGCGCGCAATCGAGGCCGTGAGCGAACTCGTGTGCGATCGTCATCGGGGTCGCCGAACGCAGGTAGATCGTGCGTTCTTCGACCACGAAGAGCCCGGCCGGAGGGATCGGCCACGCGTCGACATCGACGCCGAGGCGTCGCAGCGACGCCGAGGCATCGCGATAGCGTTGCGCGCGCCCGAGCGGCACGACGCGGATGTTTTGCGTTCTAGCGAAGCCGAGCGCTCCATCCCCGAAACGCGCGAGCGTGGCCGCGATCGCCGTAGCGACCCGCGGCGAGCCTCCCTCGATCAGAATATCGTTGCTCGAAACCGTGCACATCGAACGATTGTGAGGCAGGCGTATGACGGCGCAATTGCTGCCGAATGTCCGGCGGCATGCTGCCGCAAGCCGGAGGTCCGCGGTTCCACAGCGTAACCTGCTGCTGTTGAAGACGTCCATCTTCGTTTCCGGCATGTTGTCGGTTGGCTTATTAGGAAGCCCGGCCGCTTTTGTCTGCGCGCAATCGGCCGGCATGGGCGCGATCGTCTCGAGCGTTCGGGATACTTCGGGGCACCCGGTCGCAGGTGCGCTGGTCGTCGCGGCAGGCCCGGTCACACGGCAAGCGACGACGAGTTCGGCGGGCATCGTGACGCTGCTCGGATTGCCTTCGGGAACCTATAGCGTGCAGGTAACGCGCGCGGGCTTTAGCCCCACCTCGCAGGTCGTCAACGTCGTCGCGCGTGAGACGTTCAAAGCGGTGCCCGTCGTCGTAACGCCGGAGACGCTCGCGAACGGCGGCGAGTTCTCGGCTACGCTGTCCGCGCAAGCGGGAGGCGGCAACGCGCCCTACATCGCGCCCGCCGTTACGAATTCGCTCTCCGCCAACATTCTGGCAACGTCGAGTGCCGCTACACCGTTCGGCGCAGCGGCCCCGGCGCTCGAAGGGACGCGCCCCGATGAGACGCGCGTCGAGCTCGACGGCATACCACTTGCCGGGCCACAAACCAGTGCGACGACGCTGCGGCTTCGCTCGGCCCTCGATCTCGATTCGGTCGCCCTGATCGAAGGGCCGAATCTTTCGACTGCGAGTTTACAAGGCGCGATCGGCGGAATCGTCGACTACCGCACGCCGCCGATCACGCAGACGATTTCGAGTGCCTACGACCTCGGATACGATTCTTCGTTTGGTGCATTCGAACACGCGCGCTTTAGCGATACGTTCGGAAAGCTCGGCCTTACGTTCGATGCGGTCAACGGTCAGAACGGCGACGATGCCGCCACGTTGAAGGCGCAGCTCGATCTTTCTCGGTCGACATCCCTTGGATTCACATCGTACCAGTCGCGCGCCGATTATCTCGACGGCGGGCTGACCGTGGTGAACGATGCCCCGGCGTACGCGGCCGATCTGCAGACGGCGCTCGGGAGCGGAAGGCTGCAGGGCCGCGTGTTCGAATCCCGTTCCGATACCTCGGTCACGCCCGACTCGGATGCGTACTCCTCCGAAGCCTGGCGCACGAATGGCTTTTCCGCCGAGTACGACGTTCCGTTCGGCCAAAATCAGGCCACGATCGGATACGACCGCCGCGTGGAGCGCGCCTCGTTCGACAACGCAGCCGACGTGCTCGAAGCCGTCGACACCTTAAAACTCGAAAGCGCCTTCCAGCTTTCGCGCACGACCCGGCTCGATCTCGGCGACGACGTGAGCACGGGCACGCTCCTGTGGCATCGCAACGATCCGACGATCGTGCTCGCAGTTCGTAGCGGCAACAGCGTGGCGTTGCGGTTTGCGGCCGGCAGTGCCTACGAGACGCCGCCCGAGCAGCTGCTTTCGGCGTCACCCTTCGTGCCGTTTGCACCCGAAACGTCCTTCGGGTATCGGGCCAGCGCCGATATTACGACGCGCAGCGACGATCGCGTTCGATTGGCGGCATTCGATCTGCGCGGCTTCGACGACTTCGCGCAACTCTCACAAGGCCACAGTGAGGGCTTCGAATTTGGTTTCACGCGGCAAGCACTCCCGGAACGGCTCGGCCTCGATGCGGGCCTCGACTTCACGCGCACCTATGCCTTTGGGACGCAACAGCCGTTCGAACGGTACGACGAAACGCAAACCCTGCCGGGTGGCGACCAGCTCGCAGGGAATCCGTTTACCAAGGCGCGGCTGGCGTTAACGTATCTCGACGCGACCACGGAGTTCCGTTTCGGAACGACGCTGCTCGGGTCCAACAACGCGCTGACCGGCCACGCGGTCGCCCTCGGCGATCTGTCGATGCGGCTCGCGCTCGCGCAGCTCGGCTACGTGCGGATCGGAATGGAGAACCTCTTCGGCGCGGCGATCGTCGACCCGGAACTGGCGCCGCTGTATCCGCCGCACGAAGTAACGCTGACCCTCGAGCGCAAGTAAGCTTGCTTCGCTGAGCGAACGGGCGGCCGCATTTACTGTAGCTCCGGTCGATCCCGGCCGATGACGTTCACAGGAGTTTTCGCGTTTGCCGCACCGGGTCCGTCACTCTGGGGGAATGAGATCCTGGATGCTCCTGCTTGGGGCATTCATCGTCTTGCCGATTTTGGCGTTGCTCGGATCGATGGTGCACGACCTCACGAAGCAGATCGCCGTCGCCGAGGGTGAGCGCGAAGGGCTGACCTCGATCGGGATCCTGGGTCGCCTGTTCGAAGATGCCTCTGTGGACCGCACGCGCGCGTCCGCAGCCGTGCGGCGCGACGCCGCAGCGATGGACCGGCGTGAAGCCCAGCACGCGCTCGCTTCGGACGATTGGAGGACGGCCTTCACGACGTGGCGCGCGGCGGCCGGAACGCGGGGAAACTCGGATTTTATCGCCCAGCTGACGGCGCTCTTTCCGCTCGTCTCGGACCGCAGCGGCCTCACCTACGATCCCGACACCGCGGGAATCGATCTTGCGGACTCGCTGACGTATCGTCTCCCGATCGCGGTCGAGCAGCTGCAGCGTGCCGAAGTCATCCTGCGTTCGCCCGGCGCTGCGGGGATCGCCGGACGTCTCGCACTCGCCGAGGCCGCGGGGCACGCGCGCGGCTATCTGGACGACGGCTTGAGCGAAACGCTGGAAGCATCGCGTTTGAATCGCGCCTTCACGCGGACGGTCGGCAGCGATCAGCCGCGCGCCGTAGATTCGACCTCCGGCGCCCTCGATACCCTCGCGGCCTTCGAAGGGGACCCAACCGATGCGACCCGGACGCGCGCACGTGCCGCCGTGAGTGCCGGGATCCGCGATCTCTACACTGTTTTCCGGGACACGCAACCTGCGCTCGGATCGCTCCTCGCCGCGCGCAAAGCGGCCCTCGAAGAACAACGTCTGCAAACGATCCTGCTCGGCATCATCGCGATTCTCGCCGCGTCGCTCATCGTAGTGATCGGAGCGCGAAACGCGTTGCACCGCGCCGAGCTTTCGCGGATGCGTCGAACGGCGACCGAACTCGAATATCACGCCACGCACGATCGCCTGACCGGTCTACCCAATCGTACGGCGTTCGTTGCCGCAATCGACGATCGGCTTGCCGATATCCGCCGGCACGGCGGGGCGGTTGCGGTACTGTTCATCGATCTCGATAATTTTAAACTGGTCAACGATAGTTTGGGGCACGAAGCGGGCGACACCGTTCTGACGATCGTAGCGCGCCGGCTCAAGACGTTAGGCACGCGACCGGAGCGCGCGCTCGTCGCACGCTTCGGCGGCGATGAGTTCGCGATGCTGCTCCACGACTCGTCGCCCGGTGCGAAAGGATTTCGGAGCGAGGTCGACGCCGTCGTCGCGCAGGTGTTCGAATCGATGGCGGACCCCGTGATTCCGGATGCGCGATTCGAGCAGCAGCAGTTGATGATCTCCGCGAGCGTCGGCATCGCATTCGTCGGTACCGAAACCTTGAAAGGCCGTCAGAGTGCGGAACTCCTGCGCGAAGCGGACGCCGCCATGTATGAAGCCAAGGCCGGCGGCCGCGCGCGTGCGGAGACGTTCGGCCCCGCGATGCACGAGCGCGCCACGCGCAAGCTCGCACTGATGAGCGATTTACGCGGCGTGAGCGAACGCGGCGAGTTGGAGCTCGATTTCCAATTGTTCGTCGACCTTCGGGAAGGGCTTCCGTTCGGTTCCGAAGCGCTGCTCCGTTGGCGCCATCCCACGTTCGGATTGCTCATGCCGGGCGCGTTCATGCCGATCGCCGAGGAAAGCGGATCGCTCATTTCGCTGGGGCGCTGGGCCTTCGAAGAAGCGATTCGGCTCTTTGCCGCGGGCACGGCTCCGGGAGGCACGCTGCACGTGAACGTCTCGGTACGAGAGCTGCTCGAAGACGGCTTCGACGCCTTCGTTGCGGAGTTGCTGTATCGTTACGGCGTCGCAACCTCGTCGCTCGCCGTGGAAGTGATCGAAGGCGGGTTGATCCGCTCGGGCGATCGCGCGGAGAAGATGCTGCGACGCCTGCGCACGATGGGCGTGAAAATTTGGATCGACGATTTCGGCGTGGAGTATTCCTCGCTGCGCTATCTGCACCGGCTCCCGATCGACGGCGTGAAAATCGATCGCACCTTCGTCGGCGGCTCCGACGGCTCGCTCGCATCGCCGACGATCGTACGGCTGATCATCGAACTCGCGCGATCCCTCGAACTCGCGGTCGTGGCCGAGGGCATCGAAACGCCGCGCCAGCGAAAAGAATTGCTCGCACTCGGATGCCGGCACGGACAGGGCTATCTGTTTGGCACGGGCGCGCCGCTGCCGCCGGTTGCGGTGATTTAGTACGGCGCGCTGTCGTTCGCTGACGCACGCGTTGAATTGACATTCGCCGATTCAAGGCGTAGAATCGAAATATGTCGATCCAACGGTGTTGCCCGGAAACGTCCGTTTACGATGCGGACCTTTCCCAGGAGGCAGAAATGTTTAAGGCACTCGCCGATCCGGCGCGCGTCGCGATCCTTGCAACGCTCGCGCGGGCCGAACACGAAGTCTGCGTCTGCGATTTCACATCCGGCTTGGGGTTAAACCAATCGACGGTTTCGCATCACCTCAAGTTGCTCAAAGATGCCGGGCTCATTACCTCCGTCCGTCGCGGCACATGGGGCTATTATTCGCTCGCACGCGACGCCCGCGCCCGCTTAAAATCGGCGCTCGCGACGGTACTCCCGACGAAAGTTCTCGCATGAAGATACACCTCAACCTCGCGACGCGCGATTTAGACGCGAGCGTCGCCTTCTATCGCACGCTGCTGTTGGCGGAGCCGGCCAAGCATTACGCCGACTACGCGCTGTTCCTTAGCGAGGAGCCCGGCCTCGAACTTGCGCTCGATCTCGACCCGACCACGAACGTACGCGAAGGCGCGCATTACGGCGTCGTCGTAGAAACGCCCGAGGACGTCGAGGCCGCAATCGCGCGATTGCAAACCGCAGGATACGCTGTCGATATCGAGATGGACGAGACGTGCTGTTACGCCGTACAGAACAAAGTCTGGGCGACGGACCCGGATGGGCGTCGTTGGGAAACATACTTCGTCGTCGCAGAAACCGAAGAACGCGACGACCAAGCCGCGACGTGTTGTACGACGGAGGCCGCTCCGGCGTCTGCGTCTCCGGCCTGCTGCTAACGTGAACCTCGCGCGACGAGCGTCGGCGGAGGCGGTCGGAACGGCTTTCTTGCTCGTCGCGGTCGTCGGCTCCGGGATCATGGCGCAGCGCCTTTGCGGCGGGAACGCCGGGCTCGCGTTACTCGCGAACGCAATCGCGACGGGCGGCGCACTCATCGCGCTTATTCTCGCGTTCGGACCGATTTCCGGCGCGCATTTTAACCCGGCGATTTCGCTCGTCGATGCCTGGCAGGGCGGACTCCCGAAAGCGTTCGTCGCTCCGTATATCGGCGCGCAAATCATCGGCGCACTCGCCGGGACGGCAATCGCGAACGGAACCTTCGGATTGCCGTTCCTATTCGCGTCGCACCACGTTCGCAGCGGTGCGCCCTTACTCGTTAGCGAGTTCCTCGCGACGTTCGGCTTACTGGCCACGATTTGGGGCTGTGTCCGTTCGCGTCCCGAGGCCACGCCGTATGCCGTCGCTGCCTACATCGTGGGCGCGTACTGGTTCACGCCATCTACGTCGTTCGCGAACCCGGCCGTCACCATCGCCCGATCGTTTACCGATACGTTCGCCGGTATCCGACCGGCCGACGCCCCGCCGTTTATCGTCGCGCAGCTTCTCGGCGCCATCGCTGCGACCGCGCTGTTCGCGTATCTATCGCCAATCACTAAAGCATCCGCGCGAGCAGTCGTCCTCGCGCATCCGGAGGCCCCACGTGCTGAAAACGCACTTCACCCAGCCGCTCGTTCGTAACGCTACCTCCGGCGATGCGGAGACGGTTCGCCGAATTTATAACGAAGGCATTGCCGACCGCATCGCAACGCTCGACTCCGGCCTCAAAAGCGTCGAAGACATGGCGATGTGGTGGGCCGATCATACCGAACCTTACGCGGTCGTCGTTGCGGACGACGAGGCCGGGAATGTTGTCGGTTGGGCTTCGCTAAACCCGTATTCGCACCGCTGCGCGTATCGAGGTGTCGCAGACCTATCGGTGTACGTTGCTCGCGACCGGCGCGGAAGCGGCGTCGGCCTCGCCTTGCTCTCCGCCTTAGAGAGAACTGCGAAGGCGAACGACTTTCATAAGATCGTGCTGTTCGCGCTCGCGTCCAACACGAACGGGCAGCGCCTGTATCGGAAAGCCGGATATGCGGAGGTCGGCGTGTTCCGCGAGCAAGGGCAACTCGACGGGGCGTTCGTTGACGTCCTCGCGATGGAAAAGATTCTCCGGCCCTTGGTGTTGTTTGTGTGTAAGCACAACACCGGCCGGAGCCAGATGGCCGAAGCCTTCCTCCGCCGCTTCGCCGGCGACGCGGTAGAAGTTGCATCGGCCGGTACGATCGCGGCCGACCGTCCCGACCCCGGCGTCGTTGCTGCCATGGCAGACGTCGATATGGATATCTCCGCCGCGCGACCGAAAATGCTAGACCCGAACGTCGTGGCGCGCGCCGACCGGATTATTACGATGGGGTGCGACGTCGAAGGCGTGCCGCGTATCGACGACGACTGGGGCCTGCCCGATCCGAAAGGACAATTGCCCGAACGCGTGCGCGAGATACGCGATATGGTGTTTGCAAAAGCCGGGAAGCTCGCGAAGGAACTCGCGGCCCACGCCGATTCATAAACCGAGCGCGAGTGAATCCGCCCGCGGGTCGGCAGCGCCGGCGAACGTGCCGCGGGTTTGGTCGAGGGCGATAAGGTGGGCGTGACCGAAGGCGTGGTCGAAATCGGGACGGAGTTCGATCGCGTGGCCGCGCGCGCGTAATCCGGCGACGATTGCGGGATCGAATCGCGTTTCGAAACGCACGGAATCGGCGAAGGCCGATTCGCTGTCGCGGCCGTAGACGAAGCGCGGCGCGTCGAGCGCTTGCTGTACGGATAGGCCGCGGTCGTAGACGGCGTGGATCAGCTGCACGTGCGTTTGCGGCTGGCCGTCCCCGCCCATCGTGCCGTAGACGAGTTCGGGGCGGCCGTCGCGCAGCAGCATCCCCGGGGAGAGCGTGTGCAGCGGCCGCTTACGGCCGCGTAAAACGTTAGGGTGGCCTTCGTCGAGGGAGAAGTACGCGCCGCGATTCTGTAAGAAGATTCCGGTGCCGCGCGCGACGATCCCGGTGCCGAAGTTCTGATAGAGGCTCTCGATCAGCGAGACGGCGCGACCGTCGCCGTCGACGGCGACGATCGCAATCGTATCGCCGCGATCGGGCGGGTTCGCTCGCCTTCGCGCGCGCTCGGGATCGATCTGAGCGCGCAGTTCGGCAAGCGCCTCGGGCTCAAGCAGGGCGTCGATCGGGCGTTCCATCGCAGCCGGGTCGGCGAAACGCTCGTCCCGGATGTCGAAGGCGCGCTTGAGCGCCTCAATCGCGAGATGCGTCCATTCGAGGTCGTTGCGCTCGCCGTCGTTCGCGAGCACACCGAGAACGATCGGCGCGACGGCAGCTTGCGAGTTCGGCGGATGGGCGAGGACTTGTGCGCCGTGCCATGCAACGGCGATCGGCCTCATCCGCTCGGTCGTCTGCGCCGCAAGATCGTCCGGCGTCATCGGGTTACCGCGCGCGTTGAGCGTCGAGCATATCGCTTCTGCGATCGCGCCGCTATAGAAGGCGTTCGCGCCACCGCGACGGATCGCCGCAAGTGAATCCGCCAGAGCTTCGTTGCGTACGATGTCGCCCGCGAGCGGTAGACCGCCGCGCGTGAATAGCGCGGCGGCATCCGGATCGGTACGCAAGAGCGCGTCATTGAGCGCGAAGAAGTGCGCGTTGACGTCGGTCGCGACGAATCCTTCGCGCGCATAGCGCTCGGCCGGAAGTAAGAGTTCGTCGAGCGCGCGCGTACCGTGCGCACGAGCTACATCTTCCCACGAACGCACGCAGCCGGGCGTTGTAACGGTGAACGCGCTGCGCGCCGGCATCCGCGCGAAGCCCTGCTCGCGAACGAGCGCCGCCTCGAGGGCTGCCGGCGCACGACCGCTGCCGTTGTAGGCGATCGTTTCGTTCGTCTTGGGCTCGTAGACGAGCCAGAGCGCATCGCCGCCGATCCCGCAGCTCGCGGGATATACGACCGCGAGCACCGCATTGGTCGCGATCGCGGCGTCGACCGCGTTTCCGCCGCGCCGCAAGACGTCGACGCCCGCCGCCGTCGCAAGCGCGTGCGGCGAGGCGATCATTCCGCCGGACGATCGCGCGACCGCGCGCGATGGATGTCCTCCGGCGGTCACGTCACGCACAGGCAGCAAGCAGTCTTGCGATCTGCGCGCCGATGAATTCGTACGCCCCCGGATCGAGTCCGCCACCCGCTGCGTGACCGTACACGCTTTCGATCACTGCGAGCTCCGCATCGTGCATCGCGGCCACTTCGAGCACCGAATCTTCAGGCGGGAAATAGAGATCGGTGCGCGAGGGCATGACGATCGCCCGCGCGCGGATCGCGGCGAGTGCGGCGTTCGTGTTGCCCGCATATCGTTCGAGCGACCCGATGTCGGCCGAGTGCCAGGCGTGCAGCATCGCCAGCAGATCGTTTGCGTCGGCGGCGCCAAATTCGGCATCGTAGTTCTCGGCGACGAACGCTTCGCGCGTTTCGAATCCTAACGTGCGCCACCGCTCCTCGCGATAGAACGTCTGCGAACAGCCCCACGCGGCCCACACGCGAGCGACGGCACGCTGCCCCGCAAGCGGAGGATTCGTATATGCGCCGTTCGCGAAAGCCGGGTCCGTGCGCAGCGTGGTTTCGATACTTTCGAGAAAGACGCGGTTGTGTTCCGCCGTGCGTGCCGATCCGCAGATCGGTGCGATGCGCTCGACGAAATCGGGCGCGAAGGCTGCCCAGTGATACGCTTGCTGTGCACCCATCGAAAACCCGGCAACGAGCGCGATGCGCGTCGCGCCGAAATGATCGACGACGAGTCGATGCTGCGCCGCGACGTTGTCGTAGAGATCGACGTGCGGAAAGTTCGGACCGCTCTGCGCTGCATGCGCGCGCGATGGCGAACTCGAGAGGCCGGCACCGAAGAGATTCGGCGCGACGATGAACCAGCGAGCCGGATCGAGCACGCGGCCGGCACCGATCATCCATTCGTTATCGAGGTGCGTACCGCCGTAAGCGGTCGGTAGCACGACGACGTTCGAGCGAGCCGCATCGAGCCTGCCGAAGCAGACGTACGCAAGACGCGCGTCGCGCAGCGTTTCCCCGCAGCGCAGCGGGAAATCGCCGAGTTCGAGCGTTTCGTGCGCGATGGGCTCCCTCAACGCGGACGGATGCGATAGACGACGTTTGCGAGGTCGTCGGCCACGAACAAACTGCCGTCAGGGCCGACGGCGACGCCCGTGGGCCGGCCGATGCGCGATTGGTCGCTGTGCTGGAAGCCGGAGAGGAACGGCCGCCATTGCACGCTCGGGTCGTTCCAGTTCACGGGCTCGGCGGGTTCGTCATTCTTGAGCGGAACGTAGGCGACGCGCGGCGGCACGAGCGGCTCGTGCCACGAACCGTGCAGCGTTACGAACGCGCCGCCGCGGTACATGGGCGGAAACGCATGCGCGCCGGCGGGGTGCAGCGGGTAGAACGCTGCGCCGATCGGCGTTTCGTAGGCCGGGAAAACGACGCGCGGAACTGCGACCTTCGAGCAGTCGATGCCGCTCGAGACGGGCGTTCGATTCTCATAGCACGTGGGCCAGCCGTAATCGGCCGTGCCTGCGCGCGCCGAGACGTCGTCGAAGATTTCGTACGGATGGCCGTGCGCGAGTTCGTCCTGCCCGGCAACACCGGCCCAGAGCGCGCCCGATTCCGGATCCACGGCGAGCGCGATCGCGTTGCGGATATCGACGGCCTTGGGCGTCATGTTCGCGCCGTTCGTCGACATCGCGAAAATCTTGGCGCGCGTCGGATCGGTTTCGGTGCACGCGTTGCACGACGAGCCGACGCTCGCGTACAGTCGATCGCCGCTCACTGCGACGCTCGTGGTGGAATGGCCGCCGCCATCCTGTTGGCGGACGCTTGCGATGCGCTCGGGTGCGGCGCCCGCAACGTGCTCGCCGGCACGGTACGGAATGCGCCACACGCCCGTATGGCTGCCGACGAACAGCGTTCCATCCCCGAGTGCGACGCCCGCAGCCTCGCTGTCGGGCAGGGTGGCGAACACCACGGGTTTACCGGGCGTACCCACGGCATCGGGCACGAGCTCGACTTCGCGCCCGCCGGTGCCGACGATCAAGTCGCCGTTCGGAGCCGCAGCGAGTTCGCGGGGCGAGTCGATCCGCGCGATGACGGAAACGGTGAAGCCTGAGGGCGCCTCCGGCAGGTCCCCCGCACGACCATCCACGCGAAGCGCTACGAACGCGCACCCGGTGACGACCGCACCGGCGACTGCCATTGCCAGCCCGCGAAGCGGCGCGCTCACGGCGTCACCACGACGATCGGGGAACAACTTCACGCGCACCTCTCGCACTGCTGCATCACCTCGGACCGTTCCCGCCGGAGCGAATTACAAATCGACTCGGCGAGGCAGCGCCGTCCGCCGGCTGTCCAACATGCTGTGAACAAGCTGAGATTTTACTCGACCGGCCGTCCGGGACGAGGGAACGCGGGCCTGTTCGGGTAGGCTATGGCGCTGTGCCCTTACCTATTGAAGACTACGCCCTGATCGGCGACAACCATACCGCTGCACTCGTAGGCAAGGACGGGTCGATCGACTGGCTCTGCCTGCCGCGCTTCGATAGCCCGGCGGCCTTCGCAGCGCTGCTCGGCGGCGAGAAGTTCGGCCGCTGGGCGATCGCGCCGGCCGCGGAGGCGCGCGTCGAGCGGCGCTACCGTCCGGATACGTTGATTCTCGAAACGACATTCACGACGGACGAAGGCAGCGTGACGCTGGTCGATGCGATGCTCACCACCGGCGAGGAACGGCGCGTCGTGCGCTCGGTGTACGGCCTGCGCGGCAGGGTAGCGATGCACGTGGAGTATCGCGTCCGCTTCGATTACGGCTCGATCGTGCCGTGGGTGCGGCGCACGGATCTCGGCCTCCTCGCCATCGCAGGGCCCGACGCCCTGCTCCTGGCGGGCGACGTCGATCTCGAACCGGTCGACATGCATCACGCCGGCGATTTCGAGGTGGCCGAAGGCGACGTCGTCTCGTTCGAGTTGACGTACTTCGCTTCGCATCTCGAAATGCCGTCGGGCCGCGCTCCGGAAGGTGCGCTCGCTGCGGCGGAAACGTGGTGGTGCGCGTGGGCCGCGCCGGTACACTATGCGGGCCCGCACCGTGACGTGGTCGTGCGGTCGCTCCTGACGCTCAAAGCGCTCACCTACGCACCCAGCGGCGGCATAATCGCGGCGCCCACGACGTCGCTGCCAGAACGCCCCGGCGGCGTACGCAATTGGGATTACCGCTACTGCTGGCTGCGCGACGCCGCATTTACGCTCGCTGCCTTCCTGCGGGCGGGCTATACCGATTTGGCCGAGGCGTGGCGGGCCTGGCTGCTTCGCGCGATCGCGGGCTCGCCCGCAGATCTGCAGATCGTGTACGGCGTGCTCGGCACCCGCCGGTTGCCGGAGATCGAACTGCCGTGGCTTCCGGGGTACGAGAACTCGCAGCCGGTGCGGATCGGCAACGGCGCCTACTTGCAGTTCCAGCTCGACGTTTACGGCGAAGTGATCGGCGTACTCTATGCCGCGCATCGCTTCGGGATCGAGACGACCGAAGGCGAGTGGGATCTGGCGCGCGTGTTCATCGACGAAGTGGCCAAGCGCTGGCGCGAGCCGGATCGCGGCATTTGGGAGATGCGGGGCGATCCGCGCCAGTACACGCACTCGAAGGTGATGGCCTGGAGCGCGCTCGACCGCGGCGTCCGCTTCGTCGAACAATACGGCATGGACGGGCCGGTCGAACGCTGGCGCACGGTACGCGACGAGATTCATGCCGACGTCTGCGCGAACGCGTTCGACGAAAAACAGAATAGTTTCATGCAGTCGTATGGGTCGCCTGAGTTCGACGCGGCGACGCTCCATATCGCGACGTCGGGCTTTCTGCCGCCGAGCGACCCCCGCGTTCTCGGCACCATCGCCGCGGTCGAGCGCAGGCTCTTACGCGACGGACTGGTGTACCGGTATACGCAGCCGGCCGAAGATTCGCCCGACGGCTTGCCGCGCGGTGAAGCCGCGTTTCTCGCGTGCAGTTTTTGGCTGGTCGACAACTACGTGCTGGCCGGGCGGATGGACGAGGCGAACGCGTTGTTCGAGCGCCTTTGCCTCCTCGCAAACGACGTCGGCCTACTCGCCGAAGAGTACGATCCGGTCGCGTGCCGTCAGTTGGGCAATTTTCCGCAGGCGTTCTCGCACGTCGGGCTGATCAATAGCGCATTGCGACTGGCGGCAGGCGAACGGCCGGGCGGCGCACTCGCCATGCTGATGACCTCCCCGCTTCCGGAGCCTACGCCGGCCGCGGCAACGTAATCGTCTTTCCGTCGTAGACGATCGCGCCGCTTTTTGCGAGCTTCGAGATTTCGAGCGACACCGTTTCGCGCGTACTGCCGATCAAGGAGGCGATATCGGCATGCGTCAGGCGAATGTCGATCAGTGTTCCCGCCTCCGTCGGCACGCCATGCTCGACGGCGAGGCGTTCCAAAAGATGCAAGATGCGGTCGGAGATCTTCGCGTAGGCGAGATCTTCCATCGTCGCCGATGCGTCGACGAGCTTGTCGCTCAGAATCTTAGCGACGTTGAGCGCGAGTTTCGGATCGCGCGAGAGCAGCGCGAAGAGATCGTCGGCCTTCGCAGTGCACAGTAAGCTCTCTTCGATGCAGACGGCGTGCGTCGTGCGCGGCGCAGCATCGAAGAGCGTTTCCTCGCCGAACATGTCCCCCGCGCCGAGGACGGCGACGGTCACTTCCTTCCCATCGGAGGTGAGGCGCGTGATGCGCACTTTTCCTCGCTTGATGAGATAGACGATGCGTGTCGGGTCGCCCTGATCGAAGACCATCGAACGCTTCGGGAACACGCAGGTCGTGAAAATGCGGTCGCCGCCATCGATCGCGTCGTCGCTGGACGCCTCGAACAAGCGATTCTGCCGCAGATACCAGACCTTGTTTTCCAGCGACTTCTCCAACTTCGACGCGAGTTCGCCGAACGGCGCTAGGAGCGAGGTTACATCGTTCACGTTTGAGAGTGTATATCCGGTGGCTCTTCGGGCGCCGTAATATTGCCTACAAGCCTAAAGATGTCCGTCCCCGCAGCGGGGCGACCATCGCCCGCGACGGAGGCGATGAGGGAACTCGAAGCGCTAGTGCTAATTGTTCCCGACGAGGCGAAGGCAGAGGTAGAAGGTTGTCGCATTTTGAGGTGTTCAAGTACGACCCCGGCGCCCGGCACATTCCGGCCGGCGAGGTTCTCTTCCACGAAGGCGATACAGCGGACACGATGTTCATCGTGCTCGAGGGCGAGGTCGATCTCACGCTCGACGGCAGCTTGATCGATACCGCTTGCCCGGGCCACGTGTTCGGTGAAATGGCGATGATCGAAAAGGGAACCCGCAGTTCCACGGCCAGGGCCCGTACGGACGCCTTCATCGTTCCGGTCGATCGGTCACGCTTCTTGTACCTCGTGCAGAACACGCCGCATTTTGCGGTCGACGTCATGGCTTCGATGGCCTATCGGTTGCGGCGCATACACGATTGCTCGATCCCCTCGACGCCCTAGCTCGCGTGCATGCCCTGATCTTGAGCGGCGGCGGCGCCCGTGGCGCGTTCGAAGCCGGCGTTGCGACCGCGCTCTACGAGCAGGAGCACTTCGATCTCATCTGCGGCACGTCCATCGGCGCGCTCAACGGCGCCGCACTCGCGCAGGACCAGCCGGAGCTGCTGCGCGATACGTGGCGCGAGATCGCAGCGCGGAACGTGCTGCGGCTCGATCCGCGCCTCGAATCCTGGCGCCGCTTTTTCAGCGATCTGCGCAAGGTCCGCCTAGCGCACGCCGCAAGCTGTATCGGCAAACTGCGTATTCCGGCGCCGAGCAGCATCACGGGATTGCTCGATTGGGCGCCCATCCGCGGCATCATCGAGCCGCGCTATTTCTTCGAACGCTTGAAACATCCGTTCATGGTCGGTACCACCGACCTAACGCACGGCATCGGCTCGGCATTCTATGCCTTCCCAGGAGATCCGGAGCGCGCGGCGTCGTTCGCAGCGGCCGAACCGAACGCCTACCCAATGACGGCGGATAATTTCATCGACACGATCTGCGCCTCGGCCGCGGTGCCGGGCGCCTTTCCGCCGGTCACGATCGACATCCCCGCGCGCGGTCCCACGGCGTTCGTCGACGGCTGCATTGCGAATAATACGCCCATCCGCCAAGCGATCGATGCGGGCGCGACGCGCTTGACGATGATCTTCATGCAGCATAGTGCGCTTCGAACGCGCGACGCGCGCGTCCGGCACATCGGCGACGTCGTCGCGACTTGTCAGGATATCTCCGACGAGCGCATGCTCGATCTCGATCTCAAGCTCGCACGCACGATCAACTCCGCCGTGCTGCGGGGCCACGCCCCCGATAAGCGTTTCGTCGATATCCGCGTTATCGGGCCGAGCGTGCCGCTGCGCCTCGCCTCGCTGGCGTTCGCCGATCAAGCGGCAATCGATCGCGTTTTTATGCTGGGAGTGGAAGAAGGCCGCAACGCGGCCTCCGACTAGCTCACGTTCGCGCGCGTTTACCAGGCCGCAACCAGCGTGCGCGTGCGCTCGAGCGCTACGCGATCGTCGATGTCGTTGGGATGGAACTTCGGATTGTAGTAGCGCAAGTACGGGATCGCGATGCGACGCATGATGCCTGGGTCTCCGAACACGAACCAGATGAGCTTCGCCCAAGAAGCCGGATTCTTCGCAAGTCCCTGCGCCCTCATGAGGGCGACGCAGTGCTTGCCGATAAATCGAAAGAACGTGATCGTGGTTAGCCACATTACGAGCATCCGGCGATACTCGCGAAACGGCCCGCGGACCGTCGCACGGAACACGTCGAATGCTACGGCTTTGTGTTCGCACTCTTCGAGAGCGTGCCAGGTCCACATCCGCTGGTAGTCGGGCAGCGCGCCTTTCAGATCGTCGCCGCCGTCGAGCAATGCATGCGCCATGATGGCGGTAAAATGCTCGAGCGCACAGGTGGCGAGCAGCGGTCCGCCTTCGGGCAGCGTTTTCTTGACCCAGTCGAGATACTCGGTGAGCTCGCGCTCGAGTTTATCGGCGTCCGTGAACGTATTGAGCGCTTTGTTGTAGGCCACGTGTTCGCGCGTGTGATAGGCCTCTTGCTGACAGAACGCTTTGACGTCGGCTTTGAGGCGCGGGTCGGTGACTTTGTCGCGGTTCGCAAGCACCGACGCGATGAAGAAGCGCTCGCCCGGCGGAAACAAAATGGAGAGCGCGTTGAGGAACAGCGTCTTCTCCGGCGATTTGTCGAGCCAATTCATCGCATGAGCGGCGTCCAAACCGAAATCGACGTTGCGCGGAGTGATTTTCGGCTCGACCGCGGGCGGCGCGGGCGGCGCGGGCGGTTGTGCTGCTGTACTCATAGGACCACTCTACTCTCGTACTGATACTGGTGTCAATAATGGACGGAGAAGTGTACCGCCCTTCGAAAAATCCTCCGGTCGAGGCTCGCTAGCCTGCTTGCCCGTTCCTGAAAGCCGGACTGCGCGCAGCCCTGCGAGCGGCGGCTTGGACGACGCGAAGGTCGGAGCGTTTTCGGGTACGCACACGGCGGTGAAGGCTATGATTCCGCTCTCAGGTCGCTGATGGTGCAGGACCCTCCAGCCGGTGACGGGCGTCGCGCTTGACCCCTACCTCAAAGGACCCGCCTCCGGCGAACCGCAAAATCTTGCTGACAGTGGACGACACTCCCCTCGAGGTCGCGCAAACCGTTGCCACCCAGCCCGCGACGCCGTCGGAGCGCCGGCTTGCGGCCGCGCTGATCGGGTCGCTCGTACTCGCCACGGCACTCGTGATCCCGCGCTACAATTCGGGCGTCGCCACGCTCCCCGCGTTCATCCCGCTCTTCATCGGCTCGACCGGCATGGCCGACGCCCTTGCGGCGGCGCTGCTCTACAATCTCTATCGCATCGACGGACAGCGCGTGGTGCTCTATGCCGGCGCCGCATACCTATCGAACGCGCTGCTCATCGTGGGGTACGGGTTCACGTTTCCGGGGAACATCGACGCCCATGGGTTCGTCGGCAACGTGCAAAGTGCGGCGTTCTTGTGGCTCGTGTGGCATTTTTTCTTCGCGGCGTTGATTGCGGCGGGCCATCTGCGCCCGGCTTCGGCGCGATCGCTCACCGGCCGCCCCACGCTCGCGCTTTGGGGCGGAACGATCGCCGGCGCATGCTGTTTTACACTCTACGCAACGCTGGGCCGCAATCATTTGCCGGTGCTGCTGGAAGGTGGCCACTTCACGCGGCTCTTCCAAATCGCCACCCTTGCGGTCTCCTGCGCCACGATTGCTGCGATCGCTGCGGTGCTGCATAACCGGAAACTCTCGAGCTTGCAGCTTTGGCTCGTCGTCGCCCTCGCCGCAAGTGCGCTCGACACCGGGCTCAACGCAGCCTCGCCGGAGCGATTCACCGAAGCTTGGTACGTCGGCAAAGTCGAGCAGTTCGTCACGGCGACCGTGGTGTTGTTTTCATTGCTCGGCGCATGGTCTTCGGCGCACGCACAAGCGCGCGACCTCGCGAAGCGTCTCGCCATGGCGCTGGCCCAACGCCGCGAGCTGCAGGACGGTTTCGACCGGGAACACCGCACCTCGATGGCGTTTCAACACGCGGCGCTACCCCACGATCTGCCGATCGTTTCGGGGTTAAGCTTTTCTGCGCTCTATCGCGCGGCGAGCGACGACGTCTCCGTCGGGGGCGATTGGTACGACGCCTTTACCATCGACGATGGGCGCGTCGTGCTTTCGGTTGGGGACGTGATGGGCAGCGGGTTACCGGCGGCCGTAACGATGAATGCCGTGCGACAGTCGATGCGCGGAGCGGCGCAGTTGTTCCCGGATCCTATCGCCATCCTCGATGCGGCGGATCGAGCGCTGCGCTCCGAGCGCCCGCAATCGATCGTCACCGCATGCGTCGCGATTCTCGATACGGTGACGCGTTCGATCACCTATGCATCGGCCGGCCATCCCGCGCCGCTCTGGCGGTTGCCGGATGGGCAGGTCCTGGAACTCGGGCGCAGCGGCCTCCCGCTCGGGCTACGCTCCATGCTCAAAGATTCGCCGGACGTCGCGCAAGTAATGAGCATATCGGAGCCTTCGATGCTCGTGTTTTATACCGACGGCCTCACCGAAGCGACCCGCGATTCGCTCGACGGGGAAACGCGATTGCGTTCGCTCCTGGCCGGGGACGCATTCTTGGCTTCGGGAGACCCTGCCAACGCGATCGCGGATTCCATGCTCGGGCATTCGTTCGACGACGTAGCGATCATGACGGTCCTGATCGACGGCGACCTGCACCTCATGCGCCGCGATGCCGATCGTGGAAAGCTGCATTGGACCTTCCCCGCTACCGACGGAGCCCGCGCCGGGGCGGTCCGGCGCGAGATGTTCGAGCGCTTGATTTCCGCGGGCGCCACCGAGGCGCAAATCATTTCGGGCGAACTGGTGTTCAGCGAACTCGTTGCGAACGTTCAGCGCCACTGCGGCGGACTCGTGGATGTGGTGCTCGACGTGCGGCGGCCGGTGCCCGTGCTTCACGTTCTCGACGACGGCCCGGGTTTCGCGTTCGTTTCGCGCTTGCCCAAGAGCATGCTGAGCGAATCGGGCCGCGGGTTGTTCATCGTTACGCAATTAACGCGAGATTTCAGCGTTTCGGTGAGGCCGGGCGGCGGCAGCCACGCTCGCGCCGTTCTCTCGTTCTCGCTTCCCGAAGCGAGGATCCTCACCGGTCCGATCTCGTAGCGCGTTCGCCTTCGCCTTCGCCTTCGCTTAGAAGTGTTGTGCGATGTACTCGATCCAATGCTCGTAAACATCGGCCGATCGGACGGGATCGCGGGGGAAGTGGCCGTCGACCGGCCAGACGCGCAGCGTCGCATCTTTACGATTATCGCGCAGCGCACGCCAGTACATCGATGAGGTCGCGAACGGATCGCGATTGTCGCCGATATCGGAAAGGATCAGAACGGGCGTCGTGACGTCGCGCACGTACTCGATCGCCGACGCGCGCCGCCATTCCGCAGCGTCGCCCGCGAAGGGCGATCCGTGAAAGAGCGCGAGATCGGAATCGGAATCGTCGGCAACGCCGTAATCGGTACTCCAATCGTCGACCGACGCTCCGGAAACCGCTGCCCGCCAGATGTGATATTTCGAGATCATCCACGCGGTCATGATGCCGCCATAGGACCAGCCGGAGACGGCAATGCGCCGATCGTCGACGGAGCCTGCTGCGCGCACGGCATCGACGGCTGCCATGATGTCTTTGCCGGGGCCTTCCTCGGGATCGTAGAGCACGCCGCGCTGATAGGCGAGGCCGAGGTTATTGCTGCCCCGATAGTTCGGTTCGAGAACGAGCCAACCGCGAGCGGCCATCAATTGCGCGAGCCTGTCGAACGAGAGCGTGGAGGCGGACGTGGGACCGCCGTGGATCAAGACGACCAGCGGATAGCGTCGCCCCGCGGCAAATCCGGCCGGTTTCAGGAGCAGTCCATCGCCCACGCTCCCGAGTGAAGTCGTATATGTGATGCTCTCGGTGCTCGCGAGATCCAGCGCGGCGATCGCGGCATTATCGCTCGTGAGCTTCGAAATGTCGCCATCCTTGGCGCGCACGTAGAGTTCCGAGGGCGTCGCCGGCGTCGTTGCAACGAACGCGAGCGTTCCGTCCTTCGAGATCGCGTTATCGAGCGGCGAGGTAATTTCGAGGCCGCCCAGATCCACGCGCTCGAGCGGCCCGGCTAGCGGTGCGCGCACGAGCGTCGCGAGCGTTCCGTCGTTACATGTAAAATAGAGGCCGCTCGAATCCGGCAGCCATGCATAATTGCGGACTTCGCGATCGAAGGGATGCGATATGGGCGTGCCTTCGCCACCCTCGGGCGTGGTCACGTAGGCTTCGGTAAGATTGCTTTGATTATCGCCGTTCGAGTGGGTGTAAGCGACGTGCGTGCCGTCGGGTGAAAACAGCGGCTCCGCCTCGAAACCCGAGTGGGCCGTCAAGCGTGCCGTCTTTCTCGTTGCTACGTCGATCAGCTCGACGTGGGCGCGATCGGCATCGTTGAGAATCGCGTTGGGTGCGGAGAGGTAGGCGATGCGCGTGCCGTCGGCAGACCACGAGAGGGTCGATTGCGCTTCGCCCGAGGTGAGACTTTCGGGCCCTTGCGTCAGCCGGCGAGGGCTACCGCCGGCCGAGGGGATGACGAATACGTGAACCGGGCGCGGCTCTTTGCGTGCCGTTATCGGTTCGGTCGTGAAGATGAAGCTATCGCGAAACTTGTCGGCGCCCGTTCGCTTGGGTTTCGCGTCCTCGGCTGCATAGGCGACCGCCTCGCCGTCGGGGCGCCATACGAATTGGTCGATGCCTTCAGGAGCGGTTGTGATCGGCCGGGCATCGCCGCCATCGAGCGGCATCACCCAAAGCTGCGACTTCGCATCGTCGCCGGAACCCACGTCCGCGATGAAGGCCAGCTTCGTGCCGTCCGGCGAGAAAGCAGGATCGGAGAGACCTTTGCGGTCGTACGTGAGCGTACGGCGCGCGTGGGTCGCGACGTCGAAAAGGTCGAGCTCGCGTTTGTAGGTGTCGTCGTTCCACGAAATCCGCGAAACGACGACCGCAACCCGCCTGCCGTCGTGCGAAATGGCGGGCGATGAAAACCCGACGATGCGCTGCAGATCGTCCAACCGCATCGCGCGAGCGAGCGCACTCGAACTGCCGCCGAACGGCACCATCGCGAAACAGAAGAGCAGTAGCGAAGCAGTGAAGCGAGCGAATGTCATCACGATGGGCAAAATGCTTCGACGGCGCGGCGTTCCCTTTCCACGACGCAAGATGCGCCTGCCGTATCGACGAACCGTGCCGCATGGCGTATAAGCGATGGCTCGAGTGCAAGAATACCGAGCCTGGTCCGATCGAACGCGAAACCATCTGCAGGTTCGATACCGCCACCGGCATTACGCGCATCGACAAGACGCATGCGTCCGTAGCGTATACCTGCGCGGTCGCCTGGTCGCAGACGAGAACCGGTGTCGCGACCTTCGAGCAAACGAGCGGCACGTGGCACCTGGTCACGCCGGCAACGACCTTTGCCGATACGTTCGCGCTGCAAAATGCCGGACCGTCGGCCGATCGTCCATGTCCGTCGTGAACGCAATAGATCGTCCGCCGCTCCCCCCGTTCGATGCGGCGACCGCGGCGCTCAAAGCGCAGCGCGCCGAGGATGCGTGGAATAGCCGCGATCCCGAGCGCGTCGCCGCAGCGTATACGCAAGACAGCCGCTGGCGCAATCGCACCGAGTTCTTCACCGGACGTGCCGCCATCATCGCGTTCCTGCAGCGCAAGTGGCAGCGCGAACTCGAGTATAGGCTCATCAAAGAGGTTTGGGGCTTTCGCGAGAACCGCATCGCCGTACGCTTCGTCTACGAGAGTCACGACGCCGCGGGCACGTGGTTTCGCAGTTTCGGGAACGAGGTGTGGGAATTCGACGAACACGGGCTCGTGCGACGTCGCGAGGCGAGCATCAACGACGTGGCGATCCTCGAAACAGAGCGCCGTTTCCGGTGGGAGGGTGACCGGCGGCCGGACGACCATCCCGGGCTTACGGAGCTCGGATTCTAGCGCGGTACCGCGATGCTCTGCGGCATCGGGTCGATGTGAAATATCTCCACGAACCGCTTGAAGAGACGCTTGTCGCCGCGAATTACGACGCTTCCGCGTTTGATCGCATCGGCCGGGCTGATTTCGCCCGCCATCAGCTCCCGCAGGCTAGGGTCCGTTTCGATGAAGAGGTCGGCATCCGGGAGTGCGCCTTCCGCCACTTGGACGGCGCCGTCACCGATGCGCGCATGGAGAACGATCGGGCCGCACCGCAGCTCGTAACCGACGCGAATATCGCGAGCGGCCTCGGACCGAAAGGTGCTCCGCAGCGCCGTTACGAGAGACTGCGCCGTCAATACCTCGCTCGGGCGCGGGTTGCCGAGCGATCTAGCGCCCCAGCGGCCCAGCGCCACGACGCTCTCCTCGAGTTCGCTTCCATACTCGGAGAGCTCGTAGACGACCGCACGCTCAGGCCTGGGGAGAACGCGCCGGCGCACGATGCCCGCTTCCTCGAGCTCCTTGAGCCGGCTGGTCAAGACGTTGGTGGGAATGCCCGGAAGCCCGCTATGTAAATCGGTGAAGCGCTTTGGAGAGACCAGCAAGTCGCGGACGATCAACAGGGCCCATCGTTCGCCGACGGCCTCAAGCGCTCGCGCGAACCCGCAATATTGACCGTAAACCCGTGCACTCATGAGGCCTAGCATAATAGAGAGTTGTTTTTTCGGCTGTCCCTTGTTATTTGCAAGCATTCGACACAACGCCCACACTTCATGTTAATTTGAAAGGTTCGAAATGCCCCTGATTCCTTACCTCCATTTTGCAGACGGCAGCAGCACCTCGCCCGACTAGCGGAAGGCGGATCCGCCGGGCTCGAGGCACGGCGGCTTTCGCCGGCTCGGCGCAGGGAGCCGGATGTGGGCAGCTGTTGACGGCAGATCCATCGGACTAGCATCGTTGAGAATGGATGCTAATGGAATGAGCATCGTTGAGAATGGATGCTAATGGAATCAGAAACGGTAGGATGGCGGCGGATCGGGCCGGTAGAGTTTAGGCTCCATCGAACCTCGGAAGATCGGAAAAATTACGATGACGGTGTGCGAATCGTGAGCGACTGGAGCCTGGATGGCGTGCGCGTTATCGCGGCGGGTAGCCTCGATACGGATACCGCGCAGACGCCGGGGATGCTACGCGCGGCGGCAATCGATTACGCGATGGCGGGCGCACACAAGCTCTGGGCGGGCACCGTTCGCATCGAGGCCAATGCCAGGACGGGGGCGCACCACCACGGCGATCTGGAAAGCGTGATCTATGTGGTCAGCGGCCGTGCGCGCATGCGTTGGGGTGAGCGGCTCGAATTCGTCGCGGAGGCCGGGCCGGGCGACTTCATCTTCGTCCCGCCGTACGTGCCGCATCAAGAAATCAACGCGAGCGCCTCGGAACCGCTCTCGTGCGTGCTCGTGCGCAGCGGGCAAGTACCGGTGGTCGTCAATTTGGATATCCCGACGGCCGAAGAACCAGCGCAAAGCGTGTGGATCGATCCGATTCATCGGCCGTAACATTGGTGCGGGCGCAAGTTACGGTTTCTCTTTGATCGCCGTCAGGATGCGCCCGTTTTGGTGCAGGACGAGATCGTTGACCGCACCGGCAGCGTCGCGTTCGAACACGATCCGAGCAGCGACGACCTTATATGAAAAATGGTCCGCAGAGACCGGAAACACTTCGAACGAAGGTTGATCGTCGAGCCGCAGCATGAGCTTGTTGCCGTCAACCGTGGCGACGAAGTTGACGGAATCGCCATCGGAATACGTGCCCGCGTAACTCGCAAGCGTAGAAGGGTCGACGGCAAACGCGGGCTCGGGACTGGGCGTTGGAACGACTATTGCGGCAGCCGCGATTCCGGGTTTCGTCGCGGTGAGTGCGATGCCGTTCTGATAGAGCACGAATCCATTGACGGCGCCGTGCGCATCGCGCGAAAAGACGAACCGGGCGTTGACGATATGGCTTTCGAACGTGTCCGGCCCTGCGGGATAGAGCGGTGTCGCGACTTGCCCCGTCAACTGCGCCGTGAGCCGATCGTCGACCCGTGCGATGCTCATGGTTATGCCGGCTGGAGCGCGTTCGATCCCGAACGATCCGGTATAGGCCTCGAGTGCCGCGGGTTCCGGCCGGACGATCGGCTCCGCTTGAACGACGGTCACCCGCGGGTCCAGTGCGCTGACGCCGATATCGTCGACGGGCAGGCCGCCGTTGGCGAGCACGACGACTGCGGTCTTGCGATCGGATGCGATCGCAACGGAAGCATGATAGCCGTACGTGTCGCCGCCGTGATGCACGATGCCGTTCGCGTCGTCGCTGTACCAGGCAAGGCCGATCTTATGCCCGGTGTAATCGGAGCGCGGTTGCTGTGCGAAGAGGCAGGCGGCCGCCAGGGGTCCCACTCCCATATTGCAGCGCGCGTACTTGAGCATGTCGCCCAGGTTGGAGCGAATTCCGCCGGCGCTTGCGATCGCATCCTGCGTCCAAGGAGAAACGGCGTTGCCTTCGGGCGAGCCGCCCTTCGCGAAACGTGCGTCCTTCGTGAACGACGTCGCGAGATCGGTGTCGTGCATTCCCAGCGGATCGAGTACGCGCTGCCGCAACAGTTTTGCATACGTCGTGTGCTCGCGATTCGCAAGCGCTATGCCGAGCAGGCCGAAGCCCAGATTCGAGTACTCGTACCTCGCGCCGGGATCGCGCGTGAGTTTGTATGAAGTAAGAAACGCATACAGATCCGGCAGCGTGTAATCGGCGTACGGATTTGCCGGATCCTGCGGATTCAAATTCGTCGGCAGCCGAGGAAGGCCGGAATGCTGGGTCGCGAGATCGAGCAGAGTAATCTTCCGCCCCGACGGCCCTGACGGAACGTGCACCGATGCAGGCACGTAAGCTTCGACCGGGTCGCTCAGTTTCACGCTTCCGTCGAGGACCATCGAAGCGAGGATCGTCGCCGTAAACGTCTTGGTGACGGAACCGATTTCAAAGATCGTCGCAGCGTCGAGCCGCCGCGACGTCCCGCTGGTTCCTGCAAACATCGTCTTGCCGGAATCGCCGCTCACCGCGAGTGCGATTCCGGAACCGGGAATTGCCTTCACGCGCGCATCGAGTGCCGCACGCAGCGCGTCGTCCGGCGATGTCTGCGCGCTCGGTGCAAGCGGTGCGACGCAGGCCAGCATGACCAAAACGACCTTCGCGCAGAGCCGTGCGTTTATCATCGGCCGGAGCTTTGCGCGGAAGGCACGGAAGCCCTCGACTTTCTTGCTGGACGCAGCGTGATAGGGCCGCTATAGTGGGATCATGGCCAAACATTCAGTCCGCTCGTTCGGCGGCGAAATTACGATCGGCGGCGATTTAACGGTTCGGCGAATCGGCTTCGGAGCGATGCGCATCACGGGGCCGGGCATCTGGGGCCCGCCGTCCGATCGGCAGGGCGCAGTGAAGCTGATTCGTCACGTGGTCGATGCCGGCGTTAATTTTATCGATACGGCCGATTCGTACGGACCGTACGTTAGTGAAGAGATCATCGCGGAAGCCTTAGGGCCCGACGCCCCCGGTATCGTGATCGCAACGAAGGCGGGCTTCGTGCGTCCCGGACCCGACGAGTGGACGGTCGACGCCCGTCCCGAACGGCTCCGCGAGTGTGTCGAAGGAAGCTTGCGCCGGTTGGAGCGCGAGTGCATCGATTTGCTGCAATTGCATCGGATCGATCCGGCGGTTCCGCTCGAGGATCAGCTCGGTGCGCTGACCGATATGCAGCGCGAAGGAAAGATCCGGCATATCGGCCTTTCCCAGACATCGGTAGCGGAGTACGAACGGGCGAAAACGCTCGCGCACATCGTCTCGGTGCAAAATCTCTACAACGTGCAGAATCAAAGCGCCGAGGACGTGCTGCAAACCTGCGAACGGGACCGTATCGCCTTCTTGCCCTGGTTTCCGCTCGGCGGCAAGGGCAAGCCCAACCACGCGGCACTCGCGCGCATCGCCGGGGCGCACCACGCGTCGCCGATCCAGGTGGCTCTGGCATGGCTCCTGGCTCGCTCGCCCGCCATCTTGCCGATCCCGGGCACCTCATCGATCGCGCACTTCGATGAAAACCTCGCTGCGGCAGAATTGACGCTGACGCCGGCGGAACTCGCCGAACTCAACTGATCGCATGCACCAGACGGCCGGAGCCTTGAACCTGCCGGCATCGGGCGCTTCGGCGACGACCGGTTCGCCCGTTCGGGTCGACGGCGGCGTCGTCAAAACGATCGCATAACTCGAGCAACTCGGAGGTTCTACGCCATGTCCATTCGGCCGGTCAAGCGACTCATCAAAGCGAAGCCGGTGCTCGAGGGCGCGGGCGTGCATCTGCGACGCGCGTTCGGTTTCGATAACACGACCGAGTTCGATCCATTTTTGCTGCTCGATGATTTTCGCAACGACATTCCGGACGACTACCTCGCGGGTTTTCCTTGGCATCCGCATCGCGGCATCGAAACCATCACCTACGTGCTCGCGGGCACGGTCGAGCACGGTGACAATCTCGGAAACAAGGGCGTTATCGCTGCCGGCGACGTGCAGTGGATGACGGCTGGGAGCGGCATCATCCACCAAGAGATGCCGAAAGGCGACCAGACGGGACGCATGCACGGCTTTCAGTTATGGGGTAACCTTCCCGCTTCGCTCAAGATGACGAAGCCGCGGTATCAGGAAATCAAGGCGGCCGAAATTCCGATCGTCACCGACGATGACGGAACTGCGGTCCGGGTGGTGTGCGGAAAGTTCTGGGGGGCAACGGGTCCGGTTGCGGGCGTTGCCGCCGATCCCATGTACCTCGACGTATCGGTCGCTCCCGGTACGAGCAAGACGTTTCCGATCGAGACGCACCGCCATGCGTTCGCGTACGTCTTCGCCGGTTCGGGAAAATTTTGCAACGCTTCCGAGCCGCTGGCCGTGCCGACGGAATCGGTGCGGTGGTTAGATACGACGCCGCCCGCTGCGGCCGACAATCGTTCGCTCGTCCTATTCGATCGCGGCGACGAACTTGCGGTGCACGCGGGCGAAGACGGCATCCGCTTCTTACTCGTGTCCGGCAAACCGTTCGCGGAGCCGGTAGCCTGGTACGGCCCGATCGTTATGAACACGCAAGCTCAGCTCCGGCAGGCGTTCGAGGAACTCGAGGCGGGGACGTTCCTGAAAAAAGCTACGACTCCGTAAAGGGAGCTGCATCGATTTCTGCGGAGTAGCACGAGAGCGTCATTCGACGCCTCGCGCTCATTAGAAGGGATCTCTGCTGTGCTCATGCTCATGCACGTTCAGTTTGCACTCGATACGTTTAATGCTGCAGTTCGCGACGGGAGCGCGGGCTCGAAGATCCAAAAGATCCTCGAAGCTACGAAGCCCGAAGCGGCCTATTTTACCGAGCACGGCGCTCAGCGCGGCGGCACGTTTTTGGTGAACGTTAACGACTCCTCGGATATCCCGAGCTTATGTGAGCCTTGGTATCTGACGTTCGATGCCGACGTGGAGATTCGAGTCGTGATGAAGCCGGAAGATCTGGCGCGTGCAAACCTGGATGGGATCGGCAAGACCTGGGGGTAACCGCGCGGCGTAAGGCGCCAATTCACCGCCCATGGTGCAGGACCGCATCGTGGTCCTCGCACTATAGAGGGCGTGTGAAAGCATACGCTATTTCGCTCGCGGTGGGGCTCCTCGTCGGCGCGTTTTACTCGACCATCAACGTGCGTTCGCCGGCCCCTCCGCTGATCGCGCTGGCTGGATTGCTCGGGATGGTGATCGGCGAGCAAGTGACCCCGATCGCGCTCGACGCGGTCCGCCACCTCCTTACGCGAAGGTGACGTACGACTAGCGCCCTGCGAAGGGCGCTAGTTCTGGCTCGATGACGTCGCCCGGGCGACCGGTTCGAGCAGCGTGATGAACTCCTCGTGTTCCATCGGACGCGAAAACATCGGATAGTTCTTTTCGATCGCGAGCCGTTGCTCGTCCTCGCTTACGGTCGCCGTGCAGTCCTTGAGCGTGATGACGTTGTAGCCTTTTCGTACGCCGTCCGCATGGTCGATTCGACACAGCAGTTCGTCAAAAAACCGCCCAGCGCAATCGTCGTGATACCGCGGCTGCGCAGAATGAAATCGAGGTTCGTACTTGCGAAGGCATCGAGCCCGCGCTTTCCTTCCACCACGATATCGCTCGCCTTGGGAGCGAGGTCGTCGACGATCGCCGCGCCCCAGGTGCCCTTGACGAACGATTTGCTGTCGACGACGCCTTTGAGAATGCCGTACGGCTCCGGTGAGATTTCGCCGTACCCCTCGACAAACTCGATCGGCGCGTGAACGATCATTCCGCCGGCGGCGCGAACCTTTTCGGCGACGTCCTTCGTATTGGCGAGCATGTTGCTGCTCTCCATAATCGGCTTCACCGCCTCGTGCAGTGTGCCTCCCTCCGAGGTGAAGTCATTCTGGTACTCGATCAGGACCAGCGCAGTCGTCCTCGCATCCATCGATCGTGCCTCCTTACAGCGTTTTGTGTTTACTGCCCGGCATTCGCCCGTCGAAAGGCTACCAGGACGCGCCGGCAAACCCTTTCTGGCCCTCCGGCAGCGCCTAGCGGCGGATCTACGATACTCCGTGGCCGCGCATACGAAACGGAACGGCGAGTGTCGTGGTCCGTCCCTTTGCATCGGTCGCGATAATATTGAGCAAATACGGGCGCACGATGAACGCCGGATCGTCGATCACGTGTTGTAAGAAGTGAAATCGTCCGGGAGCCGTGCGGTTGGCTGCAATGTCGAAGAGGGTCGTATGCAGGACCACGTGCGCGACTCCCCTCGACGTCACGATGTCGCCGTCCCAATCCTGGCCGAGTTCGATATCGAGGCTCGAAAAACGCGCGCCCACGATCGCCGGGCCCGCTCCTTCGGAACTAGGAACCGTTGTCCAATTTGCCGGGATCGTCGCGGCGACGATTGCATTCTGCGGCGCGGTCGACGGCAGATAACTGCACGCTGCAAGCGTTGCAAGCAGACACAGCCTCAGCGTAAGCGTATAGGAAGGCGGCCATCGGAACCGGTACGGGGGACTCATGCGTGATGGCCCGCCGAGAAATCCCGCCCTCGATTTCGCTATCGGTCTGTGCGGGTTATGGCTTTCCGCCGGCTTTTTGTGGGACAGTTGGGCACATCTCCATGTCGGCGTCGAAACGTTCTTCACGCCGTACCATGCCATCTTTTACGCGGCGATGGTCGGAGCGACGATTGCGTTCTCCGTTGCAGCCTTCGCTAACTACCGGCGCGGTTACCGTTTTCCGGATCTGCTGCCTTTGGCGTATAGGCGTTCCCTCGTCGGGGTACCGGTGTTCTTTCTGGGCGGCGTCGGCGATTTGATCTGGCATTCATTCTTCGGCGTCGAGAACCGCATCGAAGCCGTGACCAGCCCGACGCACCTGATCATCGGCTTCGGCGTGGTGCTCGTGATGAGCGGACCGATCCGCTCCGCGCTCGAGGCACGAAGCACGGTGCTGAGCCTGCGCGCGCAGTTGCCGCTGCTTTTTTCGCTCGCAGCAATCATCGAGTTCGCGCATCTCGGCATGAGTTACGCGTTCGATCCATCGGCAGCCCGGATGGACGCACCGCCGGCCGAAGTCGCCTCCTCACCATACTATCTGCTCGACGTTGCCTTGGTGCTCTACAAAACGGGCACCGGGGTGATGATCGTCATCCTCACGTCTCTCGTGAGCATGGCGTTCGCGCTCTGGGTAGCGTCGCGCATGCGGCTCGCATTCGGCGCGCTGACGATCTTTTTCGTACTGGGCGATATGATGATGGCCGCCGCGCTCACGAACGATCGTCCGCTGCTGTTCATCCACATCTGTATGGCCCTCGTTGCCGGCCTCGTGGGCGATATCGTGCTCTTGCGCGCTCGCACCAAAGTGCTCGCGCTCCCGAGTCTGCGCGTGTTGCGCAGGTTTGCGGTGCTCGTACCCATCGCGTATTATGGAACGTTCTTCGCGCTGACGATCGCGCTCGAGGGCACCTGGTGGAATTGGAGCCTCGTGGTGGGCACCATCGTGTGGAGCGTACTCGCTGGATTCGGGCTAACGTTTTTGATGAACGAGCCCGCGCCGCTGGAGACCGCCGTACTGTCTGAAGCTTTCGGTTCCTTAGTATCTGGAAACGAAACCCGGCAAAGCCAGGCGACCGTCGCCGCCTCTTGAGCGGACTGCTGCCAAGCCGGCCCACCGTGGTTATTTGTCCATAGGTGAAAACTGACCCATTCCTTAGGGCGATATCGGTTGCAGAAGATGCGTGTCATACTGAAGTCCTTAACTACGTGCTTCGCATCGTCGCTAAGGAGAATGTATGCGACCTCTTCGCACGCTGGCCGCCGCTTTTGCTATCGCCTCCATCGCCGTAGCCGGGTGCAGCGGCGGAGGTTCGAGCCCGCTACAAGGTTCGAAGAGCGCCTCGAAGGCCGTGCGAAAAACGGACGCAGTCGTCGCCCTGGGGAGTTACAACATCAATCCGGCGCACGTGTACGTCGCGGGCATCTCGTCGGGCGGCTTCATGGCCGTTCAAATGCACTTTGCGTATTCCGGAACGTTTAAAGGGGCCGCGGTGTACGCCGGCGGCCCCGACTACTGCGCTCAGGATAGTGAAGACACGGCGATCCTGGATTGCGGTGGCGCAGGCGAGTACGGCAGCGAGCTGACTCCGTCCGAGAATTATATCAATGCAAATCAGGGCACGTCGGGGATGGATCCTGTGAGCAACATCAGCGGCCAAAAAGTGTATCTCTGGTCCGGGACGGCCGATACGGTCGTCCCGCAGAAAACCATGAACGACCTGCAGAGCGAATACCAGCACTACGGCGCTTCGGTTACGTACGACAATAGCTTCGCCGCCGAGCATGGCTGGGAATCGCCGTACGGCACGGTGGCTTGCGGCACCGAGAGCAGTCCCTACATGATCATGTGCGATCAGGGAAGCACGCTATACGATTCGGAGAAAACGTGGCTCTCGCTCTTTCTCGGCACGCTCACTGCGAAGAACACGGGCACGCTCACGGGCTCGCTCGAGAATTTTAGCCAGACGCCCTTTGGCGGCGGCTCGAACGAGCTCGACACCAACGGCTGGGTGTTTGTCCCGTCTAACTGCGCCGCGGGCGCGTCTTGCTCGCTCGTCGTCGCGATTCACGGCTGCGAGCAATATCAAGCGGTCATTAATAACGAGTTCGTAACGGAGTCCGGAATCGATCAGTGGGCGGACACGAACGATATCATCGTGCTCTATCCCTACGTTACGACCGGGGGTAGCAACCCCGACGGCTGTTGGGACTGGTGGGGCTACGTGAACGCGAGCTATGCGCTCAAGTCGGGACCGCAGATGAGCGCGGTGTATCAAATGGTGCAAAAGCTCGAGGGTGGTACCGCAACCGGTGCGCCGACCGCGACGCCGAGTTCCACGCCGGTTCCCACCTCGACCCCAACGCACGGCGCTACGCCCACACCCGCGCCCACGTTGACCCCCACACCCGCGCCCACCTTGACGCCGACGCCGCGGCCAACCGCCACGCCCACAGCGGCACCGACGAAGATCTGCTTTACGGCATCGAACTACGCGCAGACTCAAGCCGGCCGCGCGTATGAGAGCGGCGGCTACGCATACGCCGATGGGTCGAACGAGCAAATGGGCTTAGATAACGTCTACTACCAAACGACGCTCGAAGAGACGAGCCCGGGCTACTGGGTGATCGGCTGTAATTAGCCGTCTCGGCGCCGTCTGCATGAGAGCATTTCGCGACGTCGAAAGCAGTCGGCCGGTTCACGTACGATCCAACGTCGTTGGAGGACGTTCAAAATGTTCGAGGACGCTCTCGATACGGCTGCCCCCGTAGCGAGCGCGCTCGGCCGGGTGCGCGATGTCTAGCGCGGTTCGTCAGCTCTCCGCTCTCGACGCAGCATTTCTGTATTCCGAGACCGCCGAGTGCCCGATGCACGTCGGCACGCTCGCCATCGTCCGGCCGGAGCCCGAGCGCGCAAGCGCGTTCTTCGACGACATTACATCGCTCTTCGCCGCGCGCGTCCGGTACGCGGAAAGCCTGCAGCTCAAGCTCGCAACTACGCCGCTCGAGATCGACCGCCCGAGCTGGATCTTCGACGATGCCTTCGACATCGAGCGGCACGTTCTCGCGGCCGCCGTGCCGCAGCTTGCCGACCGCGAGACGCTACAGCGCGCCGTCGCAACGCTTCATGCCAAGGTCCTCGACCGTGCGAAGCCGCTCTGGGAGGTCTACGTCTTCACAGGTCTGCTCGGCGGCGAAGCGGCGATCTACCTGAAGATGCATCACGCGCTCATCGACGGGGGAGGCGGCGTCGCCGTTTCCGCGATTATTTACGACACCTCCCCCGTGCCGCGCGATGAACCATCCGCAGAGAACCCACCGGCCCCGGTCGAGCGCACGCCTCCAGCCGATCCGCGAACCGTCTTCGAAGCGGCGCTCGGGGAGCTCTGGCGCGCGCCGCTGCGGCCGCCCGAAGACTTGCGGAAGTTCGCGTTGCCGCGCACCGGGGGCAACGACTGGAATTCCGTCCTCGTCGATGCCGCGATCAGCGCCGCGGAGTGGAACGTGCGGATGGCCGCGAGTATGTCGGACGTCGTCACCGCATTCGTCGACTCGTCGCTGCTGCGACAGCGGCCCGACGTGGCCGAGGCGCTTCGCTCGATGCAAGCCCCGCCGACGCCGCTCAACGTATCGATCTCATCGGGACGCAGTATCGCGACCGCGACGGTGCCGCTCGCGCAAGCGAAGACGCTCGCGGCGAAGGCCGGCGGTAAAGTCAACGACGTGGTCCTCGAACTCGCCGGCGGCATGCTGCGGCGATACCTGATCGAGCGTGGTGCGTTGCCGGCGCAGACGCTCACTGCGTACGTCCCGATCTCGATGCGCGAGCCGGGCGACGCGCAGCTCAAGAATCAGACCTTCGGCATGACCGTCCCGCTCTCGACCGACGTGGCAGATCCGCGCGAGCGCCTCGAGAAGATCGCCCGGCAGGCGCGAATTGCAAAGGAACTCGCGACACCGTTTAAGGGCCTCGTGCCGCACTTCATGGATGCGCCGACGTTCGGAACGCCCATGCTGTTTCAATTGTTCACGATCTATTTCGGCCCGGGCATCGCCGACGCAACGCCGCCGCAGACCAACCTCGTGGTCTCGAACGTCATGCTTTCGAAACGCCCATTCTACGTTGCGGGCTCACCGATCGTCCACGTTTTTCCGCTCTCGATCGTGGTGCACGGCCAAGCGCTCAATCTCACCGTTCAGGGGTACGGCGAATCTCTGGACTTTGGAATCGTCGCCGCATCGAATGTGGTGCCGGACGCCGGAGTGCTCGGCGACCATCTCATGGCCGCCTTCGAGGAACTCAAAGGGGCCTTTGGCAACTGATGCTCGCTATCTTGGTCCGGCAGTTCAGGAGTGCAACCGCGAGAATTCTCGACGGTGCATTTGGGTAAGAACGTCCCAAAGAGACGGCCCATGCCGTCGGAGGCCCCCATGGAAAAGGCAAGAGTCGATCCCGTAGACTGCGCCCGCGCGATCGTCTTTCGGTATATAGCGCGCGATATTTTCGAGTCCGGCAACAGGGCGCCGGGAACCTGGAGCCCGCGAGCCGCCGCCGTAGCGTTCCTCTGCATCGTGTCGTACATCGCCGGAATTGCCTGGTTTGTAGGCTGCCACGGCTCTTACTGAGAAACTTAGGACGTTCGCGTGAAAACGATGAAGCCGCGCGCGGGAAGGATGACGTTGAGCGTTCCGGCGACGACCGAGCGCGAACCACCCTGGTTCCCAACGTTCGCTCCGCCATAGCGCAGCGCATCACTATTGAAGATTTCCTTCCAAGTGCCGGACGCGGCCGCGCCTGTTAGCGACAATGTGTACCCGTCTGTAAATGCGTTGTCGTTGAGGCTCCCGGTTACGAGCACGTCTTCGGTAGCGTCACTCCTATAGATAGCGATAACCCGATTACCGTCGTGCGTATAGGCGATCTCGAGCAGATCGCAACGGAGAGAAGAATGGCCGAGGACCAGAGCGATAAGGTCTTGATAAAACGCGAACGTTCCCGCTCCGACGCCCGTTCTGTCGCCGATGAGATCCTCTTTATTGAGGTTGAAGTCATTGTAACGAAACGGCTTCGCGGCCCCGATCTCTTCGCCCATCAAGAACATCGGCGTTCCGGCCGAGAGTGCGGCCATTCCAAAGCAAAAGCGCGAGCGTGCTTCGGCGCAGTCGCGGGTTGCGCCGATCAGCGGCGCAGCATTCGCGGCGGTTACGATCGTCCGCTCCGAGAGATACTCGTTGCCGGCGGTGTCGTGACACTCGTGATAAACGATCTTCGCATTCCGCGAGGCGCCGAGCGCTGCGGCAAAGTAATCCATGGCGAGCGGATCGTTGTTGCCGAAGCCGGCCGCGTAGAGGAGCCGCGCATACGAGGGGCCGTAGGCGCCGTCTCCGATCAAATGATGATAAAAATCGGCGTACCACACCGCGTCGAAGCCGACTCCGCCGTTACTTGCCGGCTGGGTCATTGCCGGCCATCCCGTATGATCTTCGGCGATGAGAAACGCGCCCGGGCGGACGAGTCGAACCGTGTTGATGAGCTCGCGCAAGAACTTCGTGCCGCAGGCGTTGACGTTGCCGAGAGGCTGCCCGTTGCCGTGGAGGTCGTTGCTTTGATGCAGAGCATCCGTGAGATCTACTCGGAGGCCGTCGGCATGGTACTCGTCGACCAGCATGAGCGCACTGCTCGTGAACATTTGGCGCACGTTCTCTTCCCACAGGCGCGGCGCCCAGCCGCTCGAGCCGTTGTCGACGTACCCGTCGGTGAGAGATGCGTAGTCGCTCGGCATGCCTTCGTACCAGTAATATTGATTGTGCTGCGGGGCTTGCTCCGGGTCGGACGCGTAGCCCCACTCCGAACGCTCGCCGTCCGACGTCAGAAAATGGTTGTATACCACATCCAAGATGACGGCGATGCCGCGCTGGTGTGCGGCGCGAATGAAATGCTTGAGTTGGTTTCCCCCGCCGGCGCTCGTTTGCACGCTAAAAAAATGCGACGTTCCGTAGCCCCATTGCAGGTCGCCGTCGAACTCGAGGATGGGAAGAAGTTCGACGGCGTTGACTCCTAGCTCGACAAGCGCATCGAGAAAGGCCATCGCATCGCCGAGCGTGCCCGCCGCCGTGCTCGCAAAGCCGAGGCAACCGACGTGAAGCTCGTAGATAATGAGATCCCGGAGGGCTTGCGGCAGCGGGTGCGCGGCGGAGAACTCGGTCGCCCAAAACGCATCGGCCGGGACGAGCGACTCTTTGTGCGGACCGGTATCCTCGAACTTGGCAGTGACGAGATCGGGATCGGAGACGACGGAACAACTCACCGTTCCATCGAGATTGGCGTACGATCCCGCGTACGGCTGACCGCCCGGATTCGTCGGGCCCCGGCCGATTTGATTGCGCGACCAGAGATCGGTCTTGTACGTTGTCGCGCCCTGTTCGTTGACGATGCGGTACATATAGAGGCGCTCGAAAAACGTGTCGAATCGCAGCAGCGCGAGCGTTTGAGCCGCGTCGCTCGACCAGATGCCGCCGGATTGCAGCGTCAACGGAATGACCGGCGCCGACGCGTCGATGCCGTCGCCGCCATCGTCGATGTAGCCGTTGCCGCCGGCGGAGACAGCCGGCGCGAAGACGACCTCGACCGATTGCGCGTAAGGCGCCCAGACGGAAAAACGGATACCGGGACCGGCTTGTGAACCGAAGAGTTTCTGCGCACCAAACCGCCGGGCGCCACAGAGCCAATACTCTTCGGTTTGGCCGGTCGCTCCCAGTACAAATTGCCGGTAACGATCCGTTGCGTTTGGATCGGCGATTTCGGTGGGAATCGCCCAGGCGACCGTGCCGCTCGAATCGCTTACGCTCACTCCCCAACTGAACGTCGCGCCGATTTGCTCTGCGGGAAAGTCTAGGTCCGCGCAGAGCGCGGTGCAGCCCTCGGCATCGGTCGCGAACTGCATGGCGCTGCTCGACCACCGGGTTGATGCGGTTCCGGAGCTATCCCAACTGCCCGACAGAAGCGCTGAGGAAAACGCATTTCGAACGAGGCCCGTGTGATAGACAAAATGCACGACCGGCAAGATTGGACATCCTATTTCGGCCCAGGGCGATTTAGCGGTGCCAACGGCTTCCGAGGTTCGACTCGCAAAATAATCGCGCCTTTTCTGATTCGCGGACGGTTCCGTTGGATCGGCCGCCCGTTGAGCGGCCGGCCGTGCGCGACGGTCGATGCGATCTCGGGCAATCCCTAGGCACAAAATCGGAGGAATGTGCTAGAGTCAAGGCGCGGCTCCGCGATATCATGCGGGCATCGGAACCAGAACCACCTGCGACCGTGATCTTCACGGGAAAGATTGCGAAAAATCGATGAGCAAGAACGTTGCCGATGCCCTCTGGGAACTGCTGCACGCCGCGGGAGTGCGCCGATGCTACGGCATCATCGGCGATGCCCTGAATCCCACGATCGACGCGCTGCGCCGCAATGGCGAGATTGAATTTATCCACGTGCGGCACGAGGAATACGGCGGCTTCGCGGCCGTCGCCGACGCGTACCTAACGGGGGATCCCGTCGCGATCTGCGGCACGGCGGGGCCCGGCGTGACGCACCTCATCAACGCCATGATCGATGCGCGCAGAGAAGGGGCGCCGATCGTCGCGATCGCGGGCGACGTCGAATCGTCGATCATCGACACCGACGCGCTCGAAGAGCTCAATCCCTACCTGTTTTTCCAATCAGCGTCGTTCTACACCGGCCGCATCGTGAATCCGCACCAGGTGCGGGCGGTCGTGCAGACGGCCCTGCGCACTGCGCTTGATAAACGAGGGCCGGTGGTTATTTCGCTGCCGGGCGATATCGCGTCGGCGCCGGCATCGGGCGAGCTCGACCCGGTCGTTCGTCCGAGCGCGCCGGTTTTGCGCCCCGCGGATGCCGATCTGCAACGGCTCGCGGCTATGATCGACGCCGCGGAGCGCGTGACGATCTTCGGCGGAGATGGTTGCCGCGAGGCGCACGACGATGTGGTCGCACTCGCGAGAAAACTCAAGGCTCCGGTCGGGTACAGCTTCCGCGGCAAACAATATCTCGAGTACGACAATCCGAACGCGGTGGGAATGACCGGCCTGATCGGGTGGGGCGGGGCGCATCGCGCGATGCACGAAGCCGATTTGCTCCTGATGCTCGGTACGGATTTCCCGTTCTCGGAGTTTCTGCCCGGCCGGCCCGTCAAAAAAGTCCAGATCGATCGGGACGCCACGCGCCTCGGACGGCGCACGCCGATCGATCTCGGACTGGTCGGCAACGTCAAGGACACGACGGTCGCGCTCCTTGGGCTCGTTGCGGAGAAGAGCGGGGCCGAACATCTCGATCGAGCACTAGGAACGACGCGCGAGTGGTACGAGTCGCTCGATCATTACGTCAAGCGCGGCCCATCACTGACGCCTATTCGTCCGGAGTACTTGGTCGCTACGCTCGACCGCCTTGCGGACGACGACGCGTTTTTCAGCGTCGATACGGGGACGCCGTGCATTTGGGCAGCTCGCCACTTGCGTGCCGGCGCTAAGCGCAGCATCTTCGGCTCGTTTACGTGGGCGTCGATGGCAAACGCGGCACCGAATGCGATGGGCGCACAGTTGGCCTCTCCGGGGCGGCAAACGATTGCGCTAAGCGGCGACGGCGGCTTTACGATGCTTGGTCTCGGCGACATGCTGACGCTCGTCGAGCGCAAACTACCGGTCGTCGTGATCGTGTTCAATAACGGGTCCCTCGACTTCGTGCGCATCGAGCAGCAAGAGGCCGGCATCGTCCCCTTCGGCACAGACTTCCGCAATCCCAATTTCGCGCTGGTCGCGCAGGCGATGGGAGCCAAAGGCATACGGCTCGAGGAGCCCGCCGACGTAGAAAGCGCTCTGCGCGAGGCGCTCGCACATCGCGACGGTCCGGTCGTGGTCGACGCGGTCGTCGATCCGTATGCGCTGTCGATCCCGGCGCACGTCCCGCTCCATACGGTGACCGGCTTCACGCTGAGCGCGTGGAAGCAGGCCGCCGGCGGCCATCCCGGCCTCGTCCTCGACCAGGTGATGCACAATATCGGCCTCGTGACCTCACCGGGTTTGCTCTGACGTTGCGCGCGCAGTGTTGGGTTGAGTCGTAAGAGCGGCCGGCGCGAAAGGCGGCACGGCGCGTGGATGTAGTGCTCGCGGATCGGCTGCAATTTGCCTTCACCCTGATGTTCCACTATCTCTTTCCGATCGGAACGATCGGACTCGCGCCGTTCATCGCGTGGTACGAGTTCCGAGCATTGCGGACCGGAGAGCAGCGATACAAGAGCGCTGCCCGGTTTTGGACCAAGATATTCGCGCTCAACTTCGCGATGGGCGTCGTGACCGGTATTCCGATGGAGTTCCAGTTCGGTACGAATTGGGCCGTCTTTTCGGCAAAAACGGGAGCCGTTATCGGGCAACCGCTCATGATGGAGGGCGTGTATGCGTTCTTTTTCGAGTCGGTGTTCCTGGGGATCTTGCTCTACGGACGCGGGCGCGTATCGCCCGCGCTCTATCTCTTTTCAGCGGTGGCCGTGTGGCTCGGAGCGTGGCTTTCCGGCTACTTCATCGTCGTCGTCGACGCGTGGATGCAGCATCCGGTCGGATACACTCTGGGGCCCGGCGGCCGGATCGTCCTTCAGAGCCTGGGCGCCGTGCTGCTGTCGCCGTTCGCACTCTGGCAGTACGCGCACGTGTTGTGCGGTGCGATCGTAGCCGGCGGCTTCATCGTCGCGGGCGTCGGCGCATACTACCTGCTGGCGAAGCGGGACCTGGAATTCGGACGAGAGTTCGTACGCGCGGGGGTCATCGTCGCACTTGCAAGTTCGGCGCTCGTGATCTTCCCGACGGGCGACCGCAACGGGAACGACGTCACGGTCTTTCAACCGATTAAACTTGCGGCGATGGAAGGGCTTTTCAAAGCGGAGCACGGCGCGGCGCTCGCAATCATCGGAATGCCGGACGTCGCGGGGCGCACGCTTATCGATCCGGTCTACGTCCCCGATCTGTTGAGCTTCTTGGCGTACGGCAACCCGCGCGCGGAGGTCGAGGGATTATCGGCCTATCCGGTGGAGTTGTGGCCACCGGTCGAGTTGACGTACTATGCCTATCACGTGATGGTGGGGCTCGGCACCATCTTCATCGCGGTCGCTGCGATCGGCGCACTGCTCTTGTGGCGCCGGCGGCTGTTCGAGACGCCGCTGGCCCTGTGGGCTATCTTGTTGACGATGCCGTTTCCATATATCGCAAGTGAAGCCGGGTGGCTTGCCGCGGAAGTCGGCCGTCAGCCGTGGATCGTGTACGGCTTGATGAAAACGCAAACGGCCGCCTCACCGAACGTCGTCACCGGTGAAGCGATCTTCACGCTGATCGGATTCGTGGGAATGTACTTCCTGCTGGGCGTGCTCTTCTTGCTGCTCACGTTGCGCGAGATCGCGATCGGGCCCGCTGCCCAGGCTGCGCCGGTCGCGGCGCCGCCGCTCGCACCGGCCGCAACGCGATGACCAGCATCATCGGCTTTTGCCTGATCGCGGGGATGCTGTTCGCCTACACGCTGCTCGACGGCTACGACCTGGGTGCGGCCGCCATGGCACCGCTGGTCGCAAAAGCCCGCTCCGAGCGCAGCGCCATCGTCGAAAGTATCGCGCCGTTTTGGAGCGGCAATGAAGTGTGGCTGGTCGCAGCCGGCGGCGCGCTGTTCGCCATCTTTCCGAAGGCTTATGCCGTGTCGTTCAGCGGCTTCTACCTGCCGTTCATCATCGTGTTGTGGCTCTTGATGTTCCGCGGAATCGCGATCGAATTGCGCGCGCATCTGCCCGGCGACATGTGGATGGATTTTTGGGACGTCGCGTTCTCCGCATCGAGTGCGCTGCTCATCCTGCTCTTCGGGGTGGCGTTCGGCAACCTCGTGCGCGGCTTACCACTCGACGCAGACGGGTACTTCACCGGTACGTTTTCTTCGCTACTCAATCCATACTCGCTCGCCGTCGGAGTGTTGGCGATCGTCGCGCTCGGCCAACATGGACTTGCGTACGTCGCCTGCAGCGTCGAGGGAACGCTCGGCGAGCGCGCATTGCGGTATTCCGGCAGAATATGGTGGCTCGTGCTCGGGCTGTACGTCGCCGTCAGTGCGGCAACGATCGCCGGCCGCTACGCCGGTCCGGCAACTCCGCTCTTGGCCGTCGCAGCGAGTGCGCTCGCGTTCGTGGCACTCGTTCTCGTTGCGGTGTTCGCGCGCCGCCGGAAACCGGGCGCGGCGTTCCGCGCTTCGGTCGTCTTTCTTTCCGGCTTGCTCGTTGCTGCTGCAGCAACGATGTATCCGTATCTGATCCGGCCGGCTCCCGGCGGCTCGGGCGGCTTGACGATCTTCGAAGGCGCGCCCGCGCCGTCGACCCTCGCGTATACGCTCGCGATTGCGATCGTCGGACTGGCTCTGGTCATCGGCTATTCACATTTCGTTCGGCAACGGATGTCCGTCGCAGTGACCGTTCTCGACGAGCGAACCTAACGCAGCAAGACCAGTTTGCCGCCGTCGGTGAGGAGGATGACGAGCAACATCGAGATCAGCATCAACTCGTACGACCAGCCGAGGCCGTCTTTTCCCCAGAAGCCCGTTTTCCATACGAACAGTTTCTTCTGGACCGCGCCGAGCATGACAAGGATCAATCCGATTGCGGCGAGTTGCTGGAACACGCCAAAAACCACTCCCGCCCCGCCCGCGACCTCGGCCACGCCTAAGAAGATCGTGAAGCCCTTGGGCATTTCGATGCTCTTGCTGCGCGCTTCGGGATCTTTGAGGTCGCTGTAGCCGCTGTCGGCATAGACCGCGCCCGCCATAATCCGAAGAAAAAGCAAACCGTAGTCGGTGAATTGATCTAGATGAAACATCGGCGTTGGGCACCTCGTGGGAGTGCTCTCCCCCAAACGGATGGCGGCGAAACTCGCGATAAGAACCGACGTCGCGCACGATCGTGCAAGCCGGCAGCCGTTTCTGCATGCGATCATGAGATCGTCCGCGGACTCGACCCGCGGGACAAACAAATGTGAGGATCTCGTCGTGAAGACCATCGTCCACTGTGCCCAAGACCTTGCGGCGCTCCTGCGGCTCGGCCTGAGCCCCATTACCGACAACCGTGAAGCCTTGCTGGGCCTTGGATTCGAACCCGCGTATCCGCAGATTCGCCGCGGTTACGAATCGACGATTTGGGAGCGCTCGATCGAGCAGCATCGGCGGCGCGACGGGCGTCTGGCGTTCGCCCGCGAACGCGCGTATCTCGTCGATTCAGCCGCACTCCGGTAGGATACCCAACCGCACCTACGGAGTATCTGCGACAAAATGCGTGTCGGCACCGGTCTTGAAAACCACGTAGGCTCTTTTCCAAGGCTCGTCGTTGACGAGTCGCCAGGAATGGCCGGTTCCCGTGTGATCCACGGCGAGCAAAACGTCGCCTGGATGAAGCGTGAACGTTTCGCCGCCGCGCGTCGTAAATTCGAGAACGCCGCAAAGCGTGATGACATACTGCGGGATCGGATCGTTGTGCCGATCCAGTGATGAATGCGCCGGCGTTTCTTTGAACTGGACGGATTCGGCTGCGACCAAGGCGTCGACGGCCACGGTGCCGCGCTCGACGTGCGAATCACCATCGTGGCCCGTATACAAGCGATAGCACCTAATCATCGCCGGCTCCTAATGTGAGCGCTCGTCACGCGATATGCGGACCGCCTCCGCGACTTCGGCCGGCGTCGGGAGGTGCGTTCCTTCGCGCGTTATTCGTTTGAGGCGCGCCGCATCCATCTCGCGCTCGAGCCGGCGGAGCGGTTCGTCGCGCACACATTGCCGGATGCCGCGAAAAGGAGACGATAGTAGGGTAGTTTGCAGCAGGAGGCAGATCCAATGATCCAACTCATCGCTCTATTGATCGCAGCAGCGTCGCCGGCTGAAAACCCAAGCGCGGCCTGTCGCGGCGCGGATCCGGCCATCACGAATGTGGTGCCGGCTCAGACTACCAATAACGACGTGAACCGGTACACGCTGACGATCGACGTAACCAACCTCGGCCCGCAGGGGCAAAAAGCGAACGTCCTGCAGTCGGTCGATATCGTCCTAGACGGTACGAAGAACGGGGAGAAGGGAATCCCGCCGCTCGCAGCCGGTCAAAAATACTCGTTCGGCTACGACGTCCTCCGCGCAGAGGATGCGCGGCCGGGAAGTACCAGGGTGCGGCTGCACCTCGTCGTGCATCAGCCGGCCGGTGTCGCGGCCGACTGCAACACGGCGAACGATACTTTCCTCGTCAAGATCTGAGACGAACGCGTCAGCTCCGCTGGGCAAAGGAGACGTTGCGCGCGCGACTGCGGTTCACGACGTCGCGAATAGCACCCAGAACGAGCGCCGGCTCGTCAAACTGGATGTAGTGCCCGCTTTCCGGCGCGAGCAGTTGTTTCGAATCGCTCGAGAGCGAGAGAAACAGCGCTTGCGTTTGTTGGTGGAGGCTCTCTTCTGCCGCGTCCTTTCGGCGAACGTCCGCCGGCGTCTGTGCGGTATCGTAGTTGTGGTTGAGCGCCGTGATGATTCGCACCGGCCGGTTGCCGAACGAACGGCGCTCGGTTCGCAGATACGTGATGGTTTCGCCATCCGGGGCGACATTCCCGATCTCCGACGCCGATGCGACGTATTGACGGTCGGATTTCAACACTTCGTCGAGAAGCTGATCGTTGAGTTGCGTTGAGAACATCTTCTCGGGCAGGCCGCGGAAGAATTGCTGGTCGCATGGCCGTCCAGGCCAACTCGGTCGCGGCTGCGTCGTCGGAAGCGACCGATAGTGCGCGACCGCGGCGCCGCACGCTTGCAAGCCGCCGGCGATCGCGTGAATACGATCGTGATCCGCGGAAACTTCGGCCGGCGAGGCAGAAAGCAGATCGTAATCCGTAGCATCGACCAGGACGAGGCCGGCGACTTCGCTCATATGCTGGTCCGCGAATATGCGCGTGTTAAAACTGCCGAAAGCATGACCGACCAGGACGTACGGACCTTTAATTCCTGCCTTGTGAAGAGCCGTATAGAGATCTTGCGCGATTCTCAGGCTGCTGCGCGGCAAGGGACCCGGATCGCTAAACCCCGAGCCCGCGCGATCGTAGCTGCACGCTCGTGTCCACGTGGCGACCGTGGGTTGAATCGTTGCCCATGCCGGGGCCCAGTCTTCAAAACCGGCGTCGAATACGACGGCCGGCGAGCCCGATCCCATGCAGTACATGTTGAGATTCCGGCCGCCGATATCGATGAGCCGGCCGGGATGCGTATACATGAGGTCGCCGCTTGCAGAGGACGACGGGGCTAGAGACGCCGTAACGAATATGGCCGCGCACGCTGCAATCCACATGAATCTCTGCATCACGGACGGTGCGCCACGCGGGTCGAGATTCACTGCCTGCCGCTTCGAAGAAGTTTTTGGTACGTGCCGCTAATGGCGTGCTGCTATTCGGCTATTTAAAGAATCGATACGTTGCGCCATATGGGACGGCGCGGCGTTCATCCGCGTGGCTGCTGTCGCAACCTTCCGACGGTGGGGCACCGCCGACGGTTTCGATGCGCTGCACGAAACGCACGCCGACTAAGACGCCGGAGCCCGAAGATCGCGTAACCCTCAGCAACAGCTCGGGAATCGCGCCGGGCCGCGGAACTCGTCCCAGCGGCGCCTTCCCATCGGCATTGATTTGCGAGCCGTCGAGTGCCGTCCACATCGGCCCCTCGCCGTGCGTGCCGAAGGGCTTCCCGGCTGAGTCGAAGAGCGTTGCCTCGGGTTTTATGAACGTCCAAGCGAACTCGCCCTTCGCACTCGTCTCACAAGCGTACACCTGGACGCCGCCGCCTTCAACGGTTGCGACCAGCGCGGCGTCCGGCGGCGGTGCGAGGACCGGATCGAGGCCGGGTGCCGGCGTGGCCAGGATCAATAAAAGCTCGAGCATCGTGTTCGGAATGTTCTCCTAGCGGCGTCGTCACGCAGTTCGCGAGTGCCCGGGGAAAGAATGATACATGGTGAGCAACGAGCACCCCGGCGCCGATCACATCCCGCACGGCGATCCCATCGAACTCGTCGGAGCGTTCCGGTTTTGCCCGAGCTGCGGTAACCCTGTTTTGGCGAAGGACGATCACGGGGTAACGCCCGAGCAGCGCATCCGGGAAGGTACCCTTGCAGCGCTTGAAGAGATCCACTGCTCCAAGTGCTACCTAGCATGGAGGTCGTGCACCTGCGGGATCCACCGCTAAAAGCGGCCCTTGCTCGGCTGCCTCCTAGAAATTCGCCGGGCGCTCGCGGTAGGATAGTGGGGCGGAGCGGTAGTCGCTCGGCGTCTTATTTGCGCGCACGTTGACGAGGAGATCCCTATGCATCGACGCACGTTTCTTGCGACCATCGGCGGCGTTGCGTTCGCCGGCACGACGAAGGCGCTAGCGAGTCCGGAAACCGTGGAAGTGAACGGGATGTGAACGACCCCGTTTCGCGCTTCGACGATATTTCGAAGCGACGGTGCCCTGCGAAGCACAGCGGCGCATGGAGTAGCACGAACAACGGCGTCGGACACATGAGTTCTGCGCATCCACTTTGAGTGCCACACTGGTGGCATTGAGCCAAGCTATACTCGTCGAGATGAAACGTATCGAGACGATTCGGTTATACCCAACAGCTCGGCAAGAAGCTGCTCTCGCTCATGTTCTGCACGTCACAAGACATTTGTACAACGCGGCGCTCCAACAACGAAAGGACGCCTATCGGCTTGGGAAAATCAGGGTGAGCGCGAAAATGCAGTACGCCGAAGTCACGGCTTTGCGAAAAGAGTCGTTCCAACTTGCGGCGTTTATCGTGAGACCGAGGACGCGGTATTGCATCGGCTCGATCTTGCCTTTGGGGCGTTCTTTCGCCGGGTGAAGTGCGGCGAGACGCCCGGTTTCCCGCGCTTTAGGGGAGTATCGCGCTGGAGACAAATCGCCTTTCCGCACGGCGACCGGGCGCTTAAATTCGATGATAGGCAAGGTCGTATTCGCGTTCCAGGACTTGGGTCGGTGAAGTTGCGGAGGGGCCGCAAGGTGCCGGCCTATGGGCGGGCGTGGCTGGTCTGCAAGTGCGGGCGATGGTACGCTCAGTTCGAGTGCGAGCGAGCCGTAGAACCACTGCCGAAAACGGGCGAGGCGATCGGGCTCGACCGCGGCATCGCCGTCTTGCTTGCGACGAGCAACGGCGAGCTCATCGAAAATCCGAAATTGATCGCTCGCGCGAAGCGTCGGCTCGCGCATGGCCAGCGTGTCGTCGCCAAGCGGAAACGGAACGGAAAGAATCGCAAGAAGGCGGTCGCGGTCGTGGCGCGAGCGCATCAGAAAGTAACTCGGCAACGTCGCGACGTTGCTCATAAGCTCTCTCGGCAGGTCGTCGCTTCGTACGATCGGATTGCCCTCGAGGACTTGCGGCTTGGCAACATGACGCGTAGTGCAAAAGGAAGCCGAACAAGTCCAGGTCGCAACGTAGCGGCCAAGGCTGGTCTGAATCCAGCGTTGCTCGATGCCGGGTTCGGCCAGATCGCGCAGCTGATCGTGGAGAAGGCTGAGAATGCCGCCCGCGCCGTAGCTTTCGTGGATCCAAAGTATAGCTCGCAGACGTGTGCCGCGTGCGGCCATGTTGCGGGCGAGAATCGCTCGGGAGTTCGATTTCGGTGCGTGGGGTGTTTGCACAGCGATCACGCCGACGTGAACGCGGCCCGTGTGATTCTCAAGAGGGCTCAGTGGGAGCCTTTGGCGAGCTGCGCCGCATTGGCGGACGGCGAAGACCCAAGAACTGCGCTATCGTCGAGTGGACCTCGGCTCACGTCGCAGGACGCGGCGTGAGGGCGCAGACTTCGAAAAACTTTGGTGCCGATCTTTCTCCCGCGCAGTTCAGCGGCATTCAGAGCCCGCTCGAACCGAACGCCCTCCAGGGCACGTTTCTTGGAATCGCCGATGCGTTTCCAGAAAGCGCGAGGCGCGCGGTGTTAGACAACCTGCCTGCGCCGTTGGAGCAAGGCGGATCGGGGCATCTCGGCAGTCCCGGTTCGTGCGAGGCCTGCTCGTACGGGTACGGCCACGTGCCCTACAAGCCGCAACACCGGCCCAAAGTGGCGGGCATGTGCGCGTACTTCGAATCGCTCAACGCGACCGGAAGCTCTTTTCCCAACATGGATCGCTTCATCATCGGCAGCTACAAGTCGAGCGGCATCGCCGGAGCCGGAAACCAGGCGAAGTATCTTTCGCTCATCAAAGAATTGCTGCGTCACCGCCATGCGATTGCTTCTCCGGGCTCGTGCCCAAAGACATTAACGCGCCGGTACTCGCCACGAACGGCGTGTATCACGCGGCACGCGGTTTCTACCCGAACTCGGGTCATGGGCAGATGATCGTCGGCTACGACGATTCGCTCGGGGCGCTGCTGGTGCAGAAACAGCATGGGCGCTACCTGGAATCCGGGGCCCAGCAATGAGATCGGCCGCAACGGACGCATCTGGTACGCCTACCCCGCCTTCTTTGCGGGGCAACAAGTCATGGGAATCGCGTTTCCGAAGCCGCCGGACGAGATCCCCGGGACGGTGCTGCCGGCACTAACTCCGGGCGCACCGATTTTAAAGATCGTCAACGCACGCGTGCACGACACGCCGCAGCACAGTCGCCTCGTGCTCGTGCTGCACGCCTCCGAACCGCTCAACGTGAAGTCGCTCGCCGCATCCAATCCGCGTAGCGGGCATCATTTCAGCGTCACTATCGATTCACTGCTGCGCCTGGGCTACCAGTACATCGAAGAAGCAGCGGGGACGTTCAAACCGAAAGCGACCTTCAATGTGACGATTCATGGGCTCGCAAACGGCAGCCCGGTAGCATATCAAGGACCGGTGAAATTCGGACCTCTGTAAGCTCTTCGCTGCCACGCGTGAAGCTTCTACTCCGCGGACTTACAAGCAAATACAAGCGAAGGCGTGACGCTGTAGCGGGTCATTGAGGCAGCTCCCCGCCGCGCGTCTCCCGCGCGAACGGAATGACGAGCAATCCGATGCCGAAGGCGATTGCCGTCAAAGCGACCGGGGTCCCGAGCGTTCCCATGCTGCGTACCGAGCCCGCGATGCCGAAATTGATTGCCGCGCCGATGAAGCGTCCAATGGAGGTGCAGAACGCAAAGGCGGTAGCTCGAACGGAGGTTTCATATTGTTCGGGCAGCCAGAGACTGAACAGCGCGAAATTACCGCCGGCAAACCCGAGGAAGAAGAGTGCGGCGATAAACGGTGTGAGGGCACCCGGCAGATAGAAGATGATGCCGAACGTCAGCACGATCATGACGCCCATGCCCGTAAAGTATCCGGCGAGCGCACCCTTCCGTCCCAGGCGTTCGGCAATGAGCGGTGCGCATAAGCAGCCGATGATGGTGCCGATGGACAAGATCGCCGTACCAAGCGAGGCGAGTCGTACGGTTTCGGGCTTCGCGTATCCGGCGAGTTTAGCGAGTTGCGTGATGGCGGTAGGCACGTAGACGGAGCCCGCCCACAAACCGACGATCGCAACTGTGAGCAACAGCGCGTTGACGATCGTGCGCCGTGCGTATTCTCCTGAAAGGATGCGCGCGAGCGGATGCTGCTTGCGCGCGGTCTCCGCGACGGCGACCCATCGGGTGGGCTCGGCGACGCGCGCGAGCACGAAGAGCGAAACGAGCACCGGCACGATACCGACGAAGAACATCGCACGCCACCCGTAGCGCGCGCCGAGCGTAAAATTCAATGCGGCGGCGAGAAAGAAGCCGACATAATAGCCGGTTTGGAGATAGCCGGCGCCCATCTTGCGACGATCTTCGGGCCACGCTTCCGCAACGTACGTCCCGGCCAGTGCCCATTCGCCGCCGATGCCGATGCCGGCAAGAAACCGGAAGAGTCCTAGCTCCCAGACGTTTTGCGAGAAGCCGGCCGCGCAGGTGAAAACCGAGAAGGTCACGATCGAGAGCGCGAGGGTTTTCGTGCGCCCGAAGCGGTCTGCGATAGGTCCCCAAAGAAACGACATGCCCCAGCCGATGAGGAACAACGCAAAGAGCACTGAGCCGATGGCCGCCACATCGGCCGGGGCGTGGGCCATACCCGAACGCGGCAGCAATTCGGTCAGCGCCGGTGCGAGAACGAGCGCATAGATGAACGAATCCATGCCGTCGAGCGTCCAGCCGCTCCACGCCGCCCAGAAACCGGTTACTTGATTGGCATTAAGGCGCGACACGGCACGGCCCTCACAACGGCGGCGAGCATTTTTGCAAGCGTACTACGACGGTGTGGCCAGAACAAGGAGCGGATGGATGAATACTAGGGCGCGATCTTGCTAACGATCTTTTTTAGAGGAATCACGTTGAAGCAGTATCGGGGCGTTGGATTCTACAGCATGTCTCAACGGATCGTGTACGACGGTTGCGATTTTGTGGAAACGAGCTTGCTCCCAGCCGGCGCGGCAGGTACTCTAGCCTGGTGACCTCACACGAACCGGGTTGGAATCGCCGGGCTCTCGCGAAGGCGGAACGCCTCAAGGCTATCGCGGCATTGCGTCGTGGCAAGACTCTCGATGCCGGACGCATGGTTGAAGTGCTGGAGCACCTCATCCGCCCGGGCGATCGGGTTTGTGTTGAGGGCAACAACCAGAAGCAGGCCGATTTTCTCTCGCGGAGCCTCGCGGCGGTCGACCCTGCCCGCGTTCACGACATACATTTGCTGATCTCCGTGATCGGGCGTCCCGAACACATCGACTTCTTCGAACGCGGCATCGCTCGGCGGGTCGATTTCGCCTTTTCGGGGCCGCAGAGTTTGCGTCTCGCGCAACTCGTAGCAAGCGGCCGCGTGGAGATCGGTGCGATTCACACGTATCTCGAATTGTTCGGCCGCTACTTCGTGGACCTCACGCCGCAGATCGCCTTGGTTGCCGCCGACGCGGCCGACAGCGACGGTAACCTCTACACGGGCGCCAACACGGAAGAGACGCCGGTGATCGTCGAGGCCACGGCGTTTCGAAACGGGATCGTCATCGCGCAAGTCAATGAGATTCGTGAGATGTTACCGCGCGTCGATATTCCAGGTTCGTGGGTAGACGCGATCGTCGTTGCCGACCGGCCCTACGCAATCGAGCCGCTGTTCACGCGCGATCCGCAGCACATCGACGACGTGAAAATATTGATGGCGATGCTCGCGATTCGCGGTGTCTACGAACGTCATCGCGTGAAGCGCCTCAATCACGGCATCGGGTTCGATACCGCTGCGATCGAGTTGATCTTGCCGACCTACGGCGAGTCGCTGGGATTGCGCGGAGAGATCTGCACGCATTGGGCGCTCAATCCGCACCCGACGTTGATTCCGGCGATCGAAACGGGCTGGGTCCAGAGCGTGCATTGTTTCGGCGGCGAAGTCGGTATGGAAAACTACGTTGCCGCGCGGCCGGACGTGTTCTTTACAGGACCGGATGGATCGCTGCGTTCCAATCGTGCCTTCGCGCAGACGGCCGGGTTGTACGCGACCGATCTCTTCATCGGTTCGACGTTGCAGATGGATCGCAACGCCAATTCATCGACGGCGACGCTCGGACGCATTGCCGGTTTCGGTGGGGCGCCGAATATGGGCAGCGATCCGCACGGGCGGCGGCATGCTTCGGAGCCTTGGCTCGCACTGGCGCGCGGCGATGACGGTATCGCTCGCGGGCGCAAGCTCGTCGTGCAGCTGGTCGAAACCTTTCAAGGGTCGGGAATCCCTACGTTCGTGGAACGGCTCGACGCGGCGGAGATGGCCGGCACCGCGGGCCTGGCGCTCGCGCCCGTGATGATCTATGGTGACGACGTGACGCACGTGGTTACCGAAGAGGGTGTCGCTTATCTGTACCTCGCCGCCGGCATCGACGAACGGCGCGCGGCGCTTGCGGCAATCGCGGGCGTGACGCCCGTCGGCATGGAGCGCAGCGAAGCACGTACGACGGACCTGCGCGAGCGCGGCATCGTTGCCTATCCCGAAGATCTCGGCGTGCGTCGCAACGATGCGCGCCGGTCGCTGCTCGCGGCCGCAACGATGCGCGATCTCGTCCGCTGGTCGGGCGGCCTCTACGATCCGCCGGCCCGCTTTCGGAGCTGGTGATGCAGCGCATCGTAATGGAACGCCAAGGGGGAACGCCCGTGCGCACGCGTTCGCACGTCGGCGTCGTCGCATCGGGAAATCTCGAAGTGTTATGCGAGCCGCCGCGCGGCGCTGCTGCGACGGTCGTCGTGAATACGAGCGTCGATGGATACGATGCGATCTGGCGCGCGACGATCGAGCGGTTTCTCGCGCGTCACGATTTCTCGGCGGATATCGAGATCAACGATTTCGGCGCGACGCCTGCGACGGTGTCGCTGCGGCTCGAGCAGGCGCTGGAGCTCGCGCAATGATCCTCGCTAAAGGACGGCTCTCCTATGCCGAGCTGACGCCGCGCGAGCGGATCGAGAGTCTGGTCGATGCGGGCTCGTTTCGCGAGATCCTAACTCCCTTCGAACGAGCGAGATCGCCGTACCTCGCAGAACAAGGCATCGTGCCCCAGAGCGATGATGGTGTCGTCGTCGGGCGCGCCCGCCTCGATGGACACGATTTTGCGATTGCGGCGATCGACGGCCGATTTCTGGGTGGATCGATCGGCGAAATCGGCGGCGCGAAGGTCGCAAGCGTTCTCGAACTCGCGCGGGACGGTGCGCTGCTCTTACTCGATACGGGCGGAATTCGCTTGCAGGAAGCTAACCTTGGATTGCTCGCTGTTGCGGAGCTCGGCGATGCGATCGTTGCGCTGCGCGCGCGGGCACCCGTTATCGCGGTTATCGCCGGGCGCGTCGGGTGTTACGGTGGGCTGAGCATTTCGGCATCCCTCTGCACGTACATCATCATGAGCGAAGAGGCGCGCTTCGGACTCAACGGCTCGGAAGTTGTCGAACAGGAAGCGGGGGTGGAGGAACTCGACTCGCACGATCGTCCCGCGATTTGGCGCGAGATCGGCGGTATCCGGCGCGTCGCACAAGGCTACGCTGACGTTCTCGTTGAGGATGACGTAGCTGCGGTCCACCGCGCGATCGTTGCCGGCTTGCCTGTTCGCGGCGAAGGCGAACGCCTTTCACCCTCGCGTCTTCGCTTGCAGATCGCCGAGGTAGCGCCGTGAGTCGCGGCTCGGTGTGGGCGCTACGATTGCTCGAGAACGCGCAGCGAGAGGATGGATTTCCCGCTTCGCTCTGCGTCGCACGGGGGACGATCGAAGGGCTGGGCTTTCGCACGATTGCGGTCGTTCCCGATCCGCAGAATCGCTTTCCGCGGGCGCGTTCCGGTGAGGTCGGCCTCGACGAAGCGCTCGGGATTGCAGAGGCAGTGAAAACCGCGCAGCCCGGCGACGCGCTCGTGGCAATCGTCGATCTTCCCGGACAAGCGTTCGGCCGTCGCGAGGAGGCGGCAGGTCTGCACGTCGCGCTCGCGGCGGCGGTCGACGCCTACGTCACCGAGCGCCGCAATGGCCGGCAGATCTTCGCGCTCGTCGTCGGGAAGGCGATCTCCGGCGGCTTTCTGGCGCACGGCATGCAGGCGGGCTGGATCGGTGCACTCGAGGACACGGGAGTCGAAGTGCACGTCATGTCTGCCGCCTCGGTTGCGCGCGTAACCCGTTCGCGTCCCGAAGAAGTCGCCCGCATCGCGACCGTAATACCGGCAACCGCGCGGGACGTGAAAACGTTCGCGACGTTCGGCGCGATCGATGCCCTGTTCGAAGTGCGTGACCCGGAAGACCCAACCGAAGCCGAGCTCGCCGCCGTGCGCGCGACGATCGGCCGCGCGCGTTCGGAGGGGCTTGGGTCACGCGCACCCGTCGAGCGGCTGGAGCGCCCGCAGGCGGTCGAGAGTCGAAGCGTTGCGCGTGAGATTCGCCGGCGCATCGCAGAAGCGTGGTAGCGTCGTTGCGAGCGCACGACCTCGTACGTGTGGATCCGAATATCGCGCATCGTTGGCCGGAGGCGGCTCCGTGGGTCGCGCAAAGCCTTCGGGGCGCGCCGTGGGTCGTCGTCCGGCGCGAGGGCGCGGACGGCGTCGTACCAATCGGCGTACGCGGCGCGCGGCGGTCCGAGCGTTTCGCCGCAACGATCGCGTTCGGCGACGTCAGGCAATCGATGTCGCCTTACGATCTCGATGGAAGGGTCGACTCGAACGGCCGTTTGTCTGGGGTTTTCAGTGTCCTCAAACAGTTCGCGCAACGACTCGGATTGCGCATAGCGCCGATCGGTTCGTTCGGGTTCGAGATCGCGAGCGGCGTCCGAGTAACGCACGAAACGAGCGATCTCGACGTGCTGGTAGACGCCGCCGGCATCGCACGCGAGGCGCTACATGCTTTTGCGGGGGAGATCGAGGCACGTTCTGCTAGTAGCGGAGTTCGCATCGATGCCGAACTCGCGTATAACGATGGCGCTGCTGCGCTCGCAGAGGTTGTAAGCGGCAATCGACTGGTGCTTTTCAAAACGAGTTCCGGGCCCAGATTGCTCCCATGTCCCGTCTGAAGGAGCTTGGGAGCGCCGCAACGCGCGCGCTGCTTCGCGAACTCGCAACCACGCCGAAGCCGGGGCTCGTCGATCGTAACGGCAACGGTGCGCATCGTGACCTATCGTACGCGCGATTGGAAGCTTCGGCGCTGTCGCTGGAACCCGTGTTCGCCGAGATCGCCGCGGCTGCGGCCGGCCAAGAATCGTCGCGCGCGCTTCGCGAACACCTCGGCGAGATCGGGAGACGGGGAGAACGTACGATGCTCGCGGAGAGCGGGGGCACCAATACGCATCGCGGGGCGATCTGGGCACTTGGCCTGCTCGTCGCCGGTGCCGCCGCATCGGGCGAACGAAACGCGGAACGCATCGCCGGGCGTGCCGCGGAGCTTGCGCGCATGCCCGACCGGTACGCGCCGCTCGCGCCATCCCACGGACGCATCGCGGGAAAACGCTTTGGGGTCGACGGTGCCCGCGGCGAAGCCGCGTCCGGCTTTCCGCACGTTTTGCAGGTAGCGCTGCCCGCGATGCGTGCCGGGCACGCGTTGCCGGACGTGTTTCTCCGGCTGGTGGCAACGGTCGGCGATACGTGCGTGCTGCATCGCGGGGGGCTCGGGGCACAGACGATCGCGCATCGCGGGGCGGCCGAGGCGCTTCGGGCCGGCGGCACGACGACGCGCTCCGGCGCATCCTCGATTTGCAAGCTCGAGCGCGCACTGCTCGCGCACAATGCCTCACCCGGCGGTTGCGCCGATCTGCTCGCAGCCACGTTGCTGCTGCACGATCTCGCGGTTTGATCGCGTTTCTTTTTCCGGGCCAAGGCTCGCAGCGTGCCAAGCTGTTGGCGGATTCCGCGCGGGCGTTCGACGCGCACGATTTATTTGCGTCCGCAAGCGATCTGCTTGGCCGCAACGTCATGGATGAAGACGATGACGAAGCCTTGCGGCGAACCGAGGTCGTGCAACGCAACGTCTTCCTCGCCGGTGTTGCGGCAGCGCGAGCGCTCGAGCGCAACGGCATTTCTGCTCGTGCTGCTGCCGGACACTCGATCGGCGCGTTCGCTGCGGCCACGATCGCAGGAGCCCTGCCGTTTGCAGATGCTCTCAAGCTCGTCGAATTGCGTGGCCGCTCGATGGCGCGGACTTTCGGACCGGGCTATGCGATGGGCGCAATCCTCGGTGCGAGCGAGCGCGAGGTCGAAGCGATCGTCGCGCTGCCGGAGATTGCCGGTCAAGCCTACGTTGCCGTGATCAACGCTCGCGATCAAATCGTGATCGCCGGAACGGACGAAGCGGTCGGCCGAGCGCTCGAACTCGCCCTCGCACGAGGTTCGCGAAACGTCCGCACGTTGGCCGTCGCGGTTCCGTCGCACACGCCGCTCATGCTTCCCGTGCGCAACGAACTCGCCGCCGCGGTGGCCCGTATCGATGTCGGACCACCCCGCATTCCGGTAGCCGCGAACGTGGATGGCCGAGCGCTCTTCGGGCCTGGCGAGGTAGCACAAGATCTCGTCGAGAGCGTCATGCATCCGGTCCGATGGCTCGACGCAACGCAGATGCTGCGCGAACGCGGCATCGACTGCTTTATTGAAGCGTTTCTCGGTGACACACTTACCGGACTCGTGGAAAGCGCGTTCCCCGAGGCGATCGCACTTTCACTCGGCCGCACGAGTCTTTCGTCGGCCGTCTCTCGCGCGTCGAGGCCGAATTAGGTCCGACGACGCGTCGTTGCACGGCGCGGGCGCGCGCAGGAGCGTTGCTCGGCCGCCCGAAGAGGTCAGACGTCTTACGTCTTACGTCTTTTAGGAGATCCTCGGGATGTCCAAGATCTCGGCGTTCTTCGCTATACTGATCGTCGCGTTCTCGGCCGGCGCCCTGCGCGCTATGGTTCCGCAAGCGTCGGCCCGCTCGGTCGACGCGACGTTGCCGAACGGATGGACGCTTAGTCCGCCGCGTGGTTCCGAGACGCAAACCGGTACGATGCCGCTGGGCATGGCGACATCGCCCGACGGCGCAATACTTGCGGTCGTGGAATCGGGCTACGATCCCGCTACCCTCGGGCTCTATCGCCTGCCCGGCTTAGCGCATATCGCGACCATCACGCTACCCGGTGCGTTCGGCAGACCGTTGTGGCTCGACGCGCGCCGCGTGCTCGTAGCCGGTGCCAATGCCGACGCACTCTTGGAAATCGACACCGTTACGAAGAACGTGCGGCGCATAGGATTTGCGAAACATTCCTACCCGGTGTTCGTTGCCGTTGCGCCCGACCGAATGACGTATGCGGTCGCTTGTGACGGCGACGGCACGATTCGCATCGGGACGTTGAAAGGCGTCGGCCACGCGCCGCCGGTTGCGATCGGGGGGCATCCCGGCGGACTCGTTTTCAGTGCCGACGGCAAGCGTCTTTATGCGACGGTTCGGTCGAGCAGCGAGCTTTACACGATCGAAACGGCTTCGCGCCATGCCACGCATACATCAGTCGGGCTGCATCCCTCAGCTCTTGCCATAAAAGACGGCAAGCTCTACGTTGCAATTACCGACGGCGACGCAGTTGCCGTCTACGACACACGCGATGGGCGCGCGCTTTCCACCATTTCGCTGCGCGATACGCTGGCGCCGTTTCGCGTGACCGGGGTATCGCCGAACGCGATCGCCGTCGTAGGCGAGGATGTGTTCGTCTCGCTCGGAGCCGCGAACTCCGTTGCCGTGATTCGCAGCGATCGTCTCGCCGGCCGAATGCAAGCGGGCTGGTACCCTACCGACGTTGCCGGGGCCGGCGGCCGGCTCTACGTGCTCGATGGAAAAGGCGAGGGCGCGCGCCCGAACCCCCGGTACCGGCCGGCGATTCATGACGATACCGATTACATCGGCGCGATCGAGTTTGGGTCGCTGCGTTCCTACGACATACGCGATGCTTTGCGGGCGGGCGGCGATCCTCAAGGAGCGCTTGGATGGAACACCACGGCGGCGGGAAGCGTCGTGCGAAGCGGCGGTCCGATCCGGCACGTGTTCTTCGTGCTCAAGGAAAACCGCTCGTACGACCAGATTTTGGGTGACGCGCGCGAAGGAAACGGCGACCCCGCGCTCGCGTGGTTCGGTAAGAAGGTCACGCCCAACGAACACGCGATCGCCGCACGGTTCGGCCTCTATGATAATGCCTATACAAGCGGTGAGGTGAGCGCTGCGGGCCATATGTGGGCGGATGCGGGTTTTGCAAACGACTATCTCGAGCGTTTCTGGCCGCTCTTGTACGGCGGCCGCCGCACGCTCGACGACCTCTCAGCGGGCGACGGTCCTCGCGTGCCCGCGGGCGGATACCTCTGGGAAAGCGCCCGCCGCGCGCACGTGTCGTTTCGCGACTACGGCGAACTCGTGGATCGGGGGACGGGGGCCGGGCATCCCTGGGTCGCCGACGTTGCGAGTCTGCGAGGAGTGGTCGATCCGCACTACGCCGGCTGGGACCTCGATTACAGCGATCTCTCGCGCGCGCAAGAGTGGCGCCGGGAATTCGAAGCCTACGTTCGTTCGGGGACGTTGCCGCAATTCGAGTTTATCTGGCTACCTAACGATCATACCTACGGCAGCAAAATAAAAAAGCTCACACCGGCCGCTTACGTTGCGACCAACGACGCTGCCCTCGGGCAGATGGTCGATACGTTGACGCATTCCAAAGTGTGGCCGGACTCCGTGATGTTCGTGATCGAAGACGATGCGCAGGATGGTCCCGATCACGTGAGCGATCAGCGCACGACGCTCTTCGTGATTTCCCCTTACGCGCGCGGCGGCGTGCGGCACGAGCACTACGCGACGGTAAGCGTTCTGCGCACGCTCGAAATGATGCTTGGGATGCGGCCGCTCTCACCGTACGATGCCATGGCGCTGCCCATGTTCTCGGCCTTTACGTCCGCTCCGAACCTTCGACCCTATAGCGCGATTGGACCCGAAATCTCGCTGACCGAACGCAACGGGCGTAAGGCATATGGAGCGGCCGTGAGCGCCCGATTGAACTTCTCCGAGCCCGATGCGGCTCCCGATAACGTGCTCGACGACATTCTCGCGCACAATCATTAGGATCGCATGATTATCAAACGAAACGGCCTCGCGGACCAAGTCATTCAGCAGGTCCGCGGACTCGTCGCCGACGGAACCTATCATATCGGGGATCGTTTACCGTCTGAAGGAGAGCTTGGCGCCCTGTTCGGCGTCGGCCGATCGACCGTGCGCGAGGCCATGCGCGTTCTTGCAAGCCGCGGGCTCGTAGACGTTCGTCACGGCGAAGGCACGTTCGTTGCCTCTGCGACGCTGCACGAGTCGTTCGAGGAACGGCTCGGGCGCGCTGCCCTGCACGAGATCTACGAGGTACGCCTGTTTCTCGAACTAGCGCTCTCGGAACTCGCCACGCAGCGCCGCGACGCGCGCGATATCGCGGCGATGCGCGCGTGCCTCAAGAAGCGAGCGCAGGCCATTCGTGCGGGCGACGTCGAGCGTTATGCCGAGGCCGACTTCGCCTTTCACCTTGCCGTCGCGAAGGCTGCGAAGAATGCTGCATTGTTCGACATGTACGAATCGTTCGTAGCGACCGTGCGGCCGGTGCTCGCGGCGGCGACGACTCCCGAATACGTTCGCGACGAAAAGGACCGGCTTCATGCGGCTCTCTGCGAGGCGATCGCCGCTGGAAACATAGCCGCCACGCGGCGACTAGTCCGGCGCCATCTCGAGACGTCGCTGAAACGCTTAGGAGCGGATCTCGACTGACCGGAGGAGACAGCAGGTCAGCAGATGACTGTAAGACAATGCCCCGCTGCCGACAGGGAACGTTTACACGGGAGATGTCGCCCCTCGAAAGGGCCGGAGACTTTTGCGCGAAGAAGAAGCGTCTTTGTGAGTTGGGAGTCCTCGATGCGTTTGCGCGTAGGTTCGTTCGTTTCCGGCCTGCTCGCCGCGGCTTGTTTCTGCGCCGCCGCACGGGTGCCGAACGCCGGGGCGGCTCCCCAATTCGATCGGCCGCTTGCGACGAGTACGAGCCCGATGACGGTCCTCCTCGACGAGCGCACCGCTCCGCGCGGCTTCGCCTACGCGCACATGACGATTCCCGTCGAGCCCGGCCCCTTTACGCTCGTGTATCCCGAGTGGATTCCGGGCGAACATGCTGCCACGGGGCCTCTGCACGACATCTCCGAACTCAAGATCAGCGCCGGCGGTCAGACGATTACCTGGGAACGCGATCCGGTCGACTTGTACGCCTTTCATGTGGTTGTGCCCGCCGGCGTCCGGCAGCTGAACGTGGATTTCACGGTCCTGCTCAACGCGCCGAACAATTTCGTCGACGGCCAGCTCGCGACGCGCAATATCATGGTCGGTAATTGGAATCGCTACATTCTGTACCAGCAAAACATCGACAACACGCAATATTTCATCAAAGCGAGCCTCATGCTGCCCGAGAGCTGGGACTATGCTAGCGCGCTGCCGGTCGCCTCTCGCAGCGGAGGCCGGGTCGATTTCAAGACGGTAACGCTGGAAACGCTCGTCGACTCGCCGACGGATTCGGGGCGTTACTACCGCCACATCACCAGCTGGACCGGCCAGGGTGCGCGTACCTATCTCGATTTGTTCGCCGATCATCCCGAGGATCTCGATCTTTCCAAGACGGTGCTGGCCGCCTACGAGCGCATGACGCCCGAGGCGTTGGCACTGTACGGCGGGAGGCATTGGAACGTCTATCACTCCGAGCTTACGCTGAGCGATCTGATCCCACCCCAAGGCATCGAGCATCATCAATCGAGCGACGACCGCGCCGAAGACGGGTTCATGACGACGCCGTCGGATCAGCTAGCCGGCGGCGATCTTCTCACCCACGAATTCTCGCACTCGTGGAACGGAAAATACCGGCGCCCCTTCGATCTGCAACAGCCGAATTACAACGAGCCCCATGCCGAGCATACGGAACTCATCTGGCAGTACGAAGGCATGAATCAATATATGGGCGATCTGCTGGCCTTTCGCTGCGGCATCAAAGGCAAACCGTCGGATTTTCCCGAGTACTTCGCGGAAATTTATTCGGCGATGGCCTACGAACCGGGGCGAGCCACCGAACCGATCATCGATCTGACCACGGGTGCGCCCTATTTCTACACCACCGGCGGCGACTACGGGTCGCTGCGCCGCAACGCGGGCGATTTCTACACTGAAGGCGCGCTGATGTGGATCGACGTCGACACGATCATCCGGCAACTCACGCACGGGAAGAAGTCGATCGACGATTACGTCAAAGTCTTTGCCGGCGGTACGTCCGGACCACGAGTCGTGACCTACACTCGTGCCGATCTCGAACACTACCTCGGCGAAGTTGCTCCCTACGATTGGCACGGCTTTTTCCAGAAATACGTGTACTCGATCGCGCCCCAGCCGCCCTCAGACGAGATCGCGCGCGCCGGGTACCGCCTCGTCTATTCCGACAAGCCGAACAAATATGATGAGGCGTTCGAACAAGTGGCCAAGGGCATCGACTCGTGGTTCGACGTGGGCCTGCAGCTCAAGGACGACGGCACGATTCTCGATGTGCGAGAGAATTCCGCAGCGTGGAATGCCGGACTCGGCATCGGCATGAAGATCGCGGCCATGAACAACCGCGAGTTTACGCGGAAGCTTTGGAAGGCCGACATCAAGGCAACGTCGGCGAATTTCGGACCGCTGGACTTGCTCGTGAACCACGCGGGCAATTATCAGGATTTCATTCTCCACTACACCGGCGGGGCGCGGATTCCGCACCTCGTTCGCATACCGGGGACGACCGACATGTTCGCCGATATGATGCGTCCGCACGCCGAATGATGAGGCCGTTCATGAAGAAGCTCCTTGGCGCTCTCACCGCGACGTGTGTGTCGCTCGCGTGCGCCGCTGCCGCCGGCGCGCAAGATACCGGTGGGCTCGCTGCGCCGCTCGCCACGCAGAGCAATCCTATGACCGTCGTGCTCGATGCGCGCAAGGCGCCGATCGGACTCGCCTACTCACATATGACGATTCCGGTTTCGCCCGGAACGTTCACGATCGATTATCCGCAGTGGATTCCGGGCGACCACGGACCGACGGGACCGCTCAACGATATATCCGAACTTCGGATCGCTGCCGGGAATAAGGCGTTACCGTGGGAACGCGACCAGGTCGATCCCTACGAATTTCGCGTCAACGTGCCGCAGGGCGTTGCGACGATCGACGTCACGTTCACCGTCCTGCTCAACGGGCCCGACGAAACGATGGCGACGCGCAACATCATGGTCGGGAACTGGAACCGTTACCTGTTCTATCAGCGGAACATCGATAACGAGCAGTACTACGTCAAGGCGAGCATGATCATGCCGGACGGCTGGGATTACGCCTCCGCGCTGCCGCTGCCCGCGCGTTCCGGCCAGCGAGTCGATTTCGGTACCGTGTCCCTCGAGACGCTGGTCGATTCGCCGACGGACATGGGCCGCTATGTCAAGCACATCACCACCTGGACGGGCGATGGGGCGACGAGCTACCTCGATCTCTTCGCCGATGCGCCCGAAGATCTCAAAGTCGGCGATTCAGTGATCGACGCCTACAAACGGCTGACCCCCGAGGCGATGGCACTGTATGGCGGGCGGCACTGGGACGTCTATCACGCCGAACTGACGCTGAGCGACGCGATCGGGTTCCAAGGCACCGAACATCATCAGTCCAGCGACGATCGTGCGAGCGATGCGTTTCTCACGGATCCCGCGCAGCAGATGGGCGGCGGTGATCTCGTCCCCCACGAGTTCTCACATTCGTGGAACGGAAAGTATCGCCGTCCCTTCGGGCTTCAGGAGCCGAATTTCAATCTGCCCCATCCGGAACTTACGGAATTGCTGTGGCAGTATGAAGGCATGAACCAGTACATGGGCGATCTGCTCTCATTTCGGTCCGGTATTCGCGACCCGAAAGACTATCCGGAGTACCTCGCCGCCCTGTACGCAATGTTCGCGTACGAGCCGGGGCGCAATACGACCTCGATTGCCGATACCACGGTCGGCGCGCCGTATTACTACTGCTGCGCGCACGGCGTCTATCCTAGCCTGCGGCGTCGCGCCGGTGATTTCTACGGCGAGGGCGAGTTGATGTGGCTCGATGCCGATACGATCATTCGCGAGCAAAGCCACGGCACGAAGTCGCTCGACGATTACACCGCAGCCTTCGCGGGCGGCGTGTCGTCACCCAAAGTGGTAACGTACACGCGCGCCGATGTCGAAGGATATCTGAGCGGCGTCGTACCGTATGATTGGCACGGATTCTTTCAAAAGTACGTGTACTCGATCGCCCCCCAGCCGCCGACCGACGAAATCGAACGTGCGGGTTTCAAGCTCGTGTACTCTGATACGCCCAACAAGTTTATGGCGGCTTATGCCGCGCGCCATAAGGCGACGTCGTTCTGGTACGATGCCGGCTTATTAGTAGGCGACGACGGCGACGTGCGCGACGTGCGCGAGGATTCGCCTGCCTGGAAGGCGACGCTCGCGCCCGGTATGCAGATCGTCGCGGTGAACGCCCGTCAATTTTCGCCCGATATCTTGAGCGGCGCCATCACCGATGCAAAAACCTCGACCTCACCGATCGACGTGCTCGTGAAGCAAAGCGGCTACTACTCGCACCTCTCGCTCGATTATCACGACGGGCCCAGGTATCCGCACTTGGTCCCCATCGCAGGTTCGACCGACATGTTGGCGCAGATCATGCGTCCCCGCATGCCCTCACCGTCTCCCGCACCCAGCGCTTCCGCCACGCCCAAAGCGTAGAGTTGGTTAGAACGTCACATCGAAATGCTCGACTGCCTCGGGAAAGTCGAGCAAGTAGTTCTCGTCCTGCGGGTAATAGCGGGCGCGCTCGATCGGCTCACCGGCAAAGCGAGCTATGGACTCTAGCGAATCCCAAAACGATAGCGTGAGCACGTCGCCGCATTCTTTCCCATCCGCGGTCAGCATGCAAGCACCGCGATTGCCGCGGGTTTCTCGATAGCCGGCTAGGCCCGTCGCCGCAACGTACTTCCGGTATTCCTCGAGTGCGCCTCTGCGGACGCGTCCGCGCCAGAGGCGCGCAATCGTTTCGCTCGGTGGCCGATAACAGACCTCGTACCGGTTACCGTCGGGATCGTCGAAGAACGATGCATAGTAGCCGGGCGCGTATTGGGGGCACGGCTGCGCCGGTTCGAAGTTGCTTGCCGTGGCGCGCGCGGCGGCGCTTATTCGTTCGACATCGGCGTTCGAAGCGGCACGGAAGGCAATGCGGGTACCGCCGGGCCTATGCCCGGGATCGGCAGTGATGGCGAGGAACGGCTGCGTCGGATCGTCGGATTCGTACACGACCCATGGCGTGCCGGCGTCGATGCGGCCAAGGCCGAGTGCGGTACAAAACGGGTCGTAGAAGGTTCGCGCGCGATCGAGATCGCGCACGCGAACGTCGAGGTGATCGCAGAATGGGCCGAGGTAACTGCCTCTCATATGTGCTGCTCCGAATCTTTTATCTGCCGCAGGAAGAGTTCGGCGCCGAACTTCCAGTCGCCGTTTGACCGTTTGGAACTCAGGCGCCATGGCGTGTCGCTCGGGATTACTTCCGAGCAAGGGATCGATCTTGCCACGACCCGAGGCAGCAGGTCATCAGATGTCTACGAACGGAATACCGACCGATGGGTATCGGATGCGTCCGTATCTTCGCGCTCCTGCTCGCGCCGTCGCTCGGATGTGGGATTGCGCTTGCGAACCCGCACGCGCCGCCGGCACCGCTGCCGCGCCCGTTCGGCCGCGGCTATGCCTACATCCATCGCACCGAGTTTGCGCCGTATTCGTTCGTCAAGACGTCGGTTCGCGTTCACTTCGACTTCGCTCGTGGAACGGTCTTCGGCGACGAAATTGCCGTGCTCCGTCCAAAGTACGGCAGCCTCGTCTCGCTACCGTTTCACACCTTAGGTATCCACTACGATCGCATCACGGTAGACGGGAGGCCGGCTGCTTTTTCGTTCGAGCGCACGCGGCAGCTCGTCGACGTTCGGCTGCCGGCGCCGGCTGCCGCAGGCGCTCGTCTCGCGGTCGAGTTCGAGTATTGGGCGCAACCCCAGCGGGGCATCTACTTCGTTCGCCCCGACAAGGGCTATCCGGCTATCGCGCCCGAGATTTGGTCGCAAGGTGAGACGACCGACAATCGGCGCTGGTTTCCGACATGGGACGAGCCCAACGAAAAGACACCGAGCGAACTGATCGTCACGGTACCACACGGCTGGACCGTCGTCGCGAACGGATTTCTGCGGGCGCACGCTCGTGCGGGGTCAACGGAAACCTGGGACTGGGACGCTCCGCGTCCTAAATCGACGTATCTGATCGCCTTTGCTGCCGGTCCTCTTTCGAAACACCATACCACCCTCGGACAAGCGCGCGACGGCGACGTGGCGCGCTACGGCAACGGGTCTCTCGACGTCGATTCTTTCGTCCAGCCGCAATATGCGAACCTCAATGCGACCTGCTTCGGCCGCACGAACGAGATGGTCGCCTATTTTCAACATGTCATCGGCGTGAAATGGCCTTGGGAAAAATACGACCAAACCACGGCAGAGCGATTCATCTATGGAGGCATGGAGGACAGTTCGGCGACGATTCAAACGGATCAGGCGCTGCATGCTGCAAGTGAAGACGTTGAGAATTCGTGCGACGTCCTCGTATCGCACGAGCTCGCGCAGGAATGGTGGGGCGACGACGTCACCATGTCGGACTGGTCCAACGGCTGGATCAACGAAGGCTTCGCGACGTACTTCCACGAGCTGTGGGGAGAGCACGACCGTGGTGAAACGGAGTTCGAGTACGACCGCTTTCGCGCGCAACAAACCTATTTTGCGGAGACCCGGCAATATTATCGGCCGATCGTCGACTATGCGTATACCGACGGGCTCGAATTATTCGATGCGAGCGGGCACCAGCGCCCGGCGCAAATCCTTCACATGCTGCGGCACATGTTCGGAGACGCTCGCTTCTTCGGCGCATTACGGGCGTACTTGATCGAGTATCAAGACAAAAACGCGAACACGCATCAATTCTTCGTAGCGATCGGGAAGTACTTAGGCACCGACCTGACGTGGTTCGAGAACGAGTGGTTCTATCGGGCCGCCCATCCGCATTACTACGTCGCGGATCGGTATGACGCCGCAAAGAAAACCTTGACGCTGGAAATCGCGCAGGGGAACCGCGACGGGGCGCCCTTTCGTATGCCGGTCGAGATTGAGGCAGTCGTAAACGGGCGCAGCCATGTCATGCATACGACAATCGATCGCAACCGGCAGTCGGCCCGGATGACGGGCATCGGGGCGAAGCCGCAGATGGTCCTCTTCGATCCCGATAACAACATCCTACGCGAGCTCACCTTCGATAAACCGGTTGAAGAGCTCGCCTACCAGCTCGCCCGCGCGCCGCATGTTGGCGACCGCGAGTGGGCGTTGCACCAAGTATCGCTGCTCGCGGCGACGCCCCGTGCGACGCGGGCCGTCGCGGTGAAAGCCGTGCGTGAAGCCGCTCTTTCCGACTCAAGTTACGGCGTTCGTGCGGATGCCGTCGCCGTCGCAGGAACCTTCGGCGACAGCGCTACGGTCACGATGGCGCTGCGCGATCAGGACCAGAGAGTACGGCTCGCGGCGGAGCGGGCTGCCGGCGCGATGAGCGACGCACCGGCGCATACGATTGCGGTTCTTACCGCAATGTCGAACGACGCGGACCCGAACGTCGCCGCCGGGGCGCTCGCCTCCCTCGGGTCGTTGCAGGCACCGGGCGCCTATGAGACGCTCCTGGCAGCGCTACGTCACGGCTCGTTTCGCGAGACCGTCGCCCGAGGTGCGTTACGCGGCTTGGCGGCGTATGGCGATATGCGAGCGTATTCGCTCGTACGAGCGCGCACCGTATACGGCACGCAAGAACAGGAACGCAACGAGGCGATTGCGGCGCTCGCGGCCCTCGCGAAGCGTGGCGGCACGGTGCGAACCGCGCTGCCGTTGTTCGTGGAGTTGGCCTCGCGAGACCCTTTGATATCCACGCGCATCGCGGCGATCGACGCTCTAGATGCGCTCGGAGTCGGCGCAGCGATTCCGGCACTGCGCCACGTCGAACGGAGCGATTCGCAGTTGCTCGTGCAGATCGAGGCTTGGAACGCCATTCTCGACATCAAAGACGCCGTGGCGATGAGCGCCTATGAAAAAGCAACCTCAGCCGTTCACGATCGACGAGGTACTTCATGACGAATTCCAGGGCGATCATCGTTCCGGCTTCGCTTTTCGATCTCGATGAGGCCGCGGCACTGCGGGGCGCCATGGCGCTCGAAATGGGGAACCAATGGGACGTGCGCCACCCGGGCTGGCATTCGCGTTTTGCCGGGTTTTGGCGCGAGAAACAGAGCTCGGGCAGCGCGCAAACGTTCTTCGCGAAAAGCGGCGAGGCGACTGCCGGTATGGCTATCGCGTCGATTACCGACGATTACCGCGGCGCGGCGCTCGAAGAGTTGCGCGGCTACGTCAACGGCGTCTACGTGGTGCCGGAACGGCGCCGCTGCGGGATCGCGCGCGATCTGATGGTGGCAGCCCTCGATTGGCTGCGGGTAAGAAAGTGCGTGGTCGTGCGGCTACGCGCGAGCGACCAAGGCCGGGGACTCTACACATCCCTCGGTTTCGAACAAGGACGCGAAATGGAACTATCGCTATAACCTCGCCACATACATCCTACGCGGCGCCGTCAGCCTTCCTTCGCGAGATCGATATTGCCGTCGCTCGAGCGCACGTAGAGCCGTCCCTCACCGCCGCCGACACGCACGGTCTGTAACGACGAGTCGTCATCATCGTCCTTCTTGCGATCGTTCGCGACGGATGCATCTGCATCGAAACCGGAGACGTTCACCTTGCCATCTTTCGTCTCGGCCGTAATCAGCGTATCCGCTCCAGGGACGAATCCGAGCGTCACACGGTCATCGCTCTCGATGGTGCCGTCGCGAACTTGCAGGGCGGTACCCTCCACGCCGTCGTCCTTGCTGGTTGCATCGAGGCGGGGCGCAACGACCTGGTGCAGGGTAATCGGTCCTCTCGATGTTGCGCGAAGGGTGGGAGCATCGTAATCTTCGATGGTGACCGAGCCGCGTCCAATGCTATTGAAGGAGCCGTCGGCGCGCAGACCGTCGGCTTTAATGTCGCCGGCATTCACGACAGTAACCTGGGTATTGGGGGGCACGAGCACCGTCACCATACGGTCGTCGCCCGTGGACCACCGGGCCGAGCGGATCCTTGCGATACGAATGGTCCCGTCATCATCGCGTGCCGCGATCGGCACCGATGTGCCGAAGAACACGAAGTCCGAGCTCGCGCTCAAGCTGACATCGATGCGCGCCGTCTTGCTCGTGAGGATCGTAAGATCCGCATAACCGATATCGACGGTCAACGCCGGATGTTCGCCCGCATCAAAAATCTGATGCGGCCCCCCTTCGATGAGGTGGGGACCCGAAACGGTGCGGTCGACGGCCCATGCCCAGGACGGACCGGTCTGGCCGCCGCGTACCGCAACGACAGCCTCACCGAGAATCGCAAGTTCGACCACAACCAACGCGGCTATGATCGTACCACGTGAAATCATGCCCCATGTACCGGGCGAGCGGGCCCGAAGTTTCGCTTCGCCTGGCGGCAAGCCGGCGCCGTACGGATCGCGCCGGTAGCGAACGCTTGTTCGGTCGTTGCTCCGACGCCTGGAGGTTCGCCTTTTGCCCGCTTCGAACCCGAGGCCGACGTGAAGCAGTGGCGCGATGGCGCGCGATTACTGGCCGCGCTTACGCTGATCGTTGCTGTAGGCCGGCCGCGAGTCGAGGCCGTTTCGGGAGCGGGCGTCGCGTCGCTGCAATCCCTCCAAGGGATCATCGACGAGCGCGCGTCGCCGCCCGGCGTTGGGATCATCGTCGCGAGGATCGGACCGGCCGGCGTCCAGATCTTCAAGTCCGGTTCGAGCGGTACCGGCCGCTCGCTCGACGAGCATTCGCTGTTCGAAATTGGATCGCTCACGAAAGCCTTTACCGCCACGCTTTTGGCGACGATGGTTCTCGACGGCAGTGTGAAGCTCGACGATCCCGTCGCGAAGTATTTGCCGAAAACGGTGCACGTGCCGGGGCACGGCCGCAAGCCGATCACCCTCCTGTCGCTTGCGACGCATCACTCCGGCTTACCGGCGCTGCCCGACAATCTTACCCTCAGCCCCGCAGGTTTCGCACGGTATAGTGTGGCCGACATGTATGCGTTCGTGTCGCACTGGACGCTGCGGCGCGATCCGGGAGCGGCCTACGAGTATTCGAGCCTCGGGATTTCGTTGTTAGGTCAGGCACTCGCCAACCGGGCGGGGGTCACGTACGGCGAGTTGCTGCGGCGTCGCGTCCTCGAGCCGCTCGGGATGAACGATACGACGCTCGCGATCGCATCGGAACAGGCAGAGAGGCTGACGGTAGGGCGCGACGGCAACGATAAGGTCGCGGCGCCGCTGGTGTTCGGGGGCGGGCTCGCACCGGCAACGATGCTGCACTCCTCGATCGACGACATGATCAAGTTTGCGCGCTGCAACTTGGGTCAAGGCCCGCTCGCCGCGGCGTGCATCTTTGCGCAGCGCCCACGCGCGAATATACCCGGCAACTATCGCATCGGGCTCGCCTGGTGGACCGATAACAACGACGGCATCGTTCGCCACCCGGGAAACTCGCCCGGGTTTCACGCCGCGGTCGCAATATCCAAGGATCATACGAAGGCTACGATCGCGCTTGAAAACGGGGGCATATCGGTAGACGACGTGGCGTGGCATACGCTCGATGCGAGCGTGCCGGTCTGGCTCTTGCCTTCGAACCCGTCGTCGCAGCCGTCCTCACCATCGGCAGCATCCGCGCCGGCAGCGTCGGCATGGGCGCCGGTCTCCGTGCAAGCGATGCTCGACGGGCGGACGTCGCTGCCCGGTACCGGGATTATTCTCGCCGAACTCGAGCCGAACGGCATCTCGATCTTCAAATCGGGTACGAGCGGCACGTCGCGCCCGCTCGACGACCGCTCGATATTCGAAATCGGTTCCGTGACGAAGACATTCACCGGCACGCTGCTCGCACTCATGGTCATGGACGGCAGCGTGAAACTCGACGATCCGCTGCAAAAATATTTGCCGAATTCGGTCCACGTTCCGGTGCGTAATGGAAAGGTCATCACGCTCCTTTCCCTTGCGATCCAGCGCTCGGGTCTCCCGCTGCTGCCCGGCGGTCCAAGGGGATCGCGCGAAAGAAAGTCGTTTTCTCCGACTCTCTCCCAGATGTACGGTTTTGTCTCGAAGTATAAGCTCAAGCGCGATCCCGGTGCCCGGTACGAGTATTCGAATCTCGGCATCGCGCTCTTGGGCCAGGCGCTTGCGGATCGCGAAGGAACGACATATCCGGCGTTGTTGCGCCATCGCATCCTCGATCCGCTGGGAATGACCGATACGACGCTCGTGCTCGCGCCGGGCCAGTTCAAACGGCTCGCCGTCGGACGTGATGCAGCAAACAAAGTTTCGCCGCCCTGGACGTTCGGTGCGCTCGCTCCCGCCGGTGAGATCCGCTCTTCGATCGCGGACATGCTGAAATACGCGCGCTGCAACATGGGGCAAGGCCCTCTTGCGAGCGCCTGCATCTTCGCGCAGGGGCCGCGCGACGATATTGGGGGGGATCACAGAATCGGCTTGACCTGGTGGATCGATACGGGGGATGGAATCGTTTTCCACTCCGGCAACGTGCCGGGCTACCACGCCTCGATCGCGATATCGCCGGACCACTCGAGAGCCGCGATCGTTCTCGCAAATGGCGGCCTTCCTGTCGACGACGTTGCAGAGCACGTCCTCGACCCGAGCGTCCCGGTGGCGCAGCCGAGCCGGCGTCCGCGGATCCCGGTCGCGGGCGTTTCGAACTAGAAGTCGCGCGGAAGGGCGGCGGCGAGCGCGGACGCGAGCCGGCTCTGACCGGATTGCGTCAAGTGAACGTTATCGAAAAATTGGTCGGCTGCGAACGCCGAGTCGAGGTCGAGCACGCGAGCTCCGCGGCTCGCGAAGAGCCGTCGTAGATACGCCGTATTCGCCTCGTAGAGCGGATTATCGATATACGTGTGGAGCAGCGCGTGATTGGTCGGCGTAAGAACTGCGATGAGCGGGACGCGCGCATCGCGCAAGAGATCTGCCGTCTTCTCGAGGAAATGCACGCCGACGTTGCGTTCGTCGAGCCGAGCGAGGTTATACGTCCCCGCAAAAAACTCGGGGCGCGGCCGTTGGTGCAGGGGCGGCGGAACGTCCCCATACAGCGTCTCACGGATGTCGGATCGCATCGCGTACAGGAGCGAGAGCGAATCCAGCGCTCGATCGAGCGACGCCGCGATTCCCGTTGGCGCGCCCGGGATGGAAAGTTCGGCGCGTTCGAAGGGCGTGAGCGAGTTTTGGGCTAGTGCGCCGATCGCGGGATGGAGCGTCTGATAGTAGGGGTCGCCCCAATTGAGCACCGCTTGGTTCACTTCGATGACGACGACCTTGGGACGAGCGCCCGCGTCGAGCAGTAATCGGGTAAGGAGATACTCGTTGGCGGGGTTGCCGCTTTTGAGCGAGAGGTTGCGGCACGTGCAGCCGCGCGTCGCCAACATCTGGACCGCCGTTTGGTCGGGCCGAAGGCGGTATCCCCAGAGCACCGAGTCACCGAGGAAGATCGCTTCCGGCCGTTCGGCAGCGAGTGCTTGCAGTTCGCGGCGAAGATACGCCGGCGAGAAATCCGTTGTGGTGCGGGCCAAATGCGGAAAGAAGGCCGCAATTGCGAGGTTTTGCGCGAGGATGATGAGCGCCGTGAACGAGAGGACGATGCAGCAGCAAATCGCAACGCGCAGGACGATTGTCCGGAACATCGCTCAGAACGACCGGTAGACGATGTGCGGTGCGGGGGCTTCGAGCACGACGGTTACGGAGACCGTGATCACGACGAGTGCCGTATACCACACCGTTCGCGCATAGAGCGGCGGCAACCGGAGCGCCGCCGGGACGAGGCGCGCGATGCGCCGGCCGGCTTCGGGCGCCCAGAGCACGAGCGATGCCGCTCCGGCGAGTGTGATGAAGAGCGACGCGAGTCCGCCCGGCCCGAGTAACGCGGCGATCTGCGCAAGTTGCGTCCACGACGACCAGAACCACAGTGCCGAAATGGCCCACCACGTAAAGGTCAAACCGCGCGACACGGCGGCGTAGAACGGTATCTCGCAGAGCGCGAGATACCGTTTGCGTCCGAGCTTTCGAATCATCTCGATCTGATACAGCTTGTTGACGCTCACGCCGAGTCCGAGCAGTACACCGAGAACGACGAACATCGACGTGGTGCCGTGCCAAACGCCGACGAGAAAGAACGCGACGAAATACCCCACAACGCTAAAGAGCGGCTCCAGCTTCGGCGATGGGAAGCGCCGCATGAGCGCCATGACGAGCGGGAAATAGACATAGGTCTTCACCCAGTTCGCCAACGACATGTGCCAGCGGCTCCAAAAGTCGATGAATCCCCGAGCCGCGAACGGCTTGTTGAAATTCTCCGGCAATTCGAGCCGCAGAAACCGGGCGGCACCGATGACGACATCCGTATAGCCGGAAAAGTTGAAATATAAGTAGACCGGAAAGAGCGCGAGTACGAGCGCTGCAAATCCAACGCGTTCCGCGGCGCCTTGTGCCCCGAGTAACGCTTCGAGGGATCGCGAATGGAAATACCATACGAGCGGAGAGAGCACGCTCACTTTGAAGAATCCCGTGACGATCCGCCCGAGCGCCGTGCGAACCGCGTTCCATGCGAGCTCCGCCGGCTTGGCGGACTCGTATCTGCGATAGTCCGCGTAGAGTTGGATAGGCCCCGCGACGAGGCACGTGAAATTCAGCGTGTAGTTAATGTACGCAACGGGACCGATTCGCTCCGGCAACGCGCCCTGATATGCGTCGACCATCAGATGCACGACGCGAAAGAACACGTACGATATGCCGACGGTCACGTAGAGGGAATGCACGAGCAGGACGTCCGGCACGAACGCATAGCGCCTGAGCAGGCAGAAGGCGAAGATGACGATGGCGAGCAGCGCAACGAACGAGGGCCTTCGCTTGTGGACCTCGAGTATTTTAACGCCGGCATATCCGATTGCGAGAAACGCGGCGAAGGGAGCGAGCTGCCCGGGCTCGCGGCTAAAGGTGAGCACGAACGCAAGGTTGGCCGGGAGTAAAACGAAGCTCCGCCAACGCGGATTCGACGAAGCGTTGATCGCAACGGCGACCACCGCCGTGAATGCGAGAAACTCATAGGAGGGGACGTTCATGCTAGCGTCATTACCGGCGGCGTCCGATTTCGCGCGGTTCGCGGTAGGAGCCTTTGGCGGCGTTTCCTAGGAGCCTTCCGAGGGTGACCCGAACTTCGCGGCCGCCCGCGAGGATTGGATGACTGCTGCCGACCTGTATCTCGACTTGCTCAAGAGGGTCCTTACGAACACGCTGTTCTCTCCGGAACCCGATATCGATGCGAGTCAGGCCGCGTACGTGATGGGGTTTTACCAACACTACGTCTGCGGACCGGCGATCACCATGCTGCCGCTGGCGCGCATGGACAACATAGCACAGTGCGTTCGAGACGTCGTCGCGCGCGACGTTCCGGGCGATGTGATCGAAACGGGCGTTTGGCGCGGCGGCGCCACGATCTACATGCGAGCGGTGCTCAAGACGCTCGAGGCGGACGATCGCACCGTTTGGGTCGCCGATTCCTTCGAAGGTCTGCCGGAACCCGATGCCGAGCGATTTCCGATCGAAGCAGCGGCACACCGCGGCGACGTGATGCAAGAACGATACGAGCGTTTCGCGATCGGCGAAGAAGAAGTTCGGGCGAATTTCAGGCGATTCGATTTGCTCGACGATCGCGTTCGCTTTCTCAAAGGCTGGTTTAAGGATACGCTGCCGTCCGCTCCTATTGCGCGCCTCGCTGTGATGCGGCTCGACGGTGATTATTACGAATCGACGATGGACGCCCTCGTCAATCTCTACGATAAGCTTTCCGTGGGAGGATACGCAATCGTCGACGACTACGGCGAAGATGCCTGGACGTATTGCCGCCGAGCCGTTGACGATTTTCGCTTGCTGCGCAACATCGAAGATCCTCTCGTGAGGGTCGACCGCTGCTGCTATTACTGGCGACGTTCGGCACCGTGACGACCTCATCGTACGATCTGCTGACGCTGGCACTAGCTCGGCTCGCCGATAGCTGGGCGACGCGGACGATCCCGGCGAAGGTGCGAGAGCCCGGGTACGATCTAGCTTTTGCGCAGAGAATCTGCACCCTCGCATTCGACAAATGCGGAGCGGATATCGATAGCTACGGCATAGCGCTAAACGATTTCATCGCACTTTCTGAGGAGTTCGTGCAGCTTCAGATTGAGCTCGACCGGACGGGGCATTATCTGTACTCGAGCTACGCTGAAGTGCGAGCCAAAGTCTACGATAATCCGGCGGTCATGGAGCGTCGCTATCTCAACGGCCTGCTGCTTTCGCAAGCATTCTGGACCAACCATATGAAGCTGTTCCGGTACTTCATCGAACGGTTTTGCCGGCCTGCGAAGTCATCGGGAACGGTGCTCGAAGTGCCCTGTGGGACGGGCATCTACATCTCGGAGTTCGCACGCCGCAATCCCGCTTGGTTCGCGCGCGGCATCGACCTCAGCGAAAGTTCCGTAGCGTTCAGCAAAGAGATCGCGCGGTTAAGCGCAGCGGCCGTCAGCGTTTTGCGGCAAGACGTCTTCGCATTGCCGCAAGAACCCAAATACGACCGCATCATTTGCGGCGAGCTTCTGGAACATCTCGAAGATCCCGAAGCGCTGCTCGAAAAGCTCGCCGCCATGGTCGCGCCCGGCGGAAGAATCTTCTTGACGACCGCCATCTGGGCTGCGAACATCGATCACATCTACCTCTTCACCTCTGCGGACGAGGTCCGCAGCATGCTCGCGAAGCGCTTTACCATCGAATCGGAACTTGCCCTAGCGGTTCGCGACGGCTTCAGTCCCGATCAAGAAAGGACGCCGATCAACTACGCGTGCGTGCTCGCGGCGGCGGCCGGCGACTAACGCGGCGGGAGCTTCCCGATAATGGTGAACGTTACGGACCTCGGAAAAGATCCGTCTTTCGCGATCGCAGCCTCGCGCCACTTTCCTTTGTCGTCCCGTGCGTCTGCGCTCGTGATTTTGAGGTTGGCATATTTCTCAATGCCCGCGAACGTGAACGCGCCGTACGCCGGATTGACGTCCGGGGTTTCGTTGTAAATCACCTGGACCGTAATGCTCTTGGAACTCGAGACTTGACTAGCGATCTCCGCTAGCGCGCGCAGACTGCCCCGTTCCAAACGGGCGTTCGCGGCGGCGTTCGAGGCCTTGATCTTGACGATTTGCACGAAGTCGGCGGTTGCGTCCCAATAGACCAGCGCCGAGGCGGGAGTCGCCGACACGATCGCTACGCGCGGCGCCGCGTCCTCGGCGTAGGCCGGGGGCGCAGCCGCCGCTGCTGCCGCGATCGCGAGCGCGCCTGCGGCGAAGCGGCGCATCATGCGCGCTCCGCGGTACCGCGCTCGAAGGCGGAGCGGTCGAGAGCCATGGGTGCCGCTTCGATGTCTGCATCGGTCTGGATGATCCACGTGGTCGCTCCCAAGCCGTCCGAATCGGCGAACGTGAAGCCAAGCGTTGGGTAGTGCTCGCGAACGAGTTCGTTGCGTTGTGTCGGCACGTACCGTCCGATCACGCGTCGCACCCCGCCGGCCCGGGCGTGATGCAGGATTTCGCGCAACACCATCCGTTCGACCCCACGCCCGAGGACCCGGCAGCTCATCAGCCACGTATCGATATCCCATTCCTCGGGAGAGCGTTCGCGGCAAATGACGATGCCGATCATGCCGTTGTCTCCAAAGCGGTCCCGCAACCGTACTTGCAGCGTGAAGGCATGGGGATCGAGTTCTAGCGCTGCGATCTCCTGTTCCGTGTACCGTCTCGTCGTCAGGTTGAACTGATTGGACTTATTAATGAGCTGAGCGATGCGGCTGCGCCCCATTGCATCGAAGGGACGGAACGAGATCTCCATATCGAGTGACGCAAGGAATTCCGTGAGATCCCGAGCCTGGAGTTCGAACGCCGCGCGACGCGTGTTGCTGCGATAGAATTCGGGCCGCCGGCGATCTTCCTCGGTGAACGCTAGCGCTTCAAAATAGCCCGCAGCAGCGAGCGTTCGCGCGTAGAGCGCGGGATCATCGGGAAGCTCGGGAACGGCAACCTCGGGCAGCGTCTCGCGGACGAACATCCGCTCCGCGGGATTGTCGTCGACGAACACCATCGCATCGAGCCCGAGCGAAAGCTCGGCCGCAATCGCCGCAATGTTCGCCGCTTTGTCGCCCCAATTCGCTTGGAAAACGGCGATGTGGTCTTCCTGTAAGAGCATCTCGGGATGGCTCGCGAAGGCGGAGCGCGCGATCGCGTCTTCATTTTTTGAAGATACTGCCAGGACGATTCCGCGCGACCGTAATTCGAGTGCCGAGCGTTGCATCTCGAGATAGGCCTCGCCGGTCGCGTCCCCTTGGCCGATTACGATGCCCTCGAGTCCGTCGTCACCGATCGCGCCGCCCCAGATCGTGTTGTCGAGGTCGAGAACGAGGCAGCGCCGCGCCTTGCCGAGCAGGGCCGCGATGATGCGGCAAACATGCTCGGCATACAGCGGAACCAGTTTCGCGTCGAAGGGCAGCTTCGCTAGGTGCCATTGCTTGGGAGAATGCCAATCTGCCAGGCCCACCGTCTCCGCAAGCGACGCAACATCGAACAAGACGTCGTTGCTTGCCGAGAGCGAGTCTGCTACGGCGGCGTTGAACGCAGCGACCACGCTGCGCATGCTTCCCTCGAGTCTGCGGTCGAAGCTTCCAAACATGCTTTCGACCGGCGGAGCGAGCGTCTGAACGAGCGATATCGCGTGCGCGTGCGTGCGAAACCCGTCTCGCAGCGTCGCGATCAACGCGAGCGCTTCAGCGACGGCGGCACGCGCGCGTTCGCCGTCAGCCGGAGCCGGCGAAAGCGGAAGGACGCGGTAGTCGAGCGCGAGCAGCACGGCGTCCGGCCGGGCGGCGTTGATCGTCGATTGCGGCGACATGGCTTCTTGCACGGTTTGTCCGAAACCGGCGGCGCAGCATTCGAGCGCGATGCCGTATCGTACCGCGGTGGCAACGAGCGCCGGTACGATCGGTTCGACGTTTCCGTTGCTCACCACACCGAGCCGGAACGGGGAGAGCGGCGCGAGCGAGTTTCCGGCGGCGCGCGCCGCTTCGAGAACGCCGGCAAGAATGCGCAGCTTGCTCTCGTCCAGTGCGTAGCCGGCGAGCCTGCGCAGGGCGCGGACGTCGAAAGCACCGGGCGTTGCAAGTTTTCGGCACTGTTGCCGAAAGTCTCCGGGCACCGGCGGCAACCAGGCTACGTCCCGGTAGAGTTCGGTACTCAACGAGTCGCCTATGCCGTAACCTTCGACTGAATCAGGTCGGCAAGCTGTCCAACATCTCGAAGTGCAGAAATCTGCGAGGCGGCAAAGGTAATCTTGAACGTTTGCTCGGCCTTAAACATAAGGCGCAGATGAGCGAAGCTGTCCCAGCCGGCCACCTGGTCGGCGGTGAGATCGGGGCGAGCCGCAAGCGAATCGTCGTCGAAGATCTCGCGTAAGATGTCCGTCAGTTTCGCATAGATCTCCTCGAGCGACATACTCATCATACGCCGTCTTGGGTTCTCCGAGGCGATGCCAAGTACTGCAAATAAGCGGCCGTACGGCCGGGCGCAATGCTATGAGGTCGCGTTCCAGACGCCCTGTGTCGATGCGGGGACGCGCCGGTAATCGGTCGTCCAATTCGTCTCCCACGTCTTGCCCTTGTCGCTGGAGAAGGCTTGCTCGAAGTGTGGATTGCCGTCGATCTGTGTCCACCGGAAGCGGACGATTACGTGCCTACCCTCTTGGATATCGGGTGCGTAAAAATCGCCCGCGCCCTTTTCGAAATGGCCGACCTGTGGCGGCGGCGCGATCCCAAGTTTTCGCGTTCCCCACCAGAGCGTCCATCGATGCGTCGGTGCATCGTACAAGCGCAACGTCATGCCGCCGACGTACCGGTCGGGGCACTTCAGGTCTCCGTCTTCGAGGTTCGCGCCGCCGGCCCAGAACGGGCGCACGATCGACGTCCCATAGCAGTCCACCCAATCGTGATTGCCGACCAGACGATGCCGCAGGATTCTGTAGTGCGTCCGCCATCTGCCCATGAGAAAATCGAATCCGTTCCGTCCATCATGCGTTGTCGCCGGCGCATTCCACACGCCGTTCGTTGAGGGTGAGACGCGGGTGTAGTCCGAGATCCAATTTGCTTCCCACGACCTCCCGTTGTCCGTCGAATAGGCCTGATCGAAATGGGGATGACCGTTACGCGCGGCCCACTTGAAGCGCACCATGACCGGCTTGCCCTTAAACGTATCGTAGGCGAAAAATTCGCCGACGCCGTTTGCATCGAAGTGACCGATTTGCGCCGGCAATTCCAAGCCCGCGGTCCGCGTTCCAAAGGTGAGCGTCCACTGATGTGTCGCGGCATTGTACAAACGGATCGTCATGCCGCCGACGTAGCGGCCGGGACAATGGAGGTCGCCGTCTTGCAGATCGGCGCTGCCGCCCCAAAACGGGCGAACGACGGACGTTCCGTCACATCCGTACCAATCGTGACTGTTACTGAGCGGATGCCGCAGGCGCTGGTAGTGCGTGCGCCACGTGCCGAGGAGAAAATCGAAGTCCTTATGTCCGTCACGAGTAGACGCCGCAGGGGTGTACGTCGCAAGCGGCGCCGCGGAAAGGGGGGAACATAGGAGCAGGCCGGCAGCGAACAGCGCGGTTACGATCGTCTTCACAGCGCCATCCTACACCAGGATTGGGCCGCCGTATTGCGCCAATTCCGCATCATTGTGGAGGAGCCAATCGGCCTCGAGAGTCTCTTACCGGACCGTTCCTCCGGGGAAGCTTTGGGGGCGCAACTGGTCCGGCGTTTGCGTGGCGCAATTGAGAGCGGCGTCTTCCCGCCTGCGGCGCGGCTCTTCCCGAGTCGCGAGTTAGCCAAGCGCCTCGGCGTCGCTCGAAACACCGTTACGTCGGCTTTGGACCAGTTGGTTGCCGAAGGCTACTTGGAGACGCGCGTCGGCGCCGGAACCTACGTAACGCGAAGGCGGACTCGGCCGCGCGAGCGCGCCGCTCCGGCTGCACGTTCGCTGCCGGCCAGAGCGCAATCGCTCGACGCGCTTCAATCGGAACTCGAGGCGCTCGGAACGTCGTCCGGCCCTTTGCGCGTGGGAGCGGCGGATCTCACCGAATTCCCTCTGCGCACATGGCAGCGGCTGAATCGTAAGAATTTTGCTGCCTTTGGTACTCCGCTCGACTACGCACAATCTTCGGGCTTACGCGCCCTCCGTGAAGCGATCGCGCGACATATAGCGCAGTTTCGCGGAGTGGCGACCGACGCCGATCAGATCACGATCGTAGAGGGCACGCAAGGCGCACTCGCGCTGATAGCGGCGGCGTTGACGGAGCCGGGCGATCGCATCGCAGTCGAGGATCCGTGTTATCAACTCGGACGCACCGTCTTTGCAGCCCGAGGGCTCGCCCTATGCCCCGTCTATGTCGACGGAGACGGATTGCGCACGGGTTCGCTGCCGGCGCATGCAGCGCTTGCGTATGTCACGCCCGCTCATCAGTTTCCGCTCGGGGGCGCATTGTCGCTTTCGCGCCGCACCGAATTGCTGCAGTGGGCGGCTCGAACCGGCGCCTACGTGATTGAAGACGACTACGATAGTGAGTTCGATGCGCAGCCGCTGCCGGCTCTGCAGAGTCTGGACCGTGATGAGCGCGTGATCTATGTCGGAACCTTCAGCAAGACCCTCGCGCAGGGACTGCGGCTAGGGTATGTGGTTGCGCCGCCGCATCTTGCCGAGACGCTTCGGGTGGCGCGCGGGTTGGCGGGATTCGGTGCCTCCGCTCATCTCCAAGCAACGGCTGCGGATTTTATCTCGCAAGGATACTTCAACCGTCATATTCGCCGTATGGCGGCGATCTACGAACGCCGCCGCCGCATCGTGGTCGAAACGCTTTCGAATGCTCTGCCGGAACGCTTCACCATAGGTCCTTCGCGCACGGGCCTGCACCTGGCAATTCGGGGACCGGCCGGCTTCGACGATGTGCGCGCGGCAAATGCGATGCAGAACGGGCAGCGCGTCCTGCCGCTTTCACGGTTATGCTTGGAGCGCACGGATTGTACGGGCTTCGTGATCGGTTTCAATGCCGGCGACGACGCCGCCGTCGCGAATGCCGCAGCCGCGCTTGCCGCTTCCCTGTAGCCGGCCGCTTCAACGCATAAATCACCGCCGCGCAGGGGATACCACGAGCCGCGAGAGCGAACATGCGGCCATGGCCGTAACGCTGATCTACGACGACCGCGCTTCGAGCGCCCCGAGTGCCGCGCAACGTGGCGGCGATCTTTGGCTTTCGTTCGAGGACTTAACCGCCTCGACCGGTTGGGAACACAAGCCGCAAGGGCTGTGTCTCGGCGATCGATGCGTGCCGATTCCGCCGTCTCGAAGGGCCGAGTTTATCGGCACGGACGGCAGCTTTAACCTCAGCGAATTCGCGCGCTATCTCGACCAGCCGGTCGTTGCCGACGATACCGGGTCCGTTTGGATCTTCGGAGCATCGGCGGCCCTTCGCGGCCAGGCGCTTCGCTCGCTCGAAGCGCCCGATTTCCAATTGCCGGATCTCGATGGAAACCTGCACGCGCTTTCCGACTATCGCGGGAAGAAAGTGCTGTTGCTTTCGTGGGCCTCCTGGTGAGGCTGTAGATTCGACCTGCCGGTCTGGCAGGCGTTGTACCGAGAGTTTGCGGATCGTAATTTCATCATCGTCGCCGTCGCCCTCGATACCGGCGGCCCAGATGCGGTGCGTGAGTTCATCCGTCCGCGCGAGCCGATCTCCGTGCCCGCGCCGATGCAAGCGATCATGGGGTGGAGCGCGGAGCAGTACGCCGGCGCCTCCGCTCCGACGTATCCGTGCCTCATCGACGAAAAGCACGTCGTTGCAGAGCTCTACGATATGAAGAACGTTCCGATGGCCGTATGGATCGATGAGGAAGGGCACATCGTGCGTCCCCCCGAGCCCGCCGGCGCGACGGACGGTTTCCGACAGATGGATCGCAAGACGTTCACGCTTCCGCATGAGGTGGCCGAAGCCGGCCGGGCGTCGCGCGCGCGATACACGGCAGCACTGCGCGATTGGATCGAGCACGGCCCCGGCAGCCGCTTTGCATTATCCGATGATGACGCGCGCGATCGCGTCGCCGGCCCAACGGCCACGGACGCGCTGGCAGCGGCGAATTTCAAACTCGGACAGTATCTGCGCGAGCAAGGCGAGCCGGATCGGGCAAAGGCATATTTCGAAGAAGCCGCGCGATTGTGCCCGGACCGTTGGACGTATTTCCGCCAAGCGCTGCAGCTCGAAGAAATCGGAAAGGCCTCGGGGCCGCAGTTCGTCGCGAAACTACAATCGCTCGGCGAGCGTAAGTACTACGAAGACATTCGTCTCGATTGAGAAGCCGCAGGCGATACCGGCAGAATCCGGCATCGACGAACGTCGCCGCGCCTGCGGTAGAGGAGCGGCACATGATCCCGAGACCTAGCTCCATACTCGTGCCCTTTGCGGCGAGCATTCTCTTGCTCGCAGCAAGCCCGCCGGCGCCCGGCGGAGCGGGCTTTACGGCGAGTGCGGCCTATCGGCAACTCGTGAAGAATTGGGCCGGCATCAAGACGCTATCCTCCGACATCCAGGTGCAAACCAAGCCCCGGGGCTTTCCACCGATTTCGTTGACGCTGCACGGCCACACGTATTTTGAAGCACCCGACAAGTTGACGACCGTTTTCGAGGACGTGCCTGGAGTGCTCAAAGAGATGGTATCCGAGAGGCCCTCGATCGCTCCGCCCCAAGCGTGGCCCGACGTATACGATGGAACGATCCTGCGCGACGAGGGCGGCAAGAGCACGTTTCGGCTCGTTCCTAAGGACACGGATTCCAAACTCGACCACGTCGATGCCATCGTGAACGACGCGACCGGTTTCGTAGAGGAATACGATTTCGAAAGCAAGGACGGCGCCGCCACGACCACCTATAATGTCTACGCGTCCGTATCCGGCCACGACCTCGTAGCCTTCCAAACCGGTGTTTCCCGGGGCCACGGTTATTCCGCCGATGTGACGACGAGGTTCTCGCACTACGAGATCAACGGACAGCTTCCGGCGGATGCATTCGAAAAGTGAAAACGGGATCGGCGCGCAAACAAACGAGCCGGCCTTTGTAAACGACCGAAATCGACTCGTCCGCGTCGCTGCCGTTGCGGCGCGCGCTCTAGCTGCGCTCGCGTTCGGTGGCCTCGTTGGCGGAACGGTACCGCTCGGGGCTGCCGGCGAATTTTCGCGCTGGCAGAACGAGGCAGCGAACGTTTCGATCGTCCGCGACGATTGGGGCATCGCTCACGTTCGCGGCAAGACCGACGCCGATGCCGTTTTCGGGATGATCTACGCGCAAGCGGAGGACGACTTCAATCGCGTCGAGACCAATTACATCGACGCGATGGGACGCCTCGCCGAAGTGGAAGGCGAAGGCGCTCTCTATGAGGATCTGCGCATGAAGATGTTCGTCGATCCGGCGAATCTGCGTGCCGAATATGCATCGAGTTCGCCCGCGCTTCGGTCACTCATGGATGCTTGGGCCGACGGCCTCAACTACTATCTTGCGGTCCATCCCTCCGTGCACCCACGCTTGATCCACCACTTCGAACCATGGATGGCGCTCAGCTTCACCGAGGGCAGCATCGGCGGAGATATCGAGCGGATCTCGTTAGGAGAATTGCGCAGTTTTTACGGCGGCACACATGGACTCGCGCGGCAGCGCGATTTCCGTGCGCCTCCATGGCGCGATCCTTCGGGCTCGAACGGCATCGCCATCGCTCCCTCCAATACGCACGATCATCACGCGCTGTTACTGATCAATCCGCACACGTCGTTCTATTTTCGATCCGAACTGCAGATGACCAGCGACCAAGGTCTCAACGCCTACGGCGCAGTGACGTGGGGACAGATCTTCGTCTACCAAGGATTCAACGAGCGGATCGGGTGGATGCACACCTCCACCGGCGTCGACGACGTCGATTTCTTCGCTGAAACGATCGTGAGACGCGCCGGCAAGCTGTACTACCGATATGGGCGCGAACAACGTCCCGTCACCGTGTCGCACATTACCGTGCCCTATCGCGACCGGGATGGACGGCTCGCAAACAAAACATTCGTCGTCTACCGGACGCACCACGGCCCGATCGTCGGCGAAAACGGCGGCAAATGGATCAGCATCGCGCTGATGCAAAAGCCGGTCGAAGCGCTCAGTCAGTCCTTTCTTCGCACGAAGGCGGTCGATTACGCGTCGTTCCAAGACATCGCGACGAGGTTTCAAGCGAACTCATCCAACAATACCATTTTTGCCGATGCGAAGGGCGAGATCGCCTATCTGAGCCCGCAGTTCATCCCCCGCCGCAGCGACCGCTTCGATTACACGCGACCGGTCGACGGCGCGGATCCGGCGACGGATTGGAATGGCCTCCATCCGCTCGAAGAAACGCCGCACGTGCTCGATCCGGCGAACGGCTGGGTTTTCAATACCAATGATTGGCCGTATTCCGCGGCCGGCGAGAACAGCCCGAAACGCGATGCCTTTCCGCGCTACATGGATACGGCGGGCGAAAACGAGCGCGGCGTTCACGTACTGCGTCTCTTGAGCGGCCGCACGGATTTTACGCTCGATGCGCTCCTCGCTGCGGCGTTCGATCCGTATCTTCCGGGCTTTGCCGTTCTCGTTCCGAAGCTCGTACGTGCGTACGACGCGTTGCTGCCGAGCGATCCGCGCAAGGCGGCGCTCGCCGAACAGATCGCGCTCCTGCGCGGTTGGGACCATCGCTGGTCGGCGACGTCGGTACAGACGTCCCTTGCGGTGTACTGGGGCGAGGCGCTTTCCGCCGCGGTCGACACGCCGCAGTCCGATGCGCGCCTTAAGATCTTTGACCGGATGCTGCAGGCAACGCCCGGCCAGAACCTCGCGGCGCTCGCCGTAGCGTCGCGGCAACTATCGCTCGATTTTGGTACGTGGAGAACGCAGTGGGGAGAGATCAATCGTTTTCAGCGGGCCGACGATGCTATCGTGCAGCACTTCGACGATACGGCCCCGAGCATCCCGGTGCCGTTTACATCCGGCCTGTGGGGGTCGCTTGCGGCGTTCTCTACGGAACAGACGCAAACGAAACGGCGTTACGGCATCGCCGGCAACAGCTTCGTTGCGGTGGTTGAATTCGGCGACCGCGTTCGCGCTAAGGCCGTCACGGCCGGCGGCGAAAGCGGCGATCCCGCGTCGCCGCATTTTGGCGATGAATCCGGGCGTTACAGCACGGGCGCTTTGCGCGACGTGTATTTCTATCCGGATCAGCTCGCCGGCCATACGGAGCGCACCTATCGTCCGGGCGACGTATGACCGTCGAGCGTCTGAGGTCAGCTCAGCGACGTGCGGCGTAAGGGTTCACGGGCGCCGGCAGGATCGGCGATGCCGTTGCCGGTCGCGACGTCGGACGGTGCGTTAAGCGGTCGCGCGGGCGTATGCGAGAATAATCCGCCGGTTGGAGACGGCGTCACGATCGCTCAGAATCAAGTTCTTGGAAATCCCGTTTTGTTGCAGCACGGAACGCCACCGGCTCGAGGCCGTTATGAAAGCACCGAAGCCTCCGGCGATGCGGCGGTTATCGAGCATCTCTGCCATCACTCTCATCCCACGCATGTCGTCGATCGTCGCGCGCTTGAATTCGACGAGCACCGGCAGCGTCAATTCGATACCGGCTAGCGTTTTTCCGAACGTCTCGGCGAAGCCCATGCTTAACGGACCGATACAATCGATAACGACGCTCTTGCGAGGCTTACTCGCGACGTTGCGCAGTAACCCTTTCATGAATGATATCCCCTCTTGCCAAGCGCAGCGATCGACGCCGCGCCCTCGCCTATCCCTTTACGCCCGTGATGCCGGATTGGTTTCGCGCGACGCCTCCGAAATGCGCGAAGGCGAGTAGCCGGGCGTTCGAAAGTTGCACGGGTCCGATGCGAGGGGCGTGCTTGCGAAGGACGGAAGGCGCGAAGATGACGCGCAGAAAGTAGTTGCGGGAGGCACATCGAATAAGGTCGCATGGCAGTTGCACTTCTCGTCGTGGACGTCCAACGGGAACTGGTCGCAGCGCTCGAGCCGGCGCGTCGCGCCGAGTTTCTCCGTACATTGAGCGGCTTGCTGGCAAGAGCGCGCGCGGGCAACGTTCCCGTAGTGTATGTCCGGCATCAGGATACGGGCCTGCTGGCGCCGGGGACGGATGGTTGGCAGATCGCCGATGAGATCGCGCCCCGCACCACGGATCCCATCGTCGAGAAGCGGTACCCCGACGCGTTCCGTGATACGGATCTCGCCGCGGTGCTCGATCGCTTGGGAGCCGACCGGATCGTCGTGTGCGGCATGCAAACGGAGTTTTGCATCGATGCAACGATTCGCGAAGGCGAGCGCCGCGGATACGGCGTTACGCTCGTCGGCGACGGCCACGCAACCTATCCCGCAGACGGCTTTACGGAAGAGCAGATTCGCAACCACGTCCACCGCGTCGCGCGCGAAATGATTTCAATCGTAGCGGCCGACGACGTCTTCCGCGAGCCGGTTCCGGCATTCGCGGAGAACGAGGCGCACGCGCGATAGTTCGCGACCGCGCACTCAGTGTGCCGCGAACGATACGATTGCGAGCGCCGATCCGATCTTCACGCCGTCAACGAAGCGGCATCGCGATGCATCTTAGAGCACCAGCTGCGGCAAGCATTCCGTTGCGGTCGGGTCACGGACCGTCTCAGTGCTGAGCCGGCGATACCGTTGTGAACGCCGACCCGATTTTCAGTTTCCAGTCGGCCAGTGGCGACTTCTGAAGGTCCAAATTTCCGAGCAACACCCGCAGCCGCGTCGCGGCGGGTCCGTTTCCGCTCGTGCGCGCTCGCCGGAAGGCAGGCTCCCACGATTGGTACCATAGCGTCGCTGCTACGCGAAGGCGAGCCGGAAGAGGCGCCTTGCCGAGCGGTATCCGGTATGCCGTGACTGCGCGCCCGCTCCCGTTTGCATAGTTCGGATCGGTCGTGACGTACTCACCCTCGGGACGGGTCGCATCTAGCCAGTTCCTCGGTAGCAAGACCCCTGGCGGCCCATCTCTCTTCCAGCCTTGGGGAAGCAATCGATTGTCCTTGACATGGCGATCGCGACGGACGAAGCTCTCGGTGAAATATCCGTGCTGATCCTGTACCAGTTCTTCGAATATCTGCACTTCGCCCGGCCGCGTAATGGGATGCTGCAGGTCGAAGTGTTGCTGGTACTGCTGCTTGCCGTCGGCGCCGCGTACGAAGTACTCACTCGGCAAAATCTTAGCCGGATCCTCGCCCTCGACGATCTCGCCACGCGCATTGGTTCCGCCGGACACCCAGAGCGGCTTCGCAGCAGCATCGCTCACCGCGAGTTCGATCCACGCGCGCCGGAAGCCGACGCCGCTCGGAAAACGGTGCCCGGTCTCATTCGTTACGCCGACGTCGGCGAACAGCGTTCCGTTCTCGATGTGGGCGCGCAGGTCGACCGTCGCGGTCTTGTGCTGCGCCTGGCGTACGACGTTTGCGATTGCGTCATCGAGGTCCGTAGACGAGCCGGACATGTAATCGTTGAGGCGCACTCCGAGCGCATCGGAGTTCTCTTGGAAGGCGCGCAGTAAGAACGCGTTGAGGCCGAGCAGCTCGTGGCGACGGAATCCGGTGGGACGGAAGCGTACGTCGATACCGTACGGTGGGGCGCGATGCTCGGATCGCGGGTAGCTCTGATCTTGGACGAGCGCGATCTTCGTTTGTATCCCCTTGGAATGAACGTCCACGCGATCGTTATCGACCGCGCCGGACATATGGCAATCTTGGCACGATCGCGCACCCGGCAGCGGCTTGTATTCGGTCTGGTAGCGGCTGTTCACCCATTCGACGTAGGTGTTCTGCTCGACGTCGTGGGCCATCGCCGGTGCGATCGGACGGAGCTTCCCCGTTTCGTCGATGATCGGCAGGTTGATGCTGTGGCAGCTTGCACACGTTCGCGCCGAAGTGACGATGGCGCCGAAGACCGGCTTCACGCCAAGCGACGCGTTCATCGGGTGAGCGGCGATCGTTTCGGTATGGTACGGACCCTGTAACCGGTCCGGCGGGCCGACCGAGAAGAGTCCGGTGCTGCGATTGTTCAGCACGAAGGGAAGGGAGGCTGTTTCTTCCTTCGTTTGCGCGATGTGATGACAGACCGTGCAGCTCACGCCGTCGCGCGCGAGGCCGCCATAGTGAAAGCTGCCCTTCGCCGGATCGGCGTCGAAGATCCAACGCATGTCGAAGTGCGCGTTCGGGCCGTGATCGAGGTCGTTCGTGCGCTTGCCCATCACACCGTGACAGCGCATGCAGGTGTCGACGATTTGCCCCTTGATCGTATCGCGCGTCTGTTGGGGCCGGCTCCCCGCGATGTCGCGCGATTGGACGGCATCGAGCGATGCGAGCTCGCTTTCGAGCTGCGCGTAAAACACCGGGTCGCGTCCGGCGAGACCCATCGGCGACCAGCGCCACTCGCCGTATTCGGAGACGTTGACCCCGGCCGGTCCCGCGGGCGCGGAAGGCTCGGGCGAATACGAGGGAGACGGCGTCAGCCACATGAGCGGCCCCGCGGGGCCGCCGGATTCAGCGCCGTGACAGCCCATGCATTGCGTTGATGGTAAGAAGAGGGCCGGTTGCTGCGGCGGCGCTTTCGCGAGCATGTCGTCGAGCGGTTCCGCGGGAAACGTCTGGATGGGGATCGGCGGCGCGCGCGATACGATCACCGGGTGCAGCGCATTTTTTTCGTGCTCGGGCTGCGGCTTCGCACGCACGATCGCAATCGAAAGCGTTTGCGAGGGAGCCGGCTTCGGTAAGGGCGAGCGCCACGAGCCGTCGATCTTGTACGCGATCGGCTCGCCCGGGAAACCTTTGATGTTGTTGAGCGAGGAGAACGTCATCGCGTCGTTGGCCGAGGCGTGGCACCGCAGGCAATAGATGCCGAAGCCCGCGTTCGGATACTGCGCTCGCCGGAACGTCATCGCCGGGGTCGTGTAGAGTTCGGCCCAGAACCATCCGTCGCGCGATGCCGCGGAGCGCCGGATCATCAAGGTCCAGTCCGTCGGCCGCAGGGCATCGTCCTCGAGCCCTTCGTAGCGAACCGCCGGCGGCGGCGCGTATTGCTCTTTGATGATGACGGCGCCATCCCGAGGTACGCCGCTACGACCTCGGCGCAGCCATTCCATCATCTCAGGCGAGTAATAGATGCGCACCGCCGGATGGGTGCCGAAATATTCACCGTGCGCGTAGGGCCCCGTATCGCGCACGTACTTATCGACGCACCAATCCAGCGCGCGGTACCGGTAGGCGCGCAAATACGTAAGCATTTTCTGTTCGAGCGCGATCGGCTCGCCGGGCGGCACGGTCGCCGGCAATTGAAGATCCGACGGTACCGGCCGCGCATGCGGGCACGGGTCGAGGACCCCGAGAGGCACGGGGACGGCGTTTGCGGGCGTACCCACGGGCAACGCCGACAAACCGAAGATTCCCAGCACGCAGACGGCAAGCGCGACGAGAGCAAGTGAGAGCGATCTATGCACTGCCTCTGGTGGGTTGGCGGCCGAAACAGCGTCACCTTGACTTCAGCCCGCTCAAAGTTAGAGCCCGTGGACTTCGGTCTCGTGTGTCTGCCGTAGGGGGGCCGTCCGAATTCCGCAAAGCTTCGGCGGGCCGGATGTTTTGACGGCTTTTTGGGCAAACTACCGTGGATGAGCGACCTCTGCGATATCGGCATTACCGGCCTTGCCACGATGGGCGCGAATCTCGCGCGAAACGCTGCGCGTAAGGGCTTCGCGGTAGCGGTTCATAACCGAACCGCCTCGCGCGCCGACGACCTCGTGCGAAACTACGGCTCCGAAGGCACGTTCGTCGCGGCGCAAGACATCGCGGGATTCGTCGCGGCATTGCGCAAGCCGCGCGCGATCATGATGATGGTCAAGGCCGGCAAGCCGGTCGACGATGTGATCGAGGAGCTGCTCCCGCACCTCGATGAAGGCGACGTCCTTATCGATGGCGGCAATTCGCTTTTCACCGACACGCTGCGTCGCGAAAAATCGCTTTCCGAACGCAACATTCGCTACATCGGCACGGGCGTCTCCGGCGGGGAAGAAGGCGCACTCGAGGGGCCGAGCATCATGCCGGGCGGAACTCCCGAAGCGTACGAACGCGTGCGTCCGATCTTCGAGAAGATGGCGGCCCAAGTCGACGGCGTGCCGTGCTGCACGTACATCGGTCCCGATGGCGCGGGCCACTACGTGAAGATGGTGCACAACGGTATCGAGTACGCCGACATGCAGCTCATTGCCGAAGCGTACGAATTGCTACGCACGGTCTATGGATACGGTGCCTCGGAGATCGCCGGTTTCTTTGAAAAGTGGAACGAGGGCGACCTCAATTCATACCTGATCGAAATCTCGGCGAAGGTGTTGCGTAAGACGGATGCGGCGACCGGAAAGCCGCTCGTCGACCTCATCCTGGATGAGGCCGAGCAGAAAGGCACCGGCCGTTGGACCGCGCAGCAGGCACTCGAAATGGGTGTCCCGATTACGGCGATCACGGAAGCCGTTTTCGCACGCTCGCTCTCATCGTTCAAATCCGAGCGTGAGGCTGCCGCGAAGCTCTACGCAGCTGCTCCGAAGACGCCGGGCGAGGCCGGCGGTGCAGAAGGGGCCGACGCACGAGGCTCCGGCGCAGAACGCGACGACGCGAAAATCGATGCGGTCCGCGACGCGCTTTATGCGTCCAAGATCGTAGCATACGCCCAGGGTTTCGCGCAGATGGCGGCCGCTTCCAAGCTCTTCGGATGGAATCTCGACCTCGGCAAAATCGCTACGATTTGGCGCGGCGGCTGCATCATCCGCGCTCGATTCCTCGATCGCATCAGAGACGCGTATGAAGGTGAATCGCAGGATACGAACTTATTGATGCTGCCCTACTTCCGCGACGCAATCATAGGCGACGCGGCGGCATGGCGGCAGACGATCGTTACGGCAGTGCAAAACGGTGTTGCGACGCCGGCGTTCTCGTCGTGTCTCGCCTATTTCGACGGCTATCTAACCGCCCGCGGCCCAGCCAATCTCATTCAAGGCCTGCGTGATTTTTTCGGTTCGCACACCTACGAACGCATCGACAAGGATGGTTCGTATCACGTGCTCTGGTCCGGCAACGGCGAAGAGATCAAGACCACGGCGTAAAGATGAGGTCGAGCCGCGACGCAGCGCCCGGAAGCTCCGCTGGTTACACGTCTGCTAACGGAGCAGCTCGAGAGATCGAGCTTTTGTGGCCGCGAGATACGTCTTGCAGAGCGGTTCCGAGCAGCCGAGCACCGGCGTCGATTTGATCGAGGTCGGGCGAGGCATAGCACAGCCGGATAAAGCTAGATGGCCCGCCCTCGGGCAAAAACGCATCGCCGCCGCGGATCGTTATTCCGGCAACGGCTGCGACGGCTTCAATTTCATGGGAACGCATCGGCCTCGGAAGCTGGGCCCAGAGATATAAGCCGCCCTGTGGCGTTACGTAGCGCAGATCGGGACAATGGGCCGCGAGCGCATGAGCGAGCGTATCGCGTCGCTTCTGCAAGTGCGACCGGAGCCGCGGGAGATGACGAGCGTACGCGCCGCTCGCGAGAAATCGTGCGAGGATAGCCTGATTGAGCGTGGGGCTCGCCAAGTCGAGGCTCGCCTTTGCCGGCGCGAGCAATTCCATCGCGGCGTTCGGCACTACGAGCCAGCCGAGCCGCAAGTCTGCGCTAATCGTTTTCGAGGCGCTTCCTTGATGGATAACTATTCCAGATTCATCGAGGCACTTGAGTGTAGGAATCGATTCGCCGAACGCTATGTCGCCGTAGACGTGGCTTTCGACGATCGGCGTTCGGAAGCGCGCGCACATTGCGATCACCCGGCGCCTTCGCTCGAGGCCCAGTAAGCGGCCGGTCGGACATTGGAAACTTGGGATAAGATAGATGAATTTCGGCCTACGGCGTAAGAGCGCGTCCTCCAGCGCATCGGGATCGATGCCTTCGCGATCGATAGGAATGCCGACCACCTCTGCGCCGGCAGATCGAAACGCGCGCAGAGCGCCGTGCCAAGTGGGAGTTTCGCAGAGCACGACGTCGCCCGGGCAGAGCATCCCGTGGGCAAGCACGTTGAGGCCCTGTTGTGCGCCGCCCGTAACGAGCACCTCGGCGGGCGTGGCCTTTATCGAAGCAGCTTTGAGTGGTCCGTCGATCAACGCTTCGCGCAGCTCGTGGAGGCCGAGTATCGGTGCAGCCTGTTTGAACGCGCCGGAAGTTCTCATGACGCTTTGCGCACAGTCTGCGAGCTCTCGATGAGGGATGAGCGTCGGATGCAGCCAGCCGTTCCCAAAGGAGATCGTGTTCGTAGTGTTCGAGCTCATGCCGAGCGTGCTCGGTTGAGCGAAACGGGACGCGATCGCAGGCCAGGAAATCGGCCCTGCATCGTTTCCATCGGGATCATCGGTAATAACGACCGCGCCTCTGCCGACGTAAGCCCGGAGAAATCCGGAAAGTTTCAATTCTTGGTATGCCGCCGTGATCGTCGTGCGGCTGACTCCAAGTCTTTGCGCGTAGAAGCGCTCGGACGGCAAGCGCGAGCCGACGGCGATCGCGTCGCTGCGGATGGCTTCCGCTAGAAACGCCGCGAGTTGCATATACAGCGGTTGCGCGCTGCCGGGATCAGGTACGAAGCGCAGGGCGGAATCGAGCCGTGTTGCCATATTGGATACGATATTAGCAGTCCAATCAGCGATTGGATATTGGTTTCGGCGAAATTTCTGGCTATTGTGGCAGAGGGTTAGCACAAATGGCTATTGGTAGAAAGAAGGAGCTCGCCGTGCAGATTTTTCAACTGGATGCCTTCACGCGGGAACGTTTCCGGGGAAATCCAGCGGCCGTAATGCCGATGAAACGCTTCTTATCGGATGCGACGCTGCAGGCAATTGCGGCGGAGAACAATCTTGCGGAGACGGCGTTTCTGGTACGCGATCGTGACGAATACCAGCTTCGCTGGTTTACGCCGACCGTTGAAGTCGCGCTCTGCGGGCACGCCACGCTTGCGAGCGCAGCGGTCGTCATGGAGCGGTTGGAGCCCGAGCGAACTCAGGTCGTCTTTGCAACCGCGAGCGGTGCGCTGAGGGTGGCCCGAAAAAATTCCGGCTACGTCATGAATTTTCCGGCTCGATCGTCCGAGCCGACGAGTGTGCCACCAGATCTGGAAGATGCGCTCGGCGTTCGACCGGTCGAGGTACTCATCAACGAGTTCAATTATTTGGTGGTGCTCGAGAGCGCGCAACTCGTACGCGATTTCAGCCCGGATATTGTCGCGCTCGCGCGATTAAACCGCGACGGCGTCATCCTCACCGCGCCCGGCGACGAGTCATATGATTTCGTCAGCCGGTACTTCGCGCCGAGAAAAGGCATCCCGGAAGACCCGGTCACGGGCACGGCGCATTGCATGCTCGTTCCGTATTGGTCGAAGCGGCTGGCAAAGAACGAGTTTCACGCGTTCCAAGCATCAAGGCGCGGCGGTGTCGTGGATTGCCGCCTGCATGTCGATCGCATCGAACTCGAGGGCTCGTGCGTATTCTACCTCGAAGGAGAAGTCCAGGTCTAAATTGCCTACGATTGAGATTCGCCTTTACGGCTTGGTTCGCTGAGTTTCAATTACGCGGAATCCGGCCGAACGTACGCCGGGTTCACACAGACGCAGTCATCGCGACGATCGCAGCGGTACGTTGTTCGAGTCGCGTGCGCTGCAAAGCCCGACCCGGCCGCAGGCGCTGCGTGATCGAGCGCTCGATCCTTTCGGATCGAGCTTGCCATTAGGCTACGAGGCGCGCGCGGTCAGCAAATACGGAATGTGGCCGGACGTGCAGCTCGTGGCGGACGGCGTGGCGGAAGACTTCGCCGGCATCGAGTTCGGCAAGTTCGAGGGCCGCGCGTGCAGCGCGCCAGGCGTAGCCGATCGCGTTCCAACTGCGAAACGCCGATGCGAGCCGATCTAGCGACGCGGAGACTTGCCCCTCCGCGCGTAGAACGAGACCTTCGGAATATGCTTCTTCGGCCCGTACTCGAACTTCAAGCCGCGAAGCGAATCTGGCCGGGACGCTCGAACGCAGTGACGTGTAGCGTTTCAGAACGGCGCGCGCGCGATCCGGTGACACGACGGCGGCGGCTTGTGCGAGTTCGAGGAGCGCATTGCGGGAGTCGCCGGCCGCCGCATTCCAATCGAAAGCGTCCGCGAGAAGAAGTGCATGCTCGGTTTCCTCTGCGGCGACGGTTGCGCGACCGAGACTACGCGCGTGAACGGCGCGAGCGACGCTAACGTAGACCCGCTCGGGGACCGTCGTGGCAGCATGCTCTGCGTTGCGGAATAAGCGTAGAGCGTCGAACTCCTCGCCGCGCAGCATTGCACACCAAGCAAGTGAATCTAGGGTGGTAAAATGTTTCGATGCCACATCGGGCGTCCATGCCAACGCCCCCGTTCGCGTGGCGACACTAAGCGCATCGTCCCTTAAATCGAAATCTCGCACGAGAACGCTCAGGTTCGAGATCGCGAATGCCTCGTGCCAAACGTCTTTGATCTCGCAGCTGTCCAATGTTGTTAGGGCGTTGCGCGCATGAGCAAGATTCTCGCGATACTTGCCGGCAGACGCCGCGATCACGCCGAGCAGTTCTTCGATGCGAGCAACGACGTGCAGCATCGGGATGATGCGCCGCGAGCTAGGCGTCGGCTCCCTAAGAGCGCGGCGACAGGATTTACGAGCCGCGTCAAGATCGCCGGTCGCAAATTCCGCATAAGCGACGTAGTATTCGACCTCGGCCTCGAGGGTGCTATCGCCGGAGGAAATACTGAAAACGCGCGCGTCGACGAGCTCTCGATGCCCAGCTTCACTGTTACCAAGGCGGCCGAGGGCTACGCCACGGAGCATTCCGTGCTCACCGCGCTCCGACGCCGCGCCGGCGACGTCTTTAGCTAAAGCGTCGAGGGCCTTCTTCAGATCACCGAGCCGCAAAAAAATTCGGGCTCGTAAGGAAGCCGCGAACGGGGACTTCACGCCATGAAGGGCTGCGAGTGCATCACGAAGACGGGCCGCCTGAAAGGCTGCTAACCCCTCTGAAAACGTTCCCACCTGCGGTTTGAGTTCGACGATGTTAGGGACCACAACCCCCGATGGACGGCTGCTGACTTTTACGTCCATCGGGACACTTCTAGCAAGTTCTTAGCGGACCCCGCTTAAGGGCGAATTCGTTTTTAGCTGACTTCTCCACCACCCGTACCATCGGTCTGCATTGCGCCCACGTGTGAAACGGCGTGGCTTGTAACTGCGGCCGGATGTGAAAAGGAACTGAAGAGGGCAACTAGAGCGGCAAAAAGCGCGGCCACGGGTGAGTCCTTTCGGAATCTAAGCAAAAACACACGTCCGGCAAGTGACGCGCGTCACTCACATACCCAAACCGGCTCACATTCCCTGCGGACAAGACTGTCAGATACTCGATTTTGCGGCTTATCTGGGATGGGCGCGGCGCCGAAACGTGCGTGGCACTCTTCTGGCACATCGTTCCGCAGTAGCACTAGGCCCATTTTCGAACACCAGCGTCAGTCGCGTAGCCCGGAGGTCTTGTGGGCACTTTGCTTCTTCGTTTTCCCGGCGCGCCCGCCGCGTTCGCAATAGCCTGCGTAGCGCTTGCGGCCTGCAGCAACTCCTCGGGTCCGGTGGCGCCCGTCGTTCAAACCGTCGGAACTCCGCACGCCGGCGCCTCGCCAACCGTGCAGCCCACCGCAACCGCAACCGCAACGGCAACGGCGAAGCCGGCGGCTACCCCAACACCGGCGCCAATTCCGACGGCTACGGCGACCGCAACGCCGGCTTCGAGCGCGACGGACAATGCCTTCACCTATGCGGGTTCGCTCGTTACGACCTACACGCTGTACGGCACGCCGGGTCCGACCGTCACCGCGCCGGCAACTGCGGCGCCGACCGCGACGCCCTGGGTGACGACGATGGACGCGACGGTGGCGCAGGCCGTCTCGGTCACGACCGGCGCGACCTTCGGCAGCAGCTCCGGCTTGACGGATCTCGCCACCGCCGAAACCGATACGACCGTTCACACCACGACGACCAGTTCGTCGAATGCGTACGTGGCGCTCGTCCCCGACGCGACGCGCGTCTCGGGCATCGACGTTATCGACGTCGGCACGACCTCAGGCGAATCCGGCGGCGTCACCTACACGACGACCTTCGGAAGCGGCAACGGCGTTATCGAGGAATTGCCTCCCGTTCCGAACGCGCACTGGTCGAACGGCGCGACCCGCACCGCAGTCGAAAATGATCCGGGCGGCCAAGTGACCACGTCGACCTACGCGGCCCCCGGCACCTACAACGAGGACATCAGCTACCCCGAAGAAGACGGCACGGCCCAAGCCGTAACGTACGCCGACGGCAGCGGCGTCTATCAGATGCCGGTCGAAGGTCAAACGCAGCAACACAGTACGATCACGGTCAATGCACCGCTGGTCGCCGCGGCGGGCAACACGATCGCGATCGGGTACTCGATCTATGGCGCGGGCTTTCCCGAGGCCGGCGATTTCACGATCGTCGACTGGTATCCGGTGACGCCGCCCGTGTTCGCCTCCGACGAGTTTGTCGATGAAGGCCCGGCCGCCGTTCCCGCGACCTGCAACGTTCCCGCGACATACACGTCGGGTACGGTCGATGCGCTCGTGGAGACCAAGAGCCGCCTCGATACGCTCTTCGGCGAACTCGAAACCGATACCAACACCGTCTACGTGAGTTCGACGTTCGGTGTTTTATGCACGATGCTCAGCGACGACCTCAAGAACTTCTACGACTTCAGCGATCAATCGTCGTCACTCTTTAGCTTCTCGTCGACGCCGATCTACGAAACGACGGTCGCGGAAACGCTCGGCCTCACCGCGGCCGGCGTCTCCCCGGCGGCGGCGGGCGCACGTTCGGGACGGATCGCGGCCCTGCGGGCTTCGTTCGTCGCGCTGCCGTCGCTCGCGCACGCGCACGTTCTCGTCGCGCAATCGCGCGTTCGCATGCTCCAAGCGCTTCGAGCGCGCGTTCTTCCGAGGAATCCACGCTGATGAAACGGCTCTGCGCAGTTCTCACCTCATTGGCCGCGGCGTGTGCCCTTGCGGCGTGCTCGGGCGGCGCTCGCGATACGTCACCCGGAGTGCCCGCCGCGTCCGTTTCGACGCCGAGTGACGGCACAAGTCCGGCGTCGGTCTTCGCATACGACACGTCCGCCTTGCAGGGAGCAACGCCGGTCGGGCCCGCGCACGTGGCTTCGATCAGCGTCGACCTCGTGCCGCGTGCGCAAAATGCAGCGGGGCTGATCGCCTACGCGGCGCAGGCGAACGATCCGCAAGACGCGAGCTACCGGCACTGGTTGAGGCCCAACGAAATCGGCCAACGCTTCGGCGCTTCGGCCGCGAACTACGCCGCCGCCGTCCGCTATTTCCAATCGAAAGGACTCTCGGCGGCGACCTGGCCGCAGCGGCTTCTCTTACACGTGAGCGGTCCGCAGAAAAGCGTGGAGGCGGCACTTCACACGAGTTTCGGTTGGTACCGCAAAGGCTCGTCGAGCTTCCTTGCGCCGACGGTCGCGCCGGCACTTCCGGCAAGCGTGCAGATCGTCGGCGCGATCGGACTCGTCATGAAGCCGGCCTCGTTCGTCGACCACATGCGTGCCACCGGGTCCGCGGGCAACGGCATCCTGTACGGCTACTCGCCGCAGCAAATTGCTACGGTCTTTGACTATAACGGTGCCTATGCTGCCGGCTTCACCGGCAGCGGTATTACGACCGGCGTCATCGGAACCGCCGGCTTCGATCCGCACGACGTGCCGGCTTACGAAGCCACCTTCAACATCAAAGGTTCGGGCACGCAAACCGTCGTCGACGCGACCGACGCGAACGCTCCCGGGAATACCGCGCTCGGCTTCGCGTCTCCGCCGCCGCTCACGGGGCCGTGCAATAGCGCAAGCCCGTACTCACCATCGGCGGCGTGCAATCCCGAAGACGGCGAGACGCAACTCGACACCGAACAGATCGTGAGCCTCGCGCCCGACGCGAATTTACGCTACTACCTCGCGTACAATCCAAACGACGGATGCGGCAACGTCGGCTCGGACTGCCCGCCCGGTACGGGCGTGCCGCTGCAAGGTCTCTACGAGTACAACGCGGAGCTCGAAACGGCGATCGCCGACGATGCGGCCGACGTTCTTTCTCTGAGTTTCGGCGGTCCGGAGGCAGCGAACGTCGGCATCGAATTCAACGCTTCGGGATCGGGCATCACTCCGCTGGAAATGGCGGCACTCGCAAGCGAAGGCATCGCCGTGTTCGTCTCCTCGGGGGATTCGGGCGCGCAAGGCTGCGAGAATTGGTCGCAGGCGCCCAATCCAGATGCGCTCTGCGTGAGTTATCCCTCGACTGATCCCAACGTCGTTAGCGTCGGCGGCGTCAACACGCCGCTGAATTCGGCAGGGCAGCTCGTGGGCGGAATCAGCGGCTGGGGCGACCGGACCTCGGGCGGAAACTACGGCTCGGGCGGGGGCCTTTCGGCGTACTTCACCCTGCCGTCGTATCAAAAGGGCGCGGCCGGAATTACCGGGCCCAATCGCAACGTGCCGGATATCGCACTCGATGCGGACGTGCTGACGGGCGTCGACGTGCTGTTTTATGCGAACCCGGTGTTCGACGCCGAATTTTATGAACCGGTAGGCGGCACGAGCGTGGCGGCGCCGGAAGCTGCTGCGATGTGGGCGCTCGTGCTGCAGGCATGCAAGAGCAGCGCGAGTTGCGCGACGGCGAGTGGACCCGTGCGGTACCGCTTGGGCAACCCCAATAACTTTTTCTATGCGATCTATGCAAATTCGACGCAGTACGCGTCGGCCTTTTACGACGTCGTTTACGGCGACAACGCGACGGTATGCACCACGCCGCCGCCGCACACGATGCCGGGCCTACGGAAGCCGCAAGTGAGCGCGACGGCGACGGCTTCGGCCTGCCCCAATCCCCTCAACTCGGGCTACGCAGCCGGCACCGGGTACGATCCCGTGACCGGCATCGGCGTGCCCTATGCTCGCGCGCTCATCAAAGCAGTGGTAGGAATCTGATGCAACGTCGAACGCTTTCGATCGCCGGACTCTTGGTGGCTACGCTGTGCGCGTGCAGCGGCGGGAGCTCGAATTTGAGCGGATCCCCGGTTCCCACGACCACCGCGACGCCGGCGCCTTCGCCTACTTCGAGCGCGAAGCCGGCGAGCACGCCGAGCGCGAGCCCGGGGGTCACGCCGAGTCCGAACGCGACCATGGCGCCGAGCCCCGCGCCGACGGTGCAAGCCGAAGATGTTGCTTTCGTCGTTACCGTGCCGGCGCCGGCAACGCTCTCGCCCGCGGCGCGTGCGCGCCGCCTCGATGTGTCTGCGAGCGCGCAATCCGTGACGGTAGCGCTCGGTTCGACGATTCTTGCAACGGGAAACGTCGCGCCCGGCTCGAGCTCGTGTGCCGCTGCGGGCGCTACGCGCGCGTGCACGCTCGGCGCGAATGCGCCCGCCGGCAGCGACGCGTTCACGCTCACTGCGTACGATCAACCGAACGGCGCCGGTAACGTCTTGGCTACGGGCAGCGTCAGCGCGACCGTGCCGCCCGCGGGCTCCACCCCGGCGAGGGTCGACGTCGTCTTGAGTGGAACGATCGCAACGCTCGCGCTTGCAATCGTCAACGCGTTTCCGCCGGTCGGCACTGCGACGACGACGCCCGTGCTCGTTACGGCGTACGATGCCGATGGAAATACGATCATCGGGTCGTACACCTCGCCGATCGCACTGAGCGACGCCGATACGACGGGCGCGACGAAACTATCGGCGACGTCCCTTGGAAGTTCGGCGAGTAGCGCCGCGCTGACGTATTCGGGATTGGTCCCGTATCTCTCCACGACGATCACGGCGTCGTTCGGCGGCGTATCGAGCGTGTCGCAGGCCTTCGCACCGACACCCGCGTTCCTGACGTCGTGGCAAGTTCCGAGCCCGACCAACCCGAGGTATCGAAACGTTAGCGTGGCCGATATGGTGCTCGGACCGGACGGCAACATGTGGGCGGTGGCCAATTCTTTGGCCGAGGTCTTCAAGGTCACACCGTCCGGCGCGATGACGGAATATCCCCTGTCCAACCCCGATGCGTATCTCGAACGCATTACCGTCGGTGCGGACGGGGATCTGTGGTTTGCGGAAAACGCCAATAACGCGATCGGCAAAATCGCGCCGTCGACCGGCACTATCACCACGTATCCGCTCCCGCTCGGAGCGGCAATGCAAGCGGAGCCCGATTGCGTTATCGAGGGTTCCGACGGCCGCGTCTGGTTCTGGGACGAAAACAACGGCATCCTCGGTGCGATCACGACGGGCGGCACGGTCACCGAATATCCCGGCGCGCTGCCCTCGACCGCGTACGTCGCCGGCATCACTTCGGGAGCGGACGGCAACATCTGGGCCGCCGATGGAAACGTCAACGCGATCGACAAAGTCTCGACCGCCGGCGTCCTGCTCGGCACGTATCCTATCCCGACGCCCAACGCATCGGTGTTCTACCTCGCACCCGGACCCGATGGCAACGTATGGTTCACCGAGTTCAATACTTCGAAGATCGGACGCGTTACGCCGGGCGGGTCGATGGCGGAATGGGTTACGCCGACCGGCGCCTCCGGACCGTACCAGATCGTCCCCGGGCCCGACGGCCGGATGTGGTACGGCGAAATGGGCGCCGAGGTCGGCCTCGGGAAAATCGGTTACATCTCACTTGATGGCTCGCAGTCGCGCGACTTTCTGGGCGATGGCAGGCACCTTCGCTCGCTCGCGTTCGACCCAAAGAAAAAGCTTTGGTACGTCGGCGGCTGGGTGGACGAAGAACAAGAGTTCGGCACGTTCGGTTATTGAACGCACGAGAAATTCAGCCGGCAGTAAGCGCGAGCGTTTCGCCGAGGCCGGCGGCGCGTCTGCGAATGGGTGCACCGCCGTACATCGTGATGAGCTCGCGCGCCCGGCGCAATGCTCGCCGGGCGGCGAGCGCGCGGCCGTTGCGGAAAAGTGCTTCAGCCGAAACGACCAGCGCCTCCGCGGATGCCGGCAACATCGAGGTTCGCTCGAGTTCGCACGCCACGTCGGCCGACGACGATGCCGCCGATTCGTACTCGCCGGCGGCGAGCGAAATCGACGCCTCGCCAAGGCGCGTCAGAAGCTCCGCGCGGCGGAAGAGCGGCGAGCGGGCGCGGAGGACTTCGATCCCCTCGAGCACGCTTTCCGTAGACGCATGCGCGAGCAGCGCGGGAACCGTCTTCGCGTAGAGCGTCGCAAAGTCGTCGAAGCCGCAGGCGTCCCGGCCTATCGCCAAGCCGAAACGGATATAATCGATGGCCCGTTGCCGATCGTTCGCCATAAGGGCGACGCCGAGCTCGACGGATGACGTAGCGATTGGGGACATCACGTTGTGCACGTCCGCGACGTCGAGCGCGTCGTGCAACTCCGTCGTCGCACGGGACAGGTCGCCGTCCCGTTGCAGCGCGAGACTTCCGCGCAATCGATGGTGAATACTCGACACGTGCTGCACCTCCGAACGGGCCGCGATGCGTTCGCTGCGGCGCGTGTATTCCGCTGCGGCGGCCCAGTCGCCGGCATCGATCGCCATCAACGCGCCCGAATTGAGCAGGATGCCGAAGAGCGTCACGTCCCGGCCATACATCGCGCGTTCGTCCCCGCCCTCGCGCACGACGCGTTCGACGCGAGCGCGCGCGGCCGTGAGGTTGGCCTGCATCCAGTCGAGCGATGCTTCGCAGATCGCCGTCCGCAAGGCCGTCGCGCGGCGCAAATGCGGATGCTCCGGCCGCTCGCCGATCGCGCGTAACGCGTCGATCGCTTCCTGCGATTTGCGGACGTTTCCGAAAAAACGGGCCGCCTCCGAGGCGACAGTTAAGATTTCCGCCTCGCGAGGATCGCCGCGCATGTCGGCGAGTGCGCGTACGCTCTCGCGCCACACCAAATCGTACTTCCCCTGCTCGCGCAAGGTCTTGATGTAGAGCAGCCGTACGTCTCGCGGTTCCGTTGTGGCGGGAACGGCGATGGCGTGCACCTCGCGCAGAGCCCCGGCAAAGGCAAGAAGCGCTGCCCGCCGGTCCCGATAGAACTGTCGCCGCGAAAGGCCGAGAGTCGCGGCCGTGCGCTCGTGTGGGGCACGCTGCACGTCGCACTGCAAAAGGATCGTGTGGAGGCGCGCGCGCCGTTCGCTCGCAGCATCCGCGCGCGAACCCGGATCGAGCCATTCGAGCGCGCGCAAGACGTGAGCGCGTAACCGGTCGTGGCTCAGACGAACGTCAAGATGAGCCAGAAGGGGATTCGATCGCAGCGCGCGCTCGTCGTCCATCAGTTGGAGGGCTTTGCGCGCGTTGACTATGAGGTCGCGCTCAGTCACGCCCCTGATGATTCAGCATGGGGCGGACTTGCTCCCGGATGCCCCGCCCGGTCGCCCCTAAAGCTGCGCCGGCATACGTGTTCGTTGCTAGGGCCCCTTGCACGGTAAAGCTGGATCTGCTCGCTCGATCTCATCGACGTCGTCTTCGATCGCCGGCCGCGCCATTTTTTGTTAAGTTTAGAGTTATCTTCACGGGGCGCGTCCAATAGGGCGGGGCATGCGATGCTTCCGAGCGACGCCATTTCTGCTCGTCACTTTCATCGCGGTCAGCCTGCCGGCCGGTGCGCAGATGCAGGCCGCGAGAGAAGCGCGTATCCGATGACCCCGTCAATCGTCCGCGGGGCCGTTCTTGCAGTCGCCGTCGCCATGGCGATCGGGCCTGCTCCGGTTCATGCGGGTTTGTTTTTCGAACAATTAAACCAGATGGAAGTTCAGCGGATCGCAAATGAGAACGTACGCCACCAAGCGGTGATGAAGGAGCTCGAGTTGGAGCGTCAGATGGCCGAAAAAAAGTTGACGGACCAGCTGAAGATTTGCACGACCGCGAAGTGCAAAGCGGCGCAACGGGCCGATAACCTCCGAACGCAAAACCAGCTGGACGTGCAAGAAGAACACGAAAACGCCGCTCACGCGGCGAAGATCGCGCAAATTAAAGCTGACTTTGCAGCAGAAGAAAAAGCCGCTGGGGCTGCGCCGCAGCCTACAAAATAGACCGGGCAGCCGCGGTCTCGGTGCTTTCGGGGGTCGCTGAGCGAGATGTCGGACGTTGACGATTTGGTTCGGGCACAGGTCGCCGAGGCGCTAAGTCGGGCGAACATCGGACGAGTGCAGCGGATGGCGGCCGCGACGAAGCGCGACATCACGCACGTCTTCGAAGAATGGTTCCAGCTCGGTGGGCCGCGGCGACCCGAGGCTCGCGACGAAAGCGAGAACCAAAAAGCGCAGGATGATCCGGCCGCCGTTGAAGCGGCCGTTCAAGCGTTCACGCTTTGGAGCGATGGTTTTAACGTCACATTTCGCGTCGCCATTGAGTATGGGACGTTCCTTCCGCACATTACGGCCACTGCGTCGTTCAAGGACACGATGCATTGGAAGATCGAAGCCGTTCGCGTCTTTTGGGGCGAGGAAGTCCGAATCGAGATAGACCACTTGACGCTCAGGGTCAAATTTGATGAAGCCGCGCGATTTTGCGAGTATTTGACCTTCGATCTCTAGGTAGCTGCGCCGCACAAGTACTCGCCCAAAGCGAGCGCATTTGCCGTAGCGTTCCGCGCGGCGCTCGAAGGGCGGCGCGGGCATCGAGCGCCAGTCCTACTTTGCATGCGCAGGGGGCCGAAGCACGATGTTTAAAAACTGCGTGCCGTCTTGCCGCGGCTCGATGCCTTTTTATCCCGGGAAGATCGTCATATGAAGTACGCACACGCGGCGCGGCCTTTTTTTGCTAGTCTCCTGACCCTCGGTATCGCTAGTTGCGGTGCCGGTACTGCGACAGGCCCGTCGGTCGGCGTTTCGGGGGGCAGCGGCGCCGCGAGCGCAGCGCCGGCTCCCGGCACGTCGTCGTTACCTGGCGGAGTGAGAACGCCGGTTCCCGGCTCTTCGGCGACTCCGGTCCCGGCACCGGCGCCGACTGCTACGCCGGCCGGCAGCGGCACGCTCGCCACGATTCCGTTCCCGCCGTCGCCGGATCCGGACACCTTCTACGCGCAGCCGAGTCCCTTTCCGAACGAACCGCCGGGTACGATCCTCAACTCCCGCATGGTAACCTACGCGCCCGATGGGGTGACGATGAGCAATGCTGCATGGCAGCTAAAATTCGTTTCTCGCGACCAGAACGGCTTTCCGATCGCGGCCGTCGCCACCGTGGTCAAACCGCTCGTCGCTCCATCCGGCCCGCCCAACTTGTTCCTGGAAGCGTTTGCCGAAGATTCACTCGGCGATCAATGCGCTCCATCGCACGCCGTTACCGGAAGCACCGCCGACACGAACGCGAATCTCGAAAACGCCGTACCATTGACGGGGCTCACGAGCCAGAGTTGGACCGTCGTCTATCCTGATTTCGAAGGCCCGTACTCGGAGTATTCCGTCAACCCTCTTGGTGGACACATCACCCTCGATAGCATCCGAGCAGCCGAGCAGTTCAGCCCGCTCGGGCTCAACGCGAAAACTTCCGTCGCATTAAACGGCTATTCGGGAGGTGCCGAGGCCGTCTCGTGGGCTGCGACGCTCCAGCACTCCTACGCGCCAAATCTCAACATCGTTGGAATTTCCTCGGGCGGTACGCCGGCCGACCTACAGGGCATCACGACCAACATCGACACAAACACGGTTGCCAATGCGGCGTTCTTCGACATCATCTTCATGTCCGGCGTCGGCGTCAACCGAGGCTATCCGCAGTTCGCAACCCCGATATTGAACGCAAAGGGCGTCGCCGCGGCGGAGGCGATGGTTAACGGGTGCACCGGAGACGACTCCAACGGATCGTCGGGGCCCACCGGGACCTTCCCCGACTACATCACCACACTGACCGCCCCCGCGACGCTCGCGGTGTACCAGCTCGACGGTCTGCCGCAAGCCGGCGAACCGCCGGTGACGGACATGTTCGTCTATCATTCGCAGACCGACGAACTGATCCCGATTGCCGGTGCCGATGCGATGGTGAAGGCATGGTGTGCCGAAGGCGCCCACATCGCGTACTACCGGGCGCTCTCAGGCGATCACATCAGCACGGAAGCTATAAATGCGCCCTTCGTAATCGCCTACTTGAATGCAAGCTTCAGCGGAACGACGCCGGTCTACGCGCCGACGACGTCGGTCTGTAACTAATCTGAGCGGTGATCTAAAGCAATTCGCAACGGTCGACCTTAGGCAGGGAGCCTTTGGCGTCGATACGTTGGAGGATGACCGTCAACGTCACCCTCCTCGTATACGCAATCCCGGTCGTCGCGATCTTGGTCGCCATTATGCGGCTGGTCGTGGGCCGGATGCTCGCACGCGCTCCGATCTCGCCCGGGCCCCCGGTCGCGAAGAACCGGTGGCAGCAGAACCCCGTGCCCGGCATCGTCTTCGGTGTGGCGGGTCTGGGAATCGGCGCGTTCATGTTTACCTCTGCCGATGCAGATCAGCGGGTATACGCTGCTGAACCCAGCTGCACACAAGGGTTTGCCGCACCCATCGGAGGCGCAGGCATCTGCCGGCTCGCTTCCATGCGGATCGCCCGGTGGTATTGGAGCGGAGGCCGCCACTCTCGTCGACATCTGGTACTTTCCGATGTGAACGGCCAAGGCGGCGACGTGACCTACGGGCGCGATCTCCGCGGTAGCGTCTGGCGTGGCATCTACAATGATGACGATCGTGCTGCGACCGTGCAGCTCTTTAAGAGCGACATCGTGCTTATCGAGACGAGATCCGGGCTTGCCGCGACGGACCTCGAGCCAAGGGCGCGAGTAGACCTGTGGGCGCTTTTCGGAATCTGCGCGGGCTTCCTCGGGATGGTGTCCGCGCTCCGGGCATGCTGGCTACGCGGCCCCCTGGTAAACGCTCGGGCATAAGCGATCTCTCTGTCGCCACACCCGAACTGCAACGCCTGCGGCGCACAGCGCAACGAGCGCGCTTACGAGAGCTCGTCAATGCACCGGCTCAGGTTTCTTCGAAGACGCGGCGTACGATCGAGAGCGCTGTGTTTGCGATCGGCCAGCCGGTGTAGAACGCAAGTTACGCCGTTTTCGATCGCCCGCCTGAGATGAAAGGGCAGCTCGTTGATGCGGTTCAGCGATATCAGGCTCGCTACAGTGCAGGCATTACAGGTCGTGGTTTTCGTGGGCGCGACGAAGCGCCGTATCGACGTGTGCGATGATGCGACGAGCATCGTGCAGCATGCTTCGCCCCGCAGCCGTGAGCGCAACACGATGATGCGTACGAGCGAAAAGGGCGATCCCGATATCTCGCTCTAGGCCGGTGATGAGCCGGCTCAGCGGTGACTGACACATCTTGAGACGCTCGGCGGCCCTGCCATAATGCAATTCTTCCGCCAAAACCACGAATGCGCGAAAGCGGCGCAGATCGGGAATCATGGTTGCTGCTCGGATCGCACTTCGTAGCCGTTACGAAGCAAGACGATTCGCATTGCCTCCTCGGCCTCCGCGTCGGAATGAAGCCCGTGCCTGTACGCGGAGTCGGCGATCGAACTGCCCATCAAGAAGTCGAGCAAAATCGATGTCCCCAGTAGCTCCGCTTTCGTCGCGAACGTGCGAGCTAGATGCAAACAGGGGGTACCGTGGCTATGATGATTCCAGGGCAAAACAGAGGACTGGCGAGGGCCGTCGCGACAGTCGATTTCGAGGGAGATACGAGCATCAATGCGACTAAGAATGCGGTGAACAATTGGGCGCTCTCCTTAAAAGATGACCGCTCAAAAATAAACGAGCCGCTCGCTGCGGCTCGTATCAAGGTTGACTATGCGCTCCGTTGTGAGAGCTAGGAGAATACGCCGCGCTCTCGAGCGATGGCAACCGCCTCAGAAGCATGGGAGGCTTCGAGTTTTGACAAAATCGATCGGGTATGATTGTAGACGGTATTCACGCTGCGGTCGGTAGCTCGGGCGATTTTTCCGGCGCTCCAACCATCGGCAAGGTGCTTAAGGACCTCAAATTCAGCCGGCGTTAAGCGCGCGGGGATCGCTGCGCTTCTCCTCTGCTGGGCGGCCATAGAGAAGACTCGCGCGATACCCCTCTGAGGTCGCGGGAAATCGGACCACCGAGATCGCCGGATCAGCATCGGTATGCGGCCCATCTCGTGACTCGTCTGCGCTTCGGCCACCGCGACCGTGCGGTCGGCGCGGACGTCATCCCCAATCAATACGCAAGCTGCTGCGACGCAAACGCGGGTAAGGCGCCGATAATACTTCTCGTACGCGCGGTCGTGCCTAAGCGCGCGGCCGAGATGGGAAATGGCTTCACGAATGTGCCGGCGTGCCTCATCGTCGTCGAAAGCTGCGGCTCGAGACACGGCGATGAGCGCGGAGCAGATCGCCCATTCGCCGCGGCTCCGATCATGGGTGGCTTGTAGTACCTGCAGCAGCGTGCGCATCGCCGTAAGATCGCTCGAACCGCGGACGAGCGCGTACGACAACGCGAACGCGAAATGCTCGGAATATTGCTGCGGCAGCCGCCGCTCTTGGATCGTTCGCTCGAGTGAGCCGATTCGTTCCCGATCGTCAAATTGAACGGCCAGTTCGTATTCTGCGACCAGCGCCAATTGCTCGAACGAGCGATCCCGCGAACGCACGGCCGCCGCATGCCAAAGCCGCGCGAACCGGTCGGCCTGCTCGAAATCGCTGGTCACGTCATGGTGGACGTTGTACGCGATGGAATAACCCGCTGCGGCACTCCTCCACGCGCCAACGCTCTCGCAAAGGGTAGCGCTCGCGAGGGCGAGCTCGACGGCGTCACCGTGCTTGTGCAGGTAGAAAGCGGCGAGTGCAAGCCGCTGAAGGATCCGAAAGCGAACGATGTCGTCACTTTCATCTTCGAGTTCCTGATGCGCTGCGGCTACCTCGCGCGCCGCAGATTCGTCATGTCCCGCACTCGCCGCCACCAAAGCGCGGAAAGCGTGAGCCGAACCTCGCCAGCCTTCATCCTCCAAAATGTCACACAGAGCCGCGACGGCCGGTATCTCTTCCCGTGACACGAGGATAGGAGCTAAAATATCGGCAATGACGGCGCGCTCGACGCCGGTTGCTAACCGCAGCTGACCGCGCAGAAGCCGCCTCGCACCCTCGACGTTCCCGTCATATTGAGCGATGACGGCTTTGAGCAACATTCGAGCCGGACCAGCCGTATGCGCGAGTTGGGCTTCGATTTCGTCGCGACTGCCGACTGCGGCAAGGTGGTAGGCGCTCAACATTCGTCGGCACCTCCGTGGCTCGACTACTTTTGTTCCGCCGGCCTTTCGCGAACGTACGTATTTCTACATTTTGCAAACCGGCAGCGCATCAAGAATCGCCTCGTTGAGACCGATTCGGTCTTGGCGGACCATTTCTGCAACCAGCGATCACGTGGCTACTGTCAGGCGGATAATGAGAATCCCTACGCCCGCACGCGCATTCAGCCGGTATTAGTTCCTATTCCACTGCGCAGCGTCGAATGGACATATCGGTCCGTGTGGTCTATGCTGGCTCACACGAAACGCATTCTTAGGATACTTGAGGTCCTTCGCAGGGATCGTCGCGTCGACAACCCAGGCCGGGTTTCACGTGATCTTCGAGAGCAGCCGCGCCGATGACCGAATTTGATTCACCCGAGTCCGTGCGCAACGACGTCGATCCACTCGATCAATATCGCCGTCTCGACGGAATATTGACCGACTATGCGATCTTCGCGCTGTCCGCGGACGGACGATTCGTGGCATGGAATTCAGGCGCAACACAAACGTTCGGATATTCGGAAGAAGAAGTTCTCGGGCATTACTATGCCCTGCTTTTTACCGGCGAGGACGCCGCAGACGGGCGCCCGGAAGCGGAGTTAGCGGCGTCGTTAACGGACGGAAGCCGGCCCATCGAGGGCTGGCACGTCCGCAAAGACGGTAGCCGTTTCTGGTGCGTAGACACCGTTCGACCGCTGCGCGACGCAAACGGTGCGGTTACGGGCTTCATAAAGCTCGTGCGAGATGCGACGGATCGCAGCATTTCCTCGAAGAGCTTGCGCGAGAGTGAAGAACGCCTCCGTCTCCTCATTGAGGGGGTCACCGACTACGCCATCTTCTCACTCGATGTCGACGGCACCATCCTGCTCTGGAATTCCGGCGCCGAACATGTTTTTGGCTACGCAGAGGCAGAGGTCGTCGGCAAGCACTTCTCGCTCATTTACACCCCCGAGGCGATCGATGCGGGGATACCCGTTAGCGAAATAGCCATGGCCGCTAAACACGGAATCGCATCCGACGAAGCTTGGCACGTGCGCCGGGGCGGAGAGCTCTTCTTCGCGAGCGGCGAAATGACGCGCCTCAAACCACACGCCGATGGAAAGCCTCGCGGGTATGTGAAGATCGCTCACGACATTACGACGCGCATCGAGGAGTTTGAAAGCGTCAGGCGGCAAGCTTTCTACGATTCGCTTACGCAGTTGCCGAACCGGGCGTCCTTTAGCGACCTCTTACGGCGATCTCTCAATCACGCGAAGGAGCACCCCGAGACCCGGTTCGCCGTCATCTTCATCGATCTCGACCACTTTAAGGATATCAAGCACAGTTTAGGACACGTGATGGCGGACGGGTTGCTCGTCCAGGTCGCGCGCATCCTCGAACGATGCGTGCGGCCGAGCGATGTCATCGCACGCTTGGGCGGCGACGTCTTCGCGATCCTCCTCCGTGAAATCGTGGGCGCAGCCGAGGCAACGCGTATCGCCGAGCGTGTCCAAGCGGAACTCGAACATTCGATTTGTGTCGACGGATTCGAAATATATACCACGGCGAGCATGGGAATCCTCATCGGCTCATCCGATAACGACGATGCCGAGCAGGCCCTACGGGATGCCGATACCGCTATGCACGAAGCGAAAATGCGCGGTCGCGCCCGGCACGTGACGTTCGACCGCGAGATGCGCGGCCGCGCCACTCGGCTCCTCAATCTGCAGATGGATCTCCGGCGAGCGATCGCGCGGCACGAATTCTTCAATGAATACCAACCGATCGTTTCGCTCGGGGAATCGCGAGTGGTCGGCTTCGAAGCGCTCGTACGCTGGCGACACCCGGAGCGCGGCATAGTACCGCCCGCCGAGTTCATTGCCGAAGCCGAGTCCATCGGCATGATCATAGGCATCGATCGCTGGGTTCTTCACGAAGCGTGCAAGCAGATCCGCGCCTGGCAATTAGAATTCGACGACGACACATTAACGATGAGCGTCAACCTTTCGAGCAAAAATTTTGCGCTCCAGAATCTGGTGGGAGAGATACAAGACGCGTTGCTACTCCACGATTTAAGCGCGAGAAGCCTCAAATTGGAAGTCACCGAAACTGTCATCATGGAAGACTTCGAGGCGACGGCGATCACGGCGACTAAGCTCAACAAGCTGGGCGTCGAGCTGTACATCGACGATTTTGGAACCGGCTATTCCTCGCTAAGCCGGTTGACGCGGCTTCCTTTGCACGTTCTGAAAGTAGACCGCTCTTTCGTAAATCAGGTCTCACTGGACCCGCGCCGCGTGGAGATCGCGCGGACCATCGTGACCCTGGCGCACAACCTCGGCCTCGTTGCCTTGGCGGAAGGGATCGAAACCGAGGCGCAGCTCACGACGCTCCGGGCTCTGGGGTGCGAATTTGGGCAGGGTTACTGGTTCTCGCGACCGGTTGCTCCAGATGTCGCGCGGCATCTCATCGGGCAGCGCCTACCCGTCGGCTGAATTTGAACTGCGCTTCGTTCAGGTCAGCGGGCTCTCGTACGCGTCGCCTTCGATTTGTATGAGAATCCGCTCGGCCATCGTGCGCATGACTTCGATCGCGAAGGCCGGATTATTCTGGACGAGTTCGGTAAAGCGAAGGACGTCTATTGGGACGATCTTGACATCGGTCACGGCCCTCGCCGTGGTGGTTCGCGGTAGGCAATCGCACAGCGCCATCTCACCGAACACCTGGCCGAGTCTCGCGGAGGTTACTTCTCCGCCGGTACCCGCTCGGATCTCGACCACGCCTGCGATCACGACGAACATCCCGTCGCCCGGATCGCCTACATCGTAGATGATCTCCCCCGCTGCAAACGATCGGACCGATAGGTCGTCGCGAAATGCATCGAGATGGGTCGATGCAGCGGCCGGCGGCGCGGAAAGCAGTTCGGCGATCGGTGCTTGACTCGAACCAGGCAAGTCGCCGAGTATCTCGCCTAGCGACCGCATGACGCTAACCGCGAACGAGGGTGCATACCGGACCAAATATCCGAATCTCGCCCGATCGACCGGCGCGAGCGTACCGTCAGTTTTCGCCGTAACGTTCCCATGGCGCGGTCCAAAGCCCAGCAGCGCCAACTCGCCGAAAATATCGCCCTTGGCCAGCGTCGCAATCGGTCGCCCGTGCGACGTGAGCGCGAACTCGCCATCGATTACGACGAACATTTCCTCGCCGCCGTCGCCCTCGGTAAAGATGACCTCACCAGCGGGGACGCGGCGAGCGGCCGGATCGAGTTCGAAGAGTCGATGGAGTCCCCTTGCCTCGGATGCATCGCGACCGTCGACGAGGCCCTGGTCGAAGGCGCGTTCGATCGTCTCGAGATTCGCGAAGCCGAGGATCGGGAGCGGAATGGAAACGCTCGGCCCGATCGTGCGGATGCGCACGAAGCGTTTTCCCGGCGCGGCGCCTCGGAGTACGGCTTCGTTGACTCGCCGCGTGAGTTTGAGATCGAGTTCGAGGACCTGCTGTTGCATGATATCCTGCGCCACGAGCGCGATCGATCCGAGATCGTCGATGCGGTGGTCGCGCTCGCGCAGCGCGACATGGTCCGCGATAACGACCGTAATCTCGTCGGCACCCGCATCGATCGCCTGACGGATGGGCGTGTTATTGCCGATTCCGCCGTCCATGTAGTCGCATTCGACGCCCTCGCGATCGGTGAGCCGTACTTTTGGAAACGCAAGCGGAATAGCGGCGGACGCGAGGATAGCGCGGAGGTAATTGTCGCTGTCGAGTTTCACGCCCGTCGCTTCGCGCTCTGCGAAGGTTCGCTCGAACTCCTCGCAGCCGCTCGGGAAGGAGTAGAAGGCTTCGGGCCTGGCTCGCGTCAGGTTGGTGACGCCGACGATAAGCGTTCGTTTGAGCCGTTCGTGCTCGAGTACCATGCTCAGCATCGCGACCAGTGGTGCGGGGTCGAGCAGATGCGTCATCCGCCGCAGCAGCCGAGGATGGGCGAGGCGAAGCGCGCCGGCGGCGCGCGCGAAATCCGCGGCAAACTCGCGCACCGAACGGCGTCCCGGCTTGCCTCGGCGGCGCAGCACCGTTAGAATTTCTTCGATCGGTGAAGCACCACGGATGACCGCGCGCTCGGGTACACCGCGCCAGAGCGTCCGCATCCGATCGGTGGCATCTTGCGCCGCGACCGCGGCATTGATCGCGCCGATCGAGGTGCCGCAAAAAATGTCGAACTCTTCCCGCTCGCACAAGGCCGTCACGACGCCCGCTTCGTAAGCACCGCGCGCGCCGCCGCCGCTGAGTACCAGCGCGCGTCGAGGCGATCCACTTTGCGAGCTCGACATCACGCGTGATTATTATCGCACCGGCGGCAACCTGCAAGGGTTAGGTTGGGACGAGATCCCGGCACCATCGCTCCCAATGCGTCCTGCGACGATGAGGCCGAAGCGGCTGGAGCAGGGGCCGGTTCAACGCCTCTCGCGACGGCTTGACGTCCTTTGCAGTGTTTGATAATATATATGTTATATAACATGTCGGTAATGTACGGAGATCCCAAGCAGCTCGACGCCACCTTCTTTGCGCTTTCCGATCCCACGCGGCGCGCGATCTTGAGCCGATTGGCGAACGGCGAAGCCTCGGTCGCAGAGCTGACGGCACCGTTCGGGATCAGTCAGCCGGCTATCTCACGGCATCTCAAGGTGTTGGAGAATGCCGGCCTGATCTGCCGGGGCCGTGACGCGCAGCGCCGGCCGGCTCGTCTAGAGGCCCAGCCCCTAAACGAAGCTAGCGCTTGGATAGAACGATATCGCGAACTGTGGGAGCACACGTATGAGCGCCTCGATACCTTTCTAGCCCACGAGCTGAAGGCGGCCGGCGATGGAGCACAAGAGCGAGGTCGATAGGCCTCAGCATAAGGAGACGGGTCATGCCCCAAACTGTTGATATAGCCACCCCATCGGATGTAGAGATACAAGTCACGCGAGCGTTTGATGCGCCTGCGCAACTCGTATTTGACTACCATACGAAACCCGAGTACGTGCAAAAGTGGCTGCTGGGCCCGCCGGGTTGGAGCATGCCGATCTGCGAGATCGAGCTTACCGTCGGAGGCCGCTACCAGTATGTGTGGCGGAACGACGCCAATGAGTCGGAGTTTGGTGCTCGCGGCGAATACCTTGAAATCGTCGCGCCCGAGCGCATCGTCCATAGCGAGCGGATGGATGGTGTCCAGGGTGAAGCGCTGTGCACGCTAACGTTCGTTCAGAACGGTGCGCGGACGACGCTCACGACGACTATTCGGTTTGGATCGAAAGAGGCTCGCGATCAAGCGCTGCAATCCGGGATGACCGATGGAATGTCCGCCAGCTACACGCGCCTCGAAGCGGTCATGAATGAGAAAAGCATCGCGAAGAGGCTCTAAAGCAGCGCCACTAGGGCACTGATACTCGCAACAGGAGAGGTTGCTATGAATAAGCACGCGTTCACGTCGGTCGACGAGTACATTGCTGACCAGCCCGAAGCCGTGCGTGGCATACTCGGGCGCGTGAGGAGCGCCGTCCGCAAAGCGCTGCCGGAAGCGCAAGAAGGCATCTCGTACAAAATGCCTGCGTACAAGGTGCACGATGCCGTCGTAATCCACTTCGCCGTGTGGAAGAAGCACTACTCACTCTACCTCGCAAGCGAGAGCGTCGCTCGGGCATTTAAGGACGACCTTGCCCCGTATGCAGTGAAGAAGGGCACCGTCAGCTTTCCACTCTCGAAGCCCGTGCCCGTGAAGCTCATCGAACGGATCGCGAGATTCCGCGCGAAGGAAATCGCCGCGCGCACTACCTGACGGCTAACGTCCGCGAAGGACTTCCTATCCGGAGGGATGCTCGACTAAGTCCGGATTTGCGCAGCCGAGGCCGATCTGCTTGCGAAGCGCCGCGAAGACGCTCGGAGGAATGGCTGCGATATGAGCGGATTGCCAGTGCGCGCGATGGATGAAGTAGACGTCCGTCGTGCCCTTGCCGGCGATGTCGGCTCTAGCGAACGTACCGACGACCGCGATGTCCTCGATCCACGTGCGGTCGAAATGATATTCATAAATATCGGCCACGATGAGACGCTCGATCGCTGCGGTGTCGGCGACGTTGCCGCAATATGCTGCGCGCGCGGGGACGGGCGAGAACCCGAGCGTGCATGCGAACGTGAAAGCGATGGGAGCGATCTTGCGAAGGTTGCTCACGGGTACCTCGCGGCGCAAGAGAAACGTCGGTGAATATTGAACGTTAGGTGAGCTAGCTTCGTCTCGCTCGATCCGATTCATTCGTTCTGGAGGGCGCATCTTTCGATGGTTCGCACTCGCACTTGGCGCTCGCCGATCGCGTCGGTCTTCGTGGTCGCAGTCGCCTTCGTCTTATGCATGCCGTTTGAAGTAACTGCTTTGGGTTCGGACGTCCCGGCCGGCGTCTATGCGAAGTTGGCAGGCGATCAGGACCTTGAGAATTGCGCGAGCGATGCCAACATGAGTGCACTCGCTTACGTGACCAAGTATTACGCGGTGAGTCCTCTGCGGCTCACGAGCGGCACTACCGTCTATATGGCTTCGTATTTCGCTCCAAAAAAAGCAGGTTGCGTCGGTAAAGAACTCGTTGTGCTCGCCGGCTCGGGCCCGGGCGCCCCGTACCACTACGCCTTCGTCGGCGCAGCCGATGAGAAGAAGGCGTTTCATACCGACGGCACGGCAGTCTTCATGACGCCTGATGAAACTGCGAAAGTTCGGGACCGGCGGACATGGACGTTCGACGGAACGGACTATAAAGAATCGGTCGTGCGAATCTATCTGCCTACGGGGGAGACGAAGGCGTATTACGTTCTCGTGCAGTTCGCGCCCGGAGCCTCGTCAGCGACCGTGACCGGTAAAATCTATATCACCTTCAAAGATCACTATCTACTACGCGCTCAAGCCGGTCAGACGATGACGGTCGAGGTCCACGCAACCTCCGGGACGCTCGGCACGATGATGATCTATGATGACTATCCGGATTTCGATGCCAAGCACGGACCCTCGCACGTGGCGAGCGTGAAGTTTAGGTCGTCCGGTTACAAGACGATCGACATCTACGGTGGTGACGACACGCCGGCCACGTATCAGATGACGATCGCGATTCACTAGAAAAAGCACGGCCGCGACATGGCCCGGGATAACCCGATGCCAGGTCGCGGCCGCGCGCGAGATCACGCCAGGTCGTAACGATCGAGGTTCATCACCTTGGTCCAAGCCGCCACGAAATCGTTCACGAACTGCTCCTGCGCGTCGCTGCATCCATAGACTTCCGCAAGCGCTCGCAGTTGCGAGTTCGAACCGAAGACGAGGTCGACGATCGTTCCCGTCCATTTGTGCTCGCCGGTTGCGCGATCCTGACCTTCGAGCAAGCCTTGCGTGGCGGAGGGCTGCCACTTCGTGTTCATGTTCAGCAGATTGACGAAGAAATCGTTCGTCAACGTTCCCGCCCGATCGGTGAACACGCCGAATTCGGACTGCCCAAAATTCGCGCCCAGGGAGCGCAAGCCGCCGACCAGGACCGTCATTTCCGGAGCGGTGAGCGTTAACTGATTCGCTCGATCGATCAGGAGCTCGGCAGCCCAGCCTTCGTATCCCGCGCGAACGTAGTTGCGGAATCCGTCAGCCTGGGGTTCGAGAACCGTGAACGTCGAGGCATCGGTTTGCTCTTGAGACGCGTCCGTGCGCCCCGGCGAGAATGGAACGGCCACGTTATGGCCGGCCCGCTTCGCAGCTTCTTCGATTGCCGCGGAGCCGCCGAGTACGATGAGGTCGGCTAGCGACACTTTCTTTCCGGCGGACTGTGCGCCGTTGAAATTCTTCTGGATCGTTTCCAATTTCTCGAGAATCTGCGCCAGTTCGGCCGGCCGGTTAACTTCCCAGTCCTTTTGCGGTTCGAGGCGAATGCGCGCACCGTTGGCCCCGCCGCGTTTATCACCGCCGCGGAACGTCGACGCCGACGACCATGCGGTCGAGACCAGTTGCGATATGGAAAGCCCGGACCCCAGGATCTCGGCTTTGAGCGCAGCGATGTCCGCATCGTCGATCAATGGATGATCGACCGGCGGCACGGGATCTTGCCAGATCAGCGTCTCTGTGGGAACGAGCGGCCCGAGGTAGCGCGAGAGCGGACCCATGTCGCGATGCGTCAGCTTGTACCACGCACGCGCGAACGCGTCGGCGAACTCGGCCGGGTTCTCGTAGAAGCGCCGCGAGATCTTTTCGTAGCTCGGGTCGATTTTGAGCGAAAGGTCGGTCGTCAGCATCGTGGGCGCGTGGCTCTTCGAGGGATCGTGCGCGTCGGGCACGGTGCCCGCCGCCGCGGAATCTTTGGGCTTCCACTGGTACGCGCCGGCGGGACTCTTCGTGAGTTCCCATTCGTAGTTGAAGAGGTTTTCAAAGAAGTCGTTGTCCCACTTTGCCGGAGCCGTGGTCCACGCGCCTTCGAGGCCGCTCGTGATCGTGTCGGCGCCGTTGCCTTTGCCGTAGGTGGTGACCCAGCCGAAGCCTTGCTCCGCGATCGGGGCTGCCTCGGGTTCGCGACCGACGTACGTATCCGGCGCGGCGCCGTGCGTCTTGCCGAACGTATGGCCGCCGGCAATCAGCGCGACGGTCTCCTCATCGTTCATGGCCATCCGCGCGAAGGTTTCGCGAATATCCCGGGCCGCGAGCGCCGGATCCGGATTTCCGTTGGGACCTTGCGGATTGACGTAGATGAGACCCATCTGAACGTTGGCCAGCGGCTCGTCGAGTTGGCGATCGCCGCTGTAGCGCTCGTCGTCAAGCCACGTCGTTTCGGGACCCCAATACACGGATTCGTCGGGCTCCCACACGTCGGGACGGCCGCCGGCGAAGCCGAACGTTTTGAAGCCCATCGACTCGAGCGCGACGTTGCCGGTGAGAATCATCAAATCCGCCCACGAAAGTTTGCGACCGTACTTCTGTTTGATCGGCCACAGCAAACGCCGCGCTTTATCGAGGTTCGCGTTATCGGGCCAGCTGTTGAGCGGCGCGAAACGCTGCTGCCCGGAGCCTCCACCGCCGCGGCCGTCGGCAATCCGGTACGTGCCCGCGCTATGCCAGGCCATTCGAATGAAGAGCGGCCCGTAATGGCCGTAGTCGGCGGGCCACCAGTCTTGCGACGACGTCATCAAGGCGTGGAGATCGGCGACCACAGCGTGGAGATCGAGGGTCGCGAACTCCTTCGCATAATCGAAGGTTTCGCCCATCGGGTTGGTCAGCGGCGACTGCAGGTTGAGGATCTTGAGGTTAAGCTGCTTAGGCCACCAATCTGCATTCGTCACAGCGCCCGCGATGGCGTGGGGACAGAAGTTGGCCTCGCCGTTGGGGGAGGGGCGCGATGCATCAATTTTTGCCAAGATGGTTTTCCTTCTTATCGTTTTTGCTTGCTTTTACGAGTCGATTCGATGCAGCGTCGTGCACGGATCGATCGAGAAATCGTTCGCCTATGCGAGGTCGCATTTCGATGGGCAGGGGCACGAGCCGCTTCGGCTCAAGAAACCCGAGAAACCTAGTGAAGATGAATTTCACTCTCACACGGTGACGGTAGCACTAGGGCGTTCGCCCGTCAAGGGATTGACACTGAATATGAAACGCACTGTCATTTTTGGAAATTTCTGGTATACTCCTGGCGATGGAGAGCCCAGCCTCGGCGCCCGTGCGCCTTCCTAAGAATTATCAGCTGATTCTCGACGTCGTCCAAGAGAGCGGCCGCGGCCGCCATCTGACGATGAACGACGTCTTCGTGCAGACCTCTGCGCGCCGGCCCGGGATCGGATATTCGACGGTGTACCGGGGGCTCGTCCGGCTGCGCGAACTGGGGCTGATTTCCGAGATCGTGGTTCCTGGAGCCGTTTCAGCGACCTACGAACCGGCCGCCGAACGGCACGCACATTTCCTTTGCACCGGCTGCAGTGCGATCGAAGATGTGGAGTATGCGCTTCCGACGCGCGTACTGCGGAGCGTGGCCGATAAGAGCGGTTTCGATATCGCCGCGGGGACGGTGACGTTCGAAGGGTTGTGCCGGAATTGCCGGGCTCCGGCGGGGGCCTCCTAGCGTTCGAGCAGCTGCCGTTAAAATGGCTCTAAAGCTTGTTTTCCGCGTCATGGCTTGCGCGCTGTTCTTCGTCGTTGTCCCGTCAACGTCGCACGCGCAAGGCCGAGCCGCGCCTGTCGGTGAGGGACGCATCGTGATAGCACAGGTTCAGGGAGCATCGAGCGACGACTCCCTTTCGAGCGAAGAGCGTGAGGCCGGCATCGAGAAACTGCGCCTCGAGATCTCGGCACTCAAAAAACAGCCGGCGTGGTATAGCCCCTACCTCGAGGCCACGCCGTTGATCGCCGTGGTTTTCACACTGATCGGCCTGTGGGCCGGCGCAATCAAATATTTCAATGAGAGCGGGGAATCTCGCTCCATCGACCGGCGGACGCAAATTCGAGCCGATCTCGATCAGATACTTTCGTTTCCTTCCGATGACAAGATCTCATTGGCAAGGGTCGTCTTTCTGTTTCACGATCTGGAGAATTTGACGGCTAGCGACAACGCTGCGAAGGCGAACGTTAGCGTGGTCGTTGAGAAACTGATTGAGAACGATCTCGATTTCGATAAACTCCGGGACCTGAGCTTCGATGTCGCCGCGTTGTTGTATTGGCCCGGCTACGCGCAGCGGCTCCAAGAACGGGGCGGTTCACGCGAGCTGAGATACAAGTACGTTCAGGCGTTTCGCCACTTGTACGAAGAGAACAAAGCGTACGTCTCATCCATCCACTTCGATCGAACGGTAAACGAGTTCGTCGTCAAAGAGTTCACGCCGATCGAGACACAATTTCTGCGCCTCGCTCAGCTGATGACCGGATACGGCCAACATATTCGTTTCATTCCCGACGAGGTGAAGCGCAAAGAGGCTCGCGACGAACTCGCCGCAGCTATCCATAACCCAGGGCTCGTGGAGAACTATTTAAAAACCTAGTTGCTTGCCCTCGATTCCGCCGGCGAGCGTACGATACAGGGAGTAGGCCTGCACCGCCTGGAGGTTCGCTTGTTGCCGTTTCGACGTATCACCGAGTCGCTGCTTGTTGCGAGTCTTCTGACGGCATGCTCCGGCGGAGGTTCGGGCGGCCCCGCTCCCTCCGTTCCGGGCGCCGTACCCACCGCAACCGGATCGAGTGCCGGCCCCACGCCGGGTGTAAGCGCCGCGCCGGCGACAACTCCAACGGCCACGCATGCCCCCGGCTCGCCCAGCGCTTCGCCCATAGTAAGCGCGACGCCGGCCGTAGCGCCAACTGCGAGCGCGGTGCCGACGGCGGCCCCGAGTGCCGCGCCGTCAAGCGTCGCCACGAACGGCCCGGCGCTGACGATTGCTGCAACCTCGAGCCGGCTCGCGATCAGTCCGGATATCTACGGCGTGACGATCTTCTGGAATTCGAGCACGCCGTCGGACCTCGTGACCTTTGCGAAGAACATCGCTCTGCCGGCGAATCGTTATGGCGGCGACGCGACGACGCGCTACAACTGGAACGTCGACTCGTCGAACGCCGGGAGCGACTGGTATTTCATGGCCGGAAACGGCGAGTCGACCGTAACTCCGGGTGCGTCCGTCGATACGGTCGTCAACGGCAACGGAGTCAACGGCACGAAGTCGATCATCACGGTTCCGATTATCGACTACGTCAACGCGAAAGCAGCGACGAATTGCAGCTACCAGAATCCGCCGGTCTCGAATCAAGTCTCGGTGAACGGGAATCCTGCGTATAACCCCTACGTGACGCTGTCGGGTGGCGTGCAATGCGGAAGCGGAAGCAACGCGAGCGGCTACATCAACGATGCCGATCCGCAGGCAACCGACGTTGCGAATTCGCCGAGCCTGCAAGGGCCGTGGATCGCGCATTTCGTTTCGAGATACGGGCCGGGTGCGAGCGGCGGCGTTCCGATCTACGAACTCGATAACGAACCAAACGGATGGATCGCCGTACATCACGACGTCCGGCCGCAAAATATCGGCTACTCCGAACTGCTGAGTAAATCGATCGCAATGGCGAAGGCCATCAAAGCGGCGGATCCCACGGCGCTCGTGCTCGGGCCGGGCGACATCGCTCCGGCCGATGAGAATTGCAATAACGGCAATCCGAGCAACGTTACCAACGGTACGTGCACGAGCAGCGACGATGCGAGCGCGCACGGCAATACGCCCCTCGGCCTTTGGTATCTCCAGCAGTTCGCGGCGCAATCGCCCCGGCTGCTCGACTACTATTCGATGCACTATCCCGGATCGTGCTGCTTCAGCACGAACGGGACGCTCGCCGATATGGTGACCGCGATTCAACGCCACAAGGCCTGGATCGCGCAGGCCTACCCTGGCACCAAGCTCGCATATGACGAGTGGAACCGCGGTACGGGCAACGGTTTTGCGAATGCGCCGGCGACGGCGGACGGCCTTGGCACCATGGGCCAACAGGGTGTCGACCTCGCGAGCTTTTGGGGACTTGGCGATGCGTCGTATCCGAGTGCTTTCGCGTTTCTCATGATGCGCGATTACGACGGTAACGGTAGTGCGTTTGGCGACACGTCCATCTCGGCAAACAGTGCCAATACGGCGGAACTTACCGTCTACGCTGCCCAGCGGAGCACGGATAATGCGGTAACGATTCTGGTCGTCAACTCATCGACGACGGCCTACACGAGCGCGCTCTCCATCGCGGGGATCGTCGATACGCAGCCGGTCTCCGTCTACACCTACGCGTCGACGAATTCAACCGCGATCGTTCACGAACCAAGTTTGCCGGGCGGCGCGACGGTGACCGCGTCGTTGCCGGCGCAGTCGATTACGATGCTCGTCGTGCCGTCCGGTTCGACTCCGCTCAGTACGGCACGCCCGAAGCGTCGCTAGGAGCACGTCTGGCCGCCCCCCGGTGTAGGCGCGCTTAGGCGTACTGCATTTGTTTGAGATCGGCAATCAATCCGGGGCCGGTCGGGTGCCATCCCAGCCGTTCCTGCGTTAACGCACTCGACGCCGGAAGGTCGTGGCCCGCAAAAAAACCGAGCCACCCAAAATGGGCCGGCGCCTCTTCCGCAGACACGCTTACCACCGGCAGGTTCAAGCCTTCACCGATGGCTTCGGCGATTTCGCGAAGCGGCACGCCCTCTTCGGCTACCGCGTGATAGCGGGCTCCCGCAGTTCCCTTTTCGAGCACCAGCCTGTAGAGGTGCACGGCATCGAACCGGTGCGCCGCGGGCCAGCGGTTGAGCCCCTCGCCGACATACGCCGAGACACCCTTTGCGCGAGCGAGCGCGATCAGGTAGGTAATGAGACCTTGTTTTTCGGGGTCGTGCACCTGCGGCAGTCGCATTACCGATACGCGCACGCCCTGCGATGCGAACGGCAAGGCGGTCTGTTCCGAGACGCGGGGCATAGCGGGGTTGGCAGGCGGCTCCATGTCTTCGGTCGCGAGGCGCCCTGGTGCGGCAACGCCCGTCCCGGAGGTGACGATCAGCGGACGGTTGGAACCGGCGAGCGTGGAACCGAGAACCTCGATGGCGCGCGCATCGATCGCACAATTCTCTTGAAATTTAGAGAAGTCGTGGATGAATGCCGTGTGGATGACGCCGTCCGACGTTTCCGCTCCGCGGCGTAGGCTTTCGAGATCTTCAAGGTCGCCGCGATGCACCTCGGCTCCAGCCGCGGCGAGGGCCTTGGCGCCCTCGTCCGAGCGCGCCATGCCGAGCACCTGATGGCCTGCATCAATGAGCTCTTTGGTGAGGGGATAGCCGATGAATCCGGTGGCTCCGGTAACGAAAACTCGCATAGTGAGACTTTCTCGTAATGACAGTGACTGACATAAGCATAACACTTATGGCAGCGGCTGTCATCATGTATGATGGAGCTAATGAGCCGCTGGAGCCCAAATTCCCGCGGCCGCCTCGAGCAGGCGGCCTATGAACTGTTCCTCGAGCGCGGATACGAGCAAACGACCGTGGCCGACATTGCCGTGCGCGCGGGACTGACGGAGCGGACGTTTTTCCGCCACTATGCGGACAAGCGTGAGGTTTTCTTTGGCGGCACCGCGGTGTTGCAAAGCGAGTTGCAGCGAGCACTCGACGACCTGCCGCCGGCGCTGCCCACGATCGAAGCCGCTCGGATTGCCGTTGAAGCGGCAGCTCGGGTCTTGCAGGGACGGCGTGCGCTTGCCCGCGAGCGCCAACGGATCGTCTCCGCGCACGCGGATCTCCAGGAGCGCGCACTGATCAAACGCGCGACCCTTACGGCGACGCTCGGGCAGGCCTTGCAGCAGCGCGGGGTACCGGAAGCGGCGGCACGTCTCGCGGCCGATATGGGAATGGCCGTGTTTCACATCGGATTCGAGCGATGGCTCGACGACCCGGCAGACCGAGAATTCGTCGAGTTCGTTCGCGAGGGTTTCGAACAACTCAAAGCGGTCGCTTCCGGTATCTGATCGTCGCGGTGCGTGGGCCAAGTACATCGACAGTATACCGACTGCTCGATACACTGGGGCATGGCTCTTTCAACGACCACGGTGCGCGGCCACGCCCGGAAGGCGATCCTCGATGCCGCCGACGGGCTGTTCTATCGCGATGGGATCCGGGCAACCAGCGTCGATGCTGTTGCGGATGAGGCGGGCGTCACGAAGCGCACGCTATATCATCATTTCGAGAGCAAGGACGATCTCATCGCGGCGTATCTCGAGCGGCGTGACGAACCTACGCGCGTCGCATTGGCCGCAAAGGCGACGGCCGTCGCCGATGCACCCGCGGCGCGTGTGTTAGCGGTCTTCGACGTGTTGGCTCGATTTTTCGCAACGAGCGATTGCCGCGGGTGCGCGTTTCTCAACGCCGCGAGCGAATGTGCGAGTGATTCGCGAGTGCGCCGCGCGGCCATCGCGCACAAAGACGCTACGGAAGCGTGGTTTCGCGAGCAGCTCACCGCCGCCGGGTCGCGCGAACCGGCAGCGTATGCGGCGATGTTGATGCTTCTGCTCGACGGCGCGCTCGCGCGCTCGCTGTTGTATCCCGACGGCCCACCCGTCCGCGCTGCCCGCGATGCCGCAGCCATCATCCTGCGCGAAGCCGGTATCGCGATCCCGCGAACGGCATGATGCGTTCGCTCGTGTACCGCAAGGCAAATGCGCTCGAATGGGAAGAAGCAGCCGAACCCGAGCTCGACGATCCGCGTGCGGCGCTCGTGCGGCCGCTCGCGGCGGCTCTTTGCGATCTCGACTGGCTGATCGTTCGCGGCATGACGCCGTTCGCGGCCCCGTTCGGCCTCGGGCACGAGGCGATCGCGCGGGTCGAGCGCGTCGGCTCTGCAGTCGAGACGTTCGCGCCGGGCGATCTCGTCGTCGTACCGTTTCAGATTTCGTGCGGCGCGTGCGCGCTATGCCATGCCGGGCAAACCGGTAACTGCAGCGAGGTACGCCGGCGCGGCGCGATGTACGGCATCGGCGCCGCGGGCGGCGATTACGGCGGCTTGCTTACCGATCTCGCCGTCGTTCCGTATGCCGATGCGATGCTGGTGCGCGTTCCGGACGGTGTGTCCGCCGCAGTTGCCGCGAGCGTCTCCGACAACGTCGTCGATGGCTATCGCTGCGTCGCACCGTTTCTCAAAGAACACCCCGGGAGTGACGTGCTCGTGGTCGGCGGATTGGGCGCAAGCGTCGGGTTGTACGCTGCGGCGAGCGCCGTCACGCTCGGCGCGTCGCGCGTCGACTATTTCGACGCCGACGCCGGGCGCCGCGAACGCGCCGCGCAACTCGGCGCCAATCCGCTCGAACGACTTCCCGAAAAGATCGTGCCGCGCTATCCGCTCGTCGTCGACGTGAGCGGTGCGTTGCCGCGCCTGCACGATGCAATCGCGTCGACCGCCGTCGCTGGAACGTGCGTCGTTCCGGCGATTTATTTCGGAGAAACCACGCCGCTGCCGCTGTATCGAATGTACTTCAAAGGTATGCGCCTCGAGACCGGGCGAGCCAACGCGCGGCCGGCGATCCCGGAAGTGCTCGAGCTCATCGCCTCGCGGAAGCTGCGTCCGGAGCTCGTGACCTCTCGCACCGTCGCGTGGGACGATGCTCGCGACGCAATCCTGGACGGCCCGCAAACGAAGCTCGTGATCGTTCGCGACGCATAACCGATCTTCGAGAGAGCCGGCGTTCGCGCAGGGCCGTCACTAAACGCATAGGAAGATGTAGTCTCGTCGGGTCCAATTGGACAATGAGGTCAGCTTGCGTCATCTTTCGCGATCCACGGTTTCCGCCGCATTTATCGGGTGTGCTCTAGTAATCGCGGGATGTAGTGGAGGCGCGCAAGTGTCGACGGCGCCCGCGCCGGGTGTGACGACTGCGCCGCCGCCCACATCGACGCCGACCACAGCGCCTACGGCGGCTCCCACATCGACATCGACGTCGACGTCGACGTCGAGCCCGGGGTACACGCCGGACAACTGGCCGCTGTTCGATCACGATTCTGCGCGTACCGGCGTCAGCAACGAAGTCACGGGCACGCACGGTTCGATTACGCTCAATAAATTGTGGCAGGTCAGCCTCGGCGACATCGCCGACTCCGGCCCCATCATCGAGGGTTCGATGCTCTACGTCACCGTCCACAACGGGACGACGTACGGCATCGCGACGTCGAACGGTTCGACAGTTTGGACCTTTACGACCTCCGGTCCCAACATAACCACATCGCAACCGGCCTACGATGCGGCGAACAATGAAGTATACGCGGGCGGCGTGGACGGACGCGTTCACCAGCTCAATCCGGCGACGGGCGCCGAAAACAAGGCGAACGGATTCCCGGTCACGATCACGCTCGCGACGCAGACCGAGAAGGACGCCTCGCCGCTCAATGTCGCCAATGGCTACGTTTACGCGCAAACGTCGGCGTACAACGGCGACGGCACCCCGTACGTCGGTCATGTGGTCGCCATCAGCACGACGACCGGTCAGTCGCACGTTTTCAATACGCTGTGCAGTTCGAAGACCGGGCTCATCCAGCCGAGCACGTGCTCGGAAAATAAGTCGGGAATGTGGTCGCGCGCAGGCGTCGTCGTGGATCCCGATTCGTCGATGAGCGGCGAGATCTACGTGGCGACCGGTAATGGGACGTCCGACCCGGGCAGCGGCGATTACGGCGACTCGGTGCTGGGCCTCGCCCTCGATGCGAGTGGGCTGATCGGCAGCTTCGCGCCGTCGAACGCGGCGATGCTCGACGCCGACGATCTCGATCTCGGCAGCAGTTCGCCGGCCGTTCTGCCGCGCCAATCGTCGAGCTCGACACCGCTGATGGCCGTCTCGGCCGGCAAAGATGGAATGCTGCGCTTGCTGAATCGCGCGAATCTTGGCGGCGCCGTTCTGCAGACGATCGCGCTTAGCAACGGCTTGTACAGCGCACCTGCGGTGTACGCAAATCCAAACGGTCAAACGTACGTCTACGTCGGACTGCCAAGCGGCGTCACTGCCTACACGGTCACGACGACGAACGGCGTGACGCAGCTCGTCTCAACATGGACGGCTTCCGTGTCGCTTGGCGGTGAAGGTACGTCTCCGGTTGTCCGCGACGGCATCGTGTACGTTGCGGCGTCCAACTTACTCGTGGCGCTCGACGCAACGACGGGTGCGACGATTGCGAGCAACTCGTCACTGGGCGGCGTGCATTGGGAAAGCCCGAGTATCGCCAACGGCGTCGTGTATTGCGCGGACGAGAATGAGAATCTCACCGCATTCGCGATCGTGCCGCAAAGCGGCAGCAACGGGAAGACGAGGAAAGCGACCCTCCGCCGCGGGGAATAAGCGTGCGGCGAAAGCCGCGGATGCGTCGTTACGGGGCGTTTCGCGGGGCGTCGAACGCCAGCGCGTTCATCAGCGCGATGCCGGTGGCAAAGGCGCGCTCGTCGAGATCGAACTTTCCATGGTGATTCACGAACGCAGTCGGCGGACCGCCGTTGGAGCCGACGAAAAAGAAACATGCCGGCCGGCGCTGCGCGAAAAATGAGAAGTCTTCGCTCCCCATTACCGGTGGGCATTCGATCATCCGGTCTGGGCCGAGCACTTGTGCCGCCAGCCGCCGTACGTACTCGGCCTGGGCCGGGTCGTTTTCGGTGACGGGAAATCCGCTGCCGAGCACGGAGACCGTTGCGGTTGCGCCCGCAGTCGCACACGCGTGCACGCTAACGTCACGCAGCCGTTCCCGAAGTGCCGAACGAACGGTCTCATTGAAGGCGCGTATCGTGCCTTTCAGGTGCGCGCTCGTTGGGATGACGTTGTACGTCGTACCGGATTGCACCGCGCATACGCTTACGACGGCGGGTTGTTGCGCGTCGGTTTGACGCGCGACGATTTGATTGAGCGCTACGATCGTTTGGCCGGCCGCTGCGATCGGATCGATCGCGAGGTGCGGAGAGGAACCGTGGCCGCCACGCCCGGTAATCTCGATTTCGAACGAATCCGCCGAAGCCATCAACGGTCCTGGGCGCGTGGCGGCAAATCCCGTCGGCAGCACAGAGACGTAGTGCAATCCGTAGACTCGCTCGACGCCGAACTGCTCGAGGACGCCGCCTTCCACCATCTCGCGCGCGCCGCCCAAGCCTTCCTCCGCGGGCTGAAAGCAGAAGACGATCGTGCCGTAGAGATCCTCGCGACGGCCGGCGATCAACGCTGCGGCCGCGAGAAGCGTGGCGACGTGGCCGTCGTGCCCGCAGGCGTGCGCCACGCCCGCAACGGTCGATCGATAGTCTACATCTTTTTCGTCCGGCATCGGAAGCGCGTCCATATCGGCGCGCAGCATGATCGTGCGCCCCGAGTGTGCGCCTTTGAGAATTCCGAGGACGCCGGTCCTCGCTATTCCCTCGTGTACCTCGATGGAGAGCGCACGCAAGCGCGATGCGACGAGCGCCGCGGTTCGCGTTTCTTGGAAACCTAGCTCCGGGTGACGATGGATATCGCGGCGCGTTGCGACCGCTTCTGCGAGCAACGCCTCAGGGAGATCGATCATCGAACGGCGATTTGGTTGTGACCGTTACGATGCCTGCGCCTCTCTTCGTGCCCTCCTCTGGGGACTTGATTTCGATCCAGGCGGGCGCGTGGTCGCTCGCGCCCGGGACGGCGCGGGCAGCGCGATCGACGCCGCCGCGTTGCAAGCGTTTTACGAGCGTGGGAGTGAGTAAGAGGTGGTCGAGGCGCAGGCCGGCGTCGCGGGGCCACGAGTTGCGCAGGTAGTGCCAAAACGTATAGGGCGCACCGGCCGGATTGAGCAACGCGAGCGCGTCCGTCCAACCCGCTTCTTGTAAGCGCGCGTAGGCGGCGCGCGGCGCAGGTTGCACGAGGGCGTTGGTTTTCCACGAGCGCAGGGCGTAGATGTCGGCGTCGGTCGGGACGACATTGTAGTCGCCGGCGAGGATGCACGGCGCTTTCGTCGCATGCAATTCCGCAGCGTGCGCGATGAGGCGCTCGAACCACGCCATTTTATACGAGAATTTCGGGCCGGGCTGCGGATTGCCGTTGGGTAAGTAGAGGCAGCCGATGAGCACGCCGCCGATTGCGGCTTCGATATAGCGCGCCTCCGTGTCGCGCGGATCGCCGGGAAGCCGGCGGCGCGTCTCGATCGGCTCGACGCCGCGGGCGAGGATCGCGACACCATGGTGCGGACCTTGCCCGCTCCAAATCGAGTGGTACCCGGCCGTCTGAAGCGCGGTATGGGGAAAGGCGGCGTTGCGGCACTTGATTTCTTGCAGACAGACCACGTCGGGACGCGACGATCCGAGCCATTCGAGCAGGTTCCCGAGGCGCTCGTTGATGCCGTTGATGTTGAAGGTCGCGATCTTCACTAGGCGATGGTTTTACGCAGGGGCTTCGATGCGAACCTCGTGGCACGACCCTTGCAGCCGCATGAAGATGTAGGCGCATAACGTACTTTGGGAATATGCGCTTTACACATGTAGCAGAAGCCGACCTCAATTTGTTGCTCCCGCTGTATGCCTTGCTCGAAGAACGTCAGGTGACCAGAGCCGCGGCCCGATGCGGTTTGAGCCAGCCCGCCATGAGCCGGGCGCTGGAGCGGCTTCGCGGGACGTTTGGCGACGAGCTGCTCGTGCGGTCTGATGGAAAATTCGAACGCACGCCGCGGGCAGAACGATTGCTTGGGGAACTTGCGGATCTCTTGCCGAGGCTCGACACGGCTTTGCGCGGCGATCGATTCGAGCCGGCAACGAGTCGACGCACGTTCCGGATCGCTTGTACGGAATATGCGGCTGCGATTCTGCTTCCGGAAGTGCTAGCGCTCTTGGCTGCGAGGGCGCCGCGCGTGGAACTCGACGTCGTGCCGTGGAGCGTCGGCGGATTAGAGAATGTTGAGGCAGGCCGCGTCGATCTGGCGCTCGTCGGAGTTCACGATTGCCATTCTCTGGAGTGCGAGGAATTGTTCGCGGACGGCTTTGCTTGCCTCGTCGCAAACGCGCATCCCATCGCGAATAAGCGCCTGACATTAAAGGCGTTCCTATCGTATTCGCATGTGGAGATTAAGGTCACGAGCGGGCGCACGCCGTACATCGATAGTTCGCTTGCGGCGCACGGCGTTCGGCGACGCGTCGCACATCGCACGCAGTTTCCGTTGTCTGCGGCGCTCATCACCGCGACGAGTCAGATGATCTTCACGACACCTCGCCGGCTCGCGGACGTACTCATCAGAACTGCGAACCTTCGCATTCTCGACGCGCCCCGGGAATTGGCCGATTTCAAATATGGTATGGCATGGCACCGCCGGCTACAAGATGATGCGATGAATTCGTGGCTGCGTTCGGAGGTCCGGACGGCCGCGAGAGCATTGACGAAACTCTAGCATGCGCTTCGTGCATGGCGTGTATTTTCATTATACATGATACGGTTGGGCGGCCGCTTCGTTGGGAACGGTGCAGCCGCAATGAATGAGATAGTGAGCGAAACGCTGCACCCGCTCGACCCCGCGGACGAAAAGGTAGTGGCCGAGATCCGAAAGGCCACTGTCGCCGGAAAGGGCCACGTCGATCGTGCGCCGTTCGATCAGATGATGGAACAGACGCCCGACGCGACCGGAATTTTCTACGAACCAGCTACCGTGGCAGGTGTGAGCGGCATCTGGTGCCGTTCGGCCGCACAACGGCCCGATGCGGTGATCCTTTACGTCCACGGCGGTGCGTACGTTGCCGGGAGCGCGCGCGCCTTTCGGCATCTTGCCGGGCAAATTGCTGCGCGTGCGGGCATAGCCGCCTTCGTGCCCGACTACCGCCTTGCGCCCGAGCATCCGTTCCCGGCTGCCTTCGACGACGCGTACGCCGCCTATCGCGGATTGATCGGCGCAGAAACGCGCGCGATCGCAATCGTCGGGGATTCCGCCGGCGGCGGCCTCGCACTAGCGCTTCTCGCAGCAGCCTGCGCCGAGGCTGCAAAGAGCGGAGCGCTCGGACCGAGCGCCGGAGTCGCGATGTCGCCATGGACCGACCTCGCGCTCGCGGGATCGAGCATGGAAACCCGCGCCGACGAGGATCCGTTTCTCACCAAAGACGCGCTCGCGGCGGCAGCCGCGCAGTATTTGGCCGGGCAAGATGCGCGCGTGCCTTCCGCCTCACCGCTTTATGGCGACCTGAGCGGCCTGCCCCCGATCCAAGTGCATACCGGAACGGCCGAGATTCTACTCGACGATTCGAGGCGCTATGCGGACCGGGCCGGCTTCGCGAAGGTCGACCTCGCGCTTCATACATGGGAGGGCATGGCGCACGTATTCCCGTCGTCGGTCGGTACGTTGCATGCGGCCGGCGCGGCGCTCGACTCGATCGGAACGTTTCTTCGCGAGCGAGTTGCGGCCACGTTCTATGGCGGCGGCCGCGTTTAGGGTTTCATCCAAATCTGCGCTATCCATCCAAGCTTGCCAAAGAAAGGCGAAACATGGCGAACCTTTCCGGGAACACAAATATTCCGCTCGACGATCCGCAGCGAAGCCTCACATTCGCTGACGCGGAGACGTTGCCGCACATCGCCGTCGTCGGCGACACCTACACGATTCTCGTGAGCGGTAAGCAGACGGCGGGCCGCTACTGCCTCATCGACATGCACGTCCCAAAGGGCGGCGGACCGCCGCTGCACCGGCACGACTTCGAGGAGAACTTCACGGTGCTCGATGGTGAGATCCTCGTGATGTTCCGCGACTCGAAACAGATCGTGCGAGCGGGCGAGAGCGTAAATATTCCAGCTAACGCGCCTCACCATTTCACGAACACGAATGACGAGCCGGCGCGTATGTACTGCACCTGCGTTCCGGCGGGGCAAGAAGAGTTCTTCATGGAGATCGGCATACCAGTGCCGACCCGTACATCGACGCCGCCGCCGCTGAGCGACGACGAGCGTAAGAGTCTCATAGAGAAGACCAAGACGCTCGCACCACAATATAGGACCGAACTGTTATAAGGTTGCGATACGCAGTGCGCAGGCGTGCGACCTGTGCTTCGAGGTCGCTGCGGCGGATCAGACGTGCAGGTAGCGGGTTCTGACCTTCTCGTCGGCTCGCAGCTCTTCGGGGCTTCCCTCGAAGACGATCGTGCCTTGGTCGATCACATAGCAGCGATCGGCGAGTGCTAGGGCCGAGTAGAAATTTTGCTCGACGAGGAGAATCGTCAACCCGCGCGCCTTGATGTCGCGCACGATGCCTTCCACTTCACGCACGATCAGGGGTGCGAGCCCTTCGGTCGGTTCGTCCAGAAGCAGCAGGCGCGTTTCTTGGAGCAGTGCTCGCGCAATCGCGAGCATCTGTTTCTCGCCTCCGGAGATCTCGTCGCCCTTGTTCTTCGCGCGTTCTTTTAGCCGGGGAAAACGCTCGTAGACCTCTGCGATCGACCAACCCGGTTTGCGGGCCGTTACCTCCGCTAGCTTGAGATTTTCGTACACGGTCAAGTTCGTAAAAATGCGCCGTTCTTCAGGAACGAGCGAGATGCCGCTGCGCGCATTCTGCATGATGCTGCGGCCCCGGGTTTCGCAGGCATCGAAGACGATCGAACCGGTCCGCGGGGGAACCCAGCCGACGATGCTCTTGAGCGTCGTCGATTTTCCGACGCCGTTGCGGCCCAAGAGCGCGACGGTCTCGCCCGCTCGAACTTCGAGGCTGAGCTTCTTGAGAATGTGGCTATCGCCGTAGAACGTATCGATGGCCTCCACGCGCAGAAGCGGCGCAGGCGTCGTTTGGGCCGTCACAGATGGCCCTCGGTGTGGCCGCCGAGGTAGGCTTCCTGGACCCTGGCGTTCGCACGGATCTGGGCAGGCGTGCCTTCGGCCAAGACCTTTCCTTGATGCAATACCGTGATCGAATCCGATACGCCCATAATCATCGCCATGTCGTGCTCGATCAGCAAGACGGTCATGCGCTTCGCCAGCGCCCGGATCAGCGTGTCGGTCTTGGCGACCTCCTCGAGCGACATCCCGGCAACCGGCTCGTCCAGCAGCAGCAGGCGCGGCTTGGTCGCGAGCGCGATTGCGATATCGAGCCTCTTCTTGTCGCCGTGTGAAAGATCGCCGGCCCGCAGTTCCGCGTATTGGACGAGGCCGACCAGATCGAGCGCTTCCATGGCGTCGGCATGGATCGTCGCGTGGCGCTTCGACGTGCGAAGCATTTGCAGCGAAAAAGTGCCTTGGTACCGCGCCAGCGCCGCGAGCCGGCAATTCTGCAAGACGCTGAACTCGGGATAGATATTTGCCGTTTGAAAGGCCTTAGCAATGCCGCGCCTGACGCGCTCGGGACCGGCGAGATGCGTCACGTTGTCGCCCGAGAAAATGATCTCGCCGCCGGTCGCGCGCGTGATGCCGGAAAGCACGTTAAAGAAGGTAGTCTTCCCGGCCCCGTTCGGCCCGATCACCGCGCGCAGTTCGCCTTCGCGGACGTTGAAATCGATGTCGCTGTTGGCGGCGAAGGCACCGAACCGTTTGCCCAGGGCCTTGGTGCTTAGAATGAAATCGCTCACGTGCTCAAGCGGCCTTTCGCTGCCGGGGCGCTGCCGGCTTGCGGCGCTCGAAAGCGCCGAGGATGCCTTTGGGCAAGAACACGACGATCGCGACGAAGACGACGCCCTCAATGAGCCTCCAATAATCGGTCTTCGCGCTGACCACATTCTGGAGGTACATGATGAGCCCGGTCCCGAGCAGCGGTCCGAACAGGGTTTTGACCCCGCCGACGACGGCGTAGATGACGAAATTGCCGCTGGTCTCAACGGTAAGCGCGTCCGGAGCCGTGGACGTTTCGTAGAGGCCGCGGAGCGCGCCTGAAAGCCCGGTTAAGATTCCCGCGATCGTGAACGCGGCGAGCTTATACCGCTTCGGATCGAACCCGATGAAGGTGCTCCGCTCTTCGTTATCGCGAATCGCGGCCAGGGCTTCGCCGAATTGAGAACGCACGAGCGCGCGCATGAAAGCCAGAGTGAGCAGCATGACGATTGCGACGAAGACGTACCAATAATGGACGTCGGAAAGATTCCCGAACGGTCCCAGATCCAATGCCGGAAAGGCCGTCGTGAGGTCGATCGAAGTGAAGCCGAGCGCGAGCGGCGGCGACGTGATGCCTTGCAATCCGTCGTCCCCCTGCGTGAGGTCCCGCCACTTGAAGACGATGAAGAAGAACATCTGCGCGAAGGCCAGGGTCAACAGCGCAAAGTAGATGCCGTAGAGGCGCACGACCAGCATGCCGATCACGAGCGACATGATCGCGACCATCCCGATTGCCAGCACCATGGCGAGCCAGAAATTCGGGTGATCGGGGAAGAATCGCGAGACCGTGAGGAGCGCGACGTAACTTCCGACGCCGTAGAACATCGCCTGTCCGTAGGAAAGCAAGCCCGCGTAGCCCAGCAGAAGATTGAACCCGATCGTAGCGATCGCGACGATGAGGATTTGCGTCGCAAGCCCCGCGTAGCCGCCGATCGGATGGATCGCAAAGGGAAAGAGAATGAGTCCGAGCACGGTAAGCCCGTAGAAGCGCGCCGACTCCGACTTCATCCGCGAATAATTTCGCTTTCTCCGAAAAAGCCGGAGGGGCGCACCAATAATACGAGCGCCATCGCGACATAGATGACCACGTCGCTTGCGGCCGGGAACACGAGCGTCGTGATGCTTTGCAATTCACCGACCACGATGCCGCCTAGGACCGCGCCCCAAAAGCTTCCCAGTCCGCCGATCACGACGACCACGAACGACGGGACCAGAAACGTAAAGCCCGTGTCCGGATCGACGCTGTAAATCGGGCCGGCCGCCGCGCCGACGAGCCCGGCGAGGCCGGCGCCCAGAGCAAAAACGATAGACGATGCAAGCTGCACGTTGCCGCCGAGCAACTGCACCATCGTTCGATCCCGGATCCCGGCCCGGACGATCAATCCGTAATCCGTGCGTTCCAAGAAGAGCCAGACGAGCAGCACGACCGCGACGATGCCGCCGGCAAATGCGAGCCGGTACGCCGGATATTCTGCGAACCCCAAATTCATGGGGTTCGAGAGCCATGCGGGAGTGGGAAAGGTGCGGGTCGTGCCCCCGAAAATGGAGCGCAGGGACTCTTGAACGACGAGTGCGACGCCGAAGGTGACCAGAATCTGTTCGGTCGGCGCTTTATCGTAGAACCGGCGCAGCAGCAGCCGGTCCAGGATGAGGGCGAAGATCGCTACCGTGAGGGGCGCCGCGATCAACCCCGCAACGAAGCCATAGCGCTCGGCGGCAAGCAAGCCTGCGTACGCGCCGAGCACATAAAAAGCGCCGTGGGCGAAATTCACCAAGCGTAAGACGCCGAAGACGATCGTCAAACCAAGTGCGATCGCTACGTACGTCAACCCTCGAACGAAGCCGTCCAGAAGCTGGCCGGGAAGCTGGGTCAGGATGCCTTCGATGGTGCACTCCTAGCTGGGATGCTAGAAGCGTTCTACGAATCTTCCAGCTTGCACTTCGTCGCTTCTTGGGTGATTGCAACTGAGTCGCCGTCGTGGACTTCGAGCACCTTGGCAAACGCAAACGGACTATCGCGTTGGGCGGCGGGAACTCCTTCGAGCACGAGCACCGTATTGATGCCTTGGTGATCCCACGCCCGCCAATACTCGGGTCCCTTGGTCGACGAGAAGTGGTAGCCTTCCATCTTCTCGATGAACTTCTTGGGATCGAGCGAGCCCGAACGCTCTATGCCGGCTTTCCACTGATAGATGTCGACGTAGGCGCATTCGGCGCCGTTGCTCGGCGGCGTGCCATATTTCTTGGTGAAAGCGTCCACGAACCGTTTTGCGTCGGGATATTTTTCGGCGTGATACTTCCAGTAGAAGGGTGCCGTCGTGACGACGTTGTCGAAGTTGTCGCCGACGCCTTTGGCCATGTACTCGTCCGCGAGCGGCACGAGAATTTTCGAGGATTTGGTCAACCCGAAGCCCGCCGCCTGATTCACGCAGGCGATCATATCTTTGCCGAATTGGATGATGCACAGCACATCCGGCTTGGCGGCTTGCGCTTGCGAAAGTGCCGAGCTGAAATCGGTGGTCGTGAGCGGCGTGAGGACGTTGGCAACGGTCTTCGCGCCTTTGGCTTCGACGACGGCGCTGATGTTGTCGAAGTTCGAATGGCCCCAATTGTAATCGGCCGTGATGTAGAACCAATTTCCCGTGCCGTACTTTGCAAGCATCGTGCGGGCCATCGCCTGCGCGCTCATATGCGCCGTGTTGTAGCGCCGGAACGTGTGATAATGGCAATCGGTATTGGTGGTTTCGTCGCCGTGCGTGAGGGTCGCCATGAAGATCGTTTTCTTTTCTTGGCATAAGCCGGAGACCGCTACGGCGGTGCCGGTACTCGAGCCGCCAGTGATCATGATGGCGTTATCGCGCTCGATCATGCGGCGCGCGTTTTCGACGGCGACCGGGGCCTTTGTTTGGTCGTCGCCGACCGACTCCATCAGCTGCATCCCCATCACGCCGCCCTTGGCATTGATCTCGGCGATCGCGAGCCGGTAGGCACGCAATTGGTCCATGCCCTGATCGGAATATGGGCCGGTTTGCGGAACGTTGAGGCCGATAACGATATTCTGCGCAGGCGCCGCAATGACGTTGATGCTGGCGAAGGACGTGGCCGACGCAGCGGCAAGACCGCCGGCGATGAATTGCCCACGGTTAGGACGCAAAGTAGACAGCACAGGTACTCCCCTTTATAAGCAAGGTAAAAGTCGTTATCGCTACCTGGAAATTTACCTGCTGCTTATGTCTGAAGCTCCGGAGCTAAGTTCCGGCCTCGACGGGTGCCATTGCCGGCGGCCGATGAGACCGCCGGCGGGGGACGCGAAATAGCTTTCTAGCGCTGCAACGAGTGGCTCGGGGGCAGCGAATCAATGCGGAAGATTTCCACGAAGCGTTCCAACATTTTGGGGTCGCCGGTGAGGTGAACGCTTCCGGTTTTAATCGCATCGGCCGGACTGATTTCCCCCGTCATCAGCTTCCCGATACCGGGACCGGTTTCGATGACGAGGTCGGCGTCGGGCAGAGCGCCTTCGGCTACTTCAAGGCTGCCGTCGTTGATGCGCGCGTGAAGAACGACCGGGCCTAAGCGCAGTTCGTAGCCGGCGCGTACTTTGCGCGCTGCCTCCGCTCGAAACGTGGAGCGTAGCGCCATCACGAACGCTTCTGCGGTCACGATCTCATTGGGGCGCGGATCGCCCATCGCTTTTGCCCCCCAACGGCCCAGATGGATGATCGTATCCTCGAGTTCGCTCCCATGTTCGGTGAGCTCGTAGAGGATGGCGCGCTCCGGCCTCGGCAGGATGCGGCGGCGAACGATGCCGTCCTTCTCCAGCTCTTTGAGCCGGCTGGTCAAAACGTTGGTCGGAATGCCCGGAAGCCCCCGAAGTAAATCGGTAAACCGTTTGGGAGAAACGAGCAGGTCGCGCACGATCAGCAGGGCCCAGCGCTCGCCGACGGCTTCGAGGGCTCGCGCGAACCCGCAATATTGCCCGTAGACTCGGTTACTCACGGTGCAATTATAGCATAAACATTGCTTTTGCAGATTCTGATTGCTTTTTACAAGTTAACTGCTATACTCGAAGACAAGGTCCGGGAGATTTCTAAGAAAGGCGCCCGACCCTAAAACACGACGCGGTGTGGCCGCGCCGCGTTTGCCAATCCAGCGAAACTTACGATCTACTTTCTGAGGAGACGCGTATGCTGAAATTAGCTTTCAGCCGGACGCTGGTCGCGGTTTTCGTAACGCTCGGGCTCGTCTGCCAGGGAACTTTGGTTCTGGCAGGTACCACCGGGACGTTGTCGCTGACCGTCACGGACTCAGCAACCGGACATCCCCTTATCGCTGCGAAAGTCACCGCAGCGAGCCCATCCCAAACGGCGACCGGAACGACCGATACCAGCGGTCACTTGTCGTTCCTCGCGCTCGCACCCGACACGTACGTCGTTTCGGTCGAGGCCGAAGGATACGACGCACAATCGATCACCGGCGCAACGGTCGTTGCGGACAACTCGCGGACCGTTGCGTTGTTGCTCGTAAAGAGCCTTCACGTGATCGGTCACGTCACATCGCGCGCCGCGAGCAACCTCGTGCGCCCGGGTACGACGAACGATGTTTACTCGATATCTGCGGCGACGCAGGATAAGGAAGCGGCGGCGGGCGGCGGCGGCACGCTTAACAGCGCCTTTTCGGCGCTCTCGACGGTCCCCGGCGTCTTCGTGTCACCCGGTCAGGCGGGATACGTCGGCGCCGGCCCGGAGCTGAGCATCCGTGGCGGCGACTACGATCAGATCGGCTACGAGATCGACGGCGTTCCGGTCAACAGGTCGTTCGATAACTATCAGTCGGGCCCGGCATCCTCACTCGGCCAACAGGAGCTGCAGGTCTACACCGGCACGCCGCCCGCGAACGCGCAATCGAGCGGCCTCTCCGGATTCATCAACCAGGTTATCCGCACGGGCACGACGCCCGGGTTCTTCGACGTCGATGCGGGTCTCGGCGGACCTTCGTACTACCACAAGTTCGCCGCCGAATTCGGCGGTGCCACGCCGAGCAGAAATTTCTCGTACTACATCGGCATCGGCGGCTACGACCAGGATTTCCGCTACGGCGATCAGTTCAACGGCGCGAGCCTGAGCAACACCTACGGCATTCCGCTTGCGCCATGCGGCCTAACGTCGACGGGAGCGCCGGCAATTTCGCGCTCGGTCGCGCCGTCGTGCTACGCGCCCAACGGTGCATACTACGGTGACAACGCCCTCGCGAACGCAACCGGCGCCAGTGCGTACGTGCTCGGGCCGTTTAACTATGCAGAACAATCTTCTGTCCAGGACCGCGACAACGTCGTCAACCTGCACTTTGGTCTGCCGCATAATAACGGCACGAAGGATGACATCCAACTCTTGGGGATGGTCAATTCCATCCTCGATTACGGCTACAGTTCGGCGAATGATGCCGGCGGCACGGCGCTACTCAATGCGATCGGCATTTCAACGACCTACCCGGACAGCTACGGGTACCGCTCGGCGACGGGCGTTCCGCTGCAATCCAACCCTGGCAGCCTCATCTCGAACTCCTATTTTCCGAACGCTCCGACGCACAGCTTCGACGCGTCGATCCCGGCCGGCTTAGAAGACGGAGGCCAGAACAATCAGGCGATCTTTAAGCTCCAGTACACACACGAGATGGGCAACAACGCGCTGTTCAAAGTGTACGGCTACACCTACTACTCAGATTGGGATGTGGGCGCCGGACCCAACGGCGCGAATGCCGACTATTTCGGATACTCCGCGCCCGACTATGAACTCTCGAGCCATTCGCGCGGCCTCAGCGGTTCGTTCATCGATCAGATCAACCCGGCGAACTTGCTGAACTTCACCGCATCGGCCGTAACCTCAAACACGCTGCGCATGAACAACTTTCAGTTCCTCGACGGGGGGACTGCGATAAGTCCGTTTAACCCGCTCGCCGTGTTGGTTAATGCCAACCACCCAACCAACGGTTATTGCTACACGGCAACCGGTGCGGTGACGACGTGCACGCCGACGTTCGGCGCACCGGCACAGTGGGCGACGCTTCAACAAGCTGCTATACCGGGGGCCGGCGTCGGCGGGACCTCGATCCCGCTCATTACGGCCGCGTCATGCGGCGGCGGCCCGTGCGAATACTACGTCGTCGGCAACGGCCAGGAGGCAACGTACAGCCAGGTCCAGCCGCTATTCGACAACTTCTCTTTGACGGATGAGTGGCATCCAACCAGCAAGATGGTGGTGAACGCCGGGCTCAAGCTGGACCAGTTCGCGTTCCAAGGGTCCAACACGCAGGGCACTCCGGCGCGGACGCTGTTCTATAACGCGTTCAACATCGATTATTGCCAGGACGCGAGCGGAGATCTGTACGACAAGGTGCTCGACAAGGGCGCCGCCAGCCCAACCGTTTCGTGTTCCTCGCTCGGACTAACGCCGGTGAAACTCACGAATCCGGCGGGCACCGTCACCGAGAGCTACAGTGAGTTTCAGCCACGGCTCGGTACGACGTACTCGCTCGATCCGCAGACGGTGCTGCGGGCGAGCTACGGCCGCTACGCGCAGCCTCCAAGCAGCGCCTACGAGCAGTACGACGGGCTCGAGGCGGACACGCCGCAGTACCCGATCGGCGGCACGGGCAGTTTCGCACCGTTCGGGTTCACGACGCCCGATCACGCGATCGGGCCGGAAGTCTCCAATAACTACGACTTCTCGATCGAACATCAGTTCAATGGCGGCGTTTCGATGAAGCTAACGCCGTTCTTGCGCTTAACGCAGGGCCAAATCCAGAGCTTCTACCTGGACCAGAAGCAGAGCTTCGTTTCGGGGCTCAACGTCGGCAAACAGACGTCGCGCGGGGTTGAGTTCGAACTCGACAAGGGGAGCTTCGAGCGCCCCGGCCTCTCCGCGCGGTTAACGTTCGCGTACACGAACAGCTTCATCAACTACGAGACCCTGTCGAACGGTACGACGGTGGTCAGCGGCATCAATGGGTTGATCGCCAACTACAACGCATACACGAGCGCCTGTGCTCCGGGCGCGAAACTCGCCGGTTCGACGCATTGCGGCGCGACGGCGAGCGGCGCAGCGGCCGCACCGTGCTACACCGTCGCCGGCGCCGCGACGGCTTGCGCGCCGGGCGATGTCGCCAATCCCTATTGGAACGCTCCTGCGCAAGCGCTGATCAATCCGAACGACAACTTCCCAACGTTCGATACCCTACCCTCGGGAATCGGATCGTCGGTCGACGCGTACGGAGCGCCCTACACCATCAACCTCACGCTCAACGAAAAGATCAAGCGGTGGTCGATCGCACCGATCGTGCAGATGTTCGGCGGCCAGCGTTACGGCGCTCCCGAAACAACCTATGGCGCCCAGCCGGATACGTGCACCGGGCTCTACGGAGCGGTGAGCGGCGATCCTCGCTACCCGTATGGCGCAGCGGGGGGCACCCCGTTCAACGCCAACACGTGTACGGGAACGGTCGGGATTCCGAACCCTTACACGAAGGCGTTCGACGGCATCGGTGCCTTCGTGGAACCGTCGCAGCTGCAGCTGCATGCGCAGCTCAGCTACGAAGTCAACAAGAACGTGACGTTGGTTGCGAATTTCACCAACCTCGTCAATAGTTGCTTCGGCGGGACGAAGGTTCCGTGGTCCGTCCCGGGCGCGTGCACCTATAACGTGCTCGCAGACGGTGCGGGCGGCGACATTGGAAACCTCTACAATCCGCAAACCGCAACCCACGCGGGCCAGGCGATCCAGCCGTACGTCAACACGCCGTACGAGCCGGGACTCGCGGGCGGGGGCGGAGGCGAAAATCTGGGGACGGCGTTTCCGTTCGGCGTCTACGTGAACGCGAGGATCAAGCTTTAGCTACCGGCATAGCTAAAGTGAGAAGCGAGGGCCCGCAGCTGATGCGGGTCTTCGTTTGTCACGGGCGGGATTAACGCGCCTGGCGGCCCTCAAAAAGAGCTCGCGGTCGCGACGGCGTAGTTGAAGGCTGGTGCGCCAGAACCTTCGACGATGCAAACTCAGATGCACGAATTGCGGAAGGTTCGATCTGGGCGGCGGCACGTGATTCTCGCCGGCATTCGCGTGCTCGACTTCGGCCGGTACATCGCGGGGCCGTATTGCGCCGCGTTGCTGGGCGATTTCGGCGCCGACGTGATCCGCATCGAGAAGCGCGGCGGCAGCGAAGACCGCTATTTGCTGCCCATCGCCGAAAACGGCGATGGCGCACTTTTCCTTGCGCTCAACCGCGACAAACGCTCGCTGACGCTCGATCCGATGCATCCGCTCGGACGCGAAGCGCTGCGCCGGCTCGTCGCGACGGCCGACGTCGTCGTCGCCAACGTGCCGTCCGCGACGCTGCGGACGATGGGTCTGGACTACGAGACGCTGCGTGCGATCAAGCCGGACATCATCTTAACGGCGATTTCCGCATTCGGCTCGAACGGGCCCTACTGCGATCGTGTCGGATTCGACGGCGTCGGACAAGCCATGAGCGGCTCGACGTATTTGAGCGGAACGCCGGAACGGCCCTCGCGCAGCGTTACGAACTTCGTCGATTTCGGCACCGCGCTCGCCTGCGCGTACGGCACTGCGCTCGCGTTGCTCGAACGGGAACGCACCGGCCGCGGTCGCGTCGTAGAAGGTTCGCTTCTACGCACGGCATTAAACTTTTCGGCGCCGCTCCTACTCGAACAGGCCGCGCTAGGCATCGACCGCGTGCCGACCGGCAACCGCGCACAATCGTCGGCGCCCGCCGACGTCTATCGGACGCAAGATAGCTGGCTGCTCGTGCAAGTCGTGGGCAATCCGCTTTTCCGGCGCATCGCGCGAACGATCGGTGCGGCCGACTGGCTCGACGACCCACGGTTCGAGAGCGATGCGAAGCGGGGCGAGCGCGGGGCGGAGATCAGCGAGCGCGTCGGTGCGTGGTGCGCCGCGCGCACGCTGGCCGAGGCGATGCGCGAACTCGATGCGGCACGCGTTCCGTGCGGGCCCGTCTACACGCCGCGCGAGGCGCTCGACGATCCGCACGTGCGCGAAGCCGGCTTCTTTCGGCCGCTCGACGCGCCCGATGTTTCGGAAGGCGCGCGCATCGCCGATCGGATCGTCTCGCTCTCCGGCAACGATATCGCGCCGTTCGCGCGCGCGCCGTTGCTCGGCGAACACACGGATGCGCTCCTAAGCGAACTCGGCTATGACGAGGCAGAGATCGAAGCGCTCGCCGCGGCGGGGGCCATTTGAGCGGTATGCAGGTATCCGCACGCCCACGCCCTGATGTTGTTTGACATCATGATGCGCACACGCTAGCATCATGATGCGCACACGCTAGCATCAAGATGTGCGTACGACCGTCACCCTGGACGATGATGTAGCTGCCAAGCTCGATGCCGAAACGCGCCGGACGGGCCGTCCCTTTAAGGACGTCATCAACGACGCGTTACGCCGCGGGCTCATGCGGCGGTCGAAGATCGAAACGGCACGATTTTCCGTGCAGAGCCGCCCGATGGGAATCTTCCCCGGCCTTTCCTACGATAACGTCGAAGAGTTGCTAGATCGCGTCGAAGGTCCAATCCGGCGCTGAATCTTCTCGACGTCAATCTCTTGCTCTAAGCCTACGACGAAAGCTCTGCGTTGGCCCCTCGATGGGCGGGCCGCAGATCCTGCGCACGCTCGCGGCACGGTTGCGGCCTAGCATAGGCCCAGAAGCCGATACCGCTCGCAGCCTGTTCCGGGAGTTTCGCAATGACCATGCGCCTTCGCTACGCCGCGTTCTGCCTTGCCGCGCTCGCCGTCACGCCACGCGTGGCCTGCGCCGACGGCACGTTGCGTGGCGAATATTTCGTCCTCTCCAGCAAACATCCCGATGTCGACCACGGCATCGATGGATCGATCGTGAAAGGGCTCCTCCAAAAACATCTCGGTCCGGATCGCCTTCCGATCGTTTCTAGTTTTGGACGTTCCTACTCGGGCCGCTCCGGCAAAATCGTCGATGTAAATGCAGCGGGAGAACTCATGTGGTACTCCGCGCGCGATACACGCGGAGGCCGGCGAGAAAAGGTCGTCGCAGCTGACCGCTTGCCGTTCAAGTTTGATAATTTTTACCCGGACGGAAAAACCGGCGACGACAATGCAAACGGCTTCCGGTTCGTGCATTGGAGTGGGGTGTTCACCCTTCCCAAGGCCCAATCGATCGGTTTGCGTCTCGGTTCGGACGATGATTCGTGGGTGTACATCGACCGCACTCTGGTCGTCGATAACGGCGGTGTGAAGCCTCTCGCTGAGGCTCCGTTCACCACGGCGAAACTCACGGCCGGTTCGCACGAGTTGGATATCTTCTACGCCGATCGGTACGGCTCGGGCGCCCAAATGCACCTTTCGACGGGCTTCCCCGTGCTGCCGCCTCTAGCGCAGAAGGTCCAAAACGCGGTAGCGCCCTCACCTCCTAAGGTGGAGAATCTGGCCAGCCAAATGAAGAAGAGCGGCCGCGTCGCCGTGTACGGAATACACTTCTCTTTCGATCGCGCGGATATTACCAAAGATTCGCACGCAGTGCTTGCCGAAGTTGCGGGCCTCCTCCACTCCGAGGGGTCGCTGCGACTTCGCATCGAGGGCCACACGGACAACACGGGCGATTCGAGCTATAATCGCGATCTCTCGCAACGTCGAGCCGACGCGGTGAAAGCGTACCTCGTCGACGTTTGTGCGATCGCGCCGGACCGTCTGAGAACGCAAGGTTTCGGGCCCGATCGGCCCCTCGCATCGAACGCAACGATCGATGGTCGATACAAGAATCGCCGCGTCGAACTCGTTCGTCTTTGAGTCCCGAGCGATACACGCAGATGCAAGTGTGCAGTCGGAAAAGGAATCTGTGGGCGTGGGCGTTGGCTACCGCCTGCGCGTCCCTCTCGCTCGCGCCGATCCTTGGAGCGCGCGCCGACGATGCCGCCGGGCCGACGAAGGCCGAGATCGACGCCGCCTTCCAGGAAGTGCAGCGCGACGTCCTCGACGCTGCGACGCAGTATTCGAAGGATGCGGCAAGCGATACCTCATTGAACGACGCTGCAGCGGCCTTCATTAAAGACTCGCAGGCAATCGCAGCCGGTGCTTCCGCGGCCGAAGCCGTTGTCGATCTTCCGAATTCGGTAATCACAACGCCGGAACTGCAGCAGCTCTCGACTGAGCTCAAGGCCGTGTCTGCCTATGCCGGACAGCTCGCTGCCGCACAGCCGGCTACCGACGATTGCGAAACGATGGCACGGGCGAACGACAAGTTAATCGACTTGCTGAATTTCGGCGTCGCAGCGAACAAGTCGCAAGACCAAGTGCTCGATGATATCAAGAAGATCGTGTCGCAAGCAAACGGTTCGACGCAAGCGGAACTGATCGCGAGCAGCGACATCCGTGCATTGTCGCAAGCTCATATTTCGGAGGCCGAAATCAATGGGTTTCTCGTGCAGAACACCAAGGATGCGGAGAGGAAGGCCTTTCTCGAAAAATGCAGCTCGCTTGCCGGGCCGGTCAAAGGCTCCATGACCGCGCATTTTTATACGAAGCAAGGTGCGGAGTGGTGGACGTATTCGTTTCGCATACACGGGGCGATTCGACTCCACGTAGCGCGAGTGGCAGCGTATTCGCCGACCGTTGCCGTTCCTGTGGAGGGCGAAATTTTCGGCTATGGTGATGCCTTCACTTACAAAACCGATCCGTACAGTGCCGCCTATCGCAAGATCGTGCAGGGTGCAACGATCGACGACGTTGCGCCCGTTGGAAATTCGGCGGGGGTCAGTTATGGCGGAGCCGCCGTTTCGCCCGTCGGTTTCATCACGCTCGTTGTCGGCACCATCACGGGGGATCGGCTCGACCTCAGACTCGGCGACGCCGTCAAGGATTTCGACCAGAACTACGTTTTGGGCTCGACGACCGCGACCGTGGTTTCAACATTGCCCGACGTACCACCGCAGAAGAACTCGTACACGTTGCCGTACAAGAATGCGCGTTGGATCCTCGATCAATTTTTCTCACACGGTTTGACGCTGCAGATGCAACATCGGGCCCAGCCGCAACTGGATTATGCGGGCTTTTCCGCCGTGAGGAACCGGCCGGCGAATCAGAACAGCGCTGATTACACCCTTTCGCTGAGACCCTGCGAGCCGAAATGCAGCGCGCAATGAAAACAGCATTCGCCTTCCTCGGCGTGATGGCCAGTATGGTTATCGCGGGTTGCGCGCACTGGCCTTCGACGGCTGCGTCGGGTGCGGGTGGGTCCGAATCGCCTGAACCGCCGCAGACCGTCGCAACGATGCGCGCGAGCGGTTCGATGCATCTCGCCCTGACGCTACCCGCGCGAACGACCCTCGATCTCGCAGCGAACTGCGCACTCGATTCGCTTGATGAACGGGGCGGCGGTTTACGGGTGCTCGGTCAAACGCCGCAGGCGAGCGTAGCCGTTATCGGTCCCTCAGTCGGACGAGACGGCGACCTCTCCTGGAACCCCGACGGCACGTCGCCCCTTACCGAGCCTCCAATCGAGGTCGACATCGCACTCGGCAAAACGTCGATCTTCACAAGTTCCGCCGGAAGCTCGACGACGCTCCACACTGCCGACGGCGGCCGCACCGGAGTCGCTACCTTTGGGAACGCTACGTACGTCGCAGACGGTTCGATCGCTGCTGCAAGCGGAACGGTAACGTGGTCGTGCACGTAAGTCCGGTGCGGCGGCATGACGTGGGCCGGTCGTCGTGATGTAATATCAATCGCGAACGGGACGGCGGCGGTCGTATCGGGAATCGGTCGGGCGCGATGGAAAGGCCGTCAACCTCTTTACGAGAAGCCGAGGCGCTTCTCGACATCCGGTTATTCGGTCGTGCCGGCGTTAGCGCGGCCGGCGTGCCCGTGAAATTCGCGAAACGCTTGACGACGCTTTCGATGCTCGCCCTCATCTTGCTGCAGCGGGGCGGGGCCATCTCGCGCGAGTCACTCGCTTTCACGCTCTTCCCCGAAGTAGATGAAACGAACGCTTTAGGGGAGCTGCGCCGCTACCTCTACCTCTTGAACAAGTCGCTTCCCGACCGCCCGGGCCGCCCCTGGCTTATCGTCGATTCCGAAATGGTACGTTGGGACGGTGGTACCGACGCTTTCGTCGATATCGTCGCGTTCGAGCGCTTAGCCGCGAGCGTCGATACGCAGCCGGAAGCGATCGAGTTGTACGGCGGTGATTTGCTTGAAGAGATCTACGACGATTGGGTCGTGGCCGAACGCGAACGCTTGCGCGCGCGTTACCTTGCGATCGCAGCCGAAACCCTGGCTCGCCATCGAGGCAAACGCGAGTTCGCCGCTGCCATCTCGTGCGCAAAGCGGATCCTCGCTACGGATCCCTGGCGTGAAGACACCCTGCGTGTGCTGCTCGCCGTCCGCTATGAGTCGGGAGATAGCGCCGGAGCTCTCGCCGAGTACGAACAGTTCGCAAAGCGGCTTCGCGACGAGCTGGCGATCGCGCCCATGCCCGAAACAAGTGCCGTTCGTAACGCGATCTTATCCGATGCGCCTCTGCCCGGATCGCTCGATACGAGACTACCGCCCGAGGAAAAACGTGCGCCGCGCACGGTCGCCCTCTTGCCCTTTGTCGGGCGTCGCCGGGAACTAGCCGTACTGTATGCTGCCTGGGGACGCGCCGCTCGCGGCGCGGGAACACTCGTTCTTCTCAGTGGCGAAGCTGGGATCGGGAAGACGCGCCTGATAGCCGAAATGGCACGTACCGTAGAAGCTGAAGGAGGCCGCGTTTTCGTCGGTACCACAGCTTCACCGGAAGCGGTTCCCTATCAAGCGATCGTCGAGGCATTGCGTTCGGGATTACCGATATTGCTTGCGCGTCCGCTCATCGCCGCTCGGCGAGCGGCGCTCTCGCGGGTAATTCCCGAGCTCGGCGACGCGGAAGCGCTCGATATCGTGCAGCCGGAACAATCATCCGATGTCGCAACCGCACGCATTTACGACGCCTTGGCGCATGCGGTGCGACAGTTCGCGTCGCCCCGTCCCCTGCTGCTCGTACTCGAAGACGTGCACTGGGCAGGCTCGGCTACGATCGAAGCGCTTGGTGCGATCGCGCGAACCTTGACGCGCGCACCCATTCTCATCATCGCATCGTGCCGCGAGGAAGAGACGCCGGCCGATCATCCGCTGCGCGCACTCCTGCGATCGCTGCGTCCTTTTCAAAACGTTGAGGATCTCATCCTGGAGCGCCTGGGCCAGGAAGACGTCGCAAATCTCGTCGCGCTCGTCGATGGGCTGCGGGATCGCAGCGAAACAATCGCGCGCGATCTCTATTCGCACAGTGAAGGAAACGCACTCTTCCTCAACGAGGCGATCAGCGGTGTTCTGGAACGCGACGACACGCTCGAGGATTTGCCCGCTACGATCGAGAGCGTCCTTTCGGGACGCATCGCTCGCTTGAGCGAAGACGCTCATACCGTGGCCCAGATCGCAGCGGTAGCGGGTTCGGGTTGCAGCGTCGCACTCGTGCGCGAGGTCTCCAACGTGCCCGCGGCCGCCGTCGCACGCGGTTTCGACGAACTGCTCGAGCGGCGCATCGTCAGAGAAGCGGGCGCCCGCGCAAAGCACGATTATGTGTTCACTCATCACTTGATCGCAAGTGCCGTGTACGAAGGAATCGAGCCGGCTTTTCGAGCCCAACGCCATTCGCGCATCGCGCGGGCGCTCGAAGCGGAGTATCGCAGCCACGCGGCGATTCCGGCGCGTGTGATCGCACGCCACTACGAGCTTGCGGGCGAAACCGAGCAGTGCGCCGGCTGGTACCTAACGGCCGCGCGCGAAGCCGCCGCCGTACATGCGTACGGCGACGCCATCGAGCTCGCGACCCGCGCATTGGAGCATGCCGGTTCGGTCGAATTGCGTCAGGCGTCGCTCGACGTCCGCGAGCGCGCGTTCGGTCGTCGAGGCGACCGCAATAGCCAGCGCGCGGATATCGACGAGCTCGAGCGCCTCGCCGGCGGGAATCCGCGCAGCCGCTTCGACATCCTCGTGCGACGGGTGCGGTTGGCGAGAACGCTTGGGGAGTCCGACGAGGAGGGACGGTTCATAGCCGAACTGGATGTCGTTGCCCAGTCGCTCGACGACGATGCCCGCGCGCAAGCTTTGGCCGAGCGAGCCACGCATGCGGGATCGCGCAGCCGCCAATCCGAGGGGCTCGAACCCGCTCGGGCGGCCCTCGAAATCTACGAGCGTTTGCGCGACGTTCGCGGTCAACTCGAGTGTTTGTCGCTGTTGGTCGACTTCACGGCGAACACGGGCGATATTGCAGCGTCCCGGCGTTACCTGGGACTGATGAGCGAGCGGGCCGGAAGCCTGGCGGACCAGGTGGTCGAAGCGCGCGCCCTGACGGTCGCCTCAACGGCGGCTCTATTGCGCCGGGACTATCGCGAAAGCTTCGGTCTCGCGGAACGTGCGCTTGCGTTGCAGACGGCGACGAGTGACCGCGAAGGCGAAGCCTGGTCCTATGGCAGACTAGCCGTGAATGCCGCGTGGCTCGGCGATTTCGACACGGCGCTGCTTGAGTTCGATCGCGCACTCGAGGCTTTTGAGTCGATCGGCAACAAACGCGGACTCGCGCTAACGCATACGAATCGCACGACGTTGCTTATGCGGCTGGGGCTTTTCAGTGAAGCACTTGTCTCCATCGAACACTCGAACGCACTTTACGACATCGCTCAGGAGCAGCGCACCATCGTCGCCAATCTGGTGAACGCGAGCTTCGTGAAATTGCACCTCGGCGACGTGCAAGATGCGAAGGACTTGGCGCATCGGGCGCTTGCAGCGGCGAAGGAGGTGGCGTTCCCGGTTTTCGAGGCGGCGGCGCTCGCAAATCTCGGTAATGCCGAGCGCGTGCTCGGGGATCTCGAGGATGCGATCGAACACATGGAGGCGGGCATTGCGTTGCGCCGGCCGATCCAAGAGCCGCGCGACTTCGTCGACGACCTCGCCGATCTGACCTTATCGTACGCGAGCGCCGGCCGGAATCGAGATGCGCTATCCACAGCAGAAGAGCTGTGCGCGATCGGGAAGATCTCGTTTGAGGGTGCGTTTTGGACCCACTACATCTGGTGGGCAATCGCGCAGGGGCTGGCCGCCGGCGGCGAGCACGAACGGGCGAGTGCCGCCGCGGAACGCGCGCGCGATGAGTTGGAAACCTTCGCACGCGGAATCGAGGACGACCGCACACGCGCCGCGCTCATGGCGTTACCCGTCAACGCACGCATTGCCGACCGGGCATGATCGCTTCGTACAATTCCCGTACGAGGCGGTGCTACGATTTCGACGTGAACACGGAGCGAAGCGAATTGGTCTTCATCGTTCGCATGTGGCGGCAGGACGGCGAAGGCCGCGGCGAACGGGAATGGCGCGGCTCGGTCTACGAGACCGAGTCCGGCATCCGCTTCTATGTGAGCGGGACGCGCGATATCGCAGACTTTGTGGCCGCACGCCTCGATCTCAAAGCGAGCCCGAACTGTTAGCCTAACCGTAGTGGCCGCCGTCGAGCCGGATTTCACAGCCCGGCTCGGAACAGTTGGCTCCCGGCGGATCGCTCCAAAGTTGCAGCCTCGTGTTGGAACCGCTCGAGCTGCAGGCAGCGAACGTGACGCGCTCGGTGCCGTCGATGACGAAATCCGTCGCAGGGTGAGGCGTCGTCATCGCCGAGGCGGAAATCGAGCGCGGCAGCCGTTGAACGCGCTGCCGCTGAGGCTCCCTTTAGAGTTTTGGCATCGGCGGGATGAGCGCGACCTGCGTTTGCCCCTCATGTGTGTAGATCATGATCGAGCCGCCCGGGCACGCGTACTTGACGCCGCCGGCTGCTTCTTGACGGTTGCATCCTCTCGGCGCGTGTGAAACGTACCAGGCGTCGACCTTGCGGACTGAGTCGGCGGTGAGAAGCACCATCGGGACGCCCTGTGAGATTGCCGCCGGCGTCAGGCTAGCCTCTCGAGGGTCGAGCTTGGCACTGGGATACATGGGAAGCTGCCCGTCGCGTTGTGTTTCGCCGGCGGAGGCCGGCAATATCGCCGCAGGCGCGGCAGCGCTAGCGATTGCGATTGCGACTGCTAAGATTAATTTCATCATGAGACTGATCGTAGGGTCACGCCGTGCGCCGAGCGTACGCGGCCGTGCTCCGGGCATGACCCCGCTCAGGGCAATGTCTCTACCATCGCATCATCGGGAGCGGCCTTAGCGGATGACGCAACGCACCGGCACACCCGAGCTGAACTAGCCTAACATGAAACCCGGCGTTCGGGAACTCGCTACGAATCGCCTCAACCTCGTTCGCCGCGAGCCCCGATCGCAGCAGCCCGAGCGAAACGTCGGCAAGATCGGCTCGCCGCAACGCTTCCACCAGCGGTGGCCGTGAGGAGACCGGAGTGATTTTGTGATGGTATGCGATCGACTCTGTAATCTCGTCGATCCACTCGTGGCGACCGTTTCTCGAAAGATAACTCCGAGCTAACTCGCCTGAAGGCTCCAGATAATCCCAGGTCTGTGCGGTCCAAATCCCGAGGTCGTGAAATGCTGCAGCAATAGCAATTTTGTCAGCGTCGAGCATTGTATCGGACTTGAACGCGCGGCAGAGGCCCGCGACGCGTTGACAATGATTGCGATAAGCCACAAAATCCGGTCCCAGGGGGTCTCGGAAGCCTTCCAAGATTGCATCGATCGTGGTATCGTTCCGCCCGCTTGATTGCATGCGCGGGCGCTTCGTCGAGCGGATCGGCTGCCCTGCGGGGTCGCTCGATTCAAGCTGGTGCCCGGGCGCCGCTCCGTCTCGTCGCTATCGATCCCTTTGGCGAGGACGCGCTCAGGCTGAGGTTCGTACGTGCCTGATAGTTCGTCCGAATCTGACCGAAAATCGTCTCGCAGGCGACTGGCGCGTGGTGCCGCGAAGCCGTAAGCTGACCGCATGGATCAATCGCTACGAATTCCGACAGCCCTCGTCGTCATCGACTGCCAAGAATCATTCCGGCAGCGCTCTTATTGGAATGAAGCCGAGGCGCAGCCGTTCTTCGGCGCCGTTCAACGGGCGATCGATGTTTGTGCGAGTGCCGGAGTGCCGATCGTGCAGATATTTCACCACGAGAGTCTGCCGGGACCGTTCGCTCGTTCCTCCGGTTTTGTGCGCACCCTCGCGCCGCTACGCATCGCGCCCGACGTGACGTTCTACAAACGTCAACACAGCGCGTTCGTCGGCTCGGGTCTTGAGGTGTGGCTACGCGACGCCGGCCTCGAACGAATCCTCGTGACCGGCATTCGGACTGAACAGTGCTGTGAGACGACGACCCGGCACGGATCGGATCTTGGATTCCAGGTCGACTACATCACTGAGGCAACGTTGACGTTCGCCATGACGTACGAGGCGACGGGGCGCACGTTCAGCCCGGCGGAGATTCGAGAGCGCACCGAATTAGTTTTAGCCGGCCGCTTCGCGCGGATCCGCCGTGTCGATGAGATCACGGGCGAACTCCGCAACGACAAGCGTGTGCCCGTGAGCACCGGTTGAACGCGGTCCAAGGGCAGGTCTACCACGTTTATATCGTCGTGCTCGACGATGCGCTGCTCCTGGACGTCGCTGGGCCCGCAGAGGTGCTGCGCTGCGCGAATCTCTACGGCTCGCAGATCGCTTTCGACGTCCGATACGTCGGTCCGCAGGAGCGCGTGCGCAGTTCGACGGGCCTCGTGCTCGGCGAAATAGCGCCGCTGCCCGACGTTCTCGAGAACGACGCTATCCTCGTACTGGCGGGAATGAGTGGCGATTTCGACCACAATCGAAACGTCGACGTCCTCGCTACGGTGCGTTGGCTCGAACGCATCGCCCCGTCGGCGTCGCGAATTGTCTGCGTCTGTAGCGGTGCGCTGGTCGCGGCCGTCGCCGGCCTCTTGTCCGGCCGCACGTGCACGACGCACCACAGTCTCATCGCCGACCTGCATCGGCTCGATCCCTCGGCAACCGTCCTCGACAACCGGCTCTACGTGCGGGACGGCCGCATCTATACGAGCGCGGGCGTCACCTCGGGGACCGATCTCATGCTCGCGATCGTATCCGAACTGGCAGGCCCGGTCGTGGCGAGTAAGAGCGCACGCAATCTCGTCGTCTACAGCCGCCGCGCGGCCGGCGATCCGCAAATATCTCCCTGGCTTCAGAGCCGCGATCACCTGCACCCCGTCGTCCATCGCATCCAAGACGAAATCGAAAGCGATCCGGTTCGAAACTGGACCTTGCCGGCGCTGGCGGATATCGGCGGCGTCAGCACGCGGCATCTGTCTCGCCTGTTTCGCGAACATGTGGGCTCAAATGTCGCCGATTACATACAAGGGCTGCGCGTCGAGTTGGCGCGCCGGCTGTTGGCCAGTACCGAACTCGACCTCGAGCGCGTCGCCGAAGCAACGGGATTCGGATCGTCGCGGCAGTTTCGGCGCGTGTGGCGTAAATTCGAAGGCGCAACGCCGCAACGTTCGCGTCTGCGCTCCCTTAGCGCGCGGCGATCACCTCTGGGTTGATCGCACGTATTAGCCGCGTGCCAGTACCACGATTCCAGCAAGCATGAGCGATGCCGCGATACTGCGGCGGCGCAACTGACCTTCTCTCAAGAAATGCGCTCCCATGAACGCACCAATAACGATACTCGATTCACGTAACGGGGCGACGAGGCTCACGGGCGCTTTGGTGAGTGCGTAAAGAACCAGAACATACGCTATCGGCGACAATATCGCTACGCCGAAAGCTTCGCGTCGAAACTGCCTCCACGTCGCCCTTACTGCGTTGCGTTTCTCTTTGGAAGATAGGGCGCTCGGTGCCAGGAGCAGCGTTTGGGCTGCGGTTCGACCGAAGTCGTACAGGATTGGCGAAATCGCTAGAACGGAGACCGCCTGTTTGTCCCACAACGTATAGGATGCAATCGCGAAGCCGGTCGCAATGCCGTATGCGATCGAACGGCGCAGCGTCAGCGTCGCAGCGTGCGTGGAAGACTCATGCACGTGGCCACCGGCGATGACGAATATGGCGATAACGATGATTGCGACGCCCGCAAATTGGAGTGCGGAAAGTCGTTCACCGAACAGCGTGACCGCGGCAAGGGTTGTGACCAGGGGTCCGGTGCCGCGTGCAAGCGGGTAAACGAGCGAAAATTCGCTAGCCCGATAACTACGCTGCAACAGCACGAAGTAGATCACGTGTAGGATTCCCGTGCCGCCCATCATTGCCAGATCCACCCGCGCGTCATGAAGACGCGTGGGCGTGATGGCCGAAAGCGCGATGACGATCGGGACGTACAATGCGGCGGATAGGGCCGAGGTTATCCAAACGAAGGCGATTGGATCGCCCAAAGTGGCGCGTTTTGCCAGCAGGTTCCACGTCGGATGCAAGACGGCGGCAATGAGGACAAGCGTTAGGGCGAGGATGCTCACAGCGTCAGGACTCCAGGGTGCCGGACGTTACGAAGAAGGTAGGGGCCACATTCATTGCCTTAGTTGCAACCCTCGGTTTAAGCATAGGCTTCGGTCAACCCGGCACAACGTTTGCTGCGACGACGGAGCCGTTTACGACGATCGATGACCCTGGAGGCACCAACCGTCGTTGCATGCGGCGGCCGCGGTCATGCTGGGTCGCATCCACGCTGCGTTCGGCACGCGGCCGACGCTCGTGCAGGGCGCCCAGAATCCCGGCGAACATGTGCTCGTGCTGCTCTTACGGAGACACGCGACGGCCGGGGCAGCGCCCTAGCAGTCGGGCCGAACGGAAATGATATCGCCGCTTTCAATTCCGCTCAAAATGCGATGGACCCGACGAGGTTACCCATCCCCGTATTTTGCGCGCAGCACTTTTTTGTCGAGCTTCCCAACGCTCGTCTTCGGAAGCTGCTCGGCAAAGACGACGCCCGGGATTCCGTATTTCGAAATGACGCCTTTGTCGACGAAGGTCATCAAGTGCGCCTTGATGTCGGCCTCCGAGACACCGCTTGCGCTCTTGGCGTCTTTAACGACGACCGCGAGCGGACGTTCGCCCCATTTGTCATCCTTAACGCCGATCACGGCGGCTTCTGCGACGCCCCGGCACTGGGTGATGAGGTCTTCGATCTGCAGCGACGACACCCACTCGCCGCCGGTCTTGATCACATCCTTGAGGCGGTCGGTAATCTTCACGGAGCCGTCGGGGTTCATCACCGCGATGTCGTTCGTGTGCAGGTAGCCGCCGGCCCAGAGCTGCTCGGAGGCCTCGGGGTTGTCGTAGTAGCCCATGGTCAGCCACGGCGAACGCAGGACGATCTCGCCCGCGGTAACGCCGTCGGCCGGCACGTCGTTCATGTCGAAATCTACGATGCGCAGGTCGACGAGCGGCGCCGAGAGACCCGCGCGCGTGCGGATCTCGAGCTCCGCTTCCGGATCGCCGCCGAGGTCTTTCGTCCGGACGTGAGCGACCGACGTAATCGGGCCCGTCTCCGACATGCCGTAGCCCGCGTACACGTCCATGCCGGCCTCGAGTGCCCGCTTCGCGAGCGCTTTCGGCAAGGCCGAGCCGCCGATCACCATCTTGACGCCGGCGAGGTCCGTGCCCGCGGCCGACGCGGCGTCCAGCAACATCTGCAGAATCGTCGGCACGCCGTGCGTGAACGTCACGCCTTCCGATTTAATCAGCTTGAGAAGAAGCGCGGGGTCGTAGCGCCCCGGATACACCTGCTTGATTCCCGCGAGGGTCGCGGCCCACGGCAAGCCCCACGCGTGGACGTGGAACATCGGCGTGATCGGCATGTAGACGTCGTCGCGGCTCAAGCGGCCTTGCTGTCCGGCCGCGCCGAAGAGCGCGAGGTCGGCCAGGGTGTGGAGCACGAGTTGGCGGTGACTATAGTACACGCCCTTAGGATTGCCGGTCGTGCCGCTCGTATAGAACGTCGTCGCCTGCGTGTTCTCGTCGAAGTCGGGGAAATCGTAGTCGGGCGAGGCCGCAGCGAGCAGCGCTTCGTACTCACCGGCAAACGGCAGACCGCCCGTATCGGGCTCGTCGCGATCGGACATCACAATCAACGTCTTGACGTTCGGCAGGCGCGGCAACAAATCGCGAACGAGGCCGCTGAATTCGTCGTTCACGAGCAACGTCGAAGCGCCGGCGTGGTCGATCGTGTACGCGACCTGATCGGGCGACAAGCGAACGTTAACCGTCTGCAAGATGGCGCCCATCATCGGGATCGCGAAAAACGCCTCGAGAAACCGGTTGCTGTCCCAATCGAGGACGCCGACCGTGTCGCCCGGCCGCACGCCGTGCGCGGCGAGGACCGAGGCGAGCCGCCCGACGCGCTCGTAGAGGTCGCGGTACGTCAGGCGCAGGCGATCGCGATAGACGATCTCCTGATCGGCGCAGTGGCGCAGCGGCGCGTGCCAGAGTTGCTTGAAGATAAGCGGATACTGGTAGGCCGACTCGGTTACCGCAATAAGCCGCCCGGTTGCGGCCGCCTTAGGAGCGCGCGGTTCTGCACTGATCGTCATGGTCTCGCCTCGCCTTTCGGTGAAAGTCGGAGTTATACGAATGCGCTCAGGCCGGTGATCGCCTTGCCGACGATCAGCGTGTTCATCTCGCGCGTGCCTTCGTATGAGTAGATCGCTTCCGCGTCGGCGACGAATCGCCCAACGTGGTGGTCGAGCAGGATGCCGTTGCCGCCGAGCAGCTCGCGAGCCCAGCCAACCGTCTCGCGGCATTTGACCGTGCAGAACGCCTTCGCGAGCGACGCGTGCTCGTCCAACATCTTTCCTTCGTCTTGGAGCTGCCCGAGGCGCAGCATGAGGCATTCGGTGGCGGTCACGTTCCCGAGCATGCGCGCGAGAAGGTCTTGGACGAGTTGGAAGCCGCCGATCGGCTTGCCGAACTGATAGCGCGAAGTCGCATAGCGCAGCGCATGCTCGTATGCGCCGCGGCCGCAACCGACCGCGAACCAGGCGACGCCCGCGCGCGTCATCCGCAAGACCTTGGCGGTATCTTTGAACGTGTCCGCGTGCTGGAGCCGGTCGCTCTCGGGGACGCGGCAGCCGGTCAGCGTGATGTGACCGTTTTGCACGACACGCAGCGCCATCTTGTGCTCGATCTTGGCGACGGAGAAGCCCGGGTTGTCGTTCTCGACGATGAAGCCTTTGACTTGGCCGGACTCCTCATCGCGTGCCCAGATCACATTGAGGTCGGCGAAGGTGGCGTTGCCGATCCACTTCTTTTCGCCGTTGAGAATCCACGTGTTGCCCTCCCGCCGGCACGTCGTCAGCATGCCGCCCGAGGCGGCCGAGCCGACAAGAGGCTCGGTTAATCCGAACGAGCCGATCTTCTCGAAGCGCATCATCGGCGACAGCCAGCGCTGCTTTTGCTCTTCGGAGCCGCACAGATAGATGGAGCCTGCCGATAGTCCGGTGTGAACGCCCCAGAAGGTGGCGATCGACGAATCGATGCGCCCGAGTTCCATGCCGACGATCCCGTTGAGCAGCCAACTGCCGCCTGCAGCTCCGTAGCCCTCGTAGCCGATGCCGCCGATGCCGAGCGTCGCAATCTTCGGGATGAGTTCAAACGGGAACTTGTCCCGGTTCCAGTAGTCCCCGATAATGGGGGCGACGTCGGTCTCCATGAAGTCGCGCACGCGCGCGGCGACGGCGCGCTCCCGGTCGTCCAGTACGTCGGCGATTCGGTAGAAATCGCCGTCCACGGGCGGTGGCGTAAAAGGCGCTTTCGGCGTCAATGTCGCTCGCATCCACGAACCTCTCTGGAGTTCGGAACCTGGCTCGGCTCCGCGCGGCTAAGTTTCGGCAGAGGTTCGCAGTTGCCTCGGGCGCCGTATCGACAAAAGCCGCCGTGCCAGGAAGAGCTCGAGCAAGTGCGGCGTGACCTCGATCAAACCGGTCCGCCGCGGCGCTAACGCGACCGTTCCAACGTTGTTCTTTCTTGTAGTCCCCGCCGGCTCTGCGATCGACAGTGTTTCGCATCGGTCTTATCCCTTCGATGAAGAAACACAGTACCACCCTAATGTATAACGTTACGGTGAAGGGATACTCGGCGCATAAATCACCTTGCCAAATTTGAACCGCGCGGCCGCCCAGCGTTGGGTGCTTGCATTAGAAACAGCGCATTGATGTCTCGCCTTATTGTCTCTCAAGTGAACAACTGCTTGATCGAAAGCGCCGAGGCATCACAAGCGGAAAGACTTCGATATATTCGATGACATTGTAGCGAATGTTCTGACGAGCGAAGGTGGATGAGATCTTCATCAGAATTTCTCGTCAAGCGCCTCGTTCTTCGCAGATGCTGAAAGTTGAGGGCGATAAAGAATCAAACAGGAGCCGGCATTCAATGCAACGTCATTTTTGCAGGTTCGCAATATTCTGGTCGGCACCGTTGAAGATGGACGTCGCATTCTTCCTGACAGGGACAGCGCACGACGGTTCATCTCGCGAGAGACTACGAGCGGTTGGGAATTTGCCCTTGATAATACCTCTGTCTTTGTATCGAGCGGCGACCAGCTTGATTGCGTCCATTTAACGTGGTTCGTTCACGAAGAGGTGCGCGATATGTCGTGCGAGACAATAGCTTCGTACTCTGACTTTGGGAGATTAGCTGGCTTGATCGTCAGAAGGTTAGGCAATCTTCCCGAACCTCCGTAAAGCGGTTCTGTTGCAAACGCGGCGAGAAGAAATTCAGTGCTCCCCCGTGAATGGGCGCCTTATGTGCAAGTTGCTAAGTGTCGAGGAGCTCTTCAAAGGCCGCAATTTCGAAGCCGAGATCACCGCCTTGTGCGTCCGTTTGTATTCGCATACGATGCGCCGGATGCCGCCGGGCCATCGAAATCGCTCGCGATAGTAATGCTGGGTACTGGGCGGATCGTAAACGCCGCATCGGCCTGGCACAACGAAGCCGGATTGCTAAAATGCTTATCGCGTATGCCGCCCTACCACCGTAGATGCATCGAGCGCAGAATCGGCCTAGCCTAGTAGTAAAATGTGAGTAGTTCAACCTCCCAACCAGCGCTTTATTGTCGAGTTGCTCTTTCTAACGCTATAAGTTGGCCATGTCACATCATTACGCCGGCCCCAAACTTGGCTTCCCGCTTGGGGACGCCCGCCTCAACTTCGCCGATCTGTTTGTGTTCCAGAAATCCGGCGACAGCAGCAAATCGATCCTTGTTATGAACGTACACCCGTCCGTCGGCCTGAACCCACCAGGCCCTACAACCACCGAACCGTTCTCGACTGACGCGCTATACGAGATAATGATCGATACAAATGGCGATGCGGTCGCCGATATCGCGTATAGCGTGCGCTTCGCGAATTCGAAGGAAGGCACGCAGATTGCGACGCTGCGACGCATTGAGGGCACGCAGGCTGAACGCCTGAGCGAGGACGGGCAGGTCATTCTCTCCGATGCGCCCGTATCGAAGGGGAGCGCCGTCGTAGTGACGGATGCCAGCGAAAATCGCTTTTTTGCCGGCTGGCGTAGCGATCCGTTCTTTTTTGACACGCTAGGCGCCATAAACAACTTGAAGTTCACCGGTAGCGATTTCTTCGCCGACAAAAACGTGAGCTCCATCGTGCTGGAAGTGCCTAACACGCAATTGAGATCTCAGAAGCTTGGCGTATGGGCCCGCGTTCTGTATAGCGCGTCCGGGAGCTGGGTCCAGGTCGATCGAGGTGCGCGGCCGTCGCAGGCTCCGTTCCTTGCCGGAGATGCCTTGGATGCCTATATTACCGCGGAACCGGCGGGGGATGCGCAATTCATTGCACCCTTCGCACACTCGTTGGAACACACGGGCGGGTACACGCCGGAGGCAGCTACGCAGGTGGCAATTACTCTGCTGCCCGACATGCTGTCTTATGAGCCGGCGCGCCAAGCATCGTTCCCAAACAATGGCCGCGCGCTCACCGACGATGCCGCCGCTCACTTCCTGACGGTGATCACGGATGGGAAAGTGACGGGGGATGGACTAGGAGCCCACGCTGATTTCCTCGTCGATTTCCCGTACGTGGGACCGCCGCATGCCTGACGGGAGGTGGAAGACGAACCTGCCTAAACTTTCGTCGGATTAGTTGGAGCTCTTCATGAATACGGCGAACTGCTTCGCTGCAATAGGGTCGGAAACGATAAGTCCATGGAAGCACGCATTCGCGACCCCGGCACGTTCGATCTCGACTTCGAATAGGGGAGCGGTGTCGACGATGTGCAGGTCCCACAATTTCTTGAACGCAGCGCTTCGGACGTGTAGCGTATCGATGATGTCCTTGAAGCTTTCGTTGTCGATGTCCTTAATATGATTGCGACGTAGCAGGGCCACGAGCGCGCCACCGAGCGCTTCACCATGACGATATGTCGCCGCTCCATCGCCACAAAAAACTGCCATCGCAAGGTTCACCCCGGTATCGATTCCGAGCGTCTTTCTCGCGATAGGATTGATTTCGGCGACTTCGAGCCATGGGGTGAGTACTAACGCCGGACCTTGCTCGAAGAGCCGCACGAATTGGCAAATCGCTTCTTGCCATGCCGCTGCTGCATCCATCGCCGCTATCGGCGGCGGCGTTGCTTTCCCAGCGAGGGTGAAAAGGTGCGAGGCTTCGACTTCGTTCAGTTGAAGAGCGCGGGCGATCGCCTCAAGGATTTCGGTCGAGACATCGAATGGGCGCCCTTGCTCGATCCAGGTGTAGTAGGCCGTCGAGATTCCGGCAAGAGCGCTAACCTCTTCGCGCCGGAGGCCGGGCGTACGCCGCCGTCTGCGCCGATGGGGAAGACCGCAGGATTCCGGGAGTAGGAGCGTTCTTCTGCTCACGAGGAACTCGGCCAATTCCGTATGCCGGCTTGAGCGCGTATCCGGATGTAGCACGTAGTCCACCTTTTCTTCGGTCGTTGTGGTAAACAGGCTACACCCGATCGGTGGGTCGATACTAGCAACGCTGACTTTGCATTTACGACGTCGGCAACGACAGCCGGCGCGAAAGCACCAGGGCAGCGTACCAGCCGCGAGATCAGAGAAGCGCTCATCCACGCTCTCCACAGCGGCGCCGCCCGAGCGGAGCGTCGCGAAAGCGCGCGTAGTTCGAGGAAAGAGGGACAGAGTGATCACCGGCATCCACGCGATCTTCTACACAAAGCACTCCAAGGAGATGTACGACTTTCTCAAGGACGTGCTCGACCTGCATTACGTCGACGCCGGCAATGGGCGGCTCTTCTTCGCCGCACCGCCGACGGAACTCGCCGTTCATGAGACGGAAGACGACCCCGAACACGAACTGTGGCTGGTCTGCGACGACATCGCCGCGACGGTACGGCAGCTCGAGAAGAAGGGAATCAAAACGATACCGGTCGCCGACCGCGGCTGGGGCTTGGTGACGACGCTCGAACTCCCCGCCGGCGACAAGCTCGGCCTCTACGAACCAAAGCATCTCTCGCCGCTCACGTAGCTCGTGCTGGGGTGAGCCATCGCACGAAGTTTAGGCGGTGATCCCTGAAGCAAAACGTCGCGCGCGCCGTGGAGTTAGAGCGTGTTTCCCCGCGCTTCGCGCATGCGCTAGGAATCCTCGGCTGTGCTCCTGGCTCCGTTTTGCGCTGACCGCAACGGTGCGATTTGACCCAGATAGTATCTGAGCCGATCTTCTACATCGCCCGGCTTTTGGAAGCCGCGCGCCATCAGCGCTTTAATTCCATCCTGGGCGGCTTTACGCGAAGCAGGTACGGCCTGGCTGCATGGAGTTGCATACGGCACTTGAAGGTTTTCTCGCGGAGTCGATATCTTGCTTGACGATAGGGGGCTAAGATACCACCGCCCGGCATCGATTTCTGGCAACCGGAAGTAGCCAAATGCGTCTCAACCGGAAACTCTCTTGCCCGAGAAAATCTGGTCTAGATTTCAGAGGGCGCCGTCAGGTCGAGGTCCCACGTTTCGCTCGTAACCAGCACGCCGAAATCCTCGTGGTCTTCGGATGCGACGAGCCGGTAGCCGTGCTTGGCATAGAGCTTACGCGCCGCGACGAGAACGTTGTGCGTCCAAAGCGTAATGCGCTCGTAGCCTGCTTCGCGTGCGAAGCGTTCGCACTGGGCGACGAGCCGCTCTCCAATGCCCAGGCCGTGATAAACGGGTTCGACAAAGAGCATCCGCAAACGTGCGACGCGTTCGCTCTCTCGGACGAGCATCACCGAGCCGATGCGCCGGCCGTCGGCCTCCGCGATCCAGCAGCGTTCGTAAGCGGCATCTTGCGAGCGGCCGAAGTCGGCTACCACCTGGGCGACCAGCGCCTCGAGACCGCCGCCCCATCCGAACTCGCTTGCGTAGAACTCTCCGTGGCGCTCGACGATCCAGCCCAGGTCGCCCGGGCGGTGGGTTCGGATGTCAACCTTCGGCGGGGCATTCGCCAGCGTGTTCTCCACGGCGCGCATCGCTTCTACCAGTGCGGCTTGCGAGCGTTCCGGTAGGGGGCCGATGAGCGCCGCGATTTCGTCGTGCGAACGGCGATCGATCGGCGCGAGCGCGCGCCGTCCGCGCGCGGTCAGGGCGATGTACGCGATGCGTGCATCGTGCGCGGCCGGTGTCCGCACGATGAGACCGGCATCCTCTAAGCGTCTGACGATCCGGCTCAAATAGCCGGGGTCGAGCGCGAGCTCGCGGGCGATGTCCGTCTGCGTCGGCCTCTCTCGGCGCGAGATTTCGTACAGCACGCGAGCTTCGGCGAGCGACCACTTCGAGCCGTACGCCTTCTCGCCGAGCATCCCAATCCGTGCGGTATAGAAGCGTGAAAAATGGCGAACCGCAGCAACGCGCTCTTCCAACAAGCCTGAGTTCATCGACGTCCTCCTCGAAATCACTTTGCCACAGATTGTTGACGTAGTCAACTAACTGCTCGAAGCCGTTGGCGCAATCCCCAGAATTGAGCAATGAGGGGAGGTAGTTTCTGGATTTCCGCGCCGGTAACCGGCCGCGGTCGAGAGGGCAGCGAAATAGGAATAACCCGTACGGGTGGTGCTTCATAAAAGGACGGCGCCGTGCGACGGTGCGCTCGCGAGTCGTCTCCTCCATATCGGGGATGCGCGAAACGGCTGCTCGTGGTGTGCTAATAACATCGATACCACGTAGGCAACGAAGGGAGCCGCATGGCTACGAGCGTCGTCCTGATTACCGGAGCCCTCACCGGCATCGGACGAGCGACGGCACTCGCGTCCGCGCGCGAGGGCGCTCGTGTCGTCGTTTCGGGCCGAAACACCGAGGACGGTCACGCGCTTGCTGCCGAGATACAAGATCTCGGTTTGGAGGCCGTCAACCTCTCGTCTACGCTCGCCCAGAGGACCGCTCCCGGTACGTCGGTGTACGCAGCGAGCAAACATGCTGTTGAAGGGCTGACGAAGGCCGCAGCGCTCGAAGCAGCGCCGTATGGCGTGCGTGTCAACGCAATTGCCCCCGGCCCCGTCGCCACGGGTATGCTGACGCGACTTACGGCAAGCGCCGAGCGAAAAAACGTCCTGACTGCGGGCGTCCCGCTCAAACGCTTGGGCCATCCTAAAGAGATCGCAGATGTCATCGTCTTCATCGCATCCGGCCAAGCCTCGTTCGTCACGGGGCAGATCATCGGAGTCGACGGCGGAAAGATGGCCTAGATTCCCAGTGTCTCGCGCACCACATACTCACATGCTAGAAAGGAACCAATAAAATGAACGAATTGCCAAACATCGTGCTGGTCCACGGCGCGTGGGCCGACGGCTCCAGCTGGAGTGGCGTCATCGAACGCCTGCAAGCCAACGGGTTCAACGTCATAGCCCCGCAGTTTCCAATGACGGCCTTGGCCAACGATGTTGCTCGGCTGCGACAGGTCCTCGCCCGCCAGAACGGTCCGACGATCGTCGCCGGCCACTCCTACGGCGGTCAAATCATGACCGCTCTTGGAACGGATGCGCCGAACGTTTGCGGCCTCGTCTACATCGCTGCATTCGGAATCGACGCGGGCGAATCGCTCGGCGCGCTGCTTTCGCAGGGACCCGTGACTCCTGCCCTCGTGCACATGATTACGGACGCGCAGGGTTACACGTGGTTATCGGAAGATGACTTCGTGCACCACTTCGCGCACGATGTCGATCCGGCAAAGGCGAAGGTCATGTTCGCCGTTCAGCAGGCGCTGGCCGGTTCGGCATTCGGCGACGTCATGGGCGTTCCGGCTTGGAAATCTCTCCCGTCCTGGTACTTGGTCGCCACCGAAGATCAGGCGATCCCGCCCGATGCCGAGCGCATGTTCGCAAAACGCATGAACGCTACCACCGTCGAAGTCGCGGCGAGTCACCTCGCCATGGTCTCACACCCGGACGAAGTAGCGCGGCTTATCGAGAAGGCTGCGAAAGGCGTACCGGTAGCACACTAGGCGTCAATGCATGGCGAAGGATGAGTGCAGGCCCAGAAACGGCGAAGTTTCTGGGCCTTCGGCTGCAGAGACGAAAGGTGAGACTCGTGAATTTAGAGACAGAGGGAATTAATCCGGCGGTGAAACCAAGCGGCACCGGCTGTGTCGAATGCCTGGCGACGGGCGGGTGGTGGCTCCATCTTCGACGTTGCTGCGAATGCGGACATGTCGGGTGCTGTGATACTTCGCCGAGTCAACATGCCACGAAGCACAACGCAGCGACCGGTCACCCGATTATTACAAGCTTCGAGCCCGGAGAGCACTGGTTTTATGACTTCCGCACTGCAGAATTCATCGAAGGGCCAAAGCTCCCCGCACCACATTCGCATCCCTCGGGTCAACCCGTGCCTGCACCTACAGGGCGCGTGCCCGCGGATTGGCAGAGTCTTTTGCACGGATAGTCCACCGGTAGCGAGCTATATCTAGGCGTTGTGGCTCATAACGGCACGCGTGAGCTGGCTGCGCGAGGTGACGCATAGCTTCCCGAAAATGGAGCGGAGGTGCGTCGCAACGGTGTTCGGAGAGAGTACGAGTTCCGCTGCGGCACTGCGGTTCGTGTGACCGTCTGCGATGAGTCGCGCCACGCGCTGCTCCGTCTGCGTGAGCGCGCCCCAGCCCTCAACGGGACGAGCAGTCGTCGTTCGCCACTGTCGCCGGCGAACACCCGCGCCCTCGAGGAGCCGTTGGACTTTGCGCGCTTCACCGTGCGCTCCGAGGCGGTTATATGTGTCCCACGCACCGTCGAGGGCGGCTGCGCCCGCGTCTCGTCGACCTTTCGACAATTCCATTGCACCGAGGTCGAAGGCCGCATCAGCGCGCACGAGCTGTCGCTGACTGTTGCCTAAGAGTTCGACCGCGCGGCGCAGCGAATGAACATCGCCGTTAACGAGACCATCCACTTGCGCCGCGATACCGGCAATGGTCGCTATTCCGGGATTGCGTTCGGCAAGCATTCGTGCGAACGTGGCGGCCTCAGCCGCAAGCTCCGGGTCGCCGCCGCGCATAGAGATGCGAGTTGCCGCAACAAGCCAAGCCGGCTGCCACAACCAACGATGCCGAACGCGGCGGGCGCGCTGTATGATGTCGCGGACGGAAGCAAGGGCGGCTGCGTTATCCTCGTCACTTTCGGCAATCCATGCGGCCATGAGTTGCAGCATGAGCACACGGCTCTCGTCCGAGCCTTCCGTGTTGGCGGCTGAAGAGAGATGGGCACGTGCCGCCGGGAGATTGCCGCGAAGCTGCGCGATCCGGCTCAGGATCATGTGCGCCTCGAGCTGGTAGTTGGGCACTTGAAAATCGACGCCTAATTGAGAAAGCGTAGCGGCGTCGGCTTCCGCCTCGTCCAGAAGGCCGAGACAATAGTCGTGCCACATTTGAGCAAACGCGATCCCCGGAGCCTTTGAGACGTCGCGCCGGTCCTCGCTCTCGATGCGCACCCTCCCGAGCACCGCGCGGCTCTCGTCGTATCGGTCGAGAACCTGCAGGGAAATCAGTTCGTCGACCGGTGAGGTTTCATCGATAAGGGATCGCAGCCGGCGGAAATAGTTCAGCGCGAGCTCGTGACGCCCGCTGTTTCTTGAGGCCTCACCGAGCGCCCGAAGCGCATCTCCCTGCGCCGTCATTTCTCCGCTGAGTTGGGCTTCACGCAGAGCCTGCTCGCCCGCACCCAGTCCCTCCGAGGCCTCCGGTTCGCCCGACCGCGCGAGGGCTTGCAAGGCCGTGAGTACGGCTCGCAGCTGGACGGACAGGCCGTCGAGCGTCATCGCTTTCGAAAGGCGCGCGCGCATTTCGCCAACGCGACCCATGTCCCAGAGAATTCGCGCTACGCGCGCCTGGATTTCGGCTACGGCCTCGTCGTCGATCGTCGACGAGAGCAGTTTATCGGCGATGTCAATGGCCTCTTTTCCGCGCCGCACCGCAGCCAGCATTGCGATCGCGTCCTGGCCGGTCTGAAACCACAACAAATCGTTTGCGTCAAGCAGGGAGAACGCGCGTTCTATGAGCTCGACGGCTACGGTCGGCATCGTGGACGCGATCGCAGTCGCCGCACGTCGTAGAACATCGACGGCTTGGCGATCGCCGCGCTCTGCGCACATCAAGACGTGAGGAGCTACTTCCAGAGGACCACGACCGGCGGCGACATATCGTTCGGCGGCGGCGCGGTGAAGGCCCACGCGCATCGACTGCGGCAAGTCGTCATAGACGGCCTGGCGGAACAGATCGTGCCGGAAAGCAATGTGTTGCCCGTGATCCTCTAAAACGCCGGCTCGAACCGCGGCCTCGATTGCGGGGACGATGCGGGTCCAGGGCGTGAGATGCAACAGGTCGGCAGCATCGACGAGCGCACACGAACGGCCGAGCACGGAAGCTACTTCCACAAGCCGCAACGTCTCCGCCGGCAGCGATTGCAAGCGACTACGCACGACGGCGATGAGGTGGCCCGGTAGTCGCCCAGTATCGGCCGTGGGCACGTAAAACTCCGCGGGCGGGATTACTGCGGCCGCTGCGCGTTCATCCCTTGTGTAGCCGTCGAGCAACTCAACTGCAAGAAACGGATATCCGTCGGCTTTGCGCAGCAGCTCACTCAAGGTTCCGCTCGGAGTCGAACCGCGCCGGTCGATCGCCAATTCGAGAATCGCGCTGGGAGAGAGCGGGCCGAGAAGGATTGTCTCGATCGGAACGTCGGGCAATACCGCCGTTAAAATCTCGTTCGTAGCATGCGGTGGATTCGGTCGCGATGCAAGCAGCCAGATGATCGGGGATCCCACCAGATGAGCAGGCATTACGCGCAGGGCAAACACGGTTAAACGATCGGCCCACTGCAGGTCGTCGATCGCAATAAGCAACGGCGATTTCATTGCGCGCTGCTCGAGTGTTGCCGTAAGACGCTCGACCAACCATAATTGCTGCTGGTACAGCGGCGCGAGTTCGGCGAAGTCGTCTCGTGACAAAAGCGGCGTCGAGCTGGATCGCAAGGCGAGCAATAGCGGAGCCATCGGAGCAATCTGATCGAACTCTTCCGCTTTGCTGACTCCGACGCTAAAGCCCATTTGCCGCCCGCGGTCGGCTATTGCGCTCAACAGAGCGGACTTTCCGATCCCGGGCTCGCCCGAGAGAAGAATGACGCTACTCTGTCCTGAGGTCTGCGTTCTGCTCAGAACACCGACGGCGCAGTCAAGTTCGTCGGAGCGCCCACGCAAAGCATGGGAGACGATCTGGCGGACATCGAACTGCGAGGTCGCCACTACCGTGTCATCCTTCGCGCCGCGCAGCCGCTTTGCGGACGCATCGCCCGCTCAGGAGTGTCTCGAAAACGAATTGTTGTCTCGTCACGTTACGTGGTGCACCGCGGAAAAAGGGAATCGTCCGAATGGATTATATGGGTAATCCACTTTGAGGTCAACCGTTCAGCCGCTCAACGCATTCGACCGTTATTCGCGCTTGACGACGAGACGAAGCACGCGATCGGAGTGCGAACGAGGGTAAGCATCAGAGAGCGGGCGGCAACGGACGCATAAGGCCTAGGCAGCCGATGTCGAAGCACCTCCGATGGTTGCAATTACATCGGAGCGTCCGGCGTGTTGGCCGTGGTTACGACTGGAATGCTCGTCAGCCGTTACACCCCGGTCGTGCTTCGGCCGCGAGCCCGCACTCTTGCGAACGAGATTCTGCAGGTTCGGCCGCGCTCTACCGTAGCCTACTGTTTGATGTCCTAGAGGCGCAACGACGCGAACTCATCGATGTTTGGAGGAAGAGGCGGATCGATAAAACCGTCTTTCGACGTATTCAGCACTTGCTCGATCTCGAAACGGTGCGGATCGAGCTAAGAGAATCGACGGGGCAAATGGATATCGAAGGTTAACGCTCCGCAGCGCGACAACGATGCGTCGCGACCGGGTCCGCACAGCGGTAGTGACGGCAGCTCATCGAAACGAATGATGCAGCCTTTCATCGGCTCGTGCTAGACTCTCCCGCTGGGCCCGGTCGTCGTCGCGTCACCCGGCGTCCCAATCGTTCACGTATCGCCGCCAGTGCGCGAGATGGAGTCCATTCGTGTCTACCACCGTCACAGACGATGCCCGACGGTCCTCACTCGACCTTCGTGTATTTGTCAGTCCGACACATGTGATCGCAGGCGACCCGAACCGAACGTTCTCGCCCACGACAGCCACGCTGATCCTCGGGGCCGCGGACGCGGTTCTGGTGGACGCGCTGATGATCGTGGAGGACGTCGACGCACTCGGCGATATGATCGCGAGTACGGGTAAGAGGCTCACGACAATTTTCGTAACCCACGGCCACGGCGACCACTTCTTTGGGAGCGAACGGTTAATCGCACGATTTCCCGGAGCGCGCGTCGTTACGACCCGAGGCATCGTCGACTACATCGATGCGCACTTTGAGGAAGGGGTGAAGACGTTCTCCGCCTATTTTGGTGACGCCGTCTCGAAAACGAGCTCCCGACCTTCACCGCTCGAGGGTGACGTCATCCTTCTCGAAGGGCACGAATTGCGCGTCGTCCAGGTACCTGGGGGCGACATTGCGCCTGCCGCCGTGCTCCACATTCCGGCGCTCGATACTGTCGTGGCGGGTGACGTCGCATACAATGGGATTCATCAGATGCTTGCACTCGGTGGGCCGGCCGAGTGGGACAAGTGGATCCGGAGTGTTGGGATTGTCGAGGAGCTTCGCCCACGAATGGTCGTCGCCGGTCACAAGAAACCCGAACTCGACGACGAAGCGCAGCGGGTCCTTAGCGGCACGCGTGAGTATATCCGCGATTTCGCGGAGGCGTTCCGATCGTCGGCAACGGCGGAGGAGATTATCGCAGTGATGCGATCGAAATATCCCGAGTATGGCAATCTGACGACGCTGGTGTTCTCGGCGCGTGAGGTCGTTAAAGCCCGAACTAAAAAAGTGAAAGAAAACGCTTGATGTCAACAACTGTCATGAACCGCTTCCGCCTCGACGATAGAATTGCGATCGTCACGGGGGCCTCGTCCGGCCTCGGGGTTGCCTTTGCCGCGGCACTCGCCGAGGCGGGTGCGGATGTGGTGCTCGCCGCGCGACGGGCCGATCGTTTGGAACAGACCAGGGCTCTCGTCGAAGGGCACGGTCGCCGCGCGCTCGCTATCTCCGCAGACGTTTCACAACCGGAGGGTGCTCAAGACGTCGTCGACGCCGCGATAGCGCATTTCGGGCGCGTTGACGTCCTGGTCAACAACGCCGGCAAGGGGACTGCCGTTCCGAGCACTCGTGAAACGCCGCAACAGTTTCGCGAAGTCGTCGACATCAACTTGAATGGGTGCTATTGGATGGCGCAGGCTTGCGGCCGCGTCATGCAGCCGGGAAGCTCGATCGTTAACGTGTCCAGCGTGGCGGCTTTCACCAGTGGCCCACTGCCGCAAGCCGCGTACTCCGCGACCAAGGCCGCACTGATCGGGCTCACACGCGACCTCGCCGTGCAGTGGACCGGGCGCAAGGGCATCCGCGTGAACGCTCTCGCTCCGGGATTTTTCCCCTCTGAGATGACCGATCAGTTCCCACACGGTTTCATGGAGAGCCAGTTGCCACGCGTGCCGGCAGGCCGCATCGGCGATCCCGAAGAGCTGGCAGCCGCGCTGGTCTTTCTGGCTAGCCCCGCCGGCAGTTACGTCACCGGTACGACACTCATCGTCGATGGCGGCCTGACGTGCACGTGAATAGGTTCAGCGGCCCGTAAACCTCGCCGCACGCCGTTCCACGAACGATTGCACCCCTTCGCGGCCATCATCGCTGTCGAACAGATCGGCCATGTCGGGCTCCAACCGCGCAAACGCCGCAGCCTCGCCTTCGAGCCGGGCGCGATGCGCAGATGCAAGGGTGGCCTTGACGCCAAGCGGCGCCGACCTCGTCGCGATCGCCTCTGCGATCTCGATCGCACGTTCGAGCTGCCGCCCCGGTTCGACGATTTCTTGGATGAGTCCGATACGGTAGGCCTCGGCCGCGCCGTATTCCTCGCCGGTCAAGAGCCACCGCATCGCGTTGCCCCAGCCGGCATCGCGAGGCAGCCTGATCGTGGCGCCTCCGAACGCGTAGATCCCGCGGTTGATCTCCATCTGTGCGAAACGCGAGTTCGATGCCGCGATCCGGATGTCGGCCGCGAGCAGCAGTTCGATCGCAAGCGTCATCACCCAACCCTGCACCGCGGCCACGAGTGGGGTCGTCCAGACGTTGTCTTTGCGCCATGGGTCGCGGCGTCCCGGCGCCGAGAAATCGAGCACGCCTTCCCGGATTAGCGGGCCGACCTCAGCCAGGTCGAGTCCTCCGGTAAAGTGGTCGCCATGGGCAAACAAAACGCCGCAGCGAACATCGTCGTCGTTTTCAAGCTGGTAGTACGCGGCGGCCAACTGATCGATCATCGTTAGGTTGAAAGCGTTGCGCTTTGCGGGCCGGTTGAGACCGATGAGCAAGACGTGACCGCGGCGCTCGACGGTGACCGCGATTTCCTTATCGGTGTCGATGGGATTGCTCGTTTCGCTCACGAGTGTTGCTCCAGATTCTGCGGCAATGTTGGCGATTTTAGCCTATCTTACCGAAATCACGGCGTCGCCGGGGCCGCTACGATCCGGCAAGTTCGCGCCTCGCTGCTTCGCCGAGTTCCACGCTGGTATACGCGTGCCCATCGATGCCCCATCCGCCGTCGGGAGCCTCCGTGATGAGCACCCAGGTTCGCTCCGCGAGACTTGGGTCTCGGGCTTCCACGGCGATGATCTCGGTCATCTCTCGCACCACCCCGAGTTTCTTGTCCCGATCGAGAACGCCGACCGGCGTAAGCACCTGGACCCGAACGTAGTTATTGTCGCCTCGCGCCGTTGACAGCGCGTCGGACGGTAGTTCGTGGACGAACGCGGCCGTGTTGTCCAAGAATAAGGCGATGCTGGGGACTTTTTCCCAGCGCATGAGCGCCGCGGTCAGGCTTTTCGTCAGCGAGCGCTTGTCGCTAAAGGTTCCCGCGACGGCGTAAACGTCGATCATCGGCATTGGTTAATTCTTTGCCTCCGGCACAGTGTGTGGAACAGCGTCTCTATTTCAAATTGCAGCAGTTCAGGCGACTTCGGGAATCACCCATTTAGACGAGGCACGGCGTTTTTCGCAATCGCCGGGATGTACACGCATGACTAAGCGGAAAGCTGCCCGAGCAGTTCGTCGGTCGTGAAGATGGCATGGGCGTAGGTCGGCCCGTTGATGGCGTGGGCGGCGTGCATCGCCTCATGGCTGAAGGCGGCTGTGGCGTCTTTGACCAGCGTGACGTGGTACCCAAGTTCCATGCCGAAGCGGCCAGTCGACTCGATGCAGGTGTTGGCGATCATGCCGATCAGGATGATGCGACGAACGCCGTGCTGCTTGAGTTGCAGATCGAGATCGGTGTTAGCAAAGCCGCTGGATCCCCAATGCTCGTGGACAACCACATCACCCGGCTGGGGCTCGAAGTCGTCGTGGAACGTCCCGCCCCAACTGTCTTTGGCGAAGATCTTCCCGTAAGCCCCGGCGAGTTGGTACGGCGAGGGATTGTCAAAGGAGACGTAATCGCCGAACTCCCAGCGATGGTGTGGCACAAAGAAGATTTTCAATCCCCGAGTCCGTGCGGTCGAGACCAGCTCGCGCAGATGATCTAACAATTCCACCTCCTCGGCGACCGCCTTTACGCGAGGCCAGAGCTTACCGCCCTCGCTGAGGAAGTCGTTATACGGATCGACCAGCAAGATCGCAGTGGTCGAAGGATCGTAGCTCATAACAAACTCCTGTCATATCCGTCTTTGCGTCTCACAGTGACGCGCCTTAAATAGAGGTCAACGGACATCTAATTGCATAATAGAGTTCAATCAACCTCTACGTGGAGTTTTGCATGGGCAAATCGAGTAAGGAGCAGGCGGACGCCAACCACCGGCGGATCGTCGCGGCGGCGGGAAACCTATTTCGGAGCCGCGGTTACGACGCCGTGGGGGTCGCCGATGTCATGCAGGCCGCCGGTATGACGCAAGGCGGCTTTTATAGACACTTCGCCTCGAAGGTAGCCCTGGCCGCAGAGGCCTGGGGACAGGGTTTCGAGCTAGGCTGCGCGATCTGGAGGCGACAGGGGGCGGGTGGCTCCCGCGCTGCGGGCATCGTCGATTACTATCTTGCGCCGAAGCCGCCGGAACATCGCTGCCCTATGGTGGCACATGGCGAGGAAGTCGGGCGAATGGTCGAAGACTGCGCGTTACGCGGCGTCTATGCCGATGGCGCGCGAGCGTTCTACGAGACCTTCATGGGTGCTGCTAAGGGATCGATAGCGGAAGATCGGGCCAAGCTGCTGTTCGCGGCGATGATTGGCGTCAACTTGCTGAGCCGAGCCGCAGGCGACGCCGACTGGGTCGCCGCTCTGAGGAAGTCCGTCAAGGCCGCCGCAGCTACGTGAGCAGCCGTAGCATTCGAAGCTGTCGCGTGCAGTTACTCGAGCGCCTGGGTTTGACGCGACGTAGCCGCTGCCGACGCATCAGAACCGGAGACGGCCCTGCAAGCCGAAGGGCGGAGCGAACGTCGTGCGTGGTCGGCGGCGCGATGTAGCGGCTACGGTCCGAGCGAGACGGGCAGAGACGTCGGTCCGCGGAACACGACGTTCGCCGTATACGCGTAGTCGCGCTTGGCTCCGAGCGTCATGTTCGGGAAGCGCGCTGCGAGCAGCTCGAGGGCGATGCCGAGCTCGAGCCGCGTCAGCGCCGCGCCTAAGCAAAAATGGATGCCCTTCCCGAAGGCGAGATGGGCGCGCGCATCCGCGCGTTCGATGTCGAAGCGCTCGGGGTCCGGAAATTTCGCCGGGTCGTGATTCGCCGCGCCGAGGAGGACGAGGATGCGCGCGTCTTTCGGAATCTCGACGCCGCGCAGCGTGACGGGGCGGGTCGTGACGCGTCGCCACGCGATGTTCGAAGAGTCGAAGCGAAGCGCTTCCTCGATCGCGTTCGGCAGCAAGCGCGCGGGGTCGGCGACGAGGGCGGCCCACATCGCCGGATTTTCGAGGAGCCGGCGAACCGCATTGGCGATCATGTTCGTGATGTTCTCGTGGCCCGCGAAACTCAAGCCATAAATGATCGACACGATCTCGGCGTGCGAAAGCGTGCCGTCTTCCAGACCCGTCGCGAGAAGGTCGCTCGTGAGGTCGTCGGCTGGTTCGGCCGAGCGTATCCGTACGAATTCTTCGCAATACTTGAAATACGAGACCATCTGCCGGGCGATGCGCTGCTGATCTTCGGGCGTCGTGCGTCCCCACGTCATGACCAGCCGATTTCCGCACCACGATTTGAGCATGTCCATATCGTGGTCGGGGAAGCCGATCATCTTGAAGATTGTGACCGCCGGCAGCGGAAAGGCGAGCGTCGCGACGAGGTCCACCTCGCCGCGCGCCGGGAGCGCGTCGACGAGCGCCGTCGCCCGCTCGCGAATCACGTTTTCCATGAACGAGATGCGGCGCGCCGAGAAGGCGCGCGACGTATGCCGTTTGATCCGCGCGTGTTCGGGCGGATCGAGATTCGACATCACGGCGAGCGGCCGGAAGCCCCCTTCGCTTAGGATGTTTTGGGCTTCGGGAGCGATCGGATCGAGCGGCGACTGCGCGATCGCGGCCGAGAACGTCTCGGGATCCTTAAAGATCGCAGCGACGTCCTCGAAATCCGTCACCGTCCACATATCGATCGCCGGCGCGTACGCGACCGGCGCTTCGACTCGCAGTCGCGAGAAAATCGCGTACGGATCGATGAGGAACTCCGCACCGAACGGGTCGTAGCTGGTCGAGGGTGCCCTTTCGATCGCGGCGCGAGCGAAGGGGCAGCTGACGGTCGGCGGAACCACCGGTTTCTGGAGCGTGGTCATGGTAAGAGGTTCTTCGAATCGCCGCGGAACCCACCTCGCGACGAGGTGCGATCGCTGTTCACATCAGAAGGAACGCTTCTAAACCGTCGGGCCGGAACGGCGCTTGCGCCGGCGAAAGGAACCACATGCCTCACATCGTGATCGAGTGCTCCGATAACGTTCGGGCGCGCGCGGACGTCCCGGCGTTGCTCGAGCGCGTACACGCCGCGGCGCTCTCGACGGGCATCTTCCCCGAGGGTGGTATCCGGACGCGGCTCGCCGAGCGCCACGACTACGTGATCGCCGACGGCGATCCGGCGAACGCGTTCGTCCACGTGGTGCTTCGCATCCGCGAGGGTCGCGACGTCGCGACGCGGCGGCGTGCTGCCGAGACGGTATTCGAGGCGGTGTGCGAGGCCTTGGACGCTACGTTTGCGACCGCGCCGCTTGCGATTTCGCTCGAGATACAAGAGATCGATTCGGAGACGAGCTTCAAGAAAAACAACTTGCACGAGTACGTCGAGCGACGGAAGGCTGCGCACGCATGACGTTCAACGTCGAACATCTCAAAGGATCGATTCCGCCGCTCGTGACGCCGTTCGCGGATGGGGCGGTCGATTACGATACCTACGCTCGGCTCGTTGAATTTCAGATCGCGCGCGGCTCGCACGGCATCCTCGTCAACGGCACGACCGCCGAACCGTCGACCCTTACGGTCGTCGAGCGGAATCGCATCGTCGATGTCGCCGTAAAAGCAGGCGCCGGGCGACTTCCGATCGTCGTCAACACGGGATCGCAATCGCTCGCCGAGACACAAGAACTCACGGAGCACGCCGTACGTGCCGGCGCCGACGCATTGCTGATCGTAACGCCGTACTACGTGAAGCCGCCGCAACGCGGCCTCGTGAAGTATTATCTCGAAGTGACCCGGGGGTACGACATCCCGTGGATGATCTATCACATACCGGGCCGCACCGCCGTAGCCGTAACGCTTGAAACGGTAACCGAACTCGCCCGTGAATCGAGCACGTTCGTCGGCATGAAGCATGCGGTGAACGATCTCGGGTTCGTTTCGGAGTGCTTGGGCGCGTTACCCGACTTTCGAATCTTCGCCGGCCTCGAAGAGCTGAGTTTCCCAACCCTAGCGGTCGGCGGCGTCGGCCTCATGAACGCGGTCGGTAACCTCGATCCGAGCGTCCTCTCGCGCATGTGCGAGGCGACGTGGAGCGGCGATTTTGCGCAGGCGCGCGAGTTGCATCAGCGGTTGCTCGAGATCAACAAGGCGGTCTTCTTCGATACGAATCCGATCCCGATCAAGTACATGATGAAGCGGCTCGGTTTGCTCGCGACGAACGAGCACCGGTTGCCGATGGTCCCGGCGACTCCCGAGCTCGAGCGACGGCTCGATGCGGTGCTCGACCGGTCGGGGCTTTTCGCTACCGCCGGCGCGTGAAGCTCGTCTCGTTTCGCACCGCGGACGGTCCCTCGTTCGGCGCCCTCGCAAACGATGGCGGGATCGTGGATCTAGGGCCTCGCCTGGGACCTGATTTCGAGGATCTTCGCGCTCTCCTCGCTTACGGGAACGTCTCGAGTACGCTCGCGAATTTCGAAGATGCGCCGAGCGATTTCGCACTCGACGCCGTGGCGTTTCTGCCACCGGTACCGCACCCCGAAAAGATCTTCTGTATCGGCGTCAACTATCTGAATCGAAACGCGGAGTATCGCGACGCATCCGAAGCGCCGAAGTACCCGAGCATCTTTATGCGCACAGCCGCCTCCCTCGTCGGTCACGAGCAATCGATCCTGCGGCCGCCGGAATCGCTAGAACTCGATTACGAAGGCGAGATCGCGATCGTGATCGGGCGCGCCGGCCGTAGGATCGTTCGAGAAGATGCGGCTTCGCATATCGCGGGCTTGACGTGCATGAACGAGGGCACGATTCGGGATTGGGTGCGCCACGGGAAGTTCAACGTGACGCAGGGGAAGAATTTCGCCGCCTCCGGTGCCGCCGGCCCCTGGCTGGTGACGGCCGACGAATTCTCCGGCTACGGCGATCTTCGCGTCACGACGCGCGTAAACGGAGAGGTCCGTCAGAACGACACGACGGCGAGCCTCGCGTTCCCGTTCGATTTCCTCATCAGCTATATCTCGACGTTTACGACGCTCGCGCCCGGCGACGTGATCGCGACGGGAACGCCGACGGGCGCGGGCGCCCGCTTCGACCCGCCGCGCTACCTCGTACCGGGGGATGTGGTCGAAGTCGAGGTCGCAAGGGTCGGTACGCTGCGGAATACGGTCGTGGACGAGCCGCTACCGTGCAGTTCGTAACGGGTCGAACCAAAAGATCGCTTGGCCCGTGCCGATCGCCGCTTCGTAGCGACCGAATTGGACACCCGGCGAGAGACCCGCGCCGCGGCCGAACGCCCCGGCCAGGATGAGATAGTGCGCGAAGCGGCCTTCGGGCGAACACGCGCGGCGAAATTCTTCCGCGTTCGCGAGGACGGCCGCATGGTCGCCCTCGCGCCACCATTGCATGATGCGCTCGTCCCAACGGCGCCGTTCGTCGCCGTTGATGTCCTTGGGATCCGCGCTCGCGCGTTGCCGGATCACGGCGAGATCCCAGAACTTGTGCGAGATGCCGCCGGAGGCGATGAGGACGACGCGGCGGCCGCTGCGTTCGACGGCGCGCGCGATCGCTTCGCCGAAGCGCACGTTCGCTTCGATTTCGGCGGTGTCGAGCACGCTGATTGGAAGCACGCGACGTTTGCGCGGGCCGGGATTGTAATAGTGCATCACGTTGAGCGTTCCGTAATGCACGGGTAACCCCCGATGGGCGGAGCACTGCGCGTGCTCGCCCGTTCGTTCGGCTTCTTCCGCGATGAGCGCGCCGAGTTCGGGGTCGCCCCGATACTCGTACTCGTACTCGTTGATCATCCACGGAATCTCGTCGGACGTGTAGATGCCCTCAAGACGTTCGTGCGTGTTGATGATGAAGTCGAGCGTTGAGTGCCAGTGCGTATCGATGATGACGAACGTATCGAAGTCGAGGTCGCGTAAGCGCGTCTCGTACACCTCGGGGAGGGCGTCGTAGAACGTCGTCACGTCGTCGCCCATGTACGCTTTGCGCGCGGCCGGATCGTGAATCATCAAACGCGGTACGTGCGTGCTGAAGAGGCCGGCGACGAGTTCACCCACGAGCGATGCACACGAGTTTCGGCTCGGTGAAGAAGTCGAAGCTCCAGCGGCCGCCCTCGCGGCCGAGCCCGCTCTGTTTGATGCCGCCGAACGGCTGGCGCAGGTCGCGTAGGAAGTAGCCGTTCACCCACACCATGCCGGCTTGGAGTGCACTCGCCATCGCGAGCGCGCGCGAGACGTCGCGCGTCCACACGTACGCCGCGAGGCCGAAGCGCGTGGCATTCGCGCGCGCGATCGCATCTGCATCGCCCGAGAAGCGCAGGATCGAAAGCACGGGGCCGAAGATCTCCTCGCGCACGATCGTCAGCTCGTCGCTGCTCGGCGCGAAAATCGTCGGCGAAAGATAGTTCCCGTTTTGCAGCGCCGCGTCGGCCGGCCGCGTGCCGTGAAGAAGCACGTGGGCTCCGTCTGCGATACCGCTTGCGACGTAGGCCTCAACGCGCGCGCGGTGCTGCGGACTGATGAGCGGCCCGAGGTCCGACCCGAGTTGCTGCGGATCGCCGACGACGAGCGCGCGAACGCGCTCGGTGAAGCGTTCGACGAACGCATCGTAGATGGCGTCGTGCACGAAGAGCCGCGTTCCGGCGAGGCACACTTGACCGCTATGGCGGAACATGGCGAGGACCGACCCCTCGACGGCATCGTCGAGGTCCGCATCCTCGCACACGATGTTGGCCGATTTGCCGCCGAGTTCGAGGGTCACTTTCTTGAGTGTTGCCGCGGCCGCTACGTTGATGGAAATGCCGGTCGGCTCGCTCCCCGTGAAGGCCACCGCATCGACGCCCGGATGCGAAACGAGCGGGGCTCCGGCGCCCGTGCCGAGTCCCGGCAACACGTTGACGACACCGTCCGGTATACCCGCTTCCGTGCAGAGCTCGGCAAGTTTCAACGTGGACAACGGCGTCAATTCCGAAGGCTTGAGCACGCACGTGTTCCCCGCCGCGAGCGCGGGGGCGATCTTCCACGTCGCTTGCATGAGCGGGCTATTCCATGGCGTGATCAGCGCGCAGACGCCGACGGGTTCGTAGTGAACGAGACTTTGGATCTCGCGCTCGCGGCCGAGGAACGGCCGGCGTGCGGAGAACGTCTCCCCGACGCGCTGTTCGATTGCGGAGGCGAAGAAGTCGCAGTTGTCAGCCGCGCGCGGGACGTCGCGGAACGAGGTTTCTTTGAACGGCTTGCCCGCATCGCGCGATTCGAGCGCTGCGAGCGCGTCCGCGTTTTCGCGAAGCGCGGCGGCAAGTTTACGCAACGCCTTCGCGCGCTCGCTCGGCGTCGTGCGGCCCCACGGGCCGTCGTCGAACGCGCGGCGTGCGGCAGCGACGGCGCGCTCCACGTCGGGCGCTTCGGCCGCCGCCACGCGCGCGATCTCAACGCCCGTCGCCGGATCGAGCGTGGCGAACGTGCGTCCGGAGGCCGAGTCGGCAAACGCTCCATCGATGAACAATCGGGTCTCGATCGATCTCTGCTCGACCACGGGGTTCCTCCCATCGCGTGCGGGCGGGGTATCCCGCGCCGAAAGACGTACTTCGCAGGGCGGCGCAAGCCATCCCACGGCGACGCTTCGCCCGTTCTACTTCGTTATCAACGTTCGCGACATGCAGCGATTCGGCGTCGCCTATCGGGACGGCGCCGCACACGACTACCGCGCGAAGGTCGCGAAGTTGTGCGGCTCGTGAACGTCATCAAGGGCTGGGATCAACCAGCGACGGAGAGCTTCTTCTAATCCGTCTATGCTGTTCTCCACACCGGCCCAAGCAATGCAGGCATCGGGACGGATCAGCATCGAGGGCCCTGTATCGACGGCGACGCGACGTATCCGCTGCGTGCCGGCTGCAACGAGCTTGGAAGCCTTCCCCTCGGTTGAGGCGTCGAGAAGAACGCCGCTGCCATCCTGCATGACAGCGTAGAGCGAGACGTCGGCATCGCCGTGGCCGATCGGCTTGTCGCCGATGAGCCGTCCGACGTCGTCCAGCTCCGACCCGAGGTCGTAACGGGTGGAAAGGCCGCTCATCATCTCGCCGATGGTGCGATTAACGTCGTCGAATTCCATGAGATTCGCAACGATATCCCGCATCGCACCTGATTGTGGGTCGGGCCGCATGATGGCGGCCTGGGCGCGGGTGTTGGCCAGAACGGCTTCGGCGACGGGTCGCCGCTCGGCCGTGTAGGTGTCGAGAAAACCTTCGGGCATCTCGCCGCGAATGACCGTGGCGAGTTTCCAGCCGAGGTTTGCAGCGTCTACGAGCCCGAGGTTCAAGCCTTGACCACCAAATGGTGAATGGACATGCGCCGCATCACCGGCAAGCAACACTCTGCCTCGGCGGTAGGTATCGACAAGCCGCGTGTTGTCCGTCCATCGGCTCCCGCTTTCGAGCGCTTTCACACGGACGTCCGCGCCGCTGATGCGGCGTAGTGCGGCTTCGATCTCCTCACGTGCGACCGGAGCCTCCCGATTTTCAGGTGGACCGATGAAGTCCAGCATGAACAATCGCCCGGGGATAGGCCCGTAGGAGAACACGCCGCCCGATGTGCGATGCCAGCCAATCGGCAATAGGCGTTCGGGATGGTCGATCTCGGCGGCGGCTTGGTACATCGTCAACGTTGGAGGCGTGCCGGGGAAATCAAAGCCGGCCATCTTGCGGATGAGGCTGCGCCCCCCGTCGCAACCAACGAGGTAGGAGCAACGGATACGGCCTCCGCCCGTCGGAGCTGCCCACTCCACGTCGATGCCGTCCGGCAGCTGCACGAAGCTCGTGACGTCACACTCGCGGCGCACCTCAATCCCAAGAGAACGCGAGCGGCCGGCCAGCATGGCTTCGAGGCCATGTTGATCTACTGGGTGCGAACGCCGTTCCGGCTCTTTCTGCGCGTCCTTTCGGATAAGAGACAGGCCGGCGAAATGGCCGCTGAATTTCGAGGATCGACCACGCAGGTGTGCTCCGGTCTGCTCTATCGCCGCGAAGCTGCGCGCCTCTTCGGCGGCGATGGCGGCCGCCATCCCGCGACGCTGTAGCGCTTCGCTTCCAAGAGGTCCGATCGACATTGCCTTCACGGCCGTGCTCGCGGCGGCCAAACGCTCCAGCACGAGGACGCGCACGCCGCCCAAAGTCAGCTCGATTGCGGTTAGGAATCCGACCGGACCGGCGCCCACAATCACAACATCAACCGCTTTTTCCATATGCTGCGCCCAATGTGTACTCAGTACATAATGTGTACTCGGTACATAAAGTATGCTATCAATGGCAATATGTCAATGCCATCCGACCGTCGATCCCGTAAACGCCTCGCCACGCGACACGGCATCTCCGTGGCTGCTACGCGCCTCTTCTTAGAGCGGGGCTTCGATCATGTGACGGTGGACGAGATCGCGGCAGCCGCCGATGTCGGACGGATGACGGTGTTCAATCACTTTGCCCGCAAGGAGGATATGTTTTTTGATCGCGACGAGGAGGGTCGCGAGATCCTGCGCGCAGCTTTGCGGCAGCGCGGTCCCCGCGTCGCTCCGCTTGAGGCGTTACGTCTGCTCGCTCATCGGCTCGTTGCGGAACAGAGCCCTTACGTCGAATTTTCTTCTCAGAGCCAAGGCTTCGTAGAGACTATCGAGGGCAGCGAAACCCTCAAGGCTCGGGCTAGGGCGATACGTGACGAGATCGCGCAAGTCGTAACGGTCGCGCTCTCCGAACGCGCAGGGCGAGAACCTGCCGATCCCGCCGCCCACCTGGCGGCCGGTCTGCTCTTGGCGACGTGGACCGTGGCTCTCGTCCAGGCTCACGGGACCTTTCGAAAGAGTCGAGATACAGAGGAAGCGAAAGCCGTCTTTCTCGCTATTGTCGATAAGGGCACCATCGGCCTAAAAGCTGCAATGGCAGGCACGCCTTACACGTGAGCAATCTTTGGAGGGCTCGCGTTCGCTTTTCTCAGAGCGTGAACCAGACGGCGCCCTTGTCGTAAGCGACGTGAACGTCCGAGGGCCCGATGCCGTTATGATCGGCGGTCGTAAACCGGTACGCTCCCGTCGTCCCACGGTACGGCGGCAACGACACGAGGGCAGCGGCTACGGCATCGGCATCCCGATTGCCGCGCGTTTTCGCGAGGGCGAGCGCTGCGATATGCGCCGCGTCCCATGCGAACGATGCGAAATTCGGCGGGCGCGCCTGATATGCCGCACGATACGATGCAAGAAACGCCCCCTGCTGCGCGTTCGGGTGCGTCACGTTCAGATCCATGTCGGCGTACACGCCGTCGCCGTCTTTGCCGGCGATCTTCAGAAAATTATCCGAGACGATTCCCGTCGAGCCGATCACGTGTATGTCGAGCCCGAGAGAGCGAATCTGACGTACGGCGAGTGGCGCGACGGGTGATGCGGTCCAAATCAACACCGTATCGGCGCCGCTGGCTTTGATCTTTTCCAGCTGTGCCGTCACGTCGGTCGCGTTGATGGGAAACGCTTCGTCGTCGACGATCGGGAGGTTCGCTTTCTGCGCCTCGTTGGCGACGACGACGCTGCCTCCGGACCCATATTGGGCGTCGTCGTGAAGGACGGCGATCTTCTTGGCCGCTAACTTTTCCTTGGCGAACGAAAGCAGCCGGTCGGCCTCGAGTTCGTTCCGCGGCGTGATCTCGAAGACGTTCGGCAAAATCCCGGCCTTCGTGTTCCAGACCGACTGCGTCGGCGTCATGTAGAGCTGCACGACCTTTGCGGCGCCGGTGACGCGCGCGATCGCATTTGACGTCGGCGTCAGACTGCCGCCGATGATCATTGCGACGTTCTGTCCGATCAGATCCGTCGCGAGCTGCGCCGCCGTATCCGCCTTCCCTTCATCATCGTCGATGATGAAGTGCACCGGACGGCCCGCGACGCCGCCGTGGGCGTTGATGTCCTTTTCAGCGATCAGCAACGCGTTCCGCTCGGGTTCTCCGAGCGGCGCGTACGGGCCGGTTATCGAAAGAATCGCGCCGACCGTAACGGGTTCCGCAGCGAGCGCCTTTGGTGCGCCGGGTCCAAACAACGCTAGAATGGCAACGAGCGCCACCCAACGGTTCCTAACAAAACGCATATAGAGCCTTCTCTTCGCAGAACGAGGAAATCGCGATTGCGTTCGACGTAAACGCGCGCAATGCTTCAACTCGTCGTGGCGGGGCTGACGGTCGGCAGCGGCTACGCACTCGTTGCTCTCGGCATTCATATCATTCTTCGCTCCACGCGCATCATCAATTTCGCGCAGGGTGAGTTCGTAATACTCGGAGGGCTCCTCGCGTTTAGCGCCGTCACGTATCTGCACGCGAACGTGTGGATTGGGCTGCTCGTCGCGACGGCCGGTGGATTCCTGATCGGACTCGCATACGAACGCTTCGTTTTACGCGTCGCGTCGTCAGGCGGCGAACTCACGGCCACGATCGTGACGATCGGAACGGTGTACGTGTTGCTCTACGGTCACGCGCTCGTTTGGGGAAGCCTCCCGCAGCCGTTACCGTACTTTAGCGGTGGCCCCTCCGACGTCGCGTGGCATGCGCTCGGTTTCGAAATCTCGGCCCAACAGCTTTGGGTACTCGCTCTCCTCGCCGTCGCACTCGCAGCACTCGCAGTGTTTTTCGAAGGCACCGAATATGGTAGGGCGATTCGGGCGGCCGCAAATAGCCCCGTCGGCGCGCAACTCGTCGGGATCGACGTCGATCGCGCGCGATCGATCAGCGTTGCGATCGCAATCGCACTCGCAGCGTTCGGCGGAACGATCGTCGGTCCGATCACGCTGGTCGGCGGCGCGGCGGGCATCGCCATCTCGATCAAGGGCTTCGTCGGCGCCATCGTCGGCGGACTCGATTCGGCCGTGGGATGCACGGTCGGCGGCTTACTCGTCGGCGTGGTCGAGAAGTTGCTTGAGGGACGCTTCGGATACGGCGTTGCCGACCCCGTCATTTACGGCCTGCTGATCGTGACGTTGCTCGTACGTCCGCAGGGCATCTTCGGCACGCGCCGGGCGATGCGCGACTGATGTCGGACCGCATCACGACCGACGCTCGCCTGTTGCCGATCGTCGCCATCATCGTCGTTGCATTCGGCTTCCTCGCGCGCGGCAATACGAATCTCATTCAGGCCGCAACGTTTGCCGCAATCGATGCAGTCGCCGCGATCGGGCTCTCGGTGCTCCTCGGAAATGTCGCGCAGATATCGCTCGGTCAGGCGGGTTTCTTTGCGATCGGAGCCTACACGCTCGGCTATCTTTCGACGGCGGTCACCTGGCCCACCGCGATCCCTTTGTGGGCTCAGTTCCTTCTCGCCACGCTTGCGGGGACCGCGCTCGCGGGCGCGTTCGGCATCGTACTCGGATTCATTGCATTGAGTTTTCGTGGCCACTATCTCGCGATGGCGACGCTCGCTTTCGGTTTACTCGTCGTCGGAGTCGTTCGAATCGCTCCCTCGCTCGGCGGCGCCGGCGGCTTGACGAGCATTCCGTATCCTCAGTTCGGATCGCTTGCGATCAGCGGCTTCGCCGCCTACTGGTACGCTTGGGGCATGGTCGCAGTCGTTGCCGTGTTGACGTTCAATCTGTTGCGCGGCCGCATGGGGCGCGCGTTCGAGGCGATCCGCAACGACGACCTGGCAGCGGAGACGATCGGCGTGCCGACGCGTGGCACCAAGGTCGTCGCCTTCGCCTATGCCGGCGCGCTTGCGGGTTTCGCGGGAACGTTTTACGCGGCGTATCTCGGCCTGATCGATCCGAGCGAAGTCGGCGTCGATTTCTCGATCGTCCTCCTCCTGATGGTCGTCGTCGGCGGCGCGGGCGGCGTCACCGGTGCGATTCTGGGAGCGACGATCATCGGCATCACGAACGTCTACGGACACGAGCTCGAAAATTGGCGCCCGGTCGTGTACGGGTTGCTCGTCATCGTCATCGCCATTCGATTTCCTCGCGGTCTCATCGGCCTCTTCGCGCGGCGCCGCACGTCGCGAGCGGCACACGAGGCCGAACCCGGCGTGATGCGATCCGGGCCGCCGGTTTCGGCCGAACCGAACGCGAGCGACGACCGCGCGTGGTTGCGCGTCGAGGGCGTGCGCAAACGTTTCGGCGGCATCGTCGCCGTCGACGACGTAAGTTTTTCTCTTGCTAGCGGCACCCTCACGTCGCTCATCGGGCCCAACGGCGCGGGAAAGACGACGCTCTTCAATGCGATATGCGGTGTCACGCGGCCGACTGCGGGCCATATCACGATCGACGCGCGCGATGTAACGGGGTGGCAGCCGCATCGCATCGCGGCGCTCGGCGTCGGGCGCTCGTTTCAGAATGCGCGCCTGTTCGGCGATATGACGGTGCTCGAGAACGTGCTGGTCGGCGCCTATCGCAGGGAGACGGCGACGCTCGCGAGCGACTTGCTCGCACTTCCGCTTTCGCGACGTAGCGGGCGCGCCGCCGCCCTACGTGCAGAGGAATCGCTTCGCGCGCTCGATCTCGTACGCATCGCGAGCGTGCGCGCACGCGACCTCGCTTTCGGCGATCGGCGCCGCGTGGAGCTCGCGCGCGCGCTGGCCGCCGAACCGGGGCTTCTGCTGCTCGACGAACCTGCCGCGGGACTGAACGCGAGCGAGCGCGAGCGGCTCCGCGGCGACCTGCTGCAATTGCGCGCGCGCGGGATGACCTTACTGCTCGTCGAGCACGATATGCGCCTGGTCATGTCGATCAGCGACCGCGTGATGGTCCTAGAGTTTGGGAAGTTGATCGCCGACGGGCCTGCCGGGGCGGTGCGCGACGATCCGCGCGTGATCGCCGCGTATCTCGGGACGGCATGAAGCCGCTCCTGAGCGTTGCCGGCCTCGCCGCGGGCTACAGCGGGCTTGCCGTGCTGCACCATATCACCCTCGACGTGTTGCCGGGCGAACTCGTGGCGGTGCTCGGTCCCAACGGTGCCGGAAAATCGACGCTCTTGCGCGCGATATCGCGCTTCGACGCGGCTCGCACCTCGGGCAGCGTCCGGTTCGACGATCGCGACATCACGGATCTGCGAGCGGATCGCATCGCACGCCTTGGGCTGGCACACGTTCCCGAAGGACGGCAACTTTTCAGCGATCAGAGCGTCGAGGACAACATCCGGCTCGGTGCGTTCGGGCGCGGCAGCGCCGCAATACGCGCCGCGCTCGACGAAGCGTTCGAACGCTTTCCGCAACTCGAGAAGCGGCGCCGATCGACGGCCTTCGAGCTCTCCGGCGGCGAACAACAAATGCTCGCGATCGCGCGCGCGCTCGCATCCAAACCGAAGTTGCTCATGCTCGACGAGCCGTCGACGGGGCTCGCGCCGCGCGTCGTCGGCCAGATCTTCGATCTCATCGTTTCTCTGCGCGAAGCGGGAACGTCGGTCTTACTCGTGGAGCAGAATGCGTTCCTCACGCTCGCGCGAGCCGATCGCGCCTACGTCCTCGAACACGGTCGCATCGTTCTCGAAGGACCGGCCTCCGATCTCGCGCGCGACGAACGCGTGCGCGCCGTTTATTTAGGCGGGTCGACGGGCGAACTCGTCTGACTACGCGGCACGGCCGATACCGCAGTGGTCCGGCGGTCTGGCTCAAGGCGCCGCCAACGGGGTACCGCAATGCTAATGGAGAGCGCCGGACGCATGTTGTTTCAAAGCCTTCTGGTTGTCGCGACGACTGTTCTTTCGAATGCGATACCGTCGCCGATTCCAACCACTCAGTTCGACCCTAAGTCAGTTGTAAGGCCAAATCCTTACACAGTACACGGCGCATCGTCATATCGAGTAAACGGGCCCAAGTGTTCAAGTGTCGACGGCAGTGGCGCAATAATAAAAAACCGCGTGGTTACGCGGTTTAAGATTTAGCCCCAACGGGAGTCGAACCCGTGTTACCGCCGTGAGAGGGCGGCGTCCTAGGCCACTAGACGATAGGGCCGATTTGGCTCCCGGTCATGGACTCGAACCACGATAAGCAATGTCAGAGACTGCTGTCCTACCATTGAACGAACCGGGACTATTTTCTCTTTTCAGCTGGATATTCTTAGCAGCAAAGGTCTCCGTTTGACTATGACAGTTCGGGCAGAGCATCCGCAGATTTTCGAGGCGGTGGTCGTCCCTGACTCCGTTGCGGTGGTCGATTTGGATGGCGAGTGCGCGACCCCTCCATTCCGAAATACCGCACTCGTCACAGCGGTTCTCTAGCAACCCGGCGCGCAACAGGGTTCGCTTGATCGTTAAACGGCTCTTCGACGTCTGGAGCGCTTTTTCGACCGACATCGCACGAGACCGAGTGATGAGATCGCCGCGCGCGATCGCCTTACCCCACGCAGCTACGGAAAATCCGAAGCGTCCGCGGCACAAGCGGAAGGTATTCCCATCATCATAAAACTGCTGGATCGCCTTCCAGTCGTAAAAGTTCGTTTTTGGCTGTCCGAGGCGCAGATTCTGATCCTGCGGGAGCACTTGCAGCCAGCCGGCGAGGCAAGCCTTCTTCCATGCTCCACGAGTGAACCTATGCTCTATGGAGCACTTAAGCGGCGAGGCGCCCCCGTCGTATAAACGCTGGACAGCTTGCAATCAATCCTACATTTCCGCATCGAACATACGTTCGGTAAAAACCCTCGCGTTTCCTTCCTCGTCGTCTACTGATTTCGACGCTCGCCACATCCGCTAGGATCGGACTTGCAAGATTCAGTCGCTACAAAAACTTCATATCGTCCTGAAGATCGATCCCGTCAAACGGTATCGTCACCGTATACAAATTGTTGTAATCCGTAACCGAGAGGCCCTCATTCTGAGCTTCCGGCACGAATTGCGAAACCCACGGCCCCGGCAACCCTAGCGCCGTATAGGTAGTGTCGTTTTCCTCTTGCAACGAGAATCCGGATGCGCCGCCGTTTGTGTCGGTGACGATCATGCCGTAATGGTCCTCGTCGACCGTGCGCAGCAGGGCCTTCGCAATCGCCGAGAGTGAGGTGGCGTTGATGTCTGAGTCGTGCAGCGCGAGGTAGGCGCGCTCGCCCTGCGGTGCTCCGCCGCTGCAGTGCCCGTCGGAGCCGGTAAAGGGCGCGACATGGCCGTCGGAACAGTTGACCGCCGCCTGTAACGCATACGGCAACGTTCCGCCGTTTTGCGCGGCAAGCAGCAGATCGCTGGCGCGGACGATGCCCTGCGAAAGTGCAGTTCCCGTCGCGGTCGACGCGCACGAACTGTAGCCTGGGCCGCTCAGCGAACAAACTCCGCCCCACCCGACGTTGAGCGTTTGGCCGCTTGGGGGCCATTGCGTTGCCCAAAGGTCATATTCGTTGCCGTTGTTGATGAAGGCGAGGTGGCAATCTCCACTGCAGCCGCTCGGAGTCGCGCCTTCCGGAAGCATGCCCGAGAGCAAGCGAATCGATTGGCCCTCGATGCTGCAAGTACCCCACGACTCCGTGCAGTGAATTTTGTAAGCCGGGCCGTTGTTGTTCTGATAAATCGGAAACATGACGGTTTCCGATAAGCCGTTTGCGTTGGCCGGGATGTGGAACGGGCCAAATCCGACCGGGGATATCTTCGAAATCCATGCGCTGCTGCTAGGATTGGGCGACGGGTTCGAGAGCGGCTGCAGAAAGATGCTCGATGGGAAAAATGGGAAGGTGCCCGCGGGCGGATTGTAAGCATCATTAACGGCTGCGGGCGCAATCGTCCCGCCCGGCTGCGGAGACGGCGTGGCTGTTGGAGCGTGCGTCGCCGGCGAAACCGTCGGAGCAGACGACGTCGGAGCAGCCGAGGTCGGAGCAGACGAAGTTGGGGCAGACGAAGTCGGAGCAGACGAGGTCGGAGCAGACGACGTGGGACCAGACGACGTGGGAGCAGACGACGTCCCGACCGCCGGAGCCGTCGTACCCGAAGCCGACGCGGTCGATCCCGATGGCGGGACGGAAACGCCTCCGCCGCCCGAACATGCGCAGAGAGCGCAAAGAAAAGTGAGCGCAATGATGTGTTTGATCATTAAGCTTTCCAGCCCGAAGGTGCCGATAGAAGAAGGGGAAGTGCTCTAGTCGACGTTTCGTCCGAAAATCGTTACACTTTAACCAATAGGCAAAGTGATGTACCTCACACTTACGCCGACGCGCGGCAGCATATCGTAAAATTTTCGAAAAGGACAGCGCCAAATGTCGGTAGTTGCTCTGCGAGGAACGCTTCGCAGAACGGCCCGGCGACGTGCGCGCTTTACCGCCCACCTTTAAACAGGAATGGCGACTCATAATGAAGAGAACCGCCATTTACTACTGATAGCACATCAGAAGGGGAGACTTTGCAGGCAGTCATCCTGGTGGGGGGTGAGGGAACGCGTTTACGCCCCCTCACATACGGCACGCCCAAACCTATGGTCCCGCTGTTCGGCGTCCCGTTCTTAGAACGGACGCTTGCGCGGCTGCGCGGTGCGGGCGTCACGCAAGCGATCCTCGCCTCCGGATACCTCCCCCAGGCGATCGAAGATCATTTCGGCGACGGCAGCGAGATCGGCATGCACCTCACCTACGTCGTCGAGGATACGCCGCTCGGCACCGCCGGAGCACTGCGCAATGTTGCCGAGCACATTACGGGCACGTTCTTCGTTCTCAACGGCGACGTGCTCACGAGTCTCGATATGCGCGCGATGCTCGCGTTTCACCGCAAGCACGCGGGGCTCGGCGTCTTTCACGCGATCGCGGTGGACGATCCCTCGGCTTTCGGCTGCATCGTCAGCGACGAGACCGGCCGGGTCTCGTCCTTCGTCGAGAAGCCGCCGCGCGAAACGGCTCCCACGAACCAGATCAACGCCGGCACCTACCTCCTCGAACGCCGCGTCCTCGATGCGATTCCGGCGGGGCGCTCAGTCTCGATCGAGCGCGAAACCTTCCCGCAGCTGCTCGCCGCGGGCGAAGCGATGTACTCGTTCGTCACCGACGACTATTGGCTCGATGTCGGCCGGCCGGCCCAATATCTGCAGGCCCACAACGACGTCCTCGACGGAAAGCTCTCCCTCGCGGTTCCCGGCGGCGAAGTCACGGAGCGGGGCCGCCTGTGGCTCGTCGGGGCCATCAATGCCCCCCCGAACGTGCGGCTGCCTTCGTTCCTGGGCGAGCACCTGCGCCTCGACGAAACGGCCGAAATCGGCCCCTATGCGGTTCTCGGAAGCGGCAGCGAAATCGGCCCCAACGCCCTGGTTCGGGATTCTATTTTATGGGACCACGTGAAGGTCGATGCGGGCGCGAGCGTCGTTGAGGCGATCGTAGCGACGAACGTCACGATCGGCCGGAGCGCGGTCGTGAACGCGGGCTCCGTAATAGGCCACGATGCCGTCATCGCCCCGAATACCGTGCTCGAACTGGACGCCCGCGTGGCCGGGAGCCGAGGCGCGCCGGCGACCCTCTAAGCGCTGTTCTCGAACGCTCGTGTAACCTTCGAGGCGCAAGACGGCCCGATGGCGAATAGACACCGGTGATGATTGTCCAATCCGACGCTCTTAGTGACGTCCAGCGCGAAGCTGTAAACCATACCGACGGCCCCGTTCTCATCTTCGCCGGTGCGGGCAGCGGCAAGACCAGAGTCCTCACCCAGCGGATCGCCCACCTCCTTAACGACAAGAATGTTTTCCCGGACCGAATCCTAGCCGTCACCTTCACCAATAAGGCGGCTGGTGAGATGAAGGCCCGGCTCGAGAAGATGGTTGGTACCGTCGCTCGCGATCTGTGGGTCGGAACGTTCCACTCCACCTGCGTGCGCATGTTGCGCCGCGACGGCAAGAAGATCGGTATCGCTTCGAATTTCGCGATCATGGACGATACGGACCAGCGTTCGATCGTTCGCGACGTGCTCCACGACCTCGATTACGACGAGCGTCAGATCTCGCCCGGCGCCGCTCTCGATGAAATCAGCAAGGCGAAGAACGCACTCTTGAACGCCGATCAATACGAGGCGAAAAACACGTCGTTCTTCGGCGAGCGTGTGGCCGCCGTGTTCCGCGAATACGATCGCCGCTTGCGTGAATCCAACGGCCTCGATTTCGACGACTTGATCGCCAAGACGATCGAGCTGCTCGAGAACGATGTCGACGTTCGCACGCGTTACCAGAACAAGTTCCGCTACATCCTGGTCGACGAGTATCAGGACGTGAATTACGCACAGTACAAGCTGTGTTCGATTCTCGCCGGCGAGCACAAGAATCTCACCGTCGTCGGCGACGACGACCAGTCGATCTATTCGTGGCGCGGCAGCGATTATCAGAACATCCTGCGCTTTGAGAAAGATTTCCCGGGCGCGAAGGTCTTCAAGCTCGAAGAGAACTTCCGCTCGACGCAGACGGTGCTCACCGTCGCCAACGAAATCGTTTCGCAAAATGCGACGCGGGCCGAGAAGAAGCTCTTCACCAATCGTGCCGCGGGCGAAGCCGTTACCGTGTACGGTGCGGAAACGGAACGCGCCGAAGCGCGCTACGTGATCGAGAAGATCAAAGAACTCGTTCGCGAAGGCGCGGCGTACCGCGATTTCATGGTGCTCTACCGCACCAACGCTCAGTCACGCGTGTTCGAAGAAGGCTTCCTCGGCGAAGGCATTCCTTATCGCGTGGTGGGCGGCGTCGGCTTCTATGCGCGCTCCGAGATCAAAGACATGATGGCGTATTTGCGTTACATCGTGAACCCCTCGGATGCCGTGGCGTTCCGCCGCATCGTGAACGTTCCGCGCCGTTCGATCGGTCAGCAAACCCTCGCGAGCCTGGTCGACGCGGCGAGTGCCGCAGGCGTTTCGGTCGGGCAGACGGTGTTCGATAAGGAAATGCTGCGCCGGGCGGTTCCCAAGAAACAAAAGGAGCTCGAGCGCTTCGCGGATCTGATCACCTCGCTGCGCGAACGCGCGGCCGATCTTTCGATCAGCGACCTGCTCGTAGCCGTGATGGAAGAATCCGGCTACATTCGTGAACTGCAAGGCGAGGATACCTCCGACGCGCGCGCGCGTCTGGAGAATCTGCAAGAACTCGTCGGCGTCGCCAAGGAGTTCGAAGGTCAGGAAAACGCGGGCTCGCTCGACGATTTTCTCGCCAACGTCGCCCTCGTGAGCGATCTCGATACGCTCGATACGTCGACCTCGTTCGTCACGTTGATGACGCTGCACGCGGCCAAGGGGCTCGAATTCCCGGTCGTGTTCCTTACCGGTCTCGAAGAGGGCGTCTTCCCGCACAATCGTGCGCTCACCGATCTCACGGAGCTCGAAGAAGAGCGCCGCCTGGCCTACGTCGGCATTACGCGCGCGATGGATCGCCTGTACATGTCGTACGCGATGCGCCGCACGCTGTACGGCAACACCTTCGCGCATCCCAAATCGCGCTTCTTGGATGAGATGCCGAGCGTTGAAGTGATCGGCAGCATCGTACCGATGCCGCGTCCGGCAGGCGGCCGCTGGCGCGAAGTTGCGATTCACGAGACGGCGGGTGCCGGCGTCGGCCTCGATCTTCAGGTTGGCGACCGCGTGCGTCATCCGAAATGGGGCGAAGGCAAAGTCGCAGCGACCGAAGGCGCGGGCGGCGACGGCCTGCTGACGATCAACTTCCCGAACGTCGGGCAGAAGATGGTCATGCTCAAATACGCACCGCTCGAAAAGATCGTCTAGCGACGTGAGGAGGGCAAACTCACGCGCGGGAGCGCGTGAGAGCGCTCGAGACTCAGGCGAGCGATGGCAATAAAAGTAGCGGTAGCCGGAGCGCTCGGGCAGATGGGGCGCGAGACGTGCAAGGCCCTGCTGGCCGAGGACGATCTGAAATTGGTCGGCGGTTTCGCGCGCGTTTCGGGAAAACCGTCGCTGGCCCAGGAACTGTGGAACGAGCCGAGCGGCGCGGGCGGCCTGCTGTATGACGACGTGACCGATCTCTACGACGATGCTAAGCCCGAAGTCGTCGTGGATTTCACCTACTATCCCACCACGGTCGACGTCGCGCGCGAAGCGGTCGAGCGCGGCATTTCGCCGATCGTCGGAGCCACCGGCTGGACCGACGAAGACCGCACGAGCTTCGAATCGATGTGCGACGAGTACGAAGTCGGTGCGGCCATCGTTCCGAATTTTGCGATCGGCGCGGTCCTCGCGATGCGCTTCGCGGAATCGGCCGCACGGTATTTCCCGACCGTCGAAATCATCGAGATGCACAGCGATCGGAAGCGCGACGCGCCGAGCGGGACGGCGAAGCTCACGGCCGAGCGCATCGCCGCGGGCGGTGGTCCAAGCGACGTGCCCATCCATAGCGTGCGCTTGCGCGGGCTCGTGGCGCACCAGGCCGTGATCTTCGGCGGCGATGGCGAAACGCTGAACATCCGCCACGATTCCCTCTCGCGGACCTCGTTCATGAGCGGCGTCCTCTTGGCGGTGCGCGGGGTGCGATCGTTGAAGCGGCTCGTGCTCGGGCTCGACTGGTTTCTCGGAGATTTCGAAGGGTGAAGGTAGCGATCGTAGGCGTCACGGGCGTGGTCGGCGAGACGATCTTGCGCGTGCTCGACGAGCGCTCGGTCGAAGTGGACGAACTCGCAGCGTTCGCCTCGCGCGACCGCACCGAGGGGCTCGCCTGGCGCGAACGGATCTGGCCGATTCGTGCGGCAACACCGGAGGCGCTGCGCGACGGAGCGTTCGACGCCGTGTTTTTCGCATCGAGCGACGACGCGAGCGCGGATCTTGCGGGCCATGCGGTGGCCGGTGGCGCCGTCGTGATCGATAACTCCGCGACGTATCGCATGGCCGAGGGCGTGCCGCTCATCATCCCCGAGGTGAACCCGGATGCGGTTCACGCCCATCACAAGATCTTTCCGGTCGCGAACTGTACGGCGATCGTGCTCTGTGTCGCGCTCGCTCCCATCGCGCGCGAAGCGGGCCTACGCAGCGTTCGCGTGGCCACCTATCAGGCGGTCAGCGGCGCGGGGCGCGGCGGCCTCGATGCCCTCGAACGCGAAGAAAAAGCTGCGTATGCGATCGAGGAAAATCGCGAGCCCTCGCCCTTCGTGCGCCAAATTTTTCGCAACGTGATTCCGCAAGTCGGACCGATCGACGCATTCGGCGATAGCGGAGAAGAGAAGAAGATCGCGGCGGAAACGCGCAAGATGCTCGGCCTTCCAAACCTGCACGTTGCGGCCACGGCCGTGCGGGTTCCCGTTCGCTACGCGCATAGCGAAGCGGTGTTCGTCGAAACCGAACGTGAGACGGATCCGGTCGCGCTCGGCGAAGCGCTCGGAAGCGCGCCCGGCGTCGTCTTCTTTCCCGACGGCAATGCGACGCCGCGCGATGTCGAAGGTCAGGATCGCGTCTTCGTGTCGCGTCTGCGCGCCGAAGAGGGGAATTCGAAGCGGCACTTCCAGCTCTGGGTCGTCGGCGATCAAGTCCGCAAGGGTGCCGCAACCAACGCCGTGCAGATCTTTGAATTGCTCGTCGCACGCGGTCACTTCCGCCGCTCGAGCGAGCCCGTGCTGGAGCCGCGCCATTAAAACGATCGTTCAGAAGTTCGGCGGATCGTCGCTCGCAACCGCGGAATCCCGCGAGACGGCAGCCTCGCGCGTGCTCGAAGCGCGGCAGCGCGGCGCATCGCCCGTCGTCGTCTGCTCGGCGCTCGGCCGCGCGCCGGACGCCTACGCGACCGACTCGCTCTTGGGTTTGCTCGGCCCTTCACGCGGCGGTCCCAATCGCGATCTGCTGCTCTCGTGCGGCGAGGCGATCGCGTGTTCCGTATTCGCAGAACTCCTGACCTCGTGGGGAGCCGATGCACAAGCGATGACGGGCGCCCAAGCCGGCATCATTACGGACGAAGTGTTCGGCGACGCTCGCATCCTGCGCGTCGAGCCGAAGAACGTGCTGGCCGCGCTCGAACGCGGCATCATTCCCGTGATTACGGGCTTTCAGGGCGTCACGGAAACGGGCGCCGTGACTACGCTCGGGCGCGGCGGCAGCGACCTTTCGGCGATCGCCCTCGGCGACGCGCTCGGCTCCGAAGCGGTTGAAATCTTTACCGACGTGAGCGGCGTGATGACGGGCGATCCGCGCCGCATCGCCGGCGCCCACACGATCGGCCGCGCCGGGTACGCGGAAATGGTCGAACTCGCAGCGGACGGCGCGACGGTGATGCACGCCAAGGCGGCCGAACTCGCACGCGTCACCTCGAGACCGTACGTCGTCAAAGGGCTGCGCTCGAATTTCGGGACGACGATCGACGAAGGGCACAAGCCCGATCGCGTCCGCCCGGTTACGGGCATCACCTCGCTCCGCGATGTGATCTTCATCCGCGTCATTCAAGGCGAGATCGACGATCTCGATGCGCGGCGCGAACTCGAACTCGAGATTTTTCGCCGGCTCGCCGAGAACGACGTTTCGGTCGACATGATCAACATCAACAACGCCGGTATCTTTTTCATCATCGATAGCGATAAACTCGAAACGGTGCGTTCCGCGCTCGCTGGGCTCAACATGGCGCTGCGCGTGCGGGCACATTGCGCGAAGATCTCGATCGTGGGCGCCGGCATGCGCGGCGTTTCGGGCGTCATGTACCGCGTGGTCCAAGCGATCGCCGCCATGGAGATAGAAATCATCCACTCGACCGACTCGAACATCACGATCTCGATCCTCGTGCCGGAAGAAGACGTGGCCCGCGCCGAACAAGCGGTCCACGATAGCTTCCGTCTGGGCCGCGATCGCGATGCGGTACCACCGGAAATGACTGCAGGAGCTAATCGATGAGTGCCATCGCGCGCGCACCAAAACTCGGGCCGTTGATGACGGCGATGCTTACGCCCTTCGATGCCGCGGGCGCCGTCGACGAGCGTGAAGCACGCCGTCTCGCGCGCTTTCTCGTGGATGAAGGCACGCAAGGCCTCGTGGTATGCGGCACGACCGGTGAAGCGCCGGCCCTGAGCGAGGAAGAGCAACTCTCGCTGATCTCGGCCGTCAAGGACGAGGTCGGCGAGCGCGTCGGGATCGTGGCCGGCACCGGCGCCAACAATACCGCGCACACGATCGAGTTCACGCAAAAGGCCGAGGCCTACGGCGTCGATGCCGCGCTCGTCGTCGTGCCGTACTACAATAAACCGACGCAAGACGGCATGCTCAAGCACTTCGGTGCCGTCGCAGAGAAGTCGTCTCTGCCGATCGTCGTCTACAATATTCCGGGCCGCACGGGCACCAATATGCTGCCCGAAACGCTGCTCGAACTCGCGCGGCGCCACCACAACATTGCGGGCGTCAAAGAATCCACCGCGGATTGCGCGCAGTTCTCGGAAATTCTGCGGCAAAGGCCGGAGGGCTTCGGCTTCTGGGCCGGCGACGATCACATGTATCTCCCATCGCTCGCGCTCGGCGGCGACGGGCTGATCAGTACGAGCGCGCATCTGTGTGCGCGCGAACTCCGCGCGCTCGGCGAGGCGTTCGCCGCGGGCGACACTGCGCGCGCGGCCGAGTTGCATCTCTCGCTCACGCCGCTTTTCGCCGCGCTTTTTTCGACGACGTCACCGATTCCCGTGAAGTGGGCCATGCGCCAACTCGGTTTTGCACTCGGCGAATGCCGTTCTCCGCTCGGCGAAATGCCGCAGACCTCGATCGCGCGCGTGGCGCCGCTGCTCGAAGCGTATCGCGCGCGGGCGCACGCGGCCACTTCGCTCGTTCGCTGATGGAGAGTGCGACGATCTTGGGCTGCCGGGTCGATGCCCTTAGCAGCGATGAAGCCGTGCGCCGTATCTGCGCCTTCGCGCGCGAAAAAAACGGCGCGCTCGTCGTCACGCTCGGGACGGAAATGATCGTGCGAGCGCAGCGCGACGCGTCTTTTCGCGAGATCGTTAATGCGAGCGCTCTTTCACTGTGCGATACCGTCGGTGTGAAATTCGCCGCTCGCTTGCACGGAACGCTCGTACCCGAGCGCGTCTCGGGTGTGGACCTTATCGCCCCACTATGCGCCGCGCTTGCGGAACAGGGAAGCAGCGCGTACTTCCTCGGCTCAAAAGGCGAGACGGCGGCGCGTGCCGCGGCCGCCTTGCAGGAACGCGTTCCGGCGCTTCGGATCGCCGGCGCACGCGATGGCTTCTTCAAGCCCGACGATGACCGCGACGTTGCAGCGGTGGTCGCGGCCAGCGGAGCGAACGTCCTTTTCGTCGGCCTCGGATCTCCGCGCCAAGAAACTTTTCTCTGGCGCCATTTACAGGAGACCGGCTGTGGCGTCGGAATCGGAGTCGGCGGTTCGTTTGACGTGCTGGCCGGAAATGTCGAACGCGCTCCCGCGGTCTGGCAACGGCTCAATCTCGAATGGCTGTACCGTTTGATGCGCGAGCCGCAGCGCTGGCGGCGCCAACTCGCGCTTCCGAAATTCGTTTGGTTAGTGCTACGCGAACGGGCGACGCTCCGTTCTACCGGGAGGTTTTCTTGAAGGCGATGATTTTGGCAGGCGGGATGAGCACGCGTCTCTACCCGCTGACGAAGGAAGTGCCAAAACCATTGGTGCCGATCGCAGGCGAACCAAACAGCGGCCACTTGATGCGCTATCTGCGTTCGTTCGGAATCACGGACGTCGCCATCAACGTCCACTACCTTGCTGATCTCATTGTCGATACGTTCGGTGACGGTTCGGCCTACGGCGTGAACCTGACATACCTGCACGAGAAAAAGCTCATGGGCAGCGCCGGCGGCGTGAAACAGATGGAAGAGTTCTTGCGCGGTGAGACGTTCGTCGTAATCGGCTGCGATGCCATTACCGATATGCGCCTCGACGAACTGGTCGCATTCCATAAAGATCGCAAGGCGATCGCTTCGATCGGGCTTGCGTACGAAGAAGACGTCTCGCAATACGGCGTGGTGATCGTCGACGCGCAAGGCCGCATTCTAGATTTTCAAGAGAAGCCGCCCCGCGGCACGGAGCGCTCGAAGCTCGTCAACACGGGCCTTTACGTGTTCGAGCCGGAAATTTTCGAGCGCATTCCGGCCGGCGAGTTCTGGGATTTCGGCAACAACGTCTTCCCCGAGCTGCAGCGCGATAAGGCGGCGTTCTACGGACGCGAGATGACGGGCGCGTATTGGCGCGACATCGGAACGATCAACGAATATCGCCAAGCCACGCGCGAAGTGCTCGAAGGCCGCGTCAAGCTCCTCGGCAATGCGCGTGCCACGGGCCATCCGCCCGACACGGTGCTCGGCAGCCGCGTGAAGATCGAGGGCAACGTGCGCATCGGTTCGCGCGTCGTGATCGGCGACGACGTGACGATCATCGGGCCGTGCGTGATCGGCGATCGCGTGCGCATCGGCAATGGTGCGGTCATCGAAAGTTCGATCGTTTGGGACGATACCTCGCTCGGCGCGCAGACGCGCATCATCGATAGTATCGTCGGGCAGCGGTATCGCATCGCGCCGGGCGTCGCGCTCGAAGGATCGGTCGTCGCAAACGAGCCGGAGCCGGTCCGCTAGACTTCGCGTCCGAATTCGCGCGCTCTGGGCACTAACCGCCGTGTGAGCGAACATATCTTCGACCGTGTCGTCGGAATAGGGTCGGGGCTTCTCGGCGCGGCGCTTATCGTCGCCGCGACCGTCCATCTTCGCGCACCACTGCCGGTGCCGGTTATGCCTGCCGCGCCGGCAGCGCCGGCAGCGCCGGTCGCGGTGGCGGTTGCCCCGGCAGCCGCCACCGCACAGCCGCTCATCGTTCTTGCAGTCCTTCGCCCCCATAGCACCGCTACGCCGCTCGGCGCACACAACGCTCGCACCGGCGCCATGAAGCCACGCGCCGGAGTGCTTTCTCGCCCTGCGGCGTCTCCCGCGGCGAAACGGCAGCCTGCGCCGCCGCTGAGAGGGAGCGTCACGTCTCGCCTCGCGCTCCTGCCGGCCGTGCATCCCGCTGTCGCCCTGCGCGTTGCCCCCAGCGTGCATGCTGCGCCCCTAGCGCATCTCGCGCCGGCGCGAACGGTCGCGCTGCCGGCTCCCCTGCCGGCGTGGTACCATCCCCCGGCGCGGAGCGCGGCGCATGCTCATCCGGCCCGGAACCGTGGTGCTACGACGCCGGCGCCTGCGAACGCCCTCGTACCGCAGCCGCCGGTCGGCTACGATCCGGCCCCGTCGCTTGCGACGACGACCGTCGATACCGCTGCGGCAACCGCAGTGTCGGAACCCGCACCCAATGCGAGCGCGCTTCCGATTTTCGCCGTCAAGCGCGGACGCTAGCCGCAGCCGCATCTCGTCGCGAGAAAGCGGCGTGCTCGCGCGTTTCGTCGATTTCGTTTTCCCGCCCGGCTGCTGCGGTTGCGGTTCCCCTGGGCCGCCGCTCTGCTCAACCTGCGCACCGCGCCCGACGGCGGCGCGCCGTTTGTGCTTCGAGGACCTAACCGTCGTCGCCGCCGGTCCCTATGCCGGAGCGCTGCGGCGAACGATCCTCGCCTTCAAACGCGGCCGGCGAGACGCCGGCGATGCGCTCGCCGCGTTGCTCGCCGAGCGCGTCGCCGCACAGCTGTCCCCGGCGCTCATTTTCGTGCCGGTGCCGACGGCAGCGCGACGGCGCCGGGAGCGCGGCTTCGATCAGGGCGTGCGGCTTGCGCGCCAATGCGGGGAAGCGAGCGGACACGCCGTCCTCGTCGCCCTGCGGAAACCGCACGTCGACGCGCAGCGCGGCCGGTCGCGGGCGGCGCGCCTGCGCGCGCAGGGGCGGTTCGTCTGCGCGGCTCCGGACCTCGTCCGCGGGATGCACATCGTGTTGGTCGACGATGTCGTAACGACCGGCGCGACCCTGCGCGATTGCACGCTCACCTTGCGCGACTGCGGTGCGATGGTGGACCAGGCGATCGTGCTGGCCTACGCCTAGGGTCGCCGCCAATCCGGGTCGTGCCATCGGGGGACGGAGGCGGCTCGATTCCAAATACATGTATGCATGGCAAAAGCAGTTTGGAACGGTGTCGTTCTAGCCGAGAGCGACCGCACCGAAGTCGTGGAAGGCAACCATTATTTTCCGGCCGATTCGATCGACCGCACGCATTTTACGGAGAGTTCGACCCATAGCGTCTGTGCGTGGAAGGGCACCGCGAGTTACTATACGGTCGTAGCCGGCGGAAAAGAAAATCCGGACGCCGCCTGGTACTACCCGGCACCAAAAGATGCGGCGAAGCAGATCAAAGATCACGTCGCGTTTTGGAAGGGCGTCGAGGTTACGCCGTAGCCCCGCCCGGACTTTCTCCGCTGGATCGAATCTACGTGCGCCGTGCTTGCGAACTTGCCGAGCGCGGGCGGGGAAGCACGGCGCCCAATCCGTGTGTGGGCGCCGTACTCGCCCGCGGAGCCACGACGCTCGGCGAGGGCTTTCATCGTGTTCGCGGCGGCCCCCATGCGGAAATCGAGGCGCTCGGCGATGCCTCGGCGCGCGGCAACGACGTGCGCGATGCGGCGCTCTACGTATCGCTCGAACCGTGCCATCACAGCGGCCTCACGCCTCCATGCTCGGAGGCGGTTCTGGACGCGGGCATCGCGCGTGTGGTGATCGGCACGCGCGATCCGAATCCAAAAGCGAGCGGCGGCGTGGAACGTTTGCGCGCCGCGGGCGTCGCGGTAAGCGTTGCGGATGACCCCTGGGCGCGCGCGATCGTAGAAGATTTCGTGTTTGCGGTTTCGAACGAGCGGCGTCCCTACGTCCGGCTCAAGCTGGCGGTTTCGCTCGACGGCTTCGTCGCACCGCGTCCCGGCGAGCGCCATTGGTTAACGGGTCAAGAAGCGCGCGATCTGGTGCGCGAGTTGCGTGCGTCGTATGATGCCGTTCTCGTGGGCGCGGGCACCGTGCGCATCGACGATCCCGAGCTTTCGGTGCGGCCGCCCCGTTCGCGCCGTAAGCCATACATCCGCGCGATCGCGTGCGAGGATGCGCCGGTTCCGCTCGAGCGCGCGATCTTCGATGAGATCGAGGGGTACGCGCGCACGGTCGTGCTCGCACCTGCCGGCTTGCGCGATCGGTTTGAGCTTCTCGAAGCGGCGGCGGATGTAGTCTACGTCGAAAACGCCGCCGAGGGCGCGAGCGCGACGACGCTGGATCTGCGCGCCGCGCTCGAAGCGTTGCGTGCGCGCGGCATTTCGAGCGTATTGTGCGAAGGCGGCCCGACGCTTGCGGGGCGTCTGATCGAAGCCGATCTGATCGATCGCATCGATTGGCTCGTGGCTCCGGCGCTCCTGGGCGGCCCCGCTGCCGTCCCGGCTCTTGGGAGAACCGCGCTCGGCGCGACGCTTCGCTTCGATTCCGTCGACCGGCTCGGCCCCGATATCCATATCTCTGCATCCCGAACGGGAGCCGTATGTTCAGCGGACTAATCGCCTACCTCGGCACCGTCGCAAGCTGCGAGCGCGATCCGCGCGGGGGGGTGCGCTTGCGGGTCGATGCGCCGGACGCCGTCGCCGAAGGTGTGGCACCAAAGGATTCGATCGCGATCTGCGGCGTGTGCCTGACCGTCGTCGAGCACGACGAGCGCACGATGAGCTTCGACGTCGTTCCGGAAACGCTCGAGCGCAGCGTGCTCGGTTCGCTTGCCCCGGGCTCGCCCGTCAACGTCGAACTCTCGCTGCGCCTGGGCGATCGCCTAGGCGGCCACCTCGTCTACGGGCACGTGGATGCGACCGCACGCATTCGTTCAAAAGCCGAAGAAGGCCAGGGCCATCGCCTCACGGTCGATGCGCCGGAGTCGCTCGCGCCGTATCTGGTCGAAAAAGGTTACGTGGCCGTGGACGGGGTCAGCCTGACCATCGCGGCCGAGTGTGAGGGCGGTTTCGAGATCGCGCTGATTCCGGAAACGTCGGTGCGGACGACCTTGGGCACCAAGGGTCCGGGCGATCTGGTTAACCTCGAAATCGATCCGATCGCTCGCTATGCGCTCCGCGCCATGGCGCGCTACGCGCGGCGTGGGGGTGCGCCGACGGACGAAGAACTGTCTTGGGCCTATGAGATCTGATCGGACGAGCGCTCCGCCCCTCGGCATGGGCGGTTTTACCGTCACCGAGCGCGTACGGCACGCCGATGTCGACCGGGCCGGCATCATCTATTTTGGTGCTTATGCGCGCTTTATCGATATCGTCGAATGCGAACTCTTTCGGTCGCTCGGGTATACGTTCGCGACGTTCGACGAACTGGGCGTGGCGTTGACGCGCGTGCACGTCGAGTTCGATTTTTTCAAGCCCGCAATGTTGGACGACCAACTCATTTTGCGCTTGCGAGTTGCCGCCGTCGGCATCCACTCGGTGCGTCTCAAAATGGACATCTACCGGGCGGACGATGAAGCGCTGCTGGCCGAAGCGCGGCTGGTCGCCGCCTGTATCGACGCATCGCGCAAATCGGTGCCGCTCCCGCCGGCCTTCGCCGACGCGTTACGGACGAAAATTCAGCGCTAATGCGAGCCGGTTACCTGATCGAGCCGCGTCGCGTCGAACTGCGCGACGTCGAACTGCCTGTGGCCGGCCCCGGTAGCCTCGTCGTGCGCGTTCGCGCGGCGCTGACCGACGGTACCGATCTCAAGACGTACCGGCGCGGGCACTGGCTCATGCCGATGCCAACCCGCTTCGGTCACGAATTTTCAGGTGACGTAGCCGCCGTGGGAGCCGGCGTCTCCGCTTTTTCCGAGGGCGATGCGATCATGATGGTGCAATCGGCGCCCGACGGTACGTGCTTTTGGTGCATGCGAGGGCAGGAAGAGCTGTGCGAAACGCTCGTTTCTACGATGATCTTCGGCGCGTATGCGGAGTACATTCTCGTACCGCCGCACATCGTCGCGCGAAATGCGTATAAGAAGCCGGCGAACCTTTCGTACGAAGCGGCGGCCTTTCTGGAGCCCGTTTCGTGCGTCGTGCATTCGCTCGAAGCGCTCGCACCGAAGCGGGGCGATATCGTTGCGATCGTCGGCGATGGCGGCTTCGGCATCCTGCACGCACTCGTTGCGCTCGCGCGCGGCGCGCGCCCGATTCTCATCGGCCGCCGCCCCGCCCGCTTGGAGCTGGCGCGTTCGCTCGGCGTCAACGCCATCGTGAACGCCAAAGACGGCGATCCGATCGCAGCGCTGCGCGAGCGCACGAGCGGGCGCGGCGCGGACGCGGTAATCGAGACGACCGGTGCGCTCGAGGTGTGGGAGGCGGCGCCGCAGTACGTGCGGCGCGGCGGCACCGTCGTGCTGTTCGGCGGACTTCCAGGCGAAACGCGCGTTGCTTTCGACGCCGCGCGGCTCCACTACGATGAGGTGAAGCTGACGAGTCCCTTTCATTTTACGCCGCGCGACGTTCGAGCGGCGTACGATCTGCTCGCCGAGGGAGCGATCGACGTGGTTCCGCTCATTAGCGAGCGCTTCAAGCTCGACCAACTCGTGGATGCTTTCGCGCGTCTCGACGAAGACCGCGGCATCAACATCAAGTTTGCGATCCTGGGGTGACGGCGATCGAAGCGCTTCCGCGCACGATGCGCGCCGCCGTGATGTACGCGCCGGACGACATTCGTATCGAAGAACGCCCGCTGCCTGCCTTGCAGCCGGGCGACGCCCTGTTGCGGATGGCCGCCTGCGGCGTGTGCGGCAGCGACATGATGCCGTGGTACGTTCGCAAGAAGGCGCCGTTCGTATTCGGCCACGAGCCGGCGGGCACGGTCGTTTCTCTGGGGGATGGCCTCACGGATGGAGGCTCGGCGCCGCGCGTCGGCGATCGCGTCTTCGCGCACCATCACGTACCGTGCTTCTCCTGTGAGGAGTGTGCGGCCGGGCGCTACGTGCACTGCGCGACGTGGCGCTCGACCGCACTCGATCCCGGCGGCATGGCCGAATACGTGCGGATTCCGCGTGCGAACTTCGGGGATACGTTCGTGTTGCCGCACGATATGTCGTTTACGGATGGCTCGCTCATCGAACCGCTGGCGTGCGTCATCAAATCGCTGCGCCGCGCGTTTCCGGTGGAACTTGCCGGCGGCGTAGTGCCCGCAGGCTCCGGCGCCCAGCCGCTCGCAGGTCGCGTGCTCTACATGATCGGTGCGGGCGTAACCGGGTTGATGCACGTGGCGCTCGCGACGGATCTCGGCGCGGACGTGATCGCGAGCGATTACAACGAAGCCCGCCTCACCGTCGCGCGGCGTCTGGGCGCCTTTCGGACGCTGTCGCCGAGCGATGCGCTCGAGGGCCTGCGCCTTGCAACGAATGGACGCATGGCGGATGCGGTCATCTGCGGCCCGAGTGCGCCCTCCGCGCTCGGACCTGCGGTCGAGGCAGTGCGCAACGACGGCACGGTGATCATGTTCACGCCGATCGCGCCGGATCAGCGTTTCGAGTTCGATCAAAGCGCGGCATATTTCCGCGACGTGCGGCTCATCGCTTCATATTCGTGCGGTCCCGACGACACGCGCGAATCGTTACGTGCGATCGAACGCGGCCTCGTTACGGCCTCTCTGCTCGACGTCACCGAGTTTGCTTTTCCGGCCGTACTGGAAGCCTACGAGAAAATGAAAAACGGTGAGGTGGTCAAAGCCGTGGTGTCGTTCGCAGGCTAGCGCCCTCGCCGCATCAGGCGTGCATTGCTGCGAAAAACGCGGCGTGGTCGTCGACCACGGTGCGAATCGTATCGGGATCGGGATCTAGGCTGGTTGCCCCGTGTTGAAACGTCCCGCCGAGCACGATGCCGTCGGCTCGGGGAAACATGTAGCGATCTCCGTGAAGCGTCACGTAATCGATATCGCTCTGCGGAGCGAGCACGGAAAGTTGACCGCGCACGGGCTCGAGTTCCGCATCGCCGGTCAGATCTTTTGCGCCGAGTCCCGTGCAATTCATGATCAGCGGCTCCTCGAGCGCGAGGACCTCCCCGAACTGGCGAAACGAACGCACCACGAGGTGACCGCCCCGCTCGATAAAGTCATGCGAGAGGGCGCGAAGATAACGGTTCGGCTCCATCATCATCGTGAGGAATCGCGTGGCGTAGGGCGTGGGAAAGGGATGGTTCCCGGGGCCGTACGTGAGGGTTTCCGGAAAGAGGTTCGCGATCGCGCGTGCGTCGGCGCCGGTGAGAAACGGCGAGGCGGGATCGTCGTGGCAGTCGTAATTCTCGAGCCAGCGGACGCCGTATTCGTCGCCGAGGCAGGTCTGATACTGCGCATTTGCGAGCGTTGCGGCCCGGACGTATTGGGCGCGAAAGGCGCCGTCGACGCGTGCGACGTTAAACACCGATTTCGGCGCCCACTGAGCGCCCGACATATTCGAGGTCGTACTCGGCGGCACGTCCCGTGCATAGATCGTGACGCTGAAACCGGCATCCTGAAGAACGCGTGCGGTCGACAAGCCGATCACGCCGCATCCGATGACGGCGGCCGACCGTTTTTGCGTTTGCAGGGCCAACTCGCACGCGAGGATCGCACATCCCCACGAGAGCGACATCCCGCCGCCGCCGTGCCCGAAGTCGTGCACGATCGTCTTGTCGTCGTGACCCTCGGCTCGCAGGACGAAGCCGCTCGCTCGATACGGACGCAGGCCGACGGTCGTTCGCGTTACGCGATCGAGCGAAACGGCGACGGGAAGAAGATGCCGCGCTGCCGGCTGGTCGGCAGCGCGCACGGCGGCCGCCGTCGACGAGTGCGCGGCACCCATTCCAGTTGCCGCGGCGATGCCGAGTCGTACGAACGATCCTCGTTTCACGATTCACCTGCGAGCAAGCTCTGCATGGGCAACACGAATGCTCCGGGCGAGCCGGCATACATGTTCGGGAGCACGAGTAAGAGCGCAGCGATAGCCGCCATAGCGCCGAAATTGAGCTTTGGGTCGAACGCATCCTGGCACCCGTCCGGCTTGCGCGTGAGATGGCCGCGGAGGCATCTTTTCGGGCGACTCCAACTACCGCGGTGATGCTCCGAGTGACGAGTTTCAACGCGAACGGGATCCGCGCCGCCGCCCGCAAGGGCTTTTTTACGTGGCTGCGGCGCGAGTCTCCCGACGTTTTGTGTATGCAAGAAACCAAAGCGCAAGAACACCAGCTGCCCCCCGAAGCGCTCGATCTCGGCGAGTATTCCTATGCCTTCGTCGACGCGCAGAAGAAGGGCTACAGTGGCGTTGCGATCTACGCGAAGCGGGCCCCCGACGCGATCGTGCGTGGCTTCGGAATGGAAGACATGGACGCCGAAGGACGTTACGTCCGTTTCGATTGGGGCGATCTGAGTATTGCGTCGCTCTACGCGCCTTCGGGAACCAGCGGCGCAGTACGCCAGGCCGTGAAGGACAGTTTCCTCGAGCGTTTTCTCGCGCCGCTTGCGGAAATGCACGGCGATGGACGCCGCTACATTCTGTGCGGCGATTACAATATCGCGCATAAGGATATCGATACGTTCGATCCCGAGCGCAACTCGCACATCACGGGATTCTTGCCGCACGAGCGTGCCTGGATGGACACGGTCATCGATGACGTTGGCTGGGTCGACGCATTTCGTGAAGTCGATCGCGATGCCAAGCGGTACACCTGGTGGTCGAATTGGCCGGGTGCATGGGAGCGAAACCTCGGCTGGCGCATCGATTATCAGCTCGTAACGCCGAACGTGGCGCCCTTCGTGCGCGCAGCTTCCATCTACACGAGCGAACGCTTTTCCGACCACGCCCCGCTGACGGTGTCGTACGATTTGAGCCTCTCACCGGCCGGATTCGTTTCGGGCCTTGCCGGGCAAGAAAGCAAGATAAAATGAGTGTTATGCAATACGGTAAACTCGGCGCCTCCGGGCTCGTGGTATCCCGGTTCGGGTTTGGCGTTATGACGTTTGGGACCGCAACCGATGGCCTCAAGGGTGTTTGGAAAACCGGTCAGGAGACCGCGAACGAACTCGTCGGGCACGCGCTGAATGCGGGAATTACGTACTTCGATACGGCCGATGCCTACAGCGGCGGCGAATCCGAAACGATGCTGGGCAAAGCGCTCGGCGCTCGCCGGCGCGATGTCGTCATATCGACGAAGATCGGCTTCCGCGTCGAGGGGACAGCGCTCCTCGCGGCCGGTCTCTCCTATCGCCGCGTTTTCGAAGCCGTTGAAGATTCGCTGCGACGCCTCAGTACCGACTATATCGACGTGCTCTCGCTGCACGTACCCGATCCTTATACGCCGCTCGATGAGACGCTCCGCGCGCTCGAAGACCTCGTCAGACGCGGTTGGGCGCGTTACGTAGGCTACAGCAATTACCCGGTGTGGCAGGCGGCGACGATGCTCGAACGGCAACGGGCGCGCGGGTACTCTCCGATGGCCGCGGCGCAGATGTATTATTCTTTGCTCGGTCGCGATTTGGAGCTCGCGCATCTGCCGTTTGCGCGGGCGTCGGGTGTCGGTACGGTCGTCTGGTCGCCGCTCGCCGGCGGCTTTTTGTCCGGTCGCTATTCGAAGGCCGATCCCGGCGGCGGCGGCGGACGGCTCGCAGATTTCGATTTCATTCCGATGGATAAAAAACGCGCCTACGACGCGGTGGAGTCCATCCGGCGCATGGCGCAGCAGCGCGGCTGCAGCGTCCCGCAGCTCGCGCTCGCCTGGCTCTTGACGAAGGAGGTCGACGTCGTCCTTCTCGGTTCGTCCAAAGCTCAACAGCTCGAAGAGAACCTCGGAGCGCTCGACGTGCATCTATCGGCGGCCGAAATTGAGACGCTCGACGCGATCGCGCCTCCAGCTCTTCCCTATCCCGCCTGGTACCTTGCCAAAATCGGCGGCGATCCCGCCGTCGCCAAGGCGCTCTCGAACGAGGACATATCGTGAGCGCACCATTTTCGATCGGAACCGTCGGACATTTCGGACTTGCTGTGCAGATGGAAGACCCGGGCCACGAAATCGCGCCGGAGGGACCGGGCTCGAAGAATATCGGGCTCTGGTTCTACGATCCCGATGGATACCGGCTCGAACTCACAGTGCCGGCGGCGGCGCGATTCGCGCAGAAAAATTAGGCGCCGGCCGCCGAACCGCGCGACTTCACATCGACGCCGAAAACGTCGTCCTTCATCGATTCGTCGTCCGCTTGGGAATCGACGTCGGGATCGAGCGTCTCACGTTCGGCGTTGTCTTCTCGCTCGGATCCTCCCGGTTCGCGATTTTCCGTGAAGTCGTCTTGAAAAGGTTCACCATCGCGGTCGCGCTCACTCATGGCCGTGGTATACCCAATTCGGCGGCGTCTATTTGTCGAAGGCGCCGGGCGGATGCTGCCCGTGGCGGCTAGTGATCGACGAACCCCGACGCTTCGTCCATCGTAGGATCGAGCCGCAGATCTTCGTGCGCGTATTTTCGATCTTCATGCCCTCCGGAAACCTTGACGCGCACGAGAACTTCGTGCGGGTGAACGTCTTTGACTGTGCCTTCTTCGTTGGTCCCGTCTATAGAGACTCTGTCGCCGGGTTTTAACATGTTAGGCTCCGGGCTCAAGCTGACGCGATCGGCACCAGGCGATCGCTAAAATACTACATCCAGCGAAGGCCGACCGCTCTCCTACCGGTCGTGGCGGCGTCCGGCTTTTACGGACACCGCGCATTAGCTGGCTGCGCGTTCGCGTTCTTTCGGCCACGTGCCGTCACGCAAGAAATTCGCGATGATCGGTGCACATTCGCTCCGGCTCGTGATGAGGAACAGGTGGCCGTCGTCGATCGTCACCAGTTGCGCGTTGGGAATTAACCGTGCGAGCAGACGCCCGTTCGCGAGCGGGACGATCGGATCGTCCGTACCCATCATCACGAGCGTCTGCTGGCGCAGACGCCAGAGCCACGGAACGCTCGTCCAGCCGCTGGCTGCAAGCAGTTGGTAGTAGTATCCCACGCCTTTGGGCGGCCGGATCAGGCTTCCGTAACGCTGCAGCAGCGTCGGATCTTCACGAAACTTGCCACCGTACAGGACCCCTCCGATGCTGCTGAGATACGCCGGATCCGTGTATCGGCGCGGCACGATCATCTTCGAGAGTGCAGACCAGCCCCCGGGGACGGCGACGACGCCGGCGGTCGTTGCGGCGAGCAGCAGCCGGCGCGCCCGCCGCGGAAATCGGTGCGCAAATTCCTGCGCGAGCGCTCCGCCCCAGCTTACGCCCGCGACATCGACTTGGCCCGCAATGCCGAGCTGCAGCAAGATCCTGTTAGCTAACCGGGCGAGATTGCGAAGACGGTAGGGAATCCGCGGCTGGCTCGAGCCTCCGGTGCCGGGCACGTCGAAGGTGACGATGCCGATCCCGTAGTTCTGCATTTCGCCCGCGAAGCCGCGCAGTAACTCGAGATTCGCACCGAGTCCGTTGAACAGGAGCAAGGGCAGCGATCCGGGGCTGCCTTTGCTCGTACCGACGCGCATGCTGCGGCCACCGACTGCTATCGTTGAAATATCCACTGACGCTCCGTTCCGGCTACTTCTCCAGCGCGTACGTACCGGGGGCCTTCACGATCGGCGGATGTTCGGCGCTGCCGAGCGCTGCGGGTGCCGATACTTGCGCGCCCGAGCGTTGCTGCATCCACGCGAGCCAATCGCCCCACCACGAGCCCTTGGTAGTTTTGGCGGCTTTAAGCCACGCGTCGGGAGCATCGTCGTACTCCGGGTTGAGGAAATACTCGCGCTTTGCGGCTGCGGCCGGCGGATTGATGAGGCTCTGAATGTGGCCTGCTGCGCTCAGCACGAACCGCTTGTCGCCGCCGAACATCTTCATCGTACTGTAGACGCCCTTCCAGGGCGTGATGTGATCGGTGATCCCGGCGACGAAGTACGCATCCAGCGCGACTTGATGCAGGTCAATCGGGCGGCCGAGCACGCTCAATGCGCCCGGTTTTTTGAACGAATTTTCGGTATAGGCGTCGAGTAGTTCGCCGTGAAAGCGCGCGGGCAGCCGCGTGGTATCGGCATTCCAGTAAAGGATGTCGAAGGCCGGCGGACTGTTGCCGACGAGGTAGTTGTTGACCCAATAATTCCAAACGAGATCGTTGGGCCGTAACCACGCAAAGATGCGGCCCATCTCCGAACCTTCGAGCACGCCGCGCTTGCTGCTCGCGGCTTTGGCCGCCTCGACGCCTTCCTTGGTAACGAACAAGAACATCGTCGAATCGGCTTCGCCGTCCAGCACCGCGACCAGCAGCGTCGCGGAATTGAGGGGACTTTCACCGCTCCCTGCGGCGTAATAGCCGAGCAGAGCGGAAAGCGTCATCGCGCCTGCGCAGGCGCCCGTCACGTTCACCTTTTCCGCTCCGGTAATTTGCCGAACCGTTTCGATCGCAGCGATGACCGCGGACACGTAGGTATCCATGCCCCAGTCGCGCTGCGCGGCCGTTGGATTGCGCCAACTGATCACGAAGCTGCTCATCCCGCCCTTAACCAGAAAATCGAGCATGCTCTTTTCGGGCGACATATCGAAGACGTAGTACTTGTTGATTTGGGGCGGAACGAGCAGTTGTGGAATCTCGTACACCAGTTCGGTTTGCGGCCGGTACTGGATCAACTCGAAGACGTCGTTGCGAAAAACGACGCTGCCCTCGGTGACGGCGAGATTCTTTCCGACCTCGAAGGCGCTCTTATCGACCATCGAGGGCATGCCGTTATTATCGACGACGTCGGAGACCATATTGCGCAGGCCCGCAACGACGCTGCCTCCGCCCGTATCCACGGCGCGCTTAAGGGCTGTCGGATTCAGGAACGAATTGCTTGGGGCCAAAGCATCGGTCACGAGACCCGTGACGAAGCGAGCGCGTTCTTTGGTGCGCGTATCGAAGCTGGATTTATCGATGAATGCCCCGAGCGCATTCGTCCAGGCTAAGTAACTCCCCAGAGAGAGACGGTAGAACGGATTTTCGGTCCAGGCCGGATCGATGAAGCGCTTATCGCCCCGGGGCGGCTCGAGGTTCGATTTGCCGGCAAACACCGCCGCGATGTCGCGAACGAGTTGTGCCTGCTCCTCGAGAACGAGCGTGGGATTCGAAGCCGCCTCTTGGGCCAGCGCGCCGGCCGTCGCCAGCACGTCTTCGCCGCGAAAACCGATGAAGGGATTCGGGCCGAGTATCGCTTTCGACGCAGTTTCGCCGAGTTCTCCGCCATCTTTACGAACGTCACTCATCTCGTAGCCACTGGCCCGCCAGGCATTGCATTGATTTCCGGCGCGCTCTCCATAGTAGAGAGAGTTCTACCGGAGGTCTGAGGGTCCCGCCCGGTCGCGCAACCGCAACGGCCGGCAAGAAAGAAGCCGACCCGAGTGCGAAAGAGACGTTCGTATGATTACGGGGCAGACCGGAATTTTCGCGCTGGGCGACGCGGCTCACGGCTTCTTCGAATTTGCGTTGCGCGAAGGCGCGGCCGGGCTCGATCTGGTTCGAGCGGTCGCGAATCTGCGCGTTCCGCACACGACGGTCGGAGGCGCGAATATGGTTGTCGGATTTCGCCCTGCGCTGTGGGGTTCGTGCGGGCCGCTCCCTGCCGGCGTGCACGGTTACGACGTCGCGATCACCGGCCCCGACGGATTCACGATGCCCGCGACGCAGGCGGACGCATTCGTCTGGTTCGCTGCGGCAGCCTATGACATGGTTTTCGATCTCGGTCTCGATACGGTGAAGGCCCTCTCGCCGCTCGCTGCGCTCGTGCGCGAAAACAGCGGCTGGTCGTACAAGCACAGTCGCGACCTTACCGGCTTCGAGGACGGAACCGAAAACCCGACGCTCTATGAGGCAAACTCGATTGCACTTGTCGAAACCGGGTCGATCGGTGAAGGCGGCAGCGTTCTGCTCTTCCAGCAATGGCGGCACGATACGCGTGCGTGGCTCGCTCTGGACCAAGCGCGTCAAGAGGAAATCATCGGACGCACGAAACCCGATAGCGTCGAGTTTCCCGAGGCAACGATGCCGGCCGATTCTCACGTCTCGCGCACCACGCTGGAAGTAGACGGGGTCGAACTCGATATCTTCAGGCGTAACGTTCCGTACGGGAACGTCTCGGATCACGGAACGCTCTTCATCGGCTTTGCCGCCGAGCAGCGGCGCCTCCATGGTATGCTCTTGCAGATGGCGGGCGCCGACGGCGGTCCGCGCGATGCGCTCACGCGCTACACGACGGCGCTCACCGGCGCGTACTATTTCTGTCCCTCGGTCAACGCGTTAGCGAAGTTCGTCACCGAAGCCGATAACGATTGAAGCGGGGACGCCCGCTCCTCAGCGCCCGAGGTGGAAGACGAAGAGCGCGTCGCCGTATGGAGTCCCGATCTGCCGGTTCCCGCCCGAGGCGACGGCTACGAATTCATCATCTCCGGCGCGAAACACGATCGGCGGTGCGTTGACGCCCGCTCCCGTCTGAAATTGCCACAGCAATCGTCCCGTTTGCGTATCGACGGCATCGAAATCGCCGAAGGCCTCGCCGAAGAACGTCAACCCGCCCGCCGTGCTCACGGAACCACCGACGAGGCCGAGGTCGAACTGATCCTGCCAAACGATGGCACCGTGGCCGACGTCGACGGCCGAGGCGAGGCCGTAGCGTTCCGCAACGGCATGCTTTTGGGGTGCGGTCGCCTGCGCAGCCGTATCTTCCGAAGAACCGCGCTTTACATGATGACTCGCACAAACGATGAGGTAGCCGAGCTGCGGATTGAACGAAAGCGGCGACCAGTTCGAACCGCCCTCTAGGTCCGTCGGCGGGGTTTTGGCCGCAGCTGCCAGGATTCCCAGACGCAACCTGTCATCGATGAGGCGTCCGTTGTCGCGATCCAGAATATACAGTCGCCCGTTTTTACTCACTTCGGCCACCGCGGCGACCGTTCGGCCGTTGCGCGTCATATCGAAGAGCATCGGCGGAGCTGCCGCATCGCGATCGTGAACGTCGTGCGGCGTTTCCTGGAAATACCACTTGAGCTTGCCGCTCGTTGCGTCCAGCGCCACGATGCAATCGGTGAACAAGTTGTCTCCCGGCCGCGTTCTGCCGAAGAGGCCGGGCCAAGGATTGCCCGTCGATAGATAGATGGCGTTTCGGACCGGATCGATCGCGGGCGTCGTCCAAATCGGGCCTCCGCCGTGTTTCCATGCGTCTGCAAAGGCGGGGTAATCGGCTTTTTCTTGGTTGATGTTTCGGGCCGGGCCGTCGCCCGTATTTCCCGTGGAGAACGATCGCCAATGTTGCGGGTCGGTTGAGTACCAGCGCCATTGCAGCCTGCCGTCACGCAGAGCGTACGAACTGAGTGAACCGCGGATGCCGAACTCGCCTCCGGCGACTCCGATCAGCACGGATGCTTTGTAGATGAGGGGTGCCATGGTAATGCTATAGCCGTCGCGGTTGTCGGCGACCACGGTCGACCATTTCGGTTTGCCCGAATGCGCATCGAGGGCTACGAGTTTGGCATCGAGTTGCCCGATGACGACGAGACCCGCCCCAACGGCTACGCCGCGATTCACCGGCCCGCAGCAAATCCGGAAGTCGCCGGAAATGGGAGACCGCTGCCACAGGGCGTCACCGGTCTTGGCATCGACGGCTTTGATCCCATCACTCGGCGTGCTGATGTAGAGGACGCCGTCGTGGACGATCGGGGAACCCTCAAAGGGGCCGATCGTGCTCGTTTGAACGACGTACGCCGGAACGAGCCGCTCGACATTATTCGTCGTGATCTCATCGAGCGGCGAGAAACGTTCGTTCCCGTAGTCACCCCCGTAGCGAGCCCAATCAGCGGGGCCGTTAGGCAGAGCTCCGGCCGTATTGCGCGCACAGCCGCTGACGGCCATGCTCAGCACGGCCAGAGCGATCGCGATCGACGGGCGCCGCCTCGCCCCGCGGGACGTTACCATGGACCTCCTTGCAAAGTGCCGCACGCGCTCTCGTACATCGCAGCCCGGCGGTACGTCGCGCCTGGCATCTTTCACGGCAGCTAGCTGCCGACCTAGCCCCTCGATATCTTCCGGCGTGTGGTGTAATTGACCAGCAGCAACTCTTGTGCTAGCTTGGAAACGCAGCCAAGTCACGGACCGACAGGTGAGGGATCATGAAGTATTTCAGGGTACTTTCTCTGCTGATATTGTCGTGGAGCTTGACCACGTGCAGCGGATCGCAGGAGCAGCGCTCGCCGTTGCCGATGCTGGCCGATTATCGGCACGCATCGCTCAGTTCCGATGCCAAGCGCAGTGAGGAGGAGCCGATCTGCCCTGAGGGCACCGACATCATCGGATCCTCATCGTCGTCCTCATCTTCGTCTTCGTCGTGCTGTTACGCTAAGCGAACCGCGCTTGACGGCGCGAAGCATGCCGACCTCTTCTGCGGGCCGGATCCGCCACCGCCGCCACCCCCGCCAAAATGTTCGCTGACCTCGGCGACGGTTGCCACCTCGCCGGCGGATACCACGCGGACGACGATCGGCGTGGGCGAGCAAGTGAAGTTGACGTCGGACGGCAGCACGTGGTCGGTAAGCGGCAGCGGCGGTACCCTCTCTAGTACGTCGGGAACGACGGTGACGTTAACGGCCGCGGCAACCGCAGGTTCGGTAACGGCCACCGTTACGGGCGGAGACACTTGTTTGGCAAACTCGCTGGCCTTCACGGTCATCGCGCCATCGGGCGATGCCAATCAGAAGATCAACGGTGTCTACCATACGGTAAACGTTGCGAACGTCGGTATCCAAACTGATATCTACTTGCAACCTGCCACGGTTTCGTTCCAAAACACGTACTTTTTGGAACTAAACGCGAATGCTGCTGCGAACGGAACCTGGACCTGTCTCAACGGTACGGGCCACGGCCCGAATCCGACCCGACTATCTGTCGGCGCCGAAACCGGCGGTTTGGGCTCTGAAATGAACGGATCCGACACCGCGTATTCCGGCTCTTGCGGCGGCGTAAGCCAACTCCAGAACAGTACGGAGACGTTTAATATTCCGACCCAATACTCCGTCGGATCTACCGGTACGCTCTACACCTATACCACCGTCGCTCAGACCGCAACCGACACGACCGCGGGCGCCCTGTCGATGTCGAAGGGCGGCGCCGTAGGCAACACGACGGTTTCTAGCGCGTCATCGAACTACTAGGAGATGCGTACCATGATTTCGATTTCGTCCGCAGCGAAATGGCATCGAGCGCATTGGGCCAGAGTCGCGTGCCTGATCCTCTGCTTTTCCGTCGCCTGTAGCGCCGTGGCAAGTGCTGCCGCGCCAAAGAAGGATCAAACCAAAGCTCGGATAGCGACCGCCTTGCAGGGGTTGCAGCGCTACTATTCCTCGCACTCGCTCGAGGATCTGCACGGGGCTGTTGATGCTCTGACATCGGCCGTCGATATGAATGCGATCAAGCACCGAAACCGCCTCGTGCGGCGTCGCACCGTCGTGCAAGCGTGGGCTCAGGTTCTCAGAGAAGTCGAGCTGTCGTACGATCCCACATTCGATCCCAACGATCGCCCCGCCACGTGTCTGGTACCGCCGCGGGAGGCTAGCGGCAGGCAGCTGCCGTCTTGCGCCGATCCGAGCGACATCCAGGATCCGGCTGCGCGCGCCGTTTACGTGGCAGCTCTCCAAGCGAACGACCACAAGATTCAGCAAGCGAACCATTATCAGGAACTCCGCAACATCGATGATGACGCGATGCTCTCGCTACGCTTGAATCTCGCCGGTTTTCACACGGTGACCCCCGCAGATTCCGCAGCGCTCGACGGTATTCTTCGGCGCGCCGGACTAAGCGAGTCGAGGCGAACAAAAATCGACGCGATGTTCTAGCGCTTCACGATCCCCACGTCGTCAAGGTCGAAGCGCTCCAGTAGGGAACTCGAAAACAGCTCGTCCCGAACTCGGTGACGACGGATTGGTTTTCAACATTGTGTCGGGCTTAGGCTCGTGGCGCGATCGCGTTGAGACGGTTAGGCTGCGCGGCGATGAGTTTCTATCGAGAACTTTGGGAGAAACAAAAGGCGAGCACCGGCGGGCCCGCGGCAGCGATGCAGCGATTCGGAGAGCTCACGACGCGGCTCTTTCCGATTGCAAGCGGTGACCCGGTAGCGGGCGACCCGCCCGCCGGGGCTGCTGCGGGCGACGCTCTTGAGAAGGAGTGAAGCCGCGGCCGTAGGCCGGTAAGCCAGGCGCGCTCGAGCCCAATCGCTTGGCAAATGTCAACTTTGGTCTCTCACTTGACAATAGTCAACTCAAGCGGTTCACTTAATCCATGACCACCTTTTCCGATGCCCTGCAGGCCGCCATGGACCGTGCCGGGATCAATGCCTGCGACCTTGCCGCCCGGGCCGGCCTTACCGAAAGCGCCATTAGCTTGCTGCGTTCCGGCCGGCGCACACCATCTTACCGGTCCGCTCGGGCCCTGGCCAAGGTGCTTCCGGAACTCGGCGCCCAGTTCGGTGACGGGCAGATCGAGGAGTCGCCGTTCGACAGCATCGATGAGGCCATCGCCGATATCCGCGCCGGCAAGATGGTGATCGTGCTCGACGACGAGGATCGCGAGAACGAGGGCGATCTCGTGATGGCGGCCCAGATGGTCACGCCCGAAGCGATCAATTTCATGCGCAAAGAAGCGGGCGGCCTCATCTGCGTTCCGATCATCGGGAAGCGCCTCGACGAACTGCACATTCCGCAGATGGTCACCGAGAATACCGCCGTTCACGAAACGGCCTTCACCGTTTCGATCGAAGCGCGCTATCGGACGACGACGGGCATCTCGGCCCAAGATCGCTGCGCGACGATTCAGGCCTTGCTCGATCCCGGTGCAAAAGCGAGCGACTTTTTGCGCCCCGGTCACACCTTTCCATTGCGCGCTCGGGATGGCGGCGTGCTCGTCCGGGCCGGGCAAACGGAAGCCTCGGTCGATCTCGCGCGCCTCGCCGGCTTCTACCCGGCAGGCGTGATCGTCGAGATCATGCACGAAGACGGCACGATGATGCGCCTTCCGCAGCTCACGGAATTTGCCAAGAAGCATAATCTGCGCCTCATTACCGTCAAGGATCTGATCGCCCATCGCATGCGCACCGAAAAGCTCGTGAACCGCATCGCGGAGTTCGATCTGCCGACCACGCACGGACAGTTTCGGGGTATCGCCTACGAAACGTCGATCGATAACGTCGCGCACGTGGCGATGGTCATGGGCGATATCGGCGACGGTAAAGACATCCTCGTGCGCGTGCACTCCGAATGTCTCACGGGCGACGCGCTGCATTCCATTCGCTGCGACTGCGCAGCGCAACGCGATGCTGCGCTCGATTTGATCGCGGCGGAGGGGCGCGGGGTGCTGCTGTACCTGCATCAAGAAGGCCGTGGGATCGGCCTGGCCAACAAGCTCCGCGCCTACGAACTGCAAGATCGCGGCGCCGATACGGTCGAAGCCAACCTCGCACTCGGGCTGCCGGCCGATAAGCGCGATTACGGTCTCGGTTCGCAGATGCTCGTCGATCTCGGCATCAAAGAGATGCGTTTGATCACAAACAATCCCAAGAAGATTGTCGGCCTCGAAGGCTACGGCCTAACGATCGTCGACCGCGTCGCGCTGAAGATCGAGCACACGCCGCACAATCTCCGGTACATGGAAACCAAGCGCGACAAAATGGGGCACCTGATCGGTTCGGCATCGTGAAAGCCGAGAAGACGATCGCAGCGCTGCCGAGCGGGGCGGGAAAACGGGTGGCCGTCGTGAGCGCCGAATTTTATCGAGACCTTGCGGATTGGCTCGAGGATGGCGCTCGTCGGGCGCTCGACGCCTGCGGCGTCGCGCCTGAGGCGCGCGCCTTCCACCGCGTTCCCGGCTGCTTCGAATTGCCGCTCGCGGCGCAGCGCCTGATCGAAAGTGGCTACGACGCCGTCGTGGCTCTCGGCGTGGTGGTGCGGGGCGAAACGCCCCATTTCGACTACGTGGCGGGCGAATGCTCGCGGGGCATTATGGACGTCCAGCTGCGGGGACGAGTCCCGATCGGCTTCGGCGTGCTGACGACCGATACGATCGCGCAGGCCGAAGAACGGGCCGATCCGGCTCGCGGCGATAAGGGGTTTCACGCCACCGTCGCGGCCCTCGCCGTGCTCGCCGTCCCATAGGTCCGCTGCGGTCACGAACGGACCTTAAGGAAGCCTTTCGGACTTAAGAGAGCGGGCTCGCTTGCGTTTTGGCCCGAGCTTCCATATACTCGCCGTACCGCGCGTCGCTCACTTGAGCGTCGCGGGTTTGCCAACCGCTGCTGGAGCGCTGCTCGTGCAAGATAAAACGCTGGTCTGTAAAGACTGTTCGAACCAATTCATCTTCACCGTTCGCGATCAAGAGTTTTACATCGAAAAAGGCTTTGAGAACGAACCGCAGCGATGCCGCGATTGCCGCACGCAGCGAAAGAACTCGCGCTCGTCGGCTTCGCGCCGCGAGATGTTCGATGCGGTCTGCGCCGAGTGCCAACAGGCCACGACGCTGCCGTTCAAGCCGCGCGGCGACCGGCCGGTGTACTGTCGAACTTGCTTCTCGGCATTGGCGCCTGCCGCCGTACACTAAAGGGGCGAGCGCGGCCTAGGGGCGCCCCGGATACGCGCGAAACGCGTTCCGGGTGGACTTCGAAGTCGTTTGGTGGTCGGATGGTACGGTAGACGAACGAACCGGTATCGGATACGTGGATCAGCGCGCGCTGCCGCACGAGTTGCGGCGCGAGTATGCGACGACGGTCGATGGGGTGGTCGAGGCGATCGCCACGCTTGCGGTTCGCGGCGCGCCCGCCATCGGCGTCTTCGGGGCGTACGGGATCGCGCTCGCGCACCGGATCCACGGCTCGGGCGAGGCGTTCGATGCCGCTGCGCAGCGGATCCGCAGCGCGCGGCCGACGGCGGTTAATCTCGCCTGGGCCGTCGATCGCGTGCTCTCAGCGGAGCCGCCGGAGTATTTGGTGCTGGCCAAGCGTATTCACGACGAACAGCGTGCCGTCGATCGCGCGATCGGGACGCACGGCGCGGCCGTTATGCCGGCCGAAGGCGCCGTGCTCACGCACTGCAATACGGGGCCGCTCGCGACCGCTGGTTTCGGCACCGCGCTCGGCGTAATCGTAGCGGCGCACGAAGGCGGGAAGCGACTGCACGTGTACGTCGACGAAACGCGGCCGCTGCTGCAGGGGGCGCGCCTCACGACTTTCGAACTCGCCCGGGCCGGCGTGCCCGCGACCCTGATAGCGGATGGCGCAGCCGCGGCCACGATGCGCGAGAAACGCGTCCGGGCGGTGATCGTGGGAGCAGATCGCATCGCACGCAACGGTGATACCGCGAATAAGATCGGCACGTACGGCGTCGCGATTGCGGCGGCCCATCACGGCATTCCATTCTACGTCGCGGCGCCCCGTTCGACGATCGATTTCTCACTGCGTGACGGAACGGGCATCCATATCGAAGAGCGCTCGGGCGATGAAGTGCGGCGCGTCGGCGGCGCGGCGACGGCGCCGGCAGACGTCCCCGTGTACAACCCCGCCTTCGACGTGACGCCGGGCCGGTTGATTGCGGGAATCGTGACCGAGTACGGGATCGCGCGACCGCCGTACGACGATTCGATTCCGGACCTCGCGACGTATCCGTCGTTCGGCGTTTTGGCCGAGTTCGCGGCCGCCGACGGTTTGGGCAGCCGATGAAGTATTACGAGTTCGTCGATAAGCAGCCGCCGCTCGGCAAACTCGTCGTCATCGAGGGCGTCGAGCGCCTTTTTTCCGAACGAGCGATCGCCTCGATCGTCGAGCGTTTACTCGCGCCGGGCGAACGAGATCTCAACCTCGATCGCTTCATCGCAACGGAGGTCGATTCGTTCCGGGCTATCGAAGCCGCCGTCTCCGCGTTCCCGTTCTTGGGCAGCACGCGGGTAGTCGTAGTGCGCGGCGCCCAAGATCTGCGCGCCGATCCGCGCCGCGCACTGCTCGCCGTCGCGCAGCGCGTGCCCGATGGCAATACGCTCGTGATCGAAGATCTGGTTTCGCCTGCCGGCAAACGCCCCGAGCCGCTCAGTAAGGCACTTGGCCGTGCCGCGATGCGCATCGATACGACGCCGGGAACCGACGCACGCGAACGTTTCACCCGCGAAACCTTAGCTGAATTGAACGCGCAAGCAGAGCCGGGAGCCATCGCCATGCTCGTGCGCGGCGATGCCGATCTTGCCGGGCTGCGAACAGATCTCGAAAAGCTCGCGCTCGGCGGCGAAACGATCACGCTGGACGACGTCGAGCGCGAGACCCTGGTCACCTCGGACGTCAAGGCGTATCGCTACGCGAGTGCCGCCGTCGCGGGACGCGTCGGCGAAGCCCTCGCTCTCGCTGCCGAGATGTTTTCGGCCGACGCACGCGGCGCGGCCGTTCCGCTGCTGGCAGCGCTGGCAGCTGAATACGGGATCGTTTGGGAGATGGCTCGCCCCGGCGGCGAGATCCCTGCCAAGGCGCGCTGGCGCGAACGCGAACTGCGCGGCGTAGCGCAGCGCTTGGGTGCCCGACGCGCGCGGCTTGGTCTCGAGCGCGCGGTGCGCGGCTTTGAAGCTGTAGTTACCGGTCGCGCCGACGATCCTCGAATCGTCGTAGAACTAGCGACGGTCGCCGGGGCTGAAGCGCGGCCCGCAGGCCGCTAGCCAAGGCCGGGTGCGGCCGTAAGGCGAACCCCGCCATTCGAGCATGGACGAAACGAAATATTCGTCGCCGTTTTCGTGGAGGTATGGCCGCGCGGAAATGCGCGAGTTGTTCTCCGAACGGGAGCGGCGCCGGCTGTGGCGCGCGGTGTGGGTCGCGCTCGCGAGTTCGCAAGCGCGCAGCGGTCTCATCAGCAAAGCCGAACTCGACGACATCGCCGCGCACGCGGACGAGATCGACATCGAGGCAGCCCACGCAATAGAGCGGGAGATCGGGCACGATCTCATGGCCGAAATCCGGGTTTTCGCTTCTCAGGCTAAGGTCGGCGGCGGAAAGCTCCATCTCGGTGCGACCTCGATGGACGTGGAAGATACGGTCGAGACGTATCGCATGCGGCTCGCACTCTCGATGCTCGGCGAAAGCCTGCACGTGTTGCTCGGCACGTTCGCCGCGCGGGTCGAGACCTATGCGCGTGTCGCGTGCATGGGATATACGCACCTGCAGCCTGCGGAACCGACGACCGTCGGCCACCGCCTCGCCGTCTATGCGCAGGATCTGCTGATCGACGATGCGCAGCTGCGCGCCGCCTATGAAGCGCTCACGGCGAAGGGCATTCGCGGCGCGGTCGGCACGTCGGCTTCGTATGCGCGCTTATTGCGCGGCACGGGGACGACGCCGAGCGACCAGGAACGCGACGTGCTCGCGCAATTCGATCTGACGGCGCGAGATGTTTCCACGCAGACCTATCCGCGCAAGCTCGATTATCTCGTGCTCTCCTCGCTCGCGGGGCTCGGCGCGTCGCTCTCCAAGTTTGCGGCCGACGTGCGCATTCTCTCGTCGCCCGGCTTCGGCGAAATGTTCGAACCGTTCGGAGCGAAGCAGGTCGGCAGTTCGGCGATGCCTTTCAAACGCAATCCCGTTCTTTCGGAACGGATCGATTCGCTCGCGCGCCTACTCGTCGGCTACGCGGATACAGCCTGGCAGAACGCAGCGACGAACCTTCTGGAACGCACGCTCGACGATAGCGCGAACCGGCGCACGATTTTGCCCGAAGCCTTCCTCTGCGCGGATGAGTTGCTTTTGCTCGGGCGCAAGATCGTCGACGGATTGGGCGTCGACGAGCGCCGCATCGCGCAGAACCTGCGCACCTACGGACCCTTTGCCGGCAGCGAAGCGGTCCTGATGGAAGCCGTCAAGAGCGGCGGCGATCGTCAGGCGCTGCACGCAGCGCTGCGCGACGCAGCCATGCGCGCCTACGATCGTATGGCCGCGGGCGGCGACAACGCGCTCGCGCAGTATCTCGTCGATGACGAACGCCTTACCGACGTTCTCGATCCGGCCGAGATCCGCGCGCTGCTCGATCCAAGCGATCACATCGGCGACGCACCGGAACGCGCGCTCGCACTTGCGGCGCGGGTGAAGGCGCTCGCGCCTTTTCCCCGCCCGCGCACGCTTTCGGAGTCGCCCACGTGAACAAAGGTCTCGAAGTCGCTCGCGGCAAGACCAAGGTCTTGTACGAAAAGCCGGGCCAGCCCGACGTCCTCGTCGTTTCCGCCCTCGATAGCATCACCGCAGGCGACGGCGCGCGCCGCGACGAGATACCCGGCAAAGGCCGGATTGCGGCGAAGACGGCGGCGCGGGTTTTCCGGCTGCTCAATCTCTGCGGGCTGCCCACGCATTATCTCTCGGGCGGTGAAGACGACGACGATAACGAGATGCTCGTGCGCCGCTGCACGATGATTCCGCTCGAAGTCGTCGTACGCGGGGTCGCGGCCGGGTCGCTCGTTCGCCGCAAGCCCGGCATCGCGCGCGGAGCGATCATCGCCCCGCGCATGATCGAGTATTTTTTCAAGGACGATGCCAATCACGATCCGCTGATCGATCCCGACGAGATCGTGCATCGCGGCATCGCAACGGCGCAGGAGCTCGGCGTGATGGCCGAGATCGCGCGCATCACCTACGAGATTCTCGCGCATGCATGGCGCCGGCAAGAAACGCTGCTCGTGGATCTCAAACTCGAGTTCGGACGCCTGATCGGCGGAGAATCCCGCGGCTCGCTCGTGATTGCCGACGTGATCGACAACGATTCGTGGCGTATCTGGCCGCAGGGTCGCGAAGATCTGATGCTCGATAAGCAGTTCTATCGCAATCTTGCGGAAGCGACGCCGGCCGATCTCGATGCGGTGCGCGATAAGTACGAGGCAGTCGCGGAGATGGTCGGCACCTTCCCGACGATGCGCCCCGGGATGGTCGGGCTCGTTGCCGACGGGCCGCCGGCGGTTGCGCTGCTCGATCCCGTGGTGCGCGCGATCAGCGTGTTCGGCTTGCAGAGTTTGCGCCGCGTCGTCTCCTCGCATCTCTTGCCGGGCTACGTCGGCAATGCCGTGCAGCAGCTCGATGCCACCTTCCCGCGCCTCGTCTACGTGGCGTCCGGCCCCCAACTTGCCGCGATCGTTTCGGCATCGACGCCCACGCCCGTGTTCGATGCGACCGAATACGATGCCGAAGAACTCGCGCTTGCCATCGCCAAGACCTTCGCGCTCGACGATCCCGTGATGTTCGGGCGCGTCATGCTCGTGCAGGCCAACGCGCGGTCCGCCATCATGCAAGCCGATGCCGCGCTGAACGCCCCTCCCTCGCAGCAGGCGATCGTTGGCTGAGATCGTTGCGGCCGAAACGCTGTTCGTTTTGGGCGTTTCCGTCGAGCATTTGGAGCGCGAGTTGCGCACGCACGGTCTCGCGCTCAAAGTCCAGGAGGTCCGCCGGATCGCAGACGCTCTGGGTCGCGACCCGACCCTGGTCGAAGCGCACGCCTTCGATGCGCAGTGGAGCGAGCACTGTTCGTACAAGAGCTCGCGCCATTTTCTGAAGCGCCTGCCGACCGAAGGGCCGACGGTGATGCAAGGGCCGCAAGAAGATGCGGGCATCGTGCATCTCGGCGTGTGGGAAGGCAAGCGCTACGGCATCGTCATCGCTCACGAATCGCACAATCATCCCTCGCAGGTGGTTCCGTTCGAAGGCGCGGCTACCGGTGTCGGCGGCATCGTGCGCGACGTGCTCTGTATGGGCGCGCGCGTGATCGCACTGGCCGATCCGTTGCGCTTCGGTCCGCAAGACGATCCGCATAGCCGCTACGTCGCGCAGGGCGTGATCGACGGCATCGCCGCATACGGCAATGCGATCGGCGTGCCCAACATCGCGGGCGACGTGTACTTTCACGAAGGCTTTCGCGACAATTGTTTGGTGAACGTGGTGGCACTCGGGCTCGTCGAGCAAGAAGGCATCCTCCACAGTCACGCGCCGGCGGAGGCCGACGGCTGGGATATCGTGCTCGTTGGAAAAGCCACCGATCGCAGCGGCTTCGGCGGAGCCGCTTTCTCCTCGCTCGTGCTCGATGAAGACGACGCGGAACAGAACAAAGGCGCGGTGCAAGTTCCCGATCCGTTTCTCAAGAACGTGATCATGCGCGCCTCGTACCGCGTGTTCGACGTGATTCGCGAGCGCGGTCTCACGGTGGGCTTCAAAGATCTGGGAGCCGGCGGCATCATGGGCTGCACGGCGGAGATCACCGCGAGCGGGGGCTTTGGGGCGATCGTCGATCTCGATGCCTGCCCAACATCGCAAGATCATCTGCCTCCGGCCGTGATCGCCGTGGGCGAAACGCAGGAACGTTTGGCCTGGGTCGTGCCGCCGGAATTCACGCCGGAATTGCTGGAAATCTACAACGAGGAGTTTTCGTTGCCGCAGATCGCGCGCGGCGCGCGTGCGGCCGTCATCGGAAAGGTCACCTCGAAGAAAGACTACGTGCTGCTCCACCGCGGCGAAGAAGTGATGCACGTCGATATCGATTTTCTTACCGGCGGGATCAGGTACGACCGGCCCTACGACACGCCGGAGCCGAGCTCGAATGTCCCCATCGATTACGTGGTGCTCGAGCCATACGATGCATTGCTGCGGCGGGTCCTCGCGCATCCCGACGTCTGTTCGCGCAAGCCGCTCTTCGAACGCTTCGATTCGGTCGTACGCGGCACGACCTCGATCCCGTGCGGGTATGCGGATGCGGGCGTGATCGTTCCCGTTGATGGGGCGCCGCTCGCATGCGCGCTGTCGGTCGATGGGAATCCGCGGTACGGAGCGATCGATCCGGGCGGCGCTGCCGAGCACGCCGTGTGCGAAGCGATCCGCAACGTCGTTGCGGTCGGTGCGCGACCGGCGGGTCTCACGGACTGTCTCAACTACGGTAATCCCGAAGATCCGCGGCAGATGGGCGAGTTCGTGGCCGGAATCGAGGGCATCGCACGCGCGGCGCGCGAGCTCGACGTCCCGTTCGTCTCCGGCAACGTCAGCCTCTACAATCAGTCCCGGGCGGGCCGCGCGGTTCCGGCCTCGCCGATCGTTGCGTGCGTCGGTACGCTGGCCGACGTTTCGAAGAGCGCGACGATGGGATTCAAGCGCGCCGGTTCGACGATTTTCCGCGTCGGCGCCGTGCCGGGATCGCTCGGCGGCAGCGTCGTTGCCGAACTGCTCGACGACGGCGGGTTTGCCGGCGTTCCGCTGCCCTCGATCGACTATGCGGCCCTGCGCGCCGATATCGCAGCACTGCTCGCCGCGCACGAACGCGGCCTCGTGCTCTCGGCTCACGACGTCTCCGACGGCGGCACGCTTGCGGCCCTGGCGGAAATGGGATTTGCGGCGCAATGCGAGATCGGGGCCGCGCTCGATGCCGATCTGCCGCTCTATGCTGCCTTCGGCGAAGGGAGTTCGTTCCTGGTCGAAACGGCGAACGGGGCGGCGTTCGAGCAGGTCTGCGCCGGCCATGGTGCGCGCTGCGAGCGCCTCGGCGCCACGATTGCGGAGCCCGTGCTGCGCGGCACGCGTGGACTGCATTCGTCGCTGCGCGATCTGCACGAGGTCTGGTCTGCGCCGCTGCGCGATTTCTACGCGGACGTTCCGGAGCACGCCGCGTGAGCGCTCGCGTCGGCGTCCTGGTTTTCCCGGGCACCAATTCTGAAGAAGAAACGGTTCGCGCATGCCGTGCGGCCGGGATAGATGCGGCGATCGTTCATTGGAACGCGGATCTCGACGATGTGCGTGCGCTGGATGCATACGTGCTACCGGGCGGTTTCGCGTACGAGGACCGCGTGCGCGCCGGCGCGATCGCGGCGCACGACCGGCTGATGACGGCCGTACGCGAGGGCGCGGCGATCGGCAAACCGGTGCTCGGTATTTGCAACGGCGCGCAAGTGCTGTTGGAAAGCGGGCTCGTACCGGAGCTCGACGAGGCGACGGTGGCGCAGGCGGGGTTCGCCCGTAACGCTCCGCTCGGAAAATTTCGCAGCAGCCACGTGTACGTAAGGCTCGCCGTTCCGCCCGAACGCTGCTCGATCACGGCGAGTCTTCCGCCAAACGCCGTGATTCCGGCCTGGGCATCGCATGCGGAGGGCCGGCTTGCCGCCCGCCCCGACGTGCTCGCTCGCCTCAAGAACGAAGGCCACGTGGCGTTCACATACTGCGATGCGCGCGGGCACGAGAGTTCGGAAGCGATTCCCAACGGGTCGGCGCTCGGGGCCGCCGCGCTCGTGAATGCGCGTGGCAACGTGCTTGCGATCATGCCGCATCCCGAGCGCGACGCGTGGACGTTCATGCATCACGACGGCGAGCGCGAACGCGCGCGCGGCGACGGCGCGGCCATGCTCGGTCCCTCCGGCGGCATCGCGCTCTTTCGCGGCCTTGCAAACGCTCTCGAGCAGGCGGCCTCGCGGTGACGCGCTGCATTGAGGTGCGCCTCACGATTCCCGATAACGAAGCGCGCACCGCGCTTGCGACGCTGCGCCGCCTCGGCGTCGAGATCGACGGCCTCGAGCGCTCCGACCTTTATCGCTTCGACGTGGAGGACGAGTACGCGGAAAGCCTCGTCGCTACGCTGCGCGGGTTCGAGACCGTCTACAATCCGAACAAGCACGCCTTGCGCGTTCGCGAGGAAGAACGTCCCGTTGCGGGCGAAGTGTGGATCGACGAGATCGAGGTTCCGAGCGACGGGCAGCGCGGCGGGACCGTGCGAATCGGCGGGCGTGCGCTCGCGGGCGTGCGGACTTTCGAGCGGTTCACCGCGTGGCGCCTCTTCGCTGCACCCGGAACTCCGGCAGCGCCTGCAGTCGTTACGGCAGCAACCCACACGCTGCTCTGCAACCCGGCATTTCAGAAGGCAACACTATGATCGCACCCGAGCTCCTCCGGGCCCCGGCGCAGACGTCGTCGAACGATTTCTACACGATCTGCACGCTCGGCTCGCATTCCGCGCTCCAGATTCTCAAAGGCGCGCACGACGAAGGCTTCAACACGCTCGCCATCGCAACGCGGGAAACCGAGCGGTTGTATCGTTCGTTTGCGTTCGTCGACGAGGTGATCGGCATCGATCATTACGGCCAATTCATGGACCTCGTCCCGGAACTCGAATCGCGCAAGGTGATCATCGTTCCGCACGGATCGTTCGTGGCGTATCTCTCCCTCGACGATCAAAAGCTCATGAAGATCCCGTACTTCGGCAACAAGTCCGTGCTCGATTGGGAAGCGAGCCGCGAACTGCAGCGCCAGTGGCTCACGCGGGCCGGCCTCACGCTGCCGCGCCAATTCAAATCGGGCGCCGAGATCGACCGGCCGGTCATCGTGAAAATGTACGGCGCCCAGGGCGGCAAAGGATATCTCTTCGTACGCGACGCGCAGGATTTCGAAGCCCGCGCCGGCGGCCTGGCTCGCCAGAACTACATCCTTCAAGAATACATCATCGGCGTGCCCGCCTACATCCACTATTTCTACTCGCCGTTGACGGGGAAGCTCGAGATCATGAGCATGGATCGCCGCTACGAGACCAACGTCGATTCGCTCGGCCGCATTCCGGCGGCCGCGCAAGAGCACATGGACATCGAACCGAGCTACGTCGTGGTCGGGAACTCACCGCTCGTGTTGCGCGAGTCGATGCTGGCCGAAGCCTATCGTATGGGCGAAGACGTCGTTCGCGTGAGCCAGGAGATCTGCGGCCCCAAGGGCCTCTTCGGCGCGTTCTGCATCGAGACGATCATCACGTCCGAAGCGAAGTTCTTCATCATGGAGATCTCCGCGAGAATCGTCGCCGGGACGAACCCCTTCATCGACGGTTCGCCCTATTCGTATCTCAACTACAGCGAGCCGATGTCGACCGGTCGCCGCATCGCCCGCGAGATCAAGAACGCGCTCCTCTCCAACAACCTCCCCGCCGTCTTGGACGACTCTGCCCTTGCGTAAAACCGCTCTTGCGGCCATCGCCGCCGCCTGCATTGCCTCGGCCGCTCTCCCCGCGCGTGCCGCCATCGAAACGGACCCCTCGCAGCTCTACGCGACGATGCGCAAAGCCTACGACGAGGGTTCGGCCAAACACTGGCCGTTCGCCAACGAGCTCTACTATCAATCGACCGTCTTCGATGCCGGTCGATCGTATTCGCTGTTCCGGCCGACCGATACGCAGTACGGCGATATCGCGGCGCTCGCCGTCGACGTCGCGACGCAGCTGCACTACGATCCGCTCTCCAACGACGATGCGGCCCTTTGGTACGTTCTCGAGGCCGCGAACTACGAGCTCAAGAACGGCGACGAGGTACATCAACCGGAAGCGCAAGCGCTGCTCGCGCGATTAGGTTCGATCGGAGACGATCCGAAGACGTTAGCCTCCGCAGCGGAAGCCGACGCGGCCGCAGATGCCCAAACCTTCAACCACGATGGCGATGCGCTCGTGCATTTGATCGTGGCCGACGTGCGTGCGTACAATCTCACGCACGACCCAAGCTACCGAAGCGATCTGCTTCAGCACGCGGCAGCGCCTGAGACGCCGCTGGTCCGCGTGCCGGATCCGGAGTTCGGCGAAATGTTTGCGATCGCCGCGAGCGCTCTGACCGATCCCGGATTCTCCGACGGCGACCGGGTCGCGGCCCGAGCGATCAAGTACCGGCGCGACCACACGCCCGAACTTCACGTGATCGCGCGCGTCCACGCGATTCCCGAGGAGGTCAAGCTCACGCGCACGGCTCCGGCCGACGAATACTTCGGCCAGCTCAAGTACTCGCCGCTCGGCATTCACAACGAACTGGTGCGCATCAACAAGTATCTCGATAAGGGCTGGGGCTACCGGATGGAAGGAGACGCGATGCAGGTCCATTCCGCAATGGAAGACTGGCAGAAGCAGTATCCCCACGATATGACGCTTCCCGCGAACCTGCTCGATGCGTATCAGTTGCTAGTGCGGGTAGGAACCCCGAAGACGCAACAAGCGGCGGTGCTGCTCAAAACGCTGCTGCTCGTTCAATATGCGAGCTCGCGGCAAGCCCAGGATTTGGCGTCCTCATAGCATCGCCGCTCGAACCGCGCATCGCGGCGGCCCTCACGCGCTACGATCGCGACAACCTCACGCTCGCGAGCATCGGCAGCCATTCCGCACTCGACGTGGCCTTTGGAGCGGGCGCGCTCGGCTTGCGCAACCTCATCATCACCGCGCGCGGCCGGGAGCAGACGTACGCGAAGTACTATGCGCGGACGCGAAATCCGATGCGGGGCTGCGTCGATGAGACGTTGGAACTCGCCGCGTTTGCGGATCTGCTGCAAGAAGACGTTCAGGCTCGTTTGCTTGCGCGCAACGTGCTGTTCGTAGCGAACCGGTCGTTCGAAGTCTATCTGCACGAGCGTTTCTCGTACGACGAGATCGAACGCGGCATGCAGGTACCGTTCTTCGGAAACCGGCGCCTCTTGCGCGCCGAGGAACGCGACGAACCGGAGAATCAATACGCGCTGCTCGCGCGCGCCGGGATACGGCATCCGCGCTCGTTCGCAGAGCCCGCCGAAATCGACACCCTCGTGATGGTGAAAGCCGCCCACGCGCAAGTCACATTCGAGCGCGCGTTCTTTCTCTGCTCCTCTGCGGCCGAATACGAAGAACAAGCCGCAAGACTCCTCGCCGCCGGCATGGTTACGCGAGACGGGCTGCTCCGGGCTCGCATCGAGGAATACGCGCTCGGGCCGAGCGTGAACCTCAATTTCTTTTGGTCACCCGTGCTCGGCGAACTGGAATTGCTCGGCACGGATACGCGGCGTCAAACCAATCTCGACGGCTTGCGCTCGCTGCCGCCAAGCCAGATGGCTGCCGCGAGCGCGATCCCGGTCCGCATGGAAGAGGCCGGGCACATCGCGACCACGCTGACCGAATCGATGTTGGAGAAGGCCTTCGAAATCGGCGAGCGGTTCGTGGCCGCCGCGCGCGAAGCGAACGCCCCCGGCGTGATCGGGCCCTTCGCGCTGCAGTGCATCATCGTCGCGGGGCCACCCAAGGCATTCGTGGTGTACGACGTGTCGCTGCGGATCCCGGGTTCGCCCGGCACGCGCTATACGCCGTACAGCGCGTACCGTTGGGGCCGCGACGTTTCGGTCGGCGAGCGCATCGCAATGGAGATCGTGATGGCACGCGATGCGGGTCGCCTCGAGGAGATCGTCACCTAGACCGACCATTGCTAGGGCGGGCGTGCGTCGCGCGCTATACTATATAGCGATGGTTCGTTCGATACATGCTGCGATCGTTGCCGCATTCACGCTGTTTGCAAGCGGGCCGGCCGCCGCGGCGCTCGTGCTCGGAGCTCAGGCTCCGCCCTTCGTGCTCCCGAACGCCGCCGGGAACGAGGTGACGTTGCGCTCGTTTGCGGGGCGTCCGCTGGTGCTGAACGTCTTCGCGTCATGGTGTCCGCCGTGCCTGATCGAACTGCCGCGTATTGCGGCCGCTGCCAGGGCGAACGGAGATCGCGTCGCCTTCGTCGGAGTCGATGAGCAAGAGCCGATGACGATGGCGCTCGCATTCATTCGTGAAGCGAAGATTCCGTATCAGGTCGTCTTCGATCGGGGGCAGTTTCAGGCGTCGTATGGCGCGGTGTCACTCCCGGAGACGGTCTTCGTCGATGCGCGGGGACGCGTGGCGGCCGTCGTGCACGGCGCGATCTCCGCTGCCGAACTGGCCCGCGATCTCGCGAAGATCGAGCGCCCTAGAGCGACGCCTGCACGAACGTAAAACGGGCTTCCTGAGCTGCATTTAATGCAAAAACGCCGGCCGGTATAAGCAGCGCGCCGGGCTCCGGCGCCCATAACGCTCGGGAGAAAGTGCGACCAGTCCGCAAGGGCGGTGTCGCACACAAAGAGGGTCGTGCCGCGTGCTGCGAGTTGCCCTATCCGGCTCGCGAACGGGTTCGCGCTCTCACTCGGAGAGCTAAAGATTTCGCCGCGCCGCCGAGCGCCCTCGGCAATACGATACGCGTGCCACATCGCGTCGTTGAGTCCGAGCACCACGCCGCGTCCGTAGAAGACGATGGCCGGGTGCAGCGACCCGGGTCCTTGCGCGAGCGTCGTTTCGTAGACATCGAGGCCATGAGTGACGAGTCCGACCACCGATCCATCGGCGATGCGTGCCGTCGCGAAGACCCGGCGATGTCGCGCAGGTCTCGCTAACGCCGCATCGATCGCAGCAAAATCGTAGAGCGCGGAGGGTGCAAGACCGTTGCCGGATGCGAGGGCAGGCAGAGCGGCTGCAGCGGCGCTGACGCCAAGAAAATCACTGCGCGAGGTCATGTAAGCGTCGTTCGGCGCCGGACCGTTCGCGGCTCCAAAAAAAGAAGAGCCGTATCGCAAGCGCTGGGTTCCTCCGGGTTCTGGTCTGGGCCGGGGAGCTCAGAGTTCGAGGATCAGACCGTCTTCTGTGAGTTGTGTCCCTGCTCGCTCGATCGCACCTCGGGCCGGCGAGGCCGGATCGAGCACGGGATTCGTGTTGTTGAGGTGAGCGAAAAAGCGGCGGCCATCCGCGGGCGCCGGGCCGAGCGCAGCGAGCGTGCCATCCGGGCCGCCAATCGGCAGATGTCCGAGGGATCGCGCGCTCTTTGCGACGTCGACGGTCGTGAGTTCGTCGTCGGACCAGAACGAGCCATCGAGAAAGGCGATCGAGGCGCGCCCGGCGGCCTCGCGCAACGCGGGCGAGACCTCGGGATAAATCGGCGCAAAGAGCGCGCTGCGATAACGCGCCGGGTCTGCGATCTCAAGAGCGACCACCGCATGTGGATGCGCCGTGCGCCCGTCGTACCCCGGAGTCGCGCCGCCGATCGGCACCACGGTGACCCAGAGCCCGTCGAGGGCGAAGCGGTCGCCGGGTGCGATCGCACGCCAGGTGTGCGGGCACTCGGCGAACGGAGAGAACGCACGCTGCGCCGTGGCGAGCGATCGCACGATCTCCGTCGAGTAGAGTTCGAAGGCGTGCGAACCCGCTTGGCGCAGCACGGCGAGACCGCCCAAATGGTCGACGTTAGCGTCGGTGAACAGCATCCCGGCGATCGGCGTGCCGCGGCCCGCGCGCGGCTGCAGTTCGGGCGTCGCTTCGATCTGCTGCGCGATATCGGGCGAACAGTTCACGAGCCACCAGCGCTCGCCGGTGGCCGAGACTGCGAACGAGGATTGCGTGCGGCGCGGCGCTCGGCCCTCGCGGGCGGCGCCGCAATTCGCGCAGGCGCAATTCCACTGCGGCACGCCCCCGCCCGCGGCGGATCCCAGGACCCGTACGATCAACGGAGCGCGGGATCAGGGCGGCGCGGTACCCAGGCCGCGCCCGACTCCATATCGCGATAGGCCGTCACGAGATCGTGGCGGGGGCTCTTGGCACAGGCGGGATCGGTTGCGCCCGCATCGCCGGTCAACATGAACGCCTGGCAGCGGCAACCGCCCCAATCGAGTTCTTTGCGCTCGCACGAACGGCACGGATCGGGCATCCACGCGGTCCCGCGATACGACGTAAACGCTTCCGAGCCGTACCAGGCGTCGCGCAGCGTCGTCTCGGCAACGTTCGGAAACGAGAGCGTCGTAATCGAGGTTGCGGCCGGGCAGGGCAGCACGCGGCCGTCCGGGGTAACGGTGAGTGCGAGGCTGCCCCAGCCGTGCATGCACGGCTTAGGAAGTTCTTCGAAATAATCGGGCAGCACGTAGTTGATCTCCATCGCACCAGCCAGGCGCGCGCGTGCCGCTTCGACGAGCGCCGCGCCGCGTTCGACTTGTTCGCGCGTCGGCATTAAGGCCGAGCGGTTGCGATACGCCCAGCCGTAAAACTGCACGTTCGCAAGTTCGAGGCGGCGCACGCCTTCGCGTTCGGCAAACGCAAGCACGTCCGGCAGCGTGTCGTGGTTGAGGCGGTGCAGCACGCAGTTCAAGGTCAACGCGACGTCGCGTCGCGCGACGCGCCGCAGCACTTCGATCTTGCGCTCGTGCACGTCGGTGCCCGCAATCGTCGCGGCGAGTTCCCGCTCCGGCGCCTGAATGCTGATCTGGATGTGCGCGAGGCCCGCGGATAACAGATCGTCCAGGAGCGCATCGTCCAGGAACGTGCCCTGCGTGATCAAGTTCGTGTACGCGCCGAGCTCCGTCGCTCTTTTCGTCATGGCCACGAGGTCGCGTGGCCGAAGGGTCGGTTCACCGCCGGAGAAGCCGATCTGCACCACGCCGAGATCGACGGCCTGATCGATTGCGGAAAGCCACGCGGAAAGCGGTAATTCTTCGGAGGGCCGGCCGAGTGCGAGCGGATTATAGCAATACGGGCACTGCAGATTACAGCGATACGTAAGTTCGCACAGCAGCGAACGCGGCGCGCCGGCGGTCATTCGAACGTGAAGCACGGAGCGTGCTTCATTACGTGCTTCATTGTGGGGCGTGCGTCAGAAAGCCGCGGTCGACGAATTCGTCCAGCAGCGCGCGCACGTCGCCTTCGAGTTCGTACCGGTCGGCCTCGAAGCGCTCCGCAAGCGAATCGACGATCGCGTCGAGCGAGCGCGAACCGTCGGCAAGTTCGAGGGCTGCCGCCGCGGTTTCGTTGAGCGAGACGATGCCCTCGGGAACGAGCAGCATCGCTTCGCCGCCGGTTTGCCGACGGAGTCGCACGCCTCGCGCGAGCCGATAGGGATCGGTCACGAGAATACTCCGCAGTCCAGCGCCGTCGCATCGAGCATGCACCACAAGACGTCGCACTTGAAACTCAGCGCTGCAACACAAGCATCCTGCTGTTCTTTGGAACGCGCTTCTTCGAGCACCCAGCCTAATGCAATGTCGGCATCGTGCTTGGCGAGAGGGAGCCGGTCTTCGAAATAGCTCAAGCCGCTGCGCTCGATCCAGGGATACTTTTCGACGATCGCGGCGACCCGCGCGGCCATCACCGGCGGCCCGAAGAGTTCCGTGAGGGAAGAGGCCACGGCTTCGAGCCACGGCTTGCGCCGCGCGAAATCGACGTAGGCATCGACGGCGAAGCGGGTTCCCGGCGCGACCAGCTCCTCGGAGATCACGTCCGCGTCGGCGAGCCCGACGCTGCGGCACAGGGCCAGCCACTTTTCGGTGCCGCCCCTACGGCCGTCGGTGCCGTCGTGGTCGGTCACGCGCGAAATCCACTCGCGGCGGTGCGCGGCCGAGGGCAACGATGCGAGCACGTAGGCATCTTTTTGCGGAATGGCTCGCTGGTAGTAGTAGCGGTTGGCGACCCACGACCGGACTTGCGGCGGTGTCAGCTCGCCCGCTACGAGCTTTCGATGAAAGGGATGCTTATCGTGGTAGCGCCGCTCACCGACGGCTCGCAGACGTTCCGTCAAGCCGGCGGCGAGGACGGCGCTCACGACGAGGTTGGTTACGCCGGGTTCGGCGTCGAGAGATACATCGTAACTTCGAATCCGGTCGACGTTACGGTGAAGGCCGGACGGTTCCAGGCGCTTTTGGTCTTCGTCATGAGTAAAACTCCTGTCTTGGTGAAGTGCGGTAGGGGTTCGGTCTGCGTCCGAGTGCACCCTCGACGCCTTGCGAAGTCTTTGCAGTTGTGACGTACCGCGGCCGAAAATCGGTCGCCCGCTCGTGCGGAGCAAGCGAGCGCGACGAGGCTGAGGGCCGCAGCCCGCCCCACCATCATACCCGGCCGGCCGTTCCTCCGGAATTATACGAAGGTAGCGTTTACGGCAGCCGAAGGTCCCAGCGGCGGATATATACTTTCGTATACTTGGGGCTCGTCACGCGCTGCGGTAGGATGGGCCTGTTGCCGTAATCAGGCGTAACATTTTCGTGGAGGTTCAACTGTGACTACAGCCGTGCTCGAGCATCAGGCACTTTATGATTTAACTAAGCTCGGAATTGAGAACCCCTTCAAGCCGCGCTATGACAATTTCATCGGGGGCGAGTTCGTGCCGCCGGTGCTGGGCCAGTACTTCCCGAACGTGAGCCCGGTGATCGGGCAGCCGTTCACGGAAGTCGCGCGTTCGACGGCAGAAGATATCGAGAGAGCGCTCGATGCCGCCCACGCTGCTGCAGAGGCATGGGGCAGGACGACGCCTGCGGAGCGAGCCGCCATTCTCAATAAGATCGCCGATCGCATGGAAGCAAAGCTCTCCGTACTCGCGCTGGCCGAGACCATCGACAACGGCAAGCCGATTCGCGAGACGACCGCAGCCGATATTCCGCTAGCGATCGATCATCTGCGCTACTTCGCGGCGGCCATCCGCGCGCAAGAAGGCGGCTTGAGTCAGATCGACAACGACACGGTCGCGTACCACTTCCTCGAACCGCTGGGCGTCGTCGGTCAGATTATCCCCTGGAATTTCCCGATTCTCATGGCGATCTGGAAATTGGCCCCCGCGCTCGCGGCGGGGAACTGCGTAGTTCTAAAGCCGGCGGAACAGACGCCTGCTTCGATCATGGTCTGGATCGAAATGGTGGCCGATCTGCTCCCGCCGGGGGTCCTGAATATCGTTCAGGGCTTTGGGCTCGAAGCCGGTAAGCCGCTTGCATCGAATCGCCGCATCGCAAAGATCGCTTTCACCGGCGAAACCACGACGGGCCGCCTGATCATGCAGTATGCCGCGCAGAATCTCATTCCGGTAACGCTGGAACTCGGCGGCAAATCCCCCAATGTTTTCTTCGCCGACGTCGCGAGCGAGGACGACGCCTTCTTCGACAAGGCGATCGAGGGCTTCGTGATGTTCGCGCTCAACCAGGGCGAAGTGTGCACCTGTCCCTCACGTGCGCTCATCCACGAATCGATCTACGATAAATTCATGGAGCGCGCGCTCAAGCGCGTCGCCGCGATTACGCAAGGCAACCCGCTCGATCCCAACACGATGGTCGGAGCGCAAGCCTCGAGCGAGCAACTGGAGAAGATCCTTTCGTATTTCGATATCGGGCGTCAGGAAGGCGCGAAAGTCGTCGTCGGCGGTAAGCGCAACGTGCTCGACGGCGCCTTCAAGGACGGCTACTACATCGAGCCGACGATCTTCGAAGGGAAGAACAACATGCGCGTCTTCCAGGAGGAGATCTTCGGGCCCGTCGTCTCGGTGACGACGTTCAAGGACGAAGCCGAAGCACTTGCGATTGCAAACGACACGCTCTACGGCCTCGGCGCCGGCGTCTGGTCGCGCGACATCAACACGGCCTACCGGATGGGTCGCGGCATCAAAGCCGGCCGGGTGTGGACGAACTGCTACCATCTCTATCCCGCGCACGCAGCCTTCGGCGGATACAAGCAATCCGGCGTCGGCCGCGAGAACCACAAGATGATGCTGAACCACTACCAGCAGACGAAGAACTTGCTCGTGAGCTACAGTCCGAACAAGCTCGGCTTCTTCTAGGAGTGCCTCCGGCAACGCGCGTAGACGCAACCCCCGAAGCCGTTCGATTGATCGAACGGCTTCGGGAGCGTTACGGCCCCGTGATCTTTCACCAATCGGGCGGATGCTGCGACGGCAGCAGCCCGATGTGCTACCCCGACGGTGATCTGCTCATCGGCAACGCCGACGTGCGCTTGGGCACGATCGCCGGCGCGCCGTTCTATATGAGCGCGTCGCAGTTCGCGTACTGGCAGCACACCAAACTCATCATCGACGTCGTTCCCGGCCGCGGCGGCATGTTCTCACTCGAGAACGGTGAGGGCGTACGGTTTCTTACGCGCTCGCGCATGTTCACGGACGAAGAATCGGAGAGCTTGGAACCGGTGGAAGTTATCGCGTAGGAGTAACACGCACGTCTAGCGGGAAACGGTAAAAACGACGGCGCTAACATCGAAACGACCCGCGCGTTTCCACCCGCTTCCGTATGGCGTCGGGGCCTAACTATCCGACAGAAAACACGTGGTGGAGCAGCGAACGCAGGCGCTCGATGCGAACGGGCTGCTCCAGAAACCAAAGCCCGTTTTCGGAGATGCCGCGCGCCTCGTTCGCGGCGGAAGACAACACTACGGCCGGTATGTGTGCGTCCAACCTCCGGCGCATCACTTCGATCGCTTCCACGCTGCCGGCTCCGTCGCTCGGCTTGCCGCCGATCAACATGACGTGCGGTAATTGGCCGTGGGCGTTTACGATCGCGATCGCGCCGCGAACGGACCCCGTCTCGAGCGTGTAGAGACCCCAATGCCGCAATTGCGACGCCATCGCGCGCAGCGCCGCCGGATCGTCGTCGAGAAGGAGCACGGTTTTTCCGACCAGCAGGCTCGTGCCGCGACGGCGTCGCTGCCCGGGATCCTCGGCCCGCACGCGCTCCGAATCGCCGAGCGGCAGATCGATGCTAAAGACCGACCCGCGGCCAAGGCGCGATCGCACGCCGATATGGGCGTCCAAGACGCGGCCCAAGCGCTCGACGATCGCGAGCCCGAGGCCCATGCCGGACGCGTGCTCTTCGCGCAGGTCGAGTCGATGAAATTCTTTGAAAACGTCGGCAAGCTGGTCGCTCGGGATCCCGGGTCCCGTATCCCAGACCTGAACGCGCAGTACGCTGCCGCGCGTGCGGCAACCAACCAAGATGCCGCCGCGCTGGGTATAGCGCAGCGCGTTACCCAAGAAATTTCGCAAGATCCGTTCGACCAAATGCAGGTCCGTGCGCACCACGGCGCTGCACGGAACGACGCGAAGACGAAGATGGCGCTCTTCGGCAGCCCGAGCGTATTCGTGGGAGAGACGCTCGAGCAACGGATCGATCGCAACGTCCGCGATTTCGGGAACGAGGGCTCCGGCATCGATGCGGGACATCTCGAGCAGCGCTGCGAGCAGGCGTTCCGCGGCTTCGAGCGATTGATCGATGCGTTCGAGCATCGCAGCACTCTGGGGCTCGAGGCTCCGTTCGCCAAGTGCGTCGATGAACAGACGCGCGGAACTGAGCGGCTGCAGGAGATCGTGGCTGGCGGCGGCCAGAAATTCGGTCTTGCCCAGATTCGCGCGCTCGGCTTGAACCTTCAACTGCTTGAGCGCCTTTTCGACGCCGCGGCGTTCCTCGATCTCTTCCTGTAACTGCCGGTTGAGCGATTGGAGTTCAACCGTTCGCTGCCGAACCGTGTTCTCGAGAGTGATCGCCGCCTGAAAGAGGCTGAACGCATTGCCTTGCGCGTCGGTGCTGCGCTCGACCCGGTCGATCAAGGCCTTAACGATCTTACGGAGTTTTCCGTTTTCCCGGGCGAGCTCTTCGTCGAGCGCGGCGACGACGTCGGCTGCCAGAGCAGGCACCTCGATGTTCATCGGTGCTAGGAATCTTTGCCGAAGGCCACGCCGCTGAAGGTTTGGTTGAGGTGCATCGAATTGAATTGCTCGCCGTAAGTGGAGAATCCGATCACGCGGTTGGCGGCGAGAATTTGCGAGACGCGTCCCCGCAGGTTCCGGTTCTCCAGTTCGAGGCGGCGGAAGATGCAATCGAATCCGAGCACGGCGCTCGGCTGCCCCAGGTTTGCGTGGATGCGTTCGAAGAGATCGGTGAGGTTCGTGACCATGTCGGCCGCGTTACCGGCGGAGAGCACGATGCCTTCGTCGATCGCGCAATAGAACGTCAAGCTCTGATCTTCGTTGACGCTGCGAATCGAGCGGACGTAATCATCGCCGCCGACGCGCACGGTGAGCGGGTGCGTCGCGAGCATCATCGGCGCGAGTTCGCGCTCCGGCAGCCCGGAAAGCCGCGCGTATTCCTCGCTCGCCGGCTCCGCGTTGATTTCAGTCACCAGGCGCCGTACGGGATCGGCTTCGGTAATGACCATTTTCGTATCGCGGCTCGTGATGTGCTGGGTCTTGAACGCTTCGAACGGCCGGCTCGTATGGACGAGCGCGATCACGGCGCTGCCCGACCGAAACGCACCGTCGTGAAAGACGCAGGTCTCCCGGAATGCCAAGTTGTCGCCGGCAGACCCGCCGACGAGCGGGATGTTGCCGAGCTCCCGTGCGATCGCGCTGAGAACCGGCTCCTCGACGCCCGCGAGTCCATCGATGAGCAGCATGGCAAAGGTGTTCGTCTCGTTCATGCTCGGCGCGCGGACGAGCAGTCGTCTGCGCAGTGATTGCACCGTCGAGCACACCTGCAAGAGCGATGCCGTGCCCAAATCGTCGCAATGCTCGGCCACCGTTTCGAACTGCGTGCGCGGGAAGCTCATGCCGACCAGGGTATGCTCGGCATAACCGTCGAGAGAAATCTCGCCTGCGGTCGTACAACCGATCAACTGCGCGCCCTCGAAGCAGTCGTTGAGTTCCGCTTCGAGCTTTTCAAGATCGTAACTGGACGAACAGAAGAACACGACGGCAGACGCTCTGTCGCCAAGCTGACCCGCGAGATCGCGCACCGCCTGGGCGGGCTCTCGAAGGTTGGACGCTCCGCGGCGAATCGGGTCCATGCAGGCGAACCTTCCGGCAGAGCGGGCGACGCTACCTCTTAGCGAGGAACTCCTGGCTTTGCCTCGCCGGCGCGTACCAGTGCGGCAGTTAACCTTCGCTGCGCGCCGCTACATATATATGCAATGCCCTTCCCTTTGGCATACCGGAGTACGGCATGACATTGCATAATGGTATGACCGTTCGGGTTTGCCAACCGCATATCGCCTTGCCGCTTTGCTGCTTCCATTCTCGAAGTGTGGGTCGTCATGGCTGAAAAAATGCGTCTGTTCCTTTTTTGCTCCGCATTGATCGGCGCTTATTTCGTGGCCGGATGCGGCGGCGGCACGTCGATCGGGCCTGCGGGAAATGCGCCGACGATCGCGCCGACATCGAGCGTGACGGTCACGCCGGGCAGCCCAACTGCGACGCCCACCGGAGCGACGGCAGCGCCGCACCAAACGCCGTCGACCGCACCGACATCCACGACGGTACCGACCACATCGCCGGGCGTTACGCCGAGCCCTTCGGGGTCCTCGTCGCCGGGTGCCGCGACCTGTCTCCCCACCTCGAATCCGGGCATTCCGGCGGCAACGCCGGATCCGGGCGCCGTGACGCTCAAGTCGTACAACATCAATCCCGCGAAAGTCTTTGTGGCCGGCATCTCTTCGGGCGGTGCGTTCGCGGTGCAGATGCACGTCGCGTTCTCGGGCCTTTTCAAGGGCGCGGCCATCTACGCCGGCACCGTGTTCTACTGCGGGCAAGATAGCGTCGGCTTAGCGCTCTTAGATTGCGGCGGTGAAACGCTGCCGAACTGTCAGGCCTCCTATACGACCGAACTCGCGAATTCCGAATCGTACCTCGACGAGCAATCGGCCGCCGGCACGATCGATCCGGAAAGCAATCTGAAGGGTCAACCCGTCTACCTGTGGTCGGGCACGCAGGACGAAGTCGTGAATCCCAAAGAGATGGCCGACGTCGACAGCGAGTATCAGCACTACAGCGCAAACATCAAATTCGATAACGCGTTTCCGGCCAATCACGGATGGGAATCGCCCGACGGCACCATCGCGTGCGGTACGGCGACCGATCCCTATATGATCAAGTGCGATCAGGGTTCGCAAGTGTACGATTCGGAACAAACGTGGCTATCGATGTTCTTCGGAACGCTCAACCCGCGAAACGACGGGGCGCTGAACGGTTCGCTCATCAACTTCAACCAAGCCGAATTCGGGGCGGCCGCGGACAACGGGCTCGATAGCAACGGCTACGTCTTCGTGCCTACGTCGTGTGCCGGCGGCGCCGGCTGCGGACTCGTGGTGGCGTTTCACGGGTGCCGCCAATTCCAAGGGTTCGCTCACGACGTGTTCGTGACCGAGGCCGGTATCGATGAATGGGCCGACACGAACAACTTCATCGTCATGTATCCCTATGCGACTGCGTCCGACGTCGACCCCACGAATCCAAACGGGTGCTGGGATTGGTGGGGCTACGACGACGATTCCAACTACGCGCTGAAAGCCGGGACGCAGCCGGCGATCATCTATAAGATGATCCAGCGCGTCTTCCCGGGAGCGCCGCAGTAAGCCGGAGCGATCAGGAATCCGACATTCGTTCGGCGTAGGCGCGGGTCGCGATGACGGCTTCGAGCCGGTTCTTGACGTGAAGCTTGCGCAAGATCGCCGAGATGTGGGCTTTCACCGTGATCTCTTCGATGCACAGGTCGTGTGCGATTTGGCGATTCGAACTGCCGCGGGCTAGATGCTCGAGAACGGCCGCTTGGCGCGGGGTGAGCGGTTCGCTTCGGCTCGCGTGCGGTGACGCGGTCGAGCTCTCACGCGGCGAATCCAAGGGCGCGTACACGTCGCCGTCGAGGACCTTGCGAATCGCTCTTTCCATTTCCGCACTCGGCGCTGATTTCGGAATATAGCCCGACACGCCGAGCGCGAGCACGCGCCGGATGATCGGCCAATCTTCGCGCGAGGAGATGACCACGATGGGCGTGGACGGAATTTGGGCCCGGAGCTTCGCGAGATCGTCGAGCGACTCACTGCCGCCCGGCATCATCAGGTCGACGAAGACGATATCGAAATAAGCACCGTCGCGCGTGAGCGAGAGCGCCGCCGGATAGCCGTTTGCCTCTACGATGTGGCTTTTTGGAAAGACGCGACCGATCACATAGCGCAACGCCTCCCGAAAGAGCGGGTGATCGTCTGCGATCAGGATTCGCGTCGTCTGGTTCACAAACCGGGGGCCGTACGCGAGCAGTGGTGCGACATGAAACGAGCCATACCGAACGCATCCGGAGGAACCTTCTTTCGTGCCGATTCGACGCACGCCGCGATAGGTGCTACTGACATTTGACGCGGAGGGCGCCCCAAATGGAAGGGCGCCTTCTCGCCGAGGGGAACTGCGACTTCACCGATGACGACGGCGAGTATCGACCACGTGGGTTCGCAGACGCGGCCCGCCACGGTGGTCATCCTAGATTTTGGTGCACAATACAGCCAGCTCATCGCACGACGCGTGCGTGAGGCGAACGTCTACTCCGAAATCCTGCCGCACGATACGCCTTGGAGCGAGATCGCGAAGCGCGAGCCGGCTGCGATCGTCCTTACGGGCGGCCCCGAAAGCACGCTCGGTGCCGATGCGCTCGGAATCGATCCCGCGATTCTGGGTGCGGGGGTTCCGATGCTCGGCATCTGCTATGGCATGCAACTGATGGCGCGCGATCTGCACGGCGAGATCGTCGCTTCGTCGCATCGCGAATTCGGCGCGGCATCGCTCGAGGTCGTCGAAGAGTCGCCGCTGACCCGCGGATTGCCGGCCAAGAGCCGCGCCTGGATGTCGCACGGTGATACGGTGCTCGCGCCGCCCCCGGGCTTCGAGATCCTTGCGAGCACCGAGCGCTGCAAGGTTGCGGCGATGGGCGACGCCGCCCGCAAGCTGTACGGCGTTCAATTTCATCCCGAGGTCGTGCATACCGAGGTCGGGAAGCGCGTCATCGCCAATTTTCTGCACGACATCGCGGGCGTTCCGCCGACGTGGCAGATGGAATCGTTCGTCGACCGGACGGTGGCGGAGATTCGCGAACGCGTCGGCAACGGGCGGGTGATCTGCGCGCTCTCGGGCGGCGTCGATTCGGCCGTCGCGGCCACCCTCGTTGCGCGAGCGATCGGCTCGCAGTTGACGTGCGTCTTCGTCGATACGGGCCTACTGCGCGCGCACGAAGGCGACGGCGTGATCGCGGCGTTTCGCGACATCCTCCATCTCAACGTCATCCGGGTCGACGCGCGCGAGCGGTTCCTCGCGCAACTCGCCGGCGTCGTCGATCCCGAACTCAAACGGATTCGCATCGGGCACGAATTCATTGCCATCTTTGAAGAAGAAGCGAGTAAGCTCGAAGGCGTCGAGTTTCTCGTGCAGGGCACGCTCTATCCCGACGTGATCGAGTCGAAGACGCCGGATTCGAAAGCAGGGCACAAGATCAAGTCGCACCACAACGTCGGCGGCCTGCCCGATACGATGGCGCTGCGGCTCGTCGAGCCGTTGCGCGCGCTCTTCAAAGATGAAGTCCGCGAGGTGGGTCGCGTGCTCGGTCTGCCGGCCGCGATCGTTCAACGGCAGCCCTTCCCGGGGCCCGGTCTCGCCGTCCGCGTGCTTGGAGAAGTCACGGCGGAACGGCTGGAAACGGTACGCGCGGCGGATAAAATCGTGACGGACGAAATCGAAGCGGCGACGCTCGATCCGAAACCCTGGCAATACTTCGCCGTCTTGACGCCGCTGCAAAGCGTGGGCGTGATGGGCGACGGACGCACCTACGCGAATCTCGTGGCGGTGCGCGCGATCACGAGCGAAGACGGCATGACTGCCGATTGGGCGCGCCTGCCGCACGAATTGCTCGAGCGCATCAGCACGCGCATCGTCAACGAGGTTCCGGGCGTCAATCGCATCGCGTACGACATCACCTCGAAACCGCCCGCTACGGTCGAGTGGGAGTAGCGGCGCGATGCGAATTCTGGTCGTAGGCAACGGCGCGCGCGAAGACGCGCTCTCGTGGCGTCTCGCGCAATCGCCCTCGTGCTCGGAGATTTTCGCGGCGCCGGGAAACGCCGGCACGGCACTGCGCGGCACGAACTGGCCGATCGCGGCAACCGACGGCAAGGCGCTCGTGGCGCGTGCCCTCGCCGAGAAGATCGATCTCGTAGTGCTCGGCCCGGAAACCTCGATCGCGGCAGGCGTTGGCGACCGCTTGCGTGAGGCGAAAATTCCGACCTTCGGCCCGAACCGTTCTGCCGGCCGTCTCGAATCCAGCAAGATCTTTTCGAAGCGTTTTATGGAACGTCACGGCATCGCGACGGCAAAGGCGCGCGTCGTGCACTCGCTTGCGAGCGCACAGAAAGCGCTGGCCGACTGGCGCGGCGGATGCGTCGTCAAAGCCGACGGCCTGGCCGCGGGTAAAGGCGTCGTCGTAACCGCGGATGGTGCGAGTGCACTTGCAGTTTTGCGCGACTGGTATGGTGCCGGCGGCGTGCCGGGCGGCGGATGCGACGTTCTGTTGGAAGAGCGGCTCGAAGGGCGCGAGATCAGCGTGTTTGCGGTCGGCGACGGAAAGCGCTTCGTGCAGATCGGTGCCGCCTGCGATTACAAGCGCGCGGGCGACGGCGATACCGGCCCCAACACGGGCGGCATGGGCGCCTATTCGCCGCCGGCCGGATTTCCCGCCGACCTGCACGAGATCGTCGCGGAGCGGATCCTCGATCCGGTGTTGCGAGGACTTGCGGCCGACGGCGAGCGCTTCGTCGGCGTCTTGTACTGCGGCCTCATGTGGACGGCTAAGGGTCCGTACGTGATCGAATTCAACGTTCGTTTCGGCGATCCCGAGACACAGGTGCTCTTGCCGCGGATGCGCGGCGACTTTGCCCGCTTTCTCAGAAGCGCGGCCGACGGCGCGCTCGATGAAACGGCGGCAGTCGTCGACGGCGATGCCTGCGCCGGCGTCGTGCTCGCGACGAGCGATTATCCGCGCACGAGCGCGCCCCTGCGGGGCCTCAGTTCCGATGTGGGTCTTGCGCAGGGACGGGTCGCGTTCTGGGGCGCATCGACGCTCCGGGACGGCGTGGTCGACGCATCCGGCGGCCGGGTTTTGACCGTAACGGGGTGCGGCCCGGACCTTGCCGCAGCGCGCGCGAACGCCTACGCGGCAGTCGACGAACTCTCGCACCGGATCGGCTCGGGGGTATCTCTGAGCTATCGCAGCGATATCGCGAAGCCGCCCGGCGTCGAAACTCCGGTCTCACCGAAAGGGTCTTAAGGGGCGCCATGTATCAGCAGCAACAGCGCTTCGGCGCGCCGGCGGTCTCTACGGCATCGCTCCTGGGCCAAGTGCTCGGATTGACGGGCGTCGGGTTCCTCGTCTCGGCGGTTACCGCGTACCTCACGCAGGGCTTCCCGTACGGCGCTTCGTGGATCGCGATGTTGATCGGCTTCGGCTTTCTCATCGGCATCTCCGCGACGCGGCGTAATCCCGCGCTTTCGCTATTCATGTTTTATGCGTTTACCGCTTGCGAAGGCATCGGCATCGGCCCCGTCGTCGGCGCGTACGCTCGTCTCGACGGATCGGGCGTCGTGGTCGATGCGGCATCGACAACCGGTCTTGGAATGTTGACGCTCGCCGCAGTCGTGTACTTGACGAGCTTCGATTATCGCAAGCTTTCCGGGATTGCGTTCGGCGCGCTCATCGCGCTCGTGATCGTCGGACTGATTTCCGCGTTCACGCATTTTCTGCACCCGGGAACCTACGCATGGTTGACGCTTGGCGTGTTCACGCTGCTCGTGCTCGTGGATTTTGCCCGGATCAAAGCCGGCAACACCGGAGCGACGGCGATCGAACTTGCGACGTCGATCTATTTGGACGCGATCAACATCTTTCTCGCGCTCTTGCAAATCTTCGGTGGTCGCAGCCGGGATGATTGATCGCCGGGCGCGGGGCTCCCCGCCCGGATTGTCGAAGACGTAGCGAATGGCTCGATCGTACGATGCCGAAGCACCGATGCCCGCCGGTGATACGCTCCACGAAGCGTGCGGCATCGTCGGCATCTACGCGCCGGGCAACGACGTTGCGCGGCACGCTTATTTTGGGCTCTACGCCCTGCAGCATCGCGGCCAGGAATCGGCGGGCATCGCCGTTTCCGATGGCGCCACGATCGTTTGCCATCGGGAGATGGGGCTCATCTCGAGCATCTTCGATGAGGAGATCCTCGGCAATCTGACGGGTTATATCTCGGTTGGCCACACGCGTTATTCGACGACGGGCTCTTCGGTCGTCGTGAACGCGCAGCCGCTCCTCGAACACGCCGGCTTCGGCGATTTGACGGTCGCCCACAACGGGAACTTAACCAACACCGATGCCCTGCGCGCGACGCTCGATCCGAGAACGGTTCTTCAAGCGACCTCCGATTCCGAAGTGCTCGCGAAAGCGATCGTACAAGCGCCGGGCGCGGATATGGTCGCCCGGATCCGCCACGTGATGGCCCGCGCCGAAGGTGCCTATTCGATCGTAATGTCGACCGAAAAAGCGCTCTACGCGTTTCGCGACCCGTGGGGCGTGCGGCCGCTGTGCTACGGGCGCTTTCCGGGCGGCGGCTATATGTTCGCTTCAGAATCGTGCGCGCTCGAAACAGTCGGCGCGACCTTCATTCGCGAACTCGAAGCCGGTGAAATCATCTGGATCGACGGCGAATTGCACGTCGACAAGGCGCAAAAAGCGAAGCCGCAGTCGCTTTGCATGTTCGAATACATTTACTTCGCGCGCCCGGATTCGAAACTGGACAACAAACAGATCTACCTCGCCCGGCTCGAGATGGGCAAGCAGCTCGCCCGCGAGCATCCGGCCGACGCCGACGTCGTGATGGCGATCCCCGATTCGGCGATCCCCGGCGGCCACGGGTATTCGCAGGAGTCCGGCTTGCCCTACGTCGAGGGCCTTATCAAGAACCGGTACATCGGGCGCACGTTCATCAGCCCCGATCAAGGCATGCGGTCGCGCGGCGTGCATCTTAAGTTCAATCCGATCGTGGCGCTGCTCGAAGGTAAACGCGTCGTGGTCGTGGACGATTCGATCGTGCGCGGCACCACGACGCCGCGGATCGTCAAGCTCTTGCGCGATGCGGGCGCCCTGGAAGTGCACGTGCGCATCACCTCGCCGCCGATCATCCATCCGTGTTATCTCGGCGTCGACATGGCGACGCACGCAGAGCTCATAGCGGCGAACTACACGATCCCGGAGATCTGCGAGAAGATCGGCGCAGATTCGCTCGGCTTCTTGAGCAAGGATGGTCTGCTCGCGTCCGTTTCGCGCAAGCGCGGCGAGATGTGCATGGGCTGCCTCACGGGCGAATATCCCGAGACGTATAACGGGCCGCCGGTGTTTGAATTGACCGCGCGCTAGGCGCATGCCCCTTTTGCCGACGATGCCGCCGCAGCCGGTTCCGATTTTGAGCGGCTTCGACTATGTTACCGTCGACGAGCAGCGGCGGCGCGTGTACGCCGCTCACACCGGAAGCAACGCGCTGACGATGATCGATGCCGACACGGGAGCCGTCATCGGACAGGTTCGGGTTGGGCCGATGCACGGCGTTGCCGTAGATCCCGCGACTGGTCACGTGTTCACCGGAAACGGCGGAGCGCACACGGTGTCCGAAGTCGATCCCGAAAAGGCCGTCGTCGTACGATCGGCTGCCGTCGCGGGCGACGTGGACGCGATCGCCTACGATCCGCAGAACGGGCACATCTACGCCGATGAGAACGACGGCACGCACGTGTACGTGGTCGACGCGAAAACGATGCAGAGCATCGGTACCGTCGATCTGCCGGGTCATAAGCCGGAATATCTCGCGATCGATCCGCAGACGCATAACGTTTACCAGAATATTTCCGACCTCTCGGAGTTCGTGATCATCGACGGCACGACGCTCAAGGTCAGTGCGGTCGTTCCGACGCCTCAGATCAAAGCGAATCATCCGTTGCAATACGATCCCGCGTACGGCCACGTCTTGGTCGGCGGTCAGAACGGTCTGCTTGCAGCGTACGACACGTCGGGGCACTTGGCCGGGACCGTGCAGGTGCAGGATCGCGTCGACCAGTGCGCGCTCGATCCCGCATCCCACCAAATCGCGTGCGCGGGCAGCGGGTCGTTGACCCTCCTGCGCGACAATCCGAGCGGCGCGCCGACGCTGCTTGCCAGAGCGAAAGTTGAGCGCGGAGCCCACACGGTCGGCATCGATCCGAAAACGTCGAAGGTATGGATCGTTTGGTCGGAGCCGGATGGCGATTTCGTGCAAAGCTTCCACGTCGGGACGGGCACGCCCCCAGCGGACTAAACACGCGCGGATATTGCGTGGCTGCGAGCGAACTCGAGCGCGTCTTCCATGGCTTCTTCGCCCCAATACAGTTCCGTGCCGACGACGAAATTCGGTGCGCCGAAGATGCCGAGGCCGATCGCGCTTGCCGTATTCGCGCGCAGAAGGTCGCGGCGCTCGGGCGCCGTTGCGTCTGCGATTACGGCGTCTCCGTCGAGTCCGATGTCCTTGAGAATCGAGACGAGCTGCAGGGGGCCCGAGATATCGCGATCCTCACCGAAGTTTGCCACGAACGTTCGCCGCACGAACTCTCCGCACCACGGCGCCGTTTCGTTCGCACACGCGATGCGAGCGGCGAGCGTCGTCGCGCGCGGGAAGACGCTCGGCTTGTGCCAGGCGAGGCCGAGTTTTGCGGTAAGGCGCTCCATATCGCGCCACATGTACGCCCCGCGGCGCGGGTTGAGATTGTAGTGCGAATCGTTCCAGCCCTGGAGCTCGAAGATCGGACCGAGCAGAAATGGCTTCCATCGCAGCGGCACGTCCGCTTCACGGCAGGCGTCCTCGATGCGCATGGCAGCGATATACGTATACGGGCTCGCGAATTCAAACCAGAATTCTAGGTTCATGGCGCGGTTGTACACTGCGCCGCTTTGCCGAACCTATGAGCAGCTGATGGCCGCGTAGAAGGGCTTGCCGTTCGGGATGCTGACCGTCCCGGGCGACAGGTCGAAGGGCGCGAAGGTCACCGTCCCGGCGGAGGGCGTGACGGTGGGAGCCACGCGGAACCACGCGAAGCTGCCGTTGTTTTTGGCATAACCGTCGAACGAGCACTCACCGTAGGCCGAGAGTGAATTTGTATCGGTCACCGTCACGCCGGGCGCCGTGCTTCCGAAGGATCCGCTGCTGCCGCTCGTCGCGTTTGTGATTTTGAAATAGACGATCGTGGTAGCGCCGGTGGTGACGTCGTCCGGGGGGAAACTCGCGGGCGCGATGTCCCCATCGTCGAGCCCATCGGTAATCGCGAGCTGGAACGAACTCGAGGCGGTCGTGGCCGGAAAGATCAGCTGCAAGGAGCTGATATTCTGGTACGTGCCGAGCGCGATCGTGTCGCCGCTGCTGGGTTTGAACGTCGCAGAGGAGCTGGCGCCGCCGAGCGCATAGGCGGGATAGGTTGGAGCAGCGGTCGGCGGAAACGGCGCGGGAGGCGGGTTGTTGGCGGACGAGCAGGCCGAAAAAAGAACGACGGCGCCTGCGAGCGCGCCGAGCAACGCAAGTGCGTTCCGTCTGAAATTCACCACGGTTAGAGCCTCCTCGTACTCCTATTTCATCGTGCCGAGGACGCCGGATCATTAGCGGCACCGGAGCATGAAGACGCCGGCGGCGCCGGTTGTCAACTAAAGATTTAAGAGTATCTAGATGACGGCTTCGATCAGCCGCGGTCCGCGCTCCTCGATGGCCGAGGCGAATTGCGCCTGAAAATCTTCGCGCGTTTCCGCGCGCGAGGCCGCCACGCCCATGCCTTCGGCGAGCTTGACCCAGTCGAGCGTCGGATCGTGGAGATCGAGCATCGAGAGCGCTTTTGGCCCGCGGCTCGTGGCGCCGACGCGCAGCAATTCGATGTTGAGGATCGCGTAGGAGCGGTTGGCGAAGATCACCGTCGTCACGTCGAGCCGCTCGCGCGCCTGCGTCCAGAGCGCCTGCAGCGTGTACATCGCACCCCCGTCGCCTTGCAGGCACAGCACCTTTCGGTCCGGACACGCGATGGCGGCGCCGGTGCCGACGGGCAGCATGCTGCCGATCGAGCCCCCGGTCAACGAGAGAATGTCGTGCGGTGCGGCCGTCGCGAGGTCGGCGAGGCCGGCGCGCGACGTCGCCGCCTCGTCGGAAACGATCGCGTGCTCCGGGAGAAAATTGGCGATGATGCGCCCGGCCGTGAAAGCATCGAGCTTTCCCGGCGCGGGCAGTTCCGGACGCGCGAGCTGCGTGACAAGCGCCGGCTCCTTCGGTGCGCCGAGTGCTTCCGCGAGCGCTTCGAGGGCGAGGACGCCGTCTTCGTGCGGATGCGCGAGGGTCTCGATGCGGCACCCCTCGGGGATGGGCCAACTCGGCTTCCCGGGATAGGCGAAGAACGTGACGGGCGGTTTCGCGCCGACCAGGATCAGGTCTTCAACGCCGCCCAGGAACGCGACGATCTGCTCTGCGAAATACGGAATGCGCTCGACGGCGACGCGGCCCGCGCCCTGCTGCAGACGCGGTGCGAACGTATCGCACATGAGCCGCGCACCCGTCGCGGCTGCGATGCGTCCGGCGGCGACGAGGCCGCGCTCTTTGAGCGCCGCCCCGCGAATGAGGATGGCCGCGCTCTTGCCGGATGCGCGCACGGCTTTCGCAACGCGTGAAACGGTCTTGGTTCCGATTTCGAGCGGCGGTGCGACGGTCATCGGCGCTGCGGGACCCGCGGCTTCGAGCCACGCGGCATCCGCAGGAAGCACGAGGGTCGCTATCTGTCCCGGCGATTGCCGCGCGGCGTGAACCGCGCGTGCAGCGTCGGATGCCGCGTTGCGGGCGCTCGTCGTTTCGTGGTACCAGCGCGATACCGGCCGCGCGAGTCCCTCGATGTCCGAGGCCAGCGGCGCATCGTATTGCGCGTGATACGTCGCGTGGTCGCCCACGATGTTGACGATCGGCGACGCAGCGCGCCTGGCATTATGAAGATTTGCGATCCCGTTTGCAAAGCCGGGACCGAGGTGCAAGAGCGTGCATGCGGGCTTTTCCGCCATGCGTCCGTAGCCGTCGGCCGCGCCCGTTACGACGCCCTCGAAAAGCCCGAGCACCGGCCGCATCCCTTCGACCGTATCGAGCGCCGAAACGAAATGCATCTCGGAGGTCCCGGGATTCCCGAAGCAGACTTCTACGCCGCTATCGACGAGGGTACGGACGACACTTTCGGCACCATTCATGCCTAGAGCGTTACCTCAAAGACGTGTCGAACCATTCGACGGCACACGTCGACGCTGCGGTGGCGGACGCGCTCACTTCATAAACGTATCGAACCACTCCACGGTCCGCTTCGACGCGTCCGCGATGTGTGCCGGTGCTCGCAGACGATGTCCTTCGCCGGGATAGATGATGAGCTGCGTCCGGACATCGAAGGTTTCGAGCGCGTGCCAGAACTCGAGCGATTGCGGGGCCGGGCACTCCACATCGAGTTCGCCGACCATTGCGAGGGTCGGCGTCGTCACCTTCTTGATGAACTCGATCGGCGAGGATTTGCGATAGACCGCCGGATCGTCGTACGCCGACGCACCGAAAAACGGAATCATCCATTGATCGATGCCGTTCTCGCCGTAGTAGGAAATCCAGTCGCTGATGCCCGCCTGGGCGACCGCCGCTTTGAAGCGCTTCGTTTGCGTGACGGCCCACATCGCCATGAAGCCCCCGTAGCTGCCACCCCAGATGCCGACGCGATTATCGTCGATCGGCGCGAGCTTCTCGGCCGCGTCGACTCCCGCGATGTCGTCGCGAAGATCGCCGTAGCCGAAATCCTTCACGTTGGCTTTCGTGAACGCTTCGCCCTGACCGAAGCTTCCGCGCGGATTGGGCAGCAAGAGGTAGTAGCCTTCACGCAATAAATCGCGCTGGGCACCGCGGCCGATGAAACGTGGAACGCTCGCCGCCGAAGGGCCGCCATGAATGAGGGTGACCATCGGGTGCTTCACCTTCGGATCGGCGTCGAGCGGGGCGAGCAGCCAGCCCTGAACGTTGAAATCGTTGCTGCGCCAGGTGAGGCTTTGCGCGTGCGCTGCGGCGGACATGCCGTCGTTACCGTGCGTGATCGCATGGACGTCGGCAAAATTCGTTCCGACATAAATCTCCGGCGGCGTTTCGAATGATTGGCGCACGAAGGCTTCGTTGATCTTGTCGCTCTGACACGCGCGCGTCACGTTGGAAGCCGTCGTACTTTCGAACGAGTAGCCCAGACGCTGCGCAGGCTTGAGCAGCGGCCCGACCTCGTGCATCGCGTCGCGTGCACCGTCGAGCGCTGTGAACGAAAGGTGATCGTGATCGGGATCGTTCGGACACTCCCACGAGAGCGACGTCGCGGAAGCCGCCATCTCCGGCGTCACGTCCACGGCGGGACCGCCGGCGAGCGGCACCGTGTAAACGTCTCCACCCGTCGAGCCGAAATCGCTCATGAGCCCGCCGATGAAGGCGACATATTTCTGGTCGGGTGAAATCCGCGGATCCGCAATCTGCTGTTGCGGGGACGACGGCGTATAGAGGTTTGTCGCCGCGCCCGACAAGACGTCGAATGCGTAGAGGTGCGCGACCCACCAATTGTCGTCGCCGTTGCCCGGCGCTGCCGTTCCGACGAAGCCCGTGGCATCGGGTTTCCAATCGTACTCGTACACGAAGAGAGTAGGCGGAGAGACGTAGCGCAGCGTGGTCTTCTTGCGATCGATGATGGCGATGCGCTGCTCGTCGGTAGCGCCGCCGATTTCGCCGACGAGGGGCGCACCCGCTTGCGTCGCCCCGATTTCTTTGTGCGCGCCGGCCGTGGCGAGCACCGCGAGTTCGCCATCGGGCGCGAAGTGCGGCTGTTGCATGATGCCCTGGAAATCGATCACCTTGCGAGCGCTTCCGCCCCCGGCAGCGACGGCGTACAGCCCGCGCGTACCGAGCTTGGGCGTACCGGATATGAAGACGAGCGTCTTGCTATCGGGCGACCATGCCGGATCCGAAGGCCGGCAGCCGGGATCCGGCGCGCATGGCAGGACGACGGTGTGCGGCTCTCCCCCGCCGGTTGGCCGGATGACCAGCGTTTCCCGTACGGGGTCACCTTCGACTTTCGCTTCGTCGCTTTCGATGGAGGCGACACTGGTGCCGTCAGGCGAGATGACGACGGAGCTATACGCGTGCAGCAACTGTTCGTCCGCTCTCGCGGGAACAGCAAGAGCACACGCCGCTGCACATGCAACGGCGCCCGCGCGCAGCCACGCCGGCCTCACGAGGCTTGGCTTACCGCAACCTTTACGGCGCCATTGGCTTTGTGTCCGTGCTCTTTTGCCGCATCTTCGGCGAACGCGACGAAGGCCCGCACCGGATACCCCGTGGGCCCCTTCGCGAGGTACGGCGACTCACTATCGGTGTACGCGGTGCCCGCGATATCGAGATGAATCCAGGGCACGTCGCCGACGAACGCCTTGAGGAACGCCGCAGCCGTGAGGCTGCCGGCAGGGCGGCCCGTCGAATTGCGCAGATCGGCGATTTCGCTCTTTACCGTTTGCGAGAATTCATCGAAGAGCGGCAGCGGCCAGTATTTCTCGGTCGTCCCCTTCGCGATGTGAAGGAAGTGATCGCGAAATGCGTCGTCGTTGGAGATGGCGCCCGCGGCGCTGTGGCCCAGCGCCACGACCATCGCACCCGTTAGCGTCGCTGCGTCGACGATCTTCGTCGCGCCGAGTTCGCGCGCGTAGCAGAGCGCGTCTGCGAGGATGAGACGGCCTTCGGCATCGGTGTTGATCACCTCGATCGTCTTGCCGTTCATCGCGCGCAGGATGTCGCCCGGCTTCATGGCTCTGGGGCCCGGCAGATTTTCACTTGAGGGCACGACGCCGATGATGTTGGCCTTGGGCTTGAGCTGAGCGATTGCCGACATGGCCGCAATCACACCGGCTCCGCCGCACATATCGTACTTCATCTCGTGCATGTTCTCGGCCGGCTTGATCGAAATGCCGCCGGAATCGAAGGTGAGGCCTTTGCCCACGAGCGCGAGCTTTTCTTTTGACGACGGATCGCCCGTATATTCCAACACGATCATGCGGGCGGGTTCGTCGCTGCCGCGCGAGACGCCGAGGATCGACCCCATGCCCTTGGCCGCCATCTGCTCTTCATCGAGGGCGTGAAAGGCGAGTCCGTATTTCTTTGCTATCTCCTCGGCGGATGCGGCCATGTGGCGCGGCGTCATGTCGTTGGCCGGTGTGAGCGCGAGGAGGCGCGCAACATTGACGGCTTCCCCGAGAATAAGGCCGCGCTCGGCACCGCGTTCGAGCGCGCCTTTATCGAACTCATGCTTTCCAGCCGTCGTGATCAGCGTGATCGTGTCGAGCAGGATCGGTTTATCGGGCTCCGTGCGATAGGTCGTGGAATCGATCGTCCCGCTCAGCGCACCTTCGACGATGAACGCCGCTGCGTCGTGCGTGTGATGCTGCGCTTCGAGCGGAAGCGCAAACGCAATTGAGGTGATGTTCCGTTTGCCGAGGTAGCGGACGGCTGTTCCGGCATAGCGCGCGAGCGCGTCCGGAACGTAGTCGCGTTTCCCGAGCCCGACCACGAGCACGCGTTTGATCCCGTGCGCGGCCGCATGGACGAGCGCGCACTCGCCGACGTTTCCCTTGATTTCGCTCGTTGCCAGGATGTCGGCAATCGCGCCGCCGAGCTCGGCGTCCACCGCCTCGGTGGCGCCATCGAGGCGACCGTCCGAGAAGACGGGGACGACGAGAGCTCCCGCAACGAGCGAAGCGGGAGCCCCCGACCTAACGTGAATTTGCATGACGAACCTTTCAGCGAGTGGAACGGCGGACCGGGAAATGAGCAATCCAGACGAGCTTTTGCGCGCGGCGGCGGAAGCCCCCCTTGGCCCTTCCGTAAACGGCGGCGATGCATACGCTCGCGCCGGGGTCGATATTTCGGCCGGCAACGCTGCGGTCGAGCGCTATCGTGAGATCACTGCCGAATGGCGGCATCCGAGCCAACTGGGCTCGATCGGCGGCTTTAGCGGTCTCTTCAAGCTCCCGGGCGACGAGAAGCGCCTGCTGGTAGGTTCGACCGATGGCGTCGGAACGAAAATCCTCATCGCGGCGGCGGCTCGGCGGTACGGGTCCGTCGGCGGCGACCTGGTCAATCACTGTGTCAACGATATCCTCGTCGTCAACGCAACGCCGCTCTTTTTCCTGGACTATCTAGCCGTGGGGAAGCTCGATCCAGCCGTTGCCGGGGAAATCGTCGGCGGCGTGCAGGCTGCCTGCCGGGCGCACGACTGCGCCTTGCTGGGCGGCGAGACCGCCGAAATGCCGGGCCTCTACCAGGCGGGCCACTTCGATTTGGCCGGCACGATCGTCGGCATGGTCGCTTCCGAGGCCGTCCCGGATCCGAAGCGCGTGACGCCGGGCGATGCCATCATCGGGTTGCCTTCCATTGGGCTGCACACGAACGGCTACTCGCTCGCGCGCGAGTTGATCCCCGCCGCGCAATGGAATGAGCCGTTCGAGGCGGCGGGCCCCCACGTAACGTATCTCGACGCGTTGCTGGCCGAGCATCCTTCGTACTATGGTGCGGTGCGCGCAATCGGAAACGCGGCAACGATCAAAGCCATGGCCCACATTACAGGCGGCGGATTGCTCGAAAACGTTCCGCGGACGCTGCCCCACGGCTGCAAAGCGGTCTTCGAACAGTCGCGCTGGACGGTGCCGCCGCTGATGCGCGAACTCGTGCGTCGCGGCAATCTGCAAGACCACGAAAGTTATCGCACCTTCAACATGGGCGTGGGCTTTACGCTGATCGTGCCGCTCGCCGCAGCCGAGCGCGCGAAGAACGCGTGGCCGGACGCTGCGATCGTTGGATGGGTGGAAGAACGCGGTCCTGGCGAACCCGCCGTCGTGATCCACCCCGCGCGTAGGTAGGAAAAGAAACTGCGCGGACCCTACGCGAACCTGCTCGTCGAGCTCGACGATCCCCGCTTCGCGCAGCGCGAAATGCATCACGCGCTCGAAGATCTCGACCGGCGCGGCATCCGTTCGTGGCGCGAGCATCGCACGCCCGAACGCATCCTCGCCTGGATCGACGCGGCCTTCGGCGGGACGGCCTCGATCGAGGCCGCTGCGAGCGGCATTTGGGTAGCGGAAGATGACGATGGGCCCGTCGGCTTCGTTTCGTTCGATGCGCGCGGATTACCGTATCGTTGGCTGCGAAATTGGAAACAAAAAGATTCGGTCGCCGTGCTCGGTTCCTACGGCGTTTGCGAGCGTGCGCGCGGCAAGGGCATCGCAACGACGCTGCTGCACGCGGCGATGTTTTCGATTCGCGAACGCGGTTATCGGCGGGCGCTGATTCCCGCGGTCGCGCCGGACCTCGTGCCGTTTTTCGAACGCAGCCTCAATGCGTGGCTCGTCGAAAGCGTCGAGCGCGCGCGTACGGGTGAGCGCTACCGCGCGCTCGTCCTCGCCTCAGGCAACGGCGGCAATTTCCAAGCGGTTGCCGAGGCAGCGGCGGCGGGCGAGCTGCCGCTCGAAATCGTGGAACTGATTGCAAACAAACGCGCCGCGCGCGCACTCGAGCGGGCGCGAGCGCTCGAGGTTCCGGCCCGGGCGGTGGTGTGGGATCGCGGCGTAGAGTCGCGCGGCATGTACGACGATCGCGTTCTTGCGGCGGCCGCCGCAGCGAACCCGCAGCTCGTGCTCTTCTTAGGCTGGATGCACGTGTTGCCGGCTGCCTTCGTTGCGCGCTTTCCGGAGGCGCTCAATCTGCACCCGGCGTTCTTGCCGCTCGATCCGTCGCTCGATTTCGTGACGATGCCCGACGGCGCGCGCATCCCCGCATATCGAGGCGCGCATGCGTTCGAGGAAGCGCTCGCTAGCGGAGGTGCGTGGGCGGGGGCAAGCATGCACCGGGTCGGTGCCGCAGTCGATCGCGGCGAGCTGTTCGCACGGCTGCCGTTGCGCTTAGACCGGACACTCGAATCTGCCGAACTCGAGCGGCAACTTCACGAGATCGAGCACACGGTCGTAGCCGAAGCGATCCGTTCGTGGACCTATCGGCAAGAATGAATGCGGTCTTCGCAGTCCACACTTTCCACAGTCGGCTGCCGGCGTTTCTGTGGACAGGACGGCCGCTCTTAAGCTAGCGCCGCAGCGAGCTCGAACGGCAAGTTGGGGTTGGCCGTGAGCGTGCGGGCATCCGCCCGAACCGCCTCTCCTTGGCGATCGGCGGCCGCCGCGATCATCGCGGCGTTATCGGTGCAGTAGCGTAAGGGAGGTATGAAAACCGGGATGCCGCTCTGCTCGCCAAATGCGAGGCATGCCGCCCGCAGCGCGGAGTTTGCGGCAACGCCGCCCGAGAGAACGATCGAGCGGTACGGATGCGCTTCGGCCGCGCGGGAGAGCCGGTCGACGAGGACGTCGACGACGGCGGCCTGGAACGATGCCGCGACGTCCTCTCGCCGGGCACTGCGGCCGGCTGGGCTCTCCAGAAAATACCGGACGGCCGTCTTGATGCCCGAGAACGACATGTCGAGCGAATCGCGTTCGGCGCGGTGACGGGGAAACGCAATGGCGCCCGGATCGCCCAAGGCGGCCAGACGGTCGATTTCGGGGCCGCCGGGGAACGGCAGATCGAGCAATCGCGCGGTTTTATCGAACGCTTCCCCGGCGGCGTCGTCTTTCGTGCGGGCCACGATGCGCAGATCGCGCGGAGAAGCCACGTGCACGAGCTGCGAGTGTCCGCCCGAAACCAGCAACGCAAGAAAGGGATACTCGGGGTCCGCTTCGCGCTCCAGGAAGGGTGCGAAGATGTGGCCGTGCAGGTGGTTCACTCCGTAGAGCGGCTTGCCGCTCGCGTACGCTAACGCTTTCGCCGAAGCGACACCGATGACCAGGCTTCCGACGAGCCCGGGCCCGGCCGTGACGGCGATGCCGTCGAGATCTTCGAGCCTCAGGCCGGCCCGCTGTAGGGCATCCGCGACCGCAGCGCTCAGCAGTGCGAGGTGTTGCCGGCTCGCGATTTCCGGAACGATACCGCCGAACTTAGCGTGGAACGCGTCTTGATTCGTGGAGACGTTGGCAAGCACGTCGCGCGCGTCGCGCACGATCGCGGTCGCCGTGTCGTCGCACGAGGTCTCGATGCCGAGCAGGAGCATCCCTCGAGCTTCGAGCCGCCGCTAACGCGCGCCCGCAGGAACGGCTTTGGGCGCAGCGGCCCGGTGGAAACTCATACGGCCGGCCAACCGGAGGTTGGCCTCAGTCCGAGGCGCCGATGGTCTTTTTCTCCGGCACCGTGCCGCCTTCGGCTGCGTCCGGGGTGATGCCGTTTGGGTATCCGACGACGATCCCGCCGGACTGGCTCCATGCCCCGGTGATGAGATCGCGCAGTTCCGATGCGCCGTCCGCTAAGCGCGCGTCCACGAAATCGACGGCGGCCGGCGTGCCTTCGCGGAAGCCGCCGCTCTTTTCGAGCTCGTAGAGCGGGACGACGCGGCTGGCCGACGCTTCCAGATACGCACCGACTTGCTGCGAAATGGGCGCGGTGTTCGCAGGGGCCGTGGGCCGCATCATGCTTTCTACCGCGGCGAGCGTCGCGTGGGCACGCACGAAGGCGCCCTCGAACATCGCGTGCGTCGTCTTGTCGGCCGTGTAGCCCGCGGGATTGGGAAAGTCGCCCCAGCCGTTGTAGTGCACGGTAACGTGCAGCGGCTGGCTTGCGTCGCCGACGTAGTGGCTCCACACGCCGATGTCACGCAGCGTCAAGGCTTCGCGAAGCGTGCGGTCGGCGGCAAACCAGGCCCGGTCTGCGGCATCGGCCGACTTGGCTTCACCGACGCGATCGACGCGCCAGATTGCAAAATCTTTCGCGATCTGTTGCCAGCCGTCGATGATCGAGTAGGGAAGAAATCCCATCTTGTATTGATCGGAGCCCGTTGCGCGCAACGCCGTATCGTACGCTTCGCGCGAAATCGGCAGCGCGTCGAGTGCGACGCCCGCGATCTTGCCGTCGTCGCCGATATCGGCGTAGTGGCCCGGATCGAGATCGAGATCGTGCGTATGGCCGGCGTCCTTGGACCGGTCGAGTTCGGGACCTAGCGCCGCAATCTCGTCGACCGCGGCGGGCGTTCGCACGAATGCGGGCAGCGACGCAGGCAACGATTCCGCCCCGGCGCGCGAGATGAGCGTGTGACCCGTCGCGCCCCATGCGAGCGCGGCCGGCGTCGTGAGGGACATGATGGCGATGAACGAAAGCAGGCGGCGCATGAGCTCCTACGTTGATGAGTGCGACGATGTGGGCGACGGCGATCCGGGCGACGGCGATGCGGGCGACGGCGAGTCGCTAGGCGCGGGGAACGTAATCGTCGGGGTGCCGGCCGTTGCGGGCGTGGCGCTAGCGGATGGCCGGTTCGGGGCCGCTGCGCTCGCGGGTTCGTAGTTTGCGATTAAGCGTTGGATGTAGCGTGGTTCGAGGCTTCCCATCGCAAGCAGCGCTGCGTTAAATCGCGCGAGGTCGAACGTGCTTCCGAGGCGCGCGCGTTCGGCATCCTGCGCGTGGCGGATCGCTGAGAGCCCCACGTAATACGAGGTGAGTTGATCGTGGGAGAGCAGGAGCCGGTGCCACTTCGTTTCGGCTTCCGATCGCTCTTGATACGCTTGGCGCTCGAGCAGATCCCGGCAGCGGCCTTCGCTCAAATCCCCGGTATGAAATTCCGCATCAACGATCGTGTTGGCCTCTTCGCGCAAGCGCCACTTCAATTGAAAGAGGCGCAAACGCGGATCGTTGTTGCCGTAGCCCGCGTCGAGCATCATACCCTCGCCGTACACGGCCCAGCCCTCGACGAAGGCGCCGTTGGCGAGCGCGCGGCGTACGATTGAGGGCACCTTTGCGTTGTAGCGAAACTGCACGTAGTGTCCCGGCACCGCTTCGTGGATCGAGAGTATGCGCATTTCGTAGTTGTTGAAGTCGCGAAGGTAGGAGGTGACGCGCGCCCCACTCCACGCTTTCGGAATCTTATCGATGTAATAATACGATCCGGCGAGCGGCGTGAACGGCCCCGCCGGATCCAAGCTCGCGCCCGAGAAACCCGCCATGAAATCCGGCGTCGGCTTCACCTTCAGCGTGGATGGGCGCGGTAGGACGACCACCGGATGCGCCTTCAGAAACGTTTCCGAACCCGCGACGTCGGCGGCGGCTGTCGTGAAAATTGTGGTGCGTTTTGGATGGTCGAGCGCGAGCCTATCGAGGACGCGACGTACGACGACGTCTTCGGCATTGGGCTTGCTTTCGTCGGCAGTGAACTTCGGAAAATATTTTTGGTCCAACGGGATCGCGAGCTGCAGCATCGTCGCGCGGTTTTGCGCGAAGTCCGCCTGCGCTTCGGCCACGAGCTGCGCGCGCGGTTCGTCGGTTCCGTTGGCGAGCACGAGTTCCCGATCGTACACGCGCGCGCCGACGCGTGGATTGCCGTCGGAGCGCGGGAGCAGCTGTGCCTTCAAATAGGTGCTGAAGGCGCGCAGGCTCGCAAGCGCTCCCGGCAACGCGCTCGCCACCGCCGCGCGCGTTGCGGGCGAGGCGTCGGCATCGTCTGTCGTCAACGACGCGTACATCGCGATATTGCCGTCGTTTTCGTCGATTGCTTGCAGCGTCGTCGTGCGCGGCGGGCGCTGCAGGTTTGCTACGGCGGCAGCGACGATGCCCGGAATAAGCGCGAGCCGTTTAGCAACGAAGGCGAAGCGTTCGTCGGGTGGAGCATAGTGCCGTCCCGTCAGCGAGTAGACGGCGTTGCCGATCACGCCCGTGTACATCGTCGGATCGGTTTCTCGCGGCTTGATGGTCGCATCTTCGAAGAGCTCGAGATCGATCGCGTCGCGCAGGGCGTGGGCGTCCGCGTCGTCGTCGGGCCCCAGCTGCGATTCGTGCATCGAGGCATCGATGCGGCCGCGCCAATGGCGCAGCCATCGCACCCGCACGTGGGCGCCATGCTCCGAGTAATCGTCGAGGGTCGCATCGTAGACGTGGAGCCCGAGACCGTCGGCAAAAAGCGGATCGCGCTGCTCGGATTCGTTGACGAACCGTCTTGCCAGCATCCTGAAGCTTTGCTGTTGGTTCGCCGCCGTGCCGCACGGCGCGAGCGTGGAGGTAACCACAAGCGAAAGCGCGGCGCCCATCACGAGCCGTTTCATGCGTTACACCTTCCGAACGATGCGGTCGAGCGCTTCCTCTATGAACGCGTCGACGGGGATGGCGGGCCGTTTCTCTTCGACGCCGCGCTCGTTTGGGGCGACCGTTCCGGCTTCGACTTCGCTGCGCCCTGCGACGAGAATGTACGGCACCTTCTGCGTCTTCCAATGCCGGATCTTGTAGCCGAGTTTTTCGTTGGACACGTCGACTTCGGCGCGAATGCCGGCCCCGCGGAGCCGGTCGCGAACGGAGGTCGCGTACTCGAGCTGGTGCTCCGAGATCGGCGTTATCACTGCTTGAACGGGTGCCAGCCAAAGCGGAAAAGCGCCGCCGTAATGTTCGATCAGCACGCCGAAGAAACGCTCCATCGAACCTGCCAGCGCGCGATGGATCATCACAGGCGTGTGATCGCTTCCATCGCTGCCGCGATACTTGAGATCGAAGCGTTTCGGCAGCAAGAAATCGACTTGCACCGTGCCCAGTTGCCACGAGCGTCCGATCGCATCGTGCACGTTGATATCGAGCTTCGGTCCGTAGAACGCGCCGCCGCCCGGATCGAGTCCAAACGGAAGGCCACGCGATTCGAGAGCCTTGCGGATGGCCTCCTCAGCAATATCGTCCGTCTCGGTGCGAACGTCCGCGTCGCGCGTGGAGAGCACGTACTCAACGTCGGTGAAGCCGAATGCCCCGATGAGACGGATCGCTTCGTCGGCGGTCTGTTCGTACTCGCCCTGCAGTTGGTCGGGCATGCAGAAGAGGTGGGCATCGTCTTGCGTGAAGCCGCGCACGCGTGTGAGGCCGTGCAGCGTGCCGCTGCGTTCGAAGCGGTAGACGGTTCCGAACTCGGCGTAGCGTATCGGCAAATCGCGGTACGAACGCCCTTCGCTTCGATAGATGAGAATGTGCCCGGGGCAGTTCATCGGTTTGAGCCGAAAGCGCTGACCCTCCACTTCGAGCGGCCCGAACATGCCGTGCGCGTATTCCGTGAGGTGGCCGGAAATCTCGAAGAGCTTTTCGCTTACCACGTGCGGCGTAATGACTTGCTGATAGCCGCGCTGCGCCAGACCGGCGCGGATAAACTTCTCGATCTCGTTGCGTACGACCACGCCTTTGGGCAGCCAGAAGATGAGGCCGCCGCCGGCCTCTTCCTCGATCGAGAAGAGCCCGAGTTCTTGCCCGAGCTTGCGATGATCGCGTTTTTGCGCCTCGGCGATCTTCTCGAGGTATGCGTCGAGTTCGGCTTGCGTGTGCCACGCGGTTCCGTAGATGCGCTGCAGCATCGGGTTGTGCTCGTCGCCGCGCCAGTACGCGCCCGCAACGCTCATCAATTTCACGGCGCCGATTTTTCCGGTGGTCTTCGCGTGGCCGCCGCGGCAGAGATCGGTGAATGCGCCGATCGTGTAGAGCGTGATCGGCTCGCCCTCAGGGATCTCGCTCGCAAGCTCGACTTTATAGGGGTTGTTTTTGAAGCGCTCGATCGCGCCTTCGCGCGTGGTGCGTTCCCCGGTCATCTCGTAATCGGCCGCGACGATTTCGTGCATGCGCGCTTCGAGCCGTTCGAGATCTTCAGGCGTGAACGGCATCGAGCGGTCGAAATCGTAGTAAAAGCCGTCGGCAATTGCGGGCCCGATCGTCGGCTTCGCATCCGGAAAGAGATCTTGAACGGCATAGGCGAGGACGTGGGCCGCGGTATGCCGGAGTTCGCCCAGCGGCACGGTCTCTGCGTCTTTTGTCGCGGTCATAGGTGCGAAGGTTTGCCGCCGAGTCGCGTAACCTTCCCGCTCGCGCTGCCGCACGTGGGCCGGCTAATAGGCCGCGGAAGTTCCAAGCTCCGTCCGAACCGCCCAGAGTTCCGGAAAGAATTTCTTGGAAAGCGTCTTTTCGAGATAGTTGACGCCGAGCGAGCCGCCGGTGCCCGGCTTCATGCCGATCATGCGCTCGACCATGCGCACGTGGCGGCCTCGCCAGAGTAAGAAGCGCTCGTCGAATTCGATGAAGTCTTCGAGTAGCAGGTAGAGATCGTAGTACGTCCGCTCGCCTTCATAGATCGTCTTGAACGACGCGATGAGCTCCTCGGAGGTCCCGGTTACGAAGCCGCGCCGGCGCAGGAGCCCTTTGAGCGCATCGTAGAGCGTCGGTTCGGCGAGGCGGCGATCGAGGTTCCCGCGTTCGGAATCCGTCGGCTCGAGAAATTTCAGGTAGCCGGTCTTCTGGACGCCGCACAGGAACTCGATCTCGCGGAACTGGGCGGATTGAAAACCGCTGGCCGGATCGAGGCCGCTGCGAAATGCGTTGAATTCCTGCGGCGTCATCGTTTCGAGGACGTCGACCTGGCCTTCGATTATGCGTTGGATCGCATGAATGCGGCGGAAGTTTTTTTGTGCCACGAGCAGATCGTCGGCGCCGAGGCTCCGGATCACCGCTTCGATCTCGTGCAGCATCTGGCGAAACCAGAGCTCGTAGACCTGGTGAATGATGATGAAGAGCAGCTCGTCGTGGTGCGGCGGGTCGCTTTGCGGGTGCTGCAGCGCGAGCAACTCGTCGATGCGCAGATACGAGCCGTAGGTTAACTTAGACACGCTCGCTTCTTCCCAAGAAACGGAGCGGTCTCCGCTCGCAACCGAGGCGCTAGGGCCGCGCGTCGCCGGCGTCTAGTTCGCGCAATCGGGCCGCACCGGCGGAGCCGGATGGGGCAATAAGGTATGGTCGACCCGGTAGCAGCGGACGAACTCCTCCGTATACGGCAGCGCGACGAAGGCGCCGACGCTGCCGAGAACCGCTGCGACGTAACCTGGATTTAGGGGCGGCCGTTTCGGTTCGAGATACCAGCGCGGTTGCTCCGGGCCGCGCCCGAAGATTGCCTCGAATTGCTTGGGCGCAAGACAAATCCCGACCGAGGCAGCCACGAACGGCAGCATTTCTAGGAAACTGTGCGTGTGTTGCTCGATCGTGGGAACTTCGCGCCGGTCGTTGGCATAGCGGACGTCCCAGTATGTAATCCCTTCGTGCACGAAATAGGCGGCGATGAGCGTGGCGATCACGAGTGCGTTGATCTCGAAGAGAAGGGCGGCCGTGATCGGGACGCCGACGATCGCCATCATGAGCGCGTGCGTCAACGACTCGTGCGTGCCCGAGGTGTTTTCGATCTTCGTCTTGCGATGCCAGTACCAATCGGCGACGCCGGGGACGAACCAAAACGGGATCAGGAAATAGAAGAGGTACCTGCGCAGCGCGAGGGCGTGTTCGTCGGCGTTCTCGTTCTCGGAATCGGAGCGCGCGTCCGCGCCGGGCTGTGCTTCTTCGTCGACCACTCGCTCGGGTCCGAACCACCGGGAAGCAACGGCCTTCACGAGCTGCATCATCGTGGAGCATTTCTACCCGAGCGGATTCTCGTTCAAGCAGCAAAAAAAGAAAGCCCGTCGGAGACGGACTTTCGAAGATGGTGGGCACGATAGGTTTCGAACCTATGACCTCTACAGTGTCAATGTAGCGCTCTCCCCCTGAGCTACGCGCCCGCAAGGCCGCTTCGGGACCATCGACCATACGACGCCCCTTCCCAGTGTTCCTCGGCCGCCTTGCGATCGGTCTCGGCGCCTCAGCGTTATTTGCCGATCATGACTTCCGTCGATTTTATGACGACCGTGACTTTGTCGCCGGCCTTGAGATCGAGCGATTCAGCCGAGGTTCGGGTGATCGCCGAAACGATTTGCGCCGCGTCGATCGAGACCGTGATCTCGGCCATGATGGCTCCCATTTTGGCTTCCGTGATGGTTCCCGAGATCTGATTGCGTGCGCTGAGCTTCATGAAGTCGCGTTCTCCTTAAACATTTCGTGAAATCCAAACCAGTCGTCGAGATCGTTGAGCGGGATCACGCGTGAAACGGCGTCGTCGTCGAGGCCGACGCGGTCGCGCAGGAATTTAGGCCGTCCCGGATCGGGGAACGTTCCGCTCAACAGCTCGGCGTTGAACGAGGCGACGGCCTGCGGCGAGTAATTCTTTGCGTGGTCAGTAAAATATCGTTCCGCGGTAAGGTAGTCGGGCTGTTGCGCTTCGATAAACGTTACAAACGCGGGACCGTCGACGCCGAAGTGCTCGAAGAGCTTTTGATCGTAGCCGCCCTCGCCGTGACGGTATCCTAAGGCGAGACGTCCTTTCGAGGCAAGTAAGATCTTGAGCCACAGCCGCGGCAGATGCATGATGCCCGCCGGCCCGGCCGAATTCGTGCTAATGAGCGGCACCATGGGACCGGTCGCGTTCACGCCGTCACCGGAACGATTTCGAATTCGGCGACGCGCTCGCGCCACTCGGGGGGTATCGGGATCGTCGCGTTTGCTTTGTAATCCATCGCTACCATCGTCTGCGTGATCGCGGCGCAGCGCACCTCGCGGTCGACGCTCCAGACTTCGCACAGAAAGTCGAACGATTTTGTGCCGAGCCGCGTTATGCGGCAGCCGACCGCGATGTTCTCGCGGTACGAGATCGGGCTCTCGTAGGTGACCACGAGCCGAGCTAAGATCATGCCCGCGCGGCCGCCGATGTCGGCGCCCATGATCTCGATGAGGTATTCGCTGCGCGCCACTTCCGCCCAACGCAGGTAGGCGGTGTTGTTGGCGTGGCGCATCATATCGATGTCGCTGAAAGGAACCCGTAGGCGCACGATCTTATGGAAGTCCTCGAGCATGGCCGCAGCTTCCGGCCGCTCGCGGGCGGGGCCTGGTATAGACAGGCGTGAAACGATGCCGTATACTCTCGTTTCGTTAGCCGCGGTGGGGCCCATATCAGGGGCGCGTAGCTCAGTGGGAGAGCATCCGCTTCACACGCGGGGGGTCGTTGGTTCAATCCCAACCGTGCCCACCAAGCGGCTAACGACAGGCTTCGAGAGGGAATGGGCGGACCCGCGAGAACCGACCGAAGCTTGTAAAACGCCGGAGTTCTGGCGTTGTAGCTCAGTTGGTTAGAGCGCCGCCCTGTCACGGCGGAGGTCGAGGGTTCGAGCCCCTTCAACGTCGCCAGTTTTCCCTGAGAGTGCTACCTCCCGGGGGATGGAGGAAACCCTGATTCTGTCGGGGTTTTTTCTCGTCTTGGGGGTTTTTGGGTTCGCTTTCGATCGCGGCTCTCAGGGTCGGAGTAGGGCGGCGGGGTGGGAATTTCCCCTCGGATTTCCCCTCAGACGATGCACTACGGATGACTTAGACGTGGTTGAATACGCGTTGCGTCGTGCCAAAACGGCCGCATTAATATGAGAATGCGTGTCGGCGGCGGGATAAAATGAACGCACTTTCCGTCGGTTACGGTGGACCCAGGCCGAGCCGGGCGGCAGCCCCGAATTGGCAGAGCCAGTCTCACAGACGTTTATGTTGAAACCGACGGCGGTTATCATCGAACTGACGTGAACAGTTTCTCGAGAAATCGGCGCGTCGATCAACACTTGCGCTAGACTAAACGCGTGGAAACAATCTCTAAGGCGCTTCGATCATTTAACGCAAGACGCTTCTCGCAGGGCTCGCTGGTCTTTCTGATTCTCATCGCCGTTTGCAACAGCTATCTCGTCTCGCGCTTGGATACTGCGCACGGGACGTTTACCGTCGAATCTCAAAAGCGATGATTCACCGAAGGGCTTCTCGTTCGCCATTGCGGGGGATCACTTCATTTCCGCGATGGTGCGCTTATCGACATCGCGCAGGACTACGCGCTAGATCTCTTACATCGTGCTGGGCTGTTCGATCTTGGCCTCGTCTTTAAGGGGGGAACGGTTCTCCGAAAGTTTCGACTCGGCGTGCGAGGCCGGTTTTCAACCGATCTTGATCTTGCAGTCGCGGAACCCGGCTTGGCGGAACTCGTCTTTGAAACGCTCGATGGTAAAAAGAACGGCGATTTCGCGTTCACCGTCGAGCAGACAGTCGCCGCGAAGCGCGCGCGCCTTCATATCGAGTCGCACTTAGGTGCTCTGGTAACGGCAACGAGTTTTTGACCTCTAGCGGCAACGAGTAATTGACCCCCTCACAACAAGAGGACGCCCCTCTCGAAGGGTTCCGGTAATGCGCCCGGCCCCCAAGACGAGGAGCTACGAGGAGGTTGACTACGTTGGATCAATGGGAAACAATTCGTTTACGCTGCGTTCGCGACGGCGAGCCGATCAAGGTTGTCGCTCGCGACCTGGGCTTGTCGAAAAACACGGTTCGGAAGTATGTGCGTTCGCTGCAAGCTCCTCAGCACCAAGGTATCGAACGCGAGAGCAAGCTGAGTATTTACCGCTACCACATCGATGATTTGATCCGGCGTTCGCCTCGGATCATGGCCGTTCGCATCGGCGCCGTTTTGCGAGCCTATGTTGATCCCGATCTGGAGATCAACGAGCGAACGTTACGTCTTTATGTTGCCGGTCGTCGACGCGAGATCGTAGCGAAAGAAGCGTTTGTTCGCGCGCTCTACGTGGCTGGCGACCAAATGCAATTCGACTTCACGCCGGTCAAGCTCGTGATCTGCGGCGTTCTTACCGTCGTGCAGCTTTTCGTTGCACGCCTCAGCTACAGCGGCAGGCTCTTTGCGCGCGTCTCGCTGCACGCCGATCAGCCGGCACTCTTCGCCGGTCTGTTGGCCGCCGTCGTTGAGTTTGGTGGCATTCCACGCGTTGGCGTCTTCGACAACGCCAAGATCGCCGTTACCCGCGTACTTCGCGGAAGAAGTCGCGAGGAGAACGAGGCGTTTCGCGCGTTTTGCGGATCGCTAGCATTGGAGATCGAGTTCGCGGCGCCCGCCAAGGGCAACGAGAAGGGCGGCGTCGAGGGCGCATGCGGTTTCGTCGAAGACAATATGTTCCGTGCGATCCCTGAATGCGAGACGATCGACGAAATCAACGCCGCGCTTGTGCGCTTCTGCAAACGAGATGAGCTACGGCAGCCCTCAACGCATCGGCAGACGATCGGCGAACGTTTCGTTCTCGACCGCGCGAAGTTGCGAGCGTTACCGCTAACGCTGCCTGCGCCATGCGTGCGCCGGGCGGCATCGATCAATAAATTCGCAGAAGTCGTCTGCCAGACCAATCGCTACTCTCGTTTGGAAGTAGATGAAGACGTCAGCTTTGCCTCGGGCGTTCAAATGTAAGTAGGCCCGGAATTTGCCCTCTAATTTCCCCTCAGGCGGTTTGCTTCGGACGCTTTCCGTAGATCTCCACGGCCTTCACCATCTCTGCGCCCATGACCGCACGGTAGTCGTTGTCCGCCACTTGCGTGGTCGTGTGTCCCATTTTTTCCGCTTGCACCGCCGATGGTATCCCATTTGCGAGGGCATAAGAGTTGCCAGTCGTCTTGAGTGAATAGAAGGTTGGTCCTTCCGGCAGGTTCAGGTCTATTTTTGACTCGCTCAGAGCACGGCAGCTTCTGCTAATCCGGTCGAGCCGGCGCGACTAACGCGAACGCTGCGAAGTACGGCTCGATACCACTTTGCGAAAGCCGTTTGTATCAATGGACCTCCGGTGTGCGATAGTTTATGTCTCAAGGGAGGCCGCGAGTTATTTCTCGCCAGCATGCGCGAGCGCGGATGAGAACGCGACCGACGCCAAAGACATCGATTGGCCTAGGCGTAGTTCGGGTACGCTGTGGCGATGAACATCGCGTTTTTATACGTCGAGACCGTTTTTGCGGCCGAGATGTTCCGTAGGCTGCAGTCCCGGATGTCCGATCACAAACTGACGTTCTGGACGGCGGGTGAAGCCGCCCCGTCGCAGGATTTCGACGTGATCCTCGGTGCCGGCAAGATCGGCCGCGAGCAGATGGCAAACCAGCCGAAGCTCGCGCTCGTGCAGACCATCAGTGCAGGTTACGAAGGCATCGATATCGATGCGGCGAGCGAACTCGGCATTTGGGTCTCTTATGCTCCGTCCGGTCCGACGGACAACGCTGTTTCCGTAGCCGAGTTCGCGGTGTTCCTGATGATTGGCGCGTCGCGCAATCTGAACACTGCGCTCGCATCGGTGCGGGATCATTCGATGAAGCCCTCGCGAGTCAATCTAGCCCTCTCGGGCAAGACGGTTTGCATCGTCGGGCTTGGCACGATCGGGCACCTCCTCGCCGACCGGCTGCGCGCCTTTGGGATGCGCCTGGTCGCGACCGATGACCATCCCGGCGGCGCGCCAAGTGACATCAACGTTTATCCGCACGAAAAACTTCTAGAGGCTGTTGCCGACGCGGACTATGTCGTCGTCTGTGCGCCGGCGACGCCACAAAACGAAAACCTCATTAATGAAACCGTGCTCGGCACGATGAAGCGTGGCGCAGTTCTCGTCAATATTGCGCGCGGCACGCTTGTCGACGAAACCGCAGTGGCGGCTGCCGTGAAAACTGGGCACCTCTATGCTGCGGGATTCGACGTATTACGAGTAGAGCCGGCCGATCCGGGCAATCCGCTGCTCGAGCTTCCGGAGATTCTCGTCACTCCGCACATTGCCGGCTCGACCGACGCCATGCTCGAGGGAACGGCACGGTATGTTGGTGAGGTGATCGATGGCTTCGCGGCGGGCCGGAAGCCAAGGTCGCTGCTCAACGATCCGCCCCAGCCGCGACGAACGCTGCGCGACTGACGAGCCTTTTCCGGCGGCCCCTAGTTTCTCTGCGCGAAATGCACTCCGCTATCTGCCCCGCGTGACCGGGAAAACCAAATTATAGTTCAAGCGGATGGTGCCGAACGGGGCGCCGACTGGCCGAACGACGTTACCAAAATAGTAGATGCCTAGTTGCATCGTCTGTTTGTTGAGTCGAAACGTCTTGACGACGCCGGTCCCAACCGGCACGAGCCAGCGGTCCGACGGTGTGGCTTCCCAGTTCGCGGTAATTCCGGAACTCCCAAAGAAAAGCGCCCACGATTTCAAATTATAGTCGAAGAACGGTTGCAATAAGAGTGCGCTGATGTTCGGTTTGTTCTTATTTCCGGCGTAGGAGAACATCTGCGTTACGAGCAGGCCCGTTACGATCGTCCCGGGCATGATTAGCCCGACGATTGCAGGGCCTACGCCATACTTACCGGCCGACGTCCCAGACGAGTTCCCCGTGGGCAAGAGAAATTGAGGCCCGGCGCCCCAAATGACTGCGTTCGGCTTGGTCTTCGGCGCAAAGTAGAATTGCGGGGTGAGATCGCCGATACCGAACTTCGAAGGGCAACCGGACGTCGATGCGCAGACTCCTGGCGGCGAGAACGACGGTTGATCGATGATCGGCGTAATGAACCGGGTTACGAGGCTCAAGTTGGCTTTCAATTCGATCGGCACGACTGGCTGGACGTTGAGAACGTACTGGTCCCGGACATACGGCCCATATCCATAATTGATATTGTTCTGAAACTGGATGAGCGTTACGTTGCCGACTGGATTTTGCGATTCTTTTATGAGAGCTTCTTGAGCATCTTTTTGTTCTTGATTCATCGGGACCGGTGCGCTAGTGGCGCTTAGCGGCGCGGGGGATGGATCCGCACTTTGTGCCGACACCGGCCCCAATCCGAAGACGAGCGCCGGCAGAAACGCACAAAGAGATCGCGCGATCGGCGCAAAAAGGTCGGCCACTTTCATGTGAGGTCCTGACGGTCGAAGGAAAGGGGGGTTCCCGTTACCGGAAACCCCCTTGGTGAGATCAGGCAGAGCTGGTTGCTAGAGAACGAAGGCCTAAACCGAACACTGCGTCACTGTTTTTCCAGTACACTTTATCTCTATCTTCCTCTGTTAGCGCGATCTCGGCGACGATGTCGACTTGCTCCGGCACGCCGTATGGCACTGGGCCGAAGTCGGTGCCGAAGAGGACTCGATCGATACCGCACATCTCGATTGCGGCGCGCAGCCCGAGCGCACTGAACCCAAAGGAATCCACGAGTATGTTCGTTTTGAAGTAATCCGATGGGGTCCGCAAGTTACGTGCGAGCTTATCGGCCGGCGGGTTCTCAATGCCATGGTAGTTCAGCTTCCAACAGAAATCGAGCCGGCCGAGCAAGGCCATCAGATCGCCGCCCATGTGAACGGCGATCACCTGCAACTTCGGATGGCGATCGAAAACTCCCGAGCCAATCATTCGCGCAATACTAAGGGCGGTGTCGTAGGGGCGCGCTAGTGCTTCGTTCAGACGGTATTTGTTAGCCGCTTCGTGCGAGATCGCCATATTCGGCGGGTGGATGTGCACAGCCACGCCTTTCGCCGCCGCGAACTCCCAAAGCCACTCTGCTTTCGGGCTGTCGAGGAACTCGCGATCTGCTAGAACGTTATAACTTGAGCAGATCGCGATCGCTTTGGTGTTATTCCTCGAAAGCATGTCCTCGACCACTTCGCGGCAGCCTTCGTCGAGCGCGTGGGCATTCGCCATTAGCGCGAACTCGCCCGGGTACTTATCCCTGATCTCCAGATATTCGTCGTTGAGGAAGCGGAGTGTGTCATTTGTGTTCGTCTGCAATATGTCATGCGTGAGCCACTCGACCTCTCCACCATTACTAGCAACGCTGAGCGTGACGCCGCCTTCGCGTTGAATGGGCATGGCGTATTCGAGGTCAACAAGTGTGCGGTACACGAACACGTCTCCCGCAGCGACCTGCGGAAGGGGCTTATTCGGGTCGTAAAGCCCGCGGCCGACCATCTTTGCGATGAGTTTCGGGCCAAGCGGGTGGCGGTGCGTGTCGACGATGTGTTTTGGTTTGGGAGCACCGTTTGTTTTGACTAAGGTTTGCATGTAGGGTCTCCTAATGCGAGCGCGGCGTCGCAAACGCGATGCCGCCTGTGGAACGAAGGACGGCGTTAATGAACGCCCCGACCGAGGACGAAACAGACGAGCGCTACGGTGACGACGACGTAGATCCTCAGAAGCAGCATCGCGCGTTCGAGCCAGGGTGAGAGGAGACGACGAGGCGCCGGGGTCGAACCTGAGCGCCGTAGCTCGGGCTCTAAACACATCAGGGAGTCACGTTCCCGCGGGCTCATCCGTGAATCCCTAATTGTCCGGCGATCAGCACGCAACCGTACACGGCTCCGAGTGCCCCGATGACAAGCGTGACGCTGCCGGCGACGATGTTTTGGCGTACCGTATTGCCAAGCGGTCCCATTATGGCGTGATCGTTTGCGAGGAGCAGCAGCAACACGAGTGCGGGCAACATTAGAAGCGTTGCAATCACGTTGACTGCGATCGCGATGGCGAGCAGCGGTGCGCCGGGGATGAGGGTAACTGCCGCGGCGAGCGTTACCGATGCCGCTGCCGCGACAAAGAACGCGCCGGCATGCGAGGCGTCTGTGTTCAGGCTATGATTTGTTCGCAGCACTTCGCCGACGGCATACGCGGAGCTGGTCGAGATCGTTATTGCCGCGACGATACCTGCTTCAATCATGCCGATCGCGAAGAGTGTCGCACCCGGTGTGCCGAGGTAGGGCCGCAGTGCCGTCGCAAAGTCCGCTCCGGTTGCGAGCTTGGAAATGTCAGCGTGATGGGTGAATAGCGTCGCCGCGGCGACGATCGTCGCAATCGCAACGACTGCCGCCAGCACCGCGCCAAATGCCGTGTCGATACGCCCGTGCGGCAGATCCGCCGCCGTCAGGCCTTTGTCCACGACGGTACTCTGCTGAAAAAACAGCATCCACGGCGTCACCGTTGCGCCGATGGTCGCCAGTACGAGCGTCAGAAACACGGTCGCGCTACCACCCGGTAACGGCTGCCAAGTCGCAAGCGATCGGGCGATTTGGTCGACATCGGGGTGAGCAAAGAACGCCGTTGGGATGAAGATGAGGTTGCCGAAGGCGAGCAACATCACGGTGCGCTCCCAGCGAGCGTATTGCCGCGTGGCCAGCGTTAGCATGACCAGGAGTGCGCCGGCGCCGACTGCGATGACGGGCGAGATGCCGAAATATGCGGCACCGGCCCGGATAGCAATGAACTCCGTAACGAGCGTTAACAGGTTCCCGATCCCAAGGTCCGCGAGCGCAAAGGCACCCCATAAAGGTCCGAACCGGTCGCGGATAAGCTCGGCGTGCCCTCGCTGAGTCGCGATCGCGATCCGCACGGTCATTTCTTGCACGACATACGCCATGAAAAACGTGAGCGCGACGAACGGAACGAAAAAGCCGATACCGTACGTCGCTCCCGTTATCGCGTATGAGAGCATGCTCGGCCCATCGTTCTCGCCGAGCATAACGAGAATGCCCGGGCCTGCGAGCAATATCATGAGCCCTAGCGGGCGTCGCCCGGCACGCGCGCCGCGTATGCGCGAGCGGTCACGTGCCCGAAGAAAATCTTCAGGCGTCGGCCACCAATGGACACCGTTCGAATCGATCAGTGATTCACGAAGTTCGTCCGCATGAGGTGCGCGAGTCGCGATCATCGTTCAGAGACCGAAACGTGATACCGCGAAACTGCACCGCACCTGTGCGCGAGTCTTGTTCGTGTAATGCTTGTGGCTATGAAAGCGCGTTTCATGTGAACTGATCTCCAATTGTGACAACGTGCTGTTCATGCAGATGCTGAGAAGAAGTTGAGAAGAGTTGAGAAAAAGTTGAGAAGAAGTTGAGAAGAAACCGGCGGGAGATCGCTACATCGAACGGCATTGCTGAGTGTACCTGACTCTAAAGATAAAGTCGTTCCGTGTTTATAACGATGGCGCTGCCGGCAACGATATGTCACAGTGAGCGCGTAAAAATAGCGCAGTGTCGATGTAGCTTACGCTCTAGCTCTCCGTTTTGAGCGCTCTATCCGGTGGCTGCATGCTCACCAACTATGTAAGGAAGTTCCGTGGCGAAAACTACAGTCATTAGCGCATCCGTGCGCACCGAGCCGCCTCCCGCCCAATCGCCTAGCGCGCAGCCCGAGCCCAACCACGCTGTTGTAGAGCTCCGCGACTTTGCTTTTGGCGATGGCGGAAAGCTGGACTCGCTGAAGCTCCACTATCTGACTTTGGGAACGCCGCGCCGCGACGCGAGCGGCGCAATCGTCAATGGGGTTCTGCTGCTTCACGGCACCGTAGGATCGGGTGCCGACTTTGCGCAGACCCCTTTCTTCGATGCGCTTTACGGTGTTGGGGAAGCGCTCGACCTAAGCCAATATTTTCTTGTGATGCCGGACGCTATCGGCGTTGGGGAATCAAGCAAACCATCAGACGGATTGCAAGCCCATTTCCCTCAGTATGGCTACAAGGATCAGGTTCGGGCGCAGCATTTACTTCTCGAGCAGATAGGCATTAAGCACCTGAAGTTGGTGCTTGGGCTGTCGATGGGAGGCATGCAGACCTGGCTTTGGGGTGAGATCTTTCCGGACGACATGGATTGCCTCGTGGCGCTCGCGAGTACACCCAATGCGATAAGCGGAAGAAACATGATGTGGCGCGAGATGATCAGCCAAGCCATCCGTAGCGACCCGGCCTGGAAGAACGGCGACTATCCGAAGAACTCGCCGCCGAAAAACTGGATCAAGGCGGCCATACCATTATCCAGGATTATGACGGGATCAGCCGATCAGTTTGCAAACGAGGCACCTACCCGCGAGAGCGCGATCGCCCTCGTGAATACGCTTGAGGCTGCCGGCGAAGTCTACGACGCGAACGACTTTCTCTACCAATTTGAGAGTTCGGCCGACTATGATCCGGCGCCAAGTTTGAGCGCGATCGTCAAACCGATGCTCACCATCAATTTTACAGACGACTTGGTCAATCCACCCGAGCTCCTGCACTTACCTACCGCATCGAACTTCACGCGGGTGATCGTTCCAGCTGGGCCCGGCAGCTGCGGTCACATGAATATCGCGCAGCCTGCTGTGTGGGCTTCGGCTCTACGATCTTTCCTGCAGCGCTTCCCGCACTAACCGGGATTACTCTCGGCTCCATTGCGCGCATCGGTCCGATCGCGCGGCCACCATCGTTGACGCACGATGCCGTATGCGCTCAAAGCGCCGGCACTTTACCTAAGTGATAGGAACATCTACATGAGCAAGTCCGGACTAGAAAAGCCCTCGTCTGGAACCAATGGCGCCGCCAAGGATGCGCCGCAGCCGATCCGCGGTGATTTGGGCGCATCGATCATGGGGCCGCGCAACATCTCGCTGGAGCGTGAGAATCCGGACCTCTTGGCGTCGCCATATACCGACTCGGGCACCATCCCAAATCTCAAGTTCTCCTTCTCGGCCGCGCGAAACCGCCTTTTAACGGGCGGCTGGGCACGCCAAGTGACGGTGCGTGAGCTACCAATCGCGACGGAACTCGCCGGCGTTAACATGCGCCTCAAGCCGGGAGCCATTCGCGAATTGCACTGGCATAAGGAGGCCGAATGGGCCTACATGCTCGCCGGGCGCTGCCGCATTACCGCCGTGGATGAGTTAGGACGCACCTTCATCGACGACGTCGGTGTGGGGGACTTGTGGAATTTCCCGTCGGTCATTCCGCATTCGATTCAGGCTTTGGAAGAGGGCTGCGAGTTTCTCTTGGTCTTCGACAACGGCAGCTTTTCGGAAGACGAGACGTTCCTCATCACCGATCTGTTCAACCATACGCCACTCGAGGTACTTGCGAAAAACTTCGGCGTCGCGGAGACGGCCTTCGCCGATCTTCCGACCGATCCCGAGCACGAGCGGTATATCTTCTCGGGAGACGTGCCCGGCCCGATGCCCACGGACGTCGTCAAGTCTCGAGCCGGAATCATGCCCCAAACCTTGAGCCACCGGATGATGGCACAAGAGCCAATTGTGGCGGACGGCGGCTGGGTGCGCATCACCGATTCGAGAAATTTCCCGGCCGCGACAACCATCGCTGCGGCACTCGTCCATATTAATCCCGGTGCGATGCGTGAGTTGCACTGGCATCCCAACGATGAATGGCAGTACTACGTGTCAGGACACGGGCGGATGACGGTTTTCGCGTCGAGCGGCAAGGCGCGGACCTTCAACTATCAAGCGGGCGACGTCGGCTACGTGCCTCACGGTATGGCGCACTATGTTCAGAACCTCGGCGACGAGCCGCTGGTCTTCTTGGAACTGTTTCGCGCCGCCCAGTTCAAAGATGTGTCGTTGAATCAGTGGATGGCCCTCTCGCCGCCGGAGCTCGTGCGGGCCCACCTCAACCTCGACGAAACAACCATGGCAGCCTTGCGTAAAGAAAAGCCCATCATCGTTCGATAGATCGCGCTTTTTCGCGATTGACTAACTGCAGATGCTTCGGGGTGAAAACGGATTGAGCACGTACTATTTTGCCGGCAGCGGTATCGCGTCGCTGGCCGGCGCGGTATATCTGATACGAGACGGCCACGTCGACGGAAAAGACATCGTGATCTTCGAGGAGTCGAGCGACTTTGGAGGAGCGCTCGATGCGCACGGCTCCGCAGATACCGGGTATTTTATGAGCGGCAGCCGGATGTTCGAGAGTAAATACAACTGCACGTTTGATTTGCTATCGTCGATCCCGTCTGGAACTGACCCGAGTATTTCAGTGACTGCCGAGACGGACCGCGTCCGCGCGGAGAATAGCTGGAACGACAAGGCGCGGCTCATCGATTGGCACGGCAAGGTCACGGAGTTCCACCACCTGGGCTTTTCCGACCGCGATCGGATGGATCTGCTCGCAATCGTTTCCGAACCGGAACGTAACCTCGACTCGAAGCGTATTTCCGATTGTTTCGAGTCGCCGTTTTTCCAGACGAACTTCTGGTATGAATGGTGTACGCTCTTCGCCTTTCAACCCTGGCACAGCGCGATCGAGTTCAAGCGGTACCTCCTTCGATTCATGCATCGCTTTTCGACGATCGATACGCAAGAAGGCATCTACCGCACGCACTTCAACCAATACGATTCCATCGCCGTCCCGATCGTGAAGTGGCTCCGCGAGTGCGGCGTCCAGATTCGCTTCGAGGCGACGGTCACCAACCTCGAATTCAAAAAAGCCGCGGGTAGCCGGCTGACGGTTGAAGCCCTGGAATATTCAGTGGCCGGAGAGCCGACGAAGATTCCCATCGGCGAACGTGATTTCGTTTTCGTAACCAATGGATCGATGACCGCGGATAAGGCATTCGGTACGATGTCTACTGCACCCGTACTCGATCGCAGTAAGCGCAGTGGTGCGTGGAAGCTCTGGGAAACACTCGCCCATGGGCGTCCCGAGTTCGGGAACCCCGCAGTCTTCAGCAGTCACATCGAAGAGTCGGTCTGGGAATCGTTTAGCGTTACCGCGGTTGGTCCGCTGTTTCTAAAGTTAATCCAAGACTTTACTGATAGCGTGCCCGGCCGGGGAGGTCTGACCACATTCAAAGATTCGAACTGGCTCATAACGATTTCGATATTCCATCAACCGTTTTTTGCGAATCAGCCGGACGATATATCGGTGTGGTGGGGCTACGGGCTGTACTACGACCAGCCTGGAAACTATGTGCGCAAGACGATGGCGGAGTGTACCGGTCGCGAGATCCTCGAAGAGATCTTGGGGCACTTGCATTTCGATAATGACAAGGCCGCGATCCTAGCGTCTTCAAACGTCATCCCCTGTGTGATGCCGTATATTACGAGTCAGTTTCTCGTACGAAAAAGCGGTGACCGTCCTAAAGTCGTGCCTGCCGGTTCAACTAACTTTGCGTTTATCGGCCAGTTCTCGGAGTTGCCCGACGATGTTGTTTTTACGGTAGAATACTCGATTCGATCCGCACAGGCGGCAGTGTATACGCTACTGGGTCTCCACAAGAAACCGACTCCGATTTATAAGGGAGTGCACGACCCGCGCGTTCTGTTCGCTGCCCTTGAGACCTTGCGTCGCTAGTCGCCGGAGTTTTGCGACCTTCAAATATGTTGCGGGCCGGGCGGCATCAGTCCGCGCGAATGCTCGGCGTCGAGTCCCAGCCCAATACCCGGGCAATCAGTTCACTGCGGTTGCGGCTCTCAGTCTTTTCGAGCATGCTTTTTATGTGATCCTGAACGGTCGGCGATGTGATGTAGAGTTGTTTCGAGATCTGATCCATGCGGTTGCCATCGAGGAGCAGTGCGAGGACCTGCAGCTCGCGCGATGAGATGTGAAACCGTCTGGCTACACCGGTGAGCGAATTTGCGGGTTGAAAGCGGTCGACGCGCACGCCAATGAAGAGCCCGGTAGGTCCTGACATCGGCTGCGTCCGGACGACCAGAAATGGAACGGGCCGCGCTACACCGGCGGCATTCAGGGACTCGCTAGACCAGGCTCCAGTCAGCTCGCGCACCGTCTCTTCCAGCACAGCCGGAAGCCGCTCGGCGATCCGGGTATGGAGCCCGGTCAACGCAATTCGGCGCTGATCTTCGGAGTTCCACGCCAAGACGATCTGGAGATCGGCGTCGAGCACGTAGAAGGCGCCCTCCGGAGCTTCGGGTGAAAGCGATATCTCAACGTGCCCGGCTTGCGCGGCGGCGTGCTTCGGAAGTGGTTGCAGGCGCAATGCAGAGAAGTGGTCCGAAGCGGCGTCTAGGGCAAAGGTGAGCATGCTGATTTCGCTCGACGTATAGGGACCAAGTTTCGCCGTCCGCAGAAGGGTAAGGATTCCGAAGTTGGCGCGCGCATCGGCAAACAGCAGCGTTATGCCGCTGGCGAAGTCATCGAGCGACCCGAGCGTCGCGGCAATTCGAGGGCCGATTGGCGCCGTCGTACGTTGACGCCTCAACTCGTCCTCGAGCCGCGCCAGCTCGATTTTGTTCGTATGCGAACCGAAGAGCGATACGAGATCGCCATTGGGCTGCACTCGGGCAAAGGCCCAACGCGAGGCAGGCACGACCTTGAGAATCCCAGAGATGATCGGATACGCCGGATCGGACTCGGGCAGCGCATTTTGAATCGACAGCGTTTGCTTGGAGTCGTTTCCGGCCTGAGCGGCGTCGTCTTGGTCTTTTTTCACGGTGTGTTTATGGCGATCAAAATGCTCGGTGGCGTTCGCACCATACGCTCCTAGTCGACTCCCCAACGAGTGGCTGGAGCTCGCAACGTGCCGGCAAGGTTTCGATTGAGCACCGAGTGAGCGAAGCACTATCGCAACTGCGATGACCGTATGCGCTGAAACGACAAAACGCGACGAGGGTGTACTTGCACGTGCCGCTGTGCCGCCCGCTATGGGCGACGTCACCTTGGAGCCCTGCGTCAACGTCGATGATACAGCAGGTCAGATGGCGTTTCAACGAAAGCTGGGGCACCTCGAAGTGCCTATCTGAACGGCCACGTCGCGGCACGGGAGGGTTCCGCAGGCCCTCCCGCGGTAAGCTTCCCGGCATGGGCGACGTCGACGATCCTCCGCGGGCTCGCAGGACCGGCGGTCGGAGCGCCCGGGTGTACGCGGCGGTGCTGAAGGCCACCGTGGCTGTTCTTTACGAGCGCGGATTCGACGCTCTCTCGATCGGAGAGGTTGCCGAACGTTCCGAGGTTCACGAATCGTCTATCTACCGGCGCTGGGCGACCAAGGCTGACCTCGTTCTCGATGCTCTGCTCAGCCGGGCAAGGCTGGAGATCCCGGTTCCGGACACGGGATCCTTGCGCGAGGACCTGCTCGCCTGGCTCCGCGCTCTCGCCGCGTTTCTCGGCAGCCCAGTCGGCCTGAATCTGGCGCGCCTGGGATTGAGAAACGATCTGCCCGAGTTCGACGCAGTGCGTGACGAGTTCCTCAACGATCGCTTCACGCGTGCAGCTGCCATCCTCGATCGAGCTGCGGATCGTGGTGAGTTGCGGGCTAGTGTCGACCGCATTCTGACGGTTGAAACGTTGATCGGACTGCTGCTCCTGCGATTGCTGCTGACGAGGGAACCCATAACTGAAAGCGTCCTGGCGTACGCCGTCGATCTGGTGCTGGCCGGAATAGCGCTCGAGCGTCCATAGGCATCGCGATTGACACCGCATGTTACTGAGTGAGAGGAACCGCCCCCGATAAATGGTTGAGCGTCGGCGTTTCGATCAACTCTTCGCTCGGGCGGCCCAACTACGCTGAGCCGCTTCGACCTGGTCCCAGTTGGCGTCAACCCACCGCCCAAGCGCGGCCAGAGGCGCTTCGAGCGATCGGCCGAGAGCGGTGAGCTCGTAGAGGGTTGCGGTGTCCATCCGAGCGGAATCGAGATGCCGCCTGACGAGACCGTCGCGCTCAGCGCGTCGCAGCGTATCGGTGAGGACCTTGTGCGAGATGCCATCCAAGCCATCGCGAAGGTCTTGGTAGCGGCGACCTCCGGCCGCCAACTCGGCCAGCATCATCAGAGTCCAGCGCCCACCGATTAGCCCGACCAAAGCATGTGCCCGTCTCCACTCGAAGGTCATAACGATGGTCGGGTAGCGCTGACCCCGCTAAGAACGAGCTCGCCGGTCGCTCCGCCATCGACCACAACGCACCCCCCAACGGCGTGCGATCGGATCATAGGGCTGCCGGGGTCGACGGGCGTCGAGTACCGCAACGCCGCAGGTTCCGGCAGCCCGAGAAATCCGATGCGATCGGCCGGCGGGTGGTCGATGGGAACGGGAGGCTTCAAACTTGTCCTTCTGCGCTCCGAGGGGACGCCGTCTCCTCGCCACAGTTCCCCTGCCCTCGTCAGCGTCCTCCTAACGCGAGTAGTTTCGCTTTAACATCCCGCCGGTGCAGCGGAGCCACCGGTAGTGCCGCAGTCTTATTGCGCGCGTGGATTGACGAAGGCGACCAACTGCGCGCGACTATGCGGGAGCCGAAGAAGCCCGATCGCGACTTCCTCATTACGAACGTGCGGGACGCCGCTTCGCAGAATTACTTCTACACCGTTCGCGGGGCGGATGGAACTCCGTTGGATGACGTCGAGGATGCGCTGTCGGTATTCGACGATTTGATACCGAAAATCGTAAGCCGCGCAACGGCCGATGTTGCGCATTCCGAACGAACGGTCGACAACCTTAAGTCCATGTACGCGAACTTCGCCGCGCGAAACGAACTTGGTCGCGATATTCACGTCGAGCACGTCGCCGCAATGCGCGCCAAGGCCGAGCGCATGTTCGAGGACGATTTCGCGCGTACATTTGCGATGCGGTACGAACCGCCAGTCCGCACTTCAGGGCATGCCGGAGGGCATCGAGTACTGACCCCGCAAGGAACCTGCGTGGATGTTCTCGAGGCAATACGAAGCCGGCGCAGTATCGGCAAGGTGACGGGCGATGTCAGCGACGAGCAGCTGCACCTTCTAGTGGAGGCCGGCCTCTGGGCGCCCAACCATAAATTGAGCGATCCCGTGCGATATATCGCCCTGCGTGGGGATGCGCGGGCGCGACTCGGGGCGGCCTGGATGCGCGACGCCCGCACGATCGAGCCTCCGCCCGGGGTCGAGCGCGCCGCGTTTCTCGAGAAGGAAGGGCGCAAGCCGCTTCGCGCGCCGGTTTTGCTCGTCGTCGTTCACCGGGTCGATCCCGATCCGGTGGTGGAAGCAGAAGATGCGGCGACCGCCGCAGCGGCGGTGCAGAACGTGCTGCTTGCGGCGCACGCTATCGGCCTCGGAGCGATGTGGCGCACGGGCGGCATGGTGCGCAGCGCGGCAGTTATGGACGAGCTCGGCCTGGCGCAAAACGAGCGGATGAGCGGCATCGTGTACTTAGGCGAGCCCGCAATGTCGTCTCCCGCCTCGCCACCGCGCGATGTCTCCGCGCACCTTACCGTTCGCGCTTAAGCGCGCACAATTACACCGCGCGCATGTCGGCGAGGCCGTCTGCGATCGACAGGTGCGAGGTGTACCCGAGTTCGGTGCGTGCCTTCGTGTCGTCGACGGTCGCCTCGCTGAAGAAGAGATTGATGGCGGTGCGCGTTAACGGTGGCCGGCCTTTCAGTTTGAGCGCAGGCCACGCGGCTTCGCCGGCTGCTGCCATGGCGCGCGCGACCCACATCGGCGCCGAGCGTTGCGGGGCGGCGACGCCTTGCGTGGCAGCCATATCGGTGAGAAAGGTGCGAAAGTCGACCGGCGCGCCGTCGGTAAGGAAGTAGATCTCTCCCGCCCTTCCCCGCTCGAGAGCCAGCAGTGCGCCTTCCGCCAGGTTGCGCACGTGACATGTCGACGTGCGATACCGCCCTCCGCCGAACCACATCCATTGGCCGCCCCGCATCGCTTCCAGCAGTTGCGGGAGGAGCGACGTGTCGCCGCGCCCCCATACGAATCGCGGGCGCACGGAGATTGTTTCGAGGGAGGTGCTGTTGGCGCCGATGACCGCTCTCTCGGCAAGGCCCTTCGACCACGGGTAGAGGCCTTCGGGTTTCTCCGGATAGGGCGCCGTTTCGTTCACGTCGATAATCGGCTTGCCGCCGGCGAGGACCGCCTCGGTGCCAATGTGAACGAAGCGGGCGACTCCTGCACTCTTAGCCGCTTCGAGGACATGCTCCGTACCGCGGACGGTCGACTCCAGGAAAACCTTGCGCGGTCCCCAATCGCTCGTGTTTGCCGCAGCATGGATGACGGCGGTGCATCCGGCCATACCTTTTGCGAGAACTCCGACGTCGGAGAGGTCTCCGGCGATCGGTTGCGCTCCTTGTCGTACGACGGCCTCGGTCGCAACCGGCGAGCGCGCTAGCGCCGCTACGTCGCAGCCGCGCGCCCGCAGCGCCGCAATCAACTCGCGTCCAACAAAACCAGACCCGCCGGTGACGAAGACCTTGGTGTTCGAGTTCAGTTCCACGGAGGTTGCGTCGCTTTCGAAGCTTGCGGTCCAAAAAGGCTTCCGACCGATCAGTTCTGAAACGGCCCCGGCGTCGCTTTCAAGGGATTGACTTCGCAGGGTGAAAGAACTGACGTCGCGCCAAAATCGATCGTCGAGGAACGTCGTCGAGGGATGCGCCACGCCGAGATAGCTCAGTCGGTAGAGCACAGGTCTGAAAAACCTGGTGTCGCCAGTTCGATTCTGGCTCTCGGCACATTTGTTTACAAGGGTTTTCGGTGGTCAGGGGAATGGCGGTTGGCGTTGTGGACGCGTTCGTAAGCGACGTGCGCTCTTGCATCGCATGTGGCGCCCTATAAGCCGCGCATCGAACGTATCGCGCGGGATGACGCCGGCCGCCGACCTTCCGTCGGGCGATGGACCCGTTGCCGCGCCCGCCGCACCATAGATTGGGCCCCGTCGAGCACGAGCGCGTCTTGGACCGCATGCGACACGCCGAGCGATCGTAGGATGGCGACGGCGTCCGTGCCGCTCAGAATCGCCGCACGTCTTGTCGCGTGGGAAGGGGTGCGCTTCGAGCATGAGCACGCGCGCCTGCACGCGCGAGCACGAGGGAAGCCGCACCCCACGATCGGCGCGGCATGACGAAACGCGCGGTCGACATCGTTGAAGTCGAGCCGTTCGGCGCGGGCGCCGCGAACCAACGCTTCCAACCCGTCGAACAAGCGCCGGTGAACGGGCCGAAGCGTGAGAAGCGTCTAGTCGTCGTGCGCAATTTCCTGGCGAATTTGAGCGAGCTACTCGCGGGTGCGTGCGCCGGCTTGGTAGTTCGTGACGAGCTGCCCGGCCGCCGGACCTAAATAATGGCGATCACGATCGAGGTGATCTCGAGCGCGAAATCAGAGGGATCGATGCGGAAAGCCGGATGGCGCGGCTTTTCTTAGGACACGCATCAGGCTTCAGTACCTGGCCGACCCCGCCTCTCGCTTGGGACGCCTCATCGGAGGACTTAATTGGAGGGGCGGCATGGCTATTTGTAGGAGTCGCTCGGATGGCCTCCTTGCGCACGCTCGCCGATCTTGGAACGGCGCTTACGCTCATGATTTCGCTGGCCGCTTGCGGCGGTTCGGCGACCGGCCCGAAAGCGTGCGACGTGTTGACGCTCGATGGCGCAAAGAAGCTTCTCGGCCCCTCAGCTACGCTCAGCCGGAGCGCGCAACCGAACGTCATGGAAACGCAGTGCCAGTATCGCAGCGCAAACGGCACGCTGACGCTGATGACCGGTTCGTGGGCCGGCATCGAGAGCATGAAGTCCTCGGACGATAAGCCGCTCACGGGCTTGGGCGACGAAGCGTCCGAGGGTTTTACCGGCGTCACCGTCCGCAAAGGCGTCATCGGAATGAACGTCAGTATGATCCTCATGAGCGGCGACTTCTGGGGCAAAGCCGCCGATAGCGAAGAAGCCCGTACGCATGCTGCCGAGGAAAAGGTCGCGGCGGAATTGGTGACGCGGCTCTAAGAAATTCTGATCTCGATAGAGGTTCGGACTCGTCGAATCCTCGGTCTACGTGACGCGTGGCGACGCGACCAGCGACGAGCCGGCACGACGAGTAATGCAAAGGTTTACGCTACTAGCCTCAAAATCCAACCGCGGCCGCCCGTCCGCACCCACCCCGAGATAGCTTAGTCGGTAGAGCACGGGTTGAATTATAGCTCTTGGTCAGGATCGTGTAGTTGCACATGCTCATCTTCGTCTCGACGAGCTTGTTAGTGACGGGGGTCGAGTTCGGGAAGAGCGGCATACCGGTCAGCTTCTCGCTCGTCGCCGCCGTAGCTGAGGCGGTCGATGCGGCGGCGAGGACGGCCACGGTGAGCTCCGGGTGAAGTTTACCGGGTATCTCCGTTGACGCGCGTGTCTTGCTACCATCGTGCCATAACCGCGTGCGCGTTGCGTGCCGCACCCGGCCGGGCGAGACCGCCCGAGGGAATACGCCGCTAGCTGAGATGCTGATGTTCGCGGGCACCGCAAACGTGAGCGTCGTCAAGGGAAGTGCCGACGGCGGGAGCACGCATCCCGCAAAGCTCTGGTCGCTCTCCTTCGTCATGGCTCCCGCGCCGAACTGCTTGCTGTATCCCGACGCCGACGTCACCGTTAGCGGCACCGAGCCGCAATTTAGCACCAGATTCGGATCGATCACGCGCACGACGACCTGCTGCGTGGGTCCCGTGTAGGCAGCTGAAGGCGCAGCAGTATGCGCGGCTGCGATCGGCGCCGGCCCCGAGGTTCGGCCCGCATACGCTTTGCCGAATACGCCGGGCCGCTCGTATTTCTTGTACGGCGCAAACGCGGTCGCGTACGCCTTCGCACGCACGGAAGCCGGACACGCCGAAGCGACCGAAGCGTTCGCGAAAATCGATTTTTCGAACGCCGCGAGCTTGCTCCGCCCAGACGGAAACTTCTTGCCGGCGACCCCGAGCGCGTTGACGCTGCTCTGCAGTTGCGAGGTCACGGCCCCCGCGCATTTCGTCGTCGCCGCCCGCGAATCGCCGAGGCGGGCGCAGCGCCGGAGACGATCATCACGGCAAGACATGCGATCGAAGTTGACTTTCCAATGAGGCTGTGCATTCGGTCGACCCTTCTGTGCGGAAACCGCGCGCTTCGACGATCGCGGATGCACAAAGAGTACCGTTTGCCGATGGAGGCCGGAACGTACGAGTCGTACGGTCACCCGTACAATCCGTCTGCAGTATACTCACGCGCTTCCCAACGACGTCGACGCCCTAAGATAATGCTTGCGAAGTGGGCCTTTTGCGATGTTGCCGGCCACCTATTCGCTCGTCGAGTGGCTTCGAGAAAAGTACGGGCCCGATAACGTCTTAGGGTAAGAGCCGCCTCACGACATCCGGCGAAGTGCGGTTGCCGAATAGTACACAGGTCAGTTTACCTAGCGTCCCTTAACGCGCGGTTACGTACAATCGAGTTCGCGTCGTTCGCGCAGTTGAGGTAATCGCATTGCAACCTGGTGGAACGCCTCTCTTTGCTGAGCGCGGCGAGCGCTTAACGACGGCGGTCGCGGGCGGGGCTTTGGTGTTGTCGGTCGCGCTCGGAGTCAGGCAGACGTTCGGCTTGTTTCTTGCGCCCATCTCGGGTTCTCACGTGATATCGCTCTCACTCCTTGCCTTTTCTCTTGCGATCCAGAATCTGATCTGGGGCATCGTACAACCGCTGGCCGGAAGTCTTTCCGACCGCTACGGCCCCACGAAGGTGATCGCCGGCGGCGCGCTGCTGTACGGAGTCGGTCTCGGAGCTGTCGCGCTACACCCGAGCAACCTCACCGTTTTCTTCGGGTTAGGCGTGCTGGTGGGCATCGGTTTGAGTGGGACGACGTTTGCGGTCGTGATTTCCGCGGTGAGTCGAGCGGCCTCGGATAAGCGGAGAGCGACGGCCACGGCCCTTGCGGCTGCGGGCGGCTCTTTGGGTCAGGTCGCACTCGTGCCGGTCGCACAGATCGCAATCTCGCTCTCAGGTTATCAGCGCGCGCTGATCGTGCTGGCCCTCCTCGCACTGATCATCGTTCCCGCGGGAGTGCTGCTGCGATCCCGCTCCGCGCGGACGCCGGAAACGACGACGACACGCGCCGGCTCATCCTGGCCCGCCATCTGGACCGCGCTGACTGACCGCAACTATCTCTTTCTCTCCGCCGGCTTTTTTGCTTGCGGCTTTCAGTTAGCGTTCATCGCGATACACTTGCCGACGTACCTGAGTCTCTGTCACGTTGCTCCGGGCGTCGGGGCCGCATCGCTCTCCGCAATCGGCTTCTTTAATATCATCGGTACCTATGGTTTCGGCAAGATGATGGATCGCGTACCGCCGCACCGGCTCCTCGCCGCGCTCTACGTGTTACGCTCCACGGCGATCTTGGCGTTTGTGTCGGTGCCGCCCACCGCCGCAACGACGCTGGCATTCGCCGCCGTGATGGGACTCGCGTGGCTCGGAACGGTACCGCTTACCAATGGCGTCATCTCGCGGTTGTACGGCGTCTCAAATCTCGGCGCGCTCTTTGGGGCGTGCTTCTTGAGTCATCAAGTCGGCTCGTTCCTGGGGGCTTGGCTGGGCGCGCTCGCGCTCCAACAAACGGGTTCTTACGCAATCATGTGGATCGCGATGATCGCCGTCGGCTACGGCAGTGCATCGATCAATCTGTTTATCCGTATGAAAGCGGTGGCCGTGGTTCCCGCATGAAGATTGCGTCGGAAGTCCGAGCGCCGGCACTCGCGATATTTGGTGCGCTGATGCTCGCTTTGATCGGCGCCTTCGTGCTGCTAGGGCTGCGTGCCAACGGACCCGGCTCGCAGGGCTTTGATGGTTCCGTTGTGTTGCATCACGCGGGCGGGATCGAACTTACCGACGATACCGGCGAGCCGATCGCCATTGGATCGTCACCAAATCGTACGATCGTGGTCCTGGGATTCACAAGGTGTACCGAGCAGTGCCCGCTCACGTTGGCTCGTGTCGCGGTGGCGTTGGGGGAGGCCCCGTCCCGAAATCGTCCCCGGGCATTCTTCGTTACCGTCGATCCGGCACACGACGACCCCCTCACGCTGCATCGATACCTTCGAGCGTGGAGCAACAGCATCACGGGCATTACCGGAACGCGAGTCGCGCTCCGGCGATTTTACCTCTCGCTCGGTTCTGTCGATCTCGGCTCCCACTATCGCGATCACGACAGTCGGATCTTCGTGCTAAATTCGGACGGCGACGTCGAGCAGAATCTCTCTGCGGAATCGAGCGCTGACGAGATCCGTCGCGCATTGCTCGGCTAGCGTTGGACGGACGCGGGCGCGATTCGCGGGTAGACAGGTCGGTATACCGCGACTCTCAAAGCCTCCCTCATGAACCGCGCAGATCGGCCTCTGAACGCACACATCGCGAACGTCGCGGGCCAGCTGTTCTACAAGCACGGCATCCACGCCGTCGGCGTCGATCGCATCGCGCTCGAAGCTGAGGTCACAAAGCGGACGCTTTACCGCTACTTCCCTTCCAAAGACAGGCTGATCGCGGCAGCCCTCAAGTACTCGCCGCGCGTAAGCTTCCCGTCCGAGGGTGAACCGGCGGAGCGGATCATCGGCGCGTTTCACGCGGTCATCGATTTTCTCGCGGACACGTCCTTCCGCGGATGCCCATGGATCATCATTGCAGCGGAGCTGGCCGATCCGGATCACCCGGCGCGCCAGATCGTGCGCGAGCGCGTAGTCGTCCGCAAGCGCTGGTTCGCCGATCGTGCGCGAGAAGCCGGAGTTGCGGCGCCCGAGTTACTCGCAGAACAACTGAACCTGCTCTTCGACGGCGTACTCGCCCACGGCGCCAAAGTCGGCGACAGCAACGCCGCGGAGGCGGCCCTTTCCGCGGCCAACGTGCTGCTCGCGCAGGCGTTACCGCGTTCTTCCATTCGCGTGACGAGGGGCTAGAGGCAAAGAAACGTACGCTTCCGGTACGGCGCGCCTTGTGCGCTTCGACTTCGCGCCCGCCGACCAACGCTCTGTCGATCCGGTATACGGCACGATGGTTACCGGAGGCAGCACGAGCGTGAGGATGCGGCGAGACTACCGCTTGGGCGCGTGCGCAAGGAGTAACTGTCGCGAGAGGGGTCGCGGGCCAGGAGTGGATTAGCGCATCGCCGCCTCCGAGCGCGCCGGGATTGCTCCTTGGATAAATCCTACGAGAGCATGTCTTTCGAAGGCGACGTCATCGCCGGGCGATGATGACTTGACACCCCGCGGACTTGATACCCGATAAAGCGAAATCGGCGCCGCTAGAGTCGCCTCGTGACGTTCGTAGCGACCGGAATCTTCGCGGAGTCTTGTCTCCAGGTTAAGGCGACCTTTAGCTTACGCCAGTATTGTCAGTGGGTGTGCTACGAACGTTTGGTCGGCTCGGCGTTTGCCGTAGCCGGTTTCGCCGCGATCCTGTCGGGCTGCGGTGCGGGCTCCGCCACGGGAAGCTTTCCGCCCTCGATCGGCAGCGGAGCGCCGACAACTAAGGCTCCGGGTGCTTCCGACTCGCCCGGGACGAAGTCGACCGCGACGCCCGCTCCGGGTGCGACGGCAACGCCCGGCTCGAAGTCGACTGCGACGCCCGCTCCCGAAACGACCGCAACGCCGGCGCCGGGCACGACGGCGACGCCCGTCGGGATGCCGACGGTGGCGGCGAGTTCGACTCCGGATCCCGTGTTGGCGAACGCGAGTCTGATCAAGCACGTGATCATCGTGATCATGGAAAATCGCACGGTCGACAATCTCTTTGCGGGATTTCCCGGCGCGGATACGCAGTCGTACGGTTACGAGCACGACGGGACCAAGATCAACTTGATCCCGATGACCTTCGAGAACCCGTGCGATCCCGACCACAGCCATCCGGCTGCGCTGCAAGACCTCAATCACGGCCTAGGAAACGGTTTCGATCTCTCGCAGCCGGGTTGCAGCGTGCCGCCCGTCGATACGCCCTCGAACGGCACGCTCAATTACAGCTACGTTCCGCAGTACGAACGCCAGCCGTACGTCGATCTCGCCACCGAGTTCACGCTGGCCGATCGGATGTTCGCGTCGCACTTGGGCCCGAGCTATCCGGGACATCTCTACTTGACGCTTGCGAACGCCGACAACTTGGGCGACGATCCCGGCGCTTATCCGTGGGGCTGCGATGCGCCGACGGGAACGATGGTCCCAATCATTGGTGCCCGGGGAGCCGAAGTTGGCCAGCAATTTCCGTGCTTCGACCAGCAGTCGTTCGTCGACGAACTCGATGCGAAGGGAGTCGGCTGGCGCTATTACGCGACCGACTTCAACACCGAAGACAACGAGACAAACAAATTTTCCGAGAACGACACCGTCGGGTTCGATTCGGTTCACCACATCCGGTATGGTCCCGATTGGGATGCCGATGTCGTCAACCCCGATACGAATATCTTTACGGATATCGCGGCGGGGACGCTGCCTTCGATGGTGTGGCTTAATCCGCCGGTTATCGGCTCCGATCACCCGGGCGGCATCGAAGGCGGCAACGTGAACCTCGGTCCGGAGTTCAACGCCACGCTCGCGAACGCCATCGGCGAATCGCAATACTGGAACAACACCGTGATCTTGCTGACGTGGGATGACTTCGGCGGCTTTTTCGATCACGTCATCCCGCCTCAGCTCGATAATATGGGTCTCGGCTTTCGCGTGCCGCTCGTCGTCATCTCGAAGTTCGCCAAGCACGGCTATATCTCGCACGTCCAGCACGAATACGGCAGCCTAATCAAGTTTTCCGAGGAAATCATGGGCGTCGGCCCGACCGGTTACACCGACGTTCGCGCCGACGACCTCGCCGACTGCTTCGATTTCACGCAAACGGCCAAGACGTACACGCCGATCGTCGACGCGCGGAACAACAACCGTTTCGGCTTCGAGTTCTTCCGCACGCTCCCGAAGATCGCGGGGAAGCTCGATCCCTACTGAGTCTGCTCGGAGCTCGCGTTTGTAGCGGCCTCGCTCTGTTGTTGCTTCATCGCCGTGCGCACGGTCGGCAGCGCGAGCCAGCCGATGACGAGCGACGCGATCACGAAGCCGGCGTCGACGAGCCAGGGTACCCGTTCCGTTATCGGTCTTGGATCTTTGTACGCGACGTTCGTCGCGAGAGGGAGCAAATAGGCGATCCGATCGGCGTGCCAGTCGCGATTCGCGAGCAAATCGCGGAGGTCGTAGTGCGGCGCGGTTGCCGCCGGGTTGCCGGTGAGTAGCGCGTAACTGTGGCCGGGCTGCGCGGAGAAGATGAGGTCGTGCGGAAGCGCGAGCAGCGTTACGGTCAGGCCCTGCACCGGAGCGTCGTTTCCGTTGTCGAACGAACTCGGGCCACTTTTTGCGAGAACGATGGGGCGGCGTTCGCGAGGTCGCTCGAGTGAAAAGAAGGCTGCTTCGTCCCGCAAGAACGGTCGCAAAGGGGGTCGTCCAAAAAAAGCGGACGCGGCCTAATGCGGCGTTTTCCCTAACTTCCGAGTCTTCTGCTGCTGATTGAGAATCGACACCGCGCTCGTGGCCGTCTTGGGCTTGGGGCGGGTACGCGTGGCTGGTGGCGAACTCGACCGGCTATGAGCGCAAGGCCCTTCGAGGCGCGCCAGGGGGCGCTCCCCACTGGTACGGTGACCTTCGCCTTCACCGACATTGAAGGCAGCACCACGCGCTGGGAACGGCACCCGAACGAAATGGAACAGGCCGTCCGCCGTCATGACGAGTTGATGCGCTCAGCGTTTAGGAACCATGGCGGCCACATCTTCAAGACGGTGGGCGATGCGTTCTGCGTGGCCTTTTGGCGTCCGGCGGATGCCCTTGCGGCGCTCCTGGGCGCACAGAGGGCGCTTGCAGCGGAAGACTTCACGGCTGTCGATGGTATTCGCGTGCGCGCGGCGGTTCATACCGGCACTGCCGACGAGCGCGATAGTGATTATTTCGGACCTGCCGTCAATCGCGTAGCGCGCTTACTCGCTATCGGCCACGGCGGACAGGTGCTCGTCTCGGGCGTTACAACGGGCCTCGTGCAGGGTGCGCTGCCGTCGCAGGCTACCTTGCGCGACCTCGGCGAGCACCGGCTGCGCGACCTCGCACGGCCTGAGCAAGTCTACCAACTGCTTACACCTGACCTCATCGCGGACTTCCCGCCACTACGTTCTCTCGATGTACTTCCGACCAACTTGCCGCTGCAGCGCAAATCGTTTGTCGGCCGTGAAAAGGAAGTCGCTGCGATCGCTGCGCTAATTGCTACGCACCGGCTGGTCACGCTCGTCGGCTCCGGCGGCGTAGGCAAAACGCGCACATCGCTGCAGGTTGCCGCCAATCTGCTCGACGGATCGGGCGACGGGGTGTGGTTCATTGAACTCGCACCATTGGCGAGCGGCGACTACATCCCATCGACTGTAGCGCAGCCGCTGGGCATCACGCTGCCCTCCGAAGGCCACCCTGTCGAAAATCTTGCTCGCGCTTTGAGGGCAAAGCACGCGCTGCTCGTCTTTGATAATTGCGAACACTTAGTTGAAGCTGCCGCGCGCGTCATTTCGGCCATTCTGCGGGAATGCCCAAAAATCAGGATCCTCGCTTCAAGCCGTCAGGGTCTCGGCATCGATGGTGAAGAGACGTACCGGATGCCATCACTCGACGTCCCTCTTGCAGCCGATCGCTTCGATGCGTCGCAGGCGATTCGCTCGGCAGCGATAGCACTCTTCGTCGAGCGGGCGCTGAGCGCCGATAAAACGTTTTCGCTCACAGATGAGAACGCCGCGACCGTTGCGGACATCTGCCGGCGGCTCGACGGCATCCCGCTTGCTATTGAACTTGCGGCGTCGCGCGTCAAGATTCTCAGCCCGCGCCAACTCCGTGAGCGGCTCGACGAGCGATTCCGCGTGCTCACGGGCGGAAGCCGCGATGTCTTACCACGGCAGCAAACCTTGCGCGCGCTCATCGATTGGAGCCATGACCTGCTTGACGAGCGGGAGCGTGTGGTCTTTCGTCGTCTCGGGATCTTTGTCAATGGCTTCACGCTGGAGGGAGCGGTTGCCGTCTGCGGCGGCGAGGACCTCGACGAAATAGACGTGATCGACGTGCTCGCGTCGCTGGTCGATAAGTCGCTCGTGCTTGCCGAGCCGGAGGGCGATTCGCTGCGTTATCGTCTGTTGGAGTCCACGAGGGTTTACGCGTTGGAGAAGCTCTCGGATGCGGGTGAGCGCGAACTCCTTGCAACTCGCCATCTACAGTATTTGCGAGAGCGTTTCGCTGCGATGTGGGCACAGACAGACCGCTCGGGTCGTGCGCACGAATTCGTTGAAGCGTTTGCCGCGGAGCTTGAGGATGTGCGCTTCGCGCTGGACGGCGCGTTGGCGCGCTCAGACATCGTAGCGGGGAGCGCGCTGCTCGCCGAAATCGGTGGGAGCTGGTCGAATCTCGGACTCGATGCTGAGGGCATAACGCGCTGCGAGAGATACATTGCGTCCCTCCCGGCGGGGGAATCGCGGCTCCTTGCCCGCCTCTCGGGCGCTTTCGCCTTTTTACTCAACGAATGCGGACAGAAGATACGCGCCTTTGAGATTGCGATGGAGGCAGTGGCGCACGCGCGCAATGACGGCGATTCGCAGACGATTGCGTGGGCTTTGCGGCACTACGGGAACGCGGCGACGCGCTTAAGTAGGTTCGACGACGCGGATGCGGCGCTAACCGAGGCCGAAGCGTTCCATGGTGCCTCGGCGAGTCTTCATCTAGCGTTGCTCTACGTGCGCGCAATGTTGAGCATTTGTCGTGGTGATCTTGAATCTGCAGCGCGGATGAACGAGCAGCTCCGCGAGGCGCACCGGTCACTCGGAAACACTCATGGAGAACGGGTCGCGGCCGGCAACCTGGCTGAAACCGAACACGCTCGCGGCCGGACGCACCTAGCCATCACCATTTTTGAGGAAATGCTACCGGCCTTACGATCGGACAAGGATCGTGGCAGATTGGCGACAGCACTAAATAACCTAGCGGGCTATCGTGTAGCGGTAGGCGATCTTCCCGGGGCTGTCTCCGCAGCTCGCGAGGCGATTGGACTACAAGCGCCGACGGAGCTCGATGACGTTTACGTGGGGATCGGAATCGAGCACTTCGCTCTCGTCGCAGCGGTTCGCGGCGATTTTTCGCGGGCGGCTGCGCTAGAGGGTTACGCCGACGCTGCCCTTCAGCGGCAGGGCTTCGAGCGCGAGTTCACTGAGTCGACGACCTACAATCGCCTTACCGCACTCCTGCGTGACGGACTCTCACCAGACGAACTCGCACGGCTGACCGCTGCGGGTGCTGCGCTGACGCCGGAGGCTGCCATCGCTCTTACGCTTGAGGGTTCGTAGCGAGCAACGCCTCTTGTCCGCGGGCGGATCACCACGCTTCGATACGCGGTCCCATGCCGAAAAGACGCCGATTTATCTTTAGGAGGCCTTTATGGCCGCGATTGCGGCGTCGCTTCGTCTAGGTCGTGTGGTGACGGCGCCTTCGCGCCGCACACGCCAAGTGCCGACGCGCACGCTTCCAGTACGTCACCCGCGTAGTATGCGCGTATGGAAGCTTCGGTGATCCGGACCCTCGCGCTCGATCGGCGGACCTCCGTCGTGGGAGCCGCGAGCGTTGCGTTCGCGGTGTTAGCGGCAATCGCGGGGTGGGCAGGCCTCGTGCCGGCGAGCGGCGCGACGGCGCTCGTGATCGTGGCTGCTGCGATCGTGCTGCGGGTTGCGTGGTCATATGCCGCCAAAGCGTCCTCACCCGCGTCGGCGCGCGTCGTGCAGCTGGTTTCGAACGTCGGGCTCGGGGTTTCGGCCGTCACGCTGCTCGCGGTGGTGCCGCGTATCACCGCAGTGGGCGGCGTGCCGCTGATGCTGACGGATACGGCGGCGCAGCTGTGGACGCTCGCGCTGCTCACGCTCGCCGGCTACGGAATGCGAACCTTCGGTTGGCGTGTCTATGCCGGAACGTTTCTGACCGGCTTCCTCGCGCTGACCGGGCTCGCGCGCTTTGTCGGGCGGCCGTTGATCGAACGATTCGGAACATCGGACGCAGCTACGCTCGGCCTGTGGATACCGTTGACGGAAGAAGCGATCAAGCTGATTCCGGTCGCCGTCGTGCTCTTCGCAGCGTTGCGGCGCAGCGACCGGCGGCCTTCGGCGCTCGATGTGATGCTGCTCGGCGCGTGGGCCGGGGCCGGATTCGCCATCTACGAGTCGGCGACATTGGGCCGCGGTACATTCTCGCTGACTGCCGCGCCTGTGATCTCGTTCTTCTTTCCGATGGCGGGCCTCGGGCGGGCGTTCGACTGGCCGGTCGTGCAAGTCGGGCACCTCATTCACTCGGCGCTGCTGGCGCTGGGAATCGGATTCTTTTTCCTCTACCGAAAGCGCGTGCGCCGGGCGTGGATCGCTCCCGCAGTAGCCGCGTTCGCATCGCTTCTGGAGCACACTTCGCAGAATGCCATTACGACGGGCGCAGTGCCGGAATTTGCGGCCCGCGCGACCATCGTACTCACGGCCGACGGCTGTCTCTCGTCGATCGCATTGATTGCGGGCGTTGCGTTCGTTGCGTTTTTCGAGACGCGCGCGGTCGGTCGAGTTGACGTGAAGCGGCGCGCGGCGTTGCTTGCCGCGGCGCAAGCGGGGGGCGTGCGGTAGTGGTCGATCTTATCGCGCACCTGATCGCGTGGTGTCAAAGCTGCGCTCCCGACGCGCAATCGGCCGCGCCGGCGCTGGGGATCATCGGAGGCACGGCCGGAGCGATCGGTGCCATCGGCGGGCTCGGAGGGGGCGCTGCAAGCTCGGGCGCGGACGCATCGCCCACGAGCGGCGGGGAAAGCACGACCTCGCCAACCGACGGTGACACATCGCCAACCGGCGGTGACACATCGCCACAGGGCGGTGGCGGTGATGGCGACGACTCAAACGGTCCTTCCGAGCCGCCCTCGTCGTTTAACGATACGACGGGCGGATTTCAAATGCACGAACCTCCCGATCCGCCGGTGTTTCCGGACGATCCGTTCCACTCGCCTGCGGAGAATCCACAACCGATTTTCAGCGACGGCAGCCAGGTCGACGGTTCCAACAAGCCCGGCGACGATACAACGGAAACGGACTACATCAATCCCGACGGCACGCCGCTCGGATCGACGCCCTCAGTGCCGCATCATACGCCCGGCACTCCACCGCATAAACCGCAGTAGGCACGAGACATAACCTAAACACCAGATTGCGCTCTGCAGAACACTGCGACGATGCGTCGGCGGCGGCGACGTCGCCCTCGAACGGCGCGCGAACGCACTTGAACGGCCACCAGGCAGATCTGAAAAACTGGTGTCGCGAGTTCGATTCTCGCTCTCGGCATAAGGCCGGCTATAGAAGGACCGGCACCCCATGCGCGCCGTCGCGCGAAAGGATCTCCAGTGCCGCGGCGTCATCGCACACGAGCGTCTCCCGCAGCTCGAAACCACGTCGCGTGCGGCTCGCAAGCTCGATTCGGCACCGCGCAAGTTTGCTGTTGAGGCAAATCGCTCGCTTACCGTCGGGATCCTCGTAGACTAGGCCGGCAGTATCGCTTGGGGCTGACTCGATCGATACGTCGATCCGCTCAGTCCCGCAGACAGTACGGAAGCTCCACCGCCCTGTCTCGATGTTCGCGGAGCGATTGTACCAATGCCGTATGCCGCTCATGTCGAACGTGCGCCCGGCGTGCCGCAGCTCCGCGATCGTAACCAGTGGCGTCGTCCATGGGCCGAACGTGACGGCAGCCGATGCTCCCTCGAACATCGTCCCGGTGTGATGCGCAAATGCGTTGCAGTGGGCCCAGGCGTAGCGGGCCGCGTGTCCCCGACCCCAATTATGACCTTGCATGCCGGGCCACGCCTGAAGGTTCCAGCGCTGATCCGCTATGCTTACCCAGCCGTCGAAGCGCGCGTCGGGTTCCGGAGACAAGAGCTTCGTGCGCGGAAAGCCGCCCCTTCCGTAAGACGCGGTAGGTAGAAGGCGCAACTCGTCGCCGCGCCCAGTCCAGCGAAGATCCCACGCGATGTCGCCCATTGCTCCGGGGATCTTGCCTTGAGTGCGCCCGGGCGCCAGTTCGCAGCCGAGTACCGCAAAACCGAGTCGCTCGGGTGCGAGCGTCGCCGCGCCGGCGGGCGCAGTCGCTTTCCAGGCCCGCGGGGTGCCGGCTCGGCGATCGAACGCCATAGCCCATACTTCTGCGCGTGCCGCGTCAGGAATCGTGCGCAGCGCGAGCAAGGTGAAGCGCAGCCAAATCGCGCGGCCTTCGCCGGGGGCGTTCGCCTTGAGGAAGAAGCTCTCGACATGGCCGCGCCGATCGTTGGGCAGCCACCTCACGGCGTTAGAGGGTATCATCAGAGCAGTCTAAGGCCTACAAGCGCCCGGCGCTAGCAGAGCTTACAATGGAGCCAGCTACCTTGCTGCTCCGCTTCTCTTGAAGCCGGCATAGTTCTCCTTGTGCGCTTTTTGCTTGAGTGGGGATATTCCGACAGGAGGGTAGTGGGCGGCGAACTGCATCGTGTCCATCGGCGATTGCGGCCGATGAATTCATTTGATCGGATAGTCCTCGAACCGAAGTCCTCCTGGCAGCGTTTTTTTAGAAGCCCCGACACCGCGTTGCTAAAAGTCTGGAGGCGAGATCAGTGGCCCGCGCGCGTTTGTGTCGAGAAGGGTCAGCATTTCCGTACACTTCTCGTACGGGGCAGTTCTCGACCGATATCCGAGAGTAGCACATATTTTCGAACGCAACTTTCCGCCTACGGCGGTACGGAATTTATTGATCCTTAACTATCAACCAGTCATCGACTTGACCAACGGCTCGGTTGCGAAGGTTGAGGTGTTGTGTCAGTCGGGTTCGCCGGGTCAGAGCATGTCGCAACTCGTGCGCAGCGCCGAGCAGAGCGGTGGAATGCGGAGGATGACGGAGTGCGTCGTCGATCTAGCATTCTCGGAATGGCAGAAGTTCGGCCGGCCGAGTATCGCGCTTTCGATCAATCTTTCGCTCAACAATCTCACCGAGCCGGATCTCGCGAAGCGCATCTCGCGCGCGCTGAAGAAACATCATTTTGATGCCAGATTTCTCTGGTTCGAAATCGACGAGAAGGCGCAAGAACTCGCGAGCGGCCTGTGGCTTGCCCGGATGCGCGAGCTCGCCTCCATCGGCGTCCGTTTCAGCGTCGATAGCTTCTGTGCGCACGAGCTCTCGCAATCGACCGTCTGGGACCTGAGTCGGATGCCGCTTGCGGAACTCAAAATCGATGGCCTCGTGGTAGCGGATGCCGATAGCAACATGGAGCATCGCAACGACATTCTTGCGGCCGTGCAAATTGGTCGGCAGATGCATCTTGCAACCTCGGCAAAAGGCATCGAGCGCTCGGAGATCGCAAGCCTGGTCGCGCGCATGGGCTGCACCTACGGCCAGGGCTACTACTTCGCTCGCCCGCTTCCGATCACGACGCTCGCCTCCGCGATCGAATCGTACCGCTCGCCCCTTGCAGGCACGCATGCGAGATGAAGCTTAGCTTGAGCTTGTCCCCCTTGACGACCGGCGCCTTAGGTCATCGTCGTCAGATAATGCCGGTCGAACGCGTGGAGCAGACCTTCGGCGTGTGCGTAGGGCCCCGGTTCGTATGCGCGCGAGGTGATGCCGGCGTGCGTCAGTTCGTTCACGTGCCAATCCTGACGGTTCGTGAGATCCCAAAACTCGACGGCGTCGCTCGGATCGAATTCGGGACGCTCCATCGTTTGGGTGTCGAACAGAAACACGCAGTCCACCTGCGTGCGATCCGGCGCGATCGGCCGAATCGTATGGATCATTACCACGTCGGGATGCAAGCTCAGTAGCAGCGACGGAAACACCGAGTAATAGTACGACCGGCGTGCGTCTAAACCGTCGACGGAACCGAGGAGCGGACGAGCGGTCAATCCCGTCGTCGTGAGACCGCTCGCGCCGGGCCGCAGATCCGAGTACCCGCCGAGCACCGGTCCCTCGGAAAAGTCGTTCCGCCCGCTGTCCGAAGGCGAGAGCTTCTCGAGCTGCGGATGGACGACCGGACAATGATAGCACTCAGAATAGTTTTGAAACACGAGCTTCCAGTTGCATGCGAGCTCGTACGAGATGCGCCGCGCTTCGCGCAATCCGGCGGTATTCCAACGCACGAGCCGACTCCGTAGCGCGAGCAGCGGCGGAGCGCTCCCGGGCGAAGCGTCCTCGAGCGAAACGAAGACGAAACCTTCGATGACACGCAACGCGGCGCGCTTGAGCGAATAGTCCGCGATGTCGAACCCCGTGACGTCCTGCATGTTTCGTGCCGCGAGTAGCGTGCCGTCGTAGGCGTACGTCCAGGCATGGTATGGGCATTGAAGCACGCCGTTCGCGTGCGCGTCACCCCCCTCACACAAGCGCGTCCCGCGGTGACGGCACACATTGTAGAGCGCGTGTATCTGACCGGAATCGTCGCGCACGACGATCAGGCTCTCGCCCGCGACCGTTGCGAGGAGATAGTCTCCGGCCCGGGCGATGCGGCTTTCGTGACCCACGCAGTTCCACTCGCGAGCGAAGATGCGGGCCTGCTCGGCGCGGAACGCGCCGTCGGATATGTACCACTTCGCGGCGAGCGTACGCGCCTGCGCGCTCACGCCCGGCCGGACGAACGCCTCCATCTCGTTAACCGCCTCCGGCCGTCCGATTCGTTCGAGAAACACGCAAGTCCGCCCGCGCAAGGGGTTGCGCCTGGACGTTGCCCGAATTTCGCGCACGGCACGCGCCCAAGGTTCCGATGCAGTGCGCGATACAGAGAACTCCCGGCGCAACTCACGTCGTTCGTCGGGCGCGAGCGTGACGTAGTAGAAATGGAGGCGCACCTCGCTGCGCACCACCACGTGACGGTGACGGGCGCATGCGGCATCGGAAAAACACGCGTTGCACTCGAGATGTGCGCCCGATTGCACGACGCCTGGTGAGCATCCGCCGCTCGACTTGTTTTGCAACGTTCGTGCACCATGCTACGTTAATTTGAGGCGGTAAGGCTGGCAAGCGGTTACTTTATTGAGTGTTGCGTTTAGCGAGCGCTCGTGCGTATTATCTCCAGCATGAGTAGCAACATGGTTGGGATGAAAGACGGCACTCAGATTTTCTATAAGGACTGGGGTAGCGGCAAACCGATCGTTTTCCACCACGGCTGGCCGCTATCGGCAGACGACTGGGACAACCAAATGATGTTCTTCGTGCTGCAGGGGTTCCGCGTGATCGCCCACGACCGTCGCGGTCACGGGCGATCGAGCCAAACCGACACGGGGAACGAGATGGACACGTACGCAGCAGATGTGGACCAGTTGATCGCGCACCTCGACTTGAAAGGTGCTGTCCACATCGGCCACTCGACGGGTGGCGGCGAAGTGGCGCGCTACGTCGCACAGTACGGCGGCAACGGCCGAGTGGAAAAGGCTGTGCTCCTTGACGCCGTCCCGCCAATCATGGTGAAGTCCGATAAGAACCCCGGGGGACTTGCCATTGAGGTGTTCGACGGTTTTCGCGCCGCCCTCGCCGCGAATCGCGCCCAATTCTACCTCGACGTGGCCTCCGGTCCGTTTTACGGCTTCAACCGGCCGGGGGCGAAAGTCTCCGAAGGTCTCGTCAGAAACTGGTGGCGCCAGGGAATGATGGGCGGGGCAAAGGCCGGCTACGACTGTATCAAGGCATTTTCGGAAACCGACTTCACCGAAGACCTGAAGAACATCGATGTTCCGGTGCTGGTGATTCACGGCGATGACGATCAAATCGTGCCCTACGCCGATGCCGGGCCGTTATCCGCAAAACTCCTAAAGAACGGTACGCTGAAAACCTACAAGGGCACGCCGCACGGAGTGCACTCGACCAATCCGGAGCTGCTGAATCCGGACCTACTGGCTTTCATCAACGGCTGAGGCTTAGGAACTCAACCGAGCTCTCTTGGAGTAAGCCGAGCTGAACCTCAAACCGCGCTGCGGCTTTGGTATACACCTTTATCATCGCGCGCGGCTCAACCGCACGCACCGGCGCGAGCTAACGGCGCCGGTGTGCGGCGGGCGTCATGTCGTCCGGAGGTGCGACCGGCGGGCCGATCGAGAACGTTTCGGTCGTGCTGCTGGTGCTCTTGAATTCGGCGAGCTCCTGCGGGCCGTCGCTGGCGGGGAGATTCGGCGTGACAGTGACGTTGTAGGCGCTGTCCAACACGAAGGGTGTCGCGTTGATCGCATAGACCGACGCGGCGATGCCGAATCCGCTCACGAGCGGATTTCCGCCGCAGTCGTTGCCCATTACGTTGTCGGTGCACTGGAGCACGTTGTTGTCGCCGAAGCTCAACCCGGCGCAAAAGACGTTGAACGGCCCGTTGGACGGCCCGCCCTGCAGTCCGCTCACGCCGTCGTTGCAGCCCGCCGGCTGCAGTTGCGAGCTTGCGACGGCGTTGGGCATGATGCCGAGGCTGCCCTGGGCCGATGACGGAAACGGCACCATGAGCGGTGGAGAGTCGCTCGAAATCGTCGCCGACTGCGATTGGTTGCTGCTGGTCCACTGTCCGGTGACAGTCGAGAACGTACCGGTCGCATCGCTTTCGACGTCGGGGAAGAAGAAATTCTGAGGCTCAGCCGTTGTATCGATGGTGCCGACCACCGGATGGACGTCGGCTCTGAAATGGAAGGTGAAATCTGCGGCGATCGTCGCTGTTCCGGAGCCGGTGTTGTCGAAGGGCGCGCTGCCTAGTGTGAAGGAGCGCACGACGTGGGCGGTGCCGGCCCACTGGGTGAGCGGCACCGGATTGCTCGGCACGCCTCCCGCGGAGATGACGTACAGATAGCCCGCCGCGGCAGGCCCTTCGGGCGGAATTGTCGCCGTGATCGTCGAGGTCGACCAACTCGTAATGCTCAGCGGCGCGGCGCCGGCGGGCGAACTCTGCGAACTCGACATGACGAGGCTTCCTTGGGTGCTGGGGAACTCGCCGTCGAGCGTCAAGGTAGCGGTAGGCGCCTCGTCCACTGCCGCCAGCGCGATCGACGGCCGGCCGTACTCGATGATGTCGTTGGCCGGGATCGGCGCACCGGCTGCGAGCGAGGGGCTGGGAACTTCGATGAGGTGCGCCACGGCGCCGTCGGCGGACGGCGGAAAGAGCATGTTTTCCTGCGCAAGCTGTGAGTTCACCGGGGTCGACGTCACGTAGTTGTCGCTCGACCCGATGAGTGGATCGCTCCGCGTCTCCTGCGACATAGTGGCGTAGGTCTCGAAGAGCGAAAACGGCCTTTGTGCGGGGCTGCGCTCGGTCACGTATGTCGCCAGTCCGTCGACGCTCGGGCTTTGCTCGCCGAGGGTGCGGTCGAGCAAAAACGCGTCGCTATCGTCCGAGTCCACGCCTCGTACGCTCTTCGTCCAGCCGTAGTACATGCCGACGTTCGCCGCAAAGAACGTGTTCTGCACGGACGTCGCGATCAACGGACTTGCTCCGAAGCAAGAGATGTTGTCGACGATCGCGCCGGGATTGAAGGTAACGTGTGAGGTGATAAAAGCGGGCGTGAAGGCAAACGTCCCGAGCGCCACATATCCGGATGGGTAGAGGGTCAGGCCGTAGATGAGATTGCCGGACTTGAGATCGGCGGACCATTTTTGCATGTTGGCTGCCGTGACCGGCGTCGTCGAAAGAAAAAGGTATTGCGAGCCGCTCGGCTTCTGATACACGCCGCCGTGGGTCGAGATATCGAGGAAGTCGACCCCGCCGTTCTGGAGAGCAGCCACGTTGTCCAAGCTCGCGCTTCCCTCTTCGGCGCGATAGTTTGAGGTGGGATACCCGGCGTTCGCGAATGCCGCGGCGTACGCAATCTGACGACTGGGGACGAATGCGGGATCGCGATAGTCGTATTCGAGGAAAGCGATTTCGTGAGGAGAGCCGCCTTGGATGACGGTGGGCGGCGTCGGGGCGGCTTGGCCGGTAGTGTAGAGCCCTTTGTCGGCGAAGAAATACACCAGCGCTCCGTTTTCGAGCGCTGTGATGACGCCGGCCGGCTGCGCCTCGGCCGAAGCGAATCCACTCTGTTTTGAAGCGAAGGCGGCGGTACTTTGAAGATCGGCTTGCAAATCTTGGTGCGGTAAGGCCTGGTAGTAATTCTCGACGCTTTGCATCGCGGCATTGATTTGAGCCGCGCTTATTGCGCTCGCACTACCGGTCGGGCTCGCCGAGGGGCTGGGCGTCGCGCCGCGGCCGGGCGTGGGCGTCGCGCTCGGCGTTGCCGACGGGTTCGGCGTCGCGCCTGAGCCCGTGTTGCTGCCGCGCGGCGTCAGCGTCACCGAGCCGCCCGAGCAGCCGGCCGCGACGACGAGTGAGCAAGAGACGACGAACGCACGAATCAGATGTTGCATCGGGAGTCTCCGTACGACGATTCGCGCCGAGCCGCACTGCGGAGCGGCCGCGGGATCGAAGCGGCTCCTCTGCACGCGGAAAATCGGCCCTCGATGGAAATTTCGGACGCCAACCGTGTGCTTCGCACTCGACCGTTCGAATCCCGGCGAATCGTCCCATCCGCAGCCGTGATGATGGGCGCTGCTTTCATCGACTGCCGACGCCTCTCGAAGGTCGTCAGACCCTTTGCGAAGATTGACTCCGCGGGGAAGAGTCCCTAACGTTGCGAGACCCGGCAGTTCCAGGCCGAGCTCGGGTACGCGGAAAAGTACTGACGCGTGGCCGTCATGCAGAGCGAACGTTGCCGGACCCTAATCCCGGCTTCGATCGTGCGTCTCAACCGGGCGACGATCGTCCTCGGCGTGCTCATCGCGTTGCTCGTGCGCGTTCCGCTCGTTAGCACGCTGTTGTTTGCAGTCGTCCTGGCGGCCGCTCTCTTTGGCCGGCGCGCCAGTTTGATCTATGCCGTTGGGCTTCGGGTCTTCAGGCCGGTGCCCGAAGACCCGGTGCACGATGAAGATCCGCGGCTCATGCGCTTCAATAACGGCTTGGCCGCGCTCTTTCTCGGCGTAGCACAAATTGCGTTCCTCGCGCACGCTCCGTTCGTGGGCTGGGTATTCGCTGCGCTAACCGCGGTGGCGGCGACGGTTGCTCTCGCGGGTTTTTGCTTCGGCTGCTTTCTGTTCTATCAGTTCAAGCTGAATCAAGCCCGCCTCTACGGTGCACGGTCGTAAAGGTAGGAAGGCGCGCACGAGAGGCCGGCGTCCGTCTCGGCCGGTCGATCTCCGCCGAAACGCATTGCACGTACCCGCATGACCGTCGCGATTAGTCCGGGCCGCCGAGGTACGCGTCGTGCAGGGCACGATCGGCGAGAAGTTCGGCGCTAGGGCCGGAGAGCACGATCTCGCCCGCGCGCAGCACGTAACCGCGGTGCGAGATCGCAAGGGCCGCTGCGGCGTTTTGCTCGACCATGAAGATCGTTGTGCCCGCAGCATTCAGTTCGCGCAGCGTTTCAAAGACCCGATCGACCAGGGCCGGAGCGAGCCCCATCGTCGGCTCGTCAAGGCACAAGAGACGTGGCCGTCCCATGAGAGCGCGCGCGGTCGCGAGCATCTGCTGCTCGCCGCCAGAGAGCGTACCGGCGCGCTGCGCTCGCCGTTCTTGCAGACGGGGGAAGAGATGGTACATGCGTTCGAGATCGAGGGCGACGCTACGATCGCGACGGCGCGTGTACGCGCCGAGCAAGAGATTCTCTTCGACGTTCATCGCTGGAAAGACGTGACGTCCCTCGGGTACTGATGCGAGTCCGGCTCGAATCCGCTCGCGCGGACTCGACCTCGTGTAATCTCGTCCGTCGATCCTAACCGTGCCGCGCGTGTTGCGTACGAGTCCGAGCGCCGTTCGCATCGTCGTGGATTTTCCCGCAGCGTTTGTGCCGAGGAGACACACGATCTCACCGGGCTCGACCGCGAGGGATACGCCGCGAAGCGCATGGATTGGTCCGTACGAAACGTCAACATCGCGAAGCTCGAGGAGCGGCACGGGCGAAGTGCGTATTGTCGCGCGGCTCCAGGAAAGTGCGGTCGCACCCCCGAGATACGATGCAATCACGCCGGCGTTTTGTCTCGCCGCGGCGGCCGTGCCTTCGAAAATCGCGCGGCCGCCGTCGAGGACGATGACGCGTTCGGCAATCTGGGCGATGAAATCGAGCTTGTGCTCGATCACGACGATCGCGAGACCGCTGCTGCGTAGCGCGACGATCTGCCGGGCGAGCTCTGCAGTTTCGCTCGGGTTCATGCCGGCGGCCGGTTCGTCGAGCAGCAAAATGCGCGGAACGAGAGCAAGGGCGCGAGCGATCTCCGTTCTTCGCCGATCCGCATAAGAGAGTACGTGCGCGCGTTCGCCGCTTCGCGCGGCCAGGTCGGCGCCGAAGAAGGCGAGTTCGCGCTGGGCTTCGATGGTGGCCGAATCCCATTCGCGCGTGATGGCGCGCGGCCGTACGAGCGCGAGCAGCGTCTCTGCGACGAGTGGGAGCCATCGCAGCAACGGAACGTGACGTACGCGCGCGAACGGACGCGATGCATGAAAGCCCGTGTGGCGTGCGACGAGCACGTTTTCGAGCACGGTTGCGTTTCCGAACGCGCGTCCGGTCTGAAAGGTTCGGGCGAGTCCGAGTTCGGCGCGCCGGTCGGGGGAAAGCGCAGTCACGTCGTGTCCGTCGAGCGTGACGCGGCCTCCGTCAAGTTCGAGCGATCCCGCGATCAGGTTGAACACCGTAGTCTTTCCGGATCCGTTTGGCCCCACGATCGCAAGCGTTTCACCGGGGTCGACGCGAAACGAGACGCCGTCGACCGCGCGCAGGCCGCCGAAACGCTTCGTAAGGCGGCTGACTTCGAGCAGCGCGTGCGAGGGTGTGCCGCTCATCGGTACGCCAAGAAGCCCTGCGGTCGGAACCGCACGAGCAGCAGCAGCGCGATGCCGTACGCGAGGATACGGTAGTCGTGGAGCGGCCGGAAGACTTCCGGTGCGCCGACGAGCACCGCTGCCCCGAGTAGCGCGCCCCACGCGTTCCCCATACCCCCGAGCACGACGATCGTAAGCGCGAGCACCGAGAGATTCGAATCGAAAATATCGGGGCTCACATAGAGATATTGTGCGGCGAGCACACTGCCGGCTGCGCCGGCAATACCGCCGCCGAGCGCGAAGGCGAGCGTCTTGTACGCAGCGGGCGAGATGCCGCTCGCAGCTGCGGCGACGACATCGTCGCGAATGGCGCGCCAGGTGAGGCCGAGCGGCGATGACTGCAGTCGCTCGACGAACAAGAGACAGACGAAGAATGCGGCGATTGCGAGCAGATAGTCGTCGCGTGCGGAGACGATCGCATGTCCGAACAGCACCGGTGGCGGAAGACCGGAGATGCCGAGCGGACCGTTCGTCAGGGGGTCGAGATCGAGAATCAGCGCTACGATCGTCGCACCGATCGCGAAGGTCGCGATCGCGAGCTCTTGACCGCCCAAGCGCGCGACCGGCGCAACGGCTAGCGCTGCGATGAGCGCGGCGACGACGGCCCCAGCCGGTGCGGCGCACCAGAATGTCCAGCCCAGGTCTTTTTCCAGCAGCGCCGATGCGTATGCGCCGATCGCGAAGAGCCCGACCTGCCCGAGCGAAATCGTGCCGCACGTGCCCGCAACGAGTGTTAGAGAAAGACCGAGCGTCGCGTAGATTGCAACTTCGCTTCCAACGCGCAGCACGTACGGCCCACAAAAGAGCGGTATGCAGAATGCCGGCGCCGCGAGCGCTATGGTCGCGAGCGGCCGCGAACTCACGTGCGCGCGTAAGCCGAAGAAGCCGGCTCCAGCCGCTCCGGCGGCCGGAGGAGCATGCCGCGAGCGCAGCCAGAATGCGATTAACACGGCCGCAAAGGTGACGACTTGAAGCGCCGCGCCGCCGAACAAGGTTACCCCGACGTTTTGCACGACGCCGAGAAGAAGACCGCCCGCCACGGCGCCGCCCAGACTGCCGAGTCCGCCGATGGCAGCAGCAGCGAAGCCTTCCATTCCGAGGCTCGTGCCCATTGCCGGCTCGACGTTGCGATAATAGGTGCCGGCCAGCATCCCGGCGATGCCGGCGAGACTCGATGCTAGCGCGAAGGCAAGACTCTGCATCGAGCCGACGTCGATCCCCATTTGGCGCGCGGCGTCGGGATCTTGCGCGCTCGCGCGGATCGCCCGCCCGAACGACGTTTTCGCAAGGAAGAGGCCGGCGAGCAAAGCGGCGGTCGCAGCAATCGCGGGAATCGCAGCGTCGAACGCGCCCAAGTGAAGGCCGGCGATCGTCAATGCGATGTGTGGGAACGGATCTGCGAGCACGCGCGTCTCGGGCGAGAAGATTATTTGCGTGATGCGGTCCAGCACGATGCCGGCCGCGACGGTCGCCAGCAGAATCGCGATGCGCGGCGCGGCCATCACGGGGCGCACCGCAACGCGCTCGATCAACGCGCCGATGAGTGCCGTCGTTACGGCAACGGTGACGAGCGCGAGCGTGTATGGCAGGTGCATTTGCGCCGTCAGCCACCAGCCTAGCATCGCGCCGAACGCAAGGAGCGGTCCCTGCGCGAAATTCGCGATATCCGCAACGCCGAAGATCAGCGAAATCCCGAGTGCCGCAAGCGCAAGCACGGAGCCCGTGACGAGCCCTGAGAGCAACGTTTCGCCCATCGCTACGTCAGGCGCCGTTCCAGAGTGCGAACGTGCCGTTCTTGACGACGAGCCATGTCTCGTCCGTGCGCGCGACGCGACGATCGGGACCGAAACGGAACGGCCCGTCGACCATGCTCGGGATAGTCATTCCGCGCGCGAGCGCCGCGCGCGTTCCGTCCCGAGTGAAGTCGCCGCGTTCGACGGCCCACGCGGCGATGCGGACCGCGTCGTATGCGAACGCCGCGAAGAGGTCGGGCGTTTCGCTGTAGCGTGCCTCGTACACGCGCGCGAATGCGCGCACTGCCTGGCGCCCCTCTCCCGCGAAGAACTCGACGGGAAGAACGATACCCTCGACGGCATCGCCGCCGAGGGTGATGAATTGTTGGTTGTAACATGCACCCGTCGTGACCGAATGCGCGGTGAGCCCGACGTCGCGTGCTTGTTGAAGCAGGAGCGCGCCGTCGGTGTAGTACGAATAATAGACCACGACGTCGGGATTCGCCGCGCGTACCGTGCCGAGCACCGCATGAAAATCCTTGGCGTCGGCGAGATAGCTTTGCGTAGCTACGACGTCGACGCCGAGTGAGCGCGCGGCTTCGACGTATGCGCCGCTTGCGGATTTGCCCCAAACGGTGTCTTGGAACAGGACGGCGTGCCGTCGTCCTAAACGTGACGAACGGTGCGCGATGATGGACGCGTCCTGACGGACGGAGGTGGCCGTGCTGAACATATAGTTCCCGCCGGCCGTGAACTTTGGATCGGAATTCGTGAACCCGAACTGAACGAGTCCGGCGCGCTCGTAAACGGGCGAGGCGGCGATGGAAGCCGCGCTCGAGAAATCGCCGAGCTCGATGAGAACGCTCGGGTCGTCGACAAACTGCTGCGCCACGACGAGCGATTGCCGCGGATTCGATTGCGTGTCCTCATAGACGAGCTCGAGCGGCCGCCCACGCAATCCGCCGTCTCGCGCGATCTCGTTCGAGGCCAGATCCATGGCCGCGCGCCAGACGCGTCCGTAATTCGCATCGTCGCCGCTAAAGGGTCCGGAAACGCCGAATCGGACGGCCTCTTTCGAGCCCGCTCTACCGCCTTGCGATGCCGCGCAGCCGGCAAGCGCCATCGAGCCGAGCGCCCCGAGAAACTGCGAGCGGGATGGCGCGGCGCTCACCCGTGGGTTTCCGCAACGGCGGCTAACATCGCACGAATGTTCTCCTGGGGCACCGTCACGGGGGCCGTACAGCCCGGCGCGATAATGAAGCCGCGACCTCCGGTCTGCTCGACCGCATCCAAGACCTCGCGACGCACTTCTTCGGGCGTGCCGATCATGAGGGTCCGCTCGTGATCGACGCCGCCCGCGAGAACGGCACGCGGAGCGAGCGCGCGGACGCGGTCGAGTGCCGGTCCGTCGACGCGGTCGTACCAGTTGAGCACGTGTGCGGGATAGTCGAGAAAGCGATCGATCGCGAGTTCGGGCCCGTGGAGATGGGCGATCGTAAAACGCGACCGTTCGTAGAGTTCGCGCGCTACCGGACGATCGTACTCGCGGTCGAGCGGAGCATAACTCTCCCACGGTACGACGCGCGCGCTCGCGTGCTTGATGCCGTACAGAAATCCGTCTGCACCGTTATCGAGGCCGGCCTGCGCGAAATCGATCGTCGCGCTCGCGATCGTCTGCAGCCCCGCAGCGACGGCATCGGGTGCTTCCCGCAGATGGCGCGCAAACGTCGCGTCGTCTGCGACGAACGACGCCGCCATCGCGGGCGAGAAGAGTGTTAGCAGAATCGGAACGTCGTTCCCGAGGGCTGCGCGCACCTTCCGCAAGCCTTCGAGTTGCCGCGCTTGCGGCGGATCGTCGGGCGTGATGCGAGCCAAGCGGTGCCAGTCGGCGGGCTCGGTGACGGCGCGCTTCGAGACGAAGTAAAATCCCCGGTGCGGATGGTAGCTCCCGAGTTCGATTCCCCAAGAGAGGACGGGGCCCGGCATGCGCGGCGTGATCTTTACGAAATCGAGGTCGTAGCGCTCGAACGCATCGATGGTCGCGCGCACGAAAGCGTCGACGTCGTCGTCGAGCGTAGGGAAATGCTGCCAGAACCCAACCGGAACGCGATCCGGCCGCGACCCTTCGGTCGCGGCCGTCAAGCGAGCTCGTTTGGTATGTCTCAGCGACGGCATCGCGGGAGTGAGATCATATTTTCACCGATAGCGAAACGAACGCGCTGAAGGGGAAGCTTCCCGTATACGGGGCGTACCCGTACGGGTCGTTTTCGAGCTTGTTGTTCACGTTCGGGTTGCTCGCATTTCCGAGGTACGGACCGCCGGATGACTGCGTCGGATTTTGCGCGTAGGAGCAGACGTGCGATCCACCGGTTTCCCACGGGTAGTTATGCGTGAAGCATTCCTGAACGATGTTCGTGAGGACCGCACTGATCGTGACGTTCTTGACGACGTCTTTGGCTACTTGCAAGCCGAGCGAAAGCGTACTCGGGCTCTTGAAGGTGCCGAGGCCATCGTACGAGCCGGTGTAAGGGTCAGGCCGGTAGAGCGTCGCGCACGCCGTCGTATTCGTGGCCGAGCAGGTCGCAGACGACGGATCGTAACCGACCCATGCAAACGGAGAGCTGTAGCGGAAGCCCAGATCGTACTGGAGGTCCGGTACGACGCGCCAGCCGTTGCGGCGCCACTGAACGGTTGCCTCGAGCACTGCGGGAACGTCGTACGAGACTGAATCGTAGCCCCAAGCCGCGCCGACCGAGTTTCCGGTCGGAATCAGATTGTAGGGTGAATACCAGCCGTTCGGATCCAGCGGTGTGGTCGGCTGCAGCGGCGACGCGTAATAGGGGTTGACGACCGCGCCCGAGGGGCAGGCGCCGCCGACGAGCGCCACGGCAGCGCCCGCCGAATAGCAAGGAGAGCCGCCGCCCTTTGCGGTCAGTGAATTGTAGTGGGAGACGCCCAGTTCGGAGTTGAGCTGGTCGATCACGTTGGTCGAAGTTCCGGCAAAATCGTTGTACCGGATCTTCGAGTTCGTATACGTGAACGCGATCTGGCCGGCAACGCCGTCGCGCTCGAAGTCTCCGACACGTGCGAGTGCCTCGTAACCGAATGCACGCAGCGATCCGACGTTGAGTCCGGATTGAAAGCTCGACACGCTTGGATCGAGGATGAAGGCCTGCGTTTGATTGTCCGTGAGCCGATAGAACGGCGTCAGCGAAATCGACGCGGGATAGTTGGGAAGCCGCTGTTCGAAAGACACGTCGTAGTTGTGGGAGACCTGCGGCGGGATCGCATGACTCGGCGTCGTGTAGCCGTACTGCAAGAAGTGCGATGCAATATAGCTCGCGAGGTCGGTCGTTGGATCGTATTGGACGTAAGCTGCTCGCGTCGGCTGTGAAAACGTTCCCGCGGAGAAGCGAATGACCGTGTTCGGCGTGGCCCGATAGGTGCCGCTGAAGCGCGGCTCGAGGACCGTGAACCCGAGGCTTCCGGCCGTGTCGTTCGAGAGCGTCGTGTGGCTGCTTCCCGCCGGGCACGCCGCACCCGGCGACACCGTCGCGAGGGCTTGCGTCGTCGCGTTCCAGCAACTCTCTAGGTTGAATTCGCTGAAGTACTGCGCGTTGTTCCCACCGACGACGCCTTGGACGGCCGTGTTGCCGAGGCCGTACACGTAGTCGTTGAAGCGCAGGCCGAGATCGAGCGTCAGCTTGTCGTTCTGCCACGTGTCGTCGAGCGAGAAGGTCGTCGTCTTCGGCTGCGGTTGCCCGATCACCACGTCGTAACCGCTTTGGACGACTTCATATTTGGCGCCGGCAGGGGCCCCGGCGGGCACCGCGAGGTTATGTGGTACGGAGGATGCGCTCGCGATCGGGCCGCCCGTCGCGAGCGTTGAAGCATTGTATGCGGTCCCGTCGTAGCAGTTGGCCGCCGCACCCGTCGAAACGTCGTAGCAACCGCCGTTCGTGCTGCGCAACTGAATCGTAAAGCCGTCGTCGTACGGCGTGCTGTTGTACCAGCGTAGGTCGTTGGAATACGTGTACGAACCGAAGCCTTGCAGTTGATTGTGCGCGTTGAACTGATCGGCGAACTGAAGCGCGACGCCGCGCGTGCGCGTGCTGACCTCGTCGTCGAGGAGGCCGAGCTGCCCGCCCTCCGCCAGCGGCAAGTAGTATCCGCCGACCGGGTCGTCTACGAACCAGCTCGAGTAATTCGAGTATCCATAAATGCGCGCATACGCGTTCGAACCAAAATTGTGCTGGTACTGAATCTTGAAGAGGGAGTTGTTGCTGTCTTCGTCGCCGCGCTGCGTCGGACTAATCGTCGTCGCGCCGGCGGGTGCCGACGGGTAGGTATAGGTTGAGGCCAGAGCGGGGTTGTACGCGCTGAAGACGGGACCGTTGTAGATCTCCGCCGTCGGATACGTCGGCAACGCGCCGCCGGTCGTCGCTTGCCAGAACGTCGAATTCTTGCCGCCGAGGTCCACAAAGCTGTCGGGAACATTGACGAGCTGACGGCCAATGTCGGCGAGCAACTGAATGTCGTTCGTCGCCTGCCCGGATGGTCCGAATCGAAAGTGTACGTTCGCAACCGTTTCGCGATCCTCCGTATCGCTCAGTCCGGCTTGCGGACCCGTTGCATATGGAATGGTGAACACGCCGCCGTACTGCGATGGGCTTCCGAGATAGGTCGCGCTCCACGGGATCAGCGTCTCGGTCGATGCGTTGGGCGCGAGGCCCCCGCCGAACGGATCGCTGTATCGGTAGAACTGATCCCAACCGGTGCTTCCGAAATAGTAGGAGAAACGCCCGTCGGGCGTAGCGCCTTCGGCCTCGCCGCTGAAATAATGATAGAAGCTCGGCGATCCGATCGTACCGGTGATCGAAACGCTGCCCGGGTAGGTGCCCGTCTTCACCACCTGGTTGACGTAACCGGCCAGTGCTTCGCCTGCGGATGAAGCGGGACCGCCGCCCGTGTATACCTGAAGCTCTTGTTGCCCCGTCGTGCCTTGCGTCGTGCCCACGTATCCGTCGTATTCGCGTTGAACGGGAATGCCGTCGAACTCGTATCCGACCTGCGTGAAGTTACCGCCGCGAATAAAGGGCGCACTGCTGTTCTGGCCTTGGCTGAGCGCGTTTTGCGGAACGTAAGCGCCCGGGACGCTCGAAAGACCGGCGTAGGTCTGGTAGAGTCCGGCGCCGCCGGCGAGCGCCTGGGCATTTTGGGTCTGGGTGGTATTGAGCGTGTAGACGTCGGCAGTCTGTCCGGGTCGCACGAGGCTGTTGCCGTTCGCGTGCGTCGTTCCGATCACGCGCAGCAGCTTCGCGAGGGGTATCTTCAGGCGTTCGCTCTGATCGGCAACCACCACGACTCCGGGAGTGATGGATGACTCATAGCCTTTCGATTCGATACTTAACGTATACGTATCGGGAGCAAGTGAGACGAACGTAAAGTTGCCGTGCACGTCGGTTACGGTCGTGGCGCGCTGCGATGGACTGGCGACGGTGACGGTCGCGCCGGCTACCGGCTGCGTTGTCGCCGTATCAAACGCGGAGCCCGTTAAGCTTCCGGTTGTGCCGGCAACCGCCGCTGCTGCGAGCGCAGAGATCGCAAAGAGCGCGATGCTAGCGAAGATTCTCATGCCTGCCTCTACTCGGAGGACGCACCGTGAGGCGGTGAATCCTAGTGAAATCGGGAGCGCCAAGAACGAAATAAGCCCCGGCCAATCGGCCGGGGCTTATCGAAACTGCGGTTATACGTAACCTGGTTCGGAAAAAGCTATGCCGGGCCGCGGTCCTTTACGACGGGACAACACGGACATAGAACGTACCGCGCGGCTAACGCTGACATGCCAGACAAACTAGCACGGGCCGCTCTAGCCGTCAAGTACCTTCCGCGAAGGCCGATCGTCTGCGTTTGCAACGAAGCATTTTGCGACTCGAGCGGAAGTCTAGCCGGACTGCAGGAAAAGGGGCGCCATGGCTGACGAACACGTAGGCACGACCGCGCTCGGCGACAAGGCCGCGCGACAACTCGCAAACGCCACGAAGACCGTTCCTCAGATGGAGCGGATCACTCCGCGATGGCTGGTCCATTGTTTGCAGTGGGTGCCGGTCGAGGCGGGCATATTCCGTCTCAACCGCGTCAAGAACGCCTCGGATATCACCGTCGATTGCTCGCGCTACGACGAGCGCGAGCTACCGGAAACATTCGTAAACTACGACGAGCAGCCGCGCGAATATTTGCTGTGCGCCGTCAACAGCGTCGTCGACGTGCACACGCGTATTTCGGATCTCTACAGCAGCCCGTACAATCAGATTGCAGAACAGTTGCGCCTCACGATCGAGGTCATCAAGGAACGGCAGGAGAGCGAGCTGATCAACAGCTCGGATTACGGCCTACTCGCCAGCACGGCTCCGGCGCAGCGAATCGTTACCCGCGACGGGTCGCCGACGCCCGACGACCTCGACGAACTGATTACCAAAGTTTGGAAAGAGCCGGCGTTCTTTTTGGCCCATCCGCGCGCGATTGCGGCCTTCGGACGGGAGTGTACGCGCCGCGGCGTCCCGCCCGCGACCGTGACGATGTTCGGCTCGCCATTCCTGACGTGGCGTGGCATTCCGCTCGTTCCGTCCGACAAGGTTCCGCTCGATGAGGGAAAGACGAGCATCCTGCTCCTGCGCACCGGGCAGTCGCGCCAGGGCGTGGTCGGCCTCTATCAACCGAACCTGCCGGGCGAACAAGGGCCGGGACTTTCCGTACGCTTTATGGGCATCAACCGCAAGGCGATCGCATCGTACCTGATTTCGCTCTACTGCTCGCTTGCGGTCTTGACCGACGATGCAGTCGCCGTGCTCGAAGGGGTCGAGGTCGACAACTACCATGTCTACAAGTGGCTCTGAACCGGCGGACGGAATCGATTTTTCGGCAATCGAGCCGGGGTCGTCGCCGCTAGATCTGCAGGTGCTCGCGCAACTCGCGAGCGAGATGTTTCGCTCCATGCCCGGCGGCTCGTCGGCGCCGATCTCCGGAGCCCCCGAATTCGGCCGCGCGCCTTCGAGTGCGCCCAACCTCACGGGCCTGGATCTGCATGCCGACCCCGTTGACACAACGTTGCTATCTTCGTTGCTCAAAGCGATACCGTCGTACGTTCCCGGGCCGGCCGTGCCTGCGGCGACCCCGGCGAGTCCCGCATCGTTCTATTTCCTCGACGAGAAGCTCGCGGCCGCCCCGCGCGACGTTCCGGCGTTGCCTGCAGACGCGCACCCGCCTTTCGACGCAGCGTCGGTTCGGGCAGACTTTCCCATTTTGTCCGAGCGGATCAACGGCCGTCCGTTGATTTGGCTCGACAGCGCAGCAACCACGCAGAAGCCGCAGGCGGTCATCGACCGGCTGAGCCGCTTCTACCGTCACGAAAACTCCAACATTCACCGCGCCGCGCACGAGCTGGCGGCCCGAGCGACCGACGCCTTCGAGGAAGCGCGCGAGCGCGTCAGGGCGTTCCTCGGCGCCGCTTCCGTCGAGGAGATCGTCTTCGTACGCGGAGCGACCGAAGGGATCAATCTGGTTGCCAAGAGCTGGGGCCCGAAGAATCTTTCCGCCGGTGACGAGATCCTCATCACCTGGCTCGAGCACCATGCCAACATCGTGCCGTGGCAGCAGCTAGCCGCGCAAACCGGAGCGAAGCTAGTCGTGGCGCCGGTCGACGATCGCGGCCAGATTCTCCTGGGCGAGTACGAGCGGCTCCTCTCGAAGCGCACCAAGCTCGTCGCCTTCACGCAGGTTTCGAATGCGTTGGGCACGATCACGCCGGCACGCGAAATGATCGAGCTCGCACGCCGCCAGGGCGCGCACGTTTTGCTCGATGGTGCGCAAGCGGTCTCGCACATGGCGGTCAACGTGCAGGCGCTCGACTGCGACTGGTACGTTTTCTCCGGCCACAAGGTCTTCGCGCCGACCGGCATCGGCGTGCTGTACGGGAAGAGGGCCGTCTTGGAAGCGATGCCCCCTTGGGAGGGCGGCGGTAACATGATCCGCGACGTGACGTTCGAGAAGACGGAATATCATTCGCCGCCGGCGCGCTTTGAAGCGGGTACGGGCAGCATCGCCGATGCCGTAGGACTCGGTGCCGCCCTCGAATATCTCGAACGTATCGGACTGCCGAACGTCGAGCGTCACGAGCACGACTTGATCGCATACGCAACGCGCGCGCTGTCCGCGATAACGGGGCTGCGGATAATCGGAACCGCGCCGGAGAAGGCGGGCGTGATTTCGTTCGTCCTCGATGGAATCGCGGCGCAGGACGTCGGCGCGGCGCTAGGCCGCGAGGGCATTGCGGTACGCGCAGGCCATCACTGCGCGCAGCCGATCCTGCGGCGATTCGGTTTGGAAGCGACGGTGCGACCGTCTTTTGCCTTGTACAATACGTTCGCCGATATCGACGCTCTCATAGCAGCGCTCACTCGAATCAAGGCCGGCACGGTTCCGCTCGGCTGAGATGCGAATGACGCTGTCCGGCGCGGCTAGGCTCGAAGGGATTCGTCCAGATTGACAAGATAAGGGAGCGCGTAAGCTGCATGAGGGCGCGATCGGCGATTAGAGCTCCGCGTCGTCTGCTTCGAAGATATCGAAGAACGTGGAAAGTTCGGGCCGCTTCGCCATCACCGGATGCGCGTAACGGACCCTGGCCTGGAACTCCGCGGGCAATCGTTCGATGGACATCGATTCGAGCTTCGCGTTGATCTCGTCGTGTTTATCCGCCGGAACCTTCGCTTCGATCCACGCGGCGATTTCCGATTCGTTCTCGGCTGAAGCGACGATCCCGCGCAGGTCGTCCATCTCGATACCGGCTCGTTTGCAGAGCACGACCGAAAGGCCGTCGGGGCGATTGAGGAACACCCCGATCTTCCCACCGGGCTGTTCGGCGCGCAATTTGTCGACGGTGCGCGCCATGAACGCAAGGCCGCCGAGCCTTACCCGCGGGCCGCGTGGTTTTTGAGTCGTGAGATCGAGCGCTTCCATGCCCGCTTCTGTACGCGATAGATCGCTGTGGCCCTCGCTCGGGACGGCGCGACGGCCGTCCCGACGCCGTTCACGGACCGGCGCGGGAACGAAGACTCGCCTCGACCGCATTTGCGACGAGTTCGTTCCCGTAGTCGTTCGGGTGGATACCGTCGTCATCCCAAATAGGCTGCGGGCCGTTAACGTAGTGCGTCTGGTACGCGCAAACGTTCACAAAGCTCGCACCGGTCGCAGCGGCCGCGCGCGCCGTCGCCGCGTTAAAGATCGCAAGGAGAGCTTGAAAGTACGCCGCGTGGGTCGATAGCGCGACGGTGAGGCCGGCGTTCTCGAGCGGCGTTGACAAGAGCCACATCTGCTTCGGCGGCGTCCCTGCGGCTTCGCACGCTTTCACGATCGTGATCAGCGCCGCCGCAAACGTCGCGCCGGTGAAGGACTCGGTGCCGGTCACCTGCGGACCGTTCCGCACCATCATGGTCGCGTCGTTCGTGCCGAACGCGATGAAGACGTTGGTGGCGTTTGCCCCGCAATGTGGAAGAATCGCCGTCGCGTAGCTTTCGAGCGCGCTCGGGATGGCTAAACAATCGGCATGTACGGCGCACGTCTCTAGGAGCTGGCTGCCTGTCCCTTTGTTGACCTCGTAGAGATCGAAATGTCGTGCGACGCGGTCGGTCCAACACGTTCCGGTGGGCGCGAGGCCCGAGCGCGAACACGTCGTGGCGCCGAGACCGTACGTGATCGAGTCACCGAAGAAGACAGCGGTCGATCTGGGTGCCGGAACGACCGGTTGCGGCAAGCCCGGCTGCGCGTTCGCTGCAGCGCAACAGAGTGCAAACGAGAAGAAGAGCATGGAACGAGCTTGCGCCGATCGGAGCTTCCAGATGCAGCCGTCGTCGCCGGCATGTCGGGGCGACCAGCGGCTACGCGACGTTTGGATTGCCGCGAAAGGCTTTCAACACGCGCTCGCTGTTTTCGAAGCAATCGCCGCCGGGCGGCGTATTCTCCACGTCAACCCCGCCGCCTCGTAAAAACGGATTCTCGAGGCGGCCAGCCCGGTCTGCTTCGCCGGTTCACCGATCCTGATCACCGCTCACGCCTCCCGCTTGACCTTAAAGTTAGATGTAAGTGTACGGTGGTGCAAATACCACGTCAACGGTACGGCGATGATCACAGCTTGAAGGCACTCCTGCTCGGCGAATTGCGAACCGCACGCTTGACGCGTGAGTATCGCGGCCGGATGGCGTCGAATGCGTCGCTCGCGACTGCAGCGCCACGCGGGGGCGTTCGGAGGAGTCCTCGCGCAACCGAGCGATGGTTCGGCGCGGTTTCCGCTGCCAGAAGACACAAGCAGCGAGCACACTTTGGAGACGGCACCTTGAAACAAGTTTGGATCACGGGCACGGGCGGACCGGAGAAGCTGCAGGTGCGCGAGGCGGCGGACCCAGCGCCGCAGGCCGGCGAACTGCGCATTCGCGTGCGTGCGAGCGGCGTCAACTTCGCCGACATTCTGGCGCGCGAGGGGCTGTATCCTGACGCTCCCAAGCTGCCGGCCGTCATCGGCTACGAGGTCTCGGGCGTCGTCGACGCCGTCGGCCCCGGCGCGGACGAATCGTGGCTCGGCAAAGAGGTCTTCGCGCTCACGCGTTTCGGGGGCTATGCGGACACGATCACCGTTGCGGCCGAGCAAGTCTTTGAGAAGCCGGCCTCGCTTACGCACGAGCAAGCCGCCGCCATCCCCGTGAACTACCTGACCGCCTGGCAGTTGCTGGTCGTCGTCGGGTCGCTCGCGCCGAGCGATTCGGTGCTGATCCACAACGCCGGCGGCGGCGTGGGCCTGGCCGCAATCGACATCGCGCGCCACGTCGGCGCGACGATCTACGGCACCGCCAGCAGCGGTAAGCACGACTTTCTGAAAGAGCGCGGCCTTCATCACGCGATCGACTATCGCACCGGCGACTGGAGCGTGGAGCTCGATCGTTTGACGGAGAAGCGCGGTGTCGAGCTCATCATCGATCCGATCGGCGGCAGCCATTGGAAGAAGAGTTATCGCGCGCTGCGTTCGACGGGCCGGCTCGGCATGTTCGGCGCCTCAACGCTCAGCGATTCAAAGCTGCCCGGCGCACTGCGCTATCTCGAAGTCGGCGTCGCGCTGCCGTGGTTCAACCCGTTGGGCCTCATGAGCGTCAACCGCGCGGTCTTCGGCGTGAACCTCGGGCATCTATGGCACGAGACCAGCAAGATCCGGCAGTGGATGAGTGTGCTGCTCGCCGGCGTCGACGAGGGTTGGGTGCGGCCGCACGTCGACAAGACCTTCCCGCTCGCGCAGGCCGGCGACGCCCATGCCTACATCCAGGCGCGTAAGAATATCGGCAAGGTCGTGCTCGTTCCGTAAAATACTTCGCATCGCGCGCGAGCAGCGCTTAACCGCGTTTGCGTGACGCCTTAATCGTGACCCAAGCCGATAAGCAGGCCAGCTTCTGCTCTTTCCGCCAAGGTCTGCCCGCGGTCGCCCCCAGACTCTTCAGGCGTGCGTCGATCTCCGCCGGCAAGAGGTCGAGCGCATTCTCCGCGAGATCGGGAAGAGACTTCTCGTCAACCTCGACCACTTCGAATCGGCACGCTTTGAGGGCAAAGCGAAGAGCGTCGCGCACGGCGAGGACTTCGGCGACGGGCACGTGCTCCGGCCAGGAAAGACTATATTCGAGAAGGTCGGTGATCCAGCCGGCACGATTGACGAGCAGTGCGGCGGCGACCGGCTTGCAACACGCTTTTTCCAGCTGAAGGCCGATATTCTGCAAGCCCTTTGCGGCCAGTCGGTGTTGGCGTTCGCGCCCCTCCGCCACGGCGGCCGCCGCTTCGGCCGAAGCTCCGGCTTGCGGCCCACGCGCCATCTCGGCCGCGACGCGGTAGGGCTCGAGGGAAAGGCGGTCGCCCTCGGCGCTGGTTGCAAGGAACGTAGAGATCAGGACACTGGGTTCGTCATTCTCGAGCGCAACGCCGACGACCACCGCGCCTCCTTTGAGCGCGCGCAATCCAAGGCCGACTCGGCGCACGTGTCTTGAAACGGAGGTGCTCTGCGCCATCCGGCCGTTTTCGAACGAGAGGGCCGCTGCTACTCCTTAGGCCGCCTCGAGAGCGATGCATCGCATCTGCCACAGAACGACGCGCGAGCGCTTTCGTATCGCGCCGAAGACGGTCCAGAAGCACCTCGCGTCGGACTATCGCAAGCTGGAGATTACGTCGCGTGTAAAGCTCGGCTCACACTTCGCGGTGTATGCGAAGTTGCAAAGTAACGTTCCCGCACCGCAGCGCAGTTGACCGTTCTGCGCCGCGGCGAAGGGACACCAATCTTCGCGCTCTACACGAGTTCCGGTTGTTTCACCACGCGCAGATATGGCTTGAGCGTCTTCCAGCCCTCGGGGAAGCGCAGCTTCGCCTCGTCGTCGCTGACGGCTGTCACGATGATGACGTCCTCTCCCTGTTTCCAGTTGACCGGCGTTGCCACTTTGAACTTGTCAGTGAGTTGGAGGGAGTCGACCGTGCGAAGCAGCTCGGCGAAATTTCGCCCCGTGCTCGCCGGGTACGTGAGGCTGAGCCGGACTTTCTTATTTGGGTCGATTACGAACACCGAGCGCACCGTCGCCGTGGAATCGGCGTTGGGATGGATCAATCCGTACAGCGTCGAGACCTTGCGGTCGCCGTCGGCGATCAGCGGAAAATTGAGCGCGTTGCCCTGCGTTTCGGCGATGTCGATGAGCCACTGCTCGTGCCTCTCCAGAGGGTCGACCGAAAGACCGATGATCTTTACATCGCGTTTTTCGAACTCGGCCCGCAGGCGCGCCGCTTCGGCGAGTTCGGTGGTGCACACCGGCGTAAAATCGGCGGGATGTGAGAAGAGGACGGCCCAGTGGTTCCCGATCCATTCGTGAAAGTGGATCGGACCCTGGGTCGATTCCTGAGTGAAATCTGGGGCGGTATCTCCGAGTTGAAGTGACACGTTCGCTCCTCTTGCTTTGAAAATAGTGAAAAGAAAAGACCCTCACCGTCGGCGAGGGTCTTCACAAAAGTCAGGGCGTCGCGCCCTTCTCGTTCCGTGCAAACCCTAGCCGAAGCGCTCCGGCAGACAGCAGCGACAGAAGGGCGCGTGGCGAAGGGTCGTTGACACACCGAGACCTTACCACTGTCGCGGCCCGCCGTCAAACGCCGCGACCCCGCCGCCACGCTCGCCGGCCATCAGGCGCGGCGCCAAGGGTCGGCGGCCCTCGGAACGAAGCGCGGCTGATGGAACGAAGCGATGCGCCGGCCGCACCGGCTCTTCTCGACAGCGCGTTTTCCGCGGCGAAGATGGCGTACAACCTCTCGAACGGGCGCGATCCGTATCCAGGCTGGGCGCGCGTCCCCTATCCGGCGGATAGCGAAAAAGGAAAAGCACTCTCCAAGGCGGAGGCATTCGAGGTCGTTGCGCCGGATGGGCAACGCTTCGTCACCTTCACGGGCACTAATCGCAAGGGTGACGTACTTTCCGACGCGGGAAATTTTGTCGGAATCAAGACCGGGAAATATCTGGCGGCGGCGACCGTCGGCGAACTGTATCGCGGCGAGAACGTCGTGATGACCGGACATTCCTTGGGCGGCGGTCTTGCGAAAACTGCTGCCGCGGTCGCATCGCACTCGCAATCCGAGCAGGAGAAGCCCGCTCCGTGTGTCGCGGTCGGCTTCAACGCCGCGCCCATCGGTACGCGCGTGCTCGCCGAACACGGTGTCGATGCGAAGCACCTCGAGAGCGAGACCATTGCGGTCGTCAATCGCAACGACGCGATCAACCGTTATACGTGGGGCGGCAAACTCTATGCAGGCCGGGGCGGTGCGGCGATTACGGAACGCGGAAATCCCGACGAAGTCCTCGTCATTGCGGATGGGAAAGGCTCGGCGTGGGGTTTCTCAGGCCATTCGATCGCCGATCTGGCCGATCCCAAGGACCCCACGAAGTTGACCGAGCGCTTGAGCATCGGTGAGAATCCGGTGCAGAAGGCGACCTTCGATCGCTTCGCACGGGCGCGCGAAGCGATTTCCGATCCGCGGGAGGTTTCGAAGACGCTCGACACCGTCAAAGCACTTCATCACGAACAAAGCCGAGGGCTCGATGGACTCTAGACACTCGTCACCGGAGTTACGCTACCGCGAAGGCGCGCAGGACGGCGAGTTCGACGCGCCGGCGACCATCGAAGGAAACGTGACCGGCATCGACATCGACGTCGTGAAGATCGAGGGTGCGCGCGGGCGTGTGACGCTGCTCTATGTCGACGACCTCGAGCCGGTCCTCGGCGGACCGGACCGAACGCTCGGCCTTCTGGTCGACGCCGCAGAACATCGCGACCGCGTCAGCATCGCGCTCGGCCACGATCGGATCACCTACGATAACCCCGCACAGCTCGAGCGCTTTCACGCAGCGGCCGCGTCGGAGAAGTAACCGTTCGCTACGAATTGAGCAATTGCGCGTCGATTACCGTCAAAATCGCGTTGACGTACTTCGTCGCCCACACGACGGGCATGTAACCGTAGCCACGATCGCCGTAGCTCACGCCCCACGAGTTACGGATGATGAAATAGCCGCCGCCGCCGGCGGGTGGCGCGTTCGGTATCTTGTCGTGCAGCGCTTTGTTGGAAATGTAACCGACGATGTTATAAGCGTGGCCGTCGCGCTTGTGCGGGCCGAGCATCGGAGCTTTCAGATAGCCGCCCGGCACGTTGAAATGGTCGGCCACGTCACCTTCGAAGACGACGGGATAACCCATCGCTAAGAACGAGCGCGCGAGATCGAAAGACCCGGATGGCGATGCGCTATCGTAGAGTGATGCGTACGAGAGAATGCGCGCACCTTGATGGTCATTCGGGACTTGGGTCGCGAACGCGCACGTGACCCTGCTCCCGCCGAGTACCGCACAGACGTACTTGCCCTCGCCGCTGCTGTTCGAGCAAAACTCGTGATATCCGATACACTGCCCGGCCGACGTAGCACCCGCGGGGACGCCCGGCGGCGTCGCTTTCGTGCCTTTGCGGGCTCCATTGTAATCCCAGGCCTTCTCGAACGGTATCACGTAGCCGTTCTGCGAGTTGTCCAACAGCAGCTGCGCGGATTCGGCGCCCGTAATGCTCGGCTTCCAAAAAATCTTGTCTTGCGCGGCGCTCGCCTGCTCGGAAAAATCGCTCCAGACGCCATATTTTTCGGCGATCACCTCTTCGGTTGCGCCGACGACGGCGAACTGCGTGCATGTGCCGCGCTTCGCTTGATCTTTAACGCAGGGCGTAAACCTCTTGAGCGGCCATTGGAAATGTTTGTGGATGCCGTCCGCCGAGTACGTGACGTGATGCTTGTTGCCGCTGATGTCGCTGCCGTTGCCCCAGCCGATCACGCCCGTTCCGCAGCCGCTACCCGCCGGCGGCCCCTTGCCCCAGATGGACGGCGTACCGGAGGTCTTGCCGTTTGCGATATCGTTGGCCAGCGACTCGTTGGTCGCGCGCAACCCGTCGGCACCGGGTTCCGCGGCATTCGCCGCTTGCGCACCGGCATGCGGCGCCAACACGCGATGGATGATTTGCTGATTGGCCTGGGACGAAAATAGGCTCGAGAATTTCGCAATATCTGCGTCGAGTTCGGCATCGCTCAGGAAGTGGATCTCGTGTACTTCACCGTCCGATTCCGAAATGAGTTCGAGCCGCTCTTCACTCGCCGGCGGCGCGGCCGGATGTTCGGAAAGGAAGGTTACGTTCGGACCTAGCTGTCCTTTCGACGAGAGGGAGCGCCATTCGGTCGCCGAGATCATCGTGGCGCCGGCCGGAACGCCCGGCATTCTCGCCGACGCGACTTCGAAAAGCGCGGCGCCGGCCGCGAGCGTCAAGGCCGCGACGCAGACACCGGTGCGAGTCGCGCGGGGACGTCTGATCGATAGCTGCATCCGAAATACATTCATCGCAGCGTCGGCCGCAGCTCTTTTGCGATGTGGGTTCTCAAAGGCGCAGAAGTTCGACGCGGCGGTTGAGCGCCTTACCGGCCGCCGTAGCATTTGTGGCGACCGGCACCGTCAAGCCGAAGCCCTTGGGAACGAGGCGGTTGCGGGCGATGCCGTAGCGTTTAACCAGATCGTCGACGACGGCTTGCGCGCGTCGCTGCGACAATCCGAGATTATATGCGGCGCCGCCGTCGGAATCCGTGTGGCCCTCGACCTGAAAACGCAAACTCGAGTCGGCGCGGAGCACTTGCGCGATGTCGGCAATCACCGGTTCCGAACGCGGTTGGATGACCGCGCTATCGACATCGAAGTGGATCCCGTAGATGCGGATCCGTTTCTGTTTGGGCGTGAACTGTTTCTTGATGGAACCTGTTCCGGTCAACGTCACCGACGCTTGCGCGGAGGTTCCCGCGCCGTTGTCCGCGGTCACGATGTCGGTATACAGGCCCGGCTTCGTCGCTGCCGTCACGTTGATACCGGCGCTGATGGCGAGCGTGCCGCCTGCCAGATTGAACGTGTTCGGCGTGACCGTTACGGGCAGATCGCCCGAGGCCTTGAGCGAGACGTTCCCGCTCCAACCTTGATTCGCGAGCAATTCCATCGGGACGTTCAACGTCTGCGCGGTACCCGCGGCAAACGACACTTCTTGATTGGGTTCGAGCAGAAACTTCTCGGTGACGTGCTGCGTGCAGGGCAAGCCGGCGGATACCGGCAGCGCCATCTCGAGTTGGCGGAGCTTCACGAGCGCAGGATCCCCGTCGTCGTCGAAGCCGTCGTAGACGATAAGGCCGCTGCCGGCATGCGCGTACATTTGCACGAAGCCGTTGATATTGGTGGGTTTCGCCACGAAGAAGTGCCCGCACCAATGCGGATCGGTCGTCGTGACGACGCCCGCGTTCGCGAGCCCGTTGTTCGCGTCCGTCGCGTAGACGTTCACGTCGACGAAGTTCGCGGCATCGTTCTTGTCGTTCGTGCCCAAAGCGCTGTTCTCGATCTGAATCAAACCGGCGTGTGTTGTTTCAGGGCCGGACCCGGGCGTCGTAAAGGGATACGTGACCCAACTGAAATCGGCGCGTCCCACCTCACACGTGTTGCCGGCGATCACGAGCTTGTGGCCCGCAGCCAGCCACTGCAGCAACATGGCGATCTGTTCGGGCGCCATGAGATCCGGAATCCGACACGTGTTGCGCAAGACGACCGTTTCTTTTCCGGCCAGCGTACTGCTCTCGAGCATGCCGGCACCGATGCTGTCGAACCGGTATCCGGGCAGCGGTGTCGCGGCATTTGCCGGATAGAACGGGGTGACCGGATCCTGATCGAGCACCAAGACGCGGTGGACGCCCGTGCCGAACGAACGAGGCGAGCAGCCCGTGGGCGTCTCGGTCGTTCGCGTGAAGTACTTGCTTCCGCCGGATGCGTTGGTCCCCGCGATGATCGAGCCATCGTCGTTGATGATGCCGTTCGCGTTGTCGGGATTGGCATTGCCGTTGCCGGCGAACGTCGCGCGCCATTGACGGCCTTGCAGCGTGCCGATAAACGTTCCGATCACCTCCGCGTCGGTGCATTCGGTCCCGATCAGCGACGAGCCGACCTTGACGAAACGGACCGCCCTAAAATTGTCGGGCCGGCCGGCCGTTACGAACGCGCCGTTCTTGTCCGGATCTATCCGTTCCATGAAAATGCCGGCGGGATTGAGAGCGGAGGGCGGCGGCGCGATCGTGCCGGTCGCACCGACGGAATCGAAGAGTTCGTTCGCCGTTACGCGGACCCAGCGTGCTTTCGTGCTCGCCGCGAGCGACGTGTTCGTGCCGGCGATGCTTCCGACGTCCGCGAAGCCGCTATCGGGGCCCGTCGTCGAGACGGCGAAGCGCACGTTTGGTGGCGGTCCGTTGTCCGGCGCAGCGCGTAGTCCAGCCTGGAATCCCGTGATCGCTGCGGGGCCGGTCAATTCGAACGTAAACACGAACGGCGGTTTTGCGTCGCTCGGCGCTTCGCTCCCGACGCCGTTCGCAGCGTCGCGGAGATTGCCGTCCCCCATGTGATCGAGTGCGGCCGGAGCGTAGCTTCGCACGATCGTCCCGTTCGCCACGCTCAACAAGTTCGGGTTCGCCGCCGGCGCGGGCGATGCGCCGGCGCTTCCGACCGCGGGCGATGGCGCTGCCGCTGCCGCTTCCGTGGGGCTTCCCGGAGCAGCCGGCGCAGCTGAAGAAGCTGCCGTCGTCGCCGCGGCTTCGCTCGGAGAGGTACTAGCTGTCGAATCCGATTGGCTATGTCCGGCGCAGCCCGCAAAAGAAAGAGCGAACGCCGCCGCAAGCACGATGCATTTCGCGCGAGACCTCCGCAAGCGCGGCCCGAATGTTTTCGGTGGACCTACATTCATCGGAACCTTTTCGTCAAGGCGAGGCTTAGTGCGGCGCTTGTTTTACCGTAACGTGGAGGGTGTTTACAGCCCCGTGGCTCGAGATGCGGAATTCCTGGTCCACGGGATCCGTCGTGCCGTTGTTCCAAGTCAGAACAAGAACATCGACGTTGCTGATCGCTGCGGCGACGCCGGGGCCGGCCGCAGCTTGGGCCGACTGTGCCTCCTGCGTGGCGAGCGTCTGAATCTGCGCGATCGCGGCCTGCCCCTGGGGCCCCAGGAGCCACGCGGTATCGCCTTTGTGCGCTTGGATCTCGGCTGTGAGCGCCTGCAGCTTTTGCTTTAAGGCCGCATTCGTCGTGGACTTTGCCGTCGGTGACGGCGATGGCGAGGGACCCGCCCCCCCACCGCTCGAGCTCTGCTGGTTGCCGCTGGAACCGCTGCCGTTTCCGCCCCCTCCGGCCCCGGATCCCGAGCTGCCGCCGAAAGAGTTCACGATCGGCGCGTTCACCGTCCCTCCAAACGTACCGGAAAACAGCACGGTCTTCCCGCGGCCGCCTTTCACTTCGACCTCGTCCCCAGGGCCGAAACTCGTAAAATGAAGCGCGAGCTTCGGGTTCTGGTCGCACCAATTCAACGTGATGAAGCCGACCGGCGCGGTAAACTGGTGCGGGCTAACGAGGGTCGCCTGCGCACCGTTAGCGTTCATGCTGAAATTCTCGACGCTAACCTGAAGGTTGTTGTTGTTGTCGAGCTTCGGCGTATAGCACCCCTTCGAGTTAATGTCGAGATACAGCGTCGACTTGATCTTCCAGGTGATGTCGTACGAACCGGCACCGGTGTTCGGAGTCGTCCCATGCAGTTCCATATCGATGTCGAAATGCAGTTGATCGTCCATCTTCTGGATGGCCTTCGCGAAGGCGTCCATGTCGGTGGAGGAGCCGCCGAGTAACTCGAGGTTCCTGAAAATCCCCGCGTAGACCGGACACAAGTTGTACTTGTGGGTGCTGAAGATGTCCGAATCGACGCTGTCGGCGACGTTAGCCGCCCAGGTCTGCGCCAAATCCAGCACCTGCTGCTCGCCGCCGGCTGCCTGCGAGCCCTCGCCGGGATTTCCCTCGATCGACTGTTTCTTTTGCTCGACGTCGACTAACAACTTGATGCCGGCATACGCGCGTTTGGTGTCTTTGTCGTATTGTTCCGCCATCGGGATCACTTTGCCATTGAAGAGGTGGTCCACCGAGCGATTGACGGCATCTTCCATCGTGGAGAGATTGAACTGAGCCAGACACTGCTGCGCAGCGGGGCTGAACGTAACGCCTTGAATGAGCTGCACTTGTCGCTCGATGCCGAGCAGATACTTGATGTCGTTGAGCTCGGGTTCCTCGGAATAATTTACGAAGCCATCGACCGTCGTATCCGCCTCGCTCTTTCCGGCGGTCGTGCTGTCGCACTGCGCGCACGGCGGACTGACCTCCGGCGGTGCCGGGACTTGGGGTGCCGTCTTGGTCTCCGCGAGAACGGTCTGGTATTTGCGATAATTCTCGCCGCAAAATTCGAGCACTTTTTGGCTCGCGTTCGTCGCCGGATCGGTCGCACGCGCAGCGCTGGGAACGAAAGCGCAAAACAGCGCGAGTATCCCCAAAACACCAAAGCGAAAAACTCGCGCGCGTGTTAGTGAAGCCAACATTCGGACCCTCCGAGACAGCATTTGCCGTTAGCGCCAAGCAGAAGCCTGCTTGGCCCCATCACCTAGCGATATCGATACCACATGCGGCGACGGTTTGTTGGCGACGCAAAACGAGACTAGCGAGGGGATTTCGACAGTCTGCGGAAATTTGCTTGATAAAGCAAGAATCTTCAGACGGAGCAAACGGTGCGCGTTGACTGCGTCGGCGGCGGTCCCGCAGGGTTGTTTTTTGCAGCCCTACTCAAACGCGCCCGTCCCGATGTCGACGTTCGGGTATTCGAGCGGAACCGATCCGGTGACACCTTCGGATGGGGCGTCGTCTTCTCGGATCAAACGCTCGATCGGATCGGCCGCGCCGACGCGCACACGTGTGCGGCGATCGAGAACGCCTTCGTACACTGGGACGACGTCGAAGTCAACGTTCGCGGGAGAACGTTCCGCGCCGGCGGTCAGGGCTTCGCGGGCATCGCACGCAAGCGCCTGATCGAGATCTTGACCGCCGGCGCGCACGAAGCGGGCGTCGACATCCGGTTTTCGAGCGAGATCGCGAATCTCGAGGAAGTCGCAGCAGCCGATATCGTCGTCGCGGCCGACGGGGCGAACAGCTTCGTGCGCCGCGCGTCCGGCGATGCGTTTGGGACGACCGTCGACACCCGGGCGTGCCGCTACATCTGGCTCGGTACGCGGCATCGGTTCGAAACGTTCACGTTCGCGTTCGAGGAAACGCCGCACGGCTGGTTCACCTTGCACGCCTATCCGTTCTCGCCGGAGATGAGCACGGCGATCGTCGAGTGCCGTGACGAGACGTGGTCAGCAGCGGGGCTCGATCGCTGCGAGCGCGGAGAAGCGGTCGCCTACTGCGAGCGTCTCTTTGCGCGCTATCTTGGCGGCGAGCCGTTGCTCGACGCTGCGCTCCACCTCCCGCAGCCGTGGCTGCGCTTCAACACGATCTCAAACGAGCGCTGGTCCGCGGGCAACGTGGTGTTGCTCGGCGACGCGGCGCACACGGCGCACTTCTCGATCGGTTCCGGCACGAAGCTCGCACTCGAAGACGCGATTACGCTTGCGGCTGCGCTCGCCGAAGGGGGCCAGTTCGACGAGGCGTTCGCAGGATACGAGGCCGAACGGCGCATCGAGGTCTTACGCTTGCAGAACGCCGCGCGCAACAGCCTCGAGTGGTTCGAAAACGTCAGGCGATACGTCCGTCTCGAGTCCGAGCAGTTCGCCTACAGCCTCTTAACGCGCAGCCAACGCATCGGTCACGAGAACCTTCGCGCGCGCGATCGTTCGTACGTCGCGGGCGTCGAGTCGTGGTTCGCGACGAGCAGCCGGCTGCGGGCGGCCGTGCCCCCGATGTTTGCGCCGTTTCGCTTGCGCGACCTCGAACTTTCCAACCGCGTCGTCGTCTCGCCGATGGCGATGTACTCGTGCGTCGACGGTCTGCCCGACGATTTCTACCTCGTGCATCTCGGCGCGCGCGCGCAAGGCGGCGCCGGGCTCGTGTTTACCGAGATGACCGCGCCCTCTCCCGAGGGCCGCATTTCGCCAGGGTGCGCGGGGATGTACCGGCCCGAACACGAGCGCGCTTGGCAGCGCATCGTGAGCTTCGTCCACGCTCGCACCGAAGCGAAGATCGGGCTGCAACTCGGGCACTCGGGGCCCAAGGGCTCGACGCAACGCGGTTGGGAAGCGATCGACGAGCCGCTACCCGCCGGCAATTGGCCCGTCGTCGGACCCTCGCCGCTGGCCTTCGGACCGCAGAATCAAACGCCGCGAGAACTGACGCTGCGCGAGATGGGCATCATCCGAGACACGTTCGTGCGCGCCGCCGAGATGGGAGCGCGCTGCGGCTTCGATCTGCTCGAACTGCACTGCGCGCACGGCTACTTGCTCTCGAGCTTCATCACCCCGCTCTCGAACAATCGCACCGACGGGTACGGCGGATCGCTCGAGAACCGGCTCCGCTTTCCGCTCGAAGTCTTTGCCGCAGTGCGCGCCGTGTGGCCGGCACAGCGTCCGATGTCGGTGCGCATCTCGGCGACCGATTGGGTGCCCGGCGGCGTGATGCCGCAGGATGCGGTCGAGATCGCGCGCGCCTTTTGGAAAGCGGGGGCCGACCTGATCGACGTTTCCGCCGGCCAGACGTCGCGCGCGGCGCGGCCCGTGTACGGACGCATGTTCCAAACGCCTTTCAGTGACCGCATTCGCAACGAAGTCGGCATCGCGACGATGGCGGTCGGCAACATTTACGATCCCGATCACGTCAACGGCATCATCGCCGCGGGCCGCGCCGACCTGTGCGCGATCGCGCGCGCGCATTTGGCCGACCCGTATTGGACGCTGCACGCAGCTGCCGCCCTTGGGTACGACGGGGTGCGTTGGCCGGACCCATACTTGACGGGCCGCGATCAATACCTGCGCAACCTCGATCGCGAACGAACGGCGGGCTCGCCGTGATCGAGCGTGCCGACCTCGAGTCGCGAACGCGCGCGGACGACCATCTCTCGCTACGTCTGTGGCTGCGGCTGCTCTCGCTGACCAATCTCGTCGAAACGCGCACGCGCGGGCGCCTGCGCGACGAGTTCGCAACGACCTTGGCCCGCTTCGACTTACTCGCGCAGTTGGAGCGCCGCCCGGCGGGGCTGAGCATGAGCGAACTCTCGCAACACCTGATGGTGACGGGCGGCAACGTGACGCGTCTGGTCGCCGGCCTCGAGGCCGAGAAGCTCGTCGCCCGTGAGGTGAGCGCGGCCGACCGGCGCGTGTTCGCCGTGCGGCTCACGCCGGCGGGACGGCGCGCGTTTGCGGTGATGGCGCAACACCACGAGAGCTGGATACGCGAAATGTTCGAAGGACTCACCCACAAGGAGCGCAGCCTCGTGTACGCACTGCTCGGAAAGATGAAGCGCTCGATCGTGGAGGGTGGCCGGTGAAGCTCGAAATTGCGGATCGCGTCGCTACGCTCACCTTCGATCGTCCCGAACGCAAGAATGCGTTGACGTTTGAAATCTACGCGGACCTGCACGAACGGTTTCTCGGTTTCGCGCGCGATGCGGATGCCGGTTCGCGCGACGTTCGCGCGATCGTTCTCGGCGGCGCGGGCGGCAACTTCTGTTCGGGCGGCGACGTCTTCGAGATTATCGAGCTGCTGACCAAGATGGCGATGCCCGAGCTCTTGGCGTTCACGCGGATGACCGGCGCGGTCGTTTCGGCGATGCGCGCGTGTCCGCAGCCGATCGTTGCTGCCGTCGACGGCGCGTGCGCCGGAGCGGGCGCGATGCTGGCGCTTGCCTCCGACGTTCGCTTCGGCACCGCGCGCAGCAAAGTCGCTTTTCTGTTCGCGCGCGTCGGCCTGAGCGGTGCGGACATGGGCGCGTGCGCGCTGCTGCCGCGGGTCGTCGGGCAGGGCCGTGCCTCCGAGCTGCTGTACACGGGGCGCGCGCTCGGCGGCGAGGAGGCGGCGGCTTGGGGATTTTTCAACCGTGTGTGCGAGCCCCAAACGCTGCAGGCAGACGCGTTCGCGTTCGCGCGCGATCTCGCGCATGGCCCGACGTTCGCGCACGCGATGACGAAGAAACTCTTGCATCAAGCCTGGGCCATGGGTCTCGACGAAGAGATCGAAGCCGAAGCGCAGGCGCAAGCGATCTGCATGCAGACGCAGGACTTCCGGCGTGCTTTCGAAGCCTTCGCAAAAAAACGTAGGCCGGAATTCGAGGGCGACTGATGACGAGCGCCCACTTCGACACCTTCGTGCGCGACCGACTGCCGCCGCGCGAGCAGTGCCCGCAGCTCTTGTTCGACGTGCCGGAGTTGCGCTATCCCGCGCGGTTCAACTGCGCGGGCGTTTTGCTCGACGCGGCGGTGGCTGAGGGCGACGGCGAGCGCACGGCGATCGTCGACGAACACCGGCGCCTGACCTATCGCGAGCTGCTCGTGGAAGCGAACCGGATCGCCGCGGTGCTTACGGACGATCTCGCCCTCGTGCCCGGCAATCGCGTGCTCCTGCGGGGCTTCAACGATACGACGACCGCTGCGTGTTGGTATGGCATCGTCAAGGCCGGCTGCATCGCCGTCACGACGATGCCGCTCCTGCGCGCCGTGGAGCTCATCGAAGTGATCGAGCGCGCCCGCATCGACGTCGCGCTCTGCGACGCAAACCTGGCCGCGGAACTGGAAGCCGCACTGCCGCGCGCGAACGCAAGCGCGCAAACGGTGTATTGGAACGACAACGCGCCGGACTCCCTGCTCGAGCGCATGCGCCGGCAGAGCGGCGCCTTTGCGACCGTGGATACGGCCGCGGACGATCCGGTTCTCATCGCCTTTACGTCGGGCACGACCGGCCGCCCGAAGGCGACCGTCCACGTGCATCGCGACGTGCTCGCGATCTGCGATACGTTTGCCGCGCAGCACGTGCTCGCCAAAGCCGACGACGTTTTCTGCGGCACGCCCTCGCTGGCATTTACCTTCGGTCTGGGCGGACTGCTGTTATTCCCGGCCCGCGTGCGCGCGGCGGCGCTACTCCTTGCTGCGCCGACGCCGGACGTGCTGCTTACGGCCGCGGCGGAACATCGCGCGACGATCTGCTTTGCTGCGCCGACCGCCTACCGCGCGATGGCGGCTGCAGCGGCGCGCGCGGGCGCGCCGGCACTCCGCACGTGCGTGTCCGCCGGTGAAGCGCTCGCACTCGCGACGCGCTCCGCCTGGCGCTCGGCCACCGGACTCGACCTGATCGACGGCATCGGCGCGACCGAGATGCTGCACATCTTCATCGCGGCCTCGGGCGCGGCGGTCCGGCCCGGAGCGACGGGTACGCCAGTCCGCGGCTACGTGGCGACTGTGCTCGACGACGATGGCCGTGCCGCCGGGCGCAACGTCGTTGGGCGGCTCGCCGTGCGGGGCCCGACCGGATGCCGGTACCTCGCCGACGAGCGGCAGAGGCAGTACGTGCAGAACGGTTGGAACGTGACGGGCGACGCATACCTCATCGACGACGACGGATACTTCTGGTATCAATCGCGCACCGACGACATGATCGTATCCTCGGGCTACAACATCGCGGGGCCCGAAGTGGAAGCCGCACTCTTGCAGCACGATCTCGTGCGGGAATGCGCGGTCGTCGGTGTACCCGATGCCGCGCGCGGCGTGCTCGTTAAAGCGTTCGTCGTGCTGCGGGCGGACGCGAAACCTGTCGAGGCGACCGCGCGCGAGTTGCAGGACTTCGTCAAAGCAACGATCGCGCCGTACAAATATCCGCGCGTGGTCGAGTTCGTCGAGGAACTGCCTCGCACGCAAACCGGCAAATTGCAGCGCTACGTGCTGCGCGAACGAGAGGAGACGGTCACGTGAAGATCGTGCAGCCCGACGGCTGGCCGCGTCCGCGCGGTTACGCGAACGCCACACTCACGCAAGCGGGGCGCATGCTCTTCGTCAGCGGCCAGATCGGCTGGGACGAGCGAGAACAATTCGTCGCGAACGATCTTCCCGGCCAAGTGCGGCAGGCGCTGCGCAATGTCGTCGCAATCGTCACGGCGGCCGGTGGCGTTCCCGAAAACGTGGCGCGCCTCACGTGGTACGTACTCGACAAGCGCGACTATCTTGCGAACGCGAGGGCGATCGGCGCGGCGTATCGCGAGGTGATGGGCGGCCATTTTCCGGCGATGTCGGTCGTCGAGGTGCGCGCGCTCGTCGAAGACCTCGCGCTCGTGGAGATCGAAGCGACGGCCGTTCTCTTATAGTGAGGCCGGCGTGACTGCATGCCGGGGCTCGTGCGCAGCAGAGCCGCAGTGGGACGACGGCGAAGCTTTCCGATCGTGGAGACGAGTGTGACGCAACCGATTCGAGTACTGGTCGCGAAGGTCGGCCTTGACGGCCACGACCGAGGGGTACGGATCGTCGCCCGAGCGCTGCGCGATGCCGGTATGGAGGTCATCTACTCGGGTCTTCATCGCACGCCCGAGGAAGTCGTGATCGCCGCCGTGCAAGAAGACGTCGACGTCCTCGGCGTCAGTTTGTTGTCCGGTACGCAGATGACCGTTTTTCCAAAGATCTTCAGGCTGCTCGAGGAGAACGGAGCCAAAGACATGATCGTCGTGGCCGGCGGTGTCATGCCGGATGAAGATGCAGCCGCGCTCAAAGAGATGGGCGTGCGCGAGGTGCTGCTCCAGGAGACGCCGCCCGCGGCCATCGTAGAAACATTGACGAGGCTGGTCGGCGAACGTGGGCAACGCTGATCGCTCGCCCGCGAACTCGTCGCCGGATCGATCGGAGAGGAAGAGCATGAGCGAAACGGGCGACCTGCGCGAACTGGAGCGCGACTGGGAAGCGAACGAGGTCCGCCGGTTTCTGCAGAAACTGCCGGAACGCAAGTCCGAATTCCAAACGTCGGGAGGCTTTCCGGTCAAACGCACCTACACCGCCGCCGATCTCGCGGAGACTCCGATCGGCGATATCGGGCTGCCCGGACGCTACCCGTTCACGCGCGGTCCGTACCCGACGATGTATCGCTCGCGTGTCTGGACGATGCGCCAAATCGCCGGCTTCGGAACCGGCGAGGATACCAACGCCCGGTTCAAGTTTCTGATCGGTCAAGGTCAAACCGGCATATCGACCAATTTCGACATGCCGACCCTTATGGGATACGACTCCGACCATCCGATGAGTGAAGGTGAAGTCGGGCGCGTCGGCGTCGCCGTCGATACGCTCGCCGATATGGAGGCGCTCTTCGAAGGCATCGATCTCGAGCGGATATCGGTCTCGATGACGATCAATCCCTCGGCCTGGATTCTGCTCGCGATGTACGTCGTGCTAGCGCAGCGGCGAGGCTACGATCTGCATAAACTCTCCGGTACGATCCAAGCGGACATCCTCAAAGAATACATGGCTCAGAAGGAATATATCTTTCCGATCGGCCCCTCCGTCCGCATCGTGCGCGACTGCATAACCTATTGCGCCAAGAACCTCAAGCGCTACAATCCCATCAACGTTTCGGGATACCACATCTCCGAGGCCGGATCGTCGCCGCTTCAAGAAGCGGCGTTCGCGCTTGCCAACCTGACCGTGTACGTCGAGGAAGTGCAAAAGACCGGGATGCAGGTCGACGAGTTCGCGCCGCGACTCGCCTTTTATTTTGCGAGCGGGTCCGATTTCTTCGAAGAGATCGCAAAGTTCCGCGCGCTACGTCGCTGCTATGCGAAGATCATGTGTGAGCGCTTCGGAGCGAAAGATTCCGAATCGATGCGGCTGCGCTTTCACTGCCAAACTGCGGCGGCCTCGCTCACCAAGCGGCAGTACATGGTAAACGTCCCGCGGACCACCTTACAGGCTCTCGCGGCCGTCCTTTCCGGCTGCCAATCGTTGCACGCGAATGGCTACGATGAAGCGTTCGCGATCCCAACGGAGCAGGCGATGCGCCTGGCCCTTCGGACCCAACAGGTCATCGCCGAAGAAAGCAACGTCACCCAAACGGCCGATCCGCTCGGCGGCTCCTACTTCGTCGAGGCGCTGACCACCGAGTATGAAAAACGCATCTTCGAAATCCTCAAGTACGTGGACGAACACGGCGGCACGATCAAGTTGATCGAAGAGGGCTGGTTCCAGCAAGAGATAGCCGACTTCTCTTACGAGACCGCGCTGCGCAAGCAGTCCGGAGCAAAACCGGTGATCGGCGTCAATCTGCTGCTCGACGACGCGCCGGACGCGAAGATCGAGACGCATGCGTACGACGTCGGCGCCGCCGAGCGACAAATCGCGCGCACTCGGCGCGTGCGCCGTGAGCGCGATGCCGCCACGTTCGATCGACTGATGCGGGAACTGACTGAGGTCGCGAAGGACGATGCGCAGAACATTCTGCCCATCACGATCGAACTCGTACGCGCGGGCGCGACGATGGGCGACATCACCGAGTCGCTAAAAGCGGTCTGGGGCACGTATCGCGAGGCTCCGGCGTACTAGATGGAAAAGCGTCGTTCATGACTCAGCCCGAGCTCTACGAACGGTTCAAAGCTCTGCACGAGCGTGCAGGCGTTTTCGTAATGCCGAACCCATGGGACGGCGTCTCTGCGCTTCTTTGTAAAGAGGCCGGTTTCGAAGCGTTAGGGACGTCCTCGGCTGCGATTGCGTTCGCGCTCGGACGCCCGGACGGGACGCACGCCGTGAGCCGGGAAGAACACTTGCAGAACGCCGTCCTAATCGGCACCTTGACGGGGCTCCCGGTGAACGGCGATACCGAAGACGGCTTTGGGCCGGCACCGGCGGACGTGGTCGAAACGGTCGAAGCCGCAATCGCCGCGGGTCTTGCGGGCGTCGCCATCGAGGATACGACCGCCGACCCGAGTAAGCCGATCCACGATTTCGATGCCGCCGTCGAGCGGGTGCGTCAAGGCGCCAAGGCGGCAAAAGGCCGAATCGTTTTCACGGCCCGCACCGACCTTTTTCTGCACGGAATCGAAGACCTCGACGCCGCGATCGCACGTCTGGTGGCGTTCGCCGAAGCCGGCGCCGACGTGCTCTACGCGCCCTCGCCCAAAGACATGGACGCCGTCAGGGCAATCGTGAAAGCAGTCGCGCCGAAGCCCATCAACGTCGTCGTCCGGCCGAAGAGCGGGGTCGTACCCGTAGCCGAACTTGAGGCCGCCGGCGTCAAGCGCATCAGCCTTGGTTCCGTCGGATATAACCACGCGATGGCGGCCTTGCGCGCAGCGCTAAAAGAAGCCGCAGGCGGCGACCTGGGCCCGGTCTCAAAGGGCGTGCCCTCGTGGGCCATCAGCAAGATGATCGAGGAAGCCGCCGCCACCTAAGGAACCCCAGAGTCCCATCTCGTCACGTTCGAAGTGCTGTGGACCAGAAATTGCGGAACCCGGCGACGCCGTTCGGCGAGCTGCTTAGGCGGCATCGCATAGCTTCCGGCGTCTCTCAGGAGTCGCTTGCGGAACGGGCACGCATGAGCGCCTCGGCGATCGGCGCCCTCGAGCGCGGAGCGCGCCGTGCGCCCTATCGCGAAACGGTTGCGCTCCTGGCGGATGCGCTAAGCCTCTCCGCCGCCGAACGCGCCGAACTCGAAGCCGCGGCGGGGCGCGCTCGCGGCCGTTCGAGCCTTCCTGATACCGCAATTTCTGCGACTCACAACTTGCCTGCGCGGCTGACGTCGTTCGTCGGGCGCGATGAGGAAATCGCGGCGATCGAGGCGCTCTTGAAAATGCATCGCCTCGTCACGGTTACCGGTTCCGGCGGCATCGGAAAGACGCGCACGGCACTGGAGGTCGCACGGCGGCTTCTCGGTTCGGAGCACGAAGAAATTTGGTTCGTCGATCTCTCACCCGTGGCCGACGGCGCATTCGTCGCCGGCGCGATAGCTTCGGTACTCGAGGTGCCGATCGCGCAGGTCGCCGACCCGCTGCCTTCGCTCGCAGCTGGGCTCAAGCCGCGTACGCTCCTGCTGATGCTCGATAATTGCGAACACGTTGTCGGGGAGGCGGCGGCCGCCGCCGGCACGATCCTACGCACGTGTCCCGGCATCGTCATCCTGGCCACCAGTCGCGAGCGCCTGGCGATCGAAGGCGAGAGCGTTTACCGCCTACCGTCGTTGCTCGTTTCGACGTATGCTCCCGCCACGATCGAGGAAGCTTGCACCTACGCGGCGCTCCGGTTGTTCATCGAACGTGCGATCGCCGTCGAATCGCGCCTAGAGCTAACTCCGGAACGGCTCCGAGCGATTGCAGAAATTTGCGAGCAGCTCGAGGGCATACCCCTAGCAATCGAATTGGCGGCAAGCCGGCTCCCGGCGCTCGGATTATTCGCGCTAAATAAGCGCCTACGCGATCACTTCGTTCTCGCGGGCGGCGCTCGCGATCTTCCGCACCGGCAGCGGACGATGATCGCGACGATCGCGTGGAGCTACGACCTTCTGAGCCAGAACGAGCAGAGGCTGTTGCGGCGTCTTTCGATGTTCTCAGGCGGTGTAACCCTCGATGCGGCCGAGAACGTCTGCGCGGACCACATCCTGGAACCCGAAGTCGTAGCGGATCTCCTCTCGTTGCTGGTCGACAAGTCGCTGCTGAACGTGACGCTTGCCGACGAGCATGCCCGATATATGATGCTCGAATCGGTTCGGGCCTTCGCTTCAAAGAGGTTGATCGAAGCCGGTGAATCGATCGACGTGGCGAGGGCACACGCAGCCTGGCTCGCGAGCGTCGCGGATCGTGGCGACGAACTGTACCCGCTGATTCCCCGTGACCGCTGGCTCGCGGAGTTCGGTCCGGAGCTCGACAACGCACGCGCGGCGCTCGAATGGGCATTCGACGCCGGAACCGATGAGGATGCATGGCTTGCCGCGCGGATCGTCGGCGGACTTCGCGGGCTGTGGATGTCGGCGGAGCGGCGAGTCGAGTGTGGCCGCTGGGCCGAAGCCACCCTCCAACGGGTCGACGCGACGCGGTATCCGTTGGTTGCGGCGCGCGTCATGCGCGCCCACATTCAATCGATCGACGGGTCCGCGGTGCTCGCGGCGGCCGAACAGGCCATTCCCTTGTTCCAAAGCATCGGCGATCGACGTGGACTGATTTCTCTGCATGCGCACGTCGCGTGGGAGCATGCCCTGCGCGGTGCGTTTCCCGATGCCGAGGATTCGATCGCGCGGGCTTTTGAGCTCGCCGCCGAGGAGCGTCTGCAACACTCGCGTCAATACGGCCATTTGCTCCACGCACGGTGCTTGATCCGCGCACTTGCGGGCCGGCTTGACGAGGCACGGATCGACGCAGCCGCCGGGACGAGGCTAAGAAACGACATCGGTGAAGAGGACGCGATCCTCGACCTCTACTGGGAAGCATTCTTCGCGTTTACCGACGGGGACATCCGCCGCTCGGCGGAGCTTCTCGAGACCGGCGCAGATCACGCACGGGCGCGATCCAAGAATGCAGCGGGGCAATTGTCGGAACTGGCCTCGGCGCGCATCGTGCTTGGCGAAATCGACTTGGCGCAGGCCGCGGCGCGCGACGCGCTCGAGCTTGGGCGCGTCGAACGACTCGATAGTGCCTGGCGCCCGATTCAGCATCTTGCCGCCATCGCCGCACTCCGGGGCCAGGCGGTTACCGCTGCCAGGCTCATCGGCTTCGTCGACGCATGGCGCGAGCAAAAGGGCGGTTTTCGCGGTTACTACGAGCGCGCGACTTACGACATTCTCATGGCGTCGCTGCGCGACCAACTTGGGCCGGACGCGATAACCACGCTGGCTACTGAAGGAGCGCTACTCGGTATCGAACGAGCTGCCGACGAAGCACTGGGCCTGTAAGGGCTTCGAGATAACCCGCACGCGGGGCAGGCGTTTTCGTGCGACCCCGGCATGGTTTCGGCGATCGCGCTCTGCAATGCCGGAATTGCCAGTCGAAAGAGCGTCGTACGCTCGCCCGGGTTTGCCGCTAGCGCATCCGCAAGCCGGCTCAGCATCGAGACGGAGGGCTGAATCGGTGCGCCGTTCTCGAGCCGGGCATACCAGCCGCGGCTAACGCCGATCGCTTCGGCTAGCTCTTCTTGCGTCACGGCGCGGCCTCGCCGCGAGTTGAGACGCTCGTGGACGCCGAGGACTTTCGTATCCGGGGAGACCCTGCTGCGCAAACCCTTGAGGAAGCGTGCTATGTCGGCCCGCGGTTCCAGCTGCATCGTACTCATCATGTATCCGCTCCTGCTACGTCGGCTTCTTACGGCATCGTAGCGCGGGTCAAGGAGGGCTTACAGCGACAGTCGATACAGTTGGCCGCACAGTCGGCGCCAAGTAGGCGGCAGCCTTTAAGGAAAGTCATGGATGTCGAGATCGCTCGCGAAGGCGATCTTGCCGCCGTACTCGCGCCGTACGACAGCGAGTGCGGCCGCAAGGTCGCTTTCGACCGCCGGCAGGCAATGGGACAGCAGAAGAATCTGCGCGCCGCTTTCCCGCGCCGCGCGGCCGGCCGCGGCAGGCCGGGCGAAATCGTGCACGAGCATGGAACAATTCCTCGCAAGTGCCATCGGCGCCGCGGCGTTACCGGGGCCGTCGCCCGAAAACACCACCGACCGCTCGTCACATTCTACACGATAGGCGATCGCCGGCATCATTCCATCCGGAACGGCAGCCGCATAGATCGATACTCCAAGATCTTCGAGCACTTCGTCGACTGGAATCGCGTCTATCGTTGCATCCTCCGGATCGCTTGGCGTCTCGCGCACGTCGACGCCGAATCCTTCGAAGATGTTCGTGTAGCGCCAAGCGCCGTCGGGCCCAAAGAGCAGTCGAACGAATTCTGCCGCTCCGGGTTGCGCCCAAGCGTTCTCCGGCGCAGCGCCGTTTGGGGAGCGCTTTGCCGGACCGGCCAGCGAGATCGGTCTTCGCCGATGACGCGAATAGAGGTGCGCGACGACCGCCGGCAAGTCGCCGGTATGGTCGATGTGCAGCCGTGTAATCAGAATATACTGGAGCGTCGAGAGGTCGGCGCCGCTTCGCCCGATGCGTTCCAAGCTTCCCGAGCCCGGGTCGACAAGCACTCGCGGCCGCCTGTTGATCGATACCAAATAACCGGGCGGTGTCCCGCGCGCATGAGCGATGGGCCTCCCGCTGCCGAGCACGGTTACCGACAATGTCGACTTCAAGATCTAGGCGCCGCTTCGAGGCAGCTATTCGATAGGACAAAAGTCCGCATGCTCCGACCATATCAGCGCGGCTCGGAAATTGCTGCTGAGTGGCAGTGCTCAACGTGGGCTCGGCCGTGCACGCCTATCCACGGGTCCGGGTATATGATCGCAGGAGCCGCCCGGGAAAGGAGCGGGTCCGCAGGGAGAGGTCCGGCGAAAGCGGGTTCGTGATTTCGTCCGATCCTACGCCCTACGAATCGAATAAGGAGTGCGACGCCAAATGAAATCCCGGGCGCACGTGAAGACTGCCGCATTCGCGCTCGCGATCGCAGCCGGTCTTTGCCGGCTGCCTGTAGATGCGCAGCCGGCCGGCATCGAGCACGTCGATTTTCGCGACGGGACAGCGTTTTTCTCCAATGAGATCCATCGCCTCAAAAGCGGACGGCTTGCCGCGCCCGACAAGACGGACACGGTCCTGTGGGCCGCGATCGAGCCGCCGGCCTTTGGATATGTGGCTGGGTATCCAAGCGAACTAGCGGCGATCTTGGTTCATTTCGGCGACCGCGGCGGGACAGGCTTTTTTAGCGAACTCAATCTCTTTTCGTTGCGCGAAGGCAAGCTCGTGATGATCGCCGATTTGCCCGGCGGCGATCGGGCCGAAGGCGGCTTCCATTCCGTGAAAATCTCCGACGGCCGCCTGGTCGTCGAAGTCTACGCTCCTCCGGCGGGCGGCGGCGGCTGTTGCCCGGCATACGTCGATACCGTTCGCTATCGCTTCGCCGGCGGCAAGTTAGTAAAAGCCGGCAAGGCATCGCGGCGCCAAGCGTTGCAAGACAAAGACTACTGAGCTGCGTCAGATCGTACGTCTGCGTTCGCGCGGCGCTCGCGCGCCTGTCATAGGCCTCCGCTCGATGACGACGTTTAAGGAGCGCTGAGCGCCTTGTGGAGCGCGGAGGCATAGGGCTGCCGCCCGGCGTCGATGTAGGTGTATTGCTCGAGGGCTGAAAACGGCTTCTCGGGCACCGTTGTTTGCTCGGCTCGGCCGTCGATCATGTAGAGACCTGAATCGTAGAGCGGCGCGCCGTTGTCGTAATACACGACGCGTGTGAAACCCGGATCGCCGCTAGCAGCGCCGGCGATCGTCTCGCGAGCGCGAACCAGCAGTCCGGAGCGGTAACACAGCGCGATGCCCTGCGGGGAATAGAGCGCGTATGTTAACACGCCGCCCGTTACGACCGCGACGACGTCCTTGTTCCGAATCCGGCCGGATGTCGCAGAAAACGCCGCAACGGGCTGCCAGGAACCGAATAGTAGGCCGTTTTGTGCGCGTCGCAAGAAGATTGGTTTCGATTCGAGCAGCACCACGCGACCTCTGACTGGTTTTCCAGCTTGCGCATCGATCTCGGCCTCTTTGCACGCGGCATCGATCTCCGCGATAAATGGTGACGATGCCGACGCCGCATTCACTGCGGGTTCTACGATAGCGCGGTCTTCAAAGACGGCGCTCAGTGCAGCGTGAAAGGGCTGATATTCAGTAGTCGAGCGTGCCGGTATTGCGAGGATGGACGGGTCGAGCGGCCCCGAGCCGCTATCGGCGATCACGTCGCCCGAGTCGTCATAGTAGACGACGCGCGAGGAGAAGCGCGGAGGATTTGCCATCTTGACGCCGGCGCGTACGAGGTGATCGGAACGGTAACAGTAGGAGAAGCTGCGAGCGTCCTCGCTCGGTACGTCGGACCGTTCGATGGCGTAGGTCAGTTCGGTCCCGGATAGGATGGCGACCACGTCGTCGTTCGGGGTGCCGCCGCGATTTGGTGTGAACGCCGTGACGATACTCCAGAGCCCGTAGCGTGGATTCGCGCTTGGCGCATCGCTCTCCAAAGGCTGCCGTTCGAGCAACACGACACGATGTGCGATCGGCTTTGCGTTTTCGGCGGCAAGCTGCGACGCGTGGCAACCGGCGTCGATGGCCGCCCTGATCGGGGCCGAGGCCGAGGCCGAAACCTCGGCCGATGCCGGCGCGCGAGCCACCAGCGCGGCGATCGCCATGACACACCAGGGCATGCTACGGAAAAAACTTGGAGACTCCACCGCGCAATCGTATCAGTAAGCCGTCTCAACAGCGTCTCGCGTAGTCAGCTTAGCCGGGAGTGCGCGACACGTAGTCCTTAAACGATTCGCGCAGTGTCGTTTTCAAGAATTTTCCCGTCGACGTTCGCGGGATCGCGTCGACGAACGCGTAGTCGTCGGGGATTTGCCACTTGGCAAAGTGCGGCGCGAGAAATGCGCGGAGCCCGTCCTCGGTCACCGTATGTCCGTTTTTGGGAACGACGACGACGAGCGGGCGTTCATCCCACTTCTTATGGCGCACCGCGATGACCGCCGCCTCGGCAACGTCGGGATGCCCCATCACTGCGTTTTCGAGATCGACCGAACTGATCCACTCGCCGCCGGACTTGATGAGATCCTTGCTCCGGTCGACAATGCGCAGGTACCCGTCGGCGTCGAGCACTCCGACATCGCCCGTGCGCAACCATCCGTCGCTCGTGAATTTCTCCGGATCCGCAGCCAGGTTGTGATAGCTTGCGGTCACCCACGGCCCGCGCACCTGGATTTCGCCGGCCGATACGCCGTCCCAAGGCGCGCTGCGCCCATCATCGTCGACGATGCGCATATCGACCATCGGTGCGGCCGCGCCCTGCATCGAGCGTAGCGCGTACTGCTCTTCGGGCGATAGGCTCGCGTGCTTCGGGCGCAACGTCGAAATGGAGCCGAGCGGCGACGTCTCGGTCATGCCCCATCCTTGGATAATATGCATATCGTGTTTCTCAAATGCTGCGATGAGCGAAACCGGTACTGCGGCTCCTCCCACGAGCATCCGCATGCCCGGTACGAGCGAACGTTTGCGCGTCGGTGATTCGAGCGATTGGAGAATCATCAGCCAGATCGTGGGAACCCCGAGCGCGAGCGTTATCTGTTCGGATTCCATCAGGTCGAGCAGATCTTCGCCGCCCATGTGCGGGCCGGGGAAGATTTGGCTCGCGCCTACCATGACCGCGGCAAATGGGATCGCCCAAGCGTTGGCGTGGAACATCGGCACGACGACGAGCACCTTATCGCGTGCGGAAAGCCCGATGACGTCGGGCGCGCACTCGGTGAGTGCGTGCAGCACCATCGAACGATGCGAATAGACGACTCCCTTCGGCCGTCCCGTCGTTCCGGAGGTGTAGCACATGCCGAGCGCTTCGTTCTCGTCTTGCTCCGGATAGCAGTAACCGGAAGCATCGCCGGCAATGAAGTCGTCGTACTCCTCGTAGCCGCCCGGAATCGGATCGCCCCCGAAGCGATGGACGATCGTGCGCGGCACGGCCCCGAGCAGCGCCTTGACCCGTTCCCATAGCGGCAGCATAACGTCGTCTACGATCACGATGCGGTCGCCGGCATCTTCAACGATGAACGCGATGTCTTCGGGCGAGAGCCTCAGGTTCAAGGTGTGCAGCACGGCGCCGGCGGCAGGGATACCGAAATAGCATTCGAGGTGCGTCGCATGGTTCCACATCAAGGTCGCGACGGCGTCGCCGCGACCGATGCCCCCTTTTTCGCGCAGGGCCTGCGCGAGTTGTCTAGCACGGCGATGCAGATCGGCGTAGGTGCTGCGCGCGATCGACTTATCCGGCCGGCGCCCGACGACTTCGTGGGCGGGGAAGTACTTGCCGGCGCGTTCGAGCAGATGGTTCACACTGAGCTGCGCGCTCATCATCGTCGATTTCATCTACAACGTATCCTCACGCGTTATGTATTCCCGGAAGCGGTCACGATCAGATTCGCGACCTCCTGCGGATGGCTGATGAGCGACAGATGGCCGGCGTCGATTTCGATCGTCGTAGCTTTCATCCGCGCCGCCATAAAACGCTCTAAACCCGGGTCGATCGTGCGATCCTGCTTCGAAACTGCGTACCAGCTCGGTTTGGAGCGCCAAGCAGCGACCGTCGTTTTTGCGGTGGGAAAGAGCGTCGCGGCGATCGGCGCCTGCACCGCGTACAATTCGCGAGCGGTCGCGGGATCCACGCCGTTCGCAAAATCGTTCAGGAACGCACTTTCGCTCAGCTGCGCGTAATCGCCGGACTTCACGAGCCCGGCGCTCGCCGGAGGAGCCGGAAATTTCGCGGCGAGGGCCGTGTAGTCTTCGCCGGCGTCGGGTGCGCGCGCGGCCACATATACGAGAGCCGAAACGTTCGGGGCGACGCCGGATTCACTGATCACCATCCCACCGTAGGAATGAGCGACGAGAACCGTTGGCCCGTCTTGCATCGCGAGTGCGCGGCGAGCCGCCGCCACGTCGTCGATCAGCGACGTCAATGGATTCTGCACGGCGGTGACTCGCAATCCTTTCGCCTGGAGGAGCCGGATGACGCCGGACCAGCACGATCCGTCCGCATACGCACCGTGGACGAGGACGACGTTGCGAATGCCGGCGGCGGCTCGTGCCTCGTTATGCGGGGCAACCAGTGCCGCTGCGGCTCCAGCGGCGATTCCAGCGGAAAAAGTCCGTCGATTCAGCAAGGCGAGCTCCATATCAAGGTGGCTTGAGCATGGCTTCCGTTCGTTGGTTCCGGCGGCCCAGCTTCACGGGCCTGCGACCTTGAGGACTTCAGGCCGGGCACGGTAGGCTGTACAATGACGGGGAGGCATGAGGGCAGTTTCGAAGCGTAAATCTGTCGCGGTCCGCGTGGGCACGTGCGGGTATTCCTATAAGGATTGGATCGGGCCCGTCTATCCGAATGGGACGAAGCCGATCGAGATGCTCGACCTTTACGCGCGGCAGTTCGTTACGGTGGAAATCGATGCAACGTACTACCGGGTGCCCGGCGCCGCGACGTTCGACTCGATGGCGCGAAGGACGCCCGATGGCTTTCGCTTTACTGCCAAACTCCCGAGCGCCGGAACGCATCTTCCGGACCCCGGCACGCGCCGCGTCCACGACGACGTCGCCCTTTTTCGTAAGAATATTGCCCCGCTCGTCGACGCCGGGAAGTTCGCCTGCGTCCTCGCGCAGTTCCCCACGTCGTTTCGGCCGAACGATGCGACCCGCTCGCATCTCGAGATGCTGCGCGAGGCGCTCGGTAATCTCGGTCTCGTCGTCGAGTTTCGACACCGGGAATGGCAGACGAACGAAACGCTCGAGTTGCTGCGCGCAATCGGCGTGGGACTCGTCAACGTCGACGAGCCGCACTTCAAGACGCTGCCGCGGGAGAGCAGCGACGTGACGAGTTCGATCGCCTACGTCCGGTTTCACGGGCGCAACGCGGCAAACTGGTGGCGCGGTACGAACGTCACTCGCTACGACTATTCATATGGCACTGAAGAACTCGAGCCGTGGGTCCATCGCCTTACTGACATTGCGGCCGACCCGAACGTACGCGAGGTCTATGCTTACTTTAATAACCATGCGCGGGGGCAGGCCGTTCGGAGCGCAGAACTCTTCGAGAACATGCTGCGCGGCGTGCTGCCGCCGGAGACGCTTCGCGCGGCGCCAAGAGAACAGGCGGAGGCGTCCCGATCGCTCGAACTGCCGCTGGGAGATCTGATCACGTGACGGAGATGAACGAGACGGTGCACGTGCCTGCCGCTATCGCGCGCCGGAATGGAATCGATAGCGCGTTTGCGCGTGCGGCCTTGAAGTACCCCAACCGCAACGCGCTAGCATTCGCCGATCGAATCTGGACGTACGCTCGGTTTTGGCAGGCTGCCGGCAGCGTCGCCGCGCGCCTCGAGACGGTTGGCATCGTGCGGGGCGACCGGATTGCCGCGTACGGCCGCAACTCCGACGCCTACGTGCTGCTCTGGCTCGCGTGCGTGCGTGCCGGTTTCGTTCACGTGCCGATCAATTATGCGCTCACATCCGCAGAGCTGGGCTACATCGTGGGGCAATCTCGTGCCGCCGCCCTGGTGTACGATGAGGACCTTCGAGACGCCGTCGATGCCGCTCCGGAAGCGAGGTCCCTTCCCGTTTGCGGTGTCTTTACGGGCAGCGCCGAGGGTCTCGATATCCTCGAAGCAGCGCAGTCGGGCGACGGTGCATACGCCTGCGCCGCGCCGCCGGACCAAGATGATCTCGCGCAGCTGCTGTACACGTCGGGCACGACTGCGGCGCCCAAAGGTGCGATGATGACGCATGGCGCGCTGCTGGCCGAATACGAGAGCTGCATCATCGAAGCCGACCACCGCTCGGACGATGTGGTGCTTGCGGCACTGCCGCTCTATCACTCCGCTCAAATGCACGTATTTTTGATGCCGCAGCTGCTGCTCGGCGCGTCGATCACGCTCGTGCCGGGATTCGATCCCGCCACCTGCCTTCGCCTGATCGAAGAACGGCGCATTACCTCGTTCTTCGCGCCTCCGACGGCGTGGATCGCGTTGCTGCGCCACGCGGAATTCGACGATCGCGATCTTTCGAGTCTGCAGAAAATCTATTACGGGGCATCGATCATGCCCGTGCCCGTTCTCGAAGAACTGCGGCTGCGTTTGCCTCGCGCTGCGCCGTACAATCTCTACGGCCAAAGCGAGATCGGTCCGCTCGCGACCGTGCTTCGCCCGCAAGAGCACGAGGCGCGGCCCGCTTCCGCGGGCCGTCCCGTCTTTAACGTCGAGACACGCATCGTCGACGCCGAGATGAACGACCTGCCGCCGGGTGTCCCGGGCGAAGTCGTGCACCGCTCGCCGCAACTCATGATCGGCTACTGGGACAAGCCCGAGGCGTCCGTCGAGGCGTTTGCGGGCGGCTGGTTTCACTCGGGCGACGTCGGCTGGCGCGATGAGGAAGGCTACATCACGATCACCGACCGGATCAAAGACGTCATCAATACCGGCGGCGTCGTGGTCTCGAGCCGCGAGGTTGAAGACGTGCTCTTCAAACATCCGGCCGTCTCCGAGGCAGCGGTCGTGTCGTTGCGGCATCCGAAGTGGGTCGAAGCGGTTGCCGCAATCGTCGTCTTGCGTGAGGGTGCGACGGTCGATGAAGCGACGCTGATCGAACACGCTCGTGCGGAGCTTGCGCCATTCAAGGTGCCCAAGGCCGTGTTCTTCGCCCCTTCCCTCCCGCGCAATACCGCGGGGAAGATCCTCAAGCGCGTGCTGCGCGACGAGTACGCGGAGCGGCTCATGCAGGATGCGTGAGCGCTAGCCGCGCTTCCACACCGTGCCGTCGGCAAACGTTACTTGCTCGACATCGATCGCCGGCGTGCCTTCGAAAAGGGACGTTCCTTTGAGATCGTGTGTGATCGTTGCGCCCGGCGAGAAGACTCCTCGGTCGACGATGATCTGCGTGGTTTTGCCTGATGTCACGGCAAACGCGACGCTCGTCGCTTGGAGCTCTCCATCGTTTACGAATGAGACCGTCGTGTAGTCATCCGTCCCGATCGTCAGGCCGGCGCTGCCCCAATCGAAGAGTCTGGTCGATGCTGACGGGTCGTCTGCGACACGCGCAATTCTGATAGGGTCATTCATGAATGCGACGGTGGAATGTGCACTGCCCGGCGCGGCGCTGCCCGCGGAGATGACCGCTCCTGCGCATGCGGTGAGTAAGAGATTTTTCATACGAGCAAGCCTCCAACGGATGCGAGTCTGATGCGTGCGAGCGAAGGGGTCGTCGCACGATCGGGTGGGATGCTTGTGTATGCGCACCACCGTAAGCCGGATGACTCCGATCCGTGCATCATGGGCTTTCGCCGAACACGGATTGCGAATCGGCACTGCTCGAACTCGGATGTTCTCGCGGACCGCGGCTTGCGCCGCGTCCTTCTCCGCCGGCGAGCTTTCCTATGCCCCCGCCTGCGCCTGCGCACCGTCTTTCGCGAGTACGATCGTAGCGACGAAGCGATGTTGCGGTGCGGGAGCGTCGATGAGGCGTCGCTCGAGGGCGTCCGTGAGCAGCTCCGCGAAGGCACTGCGCTCGGCTGCAGGGCGGCGCTCGTCGAGCGCACTCGCAAGCGTAGGAATGAAGATCACGCGAAAGAACATCGCGTGCTCGTGAGCCAGCGCACGCCGGTCCTGCGAGCGTTCGTACGCGGGCCATGCAGCGTCGGGAAGGATGCGCATCTCGCAGTGCTCGACGGTGAGCCCCGCAAAGGATCCGTTTGCCGCAAACGGCGCGAGAAGCTGCTGCTTCGAACGCGGATACACCGGAACGACCATGCGAGTTACCTCTTCGGCGTCGAGCGCGCCGGCCTCGACGAGATCGCCGAGCGCTGCGTTCGCGTGGTTCATGAACTCGTTCAGTCCCGACGAACCGGTGTCGTCGAGTGCGGGAAGCACGACGACGAGCCGGCCGCCCCGTCGGAGTTCCGCCGCCCGTAACGACAAGAACAGCTCCCAATCTTCGGCAGCTTGGCTCTCGTACGCGGCGCGAACGGATGCAGTGCTCCCCATGGCAATAAAATGGTCTGGAATCGGGGCCGGAACACGACTGAGCCAAACCGCGGCGTAGGAACTCCATCCCAGATGGACCCATTCGGGCGGGAACACGCTCCGGTAGAACGAGCGCCCGATGGCCGACGGGAAGACGAAGGGGTCGTCCGCGATATAACGCTCGGGCGCCGACTCGATCAGCTCGAAGAGCGTGTTGAAATCGTTACCCGGCTGGTCGACGTGAACGACGAAGATCGGCCGGTTCTGCGCGGTCCGCGCGCGGAGCGATGCGATTGCCGTGCGAATCGGCGCTAGTGAGTTCTTGCCTTCCGCCGATCCGTAGTCGGCGATGACGATCGGATCGCCGAGTGCGGGGCTAACCGCTTGCGCCGCGTCGTGCAACACCGGCAGCGCGGACTGGCCGCCGGCAGCGGGGATCGTCGCATGTTCGTTGTAGGCGCCCTTGCCTTCCATCACGCCCATAGCGGGCCGGGCGGAATCCGTGACGAGTGGGGACGTCGGAGCGTAGGCCATCGGTATGCCAATCCTTTCAGCTTCAAAGCGCAAACAGATGCGCCCGAGTAGGATAGGTCCCCCAGACGCGTGGAGGCATCCGTGGAAACACTGAGTCTCGGCTCTCCGTTCAACATCTGCTCGAACCGCAGAGCGTTCTTCGCGACCCGGCGCTCGTCGAGCGTGTCAACGCGGTCATCGCGGAAATGCGCGCAGCACCGGGACGGGGAGCGTTAAGCTCGGCGAGCGCGTGACGTAGGCGCCCTCTTCTCGAAACTGGACGTCGGATCTCGAACCGAACCGGCCGCGTCGTCTCGCAGAAAAAAAAGCATAGGTCTGCAGCTGCGCGAAGGCATCGCCGGAAACACTGAGTTTCGCGTGTGTCGGGAACGTGGGCGGAGGTGGCGGCCGGATGCTCTCGAGGCGGCAAACTGAGATCGTGAACCTGGTCGTGACCGGGCTCTCCAATCGCGAGATCGCCGAACGGCTTTGGTTGAGCGAACGGACCGTCGAATCACACGTGGCCGCGCTGTTCTCAAAACTGAACGCCGGTTCTCGGACGGAACTCGTGGCGCGCGTGCTCGGCGACGGCCTGACTAGCCAAACGCCGAGAACGAATCTGCCGTCGGCGGACAAACGGCTCATCGGGCGCGAGCGCGAGATCGAAGAGATTCGATCCGCGTTACTCGACGACCGGCTCGTTACGCTGACGGGTGCGGGCGGAGTCGGCAAGACGCGCACCGGCATCGCGGTCGCAACCGATGTCGCCGATCGTTTTCGAGACGGCGCATGGCTGACGGAACTTGCCCCGGTCGCCGACGGCCACGGCGTCGCTAGGAGTATCGCGCAAACGCTCGGCGTCGAGCCGCTCCCCGAGCAGCGGCCGCTCGAGGCGCTGGTGGCGCGGCTGAAGCGCCGCTCGCTCCTGATCGTCCTGGACAATTGCGAACATCTGATCGCCCAGGCTGCGGTGGTCGTGCATGCGATCTTGCGAGCGTGTCCGGCCGTTCGAATTCTGGCCACGAGTCGCGAGGCACTGAAGGTCGCGGGCGAACGCGTCTACCTGTTGCCGTCCCTGAGCGTTCCGCCGCCGAACACTGCGGCGGGAGGCTTGAGCGCTTCCGAAGCTGCGGGCTATGCGGCAATCGCTCTCTTCGTCGAGCGAGCGCGGCAGGCCGACCGCCGCTTCGCGCTGACCGATGCGAATGCGTCGTTCGCTGCGGACATCTCCCGGCGCCTCGACGGCATTCCGCTCGCGATCGAACTCGCCGCGGCGCGTGCGAACGTCTTGTCGCTCGAAGCGCTCGCGGCGATGCTCGCCCAGCGCTTCGCGATACTGAGCGACGGCCGGCGCACCTCACTGCCTCGACATCAAACGATGCGCGCGCTCTTCGACTGGAGCTACCAGCTGCTTTCGCCCGCGGAGCAACGGCTCTTCGATCGCCTTTCCGTATTCGCCGGAGGTTGGACGTTCGAAATGGCTGATGCCGTATGCGCCGGTGACGACCTCGAAAGCGACACGCCGTTCGAGCTTCTGGCATCGCTCGTCGGTAAGTCGCTCGTCGCTGCGGACTTGGAAGCCGCCGAGCCGCGCTATCGTCTATCGGAGCCGGCACGTGAGTACGCGCGCGAAAAGCTCGCGGCGCGGGGAGAGGACGAGGCTGTCGCGCGGCGACATGCCATTGCATATCTCGAACTCGCTGAGCGGTTCGAGCGGAATTGGAGCACGACGCCCGAGCGAGCCTGGCTTGCGCGGGCGCGGCCGGACATCGAGAACTGGCGCGCCGCACTGGAATTTGCGCTCGGCAAACGCAACGATGTGATCGCGGGGCAACAGCTTGCAGGAGCGTTGCGCCTGCTTTTCGGCAGGGTAGCGCCCGCGGAAGGGCGGCACTGGGTTTGTCTGTCGCACCAACTCGTCGACGAACGAACTCCGCCGGCGATCAGTGCGAAGCTCGAGTTCGCCCAGGCGGGGCTCGCAAGCATCTTCGCGCAGCACAGGGACGCGCTCGGGGCAGCCCGACGCGCGCTCGAATCGTATCGAGCGCTCGGCGAACCCGTCAAGGCGGCCTTCGCGCAGAAATTCGCCGGAGCGGCGCTCATCAACCTCGGCGAGGTCGCAGAAGGAGAGGCGTTGCTTCGCGAGGCGCTGGCGGTTGCTCGACGGCTCGGGGATCGCCGGTTGCTCGCAGACGTTTTGGGAAGGCTCGCTCACGTGGCTTCCATTGGAGGCGACGTGGCCCGCGCACGCGCGTTCCACGCAGAAGAACTTGCGACGTGGACGGCGCTAGGCGCCGAGGGAGCCGCCGCGATCTCCGCGACGAATCTCGCGGAGCTCGAGTTTCAAGCCGGCGACGTACGCGCGGCGCTCGGTCTCGCGCGCACGGCGCTCGCTACTCACCGTGCCCTCGGCCACACGCATAACGTCGCCGAAGATCTTCTGAGTCTTGCCGCGTTCCTGCTTGCCCTGGGCTATATCGAGGAGGCGCAGGCGTCTGCACGTGAGGCATTCGATCTCGCGTGCGAACTACCGTTCGACCTCAAGTTCGCAATCGCGTTACAACGCATCGCGGCGGTCGCGTTGTTTCGCCCCGCGCACGATTCGGTAGGCACGAGCAGCATCTGCGTCCGCGCCACGCGTCTGCTAGGCTTCGTGGATGCGCTCTTGACCTCGCTCGAGCTTCGGCGGCACTATATCGAGCAAGACGAATACGATCGAATGCTCGTAGTACTGCGTGCTGCGCTCGGCCCGAACGAGCTTTCGAATTTGATGGCGAACGGCGCGACGATGACCGAAGCGCAGGCGATAGAAGAAACCGAGCTGATCGGCGTCGCTTTTAAAGCGCGCGCAATCGATCGAAAAGAGAGCGAATCGTCGCCGTTGGGATGAGACGCGCCGGCTACTTGTCCGTGCCCGCCTCGCACGATTCGAAGGCGAAGCTGTAGACGCCGAGGCCCGGGTCTTGTGGGGTCAACTCGAGTTCGTGTTCGCCGAATTTCGAGTTTATCAGGAGCTCGTATTCGCGCGGCGAATCCACCGTGACGTAGGATTTCGTGCCGTCGTACTTGATGTCGCTGCCGGCATCCGCTTTCGCGATCGGCGAGCCGTCTTGGGTGATGTCGACCCGCGTGCTTTTTCCGGCTTGCGGCGTCAGGACGCCGACAACCTGAATCGCGTGGTAGCGAAACGCCACGTATCCGAGCGGGCTCACCGATACGGCGGATTCCCGCGTCGTGTGCCAGGTGCCTTGAAGATAGAGCGCGCCGTCCTGGTGGGTACCCGGGTCGTCGTACTTGGCGTCCGTGGCCGATGCGCCTTTGTTGGCGGCCCCGTCTGCGATCCCCACGAGTTCGACCACCAATTCTTGCGTTTGTGGATAGCATTTGGCGCCCGGCTTAGCGTAACTATCTTGCGGCAGCAACGCCATGACCGGCGGCATCGAGAGTTGGGGATTTTGGGCGCGCAGTAGCGCCTGGATTTTGCCTTCGGTCGCCTCGTAATTACCTTCGCCGGCAATGCTTTCGACGAGGTGGCCGGACTGATCGAACAGGTACTCGTGCGGCCACGCATCGTTTCTGTAGCGCGCCCAAATCGCACCTTTAGGATCGAGCACGACGGGCCAACTGACGTCCAATCGCTTGATAGCGGCCGTTACGTTGCCCTTGTCTTCAGCAAAGCCGAAGGCGGGCGAATGCACGCCCACGATGACGAGGCCGTCCTTGTTATACCGGTCGTACCAAGCTCGCAAATAGGGCAGCGTGCGCAGGCAATTGACGCACGTATAGTCCCAAAAATCGATGAGGACGACCTTTCCCTTGAGGTCACCGGGGGTCAGGGCCGGGCTATTGAGCCACCCGGCGTTTCCGTCGAACCCAGGCGGCGGGCCGTCCGTAATCGGCGCCGCCGTCAGCGCCAGAGTGAACACGAATAGGGCGGCGACAAACAAGCGCCGATCGAACAAGCGGAACATGGCCTTCACATGATACACCGCCCGTAAATTGGTTTACAAGCGCGCGGCCCGACGATGGCACGGGGGAGGCACTACGTGCCGGTCATCGGCGGCCGCTCCGGCTCCAAGCCGAGGATCACGTGAACCGGCAGGTCGCTGCTCAGGAGCCCGCAGATATCGAAGACCCGGTGGACTGCGCCTTCTGCCCGTATCCAAATTTCAAAATTATCGCGATGCTTGCGGTCGAAGCAGATCAGAGCGTTTAAGCCTGCCGAACTCATGTAGTCACAATCGCTCAGATCGACGATCAACCTGCGCTGCGATTCGACATCGAACCGGTCGAGCAGAATCTGCAATTGCGGCAGCGTTTCGTCATCGATATCGCGCGCAACCCGAATGCGTGCCTCCTGCGCTGAGTTCCTGATTAAGATCATATCGATCTCCGAGTGACGCCGTTAAATGCTAAACCGCCCAGGTACTAAGACCGTGACGAAGGGACCCAATGATACGCCCGCGACTTTCCAGGGTCTGTACGAAATCTACACATGGATCGTCGCGTTCTTACTTGGCGGGGACCGTCGAAGGCGCGGGCTGGGCGGCCGGTTTTTGCAACAGGAAGATCAGCGGGATATTAAGCAGCGAAACGAGCGCGACGACTTTCGAGTTGTCCGCGTACGCAAGGACCGCAGCTTGCCGCGCAATGAGGCCGAGGACCGCGGAATCGGGCCGGCCGATGCCGGCCTGCGCGAAGTGCCGCAGCGTCGCTTCGCCCGCGAGAACGGACTGATACGCGGCAAGGCTGTGGTCGTAGACGACGGCTAGGCCCGTGGATGCGAGGGAACCGCCGAGCAGCAGCACCATCTTAAAGATGGCGATGCCTTCGGCCCGCACCTCGGCCGGTAAGGAGCGCACCATCGCGTTCGCGATCGGCGAAAACAGGCACGCAAATCCCGCGCCTGAGAGCACGATCGCGAGAGCAAAGGTCGCGAAGTCGGATTCGGACGTGGTGCCGAGGGCAAGCAAAGCGTAGGAAACGGGAACGAGCACGAACCCGATTGCGACGGGCACTTTCACGTCGATCTTGTCTGCGTTCACGAGCAGCACTGCCGCCGGCGCGACGATGCAGATTGAAAGGATCCGCAGCGTGAGCAATGCGCCTGCGGTCGACGGTGGGAAGGCAAGCGTTCCCTGTGTGTACTGCACGAACAGGTTGGCGCCGAACAGCGGCACGCCCAGACCAAACCCGAGCACGCTCGCGACGGCCAGATTGCGAATGTTGAAGAGTCGTAACTGAATGAAGCCGCACCTGTTTTCGCAGAGTTCGCGCCAAATGAAGCCGGCGAAACCGGCGACGGTGCATACGATGAAGAAGACGATGTCGCTGCTCCAGAACCAATCCCGCCGCTCCCCGAACGCAAGAACGTACTGCAAACCGAAGAATGCGAAAAAGGCGAACACCACCCCGATCAGGTCGAATCGCGGCGCATCGACGGGCCCTTGCGCCTCGAGCAAGAGCGAGATGATGAGGCCGGCAAACGTCGCGAGGCAGGCGTACAGCACGAGCGCTCCGCGCCAGTACGCGTGATCGATGAACCAGCCGCCGATAAACGCACCCGATGCCGCCCCGGAGAGCGACGTGACTGAGAAAATGGAAAATGCGATGCCGCGCAGCTGTATTGGAAAGAGGGTCAGCACGGTGACGACGGAGCAGACGAAAAACGTACCCTGCGCGAGCCCCTCAAAGCAACGGCCCAGTATAAAGCCGTGGAGCGACGTGGTGGCCGCGAGAAATAGCGTCAGCGCGCCGAAGACGAAGTGGCCGGTGCCAAAGACGCCGCGCCGTCCGAACCGACCGATGAGCCACGGCGTCAGCAAAATCATCACATAGTAAAGAGCGTTGTAGCCGATGGAGATCCAAGGCTGCTCGTCCGCACTCGCGCCGAGCGAACCCGAAACGTAGCCTTGGATCGATCCGAACGCACCGCTAAAGGATTGATCCACGAAGAGCGAGACCAACGCCGCAACCATCACGAACAATTTACCGACCGTCACCTCCCGGGCGACTTCGGTTGCGAAGATGCTACGCAGCGTCGTAATCGCTTTCGCGGGTGAGGTCGACCGGGCGGCCGGCACCGAGCCGATCGCAGGCGGGCGTCAATGCGGCTGCAACGATCAAGTTTAGCAAGAGCGCGTCGAGTCCGATGTATGGCGCAAGCGTATGGCCGCCGATGCTGAAGGCGATCGTCGGCTTGACGCCCTGTGAGAACGAGAGCGCCGTCCCGAACGCCATTCCGGCCGCCCATCCGGCCAGGAGCGCCCAGTGATGGAACCAGCGCCGGTACAGACCGACGACAATCGCCGGCACCGTCTGCAACATCCAAATGCCGCCGAGTAACTGAAGGTTAATCGCGTACTGCGTGGGGACCCAGATGATGAAGGCTAGTGCCCCGAGCTTCACCGCGAGCGATGAGAGCTTCGCCATCTGCGCTTCCTGCGCATCGGTTGCGTCCGGCCGCAAGTAGGGCTTGTAGACGTTGCGCGTCCATAGGTTGGCGGCGGCGATCGACATAACGGCGGCCGGCACGAGCGCGCCGATCGCGATCGCTCCGAAGGCGAAACCTACAAACCATGAGGGGAACAAGACCTCGAAAAGTGCGGGAAGCGCCTGATTCGGGCTCGTGATGTGAACGTTTGCCGCAATCGCGGCGTAGCCGAGCAGGGCGACAAGCCCCAAGAGAAACGAATACGCGGGCAGGAGTACGGCGTTACGCTTTACGACGTCGACGCGCGCGGCGCCGAGCACGCCGGTTATGGCATGGGGGTACATGAAAAGGGCGAGCGCCGAACCTAAAGCGAGGGTAGCGTAACTCCAGTACGCCTTGGGAGCCAGGATGATCGAGCCGGCCGGAACGGGCGCGGCGGCGAAATGTCGCTCTGCGGCGGCAAAGATATGAGCGAAGCCGCCCAGTTTGAGCGGAACCGCGGCGATCGCCACGAGCACCACGATGTAGATCGCGACGTCCTTTACGATGGCGATCATGGCGGGAGCGCGCAGGCCGCTCGAATACGTGTAGGCGGCGAGGATGATGAAGGCCACGATCAGCGGGATATCCCCCGCGAAGCCGGGTCCGGTGAATCCCAGCCGCGCAATCACCACTTGCAAGCCGACCAGCTGCAGCGCGATGTACGGCATGGTCGCGAGTAGCCCGGTTGCGGCGATCGCGAGGGCGAGCCGGCCGCTGCCGTAACGGGCCTGGACGAAATCGGCCGCAGTGACGAATCCATGCCGTTTTGCGACGCTCCACAGCCTCGGCATTATTAAGAACATTATGGGATACGCGACGATCGTGTACGGGATTGCGAAGAAGCCGGCGGCGCCGATGCCGAACACGGCTGCGGGCACGGCGATCAACGTATACGCGGTGTAGAGATCCCCGCCGATGAGAAACCAGCTGATGGTGACGCCAAAGCGCCGGCCCCCTAGGCCCCACTCGTGCAGCTGTGAGAGGTCACCGCGACGCCATCCGGCGGCAAAAAACCCGACGGCGGTCACGAGCGCGAACATCGCGAGGAAGACGCCGGCGGCGATCCAGTCGACGTTCACGTTCTAACGGGTCTGCCGGTACACGAGCGCCGTCAGCGCCGTCGTGGCGAATAGCCACGCGAATTGGTACCAGTAAAAGAACGGAAACCCGAAAAGGGCGGGCTCGGCCCGGGCGAAGATCGCCGGTACCATCAGGCCCGCAAACGGCAGGGCTAAAAGGATGAGGTAGGCGCGCTTTTTCTGTGACGGCGGCTCCATTCGCAGTGATAATACGGGGGGCTCGGCCGACCTCTTTTCGCGGGACTTTCCAGGACCTAACGTCGCGCGCCCGTTCTTCCGATGAGGAATAAAAGCCAGAGGGAGTAGAGGAGCCGCGAAATGCCATCGATCGAAGTTAGCGTCGAGCGGCGGCTTGCCGCCCCGCACCCCGGGCCTATCATCAAGCGCGACTTCGTCGATGCAATCGGCCTCGAGGTGCCGGCGCTGGCCGCCCAGCTGAATATGGACGAAGCGCGGCTGAGGGCCATGCTCGAGGGCCGCATGTCGATCGATGTGGATGCCGCGATCCGTTTCGCGCGCGGCCTGCAACTGCCGGCCGAACGCATTATGCAGATGCAGATCCGGGCGGATTTCAGCGCCGCCAGGCGCGACGGCCAATTCGGAGCGGTCGCAATCGTCGGGCGCTCGCAAGAATTCCCGTTCCCGGCCGTAGGCTTCATCCGCGGCCGGCTAGGCCGCACGTCCGAAGAAAACGGCGCCAATGCGTCGTTCTTTTTCCAGGAAGATATCTCGCCCGAGAACACCGAGGCATACGCGGGATTGCACGCCCTCTGGCGCGGGGACCGGTTGCGGGTTCTCGATGGCGAGGGAAATCCACGCTGGACGGGCCCCGTGCTGCAGAATCTGGACGGGCGCACGCTGCTGCCGTTCGTTTCGGCTACGGAGTGGCAGTCGTGGTTTGCCGCCGGACTGCGCGCTGATCTTGCGATCGGTCCCGATCACGCACAGTTTTTCGCCCGCATGCGCGACGCCTGACATATCCGTGCGCGCCTGCGCGCGCTAGTTCCGTGCGCGCCTGCGCGCGCAAGTTTCCGTGCGCGCTAGCGCGCGCAAGTAAAGAAGGCCCCGCACGCGCGGAGCCTCCTGCAGGCAAACTTTAGCCTTTTAGACCTTAGTCGCTCCGGCGACGATCATTTCGCGGGGCGCTCGCATTCCGTGATTCTCGTCACCGTGCGAATCCGCGGCGGCTACCAGGGCGTCCTCGTCATCTCCCGTAATCGTCTGTCCGCAGAGCGGACACGTTACCTGCATTGCCATGTACTTAGAATCTCCTCCGGGGTGTGGGGCATGGAAAAAAGAGCTTTAGCACTGCCTGGGCTTCACCTGCCGACACCAAGACCACAGTGAGTCCGAAAGTCGCTGCAACATTCCGCGGGAATCGCCGTCAAATGTCCAATTAGTCCCTTACGACTTTCGCGACCCGCCAAATCGTCGCGACCTTTAGTTTTCTCGCATGTGATAGCATAGGATATATGAAGGACGTCTCCACTGCCGAAACCGACGATCTCGTCGGCTGGCCCGACGCACATTTCGTCGGGCATCGCAAACGCTTCGTGGATTTCGATGCAAGTGCGATGCGCGCTCTTCTCGCATTGCGCACCACGGCTCAGCGCGTGGAAAACGCTCTAGGCTCGTGGTTTCTCGAAGCCGGCCTCACCCCGCAAAAATTTGGCGTGCTGATCGTGCTCGCGGCTGAGGGCGAGCCGATTTCGCTTTCAAATTTGCGACGCTTTCTCGGCACGACCCAGGCCAACGTTACGGGCCTCGTTGCCGGCCTCGAGCGCGACGGCTACATCGATCGGAAGGCGAGCACCGAAGACCGTCGCGTATCGTACATATCGCTTTCACGCAGCGGGAAGCGCGTCGTCGCTTCGATGCTGCCGGAATACTTTAAGAAGAGCCGCTCGTCGTTGCGCGGGCTGAGTCCTGCGGAAAAGAAAACGTTGGTAGAACTCTTGAATAAAGTCGTCCGAGGTTTTGCCGCCGGGGCCTAGCAGCGGCCGTAAGGCACGCGAGGGTCGGGCGAGCGGCGAAGAGAAAGCGCTCGGTTCGCACACGCGGGTGTGATGTAATGGCAGCCTGCGACCTTCCCAAGGTTGACGCGCGGGTTCGATTCCCGCCACCCGCTCACCAAGCACTGGAAACAACGGTACAAAGGTAATTGAAGCTGGCTCGAAGAGGCGCACCCTCTTTGGGCGATGGCGACGTAGCCAAGTGGTAAGGCGGAGCTCTGCAAAAGCTCTATTCCCCAGTTCGAATCTGGGCGTCGCCTCGATTTCTCTCCCCTGGAATCTATGGTCTCATCGAATCGCACGCATGTCGGTAAAGCGAACGTGCGCGGAGCCTTAGTGCTCGGTGCGCTTCTTGCTGCAATAGTCGGAATTGCGATCGCCATCGCGTTCAGGATCTACACTCAGCTCGACAGCACCGCGACCGTCGAGCGAGCGCTGGTCGCCGCGCAGCAAGAAATCGATGAGATCGTTCGCATTCAGCTCGATGAAGAAACCGGGTTGCGCGGTTACCTTGCTTCCGGCGAAACCCTTTTCTTGCAGCCGTACACGCAAGGAAACGAAAGCTACGATGAGGCAATCGATCGCTTCGTATCGACCGGCAAGAATCTTGGGGTACCGGGCGTCAAATCCGCGATCACGGAAATGCGGCTGCTGCACGCGCACTGGGAATCTGAAGTCGCCCTGCCCCTTCTCAAGCATCCGCATGCCAAGGACGCGATCAGCCGAGAGACCGATGGAAAAATACTCGTCGATCAGTTGCGCGGCGATACCACGCGAGTCAATGCGCTGCTCGAAGACCGTCTGGCGATCGTGCAAAACGAACTCAAACGGCGCATCAACGAGGCACTCTTCGGGGGCCTCGCTTCCGTGCTCGTATTTGGTTCCGTCTGCATCTTGTTCGTGGGCTCGCGTCAACAGATGCTTGCGGTGATCGATCGGGAGCGCTCGATCGTCGAGACGCTGCAAGGCGCCTTCAGTACCGATTTGGATGCGATTCCCGGGTCTCGCATCGGTACGGCCTATATTTCTGCGGATCGCGATGCCGCCGTCGGCGGCGACCTCTACGACGTTCGCCGTTTGGATGCCGAACGCGGGCTCGTCGTCGTCGCCGACGTCAGCGGGAAGGGCATCGGCGCGGCAGTCAACACGGCATTCGTGAAGTATTCGATTCGCATGCTCGCGCGCACGTCGGACGATCCCGCCCAAATCCTCGAACAATTCAACGAGGTATTTCTCGATACGATTCGGGATCCCAACCTGTTCGTGGTCGCGTTCGTCGGCATTCTCGACGTAAAAGCACGTCGCCTTACGTATGCGAGCGCGGGCCATGGGGGCGCTTACCTGCGCAACGGCGGCGGGGTCGACCGCCTTGGAGTTACGGGACCGATCGTAGGGCTCGACGCATCCTTTACCTATGAATCGCGCGTCGTCGCGCTCGCACCGGGCGATCTCATTCTGCTCGCGACCGACGGCCTTACCGAAGCTCGGGACGGCAACGGGACGCTGCTCGATGATGAAGGTGCGATGGCGCTCCTCAAAGATGCGCCGAGCGACCCCCAAGCCTGCGCGGACGAACTCGTAGAAGCGATTCGTTCGCACAGCGGAGGGTCGCTGCACGACGATTTGGCACTGCTCGTAATCGCGATCGATGGAAAAGCGTAGGTGCTCGCGCGGCGCATCGTTCCCTGCCTCGATATCAAGGCCGGCCGCGTCGTCAAGGGAATCCGGTTCGTCGAACTGACGGATGCGGGCGATCCCGTCGAACTGGCGCGGACCTATGAAGCGCGCGGCGCCGACGAGCTCGTCTTTCTCGATATAACCGCGACGATCGAAGGCAGGCGCGCGATGCGCGACGTGGTCCGCGCCGTTGCGGCCGAACTGACGATTCCGTTTGCAGTGGGCGGCGGCGTCTCGAACGAACACGACGTGCGCGATTTACTGCGTTCGGGCTGCGATAAGGTCGCGCTCAATAGCGCGGCCGTGCGGGATCCACGCGTCTTGCGGGCCTCGGCCGATCTGTTTGGAAGCCAGTGCATCGTGCTCGCCATCGATGCGAAATTCGACCCCGCCCGGCGCGGCTGGGAGGTCGTGATCGACGGCGGCCGGACCGCAACGGGGCTCGACGCCGTCCGCTGGGCGGCGCAAGCGGCAGCGGCCGGAGCCGGAGAGATCTTGCTCACGAGCATCGATCGCGACGGCACGAAGTCGGGGTTCGATCTGGCCCTGACGCGTGCGGTCCGCGATGCGGTCGAGGTTCCGGTCATCGCATCGGGCGGCGCAGGCAATGCCGGCGATTTTGCGGAGGTCTTCCTCGAGGCCGGAGCCGACGCGGCGCTTGCGGCATCGCTCTTCCATTTCGGCGAACTCGATATCGGCGCGCTCAAGCTCGAACTCGCGCAACGCGGAATCCCCATTCGTCCTCTCGTAGGAAACGCGTATGTCGATCGATGAGCTCGCCTGGGGCGAGAGCGGCTTGCTGCCCGTGATCGTGCAGGATGCGGATTCCGGCGCCGTGTTGACGCTGGCCTATGTCGATCGTGAAGCGCTGCAACGGACGCTGCGTGAAAAGATGACCTGGCTCTACAGCCGCTCGCGCCGCGCGCTGTGGAAGAAGGGCGAAACCTCCGGCAACGTGCAGCACGTCGTCGCCGTTTCTTACGATTGCGATGCCGACGCGCTGCTGTATCGCGTGCATCCCGAAGGGCCGGCCTGCCACACGGGCGCAGCCTCATGTTTTGCAAACGACCTGCTGGCGGCCCCGGCCGCGAAGCGCAGCGACGGCGCTTTCTCCGCTGCGATGGTGCATCTGCAAACGACGATCGCGGCGCGCAAGGGCGCGTCGCCCGAGACGAGCTACACGGCTAAACTGTTGCACGAGGGCGTCGATCGCATCGCCAAAAAAATCGGCGAGGAAGCGACCTAGGTCGTGATCGCTGCGAAAAACGACGACCCGGCAGAGCTCGCCTGGGAAGTCGCGGACCTGATGTACCACACGCTCGTACTGCTCGAAGCGCGCGGGGTTGGGCTCGACGAGATCGGCCGGGAGTTGCTGCGGCGCGCAAAGTAGCATCCGCCGCGCACGAACTCGTCTCGCTGACGGATTTGCGCGGCGTCGGACCGGAACTTGCCAAGAAGTTCGTGCTGCACGGCATCGGCACGCCGCGCGAACTCGCCGCGACCTATCCGCGCGATTACAAAGATTGGCGTACGCCGACCGCCATCGGCGAGATCGTCCGCGCGACCGTCGCGGGCGCCGGGGCGCATCGCGAGGGCCCGGAATCGACGGAAGAGATCGCGCTCGGGCGTATCGTTCGCGTCTCGGAATTTCGCGGGCGCGTGCCCGTGATTTCGGCCGATCTCGATGACGGAACGGGCCGCATCAAAGCCACGTGGTTCGGACGGCGCGGGCTCAAGCTCGAGGAAGGCGACCGGCTCTTCGTGCACGGGCGCGTCGCGCTCAAACGCTCGCGCACGGGCCCAAGCGTCGAGCTCAACGTGCTGCATCACAAACGCCTCGCCGAGGACGACACCTACGAAGGCTCCGTCGTGCCCATCTACCGCGCCTCGAAGGACTTGCCGTCGCGAACGATCGCGACGACGATCGAACGCAATCTGGCCGAACTCGAAGCGCTCTTAGTCGACGCGATTCCGCGCGAAGTGCTCGCGAAATTCGGATACGGCCCCCTCGGTCCGGCCTGGCGCGCGGCGCACCGCCCCATTTCGCCCGAGGCTGCGGCCGCGGCGCGCGAACGCCTGATCTTCGAAGAGTTCTTTCGCATCGCTCTGGCGGCCGCGCTCAAACGCGCGCGACGCGATGCCGGGGGCGGAGCGCCCGCTCTACCGGTGCCCGCGGGTCTGCGTGCGCGCTTCGAGGCCTCGTTGCCGTTCGCGCCGACGGCGGCGCAACAACGTGTGATCGGCGAGATCTGGTCCGATATGGCGCGTCCCGCGCCGATGAACCGGCTGCTGCAAGGCGACGTCGGGAGCGGCAAGACGCTGGTCGCGGCCGCAGCCGTGGTGCTCGCGGCATCGGGCGGAGCGCAGAGCGCGCTCATGGCGCCGACGGAGATTCTCGCGTTGCAGCACGCGCAGAAACTCGCGCCGCTCTTACTGCCGCTCGGCGTCCGCGTCGACGCGCTGTTCGGCAGCATGCCGGCGCGAGACCGGGCGGGGGTGCTCGGACGCCTCGCGAGCGGCGAATGCGATCTCGTCGTCGGAACGCACGCGCTCATCGTCGACGACGTCGAGTTTCGCAACCTCGGCCTTGCCATCATCGACGAGCAGCACCGCTTCGGCGTCACGCAGCGCGCGAAGCTGCGCGCCAAGAGCCGCGCGCCGCACACGCTGCACATGACGGCTACGCCGATACCGCGGACGCTCGCGCAAACGAAGTATGCCGATCTCGATCTTTCGGTGATCGACGAACTGCCGCCGGGCCGGACGCCCGTCGAAACCTTCGTGCTGCGTGAGAGCCGGAAGATGCGGGCGTACGATTTCATCCGCAAAAACGTCGCGCGCGGACAGCAGGCCTATGTCGTGGCGCCGGCGATCGACGAATCGGAGACCGCGCTGACGAGCGCGCTTGCCGAACTCACCGTGCTGCAAGAACGGGTGTTTCCCGATCTGCGGGTCGAGTTGCTGCACGGCCGCATGCCGGCGCGCGAAAAAGACGCCGTCATGCAGCGCTTCACCCGGCACGAAGCCGACGTCTTGCTTGCAACGACGGTCGTGGAAGTGGGCGTCGACGTCGCAAACGCCTCGGTCATGGTGATTCTCGATGCGCACCGCTACGGGCTCGCGCAACTGCATCAGCTGCGAGGCCGGGTCGGGCGTGGCGTCGCGCGCTCCTACTGCATCCTCGTCGCGCCCGACGAACGCGGCGAAGTCGAGCGGCTCGAGATCTTGGCGGCCACCACCGATGGGTTCGAGATCGCGGAGGCAGATTTACGGCTGCGGCGCGAAGGCGAATTTGCCGGAACGGCACAAGCCGGCGGCGGCCCGCCGCTGCTCGGCAGCGTGGTTTCCGATTTCGCGCTTTATATGAAGGCGAAGGCCGCCGCCGACGCGCTCGTCGCCGGCGATCCGGATCTGGCGGCGCCCGCCCACCTTGGGCTGCGCACGTTCGCGAGCACCGATTCGGAAACGCGTGCGCGATTGCTGGACTCGTAGACCGCGCGCGCGAAGGGAAACGCATGTCATTGGATTTTGCCGTCGGCTTCGATTTCGATCATACGCTCGGGGTCGATAACAAACTCGAACGCACGGTCGCGCTCGAACAGCTCGCGTTGCTCGCAGCGGCGAACGGCCTCTCGTACGATACGCAGGCCGCAGACGGCGCAATCGACGAGGTGCTCAGAGAGGTGCGCAGGGGCGAACGCACCGTCGAGACGTGCATCGCGGGCTTCTATGAAATGTTCGCACCGGTGGGCGGCGGCGTCGTCGACGCAGCCGGCGGCTATCGTGAAATCGTGCTCGAGAACGCTCCGAAATACGTTGCGGCGCTGCCGGGGGCACTCGAGCTGCTTGCGAAGCTCGACGAGCGGCACGTCTCGTACGCGTTGCTCACCAACGGATGGAGTCCGCTGCAAGAGGAAAAGGCCCGGCTGATCGCGTTTCGCGGACCGGTGTTCGTGAGCGAACGCCTGGGATTTCTGAAACCGTCGGCGCAAGCGTTCGCGCACCTCGTTAAGTATTTCGAACGTCCGGCGAGCGACATCTGGTACGTCGGCGACGATCCCGAAGCGGATTGCGCGGGCGCCGTAGCAGCGGGCATGACCGCGGTGTGGTTCGATTGGGAAGAGCGGACCTATCCGGAAGGCATCGCAAAACCTACTCACAGTATCCACACGCTCGAGGAGCTGCTCGCGCTCCTGCCGTGCGGGTGAGTGGCGGCGAGCTTCGCTCGCGCGTCATTCGCTCGCCCCGCGGCATCGAGATACGGCCGACGCCCGGCCGCGTGAAGGAAGCGCTCTTTTCGATTCTCGGCGAGCGCATCGTGGATGCCCGGGTGCTCGATCTGTTCGCGGGCACCGGGGCCATCGGCTTCGAGGCGCTCTCGCGGGGCGCAAAACATGCCACATTCGTCGAGCTCCATGCGCCGACCGCGCAAGCGATCCGCCAAACCGCGGCCGAGCTTGGCCTCGAGCGGCGCTGCACGATCGTTTGCGCTCCGGCGGAGAAAGCCGCGACGCGCCTCGCCGGCCGCTTCGACTTCGTCTATGCCGATCCGCCCTACGCACTGCCGCCGCCGCATCTCACCTTCGGAACCCTGCGCGAGCGGCGCACGATCGACGAGGTATCGACGCTCGTCTACGAGCACCGCGAGGACGGGCCGCCGTTCGCGGCGCCAGGCTTTACGACCGTGCGTGACGCACGATACGGCGAAGTGATGCTGCAATTCATCCGCGTCGCACATGTCGTCTCCTAACGGCGCGCCTTTTCCACAGAGTCATGCCATTTATCCCGGTTCGTTCGATCCACCGACGAACGGCCACCTCGACGTCATCACTCGTGCCGCGGCGGTCTTCCCGGTGGTCACGGTCGCCGTCGTCGTCAATCCGCAAAAAAGAAGCCCTCTCTTCACCCTCGACGAACGAGAGGAGATGCTTCGGCGCTGCACGGCCGGCTTTCCAAACGTAAGGGTCGACCATTTTCGCGGATTGCTCGCCGACTACGTAAAGCGTCTCGAAGCGAACGTTATCGTAAAAGGTTTGCGCGTCGTCTCCGATTTCGAGAATGAGATGGCGGCCGCTCACATGAATCGTTCGCTTAGCAACGTCGACACGATGTTCCTCATGTCGGATTCGAACTATTCCTTCGTGAGTTCGAGCCTGATCAAAGAAGTGTTCTTGCAAGGCGGCGATATCGCTCGCTACGTCCCGGATGTCGTCCTGGAATACATGCATCAAAAGCGCAACGCTCACGGAAGGAAATAATATTGTCGATCTACCGCGTCATCGATAAATTAGATGGATACGTTCGCGAGGGCACGTGGCTTCCGTTCGGTCATCGCATCCTCAGCGAGGAGCGTCTGGTCGAGTTCATCGAGAAAATGCGCTCGACGCTCCCGGAGGAAGTGGGCCGCGCCAAGGTCATCTCGACGAACAAAGATCGCGTGATCCGCGACGCGCAAGAGAAAGCGCAGCAGATCGTCACCGATGCGGTCAATCAGAAAAACGATCTCGTCGATCAAACCGATATCGTCAAAGCGGCGCGCGTCACCGCCGACATCATTCTGCGCGACGCCGAAGAGAAGGCGCGCCGGATACGGGCGGGAGCCGACGTCTATGCGGGCCAGGTGCTCGCGGATCTCGAGATGCGTCTGGGGACGGCGTTGGGTTCGGTGAAGAAGGGCCAAGAGTCGCTTGCGGCAGGCCGTCCGGCGCAAACCGCGGCTCAACCGGTCGCCGAAGCGGCCGCCAAATCGAAGCGGGCCGCTTTCGATGCGCAAAATGAGGCTCCGGCGCTCGAAGCGGTCGAAGCCCGGAGTTAGCATCCGGAGGCGGACGAGCCTCCGGCGCGACGGGCGCCGGTCCGCCTTCGTCGCCGCGACCGCGGCCGTCGTTCTCATCGGCGGCCTCGCCCTGTTCCCGACCCCGTTTTATCTCTTGTCGCCGGGAACGGCCGTCGATCTCTCCCGCTCCGTCGCGGTCGAGGGTCACGTGCCGACTCGACGGCGCTTCTACCTAACCGACGTCACCGTGACGCATGCGAGCTTGCTGCTGCTGCTCGCGGGATTCGTACCAGGCACGCGCATCGTCAAGCACGAGTTGCTGGTGCCGGCCGGCCAGACGATGCAAAGTTACGACCGCGTGCTCAGTGCGGCCATGGACGATAGCCAGCACGTTGCTGCCTACGTCGCGGAGCGTGCGGCGGGATTGCCTTTGGGAGCGCCTTCAAGCCGCGTCGAGATCCTCGATTTCACGCCGGCATCGCGCGCCGGCCGGATCTTGCAGGTCGGCGATCGGCTTGCGTTCGTCGCCGGCCGCAAGATTCGTCACACGGGCGACGTGTCGCAAGCACTCGAGCCGTTGCCGGCGGGCACCCGGGTACTCGTTAAGATCGAACGCGACGGACGCGAGACAACCTTTCAGGTTCCGACGATTCGAACGCCGGCCGGCACGCGATTCGGTATCGCCGTCGGCGAGCGTACGATCACTCCCGAACTGCCGGTGCCCGTCCACTTCTCGCTCGCCAACGTCGAAGGTCCGAGCGGCGGTTTGATGTTCGCTCTGGCGATCTACGCGGAGCTCACGGGCGACCGCCGGGCGTTGCCTCCCGTCGCCGGTACCGGCACGATTTCGGCCGACGGCACCGTCGGCCCGATCGAGGGCACCCAGCAAAAAATCATTGCGGCGGAACGCGCCGGTGCAAGTACGTTTCTGGTTCCGCTGCAGAACTACAAGGACGTAAGAAACGAGCGAGGCATCACCGTGGTACCGGTCGCCACGTTCGCGCAGGCACTCGCGGCGACGCGGTCGTGACTACGAGGGCACCAGCGGCTTAGACCGGCGGCGCCTGCACGTTGTGCGCGAAGGCCTCAAGGCGTTCGCGGTCGAGCGCGCGCACCCGGCCGCGATCGAGTTCGACGGCGCTCGCATTTTTCAGCCGCAGCAGTGCGCGGGCAGCCATGTCGCGGACGGTGCCGGCCGCAGCGGCGATCTGCGCTTGCGAGAGATTTTCGATGCCGGAAAGCCCGCGAGCCATGCCAGTGGTGGCCGGCGCGTACGAGAGCAAGAACTTTGCGACCCGCTGCAAGACGTGCGCGAAGGCGAGATCCGCGATCGAATCGATCGAGCGGCGGCGCGCTTGCGACGCGTCGGTGAGAAAACCGATTGCAAGTTCGGCGTCGTTGCGGCTCGCATGTAAAACGGCTTCGGTCGGCAAGAGGACGATCGTGCAATCGGTGAGCGCCTCCGCGCGCGTCGTCGAACCACCCCCGTCGAAGGTGCCCGTTTCGTTGAGCGGATCGAGCGGAAGCCGCTCGCCGAGCGCGTGCGTCTTGCCGTCGGGCGAGAGCAGCGTGTAGACGACCTTTCCGGTGCGCACGAACGCAAGGTACGGCCACATCTCGCCCTCGTCGTAAATCGTCTCGCCTTGTTTGTACGACCGCTCGGTGGCCGTCGCGGCAAGCTCCCGAATCGTCGACGCCTTCGCATTGGCGAACGGCGTGCAGTGCGAGATGAAGGTCGTGATATCGGCCTGTTCGTCGATCCGTTCGATCCGGACCGTCCAGCGGCCGGAACCTTGGTTGCGGGCGTCCCACGAGAAGCGCCCGGGCCGGTGCTGCAAGAACTCGTTGCGCAGGGCTCGGGGATCGCTCTCCTCGGGCAGTTCGAGGATGCCCCCCAATTGGAGCTTATCGAACGCATCGAGAATGATTAAATTTCGATTCGTATTGGGCAGCGTGCGGCTGTCCAATGTAATCGCCGGGACCCGAATAGTTGCCATGCAGGTGTGACTTTTGGCGGTGCCCTCCGCTGCGCCTTTTTGTTTGGAAGGGCTGCCGGCCCCGCCCTTAGGAGCCGGTAAACGCCGGCGGACGCTTTTCGAGAAACGCCCGCGTGCCTTCCGCGAAATCGGCCGTACCGATGAGGCTCCCGAACTGCAACGCCTCGATCTCCAGGGCTGCGCCGATGGGGAGGGAACTTCCCGCATCGATCGCTCGCTTGGCTGCTGCCACGGCGAGCGGTGACTTGGAGGCGATGACGGCTGCGATTCGTTTGGCTTCGGGCATGAGCTCGGCCGCAGGCAAGACGCGTTCGACGAGTCCGATCCGGTGCGCCTCATTCGCGTCGATGAGTTCGCCCGTTAGGCAGAGCAGCATCGCCATGCCGCGGCCGGCGAGCCGCGCCGTCCGCTGCGAGCCGCCGTAGCCTGGAATCAAGCCGAGATTGATCTCGGGCTGGCCGAATTTCGCCCGGTCGCTCGCGAGGCGAAAATCGCACCCCATCGCGAGCTCGCAACCGCCTCCGAGCGCAAAGCCGTTGACCGCGGCAATGACGGGCTTACTCATGCGCTCGATTTGCAAGGTGAGCGTTTGACCGGCGCGCGCGAGGGCCGCGCCGCGGACGGCATTCGGCAATGCATTCAATTCGGAAATGTCCGCGCCGGCGGCAAAGGCTCGCTCTCCGGCGCCGGTGAGGATCACGACGCGAACGCTTGCGTCGGCTTCCATTGCCGCGAATGCGACCCCAAGTTCGCGAACCATCGCGACGTTAAGGGCATTAAGGACGCTCGGCCGGTTTAGCGTTACGATGGCGATCGCACCGTCGCGTTCTTCGAGTATCGTTTCGTAGCTCACGCGCTGCCGTTTCGGGCTTCGTGGGGCTCTCCCTCGCTCGTTTCGCAGGTCGCACGTATGAAGGGAAATAAAATGCGCGGGATGCGGGCTGCGTATCATGAAGCTCTAGAACAGGCGCGACTCGATGTCGTTCGCCTCGGCGCGCTCGTTGGCGATGCGGTTCATGCCTCCGTCGTTTCCCTGGAGAAGCGCGATACGGTGCTCGCCGCGCGGGTGATCGCGGGTGACGACGACGTGGATGCCCTGCGCCGGCGAGTGGAACAGATGTGCATCGAGCTCATCTGGAAGCAACAGCCGGTTGCCGGAGAACTGCGGCAGGTTGCGGCCATGCTCGAGATCGTAACGGATCTCGAGCGCATCGGCGATTACGCGGTCGAGATCGCGAAGAACTCGATCAAACTCTACGATGTCGCCATCCGTCCCGCGCGCGTCGAAATCGGGCGCATCGCTGCGATTGCGAGCGAGATGCTGCGCGAGGTCATGCGCTCCTATACCGAACGCGATGCCGCGGTCGCGGAAGCCGTGATCGCGCGCGACGACGAGGTCGACGAACTCTACGCGCGCGGCATCGAAGCGCTGCAGGAAGAAATGCAGGCGGATTCCGACAAGGTCCGTGCCGGCACGATCATGCTCTTCGTGCTGGCGAATCTCGAACGCGTGGGAGATCGCGCGCAAAACGTCGCTTGGCACACGAAGGAGATGCTCGGAGCGGCCTGATATAGGCCCGCAATGAAATCGACGTTCGCAGCGCTGCTGGGCGCGCTGCTCGCGATCGCTGCGGCATCACCGCTTCGGGCGCAAGAAATTCCCTACTTCGTAACGATCGACGGCCGTCCGCTCGATGCGACGCATCCCGGCGCGCGCGAGCACGACGGTGTCATCTTCATGAATCTCGTGAAGGCCGTGCGCGCCTTCGACGGGTTGCTGACGTTTGCGCCGGACGGTACGCGCGTGACGATCGGCGCCCATTCGATCGTGTATCATATCGGGCAACCAACGGCGGATACCGAAGGCGGCCGCCCAATTCCCCTCAGCGACGCACCGTTCGTGGAGAACGGCGACATCTTTATCCCGCTGGACTCGATAGCCAAGGTGGCGAGCGCCACCGTGACCGTCGATAAGCGCGCGCATCGCCTCGACTTGCAGACGTTTCGAAACGCACCTCGCCCGTCGCCGACGCCGTAGCAGCGTTGCCTTCGCGTCCGCCGATCGGATCCGCAGAAGTGTCGTCACGTGCGGGGACCGTATACCTCAATCACGCGGCCGCGGGCGTCCTACCGCACCGTACGGCAGCGGTCCTCACCGAACTCGTGAGAGGTCAAGAGGACGCGGGCCTGCTCGGATTTCTTTCCGTCGAGTCCAACTTGCCGCGCTACCGGAAATCCGTCGGCAGCTTCATCGGAGCCGCGCCGGGCGAAATCGCGTTTCTACGGAACACGAGCGACGGCGCGAATACGATCGCACGCGGCCTTCCGTGGGAGGCGGGCGACGAAATCATCCTTTGCGACAACGAGTTCGGCTCGAACGTCTTGCCGTTTCTCGCGCTGCGGGAATACGGCGTCGCAATCAGGTTCGTGCGCACGGCTCGGGAGCGCCTTACTCCGGAAGTGCTGGCCCGAACGATGAGTTCGCGAACGAAGCTGGTCGCCGTCTCGTGGGTGGGCTTCGCCGACGGCTATAAGCACGATCTGGCGGGACTTTCCGCCGTCGCGCACGAGCGCGGCGCGTCGTTTTGCGTCGATGCGATTCAAGGGCTCGGCGCGTTCCCGCTCGACGTGCGCGCCGATGGAATCGATGCACTCTACGCGGGCGGTGCAAAGTGGCTGCTGGCGCTGCCCGGTGTGAGCTTCCTCTACGTGTCGCCGGACTTGCAAGAACGGCTGACCGTGCGCTGGCGCGGCTGGCGCGACGTCGCCGACATTTGGAATTTCTGCGACTACGAGCAGCCGTTCGCGGAGGGCGCATCCCGCTACGAAGGCGGTACGCAGAATTTCTACGGCATCGCGGCGCTCGATGCATCGATCTCGGTGCTCGCGAGCGCCGGGACCGAGCGCATCGCAGCGCACGTACTCGCCCTCACGGAGCAGCTCTGTGCGGGGCTGCATTCGCGCGGCGCCGATCTTTCGACGCTGCGCGGCGACGGCATATCGTCGGGGATCGTCACCTTCACGCAGCCGGGCCGGGATCCGGTCGAAACCGGACGAGCCCTCGGGCGCTCCGGCTTCGTGACCACGTTCCGGCCCTCGGGCATCCGCGTCTCGCCGCACGGCTACAATACCGAAGATGAGGTCGCAGCATTTCTGGCCGCGCTCGACGAGCTTCGCTAACTTAGTACCCGCCCTCGCGCAGCGCGCAGGGCGACATGATCGCATCGGCCATGCCGTGGATCAAGCGTTTATTCGCGGGTGCGACGGTCGCGAGAATACCGCCGAGTTTCACTTCCTGGCCGACCACGAAATAATACGGGCACAAGCGTACGCGCCCGTCGAGCATGGCAATATCGTCCGCGCCGCGATCGTAGTAGGGAACGTTGACGCGCCGGCCCTTATGAAAACGCTGCAGGATGTACGGCGTCTTCGAGTACGACGCGAGCGCATCGTCGAGGGTTTTCTGCCATTCGTCTTTGGTAAGGTCGTTCGCGACTTTGACGCCGCGCGAGCCCCACGCGAGCTCCGAAAATCCTGAGGGTTTCACGACGAAATCGCGCTCGCTCTTCCCGAGCGGCACGAGTTGGTGCCAATCGCGAACCGGTTCGTCTGCCGCCATCAGTCCGCTGATCGATGCTTGCGGCGGAAGCGGGTGCGGATCGAGCACCCACGTTTCCGGGAACGTTTGGAGTAAGCGCGCGAAGCCATCGCCCAGCTCCGTTTTCCAGTACTTCGCGAGCAGCGGATGGTGCAGCAGCGCGAATCCCAGTTTCTCTTCGAGATGCGCTTTCGGGGGCGGCGTCATCTTCACGCGATTGTGCCGCGCCGCATACAACATCAGTTCTTGCTTCGGAACGTTGAGCAGATCGAAGAGTTCGAAGTTGCGATAGAGCACGTCGATCTTTTTCTCTTCGCCTTCGGGCAGCCGCACGAAGAGTGCGTCTTCGGTAAAGACGATCTCTTCGGGTTTGCACACGTAGGTCTCGCCGAGACCGCGGGCGTTCATCGCCGAGGCGAGCCACGTAAGCTCGGCGCGATAGTCGTCGGATTCTGCAGAAACCACGATACCCGTCGTCGGATGTTCTTTCCCGGAGGCCGAGGCCAGCATAGCGGCAAGGCTTTTCTCGATGCCGTCGACATCGCCGATCGTATCGTAGCCGAGTTCGCAATACGCCTGCGCCATCGCGCTCACGAATCCCATGCCGCCGGGAACGCTATCGAGTTCGGAGGCAATGAACCCGCCGCGCGTCAGAATGAGATCGGGCCGGATGACGCCTGGAATATCGCCCTTGAAGCGATTTTGCCGGCCGAGCTTGACGATCGAGCCGGGTTTTCCGGCGTCCAGATAGTCGGCCACGAAGGCGGGCATGGTGCCGCGCGAACTGCGCTGGTAGAGGCCCGCAAGCGAGCGGTAGAAGAGGAGGAGATCCGGTCCCAGCAGGTCGATCGCCCGCAGCGTTTCGGGCGAGATCCAGAAGGGTTCCGGGGAGAGTCGCCAGGCCACCCGGCTCTGTTCGACGCCGACGCCGCTGAAAAGCCCGGCCGGCATATGTTCGTTGAGGAAGAGCGCCTGATCGCGCGCGGTCATGCTCGGGTCGAGCGCGGTACATCCCATGCGGCTCAGGTACCCTCGGCCCAGGTACATCGACACTCGAGCAACTTGGCGCTCGAGAACGCAATATAGCGGCGTCTCATCAATGTCCTCGAATCGCTAAAACCGAAGCCGGGTTGCGGAAAAAACCGAAAATTTATTTGAGTGACACGGCGCCGGGGATCAGCAGGGCGTGCTCGAGCTTCACCGAGCCGCTGCGCACGGCGATGGTGAGATGCAGCGTCCGGGCGAGCCCCAGCCGTTCGAGCGAAACGTCGTCGATCGCCCGCGAGGATTCGGCCCCGGGCAGACGCTCTACCGGAAGCTCCCGCTCGAACCCCTGGCCCTCCGCGCCGGCAGCGGAGCGCGCCGCTTGCGCACCTATGGAGAAGTGCTCGGTAACGACCGTTTTCGCGCTGGACTTGTCGCCTGCCGGGACGCACAATTCGAGCCTGACGCTCGAACCGTCGATCGAAAACGCATCCGACGAGCAGCCGCCGTTTTCAACGGGGGTCGCGCCGCTCGCGGCCGCAAAAACGGCTGCGGAGAGTGCGATCGCGGCGACCGGCCGCACGATAGCGGGGCAATGCGCGCGCAGCGCACGTTGTTTCATCCGGCGCTCCGCGGCACAGGAGCGGGCTTTTTGAAGCGATAACGTCGCCCCTCGCCCCATGCGCATCGATCTCATAGCCCTCGATCTCGACGGTACTCTCCTCGATCCCCAGGATCGCATCTCCGAACGTAACCGCAACGCCATCCGTAAGTCCTTAGAGAACGGCGTGCGGGTCGTGCTCGTGACGGGTAGAGGCACCGACCTGCCGATACGCTTATCGCGCGAACTCAATTTGAACCTGCCGGTGATCTGTTGCCACGGCGCACTAACCAAGGACTTCGGCGCGAACCGCACGCTCGTGCATCTGCCCGTCCCGCTGCAGTACGCAAAACCGATGGTCGAGTTTGCGGAGGCAAACGAACTCTCGATCGCGCTGTACTCCGAAGAGTTCTTTTACCGGCTCGAAGGCTCGAAGCTCTACATGGACGACATGACCGGCCCCGCCTGGCGCGAAGCAAAGACCTTCGCCGACGTGCTTTCCAGCGCTCCGACCTTCATCCGGTTTCTAGGCGAGGATTCGGTGCGCGCGATGGAGCGCGAATTCGGAGACTGGCCCCTGGCGTTCCGGCACGAGACGTGGGGATCGTTCCAGGAGTGCGCGGTGCTCAACCGCGACGCCAGCAAAAAGAACGCGCTCAAGAGCTTGTGTGCGGATTTTCAAATCTTGCCGGAGCGGGTGCTCGCCATCGGCGATTCGCGCAACGACGTGCCGATGCTGCGTTGGGCGGGTATCGGCGTCGCGATGGGCAACGCGTTACCGGAAGTCAAGGAGGCGGTCCGTTACGTGACGGCCAGCAACGTCGACGACGGTGTGGCCGTGGCGATCGAGCGCTTCGCATCGGCGCGGCAGAAGAAGCCGGCATGACCTCGGGCGCCGGCCCCACGCCGAGCTACGAAGCAGAACTCCGCAATATTCTCGCAGCGCGCGATTGGGAGGGGTTGCGCGACTTCTCGCGGCGCAACAACGAAGTTCCCGAGGACGTCGCGGCCCAGCCGCAACACTTTTGGGAAGTGATGCTCCACAAGCTCACCTGCAGCCGCATCGATCTTCTAGGCCTGCACGAGGATTCGCGCGCGTGGCTTGCCGAGCGCGGCTACACGACGGACCTCGGGGGTTACTAAGGTCCTAAAATGATAGTGCGCGTTACCTGTTTCGCGCGCATCCGCGAGATCGTCGGCAGCGGGCAGCTCGAGCGCGCGCTGCCCGAGGGCGCGAACGCTTCCGATTGCTTCCGCGCGCTTGCTGCCGATTTTCCGGCCCTTGCAGACCTCGGTTTGTCCACGCGCTTCGTGCGCGACGGCGCGTTCGTCGGCGCGGCGACGGCGTTACGCGACGGAGACGAACTCGGGCTCTTGCCGCCGTACGGCGGCGGCTAGCCGTGTTCGATCTCGTCGAGGCGCCCTTCGATATGGACGCGCTCGTGGCTGCCGTCAGCGAACCCGGGAGCGGCGCGCTCGTGACGTTCGTGGGATACGTCCGCGACCACAGCGACGAAGGGCGCGCGGTGACGGGGCTGCATTACGAAGCGCATCGCGAGTTGGCGCTGGCCGAATTGCGCGCGGTCGGGGAAGACGCCGTCGCGCGCTTCGGCATCGCGCGGATCGCGATCGTCCATCGCATCGGCGAACTGGCCGTAGGCGAAACGGCGGTCGGTATCGCCGTCAGCGCGCCGCATCGCGCCGCTGCGTTCGATGCGTGCGAGTTTGCGATCGACGAACTCAAGCGCCGAGTTCCCATTTGGAAGAAAGAACGCTACGTCGACGGTGACGCGAGCTGGCGCGAGAACGCGTGAAACTCGATCTGATCAGCCTGCCGAAAAGCACCGGCGGGACGATCGCGGCACTCGATTACGAGCCGCGCCGCCCGCGCGGTGTTACGCTCGCGGTCGGGCACGGCTATTCGAGTTCGAAGCACAATCTCGACACCTTGTGTGCCTTCTTGGCGAGCCACGGATATCGCATCATCAGCGTCGATTTCCCGGGGCATAAGCTCGGCGCGAGCGGCGGGTACCTCGCATCGATCGACGATCTCACCGCGACGCTCGCAGCGGCGGTCGAGTACGCGCGCGCGACCGCGAGCGGAACCGTCTACGCGCTCGGCCACAGCATGGGTGCGACGACCGCCCTGCGGAGCTGCGCGGCGGACCCCTCGATCGCAGGGGCAATTTCCATTGCGGCCGGATACGGACGTCCCGCCGGGCTGCAGGCGCTCGGCGCACTCGGAGCCGTCGACTTGCGCTCTTCGTACGTCGACGGGTTGACGCTCCCGCAGCTTGCGGCGCAAACCGAAGTCGTGCTCGATGCGGCCCTCGCTGCGCTTGCCGGCCGGCCGGTGCTCTACGTGGCGGCGGACCGCGACGGTATGGTGTCGCGGGCCAGCGCCGAAGAACTCTTCATGCGCTCACCGGAGCCCAAGACGTTCGTGACCATTTCGAGCGACCACACCTACGCGGGTGAAAACGCGCGCGCTGCCGTGCTCGCGTGGCTCAACGAGCGTCATCCGCGCACGTGATCAGGGGATTCGCGCGCACGAACAGCTTACGCCGGTACAGCCGGCATTTGCTGATTCCCGAAGTGGGGCTGGCCGGTCAGGAGAAGGTAGCTCGCGCGCGCGTGCTCGTGGTCGGAGCGGGCGGTCTCGGTTCGCCCGTGCTGCAATATCTCGGTGCGGCGGGCATCGGAACGCTCGGTATCGTCGACGACGACGTCGTCGACGTCACGAATCTTCAGCGGCAAGTCATCTACGACGAGATCGACATCGGAGGCTTGAAAGCAGAGCGCGCGGCCGCGCATATCGCGGAGCAAAACGACGATGTTGCCTGCGAGGTCTTTCCCGTCCGCCTCGATGCGAGCAACGCACGCCGCTACGTTCGCGACTTCGATGTGGTGGTCGACGCGACCGACACGTTCGGCGCGCGCTATCTCATCAACGATGCGTGCCGTCTCGAAGGCGTGCCCGACGTCTATGCCTCGATTTTCCGCTTCGAAGGACAGGTGAGCGTGTTCGGGCCGGACGGGCCGTGCTACCGGTGCTTGTTCCCCGAGCCGCCGCCCGAGGGAAGCGTGCCGACGTGCGCCGAGGGCGGCGTGCTCGGAGCGATCGCGGGCATGGTTGGAACCTGGCAGGCAAACGAAGTCTTGAAGCTCATATTGGGGATCGGCCGGCCGTTGCGCGGACGCTTGGCACTCTTCGACGCACTCGCCGGGCGAGTGCGCGAAGTCGCCTTCGAAAGCGATCCGCTGTGCCCGCTGCACGGCGAGCATGCTTCGATCGTGGACGTTGCCGAAGTCTTTCCGCTCGCGTGGCCCAGCGTGAGCGTGGCGGAGATCGCGCCGGGCGAGCTCGACGCGTATCTCGCCGAGCATGCAAACGCGCGCGTGCTCGACGTTCGCGAGCCGCACGAAGTCGTGCTGGCAGCGCCGCCGCAGAGTATCCATCTGCCCGCCTCGCAGCTCGAGGCGCGGCTGCACGAACTCGATAGCGCGCGCGAGTACGTCGTAGCGTGCCGCGTCGGCCAGAAATCGCGCTGGGCGACGGCGCGCCTCCTGGAAGCGGGGTTTCGACGCGTATCGCATCTCTCGGGCGGCCTGCTGCAGTACGCGATCTCGCATCCGGATTTCGAGTTCTTTTGAACGCCTTCGACTGGCGATCGCTGGTCCTGCGGGTTGCGCGCGACGCGGGTGCCAGCGCGCTCGCCGTCACTGCAGCAACGCCCGACGAGCGCACGAGCGTTCGCATGCGTGCGGCTTTCGCCGGCGATGAGTTTGCGACGTGGGGCTACGACGATGCCTACGCGGCGAAGGCAGCCGATCCGGGCGCCCTTCTGCCGGGTGCGCGCAGCGTGCTCTGTGTGGCGATCGCGTACGCTCACCCGGAACCCGCGGCGCCAGAACCGTTACGCGGACGCGTCTCGAACTACGCGTGGTCGGCCGATTATCACGTCCGCGTTCGCGACGTGCTCGCGCGCATCGCCGCGGAGCTCGATGCTGCCTGCGGTTCCTCCGTAACGCGCGTCGTGTGCGATACTGCGCCGTTTGCCGAGCGCGCCTTCGCGGCGCGAGCCGGGCTCGGCTGGATCGGAAAACACACGAATCTCATCGCACCGGCACTCGGTTCTTTCGTGTTTCTCGGAGAGATCGTCACCACGCTCGAGATTGCGCCCGACGCGCCGCTGCGCAAAACGTGCGGCAGCTGCGAGCGCTGCGTTAGCGTGTGTCCCACGGGAGCGCTGCGCGGAGATTACACGATCGATGCGAGCCGCTGCATCTCCGACCTCACGCAGCGCACGGACGCCGTTCCGCGCGAGCTGCGCCCGTACATCGGCGATTGGATCTGGGGCTGCGACCTGTGCCAACTCGCGTGCCCGCCGACGCAGCGCGCCTCGCCTTGCGCCGACGCCGCATTCGCCGCTGCGAGCGATGCGAATGCCCGTCCGTCGCTGCTCGAACTGCTCGCGCTGCGAAGTGGAGAATTCAAACGCAGATTTCGCGGCACGGCGATGGGCTGGCGCGGCGCCGCCGTCCTGCGGCGCAACGCCGCAATCGCGCTCGGCAACGCGCTCGATCGCGCGAGCGTACCAGCGCTCGAGGTGTCCTGCGCGAAGGATCCGCATCCGCTGGTGCGCGGCCACGCCGCGTGGGCGCTCGGCCGCATTGCATCGCCGCGCGCGATCGCGGCGCTGCGCGCGCGGCGCGAACGCGAAACCGATCCGGCAGTTCTCGAGGAGATCGAGGCTGCGCTTGTTCCGTACTGCAACAGAAGGGTTACGGCTCGCTTGACGCAGAAGGCGACAAAAGTAGCTTTGCGTTAATCAGATTTCGTCATAGGAGCCGTGCAGTATGCGCCGTTCGAGATTTGTCGCCGTCGGTTTCGCAGCGCTTTCGTCGCTCGTTCTCTCCCCGCTCGGCGTCGACGCGGCTACGAGCTTTACGCACGTTGTCGTGATCGTTCAGGAGAACCGCACGCCCGACAATCTCTTTCAGGGCCTGTGCGGGCCGGCGGTCTCGCCGGCGCCGACGCCGACGCGCATCATCATACCGCCGACGGGGCACGGGCAGCCCATGGTCTTGCCCGCGTTCTCGCCGCGTTGCAACACGAAGCCCAGCGCGTCTCAATATGACATCCTGCAGAGCAACTGGCTCGACGACGCGGTTTCGGGAGGCGTCGTACAACCGGGCGTGGTGCCGTTGGCCAACAAGTACGACCTCAACCACGGGCACTCAGGCTTCGTTGCCATGTGTGACGCGTCAACCCCGAAGACGTGCAAAATGGATGGAGCTGCCGGCGTGAACTGCCGCGGCACCTGTCTGCCGCAACCGCAATTCCGGTACGTCGATAACTCCACCGGCATCCTGAACCCGTACTTGCAGATGGCCAGGCAATACGGCTGGGCAAACTACATGTTCCAAACGAACCAGGGGCCTAGCTTCCCCGCGCACCAGTTCTTGTTCGGGGGAACCTCCGCGCCGAGTGCCGATGACGACGCGAAAGGCATCTTCGCCTCCGAGAACATGACGGGAACCGGCGGGACCGGCGGCTCAGGCGTGAGAGCCGGCTGTACGGCGAAAAAAGATACGACCGTCGAACTCATCAGCCCGGCCGGCGAAACGTCCAAGATGTATCCTTGCTTCGAACATCAGACCATGGGCGATATCCTCACGCAATCTTCCGTGACGTGGCGATACTACTCGCCGCGGCCCGGCACCATCTGGACGGCGCCCAACGCGATCAAGCACATCTGCAAATCCTCGGGCTTCGAAGGCACGTGCATGGGCCCCGAGTGGAAACGGCATCTGGATTTCCGCAAAGTCGGCGTATTGAAAGATATCGCTGCCTGCAAGCTCCGTTCGGTCAGTTGGGTCATACCTACCGGCAAGAATTCCGACCATGCGAAGGACAACGACGGAGACGGGCCTGCCTGGGTCGCATCGATCGTCAACGCGATCGGCAAGAGCGACAGCTGCGACGCAGGAAAAGGGTACTGGAAAAACACTGCGATCGTCATTACGTGGGACGATTGGGGCGGATGGTACGACCACGAGCCGCCGACCGTACTGGCCGGTGCAGGGGGCGATTATCAACTCGGATTCCGGGTGCCGATGATCTTCGTCTCCGCCTACACGCCGCTCGGTTACATCAACAACAAGCGCCATGAATTCGGCAGCGTTCTGCGCTTCGCCGAACGCAATTTCGGTCTTAAGGAGGGCGCCCTCAACTTCTCGGATGCGCGCGCGATGACCGACCTGCGGGGATTCTACGACCTAAGCCGGACGCCGCGCACTTTCGAGACCATCGCGGCACCAAAGGGCGCCTCCGATTTTATCAAAGATACTTCGCCCGCGACCGGACCGGACAACATCTAAGGATCGCCGCCGTGCCGTTCTTGGCGGCCGATTGCTAGCTCGGGCGCTTTGAGGTGCTCCGCTTGCGGCCGCCCGCGAGCATGCTGCCAGCTCCGCCCCAGCAAAAGCGGGTACCCTACTCGAAACCTTCGGAGGCCCTCGAGCGTCTCTGCGCGGGAGGAGTCCATCTGCATGAACCGGGTCATTTCTACGCTTTCCCTTTTCGCGCTCGTCATCGGAACGGCATCCGCTGCCCCGGCGACCACGGGTCCGGCTATGCTCGGCGCCGGCAACGATCAGCTCTACAAGCGGATGATCGCGCTCAATGGGTCGCTGCGCACCTATACCGCAACGGTGCACCTCGATGTCGCGCTCAAGACCTTTCCGTTCATCAGCCCGGCCTTGGACGGCTCGGTGTACTACAAGAAGCCGGACAAGGAAGCGGTCGTCTTCGATACGGTGCCGGCGCTCGCAGCCCAGTTCAAGAAAGTATATCCGCGGGTCGATCCGCCGGCTCTTTGGACGACCGTCTACGAGGTTGCGGTTCTGGGCGACGACGGGACGAACACCACGTTTCGTCTGGTACCGAAGAAAAATGGCCGCGTCGATCACCTCGACGTGAAAGTAGACGATGCCACCGCCACGATTCGCGGCTACGCCTGGACCTATAAGGACGGCGGTTCGGTGAGCTTCGATCAGTCGTTCACCTCGATCGGCGGCAACTATCTGCCCGATAAGCAGACCGGGCACGTCGACCTGCCCTCGTACAAAGCCGACGTGACCTCGGCCTTCACGAACTACAAGCTCAACGTCGCGGTCGAAGACTCGGTCTTCGAAGAGAAGTAGTTCGGCCTAGCGTCGAAGCTACCCGGATGGCCCTCGCGACGATCGATCTTATCGGGGCCTCGTGGCGGAGCGAGGGGCAGCTTGCAGATGCCTTCTCCCGGCCGATCACGTATCTGCGGATCTCGGTGACGGATCGCTGCAATCTGCGCTGCACGTACTGCATGCCCGAGGCGGGTCTGCCGTGGATCGAAAAGACCGAAATCCTCACGTTCGAAGAGATCGAACGCGTCGTACGCGGCGCGGCCGCCGTCGGCGTGCGCAGCATTCGCCTCACGGGCGGCGAGCCGCTCGTTCGCCGCGAGCTCGCGCGCCTCGTCGAACGCTTAGCGGCGATCGAAGGGATCGAGGATATCGCGCTTTCGACGAACGGGTTGTTGCTTGCCGGCCTGGCGCGCGATCTCGCTTCGGCTGGATTGCGGCGCGTCAACGTCTCGCTCGACACGCTGCGCGCCGATCGTTTTGCCGCCATCGCGCGCCGGCCGGGCCTCGAACGCGTGCTAGCGGGCATCGATGCGGCGACTGAAAGCGGCCTCGCGCCCATCAAGATCAACTGCGTCGTAATGCGCGGCTGCAACGATGATGAACTCGCGGATTTTGCCGCCATGACGCGCGTACGTCCCGTTTACGTGCGATTCATCGAGATGATGCCGGTGGTCGAGAACGCAGACGATCAGCGCGATCAGTATCTCTCCTGCGACGATATCCTCGGCCGGCTCCAATCGCTTGGGAACCTCGAACCATCGACGGGTCCCGGCGGCAACGGGCCCGCGCGCTACTTCGCCTTCGCGGGTGCTCCGGGCGCGGTCGGCGTGATCAGCCCGCTTTCGCACGAGTACTGCGATCGGTGTAACCGGGTCCGACTCACCGCGGACGGCCGCCTGCGGCTCTGTCTTTTCGGCAACCACGAGATCGATCTGCGCACCCCGGTTCGTGCCGGAGCCACGCAAAGTGAGATTTCGCAGCTCTTCCGGACCGGCATGCTGATCAAGCCCGAACGCCACCACCTCAAGCTCGGCGAGCCCGGCAGCCGGATGCGCGCCTTTTCGGAGATCGGTGGATAGCCGTCCGTCAAAAATCTCGGGTAGGCGTGTCACAGATCCGTTCTTTCCGGCGTTGCGGGCCTGAGGTGCCGAAGATGAAGCGGGTCCGGATCAAGACCTATGGATAACGTCTACGTTCTAGGCGTCGACCGTGCCCTCGATGCAGAAGCTCGGATCGAGCGTCTGGTCGGCGACCACCAGACGAAGTTGGCCCGCTACGTTCGCCGTTTCGTGAACGATGCGGATCTCGCGCTCGACGTCGTCCAAGACGTGTTTTTTTCGGCGTATAAGATGCTGCTGGCCGATCCATCGCGTCCGCTCACGGCGGGCTGGCTCTATAAGACGGCAACCAACCATTCCATCACCTACTTACGCAAAAAGAAACGGCGCGGCGAAACGCTCCCGCTCGAAGAAGTTCGCTCGGCGTTTCGGACGGACGAATGTTCGGCCGTCTCGCTCGATCTGCAAACGGCGCTCTCGGCCTTGGGAGAAGAACAACTGGCCTGCGTGCTTCTGACCAGTTACGCGGGCTACTCGTCCGCAGAAGCCGCGCTCATTTTAGGAACCAGCGCCGACGCCGTGCGTCAGCGCGTTTGTCGCGCGATGCGTGCGATGCGCAAGACGCTCGGCGAGCCTGTATGAAAGCGCACGACCGTTTCGAGAGTCTTGCAGGCGCAGTCGCACTTGGCGAAGCGACCGAGAGCGAACGCGTTGAATTCGTCGCGCACGCGCAGACCTGCGCATTGTGTCGCGACGATGCGTTCGCTCCGGAAACGTCGCCCTTGGCCGCCGTCGCAGCGGCGCGCGACGAGGAAGTGTGGCGTCCGACGCTCGACCGGGCAATTCTGGCGCGCATCCGCGATCGCCACTCGGCCCGTTCCCGGATCATGGTCGGCGTACTCGGCTGGGCCGCCGGACTTTCGATCGCCGTGAACGTGTTCTTCGTCAGCGGCGTTGCAGGACAAGTATCGCGCGCCCTTACGCCGCCCGACGCTCCGGCGCAGATCGTTACGGCGGGCATTCGCCTGCCCGCGCAAACGTTTGCAAAAGCTCCGGTCACGCCGGTCTCCGCGGTGCGCGTCGCACTCGTGCCCGCACACTCCGCGCACCGCTTCACGCGCGCGCCGCGCACACGCCGCGCGCCGGCGCCCGTGCTCTCCCCACCGGATGTTTTCGCCGGCCTCTTCGACGCGCGCGATGGCGGCGCCGAACGAAAAGTCGCAATCGAAACGTCCTTCGCACGAACCGAGGCTCTCCAGCCCTAACCAAAGGCCGCGCCATCGAATGCGTGCGGGATGCCGTAACCATCGAGCAGAAAGCGCCTGCAGCAGGGGTGGCGACCTTGGCCCGCCCCGATCTGAAAGAAAGATGGTCTTGAGACGATTTGGTTCGATGTTGGTTGCGTTCGCGATTGCGGGCCTGCTCGTATCGGGATGTTCGAAGAGCTCGTCTTCGGAGAGCAGCGCGGATGCGAAGGCGTCGGGTCCGATTACCGATGCGGACTCGTCGGGATTCAAGCCGACCGCAGAACCATCGATGGCGACGGGCGACGCGAAGAAAGGCGAGGCCATCTTCAGCGCAAACTGCGCCCAATGCCATGGCGCGGGCGGCGCGGGCGGCGGCATCGGCCCCGTGCTCAAGGGCGAGAAGTCGCGCAAGGACTACGCCGCGGCGATCGCGTGGATAAAAAATCCGCAGCCGCCGATGCCGAAGCTCTATCCGGGCACGATCTCCGAAACCGACGTGCAAGACGTGGCGAGCTACGTCGAAAGCCTCTAGAAATCTCTTCCTCTTTGGGTACGATCTGCGTCTGGGCGATCATGCGGGGCTAGCAGAAGCCGCCCGCAACGGCGACGTGATCCCCGCGCTCATCGTCGATCCGAAACGGCTCGCGCGCTTGGCGAAGAATCCCCGCCGCGCCGCATATTATTGCGGCGCGGTACGATCGCTGGCGCGCGATCTCGAGTCCCGTGGGGCGAAACTTGTGGTGCGCCGCGGAGAAACGGCCGCGGCGGCGGTGCGCCTGGCGCGCGAAGCGCGCGTCGATTGCGTCACCTGGTCGGCAGGCTACGATGCGCGCGCGAAATCCCATAGCGAAGCGCTGCAATCGGCGCTCGAGGAAGCCGGGTTTCGCGTAACGATCGCACACGACTCCCCCGCCGTCGCTCCGGAGGAGACCGCCGCCGCGCGTTCCTCCGACGGAGGACGCGGCTACCGTTCGTTTTCCGCGTTCCTTTCTGTTTGGATGGCGCAGGCGCGCGAGCCGTACGCATCATCGGTGCGATTCTCGGGGTTCGATTTGCCCTCGGACGCGCTGCCTTCAGCTGCCGAATGCGCTGCAGCGCACATCGCGGAGGATGCACCCTCGGAAAGGCAGGCGCTGGCCTCGCTCGAGCGCTTCCTCGGCGGCGCGATCCTTTCGTATCGCAGCGCTCGCAACGTGCCGGGCGGCGATCCGACATCGCATAGTTCGGCGGCACTTTCATTTGGACTCATCTCTGCGCGTACGATCCTGCGAGCGGTCGAGGAACTCGCGCGCGATCCGTTTTTATTAACCGAAGAGAAGTCGGCGTTAACGGCGTTCGTACACTCCATCGCTCGCCGCGACTTCTTTCTGCAGCTGGCTTGGTTCTTTGAAGACGAGCCCGATCAAGTGCTGCAGCCGCGTATGCGCGCGTTTCCGTTCGCGCCGAAGCATCCGGCGCTTTCGGCCTGGGCCCAGGGCCGAACCGGCTACCCGCTCGTCGACGCGGGAATGCGCGAACTTGCAACGACCGGCTGGATGCATCCGCGCGTACGCTTCATCGCGGCGTCATTCTTGTGCTTCGATCTCGGCGTGGACTGGCGCATCGGCCGCGATCTTTGGAATGGCGACCTCATAGAAGACGATGCGGCGCTTGCAACCGGAAACTGGCAATGGGTGGCGGGCGTCGGCGCGGATCTCGCGCAGTTTCCTCGCATCTACAATCCGCGCAAACAGGCTCGCGCCTTCGACCGCACGGGCGCCTACGTCCGGCGCTGGGTCGGCGAACTTGCCAATGCATCCGACGCGGAGCTTTTCGGGACGGGCGCACGCGCTACGAGCGGCCAGCTGCAGCTCCCGCTTTTCGAACGGTCGGGCTATCCCGAGCCCGTGCTCGATCACGAACGGGTCGCGCGGGCGTTTTTAGAGCGCTACGTCGCCTTCGTGCGCGATGCGCCTACGCGGTAACGCGCGAATCATCGTGTCGGCGTTCCCGCTCGTCGAGCCAGTCGCTGATGAGCGGTACGCGAACGTCCTCGCCCTGCCACGCTTTGAAGCCGTACACGACGGTCGCGACGAGCCACACCGGAAACAGGAACGGCAGCATGACCCAGGCCGGCCATGAGATCACGATCCAAAAGTGTGCCAGCACGGTCATCGCCGTAAAGAGACCAAACATGCCCCCGTTGAGCGCCAGCGCCTGGATCGCTTGACGGCGAACGGCGGGCGTCCGTTTGGAATCGATCAGCGCGAGGACCGCCAGCGGCCAAAGCGGATAGCCGAGCCCTAGGAGGGCGCGCGTTTCGGGCGAGACTTCGGCCAGCGCCGTCGTGGGCTGGACGATCACCCGGGCCGTACCGTACTGCGGCGGCGGGGGCGCAGAGTGCGAGGGCGGCGGCTTCGGCGGCGGCGGCGGATTTGCGGCACCGACGCCTCCGGGGATGCCCGCTCGGGTGCCGGCGGCGCTCTTCATGCGGCGCTCCAGACGGCAGCCGGGGCAGATGCCCTGCCCATCGCGGCAGGTCGCGCAGATCGTCTGCATGCAGTCCTGGCACACGGCGACGGACGGAACCGAGTTGTGATAATAACAGTCCACGGCGAACACTCCGGCGAACGTAGGGGCCAACCGCCCCAATATATGTTCGCAAGCTTCTACCGGCCGGGGTGAGGAAAGGTTTCGGAGATCCTGACGAGCGCCATCGACGCGGAACGCCGCAAACGGGTTGCGAGACGCCTTCTCGAAGAGGCGCGGCCCTATCGTCCCCGCTTGGCTATTGCGCTCGTCTTCGGCATCATCGCCGGCGTCGGGCCCCTCGCTCTAACCAAGGCCTTTCCGCTCATCATCGACGGCGTCATCAAGAACCCCGCGCACCCGCTCGGCCTGCTGTGGCTCGTGATCGCGGGCGTTTTCGTGGTGAACCTCGTGTCCAATCTCGCCACCTACGGCCAAAGCTATCTGACGGCTTGGTGCGGGCAGCGCCTCATCGCGACGCTGCGGATCCGGCTCTTCGAACGTACGATGCGCCTGCCGATGAGAGAATTCGACAAGTGGCGGCCGGGCGAGCTGATCGCGCGTTTTTCGAGCGACCTCTCCCTGATGACCGATGCCCTCAGTGTCGCGCTTCCGCAGTTCTTCGTTACGCTCGTCACTCTCGTCGGGTCGGTTGCGACGATGTTCTACGTGGATTGGCTCCTGTCGCTGTTCCTGTTCGTCTTTGCGCCGGTCGTCAATTTCGTGGTCGTGTTCTTTACCCGCTTGATCTCGACGAGCACGAAGCGCGCGCAAGAACGGATCGCCGACCTCTCCTCCAACTTGAGCGAGGTGCTCGCGGGGGAGCGTATCGTCAAAGCGTTCGGGCGCGAGGAGTACGAGGTTGAGCGCTTCGCGCGCAGCAACGACGATTATTTCGGCGCGTACATGAAAGTGCTGCAACTCGGGCAAACGCAGACGCCGATCGTTGCCATGATCGTGACGATCGCGCTGCTTGCGATCATGGCCTTTTCGGTGCGCGAAGCGATCGTCGGGCGCATGACGAGTGGAGGGGTCTTCCAGTTCTGGGCGCTGGTCGTGCTCGCGATCAATCCGCTCAATCGCTTCGCGTCGTTCATCGGCGACCTCTCGAAGGGTCTCGTCGGCGCGAGCCGCGTTTTCGAAGTGCTGGATTTGCCGATCGAGACCGACGTACCGGGTGCGATCGAACCTGCGAAAATCTTAGGTGAATTGCGCTTCGAGAACGTCACCTTCGCCTATCACGACGACGCGGCGCCCGTGCTGCACGATCTGAGCGCTTCGATCCTGGCGGGTGAAATCGTGGCACTCGTCGGCCCTTCCGGGGCCGGCAAGACGACTATCGTCAATCTCGTGCCGCGTTTTTACGATCCGCAGCAAGGCCGGATTCTGCTCGACGGAACGGACCTGACGTCGATCCGGCTCGACGCGCTGCGCGGCGTCATCGCGATCGTGCCGCAAGAAGCGTTGCTCTTCAACGGTACGGTTGCGGAGAATATTCGCTACGGACGCCTCGATGCAACGCCGGCCGAAATCGAGGCGGCCGCGCGCGAAGCGAACGCCGAAGAGTTTATTCTCGATCTTCCGCTCGGCTATCAAACTTCCGTTGGTGAGCGAGGTATGCGGCTTTCCGGAGGCCAGCGCCAACGCATCTCGATCGCACGCGCGGTATTGCGCGATCCTCGCATTCTCATTCTCGACGAAGCGACGAGCGCCCTCGATAGCCACTCGGAGCGTCTGATCGAGGCGGCCTTAGATCGCTTGTTGCCCGGCCGAACGACGCTGATCATCGCCCATCGGCTCTCGACGATTCGGCGCGCGAACAAGATCCTTTTCGTCGATGCCGGCCGCGTAGTAGAATCGGGCTCGCACGAAACGCTGCTCGCAGCGCGCGGCGCCTACGCAGCACTGCATAACGCTCAGTTCGCGTAGGCGAAGGTCCTACCGAAGGTTTAGGGGATGCGAATATGAAGTGCGCGAAGGTCGTAGTAACTTGCCGGTCACGAATCTCATGAGTGTTGGCTTCTTTTTAAGGAAGCTCCGGAGAGTGTTTTGCTCGTTCTCACCCGCAAGCCTAACCAAGCGATCGTTATCGGCGACAACATTCGAGTAGTGGTAGTGTCGGTGGATCGCGATCAGATTCGTCTGGGCATCGAGGCGCCGCGGGATGTCAGCGTGCACCGAGCCGAAGTCTACGCCGAAATCCACCGCGAAACGACCGTCAAAAAAACGACCCCCTAGCAGACCCCCAGGCGCCCGCCTCTCCTGCCGCCAAACTGGCCTACACCCGAGCCCCCGGGCCCGGGAGTTCGGGAAACGCCGCCCGATTTTAACGCACAGCAAACATATGTTCGTATTTGGTTGCGTGGTATACTGCTTGCGGTAAATCCAACTTCACCCCCCATGGAAGGGGGGTGCGATGGTTTCAAAAGCGCTCGACGGCATGGATGCCGCGGCGCGGAACCAGAAAGGCTCTCCCGATGGCATCGGTTATTTCCATGAAGGCGCTCCTCGAAGCGGGCGTCCACTTCGGGCACCAGACCCGTCGCTGGAACCCCAAGATGAAGCCCTACATTTTCCAAGAGCGCAACGGCATCTACATCATCGACCTCTCGAAGACGGTTCTGATGTTGCGCGAAGTCTACGCGGCCGTGAAGCAAATGTCGCGCGACGGCAAAGTGATTTTGTACGTCGGCACCAAGAAGCAAGCGCAAGACGTCGTCAAGGAAGAGGCGGAACGCGCCGGCACCTATTTCGTCAACGAGCGCTGGCTCGGCGGCACGCTGACGAATTTCTCCACGATCCAGAAGCGGATCGCGCGCTTGCGCGAACTCGAGGGCATGCGTGCTCAGGGCAATTTCGACTTGCTTCCGAAGAAAGAAGTCTCGCGTCTCACCGACGAGCTCGATAAACTCGAACGCTTTCTCGGCGGCATTAAAGACATGCACCGCCTGCCCGATGCGGTCTTTATCGTCGATCCGAAGAAGGAGCGCATCGCCGTCCTCGAGGCGCGGAAGCTCAAGATTCCGATCATCGCCGTGATCGACACCAACTGCGATCCCGACGAAATCGATTATCCGATTCCCGGCAACGACGACGCCATTCGCGCCGTCAAACTGATGGTTTCGAAAATCTCGGACGCAATCATCGAGGGCCGGACCGAACACGAAAGCGGCGGCTTCGAAGACGAAGCCTACGAAGACGCGTACGCCGCGAGCCCCATACCGGAACCCGTCGCATCCGTCCCAACTCCGGAGGAACCCCCCTTCGAGGAGGCCGCCGTCTCACCGTGAGTACCGTCGTCAGCTATAAACCGACCTCCGACGACATCAAGCGGTTACGCGAAGATACGGGAGCGGGCATGATGGATTGCCGTGCCGCCCTCGTCAAAGCGAACGGCGGGTACGATGCCGCGAAGAAGAACCTCATCGATCAAGGCCTCACGAAGGTCTCGAAAAAGGCCGATCGGGCGGCCGATGAGGGCCTCGTCGGCTCCTACATTCACATCGGCGGCAAGATCGGCGTGCTCGTGGAGATCAACTGCGAAACCGATTTCGTCGCCCGCAACGAACGTTTCGCGGAGCTGGTCCGCGACGTCGCGATGCACATCGCCGCCATGCCGGTGAAGTACGTTTCGCGCGATCAGGTCCCGGAAGAGGAACTGGCCCCGCTGCGGGTCGAGTTCGCGAAAGCTGCCGAGGGCAAGCCCGCGAACATCGTCGAGAAGATCATCGAGGGCAAGATCAACAAGTGGTACGAAGAGCACGTGCTGCTCGATCAGGCGTTCATCAAGAACGACGATCAGACGATCGGCGAACTCGTGGCACAAGTCGTGGGCGTTCTCGGGGAAAAAATCCAGATTCGCCGCTTTGCAAAGTTCGCGCTTGGCGGATCGTAACGCGATTCCGGCCTACGATCGTATCCTGCTGAAGATTTCCGGCGAGGCATTCGCCGGAACGGAGAGCTCCGTGGATGCGGTCACGACCTCGTGGATGGCCGGGCAAATCGCCGAGGTCGCAAGCGAAGGCATTTCGGTCGCCGTCGTCGTCGGCGGCGGGAATATCTGGCGCGGGAAGGCGCACGAAGCGGGCGGCATGGACCGCGCGACGGCCGATTACATGGGGATGCTCGCGACCGTCATCAACGCGCTCGCGCTGCAAGACGCGCTCGAGCAGCTCGGCATGCCCTCGCGCGTCCAAACTGCGATTCAGATGCAACAGATCGCAGAACCCTATATTCGCCGACGCGCGATCCGCCATTTGGAAAAAGGTCGCGTCGTCATTTTTGGAGCCGGCACGGGAAATCCGTACTTTACCACGGACACCACGGCCGCGCTGCGCGCGGTCGAAATCGGGGCGCAGGCCATCCTCAAGGCCACGAAGGTCGACGGCATCTATAGCGCGGATCCGAAGAAAGACCTCACGGCGACGCGCTTTACCAAGCTCGGCTATCTCGAGGTACTGCAGCGGGGACTCGAAGTGATGGATAATACGGCGCTGACCCTGTGCATGGATAACGGCCTTCCGATCGTGGTCTTCGATATGAACGTGCCTGGAAATATTCGTCGCGTGGTCTACGGCGAAGAGATCGGGACGACCGTATCGGGACCCGGTCCTACCGAGACTGTGGGAGCCTCCGCGTGAGCGAACTCGACGACATCTTCAAGACGACCGAGACGCGCATGCATAAGGCGCTCGACGCCACGCGCAACGACTTCGCTTCGGTGCGCACCGGCCGTGCTTCGCCCGCGCTGCTCGACCGGCTGCACGTGGAGGCCTATGGCGCGAGCGTACCGCTCAAACAGGTAGCAAGCGTGAGTACGCCCGACGCCCGCACGCTGCAGATTACCGCCTTCGACCGCTCGACGGTCGGCGCGATCCGCAAAGCCATCGAGACGAGCGACCTCGGTATGTCGCCCAACATCGACGGCTCGAACATTCGCCTGATGATCCCGCAGCTGACCGAAGAGCGCCGCAAAGACCTCGTGAAGGTGATTCGGAAGAAATCGGAAGACGGCAAGGTGGCGATCCGCAACGTTCGCCACAAGGCGGTCGACGAGATCAAGGCGCTGCTCAAAGATACGAAGATCACCGAAGACGAAAACAAACGCGCGGGCGAACGCGTCCAGAAGACGACCGACAAATACATCAAAGACGTCGAAGCTCTGGTCGTTGTAAAAGAAAAAGAAATTTTAGAGGTCTGAAGTTCGGCGACGCCCGGATGGCGGTTCCCTTACGAGGCGCCGTTCGCAACGTCGTTCGTGCCGTCGACATTGTGGGGCTCGCTCAGGAATCGGACGTCGCGCGCCCGCAGCCGATCGAAGGCGCTCCGGACCCCGTCAACGGCAAGAACGATCTCGACCGGCGCCGGCGTTGCGGCCGGCCGCGCGCGCCCGAGTTGGCCGCTCAGCGTGAGCGCGGTGCCACCGGCATCAACGATAGCAGCCGCAGCGTACGTACTCACCGCCGCTGATCCTCTTCGATCGCCGTTCGTACCGGCACTGGGGGTCCTGCGCCGCTCGGCAAAGCGGCGAGCTTGCCCGCGGCGGGCCCGTCAAACCAGGGTTTTTGGCCAGTCTCACTCAACGGGAACGCGGTGGACACCCCGTCGCCGGAATCGGTGCTGACGCTGCTTCCCGAGGTCGAAGCGCGCGCCGCTCTTGCCGGTCGCGATCTGACCCTCCGGATTTTGCGACCGCCGTATGCCGCGCTCGGCACCGGCTCCCTGCGCGTTCTGCGCGTTCGCGAACGCGGCGAGTGCACCGAAATCGTCGCGGGTTACGACGGGTACGAGCGCCTCGCGAAGGTTGCGACATGAACGCCGCTGGGACGCTCGGAGCGCAGGTATCCGAGCAGAAGCGCGATCTGCCGCGGCATGTCGCGATCATCATGGACGGCAATCGCCGCTGGGCGAAAGCGAAACGGCTTCCTGCCATCGAGGGCCATCGCCGCGGAATCGTGGCCTTGCGCCACGTTACGCGAGCCGCAAGCGACCTCGGCATTCCGCTGCTCACCGTCTACGGATTTTCCACGGAGAACTGGAAGCGCGATAAGACGGAGATCTCGCTGCTGCTCGATCTTTGCGTGTTCTTTGCTCAAAGCGAATTTGCGGAACTCAATCGCAACAACGTTCGGGTGCGCGTGATCGGTCAGTATCGCGCGCTGCCGGGCGCCTCGCGCGACGCGCTCGACGGGCTCATGGAAAAGACCGCCGGGAACGATGGACTGCAGCTCAATCTCGCCGTGAATTACAGCGCGCGCGCCGAGTTGCGCATCGCGATCGAGAACGTCGCTCGCGACGTTTCCGCGGGCAAACTCGATCCGCAGAAAATCGACGAAAACGTGGTCGCCTCATATCTCTCGACGGCGTCGATGCCCGATCCCGATCTCTTGATCCGCCCGGGCGGCGAATCGCGTCTTTCGAACTTCTTGCTGTACCAGCTCGCCGATGCCGAGATGTATCTCACAGATACCCTCTGGCCCGATTTCGATGCCGGACAATTCGCGCGCGCGCTCGAGGCCTTTCGCCTGCGCCCGCGCGGAGAACGCTGACGGCTACCGCTTCCCGGCGCGCGGCCTCGAGCGATCTGGTCCGTCGCACCGCGAGCGGCCTATTGCTCGCGATCGTGGTGCTGTCTTCGGTTGCGACCGTCCCCACGTTTACGGTGGTCGTCCTCGCCATCACGCTCGGATCGCTCTGGGAATTGACGGGACTTTCCGAACGCAACGGTCAGTCGATCGTCTTTCCCGTCGCGGCAACCGCCATCGTTGCGTACATCGTCCTTGCGGCGTTCGGTCTGCAGCATCCGTACGAAAAGACGATTCTGGGTTTCACGGTGCTCGCCTCGCTCTCGTTCTCGCTGTTCGGCAAACGGCAAGGCTATTTCGGGCGGGCCGCGTTCACGGTGTTCGGCGTGCTCTACATCGGATGGCTCGGCTCATATTTCTTGGCACTGCGCAATCTACCGCACGTGGGCATCTCGTACACGGTGGGGAGCATCATTGCGATCGCATTTACCGATATTTTCGCGATGATCGTCGGCACCACGCTCGGGCGCACGCCGCTCACCTCGATTTCGCCTAAGAAGACTTGGGAAGGCGCCGCCGGCGGCCTGCTCGCGACGACAGGCCTCTGCGCTGCGTTCTCGCTGATCCCGGCGATGCAGATATCGTGGCGCGATGGTCTCTTGATCGGGGCGATTACGAGCTTGGCCGCGCAGGCCGGGGATCTCGTGGAATCGGCGATCAAGCGCGACGCCCACGTTAAGGACGCGGGCACCATCCTTGCGGGCCACGGCGGCATCCTCGACCGCTTTGACTCCTATATCTTCGGGGGCATCGCATTCTATGCCGCGCTCTTCATAACGGGTCACATCCCGCACTAGCGCGAATCACGCCCGGTGCAGCAACCGCTTTTGAAAAACGTCGCGATCCTCGGGTCCACCGGGTCGATCGGAACGCAGGCCCTCGACGTAATCGGACGGCACCCCGGCCGATTCCGCGTCCGGGCTCTGGCGGCAGGCAGCCGCATCGCCGAACTCATCGAACAGGCGAAGCGCTTCTCCCCGGAGCTGGTTTCGTGTTCGAGCGAGGCCGATGTCGCAGCGCTGCGAGCGGCGTTGCCGAGCGGAACCCGCGTGGCGCATGGTGCGGCGGGGCTCCTCGCCGTCGCAGCAGAGAGCGGCGCCGAGGTGGTGCTGGCGGCGACCGACGGCGCGGTCGCCTTCGATGCGGTGTTCGCAGCGGTCGAGCGCGGCATCCGCATCGCGGTTGCGAACAAAGAACTGATCGTTGCGGCGGGCGAGCTCTTCATCGCCGCAGCGAAGCGCAGCGGGGCGGAAATCGTTCCGGTGGATTCAGAACACAGCGCCCTCTTTCAGTGTCTCGTCGGCGAGCCGCCCGAGCGAATCGGGTCGCTCATCTTAACCGCCTCGGGAGGGCCGTTCTGGGCCTGGGGCCGCGAGGCAATTGCCGATGCCTCGGTTGCCGATGCGCTGCGCCATCCCACCTGGCAAATGGGTACCAAGAATACCGTGGATTCGGCTTCGATGATGAACAAAGGGCTCGAGGTCATCGAAGCGAGCCGGCTCTTCGGCGTCGATGCAAGCCGCATCGACGTCCTGGTGCACCGGACGTCGGTGGCCCACGGCTTCGTCGTCTTCACCGACGGCAACGTGAAGGCGCAGCTGGCACCCCCGGACATGCGCCTACCGATCGGCTATGCCTTGGCATATCCCGACCGCCTGGCCGATCGCGAACGTACGGGCTCCTTCGAAGCCCTCGGTGCCGCAGCCGATGCAGCCGAAGCACGCCTAGCCTTCGAGCGACCCGATCTCGAGCGCTTCCCGTGTCTGGGACTTGCGTACGAAGCTCTGCGTCGCGGCGGAACCGTTCCCGCGGCCCTCTCGGCTGCGAATGAAATCGCCGTTGCCGCTTTTGTCGCAGGTAAGATCCGGTTCGGCGCGATCGCCGCGGTGGTCGCGGCGGCCATGGCGGGCACGCCGGATGTCTCGCTGAGCCTCGCGACCGTGCGCTCCGCAGACGCGCGTGCGCGGGATCTCGCTATTGCCGAAGTCGAGGCGCGTTCGGCAACGGTGGCGAAGTAATATGGACGATATGTCCACTATGACGTTGCAGTTCGCGTTCGGCCTTCCGACCTTCGATTCAATCGAGCACATCGCGGTTTTCTTGCTGATGCTCTCGATTTTGGTCGTGCTGCATGAAGGCGGCCACTTTTTGTTAGCCCGGCTCAACGGCGTGCGGGTCAACGATTTTGCCGTCGGCTTCGGGCCGACGCTCCTCAAATGGACCTCGAAGCGCAGTGGGACGAACTACCGTCTCAATCTGCTGCCCATCGGCGGCTACTGCGCGATGCAGGGCGAGGACGGCAAGACGAGCGAGGCCGAACAGCAGCGCCAATTTCGCGAGCAGCGCGAGCAGCAGCACACCGCCCTCGCATCGCCCGCCGGGGGCGGCGTAGCGGTTCTCGAGCGGCCCGTTTCGGTCACCGAACCGCAGCCTACGGCCGCTGCGGATCCGGCGGTCGCTTCCGATAATTTCCAGGCCAAATCCACCTGGGGGCGGCTTTCGATCGTCGTCGCGGGCCCCGTTGCGAACTTTCTGCTCGCCTTCGCGATCTACGTTGTCGCTGCCGTGACGTTCGGCGTGCCCTCGCCCACCTTCAGCAGCACCGAGATCGGCCCAATCGCCGACGGCTCGCCCGCCGCGAAGGCCGGTCTGCGAATCGGCGATCGCATCGTCTCGGTGAACGGCCTGGCGGTCAGCGACGGCAACAAGCTCGTCGCGCAGATTCAGGCGTCTGCCGGGAAGCGCATCGCCCTCGGCTACGTTCGGGGCGGCGCCACGACGGTCGTCTCCCTCGTGCCGATAGCCGTCAAAGTCGACGGGAAGACGATCGGCCGCATCGGCTTCCAGCGCTTGCCGAACTTCGAACGGGTCGGTATCGCGACCGCGATTCCGCTTGCTTGGACCGATTTCTCGGCGCAGATGGCCGGGCAGTTCACCGGAATCCTCGCACTCTTTTCACATCCGGCGGAGCACTTTTCCAACGTCTCGGGCGTTATCGGTATGAGCCGGGCCGCTGCGGTATATCAGGATATCGGGTGGGCCGCCTACTTCGAACTTGCGGCCACGATCTCGATCGCGCTCGGCATGTTGAACCTCTTACCTTTCCCGGCGCTCGACGGCGGTCGCGCGGTCTTCATCATCGCCGAGATGCTGCGCGGGCGTCCCGTCGATCCCGAAAAAGAAGCGCTCGTCCACGTTACCGGTTTCGCGGTTCTCATGGTTCTCATGGTATTCGTCGCGTATCATGACATCAGCAACATCATCAGCGGCAAGGGAGTGTTCTAGTGGTCCGCCTCCGGCGCGAATCCAAGCCCATCTTGCTCGAGAACAAATCGAAGTGGTCGAGCGGGGCAAAGAAAGTCTGGATGGGCGGCGTCCACCCCGTCGTCGTGCAATCGATGACGACGACCGATACCGCCGACGTCGATAAGACGCTCGAACAGATCTATGGTCTGGCCGCAGCGGGCTGCGAAGTCGTGCGCGTTACCGTGAAGGATCAGCCCGATGCCGAGGGCATGCCGGGGATCGTGGCGCGGTCGCCGGTACCGATCGTGGCCGACATTCACTTCGATCATAAGATGGCGCTCGCGGCCCTCGAAGCGGGCGTCGCGAAGCTGCGGCTCAATCCCGGCAACATTACGGATCCAAAGAAGACGCGCGAAGTGGTGACCCTGGCAAAGGCGATGGGCACGCCCATCCGTATCGGCGTCAACATGGGATCGCTCGCTGCGGATCTCGAGAAGAAGTACGGCCACACGCCCGAAGCGATGGTGCGTTCCGCGCTGCGCCACGTTGAGATTCTCGAAGAACTCGATCACACCGATATCGTGATCTCGCTCAAAGCGCACGACGTTCCGCTCACCGTCGCGGCCTACCGTCTGGCCGATCAAATGCTCGCGGAGCGCAAGACGCCCTACGCGCTGCACCTTGGGATCACCGAAGCCGGCTTGCCGCGCGAAGGCACGATCAAATCCTCAATCGGTATGGGAATCCTGTTGTTCGAGGGCATCGGCGATACGCTGCGCTGTTCGCTTGCGGCCGATCCGATCGAGGAAGTGCCGGTCTGCTGGGGCATTCTCAAGGCGCTCGGGATCCGCGAAAAGGGCTTCGACATCACCGCGTGTCCCTCGTGCGGACGGGCCGAAATCGAAGTGGTCGAACTGGCGCGCTCGGTCGAACTAATCGCCAAAGAGTATCAGGCGCCCGTCAAGGTCGCGGTTATGGGCTGCGTCGTCAATGGCCCGGGCGAGAGTAAGATGGCCGACGTCGGCGTTGCCGGCGGTAAGGGCAAAGGCGCGATTTTCCGCAAAGGCGAATTGGTCGGGACCTTCCCCGAGGCGGAACTCTTGGGCGCGCTGCGCTTAGAAATCGAAAAAGTCATCGTGGACCTCTATCCCGATTTCATTCACGAGACGGCTCATGGCAAAGATCTCGCCGCGGTTATCTGAGATCGGGGCGGCGTGCCCCCCGATGGCCCCCCAAGGGCGCACCCGCGCCCTGTTTAAAGGGGCGGCGTGCCCGCCCAAACGCAAGACGGTCGTCGCGACGACTGTCGTTTCGGCGTTCGCCGCGGCGATCACGTCGCTGTCGCATCCGGCTGCTCTGCGCGTCGATGGCCACCGCATGATCTCCGACGTTCCGCCGGTTACGACCGCGAAGGCGGCGTTCGTGCCGCTGCGTGCCGTCGCCGAGTCGCTGGGTGCGGATACGAATTACGATGCGAAATCCGGTACGATCGAACTCATCCACGCGGGCGATACGATGCGCATGCACGTTGGTGAAAGTGTCGCCACCCTCAACGGTTCCAAAGTGAGCCTCGGCGCCGCGCCGTTTTCGGTTCGCGGTCGCACGATGGTGCCGCTGCTCGTGATCGCGCGAGCGCTGCGCACGCACGTGCGCTACGATACGAACCGCGCGCAAATCGACGTGATGACCTCGGGTCAAGACGACCCGACGGTGCAAGGACCCGAACAGCCTTAGAGCGGCGATACGTCGCCTGCCTGCGCAGCGTGCGCGCGCATGTCGCAGCGTCGCGAAGAGGCCCTACCGGCACGCGATCTGCCGGGAGTCGCTCCAACGGTGCTGCCCCTTGAAGGCGAGGCCGCTCACGATCGCCCCCGGCTCGAACGACCGTTCCATCGTCGGCTCGATTTCTCGAACGCGGTCCCCGGACTTCACGTTGTCGATTGGATTTCCCATATGATGCTGCGCCCTTGCGATTCCCAGCGTTCGGCGCGCGAGAGGTAGCGCGCCTCGAGTTCGTCGCGTCTGATTTTCATCGTCGGCGTGAGCAGCCCGGATTCGATCGTCCAGGCGTCGTCTACGATGACCAAGAACGCGAGCCGCTCGTGCGCCTCGAGCGCTTCGTTTACGCCTTCGCGCAGCGTCTCGAGATCTCGCTCGAGCCGCGTGCGCGCGTCGCTATCGGACTTCGCCGTTGCCGCGGCGTCGGCTGCGAGCATCAGTAAGCCGAAAGGCTGCGACCGCCCAAGACCCATGACGCAGACCGCTTCGACCGCCGTCTGTGCGCCCAGCCGTTGTTCGATCGGTACGGGCGCGACGTATTTCCCCTTGCTCGTCTTGAAGAGATCTTTGACGCGACCGGTGATTTTGAGGCGCCCGAATTGGTCGATTTCGCCGCGGTCGCCGGTACGAAAGAAACCGTCGGAACACATCGTTTCCGCCGTCAGCTCCGGCAGCTTGTAGTACTCGAGCATTTGTCCCGGGCTCTTGACTTCAATCTCGCCGCTCGGGGCGATGCGGCACTCGACGCCCGGAATCGGCCGTCCGACGTAGCCGGGCCGCACGTCTCCCGGATAGTTTATGTGCGAGGCCGCGAAGTTTTCCGACATCCCGTAGCCTTCGTAGAGTTCGAGGCCGAGTTCGCGATAAAAGCGCACGATCGATTCCGAGAGCGGCGCCGAACCCGTCAGGGCCACGCGCACGCGATCGAGCCCGAGTTCGGCGAGGATCTTCCTCTTGACGATCCGCGAAACGAAGGGAATCCGAAAGAGTACGCGTTGTTTTTGCGCCGGCAGCTTGGCATTGATGCCGGCGTAGAACTTCGTCCACAAGCGCGGAACAGAGAAAAAAATCGTCGGCCGCGCCCGCTTGAGATCCTGCGCGAACGTCTCGAGCGAGTTCGCGAAGTACACGTGACTGCCGTTGTAGAGCGCCGGCGTTTCGACCAGGGCGCGTTCGGCGGCGTGCGCCAGCGGCAAATAGGAGAGGAAACGGTCCTGCGCTGCGTATGGAAAGAGTTCCCCAAAGGCGCGTGTTCCGGGCAGCATGCTTGCGAAGGTGTGCGCGACGCCCTTAGGGCGCCCCGTGCTGCCCGAGGTGTACATGATCGTTGCGAGATCATCGGCACGCGGTTCGGGGATCGTTTCGAGCGGCGGCGTTGAGGCGACGATCTCGTCGAATTGCGCTGCGTTCTGCAGCGGGCCGAAGGGCAAGTTAACGGTGCGTAATCCCACCGGCAGCGCCGCGCGCATCGTTTCCCAAGCGGGCGCGTCGAGCTTTCCGACAAAGAGCAACTCGATGCCGGCGTGAGTGAGGACATACGCGAGATTTTCCGTCGAGAGCGTCGGGTAGCACGGGACCGAGACATGTCCGGCCGCCCAAACCGCGAGGTCTGCGACGAACCAGTGGGCGCTGTTTTTCGCGAGCAATCCGACGTTCGATTTGGGCGGAAGCCCGAGCCCCGCAAGATACGCGGCCAGACGCCGTACTGCGTCTCCCGTTTGCGCCCAGGTGAAATCGACGACGGTGCCATCGGGAAACGGCTGCGTTAAAAAGACGGCATCGGGCTTCGTCGCAACCCAATGAAAAAATGCGTGCAGCAGCGTCGTTTTTTCGCGCGCTGTTGCGGCATCGAGGACGCCGCGCGCTTCGGACGACGCGAGATGCGGGGTCATCTCGCAACGCGGCCTTCGAGGCGATGTTGCGTCTTCATATGATGTACTCCGGCAGTGAGGGGCCCGCTTGGGGGCGGGAAGCAAGAAAGCGCCGATGAAGGCTGCGCGCTAAGCGAAATTTTCGTCGTCAACCGGGATGATCTCGGCCGGATTCGAGTGGCGGAAGCCGTAGGAAAAGAAGACGACGAGTCCCAGCAGCAAAGCGATGCCGAACCAGACCCAGGTCGTTCTCGAGAGTCCGAACACGGCGAGCGATACCGAGCAAAGAATGCCGGCGATCGGAACGTATGGCACGAAGGGAACTTTGAAGGCGCGCGGGATTTCGGGCCTTCGGGCGCGCAACACGAGCACGCTCGCGCACACCACGGTAAATGCTACGAGCGTTCCGATGTTCACGAGATTGAGCAGTTGATTGAGCGGCACGATCAACGCCAGTATCGAAACTGCGAAGCCCGTCAGCATCGTCGTCACGAGGGGCGTCCGGAAGCGCGGGTGGATTTGGGCGACGACCGGCGGCAACATCTTATCGCGCGCCATTACGTAGAATATGCGGCTTTGTCCCAGCAGTGAGGCGAGTGCGACGCTCGTCGTTCCGGCGAGCACGCCCATCGTAATCACCCAGTTGAGAATCGGCGCGTGAAGCGGCGCCAGCGCGTAGATCAGGGGATTCTTGGAGGGTACGTGCTGCCACGGTACCGCCCCGATGAGAACAACTGCCGTGGCGCAATAAAGGAGCGTACCGACACCGAGCGCACCGAGCACGCCCAGTGGGATGTCGCGCTGCGGATCCTTGCATTCCTCGGCGGTCGTGGTTGCCGCATCGAATCCGATGTAGCTAAAAAACACGAATGCCGCAATCGGGATGATGCCGTACGGCTGATCGGCCTCCGCCGTACCGCCGAACGGGATGAGTCCTCCCCATCCGTGCGGATTCCAATCGTGGAAATTCGACGCGTGAAAGAGAGTGACGCCGAACCCGATAAATATGAGCAGCGCCATGATCTTGAGCACGACAAAAATGTTGTTCGTCGTGGCCGATTCGCGAATGCCGACCGAGAGCAACACGGAAAGGGCGATCACGAACAGGGCCGCCAGCACGTCGTATTGCGAATGGATTAGGTCGTAATTGCCAAACTCGTACCAGTGCGTGCCGTGGAAGACCAGATTCGATTGCTGCGCCCAGTAGGGCAGCACGATTCCGATACTCTTGAGAATGTCCGCAATCGCTGCCGAAAACTGCTGGGCGACCGGCGCAGCACTAATCCCATATTCGAAGATGAGGGCGAAGCCCACAATCCACGCGGTCAGCTTGCCGAGCGTTGCGTACGTAAAGGTGTAGGCGCTTCCGGCGACCGGGATCATTGCCCCGAGCTCCGCGTAACAGAGCGCGGCAAAAAACGACGTCAGGCCGGCCAGCAAATAGGAAACCATCACGGCCGGCCCCGCGCCGATCACGCCCGTGCCGATGGTCGTGAAAATGCCGCCGCCGATCATCGAACCGATGCCGATCGCCATCAGATCTTTCGCGGTTAACGCCCGGCGAAGAATCTTGTTCTTGGCGAGCGCACGCAGACTATCGACGTTGGTTGTTGAGATCAACCGACTCGCAAACGACATCCCCCGGCGCATTCTCATCCCTGCGGGTGCGTCCTCCCTCCAAGTGTCCCGATCGAATCCGCAGGAACGCGACCAATTGAGGGGATGACCCTCTCTCCGGAAGTTAAGGATTCAACAGTTCACGAGGCGGTCGTGAGTCCTACGATTCGGGCGGAGCGGTCTTCGCATTCCAAAGATGCTCGGGCTGCCCCAGAACGTGATTGATCCAGCGCGACCAAACGAAGAGCGCGTCGGAGAGGCGATTCACATAGCGCATGACTTCGGCCGAAATGGGCTCGTTGCCGGCGAGCGTTACGAGCAGCCGCTCCACCCGGCGCGAGATCGTGCGTGCTTGATGGAGGAATGCGCCTGGGTACGATCCGCCGGGATGGATGAAGTTCGCCAGCGGCTCGAGATCGCGCTGACAGAGGTCGATGGAGCGCTCCAGCGCCTTGGCGTCGCGTTCCTCGATGAGCGGCATCCCCGGCCACCGGTCCGCCGGCAACGTGGCGAGGTCGCTGCCGAGGTTAAAGAGCGTATCTTGGGTCCACGCGAGCCACGCATCGAGTTCGAGTGCGGACGGCGCCGAGGTGGGTTGCGCGCGCGCGCTCTCCGCAAGAGCCGTGCGAGCGAGACCGATGACGCTGGAGAGTTCGTCGACCGATCCGTAGGTTTCGATGCGCAAGGCGTTCTTTTTGACCCGTTGGCCGCCGACGAGGCCGGTCGTGCCGTCGTCTCCCGTGCGCGTATAGATTCTCGTGAGTTTCGGCACGGGCAGAGGCTTCTGCGCGATGCGCGGGCGGCCCCGGCCCTCCGAGCGCTTTCGAGGACCTGCGGGGCGGGCTGCGAACTGCCCGGCTGGCATGTCCGATGTAGAACCCCTCAAGACGCCGCTCGTCAAAGAAATTCCGCCCAAGAGCGCCGACCTCTCCGAATGGTACCAAGCCGTCTGCTACAAAGCGGAGCTGGTTTCGCTTGCGCCCGTGCGCGGCTGCGTCGTGCTGCGCCCGTACGGCTACGGGTTATGGGAGCGCCTCGTAAGCGCGCTCGACACGCGCTTCAAAGAAACGGGGCACGAGAACGCCTATTTTCCGCTGCTGATTCCCGAGAGTTTGCTGACGCGCGAAGCGGAGCACGTCGAAGGGTTCGCTCCCGAAGTGGCTTGGGTCACGCACGGCGGCAACGAAAAGCTAACGGAGCGCCTCGCGATCCGGCCGACCTCGGAAGTGGTGATCGGGGTGATGTACGCGGAGTGGGTGCAGTCGTATCGCGATTTGCCGATCCTCATCAATCAGTGGGCCAACGTGATGCGCTGGGAGAAGCGCACGCGGCCGTTTCTGCGCACGCTCGAATTCTTGTGGCAAGAAGGCCACACCGCGCACGCGACCGAGGCCGAGGCCGCGGAAGAAGTGGCGCGCATGCTCGAGGTGTATCGCGAAGTGGCCGAAGACGTCGTGGCCGTGCCGGTCTACAAGGGCGAAAAATCCGCCGGCGAACGCTTTGCGGGCGCCGAGCACACCTATTCGATCGAAGCGCTGATGCCGGACGGCCGGGCGCTCCAAGCGGGGACCTCGCACGAACTCGGGCAGAATTTTTCGAAGGCCTACGACATCAAGTTTGCCGCCGAAGATCAAACGATGCAATATGCGTGGACGACGTCGTGGGGCATGTCGTGGCGCATGCTCGGTGCGCTCATCATGGTGCACGGCGACGATCGCGGCATGCGGATCCCGCCGAAGATGGCGCCGGTCGAAGCGATCATCGTGCCGATCATCCGCGCCGGCAGCGACGATGTGGTTAGGGCCGCGCGCGACCTGCACGCATCGCTCAAAGCCCAGGGATTGCGCGTGAAGATCGACGAGCGCGACCTCCGGCCCGGCAATAAATTTGCCGATTGGGAAATGCGCGGCGTTCCGGTCCGCATCGAACTCGGTGCCAAAGATCTCGAAGCCGGCGTGGCGACGCTCGTGCGCCGCGATAAGGAAAAAGGCGCAGATGGCGGCAAGGTGACGGTTCCGATTGCGGACGTCGCCGCGCACCTGCGCACGCTGCTGGTCGATATCCAAGCGAACCTGTTCGCGCAAGCCAGCGCGTTTCTCGATTCGCACACGCTGCGCGTCACGGAGCGCGACGACTTTCTGCGCAAGTGCAAGGAACGCGCCGGCATGATCGACATTCCGTGGTGCGGCACCGCGGCCTGTGAGGCGTTCGTCAAAGCCGAAACGAGCGCGACGACGCGCAACACGCGGCCGCTCGAGGGCGGCGAGACCACCTGCGTGGCGTGCGGCGAACGCGCGGTCGTGCGGGCGTTTTTCGCACAGAGCTATTGATGGTCGCGCTCGCTCTCGCCGCGACGCTCGCGAACGCGCCGTCGGGTCTCAATGCTGCGGCGCGAGCCGAAGGAAATCGTAAAGCCGAGGCAGTTGCGGTCGGCCGCTCGCTCTTTGAGACGATATGGCCCGCGCAGGTTCTCAAAATTAGGATCGATGCGGCCGGAACGCATAGCGTCGCGGGCCTTATGATCTCCGGCGTCAAGTTCCACCGGCCACTCGACGTCAAGGCCTTCACGGACGAAGTGATCGCGCTCGTGCAAGGCACCCTCGCCGCGAGCGACGTCGAGGAGGTGGACGTATGGGCGACCGTTCCGCTGCCCAAGTTTGCACAGGTACCGGTCAACGGTGAGTACTTGCAACCAACGGACCGTATCGTGTACGGCGCCACGATCTTGCGCTCGGAAGCCAAGACCTTCGCAGCGCGGCTGCGCCGCGGCGACGAAGTCTTTTGGGACCCCGGCTGGAAGCGTTCGCTCTAGCTCTCGCTTAGGCGAATCGTGGCGATCGGAGTGTTTGCAAGCGAACGTCTGCGCAGATGGCCGCCGAGCGCGGCGCCGCCGCGTTTAGCAGCGACGACGCGCGCGTGCACTTGCGGCTCACCGTCTTCGGTCGTTGCGATGTCGCCGAGCATCGATGTGGCTTCCACCTGCTCGTCGATCGCGATCGGCTCGTATCACGCCCGTTTCGCGCGCCGCCTCGTCGCCGGCCTCAAAGATGAGAGCGTAGGTCGCGAGGCCGCTCTCGTCGGCAATTTTTCAATATTGCATGGAGTACTGGTACCCGCCCTAGAACTTTCCGGCTTCGGCGCGGGTTGAAAGGGAAATCGTGATCGCGGAATTGTGTCCGCTTACCCGTGAGTGGTTTTCCGCTCGCTATGGTGAGCCGACTGAGCCTCAAGTTGCCGGCTGGCCCCTCATACGGGCCGGCCGGGACGTGCTCATTTCCGCTCCGACGGGCTCCGGCAAGACGCTCGCCGCCTTTACGACCGCCCTCGACGGCCTGATCCGCCGGGCCGCACAGGGTCCGCTTCCCGATGAAGTCCTGGTCGTCTACGTCTCGCCGCTCAAAGCGCTGACCAACGACGTGCGCAAGAACCTCGAGACGCCGCTCGCCGAACTGCTCGAGCTTGCCGGTCAGCGCGGCTTGTCGCTGGCCCCGATTCGCACGGCCACGCGCACGGGCGACACGACGGCCTCGGAGCGGGCCCGCATGCTGCGCAAACCGCCCCACGTGCTCGTGACGACGCCGGAATCGCTCTATATTCTCCTGACGGCGGAACGTTCGCGGGCGCTGTTCGCGCATGTGGAGACGGTGATCGTCGACGAGATTCATGCGATGGCCGCGGATAAGCGGGGCTCGCACCTCGCGCTCACGCTTGCCCGGCTCGATGCCTTCGTCACGCGCGAAGGTGGACGCAAGCCGCAACGGATCGGTCTTTCCGCAACCGTACGGCCGCTCGAAATCGTCGCGAAGTTCTTGAGCCCGAGCGCTACGGTCGTCGATATCGGGCACCGCCGCGAGATGACGCTGGCCGTCGAGGTGCCTAAGAGCGACGAATTGGGCGCCGTTGCGAGCAACGAGTTATGGAACGAGTTGTACGATCGCGTTGCCGAACTCGTGCTCGAGCATCGCACCACGCTCGTGTTCGTCTCGACCCGACGCATGAGCGAACGCGTCGCCTTCGCGCTCGCCAAGCGCCTCGGCGAAGGGGTCGTATTGCCGCATCACGGCAGCCTCGCCCGTGCCCTTCGTCTCGAGACCGAACACAGGCTCAAAGAGGGTCTGCTCCGCGCCGTGGTCGCGACGGCGTCGCTCGAACTCGGGATCGATATCGGCAGCGTGGATTTGGTCGTTCAGCTCGGCTCGCCGCGCTCGATTGCCACGACCCTGCAGCGCGTGGGACGTTCCGGACACTGGGTCGGCGCGCGGCCCGAAGGCCGCATCTTCGCGACCACCCGCGACGAATTGCTGGAAACGGCCGCCCTCGTGCGCGCCATCCGCAGCGGCGCGATGGACGCGCTGCGCATCCCGGTCGCACCGCTCGATATCCTAGCGCAACAAATCGTGGCCGCAACGGCTGCCGACGAGTGGACGCTCGATGCGCTCTACGACGCGTTTCGAAGTGCCTATCCGTACCGGGACCTCGCGCGTAAGGATTTCGACGACGTCGTCACGATGCTCTCCGACGGCGTCGCGACGTCGCGCGGCCGCAGTGGTGCGTTCCTGCATTTGGATCGTGTGAACGGCCGCGTTCGGGCGCGCCGCGGAGCGCGCATCGCGGCGATCACCTCGGGCGGCGCCATTCCGGAGACGGCCAATTACAACGTCGTCGTCGAGCCCGAGGGAACGGTCATCGGCACGGTCGATGAAGATTTCGCGGTCGAAAGCATGGCGGGCGATATCTTCCTGCTGGGCACGACCTCGTGGATGATTCGCCGCGTCGAAGCGGGCGTGGTACGCGTGGAGAACGCCAAGGGTGCGCCGCCTTCGATTCCGTTTTGGAACGGCGAAGGGCCGGGGCGCACGATCGAACTCTCGCGCGAAGTTGCGGCCGTGCGCCGCGCGATCGACGAACGCGACGATCCGGCAGCCATCGAATGGCTGCTCGCGGAAACGGCGCTGGATCGTTCCGGGGCGGAACAAGCGGTGGCCTACATTCGAGCCGGTAAGGCGATTCTCGGCAGCGTGCCGACCGATACGACGATCGTAGCGGAACGGTTTTTCGATGAAGCCGGGGGCATGCAGCTCGTACTGCACACACCCTTCGGCGCGCGGGTCAATCGCGCATGGGGTCTCTCGCTGCGCAAGAAATTCTGCCGTTCCTTCAACATCGAACTGCAGGCGGCCGCGACCGACAACGGCATCGTGCTCTCGCTTTCCGATCAGCATGCCTTTCCGCTCGAGGTGGTGTGGGAATACGTGAAGTCGGCTAGCGCCGAGCAAACGCTCACGCAGGCCCTCTTGGGTGCGCCGATGTTCGGAGCGCGCTGGCGCTGGAACGCGACGCGGGCGCTCGCCATTCTGCGCATGCGCGGCGGGCGCAAAGTCGCGCCGCAATTGCAGCGCATGCGCGCCGAAGATTTGCTCGCATCGTGCTTTCCGGATGCCGCGGCCTGCGCCGAGAATCTCACGGGCCCGATAAGAATTCCGGATCACATCCTCGTGCGCGAAACGATCGACAATTGTTTGCGCGAGGCGATGGATCTCGACGGTTTACTCGCAGTCTTGCGCGGCGTCGAGGGCGGCGAGATTCGCACGCTTGCGATCGATACGCCGGAGCCGTCGCCCTTCTGTCATGAGATCCTCAACGCCAATCCGTACGCTTTTCTCGACGATGCGCCGCTGGAAGAGCGCCGCACGCGGGCGGTGGCGCTGCGTCGCACGACGCGCGGTGAAGCGGACGGCGCCGGTATTCTCGATCCCGCCGCGATTGCGGAGGTCGCCGAACAATCGTGGCCGCTCGTGCGCGATCCCGACGAATTGCACGATGCGCTGCTGACGCTCGTCGTACTGCCGCCGCTCGATGCATGGAGTGCGTGGTTCGAGGCCCTCGTCGAGCAGCGCCGCGCCACGACCCTGGAGGTGGGGGAGGCGCGCTTTTGGACGAGTGCCGAACGGCTGGCGCTCGCGAGCGTTGCATATCCGCAAGCAATTGCAGCCCCGGAAATCGCAGCCCTCGACCCCGCCCAACCGTTGCCCGGCACTACGGAAGGCGCTTTTGCGGAAATTTTGCGCGGATGGCTCGAATCCGGCGGCCCGGTCACCGTCGCGCTGCTCGCCGAGCGGTTTGCGAGCGATACGCAGACGCTCGAGAGCGCACTTCTCCAGCTCGAAACCGAAGGCCAAGTTCTGCGCGGCCGCTTCTCCGGCCGCAGAGACGCGTTGCCGGGCGCCGATTCGCAAGAAGAGTGGGTGAACCGGCGCGTTCTCGCACGCATCCATCGCCTAACGCTCGGAGCGCTGCGGCAACAGATCGAGCCCGTCAGCACCGCGGATTACGTGCGCTTTCTGTTCCGCTGGCAGCACGTTGCGCCCGGCACGCAGCTGCACGGACTCGAGGGCACGCTGCACGTGATTCGGCAATTGGAAGGTTACGAGATTCCGGCGGTCGCGTGGGAAGCCGCAATCCTGCCTGCACGCATCGCGGGCTACAAGCGTGAGTATCTCGATCGTTTGTGTTATAGCGGCGACGTGATGTGGGGCCGGCTATCGCCGCATCCCGCGCTTACGGCGCGCGAGGGCGCGCCGGCGCGGCGCGTGCGGCCCACCAAGCTCGCGCCGATCGCCCTGTTCGAGCGCGAAAACGCGCAGGCGCTCGTGGCGCGCGGCGCTTTCGATGAGGCAGCGCTATCACACGCGGCGCGCGAAGTGCTGGCCCAAATCGAACGTCGCGGTGCGCCGTTTTTTGCCGACATCGTGCGTGGTACGAAACGGCTCGAAGCCGAAGTGGAAGAAGCGCTCTGGCAGCTCGTAGCGGCCGGACTCGTGACGGCTGACGGATTCGATGCGCTGCGCTCGCTCTCGGATAGTAAGCGGCGCCTCGGCGAGAAGGGAAAGCGCGCGCGGCCGCGTTCTTCCTCGGGGCGTTGGACGCTGCTCGAGTCGGGCTGCGAACGGATCGATCCCGACCTCTTCGCCCGGCGTTTACTGGCGCGCTACGGCGTGGTTTTTCGCGACGTCGTCGCACGCGAGTCGCTCGCACCGCCGTGGCGCGAGCTGCTCGGGGCGCTGCGCCGGATGGAAGCGCGCGGCGAAATTCGTGGCGGCCGGTTCGTCGCGGGATACGTCGGCGAGCAGTTCGCCCTTTCCGATGCGATCGAAGCGCTGCGCGCCGCGCGCCGCCAACCCGAAGATCACGGCGTCGTCGTCGGTGCCGGCGATCCGTTGTTCGTCGCGCAGAGTTGGGCGGGCGGCGGCGAGCCGCTCGTCACCGAGTTGCGCGCCGCCGTTCGTTAGAAGCTAGGGCGCAAGGCGATCTTGCGCTTTAGGTAACGCGCAGGACGATTTTGCCGCCGAGCTTTCCCGCTTCGAGTTCGTCGAGCACCGAGGCGGCTTCGGTCAGCGGCCGTTCCGCCGCAATGGGAACGCGCAAGTCTCCCGCGAGCACCAGTTCCGCGAGCGTTTCGAGCCCGCGCGGCGAGGATGCGTCGGTTTCGCTCATGACGATGTTGTTGGCATCGATGCCGCGTTCGCGAAACCAATCCTCATCGGCAACGTGAATCGTCGTGACGAGCTTGCCGCCCTTCGCATAGAGCGGAAGATGATGCTGGAGTTCCTTGCCGCTGCTGAAGAGATCGAGCGTAGCGGCAAACGGCTGGGGATGCGCGCTGCGGACCGCTTCCAAAAAATCGCCGGTGGTTTCGATGACGGTCCGGGCTCCAAAACCGCGCGCTTCATCGCCCTGCCCGGGCTTCACGACGGCCGTAACGTTGGCCTTACGCTTGCGGGCTATTTGAACGGCGGCGCCGCCGACGGCGCCGGCCGCGCCGATGATGAGGAGTTCCGTGCCTTCGCCTATTTCGAGCCAGTCGATCGATGCGAGCGCCGTTAGTCCCGGCGTCGGCAGCGCCGCGGCGTGTGCGTCGTCGATGCCTTCGGGAATTTTCGTAAAGGGCGAACTCTTGTCGAGATCGGGAACGAGGGTTTCTTCCGCGTAGCTGCCGTACGCGCGAGCGCAGCCGAACACCCGGTCGCCGACGCTGACCCGTTCCACGCCCTCGCCGACGGCTTCGATGCTGCCCGCAAAATCCTGTCCCAAGACCAGCGGAAAGTGCCGCTCCCCTGCTTGCCCCGCGCGAACCTTCCAATCGACCGGATTGACGCCCGCGACCGCGACGCGAACCAAGACTGCGTTGCGGTCGAGCGGCGGCTCCGGCACTACGCGAACGGAACCGGCTTCCTTAAATTTATCGATCACGATTGCATGCATGCCCGCGGTGTACCCAATTTCGGCGACGCATATACTCTACTGCCCGTCGAACTCCACCGTAAAGAGATACTCGCCTGCGACTTTTGCGCAATCGACGACCGCCGCCGTATAGCGCGACGCGCGCGCCGCCTCAAGCGCGGCCCGATCGAGCGCAGCGAATCCGGACGAACGATACACCGCGACATCGGTCGGATCTCCGGTTGAATCCAGCGTCACCTTCACCTCGGTCGTGCCTGCGGCGCCCTGTTCTCGCGCGGCGGCGGGATACTCCGGCTCGGCCGCTTGTCCCTTGAGCGCAGCTTCGGCGTTGGGAGTCGGGCAGGCGGGTTTAGGCGTTGCGGTTGGCGGCGCGACCGCTCTGAGCGGGCTCGCAGGCGCGCCGCTCTGCGCGATGGCCGGTCCGGCGGGCGACGGAGCGCCGATTCCGTCGCCTGCTCCGTTTTTCGGCAGAACGTTCCGAAGGTCGCCCAGCGTCGCACCGGGATGCGCGGGCCTCCCGGCGATTGCCTTCGCTTTGGGCGCTGCGGACGCTACAGATGCGGACACGGGCCGCGGTGTGCTCTGCGGCGAGGGGAGCGGCGTCGGCGGCGGAGGAGGCAGCGGCGTCGGCTTGGGTCGCACGATCGTGACCGTCGCCGGTTCGCTTGTCTCGCTCTTCGCCTGCGCTTGCGCCTTGAGGCCGAAAAGCGGAAGCAAGAGCAAATGGAGAGCGAGCGACAGCAGAAACGCCAACCCCAAAAACGAACGCAGCAGGCGCTTCGCGGCGCGCGGAAACAGAGAGCGCATAGGACGGCTCCGCTTTCTATCGGCGACGGCGCGCGGCGCAGGGCGGGCGCCCGGCTTCGTCTCCAGCACAAACATGGCAAAGCGCCGTCTTGTGACGGCGGCCCGAGCGGTCGTCGAGCCCCGGCAAGGGGCCGGGGCCTTGCGGCCTTAACCTTACCTTTTGCTTTGGCCCCAGGACCGCGCTTGCGGGCCTCGTACTGTGGAGCGCCCTTTGTACCGAAAGTCGACCTTAGCGAACGGGGTTCGCGTTATTACCGAGGCGATGCCCCACGTCCGTTCCGCCTCCCTCGGTGTTTGGGCCGATGTCGGAAGTGCTGCGGAACGGCACGAACAGCGCGGAATCTCGCATCTCGTCGAGCACATGCTTTTCAAGGGCACGGAACGCCGCAGCGCGCGTGAGATCGCCGAGACGATGGATGCGGTCGGCGGAAACCTCAACGCGTTCACCGACAAAGAAGCGACCTGCTATTACGCTAAAGTGATCGATCATCACGTTCCGCTTGCGGTCGACGTTTTGGCGGATATGTTCTTGCACTCCACCTTTGCGCCGAACGAACTCGCCAAGGAGCAAAAAGTCGTCCTCGAAGAGATTCGCATGTACGACGATTCGCCCGACGAGATGATTCACGATCTCTTCGTGCGCACGATGTGGAGCGGGTCCAATCTCGGCGAACCGACGATCGGCTACGCCGAAACCGTTTCCTCGCTCACGAGCGAGGATCTGCGCCATCATCTCCGTGCGCGCTATGCGCCGAATACGGTCGTGTTTGCTGCAGCAGGTAACGTGGATCACGATGCGATGGTGTCGCTCGTCGAAACCGCGTTTGCAGGCTACACCGGCACGAGCCAAGCGCCCATGCCCGAGCGGCCCGTGCTGACGCCGGCCCTGACAATAAAAACCAAGGACACGGAACAAGCCTATGTCGTGCTCGGCACGCAGGGCCTCTCGGTGCGCGACGAACGGCGTTTTACGCTCTCGGTGCTCGACACGATCCTAGGGGGCGGCATGTCGAGCCGCCTGTTTCAAGAGGTCCGCGAGAAACGGGGCCTCGCGTATAGCGTGTATTCGTTTCAACAGGGCTATCGAGATGCCGGATTGTTCGGCATCTCGGCCGGCACGTCACCGCAGAGCGTTCAAGAATGCGTCGACGTCGTGGTTGAAGAGCTCGCGCGCATGGCCGAGAACGGACCGACCGAAGCCGAGATCAATCTCGCAAGAGAACATATCAAAGGCAGCTTGACGCTCTCGCTCGAGGCAAGTTCGAGCCGGATGATTCGCCTGGGGCGCAGCGAGTACAATCTTGCGCGCCAGATGACGATCGAGGAGATCGAGCGCGAAATCGATGTCGTAACGGCCGAAGGCGTTCACTCACTCGCGCGCGAGTTGTTTGCGCCGGAGCGGCTCGGGCTCTGCGTGCTCGGCCCGATCGAACAATCGTCGATTCGCCTGCAGGGCGCCTTGGCATAGGCAGGCTCGTATCTCCCACTCGTTGCCCTCGACCCTAGAACCATTCTGGTCCTACCAGCTCGTCGTTGCGATCGTTCTCAACGTCGGCCTCAACGCCTTACAGATCGGCGCATACGCGGCGCGGCTCGCCGGCGTTACCACGGGCCGCGTCGGTACCTCGATTTCGCTGTTCAATCTGTTTGTAACGATGAGCCGGTTCGCGAACATGTTTTACGCACCGATGCTCGGCTCCATCTCGGACGCCGCCGGAAGGGCTGTAAGAAATCCGGTGCTCGTCAACGCAGAAGTCATGCAATACAGCATGCAGATGCGAGCGATCATCTTTTCGAGCACCGCGGGAACGCTGCTCGGCGTCGTGTTGCTGCCCACGTTTACGTACGTTTTCGTGCGCGCGGTCGGAGCGTTCGAACGCCGCGGCTCGATGCCTCACGCGCTTGCGCGCGTGTTCGATCCCCGGGTCGTGGGAGATATCCTCGGCTCGATCCGGATTCCGTCGGCCAACGTCTTCTCGCGTTTCTCCGTGCGGGATGTTCCGGCACGGCTGCTCGTCGCCAACGTGCTCGTCACCGGCATTTACGCAGTGGGCGTTGTTGCCGCGTACCTCGCGAGCGTTCTTCGGCCCGAGGTCGCCCGCACGGCACTTTCGGCTTCCGGTCTGGTCAACGGGTTCGCCACGATCGCGTTTGCGCTCGTGGTCGATCCGACGTCGGCGCTGATCGTCGATAAGGCGGTCAAGGGCGAGCGCACCCTGCACGACGTAAAGACCATGGTCGCGTATCTCGGTCTGACGGCGGTCATCGGGACGCTTGCGGCGCAACTCATCCTGTGGCCGGCAGCCCTGTTCATCGGAGGCGCGGCCCACCTCCTGATCGTACGGCAGTGAACTCGATGACATCTCTACGCTCGCACTTCGTTCGCCTACTGCTCGTCGCCGGTCTCCTGTGCGCGACCCCGGCGCTCTCCGGCTGTGCCGGACCAATCGCGCAATTCATCGTCGAAACGCGGAACAATCAGGGCGATCTCGCGCTCAAGAGCCGAAATTTTACCGATGCGGCGCTCGCGTACAAACTCGCGCTGCGCGTGGCGCCCGAGGACGAGCACGCGCGCGCGGGCTTAGCCGCGGTTCAGCTGCAGATCGCCTACGACGAATACCAGCACTCCGAGTTCGACGATGCGCTGGCCGCGCTCGATCTCGCCGCTAAGTACGATCCCGATAGCGTCCGCTTATACGAATTGCGCACTGCCGTGGAACAGGCCCGCGTGAAGCGCGAGATCGTCATCTCGAACTATCCGACCTACAGCGAAACCGGCCTCGCGCTGCGCAAGTCCTACGCGCAGCTGCGCAAAGAAAGCAACGCGATCGTCGCGACGCTGCAGCGCTTCGATTACAGCTTCGATTCGACCGAATTGCAGAAGGCGATCAAACAGTCGAACCTCCTCAACACGGAGGTTGCACACCTCACGGCGCGCCTCGTCAGCTACCGCCAGCTCGTCGATTCCGGTTCCCCCGAACACGCCGGCCAATCCGCCCTCGCCCCCGCCGCCTCGCTTCTGCCCTTGCCGTGAGCGGCGCGCCCCTAACGGGGCGTCAGCGTGCCGGCCTTTTCGGCGCGGCGGAAGGCCTTCCAGCGGTCTTCGGCGCCGGGGAGAATTTTTGCGGGGTCGGTTTCGTAGACGGGCCACGCTGCGGCGGGATTGGTTACCGGGAAGCGCTCGAGCCAGGCCGATAGTTCGACGTTGCGGCGAAGACGGCGCGGTTCGATTGCGATGAAGTAGCGGGCGTTCTTCGCGATCGCACTCTCTTCGTCGAAGGCCGTCCAGAGGTAGGGGTCTTCCTCCCAGCCCTTGCGATCGATGTAGTACAGGACCGACGGATCGTAATGCCCCATCACGATGAGGGTACCCGGTGCGAGCGTCGCATCGAGGGCTTTGGCGCGCGTGTAGACGGGCTTCGAGTACGTGTAGTAGGGAGCGACGGCGCGCTGACCCGAGATGAGCGCATAGATCGCAATCGCCGCTCCGGCGCCTGCCAGCACTCGCCGCGAGCGTGCCGGAACGTAGCGCGTCAGTGCGATTGTGAAACCGCCGGTCCACACGGCAGCGAGCGGCAGAAACGGATAGAGATAGTAATCGACCCGTTCGACCGTGACGACGACGTAGGCATACAGCAGCGCGGCAGCGAGCCACGCGTAGAGCAGCGGCGTGCAGCGGCTTTTGGCTTGGACGAGAATGGCGAAGACGAAGAGGAAAAAGCCTGCGTTCCCGAGCATCGTGCGGTGCAGCATCCCGAGGGTCGCGCGGAACCGCAGCAGCTTCGTGCCGAATGCGCCGGCCGAACCCAAGGCCGCGCGCAGTGAGGGAAGCACGTGCAGCGTCGTGATGCCGCTCGCCCAGTGCCACTCGGCGATCGAGCGCACGTACGCGTCATAGGCGGCGTATGGGACGATGGCGATCGCAAAAAACGCGTAGACGAGCGGCGCACGCGCGACCTGCCGAAAGCCGCGCGCGGCGATCATCGCCGTCAGGATCGGCACGAGCCCCACTATTGCCACCGGCTTCGCCAGAAGTGCGAGCGCGGTGAGTCCCGCCGCGAGCCAAAAACCGCGTCCCGGCCGCAACTCGTCGTCGAGAATCCAGCGCGCGCTCGCGAAGATGGATGCGGCCAGAAAGAACGCCATCGTCGTGTCCGGCGTAAAGGTTCGGCCGTAATAGACCGAGCCCGGATAGATCGCAAACGCGAGCGCCGCCGCAGCGCCGGCGATCCGGCTCGCGAACATCCAGCGCGCGAAATATCCAACGAGGGCGACGGTACCCAAGCTGAACCCGATCGAGATCAGCCGCCCGAAGACTTCGTGGATGCCGAAGATCTTATAGAGCAGCGCCGCGAGAAACGGCACGATCTGGAGTTCGAGTTCGACGTAATTCGGCGGCGGCCCATCGTAATCGGTTTGGGGATGGAACGGGTTGAGATCGAGCGTGGCAAAGTTGCGCGCGATCGCCGCCGTATCGCCTTGGCGCCAGCCGGGATGGTCGAGTATGGGATCGTGGATGCCCCGCAGCCGCAGCGCGAGCCCCAGAATCAGGCTGGCGCCGAGCCACCAGTACCACAGCCGGTTTTTTACGATTCTTTAAACGTCCAATACTTGTTGGCGAAAAAATTTACGACGATGCCTGCGAGCGTCATCACGAACCACGTCTTGTGTCCGGGCCCGAAAAACGGCAGCGGCACGAGCAGCTTCGAGATCGCGACCGCCACCCCGAGCGCCACGAGCGAGATCGAGATAAACTGGAAGCCTTGCTTCACGGCGTGTCCGCTCGATCGAAACGTCCAGATGCGGTTGAGAAAATAATTCGATACGCCGCCGGAGAGAAACGAGATCGAGTAGTTCGCGATGTAGTGCGCCTTTTGCAGCGGCACGGGCGTCGCGTGCTGCAGGATCGTGAAGATCACGAGATTCACCATCAAACCCGAGCCGCCGACGATGCCGAACTTCACGAACTGGCGTACGCCGCGCCGCCGGATGACGCTCTTGACCATGTCGTGCGGCAAGAGCCGCGGTGTGGTGTGCGGCAGTTCGACCGCTGCGGTGACGGCGGTTATCCCGGCTTCGTGTTCGCTCACGCTACCCAATACCAATCGGCGAAAAACACGGTAAATAATCCTAAGAGCGGGAGCGAAAACGCCACGATCGCATTGTTAGCCCATGAACGACCGCCCCACAGTGCGAGGATTACGAACATCGGGAAGAGCACGAGCGCGAACCGGGGCATGCTCATGAGACTCGAGGTCGACATCGGTACCAAAATCGAGAGCGCCATGTAGGCGGAGAACGATGGCCGTAGGCGGCGAAAGCCAAATGCGAGCACCACGATCATCAAACACGTGAACGCGACTTCGAGTGACAAGTTCGCGACGGTGATGGGGGAATCGGCGTGCGCGATGGTTTCGTACGCGTGGACGAAGGCAACCCAGGGCGGCGCGAGATGCCGGTCCCAATGGCTCTGGACGTGCGAAAAGTAGAGCGGATCACCTTGCAGGATCCAAAGCCACGTCATGTACGCTCCAAGGCCGAGCGGCGTGGCGAGCGCTCCGAGACCGATGCGCAGCAGGCGGCGCGGCGAGCGCAGATACCTCGCGAAACCTGCCTCGTGGGCCGCGGAGAAAACTTCGATCGCATAGGGCACGAGCAACAGCACGCCCTCGACACGGGTGAGCGCGGCGAACGCACCGACGATACCCGCGGTCAGCCACTTGTGCTCGCGAATGTAATAAAACGAGGCGACCGTCAGCGCGAAAAACAGCGATTCGGTGTACACCGCCGAAAAAAATACGGCGGTCGGGAAAATCGAGATATAAAAGATCGCCCGGTGGGCGACGGCGCGCGTGTACTGATGTTCGACGAGCTTATAGAAGAACAGTAGTCCGAAGAAAAGGGCGACGTTGGAGATCAGCAAGCCGGCGATCAGGTCGCTGCCGATGAAGGCGCCAACGACGTGAATGAGCGACGGGTAGAGCGGAAAGAACGCCATGTCCGTGCCGTAGTAGCCGCGATGCGAGATATCCAGGTAGTGGACGGCGTCCCAGCGCCCCCAGGCGGCCAGCAGCGGATTCGTCGATTCCGCTACGTGCGTTCCCGGCCGCTGCGCGATCACGATCGAAGCGAGTTCGGCGATCACGATGATCGGCAGGCGCGTGGTGACGAACGTCAGGAGCACGTCGCGCACGGTATGGACGAACCGCGCAGCCACGAGAATCTTGATGAGCGCGAACGTACCGACCGCCAGTGCCGCCGAGCGCGACGGCCCGAGGATCCCCACCGGCGCTACGAATCCCAACAGATAGAGCGCCAGGGCAGCCCACGAAACCGCATCCCAGCGCATCGCGGTGATGACCCCGGCGTTCGCCCGGCGCGCAAAGTATCGCCCGTAGACGGACCAGGCGACGAATGTCGCAGCGAGCCCGAGTGCCATGCTCCCGGCAAGCATGGCGTCGCTGTTTTCGTGGCCGAAGTGCGAGACGGCCGTGTACCAGATGGCGAAGCCCACGGCGACCGCGCCGAAGAGTACCAGCAAGATTGCTAGCGGGCCGCACGCAACGGTGGTTTCCAGCGCTCGAAAACGGCTGCGCGCGCTGCCCTTGGGGAAGGTAGCCTGAGCGGACATGCGTTCTCCCATGTTCGGGCGCGGCGGGGGCGAACCCCCCAGACTCGGAAACGGGTTCACGATGATGATGAATGATAGTGAAGGCCGGCGCGCGCGGGCCGGAAGGCCGGACGCGGGCTCGCGGTCCTGATGAGCACGAGTACGCAGCGATTTTCATACGACGTCGTGGTGGTAGGCGCGGGAAGCGGCGGTTATGCGGCCGCTCGCACGGCGCGTGCCTTGGGCGCGAGCGTCGCCCTCGTGGACCACGGCCCCCTTGGCGGCCTCTGCATCTTGGAGGGCTGTATGCCGAGCAAGACGCTGCTGGCTTCGAGCGACTTGGTCCACGATATCGCCGAGGGATCGGAACTCGGCATCCACTCAGCGCAGCCCCGCATCGATCTAGGTCAGATCATCGCGCGCAAGCGGAAAGTCATTACGGGCTTTGCGGATTATCGCATCGAGGCCCTCAAGAGTTTTCCGCTGTATCAAGGTCCGGCGCACTTCGAATCCGCGCACAGGCTCCTCGTGGGCGACGATATCGCTCTGGAAGCGAAAAACTATATCATCGCGACCGGCAGCGTGATCGCCGCGCCGCCCGTCATCGGGCTCCAGGAAGCCGGCTACATCGATAGCGATGCGGTGCTGGATTCCTTCGATCTTCCGGCTTCCATCGTCGTCCTTGGCGGCGGCTACGTCGGAGCGGAACTCGGGCAGTTCCTGGCGCGCATGGGCGCCCGGACGACCTTTATCATTCGCGCCAAGCAGCTCTTGTCGCAGGAAGACGCCGACGTCGGAGGCGCCGTTACCCTGGCATTTCGCGAACAAGGAATAACGGTGCACGCGGGCGCCGTGCTTTCGCACGTGGAGAAAATCGGCGCGAAAAAAGTCGTGCATTACGTGCGCGACGGCAAACGGGAAAGCGTCGAAACGGACGAAATCTTCTGCGCGCTCGGGCGGCTGCCCAACTTCGCAGGTCTCGAGCTGGACCGCGCGGGAGTGCGCTGCCACGCCGTGACGGGGATCGAGGCCGGTGCCGATTTGCGCACCTGCGTTCCCCATATCTTTGCGGTGGGCGATGTGACCGGCGTCCATCCGCTCGTCCACATCGCGATCTATCAGGGCGAGCTTGCGGCGCGCAACGCCGTGCTCGGCACGAGCGAACCCGCCGATTACTCGCTGCAGAAGACGCACACGATCTTCACCGATCCGCAAGTTGCGATCGTCGGCGAAACGGAGAAAGAGCTGCAAGCTGCGGGCGTGGAGTATCTTACGGGATCCTACGCATTTGCCGATCACGGCAAAGCGATCGCTATCAACAAGACGACGGGGTTCGTTAAGATGATGGCCTCGCCGATCGACGGCCGGATTCTTGGGGCGGCCATCGTGGGCGCCGAGGCCTCGGATCTCATTCACGAAGTGATCGTCGCGATGTACTACCGCGGTACCGTTCACGATTTCGTGAAGATCCCGCACCTGCACCCGACGCTGGCGGAAATCCTCACGTACCCGGCTGAGGAAATCGTCGATCAGATCGCCGCTCGCGAAACGGCGCCGGTGGCGGCGAGCGCATGAGGCTCGCGATCGTCCAGTCCAAACCCCGGAAGGGCGATTTCGAAGCGAACCTGGGCGATCTCGGCAACGCATTCGTGCAGTTGGCGTCGGCCGAGCGTCCCTACGATCTCATCGTCGCGCCCGAGGCCGCTCTGACCGGCTATTTTCTCGAAGGCGCCGTGTACGAGCGCGCGCTCGAGGTCGAGACGCTCGCGCAGATTCTGGCCGATCTGTGGCGTGCTGCGCCGGGCTCGGAACGCGGGGAAATCGATATCGTGCTCGGCTTCTACGAAAACGCGGGCGGCACGTTCTACAATTCGGCGTTGTATCTGCACGTGGGGCGCCAAGGACACGAGATCGTGCACGTGCATCGCAAGATGTTCTTGCCGACGTACGGCGTGTTCGATGAGGAGCGCTTTCTTTCGCGCGGACGCCGCTTGCAGGCGTTCGATACGCGGTTCGGGCGAATGGCGCTGTTGATTTGCGAAGATGCCTGGCATGCGATCATGCCGACGCTCGCCGCGATCAAAGGAGCTCGCGTGCTCGTGGTTCCGAGCGCTTCGCCCGGACGGGGGTTGGGTGCCGGAAAAGAACTCGAAAGCGTGACGCACTGGCGCAACGTGCTGCAATCGTATGCCGTCGAACACGGTGTGTTCGTCATCTACGCGGGGCTGGCGGGGTTCGAAGGCGGCAAAGGGATGACCGGCTCTTCGAGCGTGATCGATCCCTTCGGCGAGACGATCGTCGCGGCGCCGGCACTCGGAGCGCACGTCGTGTCGGCCGATCTGGATTTTTCCGATATCGACGTCGCGCGCGCGCGCCTTCCGCTGCTCGGCGATCTCGCAAGCGTCTTGCCGGATCTGCTGTTCGATCCCGAGATCATGCCGCATCTCTCTTCACCGGCGACGCCGGCATGAGCGTCTTACCGCTGATCGAGGCGCCGCGCGAGCGTGCGCCGGAGCTCGCGATCGATCCCGAACTTGCGACGGAATGGCTCGTCGCCTTCCTGCGCGACGAGCTCATCGAACGGCGCGGCGTCCGGAACGCCGTGATCGGGCTTTCGGGGGGCGTCGATTCCGCCGTCGTCGCCTACCTTTCCAGCCTCGCGCTCGGGCCCGAACACGTCCATGCGATCCGGATGCCCTACCGCACCTCGAGCCCCGATAGTCTTGCCGATGCCCAGGCGGTGATCGACGCGCTCGGCTGCGCGGCGCATACGATCGATATCAGCGGAGCCGTCGATGGCTATCTCGCGCTCGAGCCCGAGGCCGACGGACGCCGGCGCGGCAACGTGATGGCGCGCACGCGGATGCTCGTGCTCTTCGATCAGAGCGCCAAGCTCGCCGCACTGCCGATCGGCACGGGCAATAAGACGGAGCGCATGATGGGCTACTTTACCTGGCACGCCGACGATTCTCCGCCGCTCAATCCGATCGGCGACCTGTTCAAAACGCAGGTGTGGCAGCTCGCGCGCCATCTCGGGGTTCCGCTGCGCATCGTCGATAAGGCGCCCAGTGCCGATCTCGAGGCAGATCAAACCGATGAAGGCGATCTGGGCATCACTTACCTCGAAGCGGACCGCATTCTTTCGCTGATGCTGTCCGGCCGCACCGACGAGAAGATCGTGGCGCGCGGTTTCTCGGCGCACGACGTTGCGCTCGTTCGGCGTCGCGTCGAGAGCACGCACTGGAAACGCCATCTTCCCACCACGGCGCTGCTCACCAACACCGCGATCAACGAATTTTATTTGCGGCCGGTCGACTACTGATGCAGCCCGCAGCGCGCGACGTGACCGAGTATCCGTACGTGTTTTTTCCGGTCGGCCTCAATCTGCGCGGGCGCAAGTGCGTCGTGATCGGCGCCGCCGACGATCGCGAAGCGATCGAGAAAACGGAAGCCTTGCACGAAGTCGGCGCCGAGGTCGTTTGGTTCACCGATCCGATGAGTGTGCGCGATGAGGATGTCGCCGAAGCGTTCTTCGTGATTTCGACCCCTCAAGACGAGGGGCTCTCCGCGCGCTTGCGGGCGCTCGCCGATCGTCACCGCTTTCTGCTGTGCGCGATCGATCAGCCCAAGCACGGATTCGTCGCCATGCAGGCGATCGTCAAGGCGGGCCCGGTTCGCGTAGCGATTTCCACGGGCGGGATCGCTCCGCGCGTCGGCGGCAAACTCCGCGCGGCCTTACAGCACACGCTCGACGCCACTTTCGTGCGCTTCATCGATTGCATCAACGTGCAGCGCGAGCGCAACCGTCTCGTCTACACGGAATCGAAGGATCGGCGCGCCGCGATGTTGCGCGCGGCGGAGGGCTTCGAGGTCGACGTATCCGTGCGCTATCCGCAGTGGTTCCAAGACGAGCTCGCCGCGCAACGGCCGCTGGTCGTGCCGCGCAGCAGCGGCCGTTCGTAGCGTTCCGTGCTCAGCGTCGAGATCGTGACGATCGGGACCGAGATCTTGCTCGGTCATCTCATCGATACGAATGCGGCCCACGTAGCGAGCGCCCTGGCGGATGCGGGCGTCGACGTGTACGCGAAACATTCGGTGGGCGATAACGCTGCGCGCCTGGAGGCGATGCTGCGCGGCGCACTCGAGCGCGCCGACGGGGTAATCACGACGGGCGGACTCGGCCCGACGGTCGACGACCTCACGAAGGACGCGGTGGCTGCCGCGGTCGGGACGACCCTCGTACTGCACGAACCCTCCGCGCGCGCGATCGAGGCGCGCTTCGCAGCGCTCGGGCGGCCGGGTCCGATCTCGGAAAACAACCGGCGTCAAGCGATCTTGCCCAAGGGCGCGGTCGTTCTCGAAAACCCCAACGGCACGGCCCCCGGTTTCATCGCGCTGCGTTCGGACGGTAAGTTCGTCGCGTGCATGCCCGGCGTTCCGCGTGAAATGAAACCGATGTTGGCGGATGCGCTCGTGCCGTGGCTCGTACGGCGCGGTGGACTTACGGATGCGATCTATACCCGCACCCTGCATACGGTCGGGATAGGTGAGTCCGAGGTCGATTCACGCATCGAGCCGCTGTTCCGGTCCTACGAGAATCCGAAGATCGCCGTACTCGCGCACGAATACAAAGTCGATGTTAAGATCATGGCGAAAGCCGCCGACCAGCGTGCGGCCGACGCCGCGATCGCTCCGGTCGAAGCCGAACTGCGAGAGCGGATCGGCTCAGGAATTTTCGGCGTCGACGCGCAGACGCTCGAGAGCGCGCTGCTCGACCGTCTGGCGGCTCGCGGCCAGACGCTCGGTACGGCCGAGAGTCTCACCGGCGGCGCGATTGCCGATGCGATCGTCCGCGTGCCCGGCGCTTCGCAAGTGTATCTCGGTGGTGTCGTTGCATACGACGACGCGATCAAGCGCGCCCTGCTCGATGTCGATGCCGCACTGCTTGCGGAGCACGGAGCCGTGAGCGAAGCGGTGGCGCTAGCGATGGGGCGCGGGGCGTGCGCGCGTTTAGGGGTCGATCTCGCGATTGCTACGACGGGCATTGCGGGGCCGACCGGGGCGACCGAGAATAAGCCGGTCGGCCTCGTGTTCGTTGCGATCGTCGCGCGCGGCGGCGCGGAAACGGTACGGAGGTTGACCGTTCCGGGCAACCGTGACGACGTGCGCAGACGCACGGTCGTGGCCGCGCTCAACCTCTTGTGGCACCATCTCGATAAAGAGGAAAGCGCTGCCGCCCGCGCGAGGTAACGCGCATGTGGCTTCGGCGGGCTTCCGTTTTCACGGTGCTTTGCGTGCTGTGCGCTTGCGGTGGAGGCGGTAACGGTACGAGCGAGGCACCCATTCCGGAACCGCCGGCGACCGCAACGGGCATCGCGCCGTCTTCGGGAGCCGGATCGCCGAGCCGGTATTCCGTGGTCTCTGTGCCGAGCGGCTTGCACGTGAGCGTGAAGAACGGTGCGACGGCAAACGCGCTGACGACCCCCGTCAGCGTCACGCCGAACGCTTCAAATTTCGCCACGACGATCTCGATTACGCCTTCCAACGGTGCGCCCGCATACAGCGTCTCGGTCGATCAGAATAACGGCGGCGCCGCCTCGATCCTGTACGATCAAAATGCCGACACGAACGGCTCGATCGCCTCGGTTTCAGCGCTTTCGACCGAGCGCAAAGCCGCCGCGGTGCGAGCTGCAAATGCCGGCCCTTTCCTGCGCATCGCACCGCAAAGTTCAGCCGGGCGGCCTGCTTATAGCGATCGGTATCTCATCGTGCGGTATCGCGCCGGTGCCTCGTTCGGGACCGTGGAACGCGAGCTCGGCGTACCGCGCGCCTATGGGCTCGGGCGCGAAACCGAAACTCGAATGGTGCGCGTCCTCGAGGCGCCGGAGGGCATCTCCGTCGACGAGTTCGCCCGGCGTTTACGCACTCGTTCGGAGGTAACCCGGGTGGAAGGCGACGCGTTCTACTACAAGCAGGCGAGCAGCGCGGTGGCGCCGGACGACACCCACTACAACGATTACGATCAATGGGACATGTTCGATATCGGCGCCCCAAATGCGTGGGGCTATACCGAAGGTTCGCCGGCCGTCGCGATCGCGATGATCGACACGGGCGTCGATGCGACGTCACCCGATTTTGCCGGCGCGAAACTGGGCTACTCCGAGAGCGTGCTCGATGGAACGGTGACGCCCGGCCTTTCCGCGGTTCAAGATACGGACGGGCACGGCACGAACACGGGCGGCATCGCGGCGGCCGATACGAACAACGCCTTCGGGTTTGCCGGTACGGGATACGACGTCGGATTGCAGATCTACAAGGTGTTCCCGAACGATACGGCAGCAAACAACTACCAGAGCACGGCGCTGGCAAGCGATGTGACGCAGGCGATCGACGATTCGGTGAGCCACGGTGCAAAGGTTATCAACTTGAGCTTGGGCACGTGTCAGGTTTCCGGGGTGGATTCGGCGCAGCAGGAAGCGATTGAGAAGGCGCTCGCGAGCGGCGTCGTCGTGGTCGCCGCGGCAGGCAACGAACGCGCGGGCAGTTCGAGTTCCGCTTCGCATTGTCGGGGCGGTACTTCGACCATCGATTTCCCGGCCGCATTTCCCGGCGTGATTTCGGTCGGCGCCACATCGCTCAACGACGCGGCCGACCCGATGAATCCGGCAACCGCGACCGAGTACGTCGCGAGCTATTCGAACTCGGGGCCCGGGCTCTCGCTCGTCGCGCCCGGCGGGGATCCGACCGCCGCGGAAATAGCGTCGACCGGTACGCCCGATATTTTGCACTGGATCTTCAACCTCTATTCGACCACCGCCGCGGATCCGAGCGAGCGCTGCGCGGATAAGAGCGATTGCAAGGCGCTCTTCGCCGGTACTTCACAAGCGACGCCGCACGTGTCGGGCATCGCCGCTTTGATGCTTAAAGCGAACGGCTCGCTGACGCCGGCGCGGGTCAAGAGTATTCTCATCGCCACCGCCGACGATATACAGGATCCGAATCAAGGCAACGGCCGCCTCGACGGCTACCGCGCGCTCGCCGCCGTTACCGGCGACCCGAATCCGCCGGTAAAACCTGCCGACATCAATTTCGTCGCGATCGCTTACGTGCCCAACGGCACGAATCGCCCGGACATCATCGATGTAACGTACCCTCGGGGTGCGCCCGTCGCACGGAACGGAACGTTCCGCATCGCCGACGTCCCGGCCGGCGCCGCCTCCTACAAGATCGGCGTCTGGTACGACGCGAACGGAGACGGCGTCGTCGACGCTGGGGACTACTTCGGCAGCTCGCAGACGTGTTCGGCGAACGCAGCCTGCACGAGCGCGGCGAGCATCGTTGCGACGGCGGTTGCGAGCGGGTTCGTCCTGCAGTGAGCATGCTGTCGGCGTGCGCAGGTTCGGAGTGATAAAAGATAGGACTGTCACTAGGGGAGCAATAGTAATCAGAACTAAGCCGGCGACGATTGCTATGATAATTCGCGCCTCCTATCCCGACAGCGACGCCGCCGAGTACCCGGCCGATTCCAGTACGCGCTGCGTGTGCAGTCCGTCTTCGAAGGTCGGGATTTCTGCGTTACCGCCGTCGATGCGGTCGGCGAATGCGTCGAGCATCGTTACGAAGGCGGGAAGGTTCGGGTGTGCGGCGCGGAGATTGTCGTGCGGCTGCGGGACCACTTCGAGTTCCGACGTTTCCTCGGCGTCGATCGCGAAGGTGTGCAAGTCGCCCAGATCTTCTCCGCTCGAAACGGCGGTGCGCTGCGAACCGTGCGCGGCGAACAGGATCGAGGGCATCGGCCGCGTTGCGTCTGCGCTGACGGTCGCGATGATACCGTCGCCGTAATCGATGAGCGCGAACGCACCGTCGGAGACGTCGCTTGTAAAAGCGCCGCCGCCGGCCGAGCGCTGCGGTATCGCCGTGCGCTCGAAGCCCGTCGAACGCAAGGGCACGCGGCCGACGAGGTGGTTCGCCGCGTCGATGTTATGGGAGAGAATCGCTCCGCTGACGCCGCCGCCGCGTTTGCGTTCGAACCACCAAGAGTTGGGGCGTTCGCTCTGCGCTTGCAAGAACGTCCCATTCCAATTGACTTCGACCGCGCGCAGGGCGCCGAGGTGGCCGTTCGCAAGCAATTCGCGCGTCGCGATGCGCGATGAAAGATAGCGGAACTCGTGCGCGAGCGCGCAGACCGTGCCCGCCGTCTTCGCCGCGGCGACCATCTCTTCGGCTTCCGCTACGTTGAGGCCGAAGGGTTTCTCGCAGAGCACGTGCAGCCCGCGGCGCAGCGCAGTGACGACCGGGACGCGATGTTCGAACGGCGGTGCAGCGATGGAGAGGATGTCGAGTTCGACGCCGGCCAGCATCTCGTCGAGCGTCGTGAAGGCGTTCGGAATCTTGCGCATCTTCGCGACCTCCGCGGCGCGGTTGGGCGATGCGATCGCGACGACCTCGAAGCGGCCCTGCGCCTGGAACGCCGGCACGTGCACGGCGCCGCCGAAGCTTGCGCCGAGAACGCCGACGCGAAGAGGTTTGCTCGTACTCATAGGCCGGCCGATCCTTTCAAAACAACGCTCCTAAAACATCACCGAGTATCTCGAAGCCGCGGTTGAGTTGAACGTCGGAGATCACGGGCGGCGGGGCGAGCGTGATCGTCTCACCCCGCGGGCCCGATTGCAGCAGCAAAAGTCCGCGCGCGAGCGCCAGCAGGACGCAGCGGTTGGCGACAGCCGGATCCTTGAACTCGAGGCCCCAGAGCATGCCGCGGCCCCGCACGTCGGCTAGGATCGGGTTCGCGCGCCGCAACGTGTGCAGCTTTTCGGCCATCACGGGTTCGCGTTCGCGCACGCGCAGAAGGATCTTCAAGCGATCGATCTCTTCGAGATTGGCTAGTGCCGCCGCGCAGCCCATCGGATTGCCGAGATAGGTCGAGGTGTGCAGCGCTTCGCCCTCGCTCGGCGCCCAGGCCGATGCAACGTCTTTGCTCGCGATCGCGGCCGAGATCGGAAACCCGCCGCCGAGCGCCTTTCCGACGCACAGGATATCGGGGCGCACGTCCTCGCGCTCGCAGGCGAACATCGTTCCCGTGCGTCCGAAGCCGGTGTAGATCTCGTCGAGAATCAGAAGCGTATCGCGTTCGGTACACAGCGCGCGCAGCTCGCGCAAGAAACCGTCCGGCGGAACGATGACGCCGCCGCGCCCTAGGATCGGCTCCACGATCACGGCGCCGATCGATTTCTCTTTGCGCAGCGTCTTGCGCACGGCATCGATCGCGCGTTCGGCGCTGCGCGGCTCGCGCGGATCGGGAAAGCGCGCAAACGAGGTCGCGTTGCGCAGCTGTCGCTGCCAGGGCTTGCGAAACTTCGCGATGCCGCCGACTTCGAGCGTGCCGTACGAGAGCCCGTGATACGCTCCCACGAACGAAAGCACGTCGGGCTCTTCGGTTGCGAGCATCGCCGTCTTGAGGGCGAACTCCACACTTTCCGCGCCCGTGCTGCACAGAAACGTGCGGGGGTTGTCCACGGGTGCGAGCGCCGCAAGTTTTTCGAGCAGCGCCGCTTTGACGGCCGTGGGGTGCACGTCGCCCATCCCGTGCGGTAAACGAGCGGCCTGTTCTGCGATGGCGCGCGCCACGATGGGGTTTGCGTGTCCCGTCACGGCGACGCCGAATGCGGAGGTGAAATCGATGTAGCGATTGCCGTCGACGTCGGTGACGAGCGCTCCACTCGCCGAGTCCCAAAACACCGGGAAGTCTTCCGCGATGTAGGTGACGCCGCGCGATTCGCGGGCGACCAGCGTGCTCGCGAGCGCGAGCGAGATCGGCCCCGGCACGCGCGTAACGATCGCTTCGAAGGCTTCTAGCACGTCCGGTAGATAGCGCGAACGAAGGGCAGAATCCGCCCCACGCCGCCGTGTTCGGCTCCGAGCGGCGGCCGCTGCAGGGTGCCGAGCCGTCCGATCCACGATGCGCCCGCCGCGATCGCAAATGCTTCTATCACCGGGCTCGCCGGACTGCCCGTGCCGACGGCTTCTAGGGCGATATTGTGCCGACGCAGGATGCCCAGTGCGTCCTGCGGCCCATCGATGCCGTACACGGCGATCGTGCGGCGCGCCCACGGCGGAACGTCGTCGCGCGGCGGATCGAGGATGACGAGATGCGGCGCGGTGTTGCCGCCGAAGACGGCGCCGGAGCCTTGGGCCGCCCGAAAGAATGCGGCCGCGCGAATGGCCGCCGCGGCCGGATCGAGTTTCGTGTAGCCGGCTGGGAACTCGACGGCCGCCTCGTCGCATGCCTCCGCGAGCATCTTCGCAAACGCTTTGGGATCGAGCACTGCTTCGCGTTCGACGAACACGAGATGGATCGAGAGACAGCCTTCTCCATCGTACAAAAGCGCATCGACGGCGATGCCGCGAGCAGCTTCGCGGGCGCTCGCGGTATCGCCCAGCGTCTCGGCCGCGACGTAGCCGACGCTCGTGCGATTGCCGTAGGGAATGAAACGCGTCTCGGAGCGTAAAGCGCGGCGGAGTGCCGCGAGCGTCGCGTCGCTGCCGTACGCAACCACCACGCCGGCCTCCGTAATGAAGGCAGGCACGGCATCGGCGTCGCGCGAGTCCCAAGCTTCGATCTGCATGCGCCCCGCGAGCTCCGGCCGTTCGCTTGCAACCGTCTCCGCAAAGGCGGCCACAAAGAAGTCACTTCGATCCTTGACGCGCACGGACGATTTCGCGCAGAGTGCGTAAGCGAGCGCCGGGATGGCGACACCGATCGTCGTGCTGCTCGAAACGACCGCCACGAGTCCGGCCGATGCAAAGGAAACGTCCGGTCGCCCTTCTCGTGCAACGAATCCATCGAGCGCTTCGGTGGATCCGAGTTCGCTTGCGATCGTCGTGCGCAACGTCCTGGCGTCCAGGCCGGCAAAGAGAGAATCCAGCGCGTAGTCGACGACGGGTTCCCTATATCCCGTTCGCGCGATAATGTCGCGCGTGCTCCGGACGCGGGCCGGGAAATCCGCATCACACCAGCGTCGCGCCGCATCGGCGATCGCGGCGACGATCTGTTTTGCCGAGAGGGAAAGGTTTGCGGATTCCAAACGACTGCAACTCCCTCCCTTTGCAGTCTCTTGCATTCGGTCGTGACGTTTTCTTTTTTTCGTAGCGAGGTTTGCTTTGCGGACTCGATTGTCAGCTATAGTGTTCTCCGTTAGTGCGGGGGTGCTCGCTGCATGCGGTGGGGGCGGGGGCGGGGGCGGGAGCACGCCACCGCCGCCGAACACCTCGCCGACTCCCGCGTTCGGTAATCGTCCGGCTGCTGCGGGCGATGCCTTCGGATACGCGGGAACGATGACCGAGACGTTCGTGCGTGCGCCTCTTCCGAGCGGCGACGTCACGCCGTCGCCCAATCCCCAAAGCACGCTGACGTTAACGACCGCGGTGACCCAGGCGGTCACCGTATCGAAAGCGGTAACCTTTAACGGCGTCGCAGGTCCCTTTGATTTCCATACCGTCGAAACCGATGCGACCAACGGCGGTCTAGAAACTGCGACCGTGACGAGCGACAGCTACTACGCCTACGTAACGGCTGGTGCCGTAACCGAAGTGAAGTTCTTAGGCTCCGCGACGAGTACCAATGGCGCGACCTACGGCACGACGATCGCGGCCGGCAACGGTTTGGTCGACGTGCTTCCGGAAAGCAGCGGTGCCATCACGCCCGCGAACACGGCCGCCGAAACGACGAGCGAAGTCGATCAGGACGGCGAGAACCTCACCCGCATCGTCGCCTCGAACGGCACGTATTCGGAAACCGGCAGCAATGTCGATGGCTCGACGTTCTCCGCTACGGCAAACGTAGACGGCTCGGGAACCTATACGTTCCCGCTCATCCAAGCTTCGCCTGAAACGAGCTATACGGTCTCGGCGCCGACGCCAATTCCCTCGGGCGGCGGTGACGAAATCAACATCGCACTCTCCGTGCCCGCCGCGCTCACCGGAAACCCGGATCCCACCGGCACTCCCGACGTGATCGAAGGCGCGGTGAACGTGTGGTATCCCGTGCCGATCTCGTTTTCGGCTGAGTCGCTCACCGACAATGGCGCCGCAACGCCGCCTGGTGCGTGCGCCATTCCGTCCTCGCTATCCAAGAGCGCGAACGAAATCGAAGACGTAAAGAGCACGGTCGACCCCGTCTTCGGCGAAACCGATCTGACCACGACCGACACGTACACCGAAGATAACATCGGAGTGGTGTGCGTCAGGCTGGACGACGTCGTCTCGCAGTACTACGACCTCTCCGGGCAAACGCAGTCGATACCCCTTGGGTTTAGTTCGACGCCGTTCCAAGTCACCACGACGAACGAAACGCTCGGCATCACGAACGCGACCGTACCGGCGGGCAAATCGCGCGAACGAGCCGCGGCGATCGGCTATCGCGCGAGCGTGGCAGAGTTCGCCGCGGTGCTGGCAAAGAACCGCGCCATCCGCCGGGCGGCGTTCTACCGCGCGGTTAAAACACGAGCACTCGCACTGCAAGGAGACCATCGTTGATGCGCGCGTTTCATCGATCCATAGCGGCGCTGGCCGTGGCCGGTCTCGCACTGACGGCGTGCAGCGGCGGTTCCTCAACACCTTCGGCGCCGATCCGTTCGACGACGGCGGCGCCGGCGGCGACCGCGAACGCGGGCTCCTCGAGTTCCACGGCGTCGGCCTTTGAGTACAACGCCGCGTTCGTCAATGCGGGGCAATTGATCGGCCCCGCGTCGCTTGGGCGCGTCAGCCTCGACGTCTTACTGCCCATGCGCGACTTCAAAGGGCTCATGACGTTCGCGCAAGCGGTCAACGACCCAAAATCGGCGTCCTACCGGCACTTCGTGACGCCTACGGAGATCGCGGATCGCTTCGGCGCGAGCGTGGCGGAGCAAAATGCCGCGATCGCGTACTTCCACCGCTTCGGCATTTGGGCGAGCGGTTGGAAACAGCGCATGGTCCTGCACGTTGCGGGCTCGCAATCCCAACTCGAAACTGCGTTCCATACGAAGTTCGGTCAATATCGCAGCAAGCTTGGTGAAACGTTCTATGCGCCGGAAACGGCACCGTCCGTTGCGGCGGGCGTCCCCGTCGTCGGTTCCGCGGACATCGTCATGCGTACGAAACGCGACTTTCTCCAATTCGTGACGAGCAAGGGTAACGGCACCGGGTATGCGCCGCAGCAAATCGCGGCCGGGTTCGACTACGACGGCGCCTATAATTCCGGCTACACCGGGACCGGCATCACGATCGGGATCGTCGGCACGGGACCCATCGTCACGAGCGGCGGCGGCAAAATCGGCGACGCCGACGCGTTTCGGGAACTCTACAAGGTTGCAGGTTCGAGTACCGTCAGCGAAGTTGCGACGACCGGCAGCGATCCCGCCGTCATCGACGCGAGCGGCTTCGCTTCGCCGCCTCCGGTGACCGAATCGGGCTGCCCGAGCAATCCGACGAATCCCGCTTCAGGGTTGCCGTATTCGGAATCACCCACGGCAACGTGCAATCCCGAAGACTATGAAGCGCAAATCGATACCGAGCAAAGCGCGATGCTCGCGCGCGACGCAACCGTCGACTTCTACCTCGCATACAATCCCAACGACGGTTGCAATGCCAGCAACAATGAGCCCGTCGAAGGCTCCCCATGTCCGGCAGGCTCTGGATTTCCGGAGCAGGGGCTTGCGATCGCAGAAGACGAGCTTCAGACCATCATCGATCACGATACGGCCGACGTCGTTTCGGGAAGCTACGGCGGACCGGAAGTAGGGGAAGCCGGCAACCCGACGCCCCCGAACGCGTTTGCGCCCGACGGATCCGGCCTCGACCCGACGGAGTTCGCAATGATGGTGTCGGAAGGCATGGCCGTGTTTTTCTCGAGCGGCGACGACGGCGCCAACGCCTGTCAACAATTCGGCAGCGGCGGCGCGGCCCTACTCGATAGTTTATGTGTTGAATATCCGGCCTCCGACGAGAGCGTCGTTGCTACCGGCGGCGTTACGACGCCGCTCAACTCGGCCGGACAGATTGCGGGCCCGATAACGGCGTGGGGCGTGCAAACCTCGGGCGGAGAAAACGGCGGCACGGGCGGCGGCGTTTCCGCGTTCTTTCCGCTGCCCTCCTTTCAAAGCGGTCTGGCGGGCATCACGGGGGGTACGCGCAACCTTCCCGACGCGTCGCTGGAGGGCGATCCGGCAACGGGCGTCGCCGTTCTCGCGTATGCCGATTCGAGTTTCGGCGGTCCGCAACTGATCCCGTTCGGCGGAACCTCGGTCGCAGCGCCCGAGATGGCGGCAATGTGGGCGCTCGTGCTCCAGGCCTGCAAGCAAAGCACGACCTGCACGAGCAAGGGCTCGGGATCGTATCCGTATCGCCTCGGTGATCCGGCTCCGCTGCTGTACGGCATCTATTCGAACACGGCCATGTACGGCTCGACGTTCTTGCCGGTCACGTACGGTGACAACTCGCTCGTGGAATACTGTTCCAATCCGGCAAATGCGGGCGATATCACCGATTGCCCGACACCGGTCCCCGGCGCCACGGCGACACCCTCCGTTCCGCCGCTCGATCCCGGTTACACCGCGAACCCAGGCGGCGGCTACAATCACCTGACCGGTCTCGGCGTTCCATTCGGGCGCGCGTTGATTCGGGCGATCGTCGGAATCTAGCAAGGGGCCGCGGCCGATGCGCCGCGGCTTCGCCGTCTCGGTTCTCGCCTGCGTGGCGTTCGCCGCGCTCGCAGGCCTCGATCTCTTTGCAATCTCTTCCGGTCGTGAAAGTTGGCGCGCGTTCACGAAACCGCCGCTGATGCTGCTCCTGGCCGCCTCGCTCATCGCGAGCTACCCGCGGCCGGATCCGGCGCGCCGATGGCTCGTCGCCGGGCTCGTGTGGAGCGCGGCGGGCGATACGATCTTGCTTTCGCCGAGCGATGCAGCGTTCGTTTGGGGTACGCTGGCCTTCGCCGCGGCGCACGTCTCGTTCATCGTCGCCTTCACCCGTGCCGGCGACGGAGCGGGGTTCGTGCGGCGCCGGCCGTGGGTCGCGCTGCCCTATCTCGCGGCATGGCTCGGAACGACGCTGCTGCTCGCGCCGCACATGGGAGCGCTCGGCTTCGTTGCGATCCCGTACGGTTTTTTGTTGATGCTGATGGCACTCGCCGCACTCGATCTGATCGGCCGGATTCCATTGCGCTCCGCGATTCTCGCGGCCGTGGGCGCGGCGGTTTTCATGAGCAGCGACAGCAACATCGCGATCGCCCGCTTCGATCCGGCGCTCGCACCGCCGCACGTCGACTTGCTCATCATGCTGCTGTACCTGATCGCGCAGGCGATGATTACCGCGGCGTTTCTGTTGCCCGGAACGGAAGCCCGCGCCCGAGCGGCGTGAAGCGTCTCTAGACGCCGCGGAGCACGAGATCTTCTGCGTCGAGAGAGCAGCCTCGCAGCGGCGCTTCGGCCGCGCGGCCGAGTAGGACGATGCCCTCACCCATCCGATAGCCGCAGTCTTCGGTTTCGATCGCGACCACGGACGAGCGATTCGCCAGATCGACGTGTCGCAAGAATCCGGCGTCGCGCTCCGCAACCTCGCGGCCGTTCGTATCGACTACGAGCGGCCGTAGCCAAGGCGGCGCAATTTTCACGCGAGTCCCGCTCGAGCGCGAAGCAGGCGAATCGTAATACTGCGAGAGCAGCTCGGTCATGCCGTACTCCGCGACGATCGAGGCAGAGGGAATCCCGAGCCCCGCGCCCAGATTCGCGTAGAGTTCGTCGCGTTCGACCACGCGCGCGCGGCCTTTGAAGCCGCCCGTTTCCATGATGCGCGAGCCCGACGGCGCCGCGAACGCTCGTCCGTCGCGCTCCAGCGCGTCGGTCAGTGCGACAAAGGCAAAGGCGGTGCCGGCAACGCACACCGGTTGCGCGTCGCGGATCGCGCGCTCGAGTGTGGCGCAAAAGGCCGGCACGTCGATCTCGTCGCCGTCGACGAAATAGCCGGCGTTTCCGTCGCCGCGTAAGACGCCGGCATGGCCCATCATATAGCCGAGCGATGAGTGCGGCCGAAAGCGCGGGTTCGGAACGAGATTGAGATAGCGCAGGCGCGCTCCGTCCGCCAGCATAAAGCGGTCGAAGCCCGCGAGCAGGGATGCATCGTAGATCCGCGCCCGTTCCACGTAGTGCTTGCCTGCGGTCGCCGCCGTCGTGCCGCTGGTTTCGAAAATGCGTTCGGCCTGCAGCACGTCGAAGGTCGCAAGCGTCGCGTCTTTGAACGCGCTCGCCGGCACCGCAGGAATGTCGCGCCACGTTGCGGGCATCCGGTTCGCATCGAAGCCGAGCGACGCCGCGAAGTTGCGATACGGGGCGTTGCGCTCGATCTGATGGGAGAACAGCGCGAGCGCGTGCGCTTCGAAGCGCGCCTCGTCGCAGCCCGGGCCTCCGCTCGACCATTCTGCGACGATCGAGAGAAACGCGTCGTCGAGCGCGCGCGCCGCGGCGTCGCTCACGCGCCGCCCACGCTCGCGCGTTTCGACGTGATGAGGCCGCTGTTGAGGCCGCCGATCGAGAGGCCGCCGTCGAAGCGGGCCGATTCGACTTTGATGCAGCGATCGACGACCACGTCGAGCCCGGCAGCGTCCGCCATTTCGATCGCTTCCGCATTGATCACGCCGTATTGAAACCACACGGCTTTTGCACCGGCGGCGATCGCTTCACGTACGACGCCCGGTGCATCGGCAGCTTTGCGAAAAACGTCGACGATATCGGGGGCTCCGCGAGCGGCCGCGTAATCCGCGAGCGACGCGTAGGCGTTCACGCCGTCGATATCTTTGATCGCTGGATTGATCGGAACGACTTGGAGCCGGCCTTTCGTGCGCAGGTACGAGAACACGAAGTAGCTCGGCCGCGTCGGATTGGGCGATGCGCCGACCATCGCAACCGTGTGCGAGCGTTCGAGCAGCGCACGACGCTGCGACACCGTTTCGAGAATCATACCGCCGCTCCGAGCGCCACGGCACGGGCGGCCCGCAGCCCGTTCTCGAGATCCCAGATGAGGTCGGCGGTATCTTCGAGACCGACCGAAAGCCTGATCATATCGGGTCCCACCCCCGCGATCGCGAGTTCTTCGTCGCTGAGCTGTTGATGCGTGGTGGAGGCAGGATGAATCACGAGCGATTTGCCGTCGCCCACGTTGGCTAGATGGCTCCAAAGCTCCAGCGCCTCGATGAACGCGCGGCCCGCGTCGCGTCCGCCGCGCAATCCGAAGGTGAAGATTGCGCCGGCACCATCGGGCAAATATTTCTTGGCGAGCGATCGATACGGCGAATCGTCGAGATCGGCGTAGTTGATCCAAGCGACTTCCTCGCGCCCGCGCAGAAACGCCGCGATCGCATGCGCCCCTTCGACGTGCGCCTTCATGCGCAGCGGCAGCGTTTCGAGGCCTTGAATCAACAGGAACGCATTCATCGGCGAGAGGGCCGCACCGACGTCGCGCAAGACCTCCGTGCGCGCGCGCATGAGAAACGCATACTCGCCGAACGTCTCGGCGAAGTTCATATCGTGGTACCCCGGGCTCGGCTCCGACAGGAGGGGATGCTTGCCCGCGCCCCACGGAAAGGTTCCGCTCTCCACGATGACCCCGGCAATCACCGTCCCGTGACCGCCGATAAATTTCGTCGCGGAGTGGGTGACGATATCCGCTCCGAATTCGATCGGCCGGCAGAGTGCGGGCGAAGCAAACGTGTTATCGACCACGAGCGGCAGGCCGTGCTCGTGCGCGATCGCTGCCAATGCTTCGAGATCCGCCACGTTGCCGAGCGGATTGCCGATCGTCTCGGTGTAGACGAGTCTCGTGTTGGGACGGATGGCGCTCGCGATCGCCTGCGGATCGTCGCCCGGGACGAGCGTACATTCGATGCCCATGCGCTTGAGCGTCACCGTAAACTGCGTGACGGTGCCGCCGTAGAGGCTGGCCGTTGCGACGATATGGTCGCCGGCCTGCGCGAGACACAGCACGACGCCGAGCTGCGCGGCCAGTCCGCTCGCCATCGCCACGGCACCGATGCCGCCTTCCAGACTTGCCATTCGTTCTTCGAATGCGGCGACCGTAGGGTTGCCGATGCGGGTGTAGATGTTGCCGTACGTTCGCAGCGCGAAGAGTTCGGCCGCGTGTTCGGTAGAGTCGAACACGAAGCTCGAGGTGAGATAGATCGGCACCGCGCGGGCGCCGGTGCTAGGATCTGGCGGCGTTCCCGCATGGAGCGCGCGCGTACGGAAGCCGAAGACGTGATCTTGCATTGTCCGCACGGCCTTCGGCGCGTGGGTCGCCGCTACTTGGCTTTGGTCTTTTTGAATATCGAGGTTTTGTTGCCGCCGCGATGTTCGGCCGTGAAGGCGACGTTCTGCGTTTGCTCCTTGCCGAGGTCGACGGTGCCGACCATATCCGAGGCGCCTTCCACGTAGCCGCTCATCGTCACGTTCCCCGTGGGCTCTTTGACGATCATGCGGATCAATCGGCCGTCGTAGGTGCCTTCAAAAGGATTATCGTGACCGTTGACCTTCCAGAAGCCGCTGATCGTGCCGGTCGGTTGCTGCGCGATCGTGAGGTACGAGTACTCGGTGCGGTTGATGTATTGCAGCTGCAGCTCCCAGGTGCCGTCGAGGGTCGAGAAGGCCGGTGAGGTCGGGGTGGCCGTCGGCTCGGGCGAGGCGCTTGGGGCCGTACTCGGAGCGTGACGTCCGTGCCGGCCGCCCGGCGCAGCGGTCGGCGTTCCGAGATCGGACGGCGCGCTCGAAGGAACCGGCGCTAGCGGCGCGAGCGTGGGAGCCGGCGTCGAAACGCCGGCCGGTCCGGGCGGCGCCGGCGGATTCACCTGAGCCGAGACGCCGGAATGCTGCGTCGGGCCGAAGGCGACGATCAAACCGAGTGCCGTCGCGGCAGCGAGCGGTGCAAAAAGTCGCGGATGGTGAACGTGCTTCAAATAATCCCTCTGAGATCGGGGCGGCGTGCCCCCCGATGGCCCCCCGGGCCCGGACTCCCGGGCCCATGGGCTGGTGCCCGGCTAGGCGGGTCGACGCGGGGGGTTCTGTTCCCGGTGCGCGGTTTCTTTTCGGCTAGAAGCGGAAGTAGACGAATTCCGCTGCGGTTCCGGGATAACTGCCGAGTTCTAGGCCGAAGAGCAAGCCGACGGTGACGGCGCCGCGCAGGAGTGGGGCGTGGCGCCAAGTTGAGACGATGTTGCTTTCGACGGCGATTTCGATGCTGAAAACCAGGGCTGCAAGGAGTAGGGTGGGAGCGTCGAGCAGCGAGGGGCCGGGGGCAGCGCGGAGCATGGCTGCGAGGGTTGTGAAGGCCTCGTGGAATGATTGGGCGCGGAAGAAGACCCATCCGATCAGCACGATCAGAAAGGTTGCCAGGGTCCTTGCGATGCGCGTGAGGCCCCGCGGCGGGAGGCTCTCGCGCGAGCGGCCGATACCGAGGGCGCGTTCGATCGCGAGGGCGGCGCCGTGGTAGGCGCCCCAGGCGACGAACGTCCAATTCGCGCCGTGCCAAAGGCCGCCGATCAGCATGGTCAGCATGAGGTTCCGGTAGGTGGCGAGCCGGCCGTGGCGGTTCCCACCGAAGGGAATATAGAGATAATCGCGCAGCCAGCTCGAGAGCGTCATGTGCCAGCGCCGCCAGAATTCGGTGACGCTCCACGCGAGGTACGGCCGCCGGAAATTTTCGGGGAAATCGAACCCGAGCACGCGCGCGCAGCCGATCGCGATATCGCTGTATCCGGAGAAATCGAAATAGATCTGCATCGCAAATGCGAAGGCGCCGCTCCACGCGGCGGCGGCGCCCGGATGCGTGGCGATCGACCCGAAATAGGCGTCGGCGGCCGGTGCGAATCGATCCGCGATGACGCTTTTTTTGAGCAGACCGAGAACGATCTGGTAGGTTCCTCGCGTGAAGCGCTCCGGGACGGCGGCCGCCCTCGCGTAAAGTTCTCCGAAGAACGTGCCCGCGCGCACGATCGGCCCCGCGAGCAGCTGCGGAAAGAACGCGAGGTAGAGCGCGTAATCGAAGAAATTCCGCACGGCGCGCGTCTTGCCGCGCGAAACGTCTACGAGATACGAGATGCTTTGAAACGTGTGAAAGCTGATGCCGACCGGAACGATGAGGTGTAGCGCCCAGGGATCGCCCGGGATCCCGAGCAGCCTTGCAAACGAGCCGGTGAAAAAATCGAGATACTTAACGCTGCCGAGAAAGGCGACGTTGGCCGTGATGCCGGCCGAAAGCATCGCTCGGCGCGGAACGCCCGACGTGCGCTCGACGCCTAGGCCGAAGGCGTAGTCGGTAGCCGTTAAACCGAGCAGGACGGCGAGATACGCCGCGTTCCAGCGCGCGTAGAAATACCAGCTCGCCCCAAGCAGTACCGCGCGCCGTACGCGCACGCTCGGGATCGCATAATAGAGGATGACGACCAGCACGAAGAACACGCCGAATTCGTAGGATTGAAAGCGTATCGGCGTCCCGATGCCGAGCGCCGAGCTATCCGGACCGAACCCATCGATGGTAATCTGGGCTCCCCGCCGTGCGTCAAGGGCGTACGGAGCCGCCCGGGGTGCAACGGCGGTTCGGCTGCGCGGGGGTGCCGCGGCCGCCGGGATCTGCAGGATGCGCGCCACGTCGGCTCCGAGCATGCGGCTGAAGCGAAGGGCGCCCGTACGGTTGAGATGATCCGCATCGGCAAAGAGATCCGGCCGCTCGAGTGCGACGTAGGGGCCTTGCGGGATGAGAAGCGCGCCGTCATGCGCCGCAAATCCGGGGATCGTGCCGCTCGGAGGCGGGGGCAACTCGCGATGCAGCGGCCGCGTCGGAATACGCACGAAGATTACGGGCGTCCCCGTTGCCTGGTAGCGGCGCACGATCGTCCCGAGCCACGCTTCACGATACGCCGCGTACGCCGGGCTCGGTCGCGCGATCGCGAGAACTTGGCGCCGCAGTTCGCCGATCTGCGATGCGGGAAAATCCGGCGGCTCTACGAGGGTGTCGTGTGCGAAATCGACGCGTAAGGCTGCGAGCGTTCGCGTACGAAGGTGCGAGTTCGCCGCCTCTGCTGGTTGCGCCGCAAGGGCGGCAAAACGCGCCTCGGGATCGACGACAAAATTTTGCACGTCTTCGCGTAGAAGCGGGCCGCGCAGCGCCAGATCGAACAATGCTTGATAGCGCCGCTCGATCCCGGGAAAACTTCGCGCGATGCGCACCGTCTCGCGCGGGGTCGCTGTGTAGACGATATAGTGCAGATCGAAGTAATGGTCCCACGCATCGAGGCTGCCGATCGCGCCGTCGTCATCGGAGTAGGTGTCGACCGGTATGACGACGGCGCGGAAGCGGCGCGCCTGCGGATCGAGCGAGCGGTCGAAGACGGCCCAGCAGCGCGGCGTCGTACCGGGAACTCCGGCATTGATGAAATGCAGGTTCGGAGCGGCGCGCTCGGCGGTTGCGATATCGAAGCCGTTGTAGATGCGCGAATCGCCCAGAACCAAGACGTCGGATCCTGGATCGTGCGCTGCGGCCGTTGCATCCGAAAGGCCGCGTTCGAAGACGCCGGCAGACGAGTCCGGTGCGATGAAATGGCGGTAGAGCGGCGTTTCGAAGAGCAGCGCGTTGATTGCCAGGAACGCCAAAACGACCGCGGCGAGGACGCTTCCTTCGGCGAATAATGCTGCCTTTTTTGTGGTAAGTGTGCGAGCGTCATCCGTCGCGATAGTAGGAATATCGGGCCTTTCGAAGCAACGCTGCGCGCTATGATTCTCGCGAACCGTACGCTTTTCGTATTGGTCGTCTGCCTTTCCGCCGTGATGGCAGGTTGCGGCGGCGGCGGCAGTAGTCCGGGACCGAGCCCCACCGCCGCGCCCTCGACGACGCCGACGCCCAGGCCTACGGAAAAGGCGACCGCCGTACCAACGGCGGTGCCGACGCCGTCGGCTACACCCACGCTCGGCAGCGCACCCGCATTGAGTTCTGATGCGACGCGGCCGCTCGCGGCCGGCGATACGTTTACGTATGCGGGCACCACGCTCGACTCATTCGTCTACTACGGTGCGACGCCGAATCCGAGCGCGACCGTCGCGTATACGGTCGGGCAATCGGTCGAGGATATGGGTCCGGAGCCGTTCGCAAACGCGACGCCCTACGATCTGCATACGGTCGAGAGCGACACCTCGCCGAATCAAGCGATCACGGTAACGACCGACACGTACCTCGCGAGCATCCCCGTCTCTGCCGGCGTTACCGATTTCGATACGTACGGCTATGCGTCGAGCGATACGGACGGACGCGCGATCACCGACACCGTGACGGCCCCCGGCAGCACGAACGGACTCCTCGACATCTTACCTGAGGTAAGCCAGCAGTCTTGGACGAACACGGGAGCCGCCACGATCGCCGAATCCGAGTCCGACGGTTTCAGCGCGAACCGGGTGGTGAATGCGGACGGATCGTATAGCGAAACCGATACGTATCCGCAAACCTCCGCGGTTGGAGCGTCCGCTCCGCTGACGGCGACCATCACACAGAATGCGGACGGCTCGGGCAGCTATTCGCTCCCCGCGAATCCCTACGGTGCGAGTACCACGGCTGCGCCCAACGTGACGTTCACGTATTCCGCGCCCAGCGGCGGCGTGCTCACGGTCGCCTATAGCGACGGCGATCCGAACGATGCGCAATCCACCACCGCGACGGCGTGGTTCACGGCGCCGCTCTACGTGGAAACCGATCTGGATCACGGCGGCCTGACGATACCGGCGGCTTGCAACGTTCCCGCCCAATACGGAACGCTCGGCGACGCCGTCGAACAGCACTTTGTGCAAGCCGATGCCATCATCGGCACGCTCGAGGATTTCGATCAAGTCACCTACGTGACGGGCGGCTATGCGGTCTGTACGACGCTTATCAGCACGACGCAGAATTTCTACGATTTCTCAGGTCAGGGCGACGCGATCTTCGGCAACGGCATAACGCCGCTCGAAGTCGAGGTCGTGAAAACGACGCTCGGCCTCAGCGGAACCAGCGTCACGACCGCGGCCCGGCTGCGCGAAGCGAGCAAGCTGAACGCTCGCGTCTCCACGGCGCGCATCAATTTCCTCGCGCGTGCGGAACGCCGCCGGCTCGACCGGATGCAGCGCGCCCTCCGATATCTTCGCTCGCACCCGTCCGTGAGATTGCACCGATGAACGCCGTGTCCCGATCCTCTGCCATCCTATGCGCGGCGCTTGCGGCGTGCTCGCTTGCGGCGTGCGGGGGCGGTTCGTCCTCCCCGGTATCGCCCATCGCGGTTAGGACCGCTCCGGCTCCGACGGCATCTGCGGTCGCGTCTACGGACGTAGCGTACGGCGCGCCGCTGCTTTCCGGCGCGACGTTCGTTAAGCGCGCCACGTTCGGCTCGATCGGGGTCGACGTGGCGCTGAAGATGCACGACTTACCGGGGCTGCTCTCCTACGCGAAATCGGTCAGCGATCCCAAGAATGCGTTTTACCGCCATTGGCTCACGCCCGCGCAGCTCGGCGACCGCTTCGGGGTATCGGCCTCGGACTACGCGGCGGCGACGAAATACTTTACTGCTAACGGAATCGGCATACAGACCTTCCCGCAGCGCCAGATTATGCGCGTCCTCGGCGCTCAAGCCAATATGGAGCGCACGCTCGGGGTGCAGTTCGGCGTTTACAAAAAAGGCGGACAAACGTTCGTCGCGCCGATGGACGTGCCCCATCCCAGCCTGCCCGTGCGCGTCGCGGCGCTCGGCAACGCCGTGCGATACAACCTGGTTTCGCGGCGCTATCTCGCGCTGCGGGCGTCGAGCGCCTTCGTCGAGGGATACAGCCCCCAGCAAATAGCGAACGTGTTTGATTATAGCGGAGCGTATGCTGCGGGCTTTAACGGCACCGGGATTACGATCGGTATCATCGGCACGGCGCCGATCGCCGAAGGCGATCCGAACGTGACCTACGACGACGTGGCCGAGTACCGCAAGCTGTTCGGCGTAGCGGGCACGGGCACCGTAACGCAGGTCGTCGATACAGCGAACTACTCTCCCGGAAACGGCAATCCGGTGGCCGGGACCGGCACGCCGGGCGAGGAGTACACGCAGTCGGGACTCGCGACGCCCCCGCCGCTCACGTCGCCGACGGCGGCAGGCTGCGTCTCGCAGGGGTACAATCCGAACTCACCCGGCTCGTACGACAACATCAGCGACTTCACGACCTGCAATCCGGAAGACTTCGAAGCCCAGCTCGACACGGAACAGGCGGCCGCCCTGGCACCCGATGCGAACGTACGCTTTTATATCGCCTATAATCCCGACGAGTGTTTCGCCTACACGTGCAACTCGACGTACGCGCCGACCCAAGAGCTCGGCGTCGGCGAGTCGGATGACGAAGTGCAGGCGGCCATCGCGGACAATATCTCCGACATCATCACGATGAGTTTCGGCGCCGACGAGGTGGTCAGCCAACAGCAATTGGGTGATTACGGCACGGGGACCAATGATTTCGGCCCTATGGAATACGCCTCGCTCGTGAGCGAAGGCATCGCCGTATTCGCTTCATCGGGTGATAATGGCGCCGAGGCGTGCACCCAGGACGGAACGTCGCTCGCCGACGAGCCGTGTGTGACCTATCCCGCAACCGATCCGAGCGTCATCAGCGTCGGCGGCGTCAACACGCCGCTCGACGATTCCGGGCGTCTCACCGGGCCCATCACGGGCTGGGGCCTGCAGACGCAAGCCGTCGACGGCGCCGGAGGTTCGGGCGGCGGATGCTCGGGCTATTTCCAGGAGCCGTCGTATGCGGCCGGGATCACCCTTCCGTGCAGCGGCATGCGCGTGCAGCCCGACGTTGCGCTCGATGCCGACACGAACACGGGCGTTGCCGTGGTGTACGATACCGATCCAACCCTCGGCGGGCGGCAAATCGTCCCGGTGGGCGGTACGAGCGTTGCCTCGCCGGAAATGGCTGCCATGTGGGCACTCGTGCTGCAGGCTTGTAAAGCGAGCGCGGCCTGCACCGCGGCCGGCTCGGGGGCCAATCCCTACCGCCTTGGCAACCCCGGCGCGTACCTCTATAAGATCTACCCGAACCCGGCCGAGTACGCCGCAACGTTCTACGACGTGCTCTTCGGCAATAACTCGCAACCGAGCACGACCGGGACCGGACAAGACCCTGGCTATAGCGCCGGCGTCGGGTTCGACCTTGTGACCGGGCTCGGGGTTCCCTACGGGAAAAACCTCATTACCAACGCGCTCGCAAACGTCCCGTAAGGTTCGACTCGTGCTCGAGTACCCGGGCCTTGCGGGCCCTGGTATAATACTTGGGCTGTGAAAGAGAAGATCCACCCCACCTGGTACCCCGAAGCTCACGTCCATTGTGCGTGCGGGCATACGTTTACGACCGGCTCGACCGCTAAGGATATTAGCGTCGAAGTCTGCTCGGCGTGCCACCCGCTGTTCACCGGGCAGCAGAAGTTCCTCGATACGGCCGGCCGCGTCGATAAGTTCAACCAGCGCATGCTCGCGGCCGAACAGAAGAAGGCGGAAGCCGCCGAGCGGAAGCGCCTCAAAGAGGAGGCCGTCGCCGCGGAAGCTTAGCGATGTCGCGCGTGCTTCGAGGACGAGCTGCAGCAATGCGGCTCGTTTTTTACAGGTTCGCAATTGCGAGCCGCCCGCCCAAGCTGGAGCTTGTATGTTCAATCTCGACCGGTTAGAGACGCTCTCAAAACGCTTCGATGAGATCGAGGCGGAACTGGCCAATTCCGGCGGCACCTTCGATCAGGCACGTTTCACCGCACTGGTCAAAGAACGCGCGGCAAACGAGCCCACGGTCGCGACGTACCGCGCGTATCGCAAATTGCTCGCCGATACCGCAGCAAACGAATCGCTGCTGCTCGAGAAGAGCGACCCCGAGATGCACGAGCTGGCCGAAGAAGAAGCCAAGGCGCTGCGCGAGCGCCGCCGCGAACTGGAGGCCGAGCTCACCGAACTGATGCTGCCGCGCGATCCAAACGACAATAAGGACGTGTTCGTCGAGATCCGCGCAGGTGCGGGCGGCGACGAAGCCGGCCTCTTCGCCGCCGAACTCGCGCGCATGTACGCACGCTATGCCGAGTCGCTGAAGATGAAAACCGAGATCCTCTCCCAGAGCGAGAACGAAGCGGGCGGCGTCAAGGAAATCGTCATCGGCATTCGCAGCGGCGAACCGTACCGGTTTTTCAAATACGAGAGCGGCGTCCATCGCGTCCAGCGCGTTCCGGTGACGGAATCGCAAGGGCGCGTGCACACGAGTACGGCGACCGTCGCCGTGCTCCCGGAAGCGGACGAAACCGATACCGGCATCGTGATCAATCCCAAAGATTTGCAAGTCGATACGTTCAAGGCGTCGGGCGCGGGCGGCCAGCACGTGAACAAGACGGAGTCCGCGATCCGCATCACGCACATACCCTCGGGCGTGATCGTCGCGTGCAGCGAGGAGCGTTCGCAGATCCAGAACCGCGAGCGAGCGATGACGATGCTGCGTAGCAAACTCGCCGATACCAAACGCCGTGAAGCCGAAGAAGCCGTCGGCAGTTTGCGCCGCAGCCAAGTCGGCACGGGCGATCGCAGCGAAAAGATCCGGACGTACAATTTCCCGCAGGATCGCATTACGGACCACCGGATCAACGAAAACTTCGGCAACATCCCAAACGTGATGGACGGCAACCTCGGGCGCATCGTCGCACGCTTGCAACAGGACGAAAAATCGAGACTGCTGGCCGGCGAAACGACGGCCGCGTAATGTCGCGCTAACCGAGCCGTTTATGGCCTTCGTTTTGGCGCTCGACCAAGGTACGACGAGTTCGCGCGCCATCGTCTTCGACGAACGCGGCGCGATGCGAGGACTCGATCAGCGCGAATTTCCACAGCATTTTCCACAGCCTGGCTGGGTCGAGCACGATCCGGCCGACATTTGGCGCTCGCAACTCGAGACGGCGCGCGGCGCGCTGCGCAACGCCGGGGTTGCAGCGAGCGACGTTGCGGCGATCGGCATCACGAACCAGCGAGAGACGACGCTGCTGTGGGATCGTGCGACCGGCATTCCGCTTGCGAACGCGATCGTGTGGCAGGACCGGCGCACGGCGCCGATGTGCGAAGAGCTCAAGGCCCGCGGTCTCGAGGAGCGCTTTCGTTCGGCCACGGGGCTGTTGCTCGATCCGTATTTCTCCGGAACCAAGCTTGCGTGGCTGCTCGATAACGTCGAGGGCGCGCGCGAGCGCGCGGAGCGTGGCGAACTCGCGTTCGGCACCGTCGATACCTGGCTCGTTTGGAATCTCACGGGCGGAGCGGCGCACGTGACCGACTACACCAACGCCTCGCGCACGCTGCTCTTCGATCTTGCGGCGCTCGCTTGGAGCGACGAACTGCTCGGCTTCCTGCGCATTCCGCGTGCCGTCTTGCCGCAGGCGCTGCCGTCGGTCGGCGCCTTCGGTACGGCCCTACCGGAGATGCTCGGCGCGCCGCTGCCCATCGCGGGCATCGCGGGCGATCAGCACGCAGCGCTCGTGGGTCAGGCCGGGTTCTCACGAGGCGTGGCCAAAAACACCTTCGGCACGGGCTCGTTTCTCGTGCTCAATACGGGATCCGAGATCGTGCGCAGCTCCAGCGGCCTCGTAACGACGGTCGCGTATTCGATGCGAGCGAAAACGGCGAGCTACGCCCTGGAAGGATCGATCTTCGTGACCGGGGCTGCCGTGCAGTGGCTGCGCGACGGCCTCGGGATCATCTCCGCATCCTCCGAAATCGAAAAGCTTGCAGCGCGCGTACCCGATGCCGGCGGCGTGTATTTCGTGCCGGCGTTTGCCGGGCTCGGCGCGCCGCATTGGGATCCCTACGCACGCGGCGCGATCTTCGGCTTGACGCGCGGCAGCACGCGCGAGCACCTCGCGCGCGCGGCGCTCGAAGCGATGGCATATCAAACGGTCGACGTCGTGCGCGCGATGGAACGCGATGCGGGCGTCGCACTCGAAGAACTGCGCGTGGACGGCGGCGCGGCATCCAACGATCTCACGATGCAGTTCGCGGCGGATATGCTCGGCGTCGATGTGGTACGGCCGCGCGTCACCGAAACCACGGCGCTCGGTGCGGCCTATCTCGCCGGCCTTGCGACGGGCGTGTGGCGCGATACGGCCGACGTCGCGTCGCATTGGCAAGAAGCACGCCGCTTCGTCCCGCAGATGGATGCAGCCGTGCGTGCCGGACTGCTCGCGCAGTGGCATCGCGCGGTCGAACGCAGCAAACGCTGGGCAGCGGAGGATCCGTGAATCGCGAGGCAGCGCTACGGGAGCTCGAGGGCAGCTTCGACGTGCTCGTGATCGGTGGAGGTGCCACCGGCACGGGCGCGGCGCTCGATGCGGCGGCACGCGGCTACAAAACGGCGCTCGTGGAGGCTTCCGATTTCGCGAAAGCGACCTCGAGCCGCTCGACGAAACTGATCCACGGCGGCGTGCGCTATCTGCAGAAAGGGGAGATCGGCCTCGTGCGCGAGTCGCTGCACGAACGCGCGAATCTTCGGCGCAACGCGGCGCACCTCGTGAGCCAACTCGGCTTCATCTGCCCGGCGTATCGGCGCTTCGATAAGCCGCTGTTCTTCGCCGGATTCACGGCCTACGATCTATTGGCCGGATCGTCGAGTTTTCCGCGCAGCCGGATGCTCGGCCGGGCGGAAACGCTGCATCGGTCGCCCGATCTGCGCGAGTGCGATCTTCAGGGCGCCGTTCGCTATTTCGACGGCCAGTTCGACGACGCGCGGTTAGCGCTTGCGATCGCGCGCTCGGCGGCCGATCGCGGTGCGACGGTGCTCAATTACGCCCGCGCCGTACGCTTCACGTACGAAGGCGGCCGCGTGCGGGGCGCGCTCGTTCGCGACGAAGAGACGGGCGCGGAAATCGAGACGCGCGCGAAGGTGGTCGTCAACGCGACGGGGATCTTCGTCGACGAACTGCGCGCACTCGACGATCCCGCCGTCCGGCCGTTGCTTTCGCATAGTCGTGGTTCGCACGTCGTCTTTCCCTCGCACGTCTATCGCGGTTCCGATGCACTGCTCGTTCCGAAAACGCGTGACGGGCGCGTGCTGTTCGTCATCCCGTGGCAAGGGGTCATCGTCGTCGGTACGACCGACGTGCCGGTGGAAACAGTCGAACTCGAGGTAGCGCCGACGGCCGGCGAGATCGAATTCATCATCGCTACCGCAAACGAGTACCTCGAGACGCCGCTCGCGCGCAAGGACGTGCTCGCCACGTTCGCAGGCCTGCGGCCGCTCGTAAGCGGCGCGACGTCGAACACCGCGAAGCTCTCGCGCGAACATGTCGTGGACGTCTCCCGAAGCGGCCTCGTGACGGTGACGGGCGGTAAGTGGACCACGTATCGCAAGATGGCGGAAGATACGATCGACATCGCGGCACGGGAGGCCGAACTGGCGCGAGCGCCGAGTCCGACGGCGCGCCTGCCGCTGCACGGGAATCCCGCCGCGGCAGCGGCGGCCGGCACGACCTATGCAGAGTACGGAACAGATCGCGACGCGCTTCTCGCGCTCGAATACGCGGAACCGGCGCTCGCGACGGTGCTCGATCCGCGCTTACCGTACACCGGCACGCAGGTGGTCTATGCGGTGCGCCATGAGGCTGCACGCACGGCCGACGACGTGCTCGCGCGGCGCACGCGCGCACTGTTTCGCAGCGTCGAGGCCGCTCTCGCCGCTGCGCCCCGCGTCGCCGAACTGTTGGCGCGCGAACTGGGCCGCAATGAAGCGTGGCAGCAGGCGCAGGTCGCCGAGTTCGCGCGCATCGCCGCGCGCGATTCGCTCGCGCTCACGTGAAAAGGCGTGACGCCGCGCACAGACGATGTTCTGCACGACTCCTTCGCAAAATGTTCGCGGAGGCGCGCTACCATCGCCGCATCAGCTCGTCCAAGGAGCGCCGCCAAGCGCATGAACAACCTCCTTGCACTTCTCGGCGACGACGCAGCCCAAGGTCTCGTCGAATATTCCCTGGTCATCGCTCTGGTCGCTCTCGTTGGAATGGCCTCACTCAAACAGCTCGGCTCCAAAGCCTCGAACACGCTGAGCAATGCGGCGAGCCATCTCTCGTAAACCGGCCCGATCGTAAGCGGCGCGGATGGCGCCGCCGTCGCGCCTCGTAAAGGCCGCAATTGTGAAAAGGCGAAGCGGTTCGGGTGAGCATCGCACCACGGGACCGTGAAGCCCTCGACCTGGTGCAGCGGCGCTCGTTTTCGGATGCGTTCGTCGCGTCGCTCGATCTCGAAATGCAGGCCCGGCGTCTCACGGTCGCGCTGTATGGCCCGCTCCAAGGCGGCACCCAGACGCTGCTCGGCACCCTGCGGTTTTTCGGGGCGAGCGCGCTCGCGCTCGATAACGCGGCCGGCACCTTTCCGGAGAGCGTCTGCATCACCTCGCTCGTGCTCTCGTACGACGACGAAGCAGACCTCGGCCGCGCGGAAATGACGGGTACCGCCGGATGGAGTTTCGGCTGGTCCTTTGACGGGCTCGCCTACGACGAATACGCGACGGTCATCGCGTCGCTCGCCGACGACGTCTAACGAACCGGCTACGACGATCGGTGACGCGCTGCGGTCCGCTTCGCGGCGCTTGACTGCGGCCGGAAGTTCTTCGGGGCGCCTCGATGCCGCCCGGCTGCTCGGAGCTGTTCTGCAGCGTGAAGCCGGCTTTTTTCTCGCGCACGATACCGATCCGCTCGAAGCTGCTGCGCTCGCGCGATTCGAGGCGTTGGTGCGGCGCCGCCAGGCGGGCGAACCCGTTGCCTACCTGGCCGGGAGCGCGGGATTTTTTGGGCGGACGTTCGCCGTCAACGCTGACGTGCTCGTGCCGCGCCCGGAGAGCGAAGAACTGATCGAACGCGCCATCGCGCGCGTACGGTCGCTTCACGCTCGGGCGCCCACCCTCTGCGACGTGGGGACGGGCAGCGGCATCCTCGCAATCACGGCAGCTTGCGAGCTTCCGGCGCTGCGCTGCACGGCAATCGACGTGTCGCCGGCGGCACTTGCCGTTGCCCGCGCCAACGCTCGCATGCACGGCGTGGAGGCGCGCATCGAGTTTCTGTGCGGCGATCTGCTGGCGCCGGCGGGGGCGCGCCGCTTCGACACCGTCGTGGCGAACTTGCCCTATGTGGAAGCCGCTGCGCTCGCGCCGGCTCCGGATCCCACCTCTTTCGAGCCGCGTATGGCCCTCGACGGAGGAACCGACGGGCTCGACCTCTATCGCCGCTTGCTCGAACGATTGAACGCCCACCTCAACCCCGGCGGGGCGGCCTTCCTCGAGGCGGGCGAGCACAGCACGGCGGCTCTCGCGACCCTCGCCGCGAGCGCCTTTCCGAATGCCGAGGTTCGGCTTCACGACGATTACGCAGGCCGCCCGCGGATCGTGGAGATCGGGCCCAAGGGTCGCGAAGGTAGCTAATGTTGCCGGCCCGGGGGGTCACGGAGCCCATTTTCGCCAAGAGGATACCTCCGTGGCGAAGTTTATTTTCTTCACAGGCGGCGTCGTAAGTTCGCTCGGCAAGGGCATCACGGCCGCATCGCTCGGGCGCTTATTGAAGAGTCGAGGCCTATCGGTTTCGATCCAAAAGCTCGACCCCTACATCAACGTCGATGCCGGAACGATGAATCCGTACCAGCACGGCGAGGTCTTCGTGACCGAAGACGGCGCCGAAACAGATCTCGATTTAGGCCACTACGAGCGCTTCATCGACGAACCGCTGTCGCGAGCGAACAACGTGACGACGGGGCAAATTTATGCTTCGGTCATCGATAAAGAGCGGCGCGGCGATTATCTCGGGGCGACCGTGCAAGTGATTCCCCACATCACGAACGAAATCAAGGCGCAGATTACGCGCGTAGCTGAGAAGAGCGGCGCGGATATCTGCATCGTTGAAGTCGGCGGAACGGTCGGCGACATCGAATCGCTGCCGTTCCTCGAGGCGATCCGGCAAGTACGGTACGACGTTGGCGAAGAAAACGTGATGTTCGTTCACCTCACGCTGATGCCGCATCTCGGCGCCGCGGGCGAGCTGAAAACGAAACCCACGCAGCATTCCGTGCGCGAATTGCGCGCGATCGGTATCGCGCCCGACGCTATCGTCGTTCGCACGAACTCCGAATTTCCGATTCCGGTCGAACTCAAGGAGAAGATCGGCCTGTTTTGCGACGTCCCCGCGCGCAACGTCGTGCAGAACGGCGACGCCCCGACGATCTATAAGGTGCCGCTCAATCTCGAGCGCGAAGGCCTGGCGGAAGCGGTCATCAAGCGCCTGAAGCTCGTGACCTTACCGCTCGAGATCGAAGAGTGGGAAGGCGTCGTCGAACGCATCACCTATCCGAAGCATCGCGTCAAGATCGCTCTGGTCGGTAAGTACGTCGAACTCAAAGACGCCTATATTTCGATCATCGAGGCCCTCTATCACGCCGGCATCGCGCACGACGCGCACGTGGAGATCAAGCGCGTCGATAGTGAGACGGTCGAAAACACCGGCACCTCGGTCTTGCACGGCGTCGACGGCATTCTGGTCGCGCCGGGTTTCGGGTCGCGCGGCGTCAAGGGCAAGCTGCGGGCGATCCACTACGCACGCGAACGCAAGATCCCGTTTCTCGGGATCTGTTTCGGCATGCAGCTGGCTTGCGTCGAATTCGCGCGCAACGTCTGCGGCTTACCCGACGCCATGACCTCTGAAGTGGAAGAAGCGACGCCCGATCCCGTCATCGATTTCATGCCCGACCAACGCAACATCGAGTTGATGGGCGGCACGATGCGTCTCGGAGCCTACGACTGCCGCTTGGAGCCCGGGACGCTCGCGGCGCGAGCGTACGGGACCCTCGAGATCAGCGAACGCCACCGCCATCGCTACGAATTCAACAATCGCTACAAGGCGCTCTTCGAAGAACACGGCATGGTCTTCTCGGGGCATCATTCGGTCGGGCGCACCACGCTCGTCGAATGCATCGAGCTTGCGCCCTCGCTTCACCCGTGGTTCGTGGGAACGCAGGCCCACCCCGAATTCAAGTCGCGGCCGACGCGCTCTTCGCCGCTCTATCGCGACTTCGTCGGTGCGTCGCTCGCGGCCGCGTCGCACGAGGATGCCGCCCTGGACGCGGTCGCGGACGCGTCGTTCGCTTCGCCCTCCTGAACCCGGCAGACATCACCTTCGTCGTCCTTATGAAGGACGAGGCCGCGAATATTGCGAGGGCGCTTTCGAGTGTTCCGCAGGGGTCGGCGATCCTTGCGATCGACGCGGAATCGCAAGACGCGAGCGTGTCGATCGCGCGCGAGCACGGAGCGCAGGTGATGGTGCGTCCTTGGGCCGGCTTCGTCGAGGCCCGCAAGTTCGCGGTGGGACGCGTCACCACGCCTTGGACGTTCATGCTCGATGCCGACGAAGCGCTCGACGCGCACCTGCGCGCGGCGCTCGAGTCGCTCGAACCCGGCGCCGGCATCGACGGCTTCGCCGTGCGGCGCGCGACGTTTTTCTGCGGCCGGGCCATGCGCCACGGTGCGTGGGGCTCCGATGCTCCGCTGCGTTTCTTCCGCACCGGCCGCGCGCAGCTGTCGGCAAAGCCGGTGGCGGGCGGCGCAGCCGAACTGCACGAGCGCTGGACGGTGCAGACGGCGGTCGAAACGGCGTGCGGATCGCTGCTGCATTACTCGTATCCGACGATCGCCGCGTATTGCGCGAAGTTCCGGCGCTACACGTCCCTCGAAGCGGCCGGCATACGCGGCTCGCTGTTCGCGCTCGCGGCGGCGGCGTTCCTCGCGTTGCTGCGCGTTCCGCACGCGCTCGTCGTCCGCAGCGGCTGGCGCGACGGCTGGCGCGGCGCCTTCGTTGCGCTCGGATCGGCCGCGTATCCCGTCGTCGTTTCATGGAAGGCGCTTGCGCCTTCGTTTCGATGGCAGGCGCTGCGCCGGTGACGTGCGCCGTGACTCGGTGTCCGTGAGTTCGGCGCGCGTCGACGTGGCGCTCGATCTGCCGCGCATCCGCCAGCTGTCGGTCGGCATGAGGGCCTACGCCGAGGCGTTGGCCGAACGCCTCCCGCGGCTCGCGCCCGACCTAGCGTTCGCGATTTTGCCGCGCACGAGCGCGCTCGATCTTGCGGAGCAAATTGCCGTGCCGCGAGCGCTGCGCCGCGTCCGGCCGCGACTCGTGCACTTTCTCTCGGTCTACGCGCCGCTCTTGGGGCCCCGGCCCTACGTGATTACGATTCACGATCTGATCCACTTACGGTTTCCGGAATTCTTCAAGCGCTCCGTCGGCCCGTACTATGCGACGGTCGTGCGAGCGGTGTGCGCCGGCGCCGCGCGCGTCATTACCGACGACGAGCGCACGATCGAGGATTTGGGCCGGTTTCTCGGCGTGCCCGCGCGCAAAGTAGCGGTGGTTCCGCTCGGCGTCGACGATACGTTCCTGGACGACGCCGTACCGTGGGCCGCACCCAAACCATACTTTTTCTACGCGGGAAATCACCGCGCGCATAAGGACCTCGCCACGCTCTTTGCCGCCTGGGCGCATCTCGACCCCGCGCTCGACGTAGATCTGGTACTGACGGGTCACGATGACGTCTTCAACGGCGCGCGCCGTCCGGAACGGGCACGTGGTACGCTGCGATTTGTCGGCGACGTCGATCCGGGCCGTCTCGCGAGCTTGTATGCGGGCGCCGTTGCGCTCGTGCATCCGGCGCTGTGCGAAGGGTTCGGTCTGCCGATGGCAGAGGCCACGGCGGTGGGTGCCGCCGTGATCGCCTGCGACGATGCGGTACCGAGCGTCCTGCGTCCGTATGCAGAGGTGTTTCCCGCCCGCGACGTCGGTGCGTTGACGGAACTGATGACGCGCGCAATTGCCGCACCCAAACCGCGCGGCGACGGCCGGCGCTACGCGCGCAGCCTTACGTGGGACCGCTGCGCACTGGCAACGGCCGAGGTGTATCGAGCCGTGTTGCGAGAACACCGCCCCAGATGATGTTGCTCTTGCCTGCGTCGCTGCTTGCCATCGCATTCGCGTCGCATGCCGCGTCGATCCGCCCAAACTACGCCCATGGGCCCGGGAGTCCGGGCCCGGGGGGGATCGGGGGGCACGCCGCCCCGATGTTCCAAGAGAAGCCTTTGCGCGTCATCGCGATCGAAATTAACGGGACCACCCTCGATACCGATACGCCGCCGCTCGTAATCGGAGGGCGCGTGCTCTTCCCGCTGCGCGACGTTTTCGATGCGCTCGGCATCGGCGTAACGCGAGCGGGAAGTACGATTACGGCGCGTCTTCCCACGGGGAGCGTCCGCTTCTCGGTAGGCTCCTCGAGGGCGACGGTCAACGGTCGCGTGGTGTTTCTCGAGGCCGCGACGATCGATCGCAACGGTACCACGTACGCGCCGCTGCAGCTTCTCGTGGACGCGTTCGGCGCGCAGGCGTCCTACGATCAGCGGACCGATCGCGTGGAGATCGTCTCCGCGTACGTGGGCCGCAATAACGCGGCCGAGCAGGAACGCAGCGGCGGCGGCTCCGACGTGCAGGGCGTGGTCGCGGCCATCGATGCCGATTCGGACCCGCCGTCGCTGACGGTCGTCCGCGCCGGAACCTCGCGCACGATCTCGGTAACGTCGGATGCGAAAATCTGGACCGAAGACGTGACGATTCACTCGCAGCTCAAAGGGAGTCTCGACGACCTACGCGTCGGCGACGCGCTGCACGCGATTCTCGCTGCCGACGGCCGCGTGGTCTCGGTCTTCGATTTTTACAAGTCGACGAGCGGGACGTTGACGGCCGTCTCGCCTTCGGCGCTCGTGCTCGAGAACGGTCGCGTGGTGACGCCGTCGGCGCAAACCGAGATCTCGCTCAACAGCGCGGCGGCGCACCTCTCCGATCTGCACGTCGGCGATTTCGTGACGGTGCGCAGCAATCCCGAAAGCGGCGAACTCCGCACGATCGTCGCCTCACGCGCGCTTGCGATGCAGCCCGCCACGGCGCCTCCGACCGCATCGGCTGCCAACGTGACGATCGAGAACGTCGAACTCAACGTGTCGCGCCCGCTTCGCGCCGGGGAAAACTTCGACGTGCTGATGCACGGGACGCCGGGTGGTCATGCGACGTTCGAAATCGGGGACTATCTGACGGGCTTGCCGATGGAAGAACATTCGAGCGGTTTTTACTCGGGCCATTTCACGATTCCCGATCGCTTCAACGTCACGCAGGTGCCGGTCTACGTTCGCTTGACCGTCGGAACGAACGATGCGCCGCGCGCGCAAGCGCCGCAGACGCTCTCGGCAGCGACGATCCCGCCCGCCTTCGGGGAGGTCGCGCCGCCATCGGGAGAAGTCGTCAACAATTCGCGCCCGAGCATCTTCGCCACGTATTCAGCACCGACCGAGATCGGCATCAATCAATCCAGCGTCAGCATAAACGTCAACGGTCACGATGCGACCTCGGTCTCCACGCGCAGCGCGGGCTTCATCACCTATAGTCCGGGCGTCGATCTTCCCGACGGTCCCGTTACGGTCGTCGTGCGCGTCTGGGATGCCGCCGGAAACACAGCCACGAAAACCTGGACCTTTACGATTAAGACGCGGTGACGGTGATACGACGAGTTTTTGGTTGTGCCGTTCTAGCGGCGCTTGCGCTTTCCGCGTGCGGCGGCGGCAGCAGCGGGACCGTCGAGGGTGGTTCGGGCATGGGTCTCGTCGTCGCGCGCGTCAAGGACGCGGTAGGGCTCGATCCCGCGGTGCAAACCGAGGGGCTCTCGCTGAATATCGCACAAGAAGTCTTTCGGAATCTCGTGCGCTTCAGGCCCGGTTCGTTCGATATCGAGCCCGATATCGCCAAGAGTTGGAAGACCACGCCCGACGGCCGCACGTGGACGTTCTCACTGGCCACCGGCTTGAAATTCTCCGACGGTACGGTGCTCGATGCGAAGGCCGTGAAGTTCAATTTCGATCGCTGGCGCGATTCGAAGAACCCGTACCGCGGCGGCTTCCCGTTTGCGTATTACTCCGATATGCTCGGGGGGTTCGATGGGAAGAGCATCATCACGAGCGTCGATGCTCCCAATGCCAAGACGGTGGTGCTCCATTTGAAAAACGCATTCACCCCGCTGCTGCGCGATCTCGCACTGCCGTCGCTTGCGATTGGTTCTCCGGCGGCCATCATCGCCGGTGCGGAGGCGTTCAATCAGCAGCCGGTCGGCAGCGGCCCGTATCTCGTCTCGGAGTGGGTGCACGACGATCACATTACGCTCTCCGCGAATCCCGAGTGGGCGAGCCCGAAGCCGGCCTACGCGACGGTGATCGTGCGTGACATTCCCGATCAATCGACGAGCGTGCTCTCGATGCAGAAAGGGGACATCGATATGCTGACGGATCCGCGCCCCGACGATGCCAAGACGCTCGCCTCGCAGCCCGGCATCACGCTCTACCATCCGCCCAGCAACAACCTCATGTATGTGGCGATGAACGTGCAGAAGAAGCCTTTCGACAACGTGCTGGTGCGCCGCGCGATCTCCTACGCCATCGACAAAGCCGCGATCGCGCGGCGCTTTTACGCCGAAGGTGCGACGATCGCCGATAACTGGACGCCGGTCGGCATGCTCGGCGAAAACCCGAACGTCAAAACGTATCCGTTCGACGTTGCGAAGGCGAAGGCGCTGCTCGCACGAGCGGGCGTCGCGCATTTTTCCACGGAACTGTATTACCCCACATCGCCGCGGCCGTATATGCCGGAGCCCCAGCGTATCGCCGAGACGATCCAAGCCGATCTCGCCGCGGCCGGGATTTCCGTGACGCTCGAACCCTTTGAGTTCGGCGTCTTTCTGCACAAGATACAGAACGGCGAACATCCGATGTGTTTGATTGGATGGACGGGCGATAACGGCGATCCCGACGACTTCATGTACCCGCTGCTCGATCAGGATAGTGCGATCGTGGGTGAGGCGCAGAACTATTCGTTCTGGCGCGATCCGGCGTTTCATCGCTTGATGCTGCAGGGGCAGCAAACCCCCGACGGGCCGGCGCGCGCGGCGATCTACCGCGCGGCCAACGCCATGATCGCGGACCAAGCGCCGGCGATCTCGATCACCCACTCCGTCGTATCGTTCGCGGCCAAATCGTCCATCGGGGGGATCATCGCCAGTCCCGATACGTCGTTTAATTTCCTATCGATGCATCCCAAAGGCGGGTCGTAATGGGCGCAGCGAACTGTCTGTTTTGCAAGATCTTCCGGGGTGAGATTCCGGTGCAGGCCGTCGCGCGAACGGAAGATGCACTCGCGTTTCGCGATCTCAATCCGCAAGCTCCCTCGCACGTACTCGTGATTCCGAAGCGTCACGTGGAACATCTGAGCGAATTCATGGCCATCGCATCGCCCGAGGAAGTGCACGCGCTGTTCGCGCTCGCGGCGGAGGTCGGGACCAAAGCGTCATCCGGCGGCTATCGCGTGGTGACGAACCAGGGCGTCGACGCGGGGCAAACCGTATTTCACCTCCATCTGCACGTGCTGGCGGGCCGTGCGATGCGCTGGCCGCCGGGGTGAGGCCGCGGCCTCGCAGCTTGTTATTCTGCGAGACCCTGCTGCCGACGCTCGCGCAAACGGAATAAAAAAAACAGGAACCGCGTTTCCACGGCTCCTGTCAAACCCATTTCGGGCGCGCGTTACGGATAACGTCCGCGTCGCTGAGTGCACCGGTGAGGTGACCCTACTGTGCGCTCCCGGCTAGATGCTTGGGTGGATCTTGCGAAACCAAGTTTGCCCTCCCTAGGCTCTCTCGAGTCCTTTATCTGCAGATGCTTCGTAGTGTACGCCTCCGGGGCGCGTAAGTAAAGGTACCCCCAGTGGATTAGTGATTGAATCACCGTATCTCGGAACGACTCTCATGTGCAAATTTAGTTGCCGCATAGTCGGCTTGGAGCCACTTTGCAATTTCGTGTGCGTACCGCTCGCCTTCGCTCGTTCGCGCGTGTTTGTATACGTGTTGCATCGCGAGCAACTCGCGCGCGACCCAGGGATCGTTGGGATAGCGACGTTCCCAATCGCGAATCGCAACGATTGCATAGGCGATCGGTCCATCGTCCAAACGCGTCGTGCCGTCGTATCGTTTGATTGCGGACATGATTCCTAGAACGCTCATCGGATAGATGCCGAACGATAAATCCATCGGGGCGAGCTTTCTGTTTGCCGCAGCGGCGTCCGAGCCGAGCGGCGAAAAGTCGAGCCTAACCGGACCGTTCACATCGGCAAACGATCGAAGCGGACATGCGAGAAAACACAACGCTAGGAGTGCGATACGTAAGGCCGGCATTTGTTTTCTATTTCGGCACGGATCTTCGTTCCGCTATAGTTGCAGCTCCCGGCGTTACGAGGGAGCGCTCGAGCGTGCGGCGGGGCGCAGCAACAACGCGGTCCCGGCTTCGCCGTCCGCCCACTGCGCCATTGTTTAGAGAAGGCCGCCGCGCTCGGCGCAGGCAACGGGAGGCGGCGCGCCCTGGGGAGGGCGCGCCGAGGGTTAGGTTGCCGTGGCCGAGGGGCTGGGTTGCGGCGAGACCTGGTCGTTCGGCCCCGCCATCCCGCTGCCGCTCGGCGAGGGAAGCGGTGACGTGCTCGGGGCGGGTGAGACTTGGGGCGCGGCGCTGGTAGCTATGGAGTTTGCAGCGAGCGCCGTTCCGGCGAGGGCAAGTCCGAGGATGGTAACGAGGATGCGTTCTCTCATGGCGACGGGTTACCCAATACGGGCCTCGCTACACGCTGTCCCTGGGGCGGCCCCGCCGTCCGGAGGGCGCCTCGAGCGCGCACGCCGAACGGCCGATCGTTTGCAGGCAGTACGAGCGCGCGAATGGAGTTCCAGCATGTTCGATCGATACGCCGATCCAAACGAACGCCTCGCCTTGATTCTTTGCGCCGTCTTCTCCGCGTTCGCGTACCTCCTCGTGTGCGCGACCATCATCGGCATTCCGTATTTGGCGCTCGGGGCGATGTTCTTCGCAATCGTCGAAGGTTGCGTGCTCGGCGCGCTCCGCGGGAACGGCGTCAAGGTTACGCCGAGCCAATTTCCGGCCGTGCACCGGTTCGCGACCGACATCGCGCGGCAGATGAACTTCCCGGCTCTGCCCGACATCGTTGTGGTACAGGAAGGCGGCCTGCTCAACGCGTTCGCCACGCGCTTCTTCGGGAGAAACTTCGTGGTGATCTACTCCGATATTCTCGAACTCGCGATCGACCAAGGCGAAGCCGAGGTCGCGTTCGTTGTCGCGCACGAGATGGCACATCTCTATCGCAAACACACGATATGGAAAGCGTTTCTGTACCCAGCCATGCTCGTGCCCTTTGCCGGCGTCGCGTACTCGCGCTGCTGCGAATATACGGCCGACGCAATCGCTACCGCCATCGTGCCCGATGGCGCCGTGAACGGACTACTCGTGCTCGCTGCGGGAAAACAACTATACCGCCACGTGGACCCGGGTACATTCGCCGCGCAGGCCGGCGAGGCGCATCGCAGCTTCTGGATTACGGTTGCCGAATTGCTCTCGACGCATCCGATCCTTCCGAAACGGCTCGTCCGCGTCGGGGAAGCCCTCTCCCGGAATTCGGCGCGGGTACGTAGTCTTACGGACGCGGCCGCAAACGTCCCCGCCGTACGATAACGCTATGAAATATGTGCCTGCGTCCTATTCGCCCGCTGCCTGCGTTTGTGAGGGTTTCTGATGAACGACGACCGCATCGATCGCCTGGAGGCGCGGCTGAGCGCCCTTGAACAGCGGGTCGGGATGCCCCAAGCGCCGCGTCCGATGCCCCAACCGCCCGGGCCGGCCCCTGTAGCGGCGGTACCCGTCATGCCGAAACCTTCTTCCGTTCCCTCGCCCCGTGTGGAGCGTTCGTTCGAAGCGCTCATCGCCGGCCGGGGCCTGCAGATTGCCGGTGCGCTGCTGGTCCTCATCGGCTGTGCGTTTTTCCTCGATCTTGCCTTTGCGCAAGGCTGGATCGGCCCGGCCGAACGAATCGTTCTGGGCCTCGCAGTGGGAACCGGCATCGTCCTATTTGGGGCGCGCCGCGTTCCGCCCGCTTATTGCGCCATCGCCGAAGCGATCATCGGACTCGGCGCCGGCATCTTGTATCTATCGCTCTGGGCCTCCGTCCAGAGCTTTCCCGAGCTCCACGTTTCACGTGTGGCGGTATTCGCGGCAATGATTGCGGTGACCGCGGTTCTCGGAGCGCTCGCCGGCAAGCGGCGCTCGCAGCCCATCGCGCTCTTCGGAGCGGTGGGCGGTTTCCTCACGCCCGTCCTGCTCTCGGGTGATACTCCGGATCTCGTGGTGCTTGCCGCGTATCTTCTGGTCCTGGCGCTCGGGGCGCTCGTTCTCGCGGCCCGTTACGGCTTCGGCCTGCTCGAAGTCGCGACGCTCGTAGGCGTCTTCGCTTTCGCCGGGACGTTTGCGCCGGATCCGGACGGGGGTTGGAGTATCGCAGCGGCGCAGATCGTAGCGACACTGTTTTTCCTCGTATTTGCAATTGCGATCTCGCTCGGCACCGCAGCGGGCGCTCAAGAACGCAGAAAGGCCGCGCTCCTCGCTGCGAGCGTTGGCGGTTACGCGACGATCCTCGAGCTGCTCTTCGCCGATGTCCCTACCACGCTCGGCATCGACCTGCTGCTCCTTTCCGCCGCGCTGCTCGGCGCCGCGCAGATTCGGCCGCTCAACCGCGCACTCGCGGGAACCTACGGCTATCTGGCGCTCGGAACGATTTCGCTTGCCCTGGCGGCGCTCTTGAAGGGAGAAACGCTCCTCGATGCCTTTAGCATCGAGGCCGCGCTTCTGTTTTTCATCGGAAGCCGCACGCCCGATCGCTGGATGACGCTCGCCGCCGGCTTGGCGCTTGCGGCACTTGGCGTAGCGGTCGTAACCCTGGCTTCGTCGGATGCGCCGCACGACGCCTGGAGCTTCGCAACCGCATCCGCGCTGTGGCTTGCGTGCGCCGGCGCGGTGTTGTTCGCTCGCCGCAACGCCGAGCGAAACCCGTCCTACGGACTTTTTTCCGATGCGGCACGGATCGGGTTCGATATCGTCGCTGTGGTCGCGCTTTCGCGAGTTTGTTTCGATATACTTGGCGGATCCGGTTCGTTCGAGGACGCCTCGAGCAGCGCGCAGTTCGCGGTTTCATTCGTTTGGACGGCGTACGCGGCGGGGCTTTTCCTGTACGGCTTGCGTAGACGGCTCGGGCTCTTGCGCTGGGAAGCGTTAGCGCTCTTTGCTTGCACGATCCTCAAAGTATTTTCGGTGGATCTCTCGAGCGTACAGCTCGAATGGCGCGTGCTCTCGTTTATCGTCTTAGGCGCCGTGCTGTTCGGCATTTCCGCAACGTACACGCGCTCGATGGCGAAATCGTCGGGGACGATCGAATGATGCTGGCAGCGGCGGTCGCCGCCAACGCCTGGGCGAACGTCACACCGATTGCGCTCGCCGTACGGCGCTCGCAACTCGCCCGTTTCGAGATTCCGCCGAGCATCGGCCCGGCGGACGACGGCGGTTACGAGGATTTGCGCATCCTCGACGATACGGGCGCAGAAGTGCCGTACGCGCTCGATCCCACGCTACGCGGCAACGATCGTCGCGATGTCGAATTGATCGATACGGGTTTCGTGCGCGGATCCGGTACGCAGGCGGTTGCAGACCTCGGGACGAGCGGCGACCTCGAAAATGGGATAACGCTCTCTACCGATACGTCGCGCTTGCCGACCTACTTCGAACACGTGGCGATCGACGCGAGCGACGATCGCCGGACGTGGCGAACGATTCGCACGGATGCGCTGATCTATCGGGTGGATCAGGACGCGGGGAACGGCAATCAAACGATTTGGTTTCCACCCACGCGTTCGCGCTGGCTGCGGGTGCGTATCGAAGACGCACACGCAGGGTTTCCCCTAAGCGCTGCGAGCGTCGCGGAGAACGCGGCATCTGCGCCTGCGCTCGTGCCGCTCCCGAACGTTCCGGCGCGCTCCTCCGCGACGCAGCCGAACACGCAAACGTGGCGCGTCGATTCCGCCGTTGCTCTGCGTCCGAGTGCGATCTCGTTCGAGGCGGCGCGCGGAACGTTTTCGCGGCCCGTCACGATCGCTTCGAGCGACGACGGCACGACATGGGACGACCTCGGCACGGCCACGATCGCGCGCTACGCCGACGGGACCGCGCACCTGAGTTTTGCGTTTTCAGAACGGACCACGAAACATATCCGAATTACGATCGACGACGGGAACGACATTCCGCTTGCCGGCGTTCGGCCGACGCTGTTGGAACAGCCGCATACCGTCGTATTCGCAGCGCGACCGGGCCGGTCGTACCGCATCCTCTCGGGGAACCCCGACGCGCAGGCTCCGAGTTACGATCTCGGCGAGCGGCTCGCGCACGCAACGTGGACCGCAATCGATGCAATGCCGGGCGCGACCGCCGCGAACCGCAGCTACGCCGATCCTCGCACGCCGTTCGAGCGCTATCCGTGGCTGTTGAGCGTCGTCATCTGCGGGATTGCGATCGTGCTCGCGTTTTTTGCAATTCGCACCATTCGCGCACCGGAACGAGCATCGTAGCGTGAAGACGGCGTGTGTGAAATGCGGCGCGGCGATGCAATGTGAGCCGCAGCCGGGCGGCGACTGCTGGTGCATGCGGGAACCGCACATCATTCCGCAGCTCGATGCAAACGGCTGCCTGTGTCGGGGCTGCTTGGAGGCGGAACGACGGCGCCAAGAACCCGCCCTCAAACCTACCGCTTAGAAGGACTCGATGCGAGCGCTAAGCGCTCCGGCTGCGTCGATGTCGAGCAGCGCAAAGCTGTAGTGTGGCTGGCGCCGCTTGTCGGTAATCGAACCTGGATTCACTACGATGACGCCGTCGTGCTCTTTGAGATACGGAATGTGGCTATGTCCGAATGCGATCGCGTCGACGGTTTCGTTCGCGAAGGCGGCGAGCGCGCGGCCTAGCGTCGTTCCGTTCGTACCGTCGCCGTGCACCATGCCGATGCGCCGCGAGCCGCAGGCGACGATCTTGCGGCGTCCGTAGCGGCGAACGATTTCGGGCCCGTCGTTATTTCCCGCCACTGCCTCAACCGGCGCGATGCGCTCGAAGGCTGCCGTAGCCTCGAGCGTGGTAAGGTCGCCGCAATGTAAGATCAAATCCGGGCGCTCGGCAGCGATGCGGCGTAACGCTTCGTCGAGTCGGCCCGCAAAGTGCGGCAAATGCGTATCCGAAATGACGGCGACGCGCACTCAACCGGCGATCGTGGGCGGTCCCCCGATGGTCGCTACGGGCGGCGGCTGCGCGAGCGGCACGCCCGCACGGATCGCGAGATAGAACCGGACCGTCAACAGCGCCGCATAGGCCGAGGTGAAGCCGCCGATGACGAAGCCCGCGATGAGGTTGATGACGGGAAAGTGGACCGCGATACCATTGGCGATAACGCCTGCCACGAGGGCGAGGATCGTTCCGAGCCAGCAGATGAGGCACTCTCCCGGCCGCTGCGTCGTCATGGCGAAGGACGTCCTGATGGCATCGAGGCCGCTTTCATTCCCGACGATTACCGCGGCCGGGACGAACATCAGGAAGTAGCCGAGGATGATCAACAGCGGAATGCCCACGATCACGATCGAGAGGGCCAGCGGAATCAGGGCGAGCGCGAACGTCGCAGCGGCGGCGACCATAAGCTGCGGAAGGCGCGCAATCGTCACGCCGAGCGCCGCCCGAAGGTCGGGTGCCCGGTCTTCGAAGGCGGCGGGAGCAGCGGCGATCGTCATGGCCTGCGCCACATAATTGGCGAAGATGCCCAGAGAGAAGAGCGCGGACCCGATGAGCACCCCGCTCCCGAAGCCGAGGCCCGTTCCCACATGGCCTGCTGCGGCGTGCCCAACGAGGACGGTCGCGATGAGGGAGAGGACGCTGACGACCATGAGGGCCACCAGGAGCAGGGAAGCCAGCGCCGTCGGGAGGGCCAAAACCCAGTATTTCACGAGGATTTCGGCGACGCGTTGGAGCTCGTCCGCCGGGCTGAACGTCGTACGTTCCATCAAATTGACGCCTCCATCAGGGTGTGATACAACTTAGCAGTTGTCCTCAATTTCGAGGACACGAACGATTTCCGTACTGCGGGTCGTACTCAGGCGAAAGCTGCGAGTTACGACTGCGTATGAGAAGCGGGTTTATGAACCCCGCCCATAGCGGGCGGGTTATGTACCCCGCCCATAGCGGGCGGGTTATGAACCCCGCCCATAGCGGGCGGGTTATGAACCCCGCCCATAGCGGGCGGGTTATGAACCCCGCCCATAGCGGGCGGGTTATGAAGGGAGGGTTGTTCATGGAAGTTCGCGTTGCACCGGGGGAGACCATCGAGAGTGCCTTGCGCCGCTTCAAGAAAGCCACCCAGAAAGCCGGCGTCCTCGCCGAAGCTCGCAAACACGAGCATTACGAGAAGCCGAGCGTCCGCCGCAAGAAGAAGTCGGCAGCGGCCCGCAAGCGCCGGGCCTAAGGCCCGGTTCGAGGAAGCGTGGCCCTCAAGGACACCATCACCGCCGATCTCAAAGAGGCGATGAGAGCGAAGGACCAAGTGCGGCTCGATACGCTTCGATCCGCACTTTCCGCGTTTTCCTATAAAAAAATCGAAGCGGGGCGCGAGCTCGAGGATCGTGACCAGGTCGAGGTGGTCCGCAAGCTCATCAAGCAGCGCACCGATTCGATCACCGAGTTCACGAAGGGCAATCGCCCCGAGCTTGCCGCCAAGGAAGAGCGGGAGCGGGACATTTTGACCGCCCTGCTCCCTCCGCAGAAGAGCCCCGAGGAGATTCGCTCCGTCGTGCGGGCGGCGCTCGAAGCATTGCCCGCCGACGGCCGTAACCAAGGTGCTGCGATGAAGGCCGTCATGCCGGCGCTCCGGGGCGAGGCCGACGGGGGCGTCATCCGCCAGCTCGTCATGGAAGAACTCAAAGCACTCGGAGCTTGACCGGCCGCAACTTTGTTGCGCGGAGCCGGTACCTAGCCCCATGATGCGTTCCCTGCGCCTGGTGACTTTCGGTATTGCAACGCTGTTCGGCGTTACGGGCCTTGCCCTCGCCGCGGTCGCCCCGCCGCCCGCGGCCGGAGAAGTGCTCGTCGTCCCGATCGAGGGCATCGTGGATGAGGGAATGGCGCACTTGGTTCAGCGCGCCGTTGCCCAGGCCGATGCCGACCATGCCGCCGCCCTCGTGCTCGACGTCAATACGCCGGGCGGGCTCGTCTCGGCGGCGTTCGAGATCCGCGACGCGATGCTCTCGGCCCATGTTCCGACGGTCGCGTACGTTTCGGAGCGCGCGTACTCCGCAGGCGCGCTCATCACGCTCTCCGCGAAGACGATCGTGATGGCGCCGGGCTCGAGCATCGGCGCGGCCGAACCGATTCCGAACGACCCCAAGCACGTCTCGGCCCTGCGCGCGGAGTTCGCCTCGACCGCCGCCCGCAACCATCGCGACCCGGTGCTGGCTGCGGCGATGGTCGATAAGAGCGTCGCCGCCCCTGCCTATAAGGCGGCGGGTGCGATCCTTTCGCTCACCTCGGATGAAGCGCTGCGCGCCCATTTCACCGATGCCGTCCAGCCGACGCTGGCGGGCGCCCTTGGGTTCGCTCACGTGAGCGGTCCGATCGTACAGGAAGCGTATACGTGGGGCGAGCAGCTCGCACGTTTCGCGACCAATCCCGACGTGAGCGGCGTGTTGCTTTCGATCGGCGTGCTCGGCTTGATCTTTGAAATTCAAACGCTGCACGGCATCGGCGGTGCCGTCGCGGTGGTTGCGCTCGGCCTTTTTTTCGGAACGCACGTGTACGCGGGATTCTCCGATTCGATCGTGGTCGGTCTTGCGTTGCTCGGGCTGCTCGGCATTTTCTTCGAGCTGCACGTGTTGCCGGGCCACGGGGTGGCGGGCTCGATCGGCGCGCTCTTGTTAGGATCCGCCGTCATCCTCGCGTTCGGATTTGCCTTCATTTTCGTTGCCGTCCAGGCGATCGCGGTTGCGATCGTGCTCTCGGCGCTGGTCTTTTTCGCTTCGTCGCGGTTTTTTCCGGAGAGCGCATTCGTTCGGCGCATCGCGTTCGTGGGAACGCAAGGTCCGGATTACGTGACCAGCCGCGATTTTCGCGCGTTGACCGGGCGAACGGGTTTTGCCACATCGTATCTGCGCCCCGCAGGCGTGGCCTCGATCGACGGTAGGCGTGTGGACGTTCTTACGGAAGGTGGTTTCGTGGCAGCGGGTTCGCCGATTCGAGTGAACCGCGTTGAAGGGTCGCGAATTTTCGTGAGCCCGCTCTCTGAGGAGATCGTGTGACCAGTTCAATCGGCTTTGTCGTGGTCATCTTTGGCCTGATCATCGGTTTCTTTTTGTTCCTGTATTATTTTCCGTTCGGATTGTGGATCCGCACGATCGCGGCCGGCGTGCCGCTTTCGATGATGGCGCTGATCCGCATGCGCCTCATCGGCATCCAGCCGGGCGTGATCGTTACGAATCTCGTGCGCGCGCGCAAAGCCGGTCTTCCGCTTACGGTCGATCAGATGCAGTCGCACTACCTCGCCGGCGGCAACGTGGAGAACGTGACGCTTGCGATGATCGCGGCGCAACGCGCGGAAATTCCGCTCGAATGGCAGCGCGCAGCGGCGATCGATCTGGCCGGCCGTAACGTGCTCGAGGCGCTGCAGACGTCGGTCAATCCGAAGGTGATCGAAACGCCGATCTTCCAGGGCGTCGCGCAGAACGGCATTCAACTCAATGTGAAAGCGCGCATCACGGTGCGCACGGCACTCGACCGGTACGTCGGCGGCGCCGGCGAGCCGACGATCGTTGCGCGCGTCGGTGAGGGCGTCGTCTCCGCAGTCGGCGCGGCACTAACGCACAAAGAAGTGCTCGAATATCCCGATCGCATTTCGAAGGCCGTGCTCGCGAAAGGTCTCGACGCGGGAACCGCGTTCGAGATCGTCTCGATCGACATTGCCGACGTCGACGTCGGGAAGAACATCGGCGCCGACCTCCAGACGTCGCAGGCCGAGGCAGACCGCAAGATCGCCCAGGCCAAAGCTGCGGAGCGCCAGTACAGCGCGCTCGCCGCCGAGCAAGAGATGAAGGCGACCACGCAGCAGATGCGCGCCAAAGTCGTCGAGGCCGAAGCGCAGATTCCCGAAGCGATCGCGGAAGCGTTTCGCTCGGGCCACCTCGGCGTTATGGATTACTATCGACTCAACAACATCAAGGCCGATACTGAAATGCGTTCCTCGATCGGAGCCGGCGTTAATCCGAGCGACCCGACGCAGCCGCCGCAAAGTCCCCAGCGGCCGGCGGGACAATAGTCCGTGGACGATATCGCCACAATGGTAGCGGAGGCGATCGCCCGGCGCATAAAGGCGGCGCAGGCTCAAGCCCAGGCCCAGGCCCAGGCCGCGAACGCCGCGACGGTCAACCGGCAGGACGTCGGCAGCATCCTGGCTCGCGCCGCCGCCCGGAGCGCAGGCTCCGGGCCTCCGGCGGTTCCGCCCGCTGCACCCACGCCGCAGCTCGCCGTGCCGGTACCCCCCCCTGCCGCCCCGGCAGCGGCTTTGCCGGCTCTCGACGAATTCGCAGCCTTACCGATGTCGATTCTCGACGAAGCTGCGGTGGCGCGCCCCGAACTCTTGAACTCGTTCAGCGGCGCCGGACTTCTCTCGGCGATCGTGCTCTCGGAAGCGCTCGGCAAGCCGGTCGCGCTGCGTGAAGGCGGCCCGAGCCGGTTGTTCTAGGTGAACCCATTTCATCGCGGCGAACGTTCTGAACAACAGATGCGGAGAATTGACGCTGCCTGAGGCTCAAACGGAGCGCGTTTTCGAACTCGAAGGTATTCGCGATCCCTTGAGTTTTTGCGGGCACCTCGACCGCAACCTCACCGCGCTCGAAGGGCTCGTGCCGGTCGTCGTCAATCTCGACGGCACGCGTCTCCGGTTGCGCGGCGCGCCGCAAGCCGTTTCCTCGGCGACCGATATTCTGAACCGTATGCGCGATGCGGCCAACGGCGGCGCCCAACTGACGCCGGACGACGTAGCCCTCGCGGCGCGCGAATCGATCGCCGCCCGCCCCCCGGCCGCGCACCCGAAGACGCTCTTTACCACGCAGCGCGGCAAAGACGTGCGCCCGAAAACCGAAGGTCAGCGCCGCTTCGTCGACGCGATCGAGAACCACACCTTGACGTTCGGAATCGGTCCCGCCGGAACGGGCAAGACGTTTCTCGCGATGGTGATGGCGATACGAGCGCTGCGCGCGCGAGAGATCTCGAAGATCGTCTTGTCGCGTCCGGCCGTTGAAGCGGGTGAAAAACTCGGCTTTCTGCCGGGCGATTTCAAAGAGAAGGTCGATCCGTATTTGCGCCCTCTCTACGATGCGATGGCGGAACTGCTCGACGACGGAACGACGGCAAAATTCATCGAGCGCGGAACGATCGAAGTCGCGCCGCTCGCCTATATGCGCGGCCGAACGCTCGCCGATGCATTCGTGATTCTCGACGAAGCGCAAAACGCGACGCGCGAACAGCTCAAGATGTTCTTGACGCGCTTGGGCGCGAATTCGCGCATGGTCGTCAATGGCGACGTAACGCAGATCGATTTGCCGCGCGGCGTGGCCTCGGGATTAACCGACGTACCGCGCCTCTTTAGCGATATCGACGACATCGCAATCGTCGAATTGAACGAGGCCGATGTCGTACGCCATCCCTTGATCGCCAAGATCATCGGTGCCTACGCCCGCGTTACGTAACGTGACGCCCCCCTGCGGGTGAGCGTCTATCTTCATAACGCGACGCGCAAGCATCGCATCGGTACGCGACGCATCGAGCGGGCGCTGCGCGGGCTGCTCGCCGCGATCGGCCGTCCGGCGGCGACCGTATCCTTGAGTTTCGTCGGCGATCGTGCGATGCGGCGGCTCAATCGCGAACATCGCGGTAAGGACCGCACGACCGACGTGCTGAGTTTTCCGATGTACGAACCGTTCAACGTGCCCAGGCAACCCGTCGCGGGCGAACCCGAACTCATGCTCGGCGACATCATCATCAGCCTCGACGTAGCGGCGCGCCAAGCCGCGGCCTACGATGCCGCGCTCGATGCCGAAATCGAGCGGCTGCTCGTGCACGGCGTGCTCCATCTGCTGGGGCACGATCACGAAGAACCGGACGAGCGCCGGCGGATGGTGCGCGAAGAACGCAAACTCGCCAAGGCCATCGGCCTTGCGTGGCCCTATTAGGGCCTCGCCGCCATCCGTTTGTCGAGGAGGGCCAAGTGATCCGCGAGCGGCGCGGGCCGGCCCAATTGATATCCTTGGCCGAAATCGACACCGAGCCCGGTCAGCACGACGGCGGTCTCGTCGGAGGTTACGAACTCTGCGATCGTGCGCTTGCCCATCCCGTGCGCAATCTGTACCGCTGCGGCAATGAGAATGCGATCGGTTTCGTTTTCGGCGCAGTGCTGCACGAACTCGCCGTCGATCTTGAGGTAGTCGAAGTGGAGGTGCTTGAGATAGTAGAACGAGCCGAACCCTGCGCCGAAATCGTCGAGTGCGAAGCCGCAGCCGAGTTCCGAGAGGCGTTCGACGAAGCGGACCGCGCGCCCGATATTGGCGATTGCCGCCGTTTCCGTTATTTCGAAAATTAGGCGATCGGGCGGTACGCCCGTTTCGCGCAGGCGGCTCTTCACGACTTCGAGCAGTTCTTCGTCGCCGATGCTGAGGCCCGAAAGGTTCACCTCGAAGCGCAGGTCTCGCCCAAGCGCCCGATGCTCGGCGAGCATGTCGATTGCGCGCAGTGACACCCAGCGGTCGATCTCGCCGATCAGTCCGAGGCGCTCGGCCACGTAGAGAAACGAACCCGGCAGAATCAGATCCCCTTGCCGGTCGCGCATTCGCAGCAGCAGCTCGTAGTGCTCCGGATCGTGCGCGATGAGCGGCACGATCGGCTGAGCGTAGAGTTCGAACCCGCCGTTAGCGATCGCATCTTTGATCTGTGCGGCCCACTTCATGCGGCTTTCGATTTTCGGACGCTCGTGGTGTTCCGTGCGATAGCGCGACCAGCGGTCCCGGCCCGCATCCTTTGCGTCGTACATCGCAAGGTCGGCGTTGACCATCATCTCCTCGGCGCTCGGATGCACGCTGTCTTCGAATCGCGCGATGCCGATGCTGCCGGTGACGCATTTATTTTGGCCCGTCTCCGGCATGACGATGCCCCGGATGGTCTGCAGCAGTACTTCGGCGACCTGCTGCGATTCGAGTTCGTCCTCCGCCGGAAGCAGCACGGCGAATTCGTCGCCGCCGAAGCGGGCGAGCACGTCGCTTTCGCGCAGCCGCGCCTGCAAGGCTTGCGCGATGCGCGCGATCAGTTGGTCGCCGACGGAGTGCCCGTGAATATCGTTGAAGTACTTGAAGTGATCGAGGTCGATCATGAGCAGCGCGCCCATCGCACCGTATCGCGCGATGCGCGTGAGGTGGCCCGTCAGTTCCCGCTCGAAGCTGCGGCGGTTGAGAAGTCCGGTGAGCGGGTCGTGGTCCGCCAGATACTCGAGCTGCGTTTCGTAACTGCGTCGTTCGCTGATGTCTTCGATCTGCGCGATGAAGTGCAACGGCTGGGCCCCCGCGCCTCGGACCAGCGAAACGTTAATTGAGACCCAAACTTGGTGGCCGGAAGCATTGATGAAGCGTTTTTCGCGAAGTCCCGATTTTTGCGTGCCGGCGAGTAAGCTTCCTAAGATAGCGCGATCGCCCGCGAGATCGTCCGGGTGCGTGATCGTCTCGCCCGGGAGGCCGTTCAACTGCTCGGGCGCATAGCCGACGATGCTGCAGAAGGCGTTATTGACCCGCTGGTAGCGGCCCTGAAGGTCGATGATGACCATGCCGATGCGGGCCTCGTCGAAGAAGCAGCGGAACCGTTCTTCGCTGGCCCGCACTGCCAATTCGGCTGCTCGTCGCTCGGTGAGGTCGCGCGTAATCTTGCCGAAGCCTCGCAGCGCACCCTCGGCATCGCGAAGGGCCGTGATCGTGACGTTTGCCCAGAAGCGCGTGCCGTCGCGCCGGATGCGCCAGCCTTCGACCTGGACGCGGCCCCGTGCGGTCGCAACCGCCAACTCGCGTTCGGGCCGGTGATCGGCGACATCCTCGGGGGGATAGAAGACGGAAAAGTGACGGCCGATGATCTCGTCGGCGTCATAGCCCTTGAGACGCTGGGCGCCGCTGTTCCAAGTTGCAACGGACCCCTGCGCATCGAGCATCAGAATCGCGTAGTCTTGGACTCCCTCGACCATGAGGCGAAAGCGCTCTTCGCTTGCGCGCAGGGTCACTTCGGCGGTCCGGCGCTCGGTGAGATCCCGGGTGATCTTGCCGTAGCCCAGCAACGTGCCGCCGGGCTCCCGCAGTGCCGTGATCACGACGTTGGCCCAGAATCGAGTACCATCGTGCCGCAGCCGCCAACCTTCGTCTTCGAGACGACCGTCGACCGCGGCGATCTCGAGTTGGCGCATCGGCTTTCCGGCGGCGACGTCCTCGGCGGGATAAAAAATGGAAAAGTGGCGGCCGATCACTTCGTCCGCGTGATATCCCTTCAACCGCTGAGCCCCGAGGTTCCAGGTCAAAATGTCGCCGTTGGGATCGAGCGTGAGGATCGCAAAATCCGAAACGGTGGCTACGAGCATCTCGCGCAGATCGCGGCCGTCGGACACGACCTTCGCCGCTGCGTCTCCGGGAACGTCGTCCGGCGCGTCTGGGTGCGTTCGGTTCATGCGTACTGTAGTTAGCGGCGTACGGGCCGGGCTGATTTAGTGATCCCGGTCACGTGTGATAGACATCACTCCGGCCTGTCCGCGGCACGGCGCTCGAAAACGGGGCTCCGGCTGGAAGCTGAAGAACCCCCCTTCCTGCATGCATCCCGCGCGATTGCCGCCGACGGTCCGGCGCGTCCACGCCCACCGCGTGTGGGCCGCCTTTGACTACGCCTTCCAAGGCATCTTGTACGCGACGCGCACCCAGCGCAATATGCGGATCCATCTGGTCGCGGCCGCACTCGTGATGTTCGCGGCGCTCTACCTGCGCCTTGAGCGCGCCTACGTGGCGATCGTGATGCTCTGTATCGCGCTCGTCATCGCGCTCGAACTCGTCAACACGGCGATCGAGGCCATCGTCGACCTGATGACGGTCGCCCATCACCCGCTTGCGAAAATTGCCAAGGACGCCGCCGCCGGGGCGGTGCTCGTGGCCGCAATGGCATCCGTGATCGTCGGGTACCTCGTCTTTTATGAAGGCGTCACTGCGTCCGGGGCTCAGGTCTCGGCCGCCGTCGCGACGATTCCGCGTAACTATGCGTTCGTGGCGCTCGCGGTCGTGGGGGTTGGAACGATCTTTGCCAAGGCGTTCGCGGGCAAGCACGGGACGCCGCTGCAAGGCGGCGCGATTTCGGGGCACGCGGCCCTCGCTTTTTCCGGAGCGACGCTCATTACGGTGCTCGCGCCAACGTTCGTCGTCGGCGTTCTCGCGTTTTTCCTCGCGTTTCTGGTGTCGCAGAGCCGGGTTGAGGGCGGCATCCACACGTTCCGTGAGGTAGCGCTTGGCGCCGCACTCGGCATCGTGGTCACCGGAGCGCTGTTCGTTGCGGTGCGCGTGTAGCGCCCGCTACCGCATCGGCGGGGCTCAGCGCCGCGTGCCAGGCGCTCTCGGTCGACGGCTCCGGAGCATTCACGTCGTCGAGTGCGGCGAGGTCGAGCGTGGCGGGCGGCCGGCTCGGGGGCTCCCACTTCGCGTGATCCGGCGCATGCGCGCAGCCCGTGCCGGCGAAAACGAGTGCGAGCGTTGCGGCGAGCCGGACTTGCCGCCTCGGAGAGCAAAGCATGTTCGGGCATCGAGCGGCCGAGCTGCTCCGTGACGGCGCGGCCCCTTTCCAGCATGTGGTATAATGGCGGCAATTTGAGTACCGACCCTCTACCGGCCCCGCAATCGTCCGGGGCCGCCGGGCAACAGTTGACCCTACGATGATCCTCAGCATCGACGTATGGAGCCAGCACTGGGTGCTCATCGGCGCCCTCGTCATCTTGATCGCCGGTTCCGCGTTTTTCTCCGGCTCCGAAGCCGCGCTAATTTCGCTATCCCGCTTGCGCGCACGCGGGATGATGGAACGCGGCCTGCGCGGGTCGGCCGCCGTGGTGCGCCTGCTCGAGGACCGTAACCGGTTCTTAACCTCCATCCTCATCGGGAACACCGTCGTTTTGCTCGCGGCCGATTCGCTTGCGACCTACCTGTTCATCAACGCGGGCGTTCCGAACGCCGTGCTGCTATCGACGCTCGTGATGACGATCTTGTTGCTCGCCTTCGGGGAAATCATTCCCAAGACGATTGCCGTCGCGAATAACGAGCGATGGGCCGTTCGGCTCGCGCCGGTCCTGGAACGAGTCGCGTGGCTGATGACGCCGATCAACGCGGCGTTTCTGTTCTTCACGAATATGATCGTGCGGCTCTTCGGCGTTTCGCCCGCGACGAGCGGCCCGTTCGTTACCGAAGACGACATTCGCAATATCGTTAACGCCGGCGCCGAACAGAAAGTGCTCGAAGAAGACGAGCGCAAGATGATCCATTCCGTGATCCAGTTCGGCGATACGATCGTGCGCGAAGTCATGACGCCTCGCCCCGATATGGTGGCCGTCGAAATCTCGGCCTCGGCTCGGCGCGCGCTCGATCTCGTCATTTCCGAGGGGTACTCAAAGCTCCCCGTCTTCGAAACGGCGATCGACAACATCGTAGGCGTGGTGCACGATAGGGAACTCCTGATCGCGCTTTCCAACGGAACGCTCGCGCAATCGACGCTACGCTCGCTGATGCGTCCGATCACGCTGGTTCCGGAAACCAAACGCGTTTCCGAACTGCTGCGAGAGATGCAGCGCGTAAAGTTCTCGCTCGCGATCGTCGTCGACGAATACGGCGGCACGGCGGGGCTCGCAACGATGGAAGATCTGCTGGAAGAGATCGTCGGCGAGATTCGCGACGAACACGATGAAGGTGAAGAAGAATCGATCCGCGTCGTCGGCCCGGGGCAAGCGATCGTCGATGCCAAGACGAATATCGAAGACGTGAACGCGCACCTGGGCTTGCAATTACCGCACGAAGATTTCGAAACGATCGGCGGCCTCACGGTCGGTCTCTTCGGCCGCTTGCCGCAGGAAGGCGAAGAGATCGGTGCCGGCAACAACGTGCGTCTTCGCATCGAGCGTACGCGCGGCCGGCGTATCCTTTCGGTCGTCGTGGAAACCGATGTTCCCGAGCAGGGAAAACCCGTGGGTAGCGTCGCAGCAAAAGCCGACGACGCACTCAATGCCGAACGCGTCTGAACTGGTCGATGCGGCACGTGCCGCGCGTGCCAATGCGTTCGCGCCGTATTCGAAGTTTGCCGTGGGCGCCGCGCTGCTCTGCCAGGACGGCACGATCGTACGCGGCTGTAATGTCGAGAGCGCCTCGTATCCGCTGACGATGTGCGCGGAGCGAAACGCCGTATTCGCGGCGGTCGCAGGCGGAAAACGAAAGTTCGTCGCGATCGCGATTGCGGGGCCGAGCGACGCGCGCACCTCGCCCTGCGGCGCCTGCCGCCAGATCCTCGCGGAGTTCGGCCCGGACATGGTGGTGTACTATACGGTTCCGGGCGGTGTCGAAGAGACCACGGCCCGCGCGCTGCTGCCGGACGCATTCGTCCTTTGAGCGAAAACCCTCGCGCCTACAAGACGCACGGGATCGTCTTGCGCGCACGCAATCTCGGCGAAGCGGACAAGATCTTCACGCTCTTCACCGACGAACGCGGCAAGATCGACGCCGTGGGTAAGGGCGTGCGGCGCGCGAAGAGCCAGCTGGCGGGAAAGCTCGAGTTCATGAGCGAGGCCGCGCTCACGATGCACCGCGGCCGCAACCTCGATATCGTCACCAGCGCGCAGATCGAATGCGCGCATTGGACGGAGATCGTGCAGCCCGCGCGCTTCGCCACGGCCCATCTCATTGCCGAACTCATCGACGCATTCTGCGAAATCGATCTCGCGATGCCGGAGACCTATGCGCTGCTGCGCGGCGTGCTGCGCGCGATCGCGCGCTCGGACGAGCCCGCAAGCCTCGTACCCCGGTTCGAACTGCGTTTGCTCGGAGCGCTCGGCCTCGCCCCGGTAAGCGGGGCGTGCGTGCGCTGCGACCGTTCCCTCGACGATGCAGCGGCGTGGGCGGATATCGAAGCCGGGGGCCTGGCGTGCGCGGCGTGCCGTCCGCATCGGGCCGATGCCTTCGCGCTCGGGTCCGAGGACGTACGCAACTTTCGCGGCCTGGCTGCGGGAGGGGGCGAAGCGGTGGCCGCCGTCACGCGGGCGACGCCCGCGGCCGCTCGCGCCGCCGATGCGTTCCTGACCTGGCATCTCGGGAAACGGCCGAAATCGAGCAAGCTGCTCGACGACCTCGCACGCGCATGATCCTGGCACTCGATATCGGCGAACGGCGCATCGGCGTAGCGATTTCGGATCCGGGCGAATCGTTCTCACTGCCGCTGCGGACGCTGCAGCGCACGGACTCGCTGCGCGAGGATCTGCGGGCGATCCTCGATTTGGCTCACGAGTACGGTGCGACGACGATCGTGGTGGGCGATCCCGTCTCACTTTCGGGGGAGCGCGGCATCGCAGCCGAAAAAATGGACGAGTTCGCGCGGGTCCTTGCCAAGGCATACGACGGGACGATCGAACGCGTCGACGAGCGCATGACGACCGCTCAAGCCACGCGTTCGCTGATCGCTGCCGATGCGTCGCGCAAGCAGCGCAAACGCGTGGTCGATCAGCTGGCCGCCGCGCTCATCCTCGATTCATTTCTCGCTCGGCGGCGACGGGGCTCCTAATGCGCCGGCTCGTGCTGATCGCGCTGGCGCTGACGCTGCCCGCCCTGCCCTTCTCCGCGTTCCGGTATTTCGCGGCCATCGACCGGACGTATCCCGTTGCGCCCGAGACCGTGGTCGTGCCGAGTGGTGCGACGGGCCACGACGTTGCGAGGCTACTGGAGACGCAGGGCGTCATTCGCTCGGCACTGGTCTTTGATCTGCTCGCTCGCATCCGCGGCGACCGTACGGCGATGAAGGCCGGGGAGTTTGCCTTTGCCGCGCATCGAACCGAGAGCGAGATTCTCAACCAGGTCGTGGAGGGCGGGCAGCAAGTCGCGGTGTGGGTGACGATTCCCGAAGGCTTCACCGCAAAGGAAATCGCGCAGACGCTCGCGGAGCGCAATCTCGGCGACGTTGCCGCGCTGCAGTCCACCTTTCTCGATAGTTCGCTCAAGCTCGACGGCAGTTCGACGCCGAACCTCGAGGGCTATTTGTTTCCCGATACCTATCTCGTCCCGACGAGTGCGAAGCCGGCAGAGATCGCGACGATCATGACCGATAAATTCCGGGCCGAACTGCCGCCCGATTCCGCGGCACTTGCAAAGCATCTCGGCTATTCGATCCCGCAGATCGTCACGATCGCCTCGCTCGTGGAGCGCGAGGCGAAAGCCGACGACGAACGAGCGCTCATGGCGGGTGTCTATTACAACCGGTTGCGCTTGGGGATGCCCCTGCAAGTGGATGCGACGCTCGAATATACGTTCGCCCATCATAAAGACGCGATCACCTATGCGGATCTCGCGCGCGACACACCCTACAACGCCTACAAGCATGGGGGCCTCCCGCCGACGCCGATCGCGAATCCTGGGCGGGCCTCCCTCTACGCCGCCTTTCATCCACAACCTTCGAAGTATTTGTACTACGTCTACATGGGGAATGGACACAGCGCGTTTTCGCGAACGCTTTCCGAACACAACGCGAACGTAGCGCGGTATCTCCACTAAAACGTACAGCCGGCCGAAGCTGGGAGGCCCAACATCGATATGCAGAACGGCGAAGGAAAAGTCGAGCTCCGCGATACGCTCGTCATCGAAACGACGGACGGACAGAAATACGAGTTTGAAATTGTGGGGCTCGTCGAAGACGACGAGAAGAACGGGTTCGCGGTAGCGTACAGCGAGAAAGCCGATGAATTCGTCGTCACCGACGACAACGGCAAGTTGCTCGATAACGACGAGCTTGCGCAAGAGATACTCGAAGATTTCTTCGTCCTGGCCGAGGAGTCGGCGCCCGAAGAACACTGAAGCAAGAACACTGAAGCGCAGGGTCCTTTTTCTTTCTGCGGCCGTCGGCGTCGGCCACACGGCTGCGGCGGGGGCGGTGCGCGCGGCGCTCACGCTGATCGATCCCTCGATCGAAACGCAGACCGTCGATTCCTATAAATACGCGGCCAGCATCTTTTCGAAGGTCGTTGCCGACGGCTACATCGGAATGGTCAAGACCGTTCCGCAGGTTTACAGCTACATCTACGATCGCGCCGAACGCGCGACGCACGTGCCGCAATTCCGGCGCTTCGTCAGCCAGTACACGGCGGCGAATCTGCGCAAACTCGTCGAAGAACGCAAGCCCGATCTCGTCGTCTGCACGCACGCATTTCCGTGCGGCGTGATGTCGGAATACAAACGGCAATTCGATCCGGACCTCCCGGTGGTCGGCATCGTCACCGATTTCGTCGTGCATCCGTTTTGGATCTACACGAATATCGATGCGTATTCGGTTGCTACGCCCGAGATGCGCGCGGCGCTCCTCGCGCGCGGGGTTCTCCCCGAACGGGTCGTGATCTCGGGCATTCCGGTCGATCCGCGCTTTGCGGAGGCGCGGCTGCCGGTCGATGCGCTGCGCGCCGAACTCGATCTGCCTCGCGATCGCAACATCGTGCTGATCATGGGGGGCGGCGTCGGGATCGGTCCGCTCGATAAGATGATGCGCGCGCTCGATAGCGTGGAGGTGCCGCTCGCGGCTGCCGTGATCGTGGGACGCAATAAGCGCTTGGAACGGCGGGTGATAGCGGCGGCCGAGCATACCTCGTATCCGTTGCGCGTCTTCGGTTTCGTGAACAACGTTTTCGACTACATGCACGCGAGCGACGTGCTGCTTTCGAAGCCCGGCGGCTTGACCTCGTCCGAGGCGCTTGCGGCGCGCATCCCGATGATCCTCGTCAAACCGCTGCCGGGGCAAGAAGAACGCAACACGCGTTACCTCGTGAGCCGGCACGCGGCAATTCGCGCTCGCGGCGAAAAAGCGCTCGCCGGCGCGGTCACCGATGTGCTCGTTTCCTCCGAGCGTCGCGCGCAGCTTGGTGCGAGCATCGCGGCCTTGCGCCGGCCGGGCGCTGCGGCCGCCGTCGCGGAGCGCATCGTCGCGCTGCTTTCACGCCCGCGGTAAGCGCCAGATCGCCGCAGCTCCCAAAATGAATTCCGCGAGTGCCAAGAGCAATGCCGCTCGCGGTCCGGAGCCCGGCTGCAGTGCGTTTAGATGCGCGACGAGGGGCGCGGTAGCGAGCGGCGCGATCACCTGCGGCAGCGTGGTCGCCACGTTCCAGATTCCCATGGTCGTAGCCATCTCACCCGGCGGCAACACGGCCGAGGCGAGCGCCCAGTCTGCCGTTACGAAGGCGCCCCAGCCGAGGCCGGCGAGAGCGGCCCAAAAGCACGCAACCGGCACGGTTTGTGAGAGATACAATCCGAACAGCGCGAAGGCGACCACGGCCATCGAAACCGTCACGGCCCGCCGTTTATCGAAGCGGTCCGTGGGCCGGGCTGCAAGAATTGCGCCCGGAATCGCGCAGGCGGTGAAGATCAGGAAGAGGTAGCCCGTCTGGGTGATCGTGGCGTCGCCCATCACGTGCAGCGAATCGCGCACGAAGAACAGCAAGAAGCCGAGCAGCGTGAAGAATCCGACGTTAATGAGGCCGCGTGAGAGCAGCAGTGCGCCGAGCGGACCTCCCAGATCGATCTTCCGCGCCGTGGGAATGAGCGGCGCTTCCGCCGGCAGCGCCGGCGTGTTGCGCAGATAGCTGACGGTTGCGCCGTAGGTGCCCGCGAGCGGCACGGCGATCGCAAGCGCGACGAGACGCAAATCGTGCACGAGGCCCGCGATGATGAGGCCCAGCGCCCCACCCAGCGATTGGTATGCGCTCATCCACGATGCGGCGAAGCCGCGTCGAGCGATCGGCACGTAATCGGGGATGACGGCTTGATACGGACCGCACACGACGTTCATGCCGAACTCGAGTGCGACGAACGCTGCTCCGAGCTGGATCAAATTCGGAGCCAAGTAAAACCACAAAAGTGCGGGGATCGCGAGCGCCACGCCCGCCGTATAGAAGATCGATCGGTTTCCGCCCGTGCGCCGCAGGCGATCGGAGAGCAGGCCGGCTGCAATCTGGACGATCGTAGCGACGAACGCGCCGAGCGCAAAAATCTTCGCGTAATCCTCGACTGCTGCGGCCGCCGGCGCAAGCGAAATCGTGCGGCTTTGCAGCGAGAGCCCCAGAACCGCACCCCACACCAGTTGGATACCGGCGTTGAGCGCGCAGATGCGCGCGGCGCTAACCTGTCGCAAGATGTTCTAGGGCATAGCGGTAGTCGTCGATCGTATCGATGTCGAAGCAGAGCGCAGGCGACGCGTCGTACACCGCCCGGGCGCAAATGCCGAAGAGGCGTTCCGCTCGTCGTTCGAGATGTTCGATTTCGAGTTTGCGCAGTGCGAAGCGAGCCAAAAGGTGAGGGCCGAGCAGGATCGCCATGCGCCAGAGGCTTTTGCGCGCTGCAAATAAGCGTTGGGATACGTCGAGGACGCGCGGCGCGACCCCCGCTGCAAAATACACGATGCTCCCGTTCGCGACCCGGGCATTACCCAGGGCCGTGATGTGGTCGGGTGCCCCCGGATACGCACGCGTGTACGCGAGTTCGCTCGCCAGCGGTAAGGCGAGGTCGCTCGCAGCCGCGCGGGCAAGGAAATTGCGCGTCGCCTCGCCCGTGATAAACGGCAGGTCGCTCGTCATCAGCAAGAGCGGTTCGGCGGCGCCTCTTTCGATTGCCAGGCGCAGATTCTCGCGGCCGTCAGGCGACGCGGCGATGATTTCATCGACCTGGTCCGCGCAATGTGCCCGGATTTCTCCGTCCCCGATCACCGTGATGCGCCGAGCCCCGGCCGCCCTGGCCGCTTCGATCGCTCGGTCGATGAGCTTCCCACCGCCCAGGGGAGCCAGCGCCTTCACGTTCGTGCCCATGGCAGCTGCGAGGGGTCCGTTAACGCGGCCCCCAGCCGTTATGGCGGCGGTCACTGGGCCGAACGCTCGTTGGTCACTCCCGCCGTCTTGCCGGGACGCTTGACTAACCCTCCCGTGCATCTTAATTGAAGGGCGCTCCCAGCCGATGCATGGACTAGGAGCCTTTTCTTTACAAATATGCGAGCGCGCCGCTCTACAAGGGGGCCGAGAGGAATTCATGATCGTTAATTACCAGCCGGTCATCGACTTGACTAGCGGTAACGTTGCGAAGGTCGAGGTCCTGTGCCGCACGGAGCAGCCTGGTCAAACGATCACGGACATGGTCCGAAGCGCCGAGCAATCCGGCGACATCAAGAAGATGACGGATCGCGTGATGGAGATCGCATTTTCCGAGTGGAAGAAGTACGCCCATCCGAAGATCGGGCTCTCGGTCAACCTTTCGATGCGCAATCTCGACGAAAAAGATTTCCCCAAACGCGTCATGCGCGCGCTCAAGAAGCATCGATTCGATCCGAGTTCTCTGTGGTTCGAGATCGACGAGAAGGCGCAGAAGTTCACGAACGGCGAGTGGCTCGCGCGCATGCGCGAACTCGCGTCGACCGGCGTGCGCTTCAGCGTCGATAGCTTCGGCGCGGGCGAGCTCTCGCAGGCGACGATTCACGATCTTAGCCGCATGCCGATCGCAGAGCTCAAGATCGACGGACGCGTCATAGCCGATGCGGACCACAATATGGACCACCGCAACGACATCACCGCAACCGTGGGCATGGCGCGTCAATTGCATTTGGCAACGTCGGCAAAGGGTATCGAACGTGCCGAAATCGCCGGACTGATCGGGCGCATGGGCATCACCTACGGTCAGGGCTATTTCTTCGCTCGGCCGCTTCCGATCGGAACGATCGGTTCTGGAATCGACACCTTCCGCTATCCGTTTGCAGGCGCCGTCGCAACGTAAGCCAAAGTCGCGATTCGCCCTGGAGGGATGGGTGAGTGGCTGAAACCAACCGTTTGCTAAATGGTCGTGGGTCTAAAAAACCCACCGAGAGTTCGAATCTCTCTCCCTCCGTTGAAAGTCTGGGCGGCGTGCCTTGTTAAAATCGGGGCGGTGCCACCCCCCGATGGCCCCCTTCGGCGCACTCGCGCTTTATTAAAATCGGGGCGGTGAACCCCCCCGATGGCCCCCTTCGGCGCACTCGCGCCTCATCTCCATTAGATGTGGTGGGATATAAAAAAGCGCTTCCTTGTGGGAGGGAAGCGGTCTGTTCCGGGGTATCTTACCGGGTCCCCGCAGAGCCGTGGGAACGTGCGGTCGTAGCTCAATTGGATAGAGCAACAGGCTACGAACTTGTAGGTTGGGGGTTCGAGTCCCTCCGACCGCACATTGCGCACTGCGGCGTCACGCCCGACTTCGTGGAGATACGGCGCGAGTGCGCCGACGGGGGCCATCGGGGGGCTACCCGGGCCGATTTTAAAGCTGGTTGGGGTTGTCGCGGGGAAGAGATGCGGCCGGTGCTGTTCGCGTTTTTGTTTTTCGGTCATCATCAGGGCGGCGCCCAAACCCCGTGGGAAGAGGCTTGGTCGTTCGTGCGCGGGGTGCCGGTGCCGATCTGGGTCGCCGTCATCGGGCTCGGGGCCGCGGTGCTTACTCCCGTGCTGCAGCACGCATTGACGCGAAGCGGGGCTCGTAAGGAAGCGAAGCGCGTCGGTCGGCGCGTACGAGCCGACCTGCTTGCTCGTGTGCGCGCGCATTGCGTGGCGCTCGCGTCGCTTGGGAATCGCAGCACCGTCGACGTCGAACTCTGGCAGGCGGCTCACGACGCGCTGGAGCGCCGCGCGCGCGATCCGGAGGTGATCGACGCGCTCGACGGGAGATATCATGAATTCATGCAGGCAGTGCACGCGGAGAGCGTAGCGATCAACCTGCAACGACAGCGTAACGATGATGGTGCGGCGACGAAGCGGAACGTATCGGACGCTCTCGCTGCGTACGCTCCGTTCGCTCGCGCGCCGCTGACGGACGGATAAGCTTGCAGGCGTGAGATCGGCCGTAGTCCGCCCCGATGCAGGGTTGCTATGAAGCTTGACGGGCCTCGCCCGAGAGCGTGAGTAAGAGGCCCGCAAGGCCGCCGATGACGGGGGCGCCATAGGCGATGTGGGGCGACCACCAGAACCCGCCGCTCGCAAAATAGGCGAGTGCGAGGTAGACGGCCCAGAAGATAAAGGGCAGCCCGAAGCCGTACGCGCGCGAGTGCCATGAGGGTGCGTCGAGGCCGTGCCAGCGCTGTAGGACGACATCGCCGGCGAGGCCCGCGGCGAGCGCGCTTGCGAGTGTGATTGAGACGGGCGCCCACGCCGGATTGAGCATGAGCGCGATCAGTACGTTCGGAACCGCCACGAGCAGCGTAATTGCGCCGAAAGGCAACGCCATGCGGCGTGCGGCGAAGCCCGTGATGCCGGCGATCACAAGCGAGCGCAAGATGACGGCCGCAATGCCGTTCTGAACTTGCAGATCGCGGAAGTCGCCCAGTGCGTCGCCGCGCAAAGCGGGGTAGGCGCGATGCGGATCGTGGGCGATGCCGGCGCCCGTAGAGAAGGCCCACATCAAGAAAAACGTGACGAGGGTAGCGAAGAACGAGAGTGCGATGAGCTCGGGAAAACGTGCGCGCCACGTCCCCTCGTTCGGACGCGCGAGGCCCGCACGAATGGGACCGCACATCATCGTTGCACCGCCGACCGCGAGCAGTAAATGCGTCGGGCTGAACAGAGCTTGGACGTCCTGCTCGATGCCGAACACGATGTGCCACAACATATCGAGCACGCCGCCGGCTGCGAAGATCGCGATGCCCGCGACCATCGTGCCGTAGCCTTCGGGAAACGCGGCATACCAAGGTTTTCCGGGCGTGCGATTGCGCCATGAAGCGAACCCGAGGACGCTCGCGAGCGCAACAAAGCCGGAATAAAACACCGCGTGATAAGGGGTGAAGAAGCCCTCTTTGCTCAGGTCGAGGTGATTGTGCGCCCAACCGTCGAGCAAAAGCCCACCGAAGAACCATAGCGACGAAACGAGCACGGCCAGATCGAAAGCAAACGGCGCGCGTTTGGGACGGGCGGCTTCACCCGTTAGAGTTGAAGTTGCCATCCAATGGGCGTTCTTTGCAGCCGGCTCCGCGACCCGCCGGTTTATCCCGCCCGGCTATCGCGGGGGAGAATCCCGCTCACGCAGCACGATAAAAAGCATCGTCCGTCAGACGCCGAAATGCGTTTTGGTGGACCATTCTCCGTCTCGCTATCGAAACGCCGTAAATCGACGTGTCTCATCGACCATCGGCGCGATCATGGGCGTCGCAATCGTTGCCAATGCAGTAGCGATGTCGCCCGCGCTTGCTCAGACCTTATCGCGCGTTGCCGGTCCGGTGGCTTTGCGCATCGGCCTCATTGCCTTTGGAATCGGACTTGACGTGCTGGCGCTGGCAATCGGCATCGGTATTTCGGGCGTTCCGTGGAACGTGCGTTTCCGCGTCGGCGCAGCATTCGCGGCGGCCGAAATCGGAATGCAATTACTTGGAATTGCGATCGGCACCGGCGCGGGGCACATCGTAGGTGATGTCGCGGCCTATCTCGGTTTTGGTTTGCTCGCCTTCATTGGCGTCTATATGCTCAAGGAGAGTTTCGGCGAGCACGGACCGATGAGCCTGAAAGCCACGTCCGGCTGGGGTCTTGTCGCAGCATCGGCGTCTATCAGTCTCGACTCGCTTGGGGTCGGATTCTCTCTTCCATCGCTCGGCGTGCCGCTCATACCACTTTTCGTCACGGTTGCATGCTCGACGGTGGCCTTTACTCTTACCGGCCTCGCTTTCGGAAACGCACTCGGCAACCGCTATCGCCTTGGAGCAGAGCGAGGCTGTGGACTCATCCTGATCGTGCTCGCCATACTCTTCACGCTTCAACACGTTCGAAGTTAAGGCTACTACAGCGGCAGCAACGTAGTGAGCTTATTCGAAGCATCGCGCAAAGAGCCGCGAGGACGATGTCCGAAAACGGCGAGCGTACCGGACTCGCTTCTGATACACTCGGCGGTGCATGACGACATACTCGGCGGTTGTGACCACGGGAATCTATTGCCGGCCCGGATGTAACGCCAAACCGCTGGCGGAGAACGTTCGCACGTTCGAATTGGCGGCGGCCGCCGAAGCCGCGGGATTCCGCGCCTGCCTTCGTTGCCGGCCATATCGGATCGTGAGCCCGATCAGCGGGGACGCGCCCGAACTCGTCTGTCGCGCCGTCGGGCTCATTCTCGACGGTACGCTCGACGAGGGTAGCGAGGCGGCCCTGGCCGTGCGCCTCGGCGTTTCAGCTCGCCATCTACGGCGCTGGTTTCGGGAGCATCTCGGTGTAACCCCGGACCAGCTCGCCCGCTCGCGCCGCGCGCATTTTGCGCGACGGCTTCTCGACGACTCCGAACTGAGCGTAACCGAAGTAGCCTTTGCGTCCGGCTTCGGAAGTCTGCGACAGTTCAATCGCACGATGCGCGAGGTGTTCCGCGCGTCCCCGACCGACTTGCGCAGCCGCCGCCGGCGCGCCGATCGGCTCGCCGCGGACGGAGGGCTCACCCTGCGGCTGCCCTTCCAATCGCCACTCGATTGGGATGGCATCTTAGCGTTTCTCGCGGAGCGCGCGGTGCCCGGGGTCGAATCGATCGCGGGCCGTACGTATCGGCGCACGATCAGCCTCGACGGAGCCGCGGGGATGCTCGAAGTTCTTCCCGGTGGCGCGGATCATCTGCTGTTCCGAGCTCATCTGCCCTACTGGGAAGGACTCATTCACGTCGTCGATCGAGTTGGCCGGATGTTCGGACTCGATGCCGATATCGCTTCTGCCGTCGCGCAACTTGCCGTCGATCCGACGATCGGCTCGCTCGTAAGCTCGCGACGGGGCCTGCGCGTCCCGGGCGTCTGGGGTCCGCTCGAGGTTGCTACGCACGCGATCGTCACGCAACACGTGACCCTCGCCGAGGCAGCAACGCACATGGGCGCGTTGGTCCGAACGTTTGGTCAGCCCGTGCCCGGGCTCGGCCACGGCTTGACCCACTTGTTTCCCTCCGCCGAAGTGATAGCGAACGCCGATCTCGCATCGCTCGCGTTTCCTGTGGGCGCCGCGGAAGCGATCCGGTCGCTGGCAACCAGTATGGCCGCCGGAGAGGTGTCGCTCGACGGCAGCCTCGGATTAGAAGATCTCCTCGCATCGCTAACGGCGATTCCCGGGATCGGTACGACGGCAGCAAATCAGATCGCGCTTCGTCTCGGTCACCAGGATGCGTTTCCCGAATCGGACCCGCTCATCGGTCAAGCGTTGCGTCGGCTCGATTATCACGAACCAGCGAATGGAATTGCATCGAGATGGAAGCCGTGGCGAGCCGTCGCCGCGACGCATTTGGTCGCGCACGCTTCCACGATCGCTTGAATCAGCGACACATGAATACGCTGCGACGGCACCAGCAACTCGATCTCTTCGGCGGCGCATCGCTTGCGATTGACCGGGGCTTCGAATCCGCCGAGCGCCTGCATCTCGATGCGCATTCATCCCTCGAAGTCGCCCGGGGCTGGCTCTCCGGGAGCGAGGCGTTGCTCAACAGCCTTCTCGAAAAAGTTCCTTTCGAGCAGCAGCAGCGTTGGATGTATACGGAGTTCGTCGACGAGCCGAGACTTACGGCAAGCTATCCCGATATCGCCAAAGTGCCGGAGCCCTTTCTCATCGAGATCGCAGCCGCGCTCTCGACTCGGTATGGCGTTGCATATGATGGTCTTTGGATAAATCTTTACCGGGACGAGCGCGACAGCACCGGCTGGCACACCGATCGGTTTTCGTGTAAACGCGATCGGTGTGTCGTACCGGTGCTGAGCCTCGGGGCCCCTCGAAGGTTTCTAATACAGCCCCGCTCCGGAGGAAAAAGCACCGTCGTGCTCCCGGCGAGCGGAGATCTCATCGTGATGAGCGGCCGGTGTCAGCGTGATTGGCAGCACTCCGTCCCCAAACAATCCTCACCGGCCGGCGTACGCATCAGCCTCAACTTTCAAAGCACGAGCCAGATGATCTCCGAGTCAGATGCTGACTAAGAGCTCGTGATCGATTTCGACGAAATCTACGATCGTTTTGGAGAATCGCCCGGCGATGAGGTCGCGGTACGCGGGCGAATTCGTGTGCGCGTCGTAGGCGGCTTGATCGGCGAAGTGCTCGACGAACAAGAGGTAGTCCACCTTCGCGGGATCGCGGTAAACACGAAACGATAGCGTCCCGGGTTCTTCTTTGGGCCCCTTCGGGGCGAACTCGTTGATGATGGCCTCAGCTTCGGCTTGTTTACCCGGCTGGAGCTTGATGGGGAACACTTTGGTGAGCATGCGTAATCCTCTAAAGTTCGCCGCCGAAATGTGATGGCGGCGAGGTCTCTAGTATGATCGGCGCCCCCGAGCGCGTCTGGCCAAATTCGGACAACGTCAACGTGTCCGGATACGGCCGGAATGAAGCTGCGAGATCTTCTATCTTCAGGGGCATGATGACACGAACAGGCAAGAGCGCGAGCCAAGCGGATCGTGCGAAGTATTTCCGTCGGTTGCATGCCTTGCGGCCGCTCGTGCTGCCCAACGCGTGGGACGCGGCAAGCGCGCGCATCATCGAAGGTGCCGGCGCTGCCGCGATCGCAACCACGAGCGCCGGCATCTCCTGGAGTTACGGCTGCAACGACGGGCAAGGGTTGCCCCGTGAAGACATGCTCGCGGCGATCGGGCGGATCGTCCGCGCAGTCGAGGTTCCGGTAACGGCCGACATCGAGAGCGGCTACGGAAGCGGTACGGCCCGCGATGTTGCGGACATCGCCCGTCGCCTCGTTGAGATGGGCGTCGCCGGCGTAAACCTCGAGGATTCGCCGGGGCGGCGCGGCGAGATATTGCTTGCGCCGGGGGAGCATGCGGAGCGCATTTGCGCCATGCGAGAGAGCGCGCGGGCAGCGGGAGGTGACCTCCTGATCAACGCTCGGGTGGATGTGTATTTAGCAGAAGCCGGCGCGCCGGATACGCGGTTCGACGCCGCCGTGCAACGCTCAAACGCCTATCTTGCCGCGGGCGCAGATTGTGCTTTCGTACCATGCGTCATCGACGCCGAGACGATCGCTGCGCTCGTCAAGGCAATCGACGGACCGTTGAACGTTATGGTGACGCACGGTGCACCGCCGGTATCACAACTCGGGCTCCTCGGAGTAGCTCGGGTGAGCGTCGGCCCGGCGCTCACCCAAGCAGCACTCGCCGCCACACGGCGTGCGGCACGCGAGCTCCTCGAGCGAGGCACCTACGACGCCTTGAAGACCGCCGACGAAATGGATGCTCCCTGAACGATCGTCGCAAGCTCCGCGTGTCCGCAAAAATCTGCGACAGGCGGGCGTTCGTGCCGCCTGGAATGCTGGCCGAGCTTGGGGCGGGTTCGCGACTTTTTACCGCTTTAGCAGAGAGGAGTCGCCCATGACGGACGTCCGCAATTTTCGCTTCGCGCATTGCGCGCTTGCAGTAATCACGAGCCTTAGCTTGGTGGGATGCTTTGGGAGTTCTACGGCGTACATCGGCACGTGGAGCCTGGCGCCGCAGGGCGGTGACGGCTGCCCCGAGACCATGCAGTTCACATCGACAACCATGTCGGCGACCGCAGCGGGTATCACGTCGTCGCACGACGTCACCTTCGCCTCGAACGGCGGCAACGTCACCGCCAGCTCCACCGACGGCTTTACGACGACGATGAGCGTGAACGGCAACAACCTCAGCGTGTTGCAACCGGTGCAATGCACCTACGTGCGTTCGTAATAGCCGGCGCTCCGTTCGCGGGATGACTCCGGCCTTATGCGGTGAAGCGCGCTCCGCCGTCCACCTTGAGGACGTTACCGGTAACGAAGGTGTTTGCGATAAGGAACTCCACCGCGCCGGCAACGTCAGCGGCGCGGCCCACGCGCCCCGCCGGCGCCTTCGATGCAAACTGCGCAAAGAACGAATCGCGCGACTCGCGCGGTATCGCGTTCCACCACGCGGTATCGATGACGCCAGGGGATACCGCATTGACGCGTCGCGGCGCGAGTTCCACCGCGAGCACGGGCACCATCGCGTCCAACGCGCCGTTGATTGCCGCCAAGCCCGACGTTCCCGGAAATGCCGCTCCCGACGACGCACCCGTGACGATCGTAATCGAGCCGTGCAGGTGCAGCGTGGGGAGCGCCGCCTGAAGCGCGATCACGTTCGGCCAGTATTTTCCCTCGAAGCCGCCGCGCAGCTCCGCCAGATCGAGAGATGCGAGCGGGCCCATGCCGCGCGCGCTCGACGGCGTGAGAACCAAGTGATCGAAGGCCCCGAACGCCGCGAACGCCTGATGCATGACGGACGCGTCGCCGGCGTCGGCAGCGCGCGTGCTCACGGGAGCGCCGGCCGCTGCCGAGTCGCGCTCGAGTTCGGCGAGTTTCTCCGGATCGCGTGCGATCGCAAGAACCTCGTGACCTAGCCCGGCGAGGAGTTCCGCCGTTGCACGGCCGATGCCTGAGGAGCCTCCGATGACGATCGTGCGTTTACTGGATTCATGTATCATGCTGCGAGTATGGAACAGCAGAGGGACGCGCGCCGCACCGCGAATATCCTAGCATTGGAAGTACTGGGACGCCGCTCGAGTGCCAGGAGCGAACTCGCGCATTTTCTAGCAAGCCGTCGCGCTCGGCTGGCGCCGCAAGACGTGGGCTTTTCGGTGGGACGACGCCGGCGTGTGCCCGGGCTGCGGCGCGAGGAAGTCGCGGTTCTCGCAAATGTCAGTGAGACGTGGTATGCGCGGCTCGAGCAAGGCAAGGAAATCAAAGCATCGATCGACGTGCTCGCCGGAATCGCTCGCGCATTGCGCCTCGACGAGGCCGAGCGAGCGTATCTGTTCATGCTCGCCGGCGCCCCGAGCGCGAACGAACGCCCGGCCGCATCAACGGAGGCGCTTCCTTCGTCCATCGTCGCGACGCTCGAAGCCCTCATCTACGCGCCTGCCGTCGTCTACGGACCGCGTTACGACGTGCTCCTGTGCAACAGCGCGTACGTCGCCGTCTTTGGCGATATCCGCGACTATGCGGCCGCTCGAGGCAACGTCGTTCGGCAGCTCTTTCTCGACCCGTCGCGCCGTTCGTTGTTTCCCCATTGGGAAAGCGTCGCGCGCAGTCTGCTCCAAAACTTTCGCATCAATGCGGGGCGAAATGCCGGCGACCCGGCGTTCGATGAGCTCATCGCCGGTTTGCGCGAAGAGAGCGTCGACTTCGCCGCGTGGTGGGACGAGCATGACGTCGAGCAGCGAGTGATCGGAGAGAAAATCGTCGATCATACGATCGCAGGACGGCTCGTTCTCGATCACGTCGCCTTCGCACTTCCCGACCGCGCGGGCGTTACAGCGATCGTTTACACGGGTGCGCTCGGCAGCGAAACGGAATCAAAGATGAGGCAACTTTGCGCGCATCACGCTCGCGGCACGCTCGAGGCGGCTGCGAATTCGCACGAAAAACGGGCGTCGAACGTTGCGCAACAGCGGCCCGACGATCGAGCGGGTAAACACTCCGGGGGCTATTAGCTCCACCGTCGTGTCACCGCACGAGCAGGTCGGCCGCGTCCTTCAGCGTGCGGTCGCCAAAAAGGAGGAGCTTATAGCCCATTAGGGCTACATGCTGTAGCACGACCTCATTAAGTCGGAGAAGTTTGTTTTGTGAGGGAATATGTTGCGCTCCGAAAAGCCCTGCTCGAAACTTGTGTCAGCTGGATTCATAGCTCTTGTAATCGCTGTAGGATGCTCCAGCTCATCGGCTCCTCCCGCCGTGCCATATAACGAGAACATCGTTCCCGGCACACTCAGCTTGCCCGGAGTCGATGGTTATTCGGAAACCTTCACCATTGCGAGTTCCGAGCCGGCGAGCGGAGTTCGGGCCCGCGTGGTAAGCTCTGTAACGGCGCCTGCGGACGTTCAACACAGCTCCGCCCTATGCTCGCCGAGCAACGTGACAAATCCGCTCCTTTATATAACGTTCAACGTATCAGCGAGCGTAACGATTGTTCCGGGTAGTCTCGTGGTTACCGTGCCTACCAGCGTGTCGACGAACGAACAAACCTTTTACGCGCTTTTTGTTGACGCTACGAATCTGCCGTCTGGGTGCGTGAGCTACAATGGGGTACCAAATACGCCGTCCGGGGCCCGGACGTTCACATTCAACATAAATGATGGTGCTTCGACCACGTTTATCCCCAGCGACACATACGAATTAGTTATCTCGTCGATGCCGTTCTTTTGCTGTCCGACGAGTACTCCCAGCGCCGCTTCCGAGAGTAGCCGAGACCCGCTCGCGACTAATCGCCTAACGGAAAGCCCGGCCGAGCAAAAGTCCTACACCGGTCGCGGCCAGGGTGTGGCGAAGGGCGCCGAGTTAGAATGACCCCGGAGATGCCGGGAAGCAGAAAGTGGACCGATGTGGACCGGACGAGAACAATGCCGATGAAGTGAAGGCGTTTCTCAAGGCGTGCGCGGGCGACCGACTCGAAGCGCTCTTTCGGCTCGGGGTTGTCGCGGCGATGCGGCCAGGCGAACTCTTTGCCCTTCGGCGCACGGATCTTGATCTTGACGGGTTGAACGTCGACGTACGGCGCAAACTTGAAGACGACGGTGGCAAGCTCGCGATCGTGGATGCGAAGGCGGACTCGGCGCGACGAATACCGATTTCGGCGGCGACGGCCGAGGTGCTGCGCCGGCATCTCGCCGCGATGGATGCGGAGAAGCACAGGGCGCCTTACGCGTTCGTCACCGAGCGCGGCAAGTGGCTTCGCAAACGCGCGCGTCAACCGAGCGTTGAAGGTGATCGTCGAGGAAGCGGAACTCGATTCGATCACGCTCTATAGCTTACGCCATACTGGAATTTCATTGTTCGGTGCAGCGGCAGCACCGCGCCGCGGTCGCAAAAGTCGAAGCGATGCTCGATGCGGCCTAGAACTAGGCGCGCACCGGTTTGTTCTTGGCCGTTGGGACTTTCTTGGGCGTCGTAATGATTGGTTTGAGGGTCGCGATCTCGGGAGCGAGCTTGGCATGCGTTGCTTCATAGACGTCCGTCATGTGCTGTAAGTTAAGCCAGAAGCCGACCGTTGTTCCGAGCACGCGCGAGAGGCGATGAGCAGTATCAACCGAGAGTGCGCGGCGCTTGTTGACGATCGCGCTGTAACGAATCCGATCGATTCCGAGGGCCGCTGCAAATTCGGCCTGCGTAAGTCCGAGTGGCTTACGAAATTCTTCCTCGATCATCTTTCCGACAGTCGTCGGGGGAGCGTGGGTGGGGATGCGTAGCGTGCGAGTGGTCTTCATTTTGGCGATTCCTTGTATGTAGGCGGTTCGACGCCTTAGTGATAGTCGATGATTTCGACTGCGGTCGCGTGAGGCTCATCGTCCCAATCGAAACAGACGCGATACTGATCGTTGATTCGGATCGAATATTGGCCTTCGCGATCTCCGATCAGTTTTTCGAGCCGGTTGTTCGGTGGGACGCTTAAGTCGAGCAGTTGCTGGGCGGCCTCAAGCATGGCGAGTTTGCGGCGCGCGACGTCCACGAGGTTCGTCGGCAAAAGCTTGCGAGACGCTTTGGTCGATTCGCCGTTGAAGATCGATTCGGTGGCGGCGCTCGCAAACTCCACGTGCCAAGTGTAACACAGAGCGTATCATTATGAAACGTTCCGCGTATCAGCCTTTTTTGCGCACCGCCCAATCGGCTTCGCGTCGTCGCAACCGCTCACGCTACTCCATAAATTCCACGTGGACAGTTGGGAAACCATTGAGCCACCCATTTCCGAGAGCAGCCGAGACCCGCTCGCGACTAATCGCCTAACGGAAAGCCCCGCCGAGCAAAAGTCCTGCACCGGTCGGGGCCAGGGGCTGCAGACCGTCGTCACCTCGGTCTCGGGAGTCTTGCCGCTTGCGTTCTCGGTGCAGACGTCGTTCTGCCGGGTCGTGATTTCGGCCCCGCGGGTTCGATGCTGATCGCGATCTCGCGCTCTGCCGGTCCGTCCCGGGAGCCCGCGCCGCGGTGCGCGATCCAGCCGTCAACGCCGCTTGGCATTGCCGTTCTGACGTAGAGCGGATGACGCGATTATCCAGGCACCGCGCAGACTTGGAGATTGAGCGGAACGACGAGCGAATCGCTGCCGGAGGTGACCGTCAGATACGTGGAGACGTCCGGCCCTTCCAGCGGCGTCACCGTGATCGAGCTCTCTGCCGGCATTACCGCAATCGTCGCGTACGACGGAGCGGCGATCGTTGCAGCCAGGCCTGCGGCCGGCTTTTTGAAGACGATCGTGAACGGTTCGGTGTTGCACGGCTCGGGCGAGTATCCGCGCGCGATGCCGAGCCGGCCGTCGTTTTGTGTCGCCGCGACGACGGCGACCGTTGCAATCTGCTGCGGCCCGAATGCGGAATCGTTGAAGTAGATGTTGCTCGGTCCGGTCGCAATCGCGCGCACCACAAAGTTCGCATCGTCCTGAGCGGTCGCGCCGAGCGATATCGTAACGTTGGAGCCGCCTACCGTTCCTACAAGCGTTCCGTAATCGACGAACGCATTGATGAGGGCGGTCGATAGCGCACAGCCCGCACCGGCGGTACAAAGCGTCAGGGATGTGGGGTCGAGCGAAAATCCTGAGAAAACGCCGTTCTTTCCGCAACTCGTCGACGACGTCGCCGGCTTCGACGTCCCGTAACAGGTCGGCGTATACGAAGCGCCGGACGCGCCGAGCGTCGCCGAGGGTACTCCGGAGCAGCCGGCAAGGATAGCTCCGACAACGCAGGTTAGTAATAACGAAAGATGTCTCATATGAGCTATTTATATCGCCCAAAAGGGCCACTCCTTTTGAATGAGAGCTAGTTGGCCGTCGTGGCGTCCCCAAATCAACATTGCGCGCCGAGGGCGATAGGTAAAGAAGACCGTCGTGGTCGTTGCGCGGAAGAGTCGGAGGCGTGACGTTTGCGTTTTGGTTTTTCGGTCATCATCAGGCCGGCGCTCAGACCCCGTGGGGAGCGGCGTGGTCGTTCGTGCTCGGGGTGCCGGTGCCGATATGGGTCGCCGCCATCGGTCTCGGAGCTGCGGTGTTGACGCCCTTCTTGCAGCACGCACTGACGCGGAACGGGGAACGGAAAGAAGCAAAACGCGTTGCGCGGCGCTCGCATCCCTTGGGAATCGCAGTACGGTCGACGTGGAGCTTTGGCCGGCGGCTCACGACGCACTCGCGCGCCGCGCGCGCGATCCGGAAGTGATCGACGCGCTCGACGGCGCGCCGAACCTCATGAAGAAAATTGGTGAGGCTGCCAATCGAGCTCGACGCGCGGACTCACGCGCTAGTGAAAGCGGCTTTGCGCTCGCGCGACGGCGCGGTAACTCGCAACGCGATCGAAGCGCAGTAATTCCCGCCCGATTTTTGCCGCGCGCTCGAGCCGGCTTCGGATGCGCGCGAGAACCGGACGCCGGATCGGCGGCGCACCGGCGCCGCGGCCGGACTCGCGCGTCCGGTTTCGTCCGAAGCCGTGCAGCAGTGGGCCGACGAGCGAGCGCGTAAAGACGGCCGGGGCCAATAGCTCCACCGTGGCATCGTCGGGAGACTCGACGCGCAAATTATGTTCGATGAAAGCCCGCAACCGCTCGGCCTCGCGGTGCTCCGCGCGGGGCAATGCCGCTTCTAGTGCCGCGATGCCGCGTCCGATAGCGTCGCTGCAATTGTAGGCCGCGATCACGCGCGAGAGCGCTAACAGCGAACTCGCGAGGCCGCATTCCCGCGAGGTTGCTATCAGTGCCTCGCCATGCAGGTCGCCGAAGAGATTCCACCACAGGGCGAGGTCGGCTGCGTCTTTGAGCGTACTCGATGCCGGAAACGAGCTCCGCAGCGCGTGATGCACCGCTATCAGCGCCGTTTCGACCGGTCCCGAAACTCGAACGTCGATTCGCTCGACCCGCGCTCGTACCGAACGTTCGAGGATACGCTGGGCGACGAGCGGCGCGGGCGGCCGCGGTCCTAACCTCCAGTGCAGATCGATCTCGATCCCGTCGCGAACGAACGTGCGCGCGTAGTTGTGAAGGTAGCGGCTGAAGCCGATCGCGGCAACGTGCGATTCGAAGGGAGGCGAGATATCGGCAAAGCCTGCGCCTTCCAGCGCGGTGCGCGCGGCGCTAAGTCCATGCGGTTCGATTATGAGGTCGACATCGGCGATCATCCGGCGCGACGCGGCCCCGTACAGGGTAGCGATCGCCGCGATCCCCTTGATCGCAACGGAGTCGAGCCCGGCATTCCCGAGTATTTCTTGCACGCCGGCGCAGGTGCGAAGGAGGGACGCCGAGCGCGCAGCTTGCGCCACCATGAGCGCTCGCATGCGCGCCCTGAGGGGGGCGTCGAAGCGGTCGACGGCTCCACACCGCGCCAGCACTTGCGGCACGACTCGCCACTGCGCAGCCAATCGGCAGAGCTGTGGCCAGCGTTCCGCGCCCGTGGTCGCCCCGGCTGCCGCCGACGCGACGGCATCGTCACCCAGGGCGAGTTCGATAAGCGCCGAGCGATCGAACGCCTCGTTCACGCCTTCGAGAATCGGCGGTCTTAGGGAGGCCGGGTTCTTAGCGCTCCCGGGGCTCGACGGCGTTCGGCGCCTCATGGACCTCGCAGTGCGAACTGCACACGGTGCCGACCGCCGTACCGTCGGCATCGGCGATCATGCCCAGCGCATCGAGCGAGGCGATGATCGTGGGGGATTCGTAGGAGGTGCCCTGCACCATGTTCATTAGTGCTCCTTCGGATGACGCTGCAGGTAGTGGATCCGGGCTTCCGCAGCCGTCGAGTGCAGCGAGTGACGCTACGACACACACGGACTTCAGAGGATCGCGGTAAGCTATGCTCCGAGCCGCGCGTCCTGTTGGAATTACGTGCGGGGATTGTCAGGCCGGCGTGCCGGAGCCCTTATTTATCACGCCCGTGCCGTCGGCGTCCGCGATCATATCGAGTGCGTCCAAGGACGCGACGATAGCGGGAGTTTCATACGTTGCGTCGGCTCCCTGATCTCGCTTGCCTTCGTCCATATTCTCTCCGTTCAGAAAGTCAAGATGAGATGCGGTCAGTGCCTTTTCGCGGCCGCACAAACCGATCCGGCACAGCCGACTGCCATACCGTCGGCGTCGGTGATCATGCCTAGCGCGTCGAGCGATGCGATAACTTTGGGGGCTTCGTATGTTTTGCCGCCGGTCGAATCCATTGCGTTGTCCTCCGAATAGCGATTTGGAGTATCGTACCCGGCCGCGATGCGACCGGACAAGGGACCTAAGGCCCTACCCGCGGCTCACTAACCGCTCAAACGAGCTTTGCGCAGATTTCTTGACGAACGGATCTTGGGCCGCAGTAGAGAGATCGGCCAACAGTCCGGCGGTTCGCTCGCCGCCGACATGCTCGGCCAACTCGCAGAGCGCAATCGCTTCGCCCTTTTCCGCATACGAAGAACCCCGAATACGTGAGCGTTCGAGATCGAAAAAGTACTGCGGCCGGCGGCTCGATTCGCGGGTGATCAGCAGATTGAGCGATACCGAAAATTTCTCGGCCGGCTTTTGGAGATGAACATCTTTGGCGTAGCGATACACCATGATCTTGTCTTGCGGCAGCGTCGTATCTTCCAAGAATCGAAGTTCCACCTCTTCGTCCTTGCGCCCCTCGACCGCATTTCCGTCGTACTCGTAAATCGACGTCGCATACCCACTGCCGTAGTATCCGCCGGTCATAAAGCTGAAATTATGATCGTGGGCAATGGCGTAGGTCCCGAACGCGGCATCGGAGAGGCGTTCCACCCGCTCGGGAGGCGCCCACATGTTGGCGCGAATCGTGAAATCCGGCCGGCTGACGAAAACGAGCGTCTGACCGACGTAGGGATTGCCCGGTTGGTACTCGCGCCAGCGGCGCAGTTCGCGATCGACGAAATCGCGCACGAGAGAACGGTTATTCATGAGCGCGCGAAACATCGGTGCGGATTCGCACACGCTGTCGATATCGTTGAGGTCGACACGGCGTTCGATGTAGTCGACGTACTCCTCGAGCGAGATGACGTCGTTCGACGGGGCTTCGAGCGTTATGGCCACTGCGTTTCTCCGCGTTGTAAGAGTTTGGCGGCGTCGTTCGGCGCTTGGGCAAGAGCGCGCGCGACCGCGCGGAGATCGGGGTGCCGGTCGCGCGTGGCCCGTGCGGTCAGCTTGAGCGCTCGTTCCGGCGCAATCTTCCAAGCCGTCTGGAGTGCCGCCCAGCGCATCGCATGCGATGGGTGGCGGAATAACTCTTCGACGAGCGGGAGAAACGACGAATCGCCCCAGACCGAGATCAGCCGCAACGTTTCGATGAGGCGCGTGGCCGACAGGTCGCCCGGCACGCCGCGCACCGGAGCGAGCGTCGACCGATCGTATTGCCACGTGAACGGGTCCGTAGCACCGAGTTCCAAGATCAAGACGACGGTCCGCTTCGCAGGCAGCAATCGATACGCGTGCTGTCGGCGCAGTAATGAGACGGTCGCGCCCGTCTCGAGAGGGCGGCTCCCGATCGCGCGAACGCGGTTGTGACGGCGATACCGGTCGATTCGTACCCGCGGCATGGCATATGTTTCGAGCACGACCGCGTCGCGCCCGACGGGTGCGAGCAGCATCGATCGTGCAACCGATGTGACCAGAGCATTCTCGCCGGGCGGAGAGAGAAACGCCAAGCGTAATGCAAACGTTTCCGTTTGGAGAATCGGTGTGCCGCGTTCCTGTCGTGTCAGCCTTGCAATAGACGACGGTTCGACGATCATCCGAGCGAGTTCCCCATCGACGAATTCCCCAATGAAACCGCCGCGCACGAGTTCTTCGAAGGGCGGCGCGCAACGTTCCTCGGCTCCAGGAAACGGCGACCGAAGCGCGGCGTCGACCCGGCGTGCAAATACGGCGAGCTGAGGGTATTTCGCGATGCGGGCGCGCGAAACCGCGTCGAAGGCCGTCGGCATGCGGGCACGGATCCACATCCGCAACGGGCGCGTTCGTTCGCGCAAGCCCGGGATTCGGGACGCCAGCTGTTTGACGGCGGCGATACGACCGCGTCCGGCGTAACTCATTGTTGAATTCTAGCCCAAGTCAAAAGGCGCGTCATGAGGCTTTTGGGCCCTCGGGCCCTCGAGCGTTCGTTGTCAGCATCTGCGCGATGAGCTCGGCCGTTGCATCGGGCGGCCCGAGCGTCAGCTCGTAGCAGGCGACGGGCTGCAAGATTGCCAGCAGCGCCGCAACGCCATCGAGCCCGCGCGTCTTCATCCGGGCAGAGGGCATGGTGTGCGCCAGCATCTTCGCGGGGGCGATCGGGCGTACGCTCGGCGTGCGCTCTCTCGCGATTGCCGCAAAGGCGATACGCAGCGGTCGCGGCGCAGGCCACGTTGCGTTTCCGAAGAGCTCGTCGAAGCCGACGTTCTCGCGATCTTCACCGCGGTTGGCGCGCAGCCACGCATCGACGGGAGACGCGGGTGCCGCGCTCGCAAGCAATAGCTCCAACCCCTCCCGGCGCACCGAGATCGCCCGCGGATGCGGCAGCACACCCCCGGCCCTCACTAGGCAAAATTCGTCGGAGTAAAGCTCGAGGCCGCGCCGGAAGCAGGCGATCGCGGTGGTGCTCTTACCGGCGGTCGAAACGCCGGCGATGAACGCCGCCGAGTGTCCGTCCGTGAGCGCGGCAGCGTGCAAAGCGATGAGGTCGTCGATCGAATTGAAGAACAGCGTCGTCGCGACGGCGTCGGCGAAGAATGCGATGACGTGATCGTGGATTTTCCCCTGGTCCCAACAGTGAAGCGGCCCCTCACCGGCCCAGAAATAGACGTCGTTCGGGTCGCGGGCCACCGCGTAGGCAGTCATCACCGGCGCGTGGCTCGCGAGCATATGCCGGTAGCGCCGGCGGTAAATGTCCGCAGCGGCCGCGACGTTGAAACGGACTTCGACCGGAACGCCGGCCACGGTAAAGGTCACGGCATGGACGGCCAGGGGTGCGAGTTCGATCCGCAACTCGTCGTCGTCGTCGCATCGCCGGAGCATCGATGCGTCGACGATCCACGGCGTCCCCGCTGAACGAGCTTCGTTCAAGAATTCGCCGGCTCGAGTAAGTGGAGGGACGCAAATTGCTGCAGCATCGCGTCGACATCGCGCTCCACAACGGCGGGATCCGCGCCGTACTCGAGACTGAGCCGCCCTGCGATCGTCGCGGGAGCCGTCTCACCATCGCAGAGATCGAGAATCTGCGCCGCGATCGCATTGAGGACGTGAACCTTCTCGTGCAGGGTGTCGTGCACGAGGACTTCGTTGCCTACAACTGCCGTCTGCAGGTCGGCGATTTTCTTCGGGTTCATCGTTCCATGTGCCTCACGATCGACGTGGCGAACTGATCGCCGTTCGGAACCCCGTACCGGCGTTACCATGAAGCGATCTTAGCATAGCGTGTCTGCCGACCGTCATGAAGGCCGCTTTTGTGACGTTCGATCCGGGCGTTCAATTCCGAACGTGTTGAAGGGTGAAGAGTAAGGCGAGCACGATGAGGATGAGCCCACACGCATGTTCAGCGCCGAGGCGATAACGGTTGCCAAGTGCGTTGCCGAAAGCGAGGCCCGTCAAGGTGAAGGCAACCGTGGAGCAGGCAACCGTCACGAAAAGCGGTATGAGCGGCACGCCGAGCGACGGAAGAGAGAATCCAAAGCCATCAGCGCGCCGACCATGGGCGCGGCGCGTCGATCTACGGCGTTTCGAAGGCGAGACGGGAAATAGGCCACGCGCCGGATGCTTCGGGCGACCGCGGACAAGGCCTCGAATGGTTGCGAGTTCTCGACGCATCATCACATCGCAAGCGTCCGCCGACCCGTCACAATGCGTGCGCCGAGGGAGAGGGTTCCAGGACCATATGTGTGGGGCCGTGGTTTCCGGGGCCGGGGGTCTTGCGTATGTGGGGCGAACCCGACGCGGCAAGGAGCGATTCGTTCGGCACGAAAGACGACATGAGTCCACAGGTTCAAGGAACCGATCGCTCGGGGGTCTCATCGCGGTCGAGATCGCTGCAGTTTCGCGGACGACGACGCGAAAAAGCGCGTGGTTATAGTGTTTGGCTCGGTAGCTCAGTGGTAGAGCGGGGGACTCATAAGCCCTAGGTCGCAGGTTCGAGCCCTGCCCGAGTCACCAATTTCCACCGGCCGCCTTGATGGCGGCCGTTTTAGGTTTGCCGGCACCGCGATTGCGTTCTATGTTCCGCGCTTTCAGCGCCCGCGATCCGCGGCACGGCTCGTTGGCCATGCAGCATACGGTAGCGTGCTCAAGCAACGTCCCGGTACGAGCGATCCCGCGCGTGGCGGCTTCGAAATCAATTGAGTCGTCAGAGTCGAGCGATAGGTCTCGGACGGGACGGTGCATAGTCGCGCCCCGTTAGCTTTGCGTTTGTTCGTCGTTTGCGAGCGAACGTTCGGAAATTGAACGTTCGCGCGTCGACGATTCGCGTTTGCGTTTGCGAGGGTGCCCGGTCCGATCGCGATTTGACGAAAGCTCTCGCCTGCGGAAGGAGATATCGTCCGCGTCGGAGGGGCGTCACCGGTCGCTTGAGCCGAGAACACCTGGATCGTTTGGCCGGAAGGCGCATAGGCGTCGGAATTCAGCGTATAGATATCGTGGTTCGCGTCGACGGCCACCGAATCCGGACAAGCCAGCTGACTCTTCGGGCCGATGATCGTCTTCGTGGGTATTCCGCCCGCTTGTCCGGGCGCGAACACGCTAATGCTATTGGTGAGACAACTCGCAGCATAGACATTGCCGGAACCATCGACGGCCAGCGCCGCGGCGAGCGTAGATCCCGCAACATTCGAGTAGATCGCACTTGCGGTCACGTTCCCGCTTGCAGCAGGCGCCAAGACGTCGATCGAGTTTGCGTTTTCATACCCGACGTAGAGCTTTCCGCTCCCGTCGACCGCAAGTCCGGTAACGGTGGGCGCATATCCGAATGTAACGTCCTGGATAACTCGTGCGGGCTGCCCGCTCGTGTCACCTGCGGCAAACACGGCGAGCCCCTCCGGCGTAGTCTCGAAGTCATTCGTGTTCCCCGCGATCGTCTCGCCCGCCGCGTCTTCGGTAATCGTTTGATAGGTACTGTTGCGTGACAATGGATCGATCGCGCTCGGCGCCGACGACGGCGTGACCGGCGGCGCGAACGTCAGCAATCCGTTGACGCCGTTCGTCGTCATGAAGGCCGTTTGATACTGAACGCTCACGACGTGCAAGGCATCGTTCGCGTCATACGCAACGCCGACCGTCAAGCCGACAACGGACGACACCGGAATTTGCCCTTCGAACGTCCCAGTGGTGGTGTAGAGCAGAATCCCATCCCCGCTTACGGTGGTGATCGCAAGATTGCCATTCCCGTCGATTGCGATTTCTTGGTCGTTCGTTCCCGCGACGGGAAACGAGTTTTCCGGCGCGACGTTGCCGCTTTGGCCAGGTCCGAACTCCGCAATTTCATACTGAATACATCCTGCGAAGCACCCCTCTTGCACCGGATTCTCGGCCACGCTGAGCACGTAGATGTCGTCGGAAGCGGGGTCTACCGCGACAGCGACTGGGGCCGCGGGTACGGACGTGCTACCGAAGGTGACGTCGACCATCGTGGACGCACCCTCGATGACCCGCGTCGGAGTCTCGAACTGTCCGTTGCTGTATTCCACGATCGCCGGTCCCGCTCCGTACGGCGTCGCGGCAACGATGCCGGTGCTCCGCGCGTCTGCCTCATAGAGGGCGAACACATTTCCGTTGCGGTCGGCGCTCGAGCCGAGCACTCCGAGAAGGCCGCCGGTTGTATCGGTGATCGTTCGATTCGGAGCGACGTTGCCGTTTGCGCCGCCGGCGAATTCGAGGATCGACGTTCCGGTCATGTAGTACAGGTCGCTCGCGGCATCTGCGGCCATCATGAAGGTATCGGAAACCTCGCCTAAGGGTACAAAATTCCCACCGAGCCCCGTATTCGCGCCGGCGATCACCGCCTTCGGGGTCACGAGCGAGGTCGTTGCAGGGTTGGGATCACCGCTATCGGCGGCAAACACGTTGACACCGCCGCCGGTGTACTCGAAAAGGTCGCCCGACCCGTCGACTGTGAAGTCGAATTCATATGAATTGGGATAGGTGCGGTACGGGGTAGCGCTTCCCGCGCAGAATTGAACGACGTTGATCCCGTAGAGGCTGTCGTAAACGTAGACGAAACCACGCGCGTCCACTGCCATTCCTTGAGCGAGCGGCAGAGAGACTTGATCGCTCGGTGAGAGACCGTCGCCGTCGGCCGTCAGCGGATACTGCCCATAGCCGGCTACGATGGCGCCGACGGTCGTATCGGGGTTTGCAAGGACGCCATCCACGAAGAGGCTCGGGCCGCTCGGGTTCGTCGAGCAGGCGGAAAGCGCGGTCGGCGCAGGCGATGGGGTTGGGCTCAACCTCGGGCTCGCGGTCGGTGCAGCAGCGTGGAACGGCGTCACGGGGCTGGAAACACCGCTGCACGCGGCAGGAAGCGCCGCGAGGACGATACCGGCGACGGCTACGACCCGCAGCGTCGCGAAGGGAAGCTTGCGAATGCGAAACTCCTAAGCACGTGGGATCGAGTAGCCGTCACTTTTAACTAAGGCGAGCCGTCGCCTGCGCTTGGCTGTACAGTTTTGATCCGCAGGTGTGCGATTTGCTCGCCGGTTAGTGAGTAGGAAGTCGATTGAGCGGATCTTCACTAGGGCATCGCGGCCCTCTTCCTCGGGAAGCGTCGGACAACGTTCGACAAATACGCGTGCATACACGCCATACGCTACTTGAACGTGTCGGCAAGCGAGAGTATGGCGCGGTACGAAGGGCCAGCCTCGGGAAATCGTCCCTCGACAACGATGCACGTGACGCCGTTGAGTTCAGCTACACGAGCGACGTTTATCAAGGCGGTCTGCCTCGCGAAGCCGACGATAGCTTCACTAGCCTTGATTTGTTGAACGACATACGGCTTGTCGTCGTACGTTACGCCGACGAGAATATTATCGGAAGCGTCGGCCCAGAGGGCAAGTTGCTCGGTGGCTGTCATGGTTCGACATTCCGGATTCGGATTGTCATGTCCCGGCGAAGTGCACCCGTTTACCCCGCCAACGTCACGAATTCGATTGGCGCAGGCGGGCGAAGACGCGGGTTTCGCCGTCAATCTCGGCGCTTGCGAAGGCGATGCCGTACGCGCGTTCGAGCGTCGCGGCTGCCAATGCATTCGAGGGCGAGTCGTAGGCGATGAGGCTGCGATTTCCAAATATGGCGATGCGATCCGCAAACGACGACGCTTCGTTGAGATCGTGAAGCACGGCGACCACGGTCGTTCCCGCGCTTGCGATGTCGTGGAGCAGCGTGAGAACTTCGCGTGCGTAGCGTGCATCGAGATGGCTCGTGGGTTCGTCCAGCAACAGCACGCTCGCACCTTGCGCGAGTGCGAGTGCGATCCAGGCACGTTGACGTTCCCCCGAACTCAACGTGTCGAAGGCACGGTCGGCGCTGTCGCGCAGTCCCACGCGCGCTAGCGCCGCTTCGGTCGCGCTGATGTCGTCGTCGCGTCGCGTCCATTGCCACCAAGGGCGTTGCGCGAACCGGCCGCAGAGCGCGACCTCGCGAACCGTCATGCCGTTGGGTGCTTCCGTGTCGGCACCGAGCGCGGCGACGGCGCGAGCGCGCTGGTTCGCAGGCAGCAGCGTGAGATCGGTGCCGTCGAGCGTGATCGTGCCGCTTGCGGGGTGCTCGAAGCCCGCGATCGCACGCATCAGCGTCGTTTTTCCCACACCGTTTGGGCCGACGATCGCGACGAATTCGCCGGCCGCGATTTCCAAGTCGAAGGCCTCGAGCAACGTGCACTCCGCAATCGCGATGCGCACGTTGCGCAGCGTCAGGTGCCCCATAGACGCGAGGTTCCGCGCGGCCGCAAGTACAGATACAGAAAGGTCGGTACGCCCACGAAGGCGAGTAAGACACCCAGCGGAATTTCTTGCGGCGCGAAGAGCGAGCGGCTTGCCGCGTCCGCGACCGCAACGAGTGCGATGCCGAAGAGCGCGCTTGCCGGGAGCGCTATTCGCGCATCCGTTCCGAACGTGCGCCGCGCGAGGTGCGGCACGATCAGGCCGACGAACCCGACGATCCCTGAAAGGGAAACGGCAGCGGAAGTAAGGAGCGTGGCGGCAACGAGCAGCAGCCACTGCGTGCGTGCGAGATCGAGGCCCACGGCCTGCGCGGCGCCCGGGCCGAGCCGCATCACGTTGAGCGAAGGTACGCTGATGAGCGCGAGCACGAACCCGGCGGTCAGATACGGGGCCGTTCCAAGGACTTCGTTCCATCCGCGGCCGGCTAGCGTTCCCGCGAGCCACGCAAGAATTTCTTGTGCGCCGCCTTGCGAAAGCCGCGTCAGCGCCAGCGCGACGAACGACGAAAAGAGGGCCGAGAGCGAAACGCCGGCGAGAATGAGCCGTTCGACATCGATGCCGCTGCCTCGGCGCGCCAGTGCTGCTACCAGAAGCGCGGTTCCCAGGCCCGCTGCGAACCCGAGCGCGGGTACGAGACCGCTCGCGAGTCCGAGCGTCACCCCGATCGCAATTGCGGCTCCGGCCCCGGCGCTGACCCCGGTCAGAAATGGGTCGACGAGGGGATTGCGCAGCATGCCTTGCAGGAGAAACCCTGCTACGGCAAGCGCCGCGCCGACGAGCCCGGCGATCGCGACGCGAGGCACGCGCAACGCCCAGACGATCGTCGCGACGTCGTTTTCGGCACGTGGATGCAGCAGCGCCCACGCCACGTCGCCCGGTCCCAGCGCCGATCCGCCAAGAAAGACTCCGAGAATCAGAGCTGCCGCCGCGGCGATCGTGAGTAGGGCCAACCGAAACATGCGAGGATGCGAATCTTTCCCCGGCGTAACCGGGTTGGGGGTGGGTGACTCGACCGGCGGTCCCGTCGAGTTGCGATTTTCATCCGAGGTATAAGCGAACGATGTCAACGATCCCCTGCGATTTCTGCCCGCACCCCGTCGATCGGGGCCAGATGGAAGAGATCGAGATCTCTCACTATGTGCCGGACTCGTCCGGCGACGATCTCGCTTATGCGCGCACCTATTTTTTTGGGCACCCCGATTGCGTGCGCAAATTCTATCGCGGTCTCATCGACCACAAGCTCGACCTCTTCAAGCACATGCCGACCTCGACGACGCCGGTCGTTCCGGACAAACCCGAGTAGCCCGTCCCTCGCACGCGACAAGGGTTGGGCACGATTCGCGCTCGAAACGTGCGGCATCGTGGTTCGCGCCCGTAGCGTAGCTGGATAACGCGCGGCCCTCCGAAGGCTGAGACCGGGGGTTCGAATCCCTCCGGGCGCATGAAATGAAGGAAAGGCGGCGCGCAATGCGGGCCGCCTTTTCGAACTCGAGCAACCGGCGCGGTCCGGAGGCGGTCCGACTGCATTTATGCTTGCCGGCGTCACGATGCTCGCCGGTTGCGCCACGTCGGCGAGCCCAACAACTGTGGCTCCGGCGATTGCGCGCGGCGCGCCGGGCTTCACTGTCATGCTCGACTCCGGGTGGCGCGCCGTTGCTGCTCGGTTGGAACGGACGGTATGTTCCGCCGAGCGTCGTTGCAACTGCAGCGACGTCGACCGCCCCCTCGGTGTCGCTGAAGCTTCCCTCGCTATAGACAAAGAAGAGCGCCGGCAACCCGAGGCGCTTGCTGCGCGACGATCGAGACGACGAGATGAGGGTTTCGACCGGAGCCGCGGAACGCGTGGACGGTGATGCGCGAGAACCGCTCGATGCCGCGATGTACCGTGATTCCCGAGCTTCCCTACTCGGACGTGGAGAGCGCCGTCGAATGGCTTTGCAATGCGTACGGCTTTACCCCACGCATCCGCGTGGGAACCCATCGCGCACAGCTCAACGTCGGCGACGGCGCCGTGATCGTGATGGAGCGCGGGGAGGACGACGCTTCGTGCGCCGTCATGGTGCGAGTCGAGGATATCGATCGTCATCATGCGGCTGCCGCACGCGCAGGCGCGGTGATAGAGACGCCTCCGAAAGATTATCCCTACGGCGAGCGGCAATATACCGCGAGCGATCCGGGCGGCCATACGTGGACCTTCTCTGAGTCCATCGCCGACGCAGCACCGGAAGATTGGGGTGGAATCGCGGTCGTTCTCGAGGCTCAGGCGCCGTAGCGCGCAGCTCGTGAGCAAGACGCGATTCGAAGCGTTCTCCGACGGCGTCTTTGCCTTCGCAGCGACGCTCCTGATCTTAGGGATCGTGCTTCCGCCGTTGCAGCGGCCGGTAACCGATGGCGAACTCTCGCATGCGGTCATTTCATCTGGCCGAACCTGCTCGCCTATCTGCTCGGCTTCTCGGTCATCGGCATCATGTGGCAGACCCATCACGCCCTGTTTCGGATCGTCGATCGGATCGATCGCCTGACGGTCCTTCTCAATCTCGGATTACTGGGCATCACTGCGTTCGTACCGTTCGCAACCTCGACGCTTGGGTCGTATCCGGCGATGCGCACGTCGACCTTCATGTACGGCATCACGCTCACGCTTTCGGCATCGATGTACAACGCGCTTGCGTACCACCTCGTACGGACGCATGCGTTCGCAGACTCCGTCGACGACGCTACGATCGGACAGACCGTGCGAACCTACCGCTTGGGCTGGCTTGCGTATTTGGTCGCCGCGCTCGTATCGTTTGCCGCCCCAGTCGCCAGCTTCGCGCTTTACCTATTGATTTGTTTGTGTTTCTACGCACCGCGCGGAGTCGATAGCGACCTACCGTCTGCCAAGCCGCCCTAGTGGGGGCGCTCGACCGAGCACAATTATCGAAGGCCGAAAGGAATCTTCGACCGAGGCGGGAGCAAAACGGCGGCATGCGTGAAAAATTTGGCATTTTTGCTCGAGCGGTAAATGAATTCTCCGCAAGTCCCCAGGCGACCGGTATCGCGTTCATCGTGGTGGTCGCTTGGGCTGTGACCGGCCCCATGTTTCACTATTCCGACGCATGGCAACTTGTCATCAATACGGGTACCACCATCGTCACCTTTCTGATGGTTTTCGTCCTCAATAACGCGCAAGCGCGCGACACCAGTGCGATGAACGCAAAGCTCGATTCGATTATTCACGCGCTCGATGCGGCGGACGATCGCTTGATCGGGCTCGAGCGCAGAACGGAAGGTGAAGCTAAGGCGCTCCAGGCAGCCATTGCTGAACCAGCCCAGGAACCGAGCATTGCGGTCCCGTGAAGGGCTTCGGCGCGGGCACATCGCGGGATGTTTGCGGACGCTCTAGGGACGCCCGAGCGGTAGACTCGGACGTATGAACGCGACGATCCCGTGCGATTTCTGCCCTCGCGTCCTAGAGCGCGATCAAATGGAAGGCATTAAGGTCTCGACCTGCATGGCGGATTCGGGCGGTGAGCGCATCGTCGGCGCGCAGCTCTATTATTTCGGCCATCCCGATTGCATCCGCGCGTTCTATGCCCGTCTCTTCGAGCGCAAGCTCAACCTTTTCGAGAGCGCTCCGAACCTCCCCGAGTCGCCCGAGCCGAAGCCCTCCTTGTAACGAACGCCGGTACGACGAAGGTTCGACCCGTTGCGAGCCGGTACGGGGTCCGCAAGTGCTCTCCGATATCGACTACCTGCGCCGCGCGATGGAACTTGCAGCGGATGCGGCGCAAGATGGTGACGTCCCCGTCGGCGCGATCCTGGTCGCGAACGAGCGCACGTTCTACGCTCGCAACGAAAAAGAACGCCGGTCCGATCCCACCGCCCACGCCGAGATACTCGCGATCCGCAGCGCTGCAGCGACCCTGGGGACGTGGCGTCTGAGCGGTGCAACCCTGTACGTTACGAAGGAGCCCTGCGCGATGTGCGCGGGTGCGATTGTGGCGGCGCGGATCGCACGCGTGGTGTTCGGCTGTCGCGATCCCAAGGGCGGCGCGGCCGGCAGCGTGCTCGACCTCTTTGCCTCGGCAGCGGTCAACCACCGTCCCCTCGTCGTCGCAGGCGTCTTAGATGAGGAAACGGCGGCGCAATTGCGCGCCTTCTTCCAATCGCGCAGGGCCCCTCGCGAGGCGGAGGAAGGGCCCCGGACCGTGTCCTAATACCTCGGTTGCCGCGGACGCCGCCGGGCGTCCGGCCACGGAGAGGTGGTCGAGTGGTTGATGGCACCCGCCTCGAAAGCGGACGAACGTGATGAGCGTTCCGAGAGTTCGAATCTCTCCCTCTCCGCCATGAAAAACACCCGCGCGACCCGAGTTTCGTGCGGGTGTTTTCGTTAGCCGCCGCTGACCGTGATCATCGCTTCGGTGATGAAGGCAAGCGCAAAACCGGCGGTGACCATTGAGGTGGCGGCGATCGTGACGCCGGTCTTTTTGAGTACCGACCACAGTTCGCCGATCACGAAGACGAGCGCGCCGATGGCCGTCGCGAGGAAGAAGACTGAAAGCGTCGGCGAGCTGAACGTATAGCCGAGCATCGTTCCAAGGAAGGTCGGACCGCCCGCCACGAGACCGGCAACGCCGATTTGCGCCCACGACGGTACGACTTTTCCGGCCAGCGGCGCCGCGACGCCGAAGCCTTCGGTCGCGTTGTGCAAGGCGAAGCCGATGATGAGGCCGGCGGCAATGGCCGTTGCGCCCGCAGCGGCCGAGGCGCCGATAGCGAGCCCTTCGGCGAAGTTATGCGCGCCGATCCCGACGGCGATGATCGATGCGAGTACGATCGGACGGTCTGCCACCGTCTTTGCGGACTTCTTCACGAGCGCTGTCGACACCGAGCCCAAGCCGACGAGCCCGAGAATGAGGCCGCCGCCGAGCGCACAAACGAGCGCGACCGGAAATGTTGCGCCCATATGCCACGCCAGAATCGCGCGGTTGACGGGGATGATTGCGTTCATCGCGATCTCGATGACCAGAAAAACCAGAATGCCGATGGCGAAAGCGTTGAGCAAGCCGATCACCGCAGGCCGCAATTTCTTCGCGCGAGCGATCGGGAGTCCGAGGAAAATGGTGAAGCCGGCAAATGCTCCGAGCAATGCCGTCGTACCGAACGAGAGCTTTCCGGCGGACGGTGCGGGCGCGCCGTTTGCGACGGTATCGCCGCCCTTCATCGTGGTCATCATCGCGTCGTACATCGCGACCGTCTTGTCCGGCGTGCCCGCATAGTGGATCGAGGTGATGAGCCCGTCCGGCATGCCTTGATCGTCTTCGATGTGGTCGAGGACGTGGCAATGCACCATCCAAGTGCCGGGCTTTGCATCGGCAAGGATCGTAGTATCGACGCGTTGGCCCGGGCCGATCTCGACCGTGTCTTCGACGTCCTTATATTGCGTGGGCATCGCGTCGCGCGCGATGATCGTCATGTTGTGCCCGTGCGTATGCATCGTGTGAAAGTTTTCCGCGGAGATGTTGATCCAGCGAACGCGCACCTTTTCGCCGCTGCGCACCTGAATCGGCGTCGTCGCGGGATACTCTTTTCCGTTGAGGGTAAACTCGCTTTCGCCCGAGCTGTTCACGTACCAGGCGGAGATGATCTCGAGATCGTCGCGCGCGGTCACTTCCTCCGGACGCGGATGCGTGGGCTTCACGATGATGCCGCCGTACAGTCCCGCATCGAGCACGGCCTTGCGGTCGTGCGTGTGATAGATGAACGTGCCCGGCTGCGAGGCGGTGAACGCGTAGCGAAACGTGCCGTGCGGCGGCACCATCGCTTGCGAGGAGCCGGGGACGCCGTCCATGTCCACGGCGGTACCGTGGATGCCGTGCAAGTGAATCGTATCCGCGATATCGAGCTCGTTGCGGTAGTTGATCACGACGAAATCGCCCTGGTTCACCACGAGCGTCGGGCCCGGAACGACGCCGTTATAGGTCTTGGCCATGACCGTCAACCCGGGCTTGAGTTCCCAAGGGGCAGCGCGCCCGACGATCGTGAACGACTTGGTGCTTCCCGAGGACGCCGGAATGGCTTCGAAGGTTCCGTCTTCGCGGCGCCGCAGCTTCGACTCGCCGGGGTACGGCGTGGCGGTGGGAATGGGCCCGGAGAGCGGCTGCATGCCGGGCGGGGGGCCGGCCGGGTTGACCGGCTGGTCGTCCGCATCCGCCAGAGCCGCGGCCGGGAGCGCCCAGGCGGCGCAGAAGAAGGTAAGCCAAACGGCGAATTTAGGCATGACTAACAAGCGTTCGCGCCGCTGGAAAGGTTCTCCGTTGCGGAGCGCGTTAGCTCATGTGGGTGACGGGGCGCGCCTGTTCTACCCCGTCGATGAAGACGTCGATCCTCTCGTTCAGAAAGGCGATGAGCCCGGCGATCGGCAGCATTTCGCGCGTGGGGAAGGCGTAGCTCCAGGCCACGTCTTCGAGCGTCGTCGCTCCCACCGAAGCGGACCAATAGCTCGTCGTCCTCCCTTTATACGGGCATGCCGTTCGGGTGGCGGATTCGGTGAGATGCTCGAAGCGCACGTCGCTGCGATCCAGGTAATAGCGAGCCGGTAAGCCCGTTTCGAAGAGCATGACGGGCGACGACGATTCGGCCAGGACCGTACCGGCCAATTCGATGCGGACCTTTCGCAGCGAACGCAGCGCATCGACCCGCGTGTACGGGTCGCGCGGATGCACGAAGACCTCTTCGTCTTCCTCGAGCCAGTGATCGAGCGCAGCCCAAGTAAACCGAACGTGATCGGCAAGCTCCGCGACCGCCGGACGCAACACGCCGCGGGCCGCGAGCTTTCGGACGGTGAGACGGTGCGCGATATCGTAATATTGCGCTTCGCCGTGCGCCGACTCGCGCGGATCGCCGGCGGTCCTCAACAAATCCATGCGCACGTCGGCGCGTGGAATGTAGTACTGGGGATAGTGCGGCCACTCCCAAACGTAGAGCGCGCGGATCGTGTCGAACACCGCCTCTGTCCCGATGATGCCGCGTACTCGCCGCGGGGCAGGCTCGACGTGACCGGCCTTCATCACCCCGCTACCTCGATGACGATCTTGCCGAAATTCGCGTTGCTCTCCATGTATTCGTGAGCGGCCCCCAAGTCGGCCAGTGCGAATGTTTTGTCGAGTTCCGGGCGCAACTCGCCGCGTGCGAACATCGGCAGGAGTTCGCGTTCGAACATTTTTGCGAGCGCGATCTTCTCCTCGAGCGGACGCGAACGCAGCACCGTTCCGTGTATCGAACCGCGCTTCGCCATCAGCAGGCCCAGGTGAAATTGCGCCTGCGCGCCGCCCAGCGTACCGATTTGCACGATGCGTCCCCCCGTTGCGAGCACCGCGATGTTCCCATCGAGCATCGGCGCGCCGACGAAATCGAGAATGACGTCGACCCCGCGAGCGTTCGTTGCGGCGTGGACGAGCCCGCGCCATGTGTCATCGAGCAAGAACCCGTAGTCCAGGCCGTGAGCGCGTGCGCGTTCGAGCTTGTCCGCCGTGCGCGACGTGCCGATGGCGACGCCGCCCGCGCGTTTAATGAGGCCGACCGCGGCGAGACCGACGCTGCTTCCGACCGCGTGGACGATCGCCGTTTGCCCCAGAGCAAACGACGCGTGCGCGAAGAGCGCATCGTGCGCGGTCGTAAAGGCTTCGGGAATGGCGGCTGCCGTGCGAAGATCGACGCCGTCCGGAACTTTCGAAAGCGTGAGGGCGTTCGTGGCCAGCCGTTCCGCATGCGCCCCCGCCGGTACGAGGCCGCATACGCGATCGCCGGCCGCAACGTTCTTGACGTGCGCGCCGGTTGCTCGCACCGTTCCCGAAAACTCCATGCCGCCGATCGTAATCGGCACACGCGGCATCGGATAGTTTCCCGCGCGCTCGAGCACGTCCGCGCGATTGAGGCCGGCGAAGGCGATCTCGACCAGCGCATCGCCCGTTCCCATCTCGGGCTCCGGTACCTCGCGCAGCAGAATCACCTCGGGGCCGCCTTTGCCTTCGTAGGTGGCGGCACGCATCAGGACGGTCTCGCGGAGGGCGAGGCCGCCGGCGCCGGTGCCGCGATCAAACGCGGATCGGGCGCGTCGCTCGGAAACGCGAACCGATCGTACACGGCGTCGGCGATCACGTGAAGGCTCCCGATGCGCAGCGGGCCGTGGAGCGTTTCTTCGTAGTGCGCGTGATTGATCAGCCAGTGGCCCTCGAGCGTGGTGTAATCGACGATGAACGTAATGTCGTCGCCGCCCGCATAGCGGACCTCCGTCGGCAACCCGGTTGCGTTATCGATGTACACGTCGCTGAGAAAGAAGGTCGAGTCCGGCCGGATCACCTGGCGCTTGACGAAATCGTAGGGCTCGAGCGTGATGTGTGTTTTGCCGCTCGGGTCCGCGCTCGAATCGGGCGCGTAGTCTGCGCGATATTGGCGCAGCCGCACGACGACGACATCTGCCGAACTGTGCGCGTCGGTATAGGTCAACGGCTGCACGTCATGCACGTAGGACGACACTTCCGAGTGAAACCCGACCTTCCAGGAGAGTGTGAAGTTTGAAAGCGCGTCGAAATCGGGGGTGACGGGAAACCCGTGCGCCAGCTGATTGGCCCCCGTGGGGAGATCCTGAACCACCGCGATATCGTCGCTGGTCCGCACCATGACGCCTCGAATCACGTCGCGCTGCTTGCCGATGGCGGGCGCGCTCACGTGCGTGGAAACGCGGTAGGTCATAAACGGCGGTGCTTTTTGGATGATCGCTGCGGCGGCGTTCGCGCAGTGTTGAAAGACGATATCTGGTGCTAGCAGTCGTGGTGGCTCCCGAGGGTAGATCGATTGCTACTTCGGCACGAGGCTCGCGTTTCGCTCGTTTCGAAGGCCACAACGCCCGCGCTTCGAACGAGGCCCGGCATGCCAGGATCCGTTCCCCTGTATCCCCTCGTGCTCGAACCACTCGAACGCGAACTGATTTGGGGTGGTCATGCGCTCGCCACCCGGTATGGGAAGCCTGCCGCGCGCGACGCTAAAATCGGGGAATCGTGGGAATGCTGGGACGAGAACCGGGTACTCAACGGCGAGGCCGCAGGCGCCACGCTCGGGGATCTGCGCCGTTCTCTCGGCAGCGATCTCATGGGAGTCTGCGACCCAGCCCGTACCTTCCCGCTGTTGACGAAACTCATCGACGCCCGCGACGCCCTCTCGGTCCAGGTGCACCCGGACGACGCGTACGCGCGCGCCGTGGAAGGGCAGCCGGCCGGCAAGACGGAGTGCTGGTGCATCCTCGAGGCGGATCCCGGCGCAAGCATCGTGCTCGGGTGGAACCGCGATACGTCGCGCGGCGAGTATCTCGAACGCGTGCGGGAAGGCTCGCTCGACGAGCTCTTGCGCTACGTCGCGGTCTCCCCGGGCGACGTCTTCCATCTGCCGGCGGGCACGCTGCATGCGATCGGCAAGGGCATCGTACTCTTTGAAGTGCAACAGGCAAGCGATCTCACGTATCGCATCTACGACTACGGCCGCCTAGGCCCCGGCGGAAAACCGCGCGAGCTGCACGTGGAAAAGGCCGCCGACGTGCTCGATTTCCGGCAATCCTCCGCCGGGCCGCTCGAACCGCTGCGCTACGACCTTCACGGGCTGCGTCGCACGGCGCTCGTTGCGGAGCAATATTTTCTCTTGGAACGCATCGAGCTCGACGGCGAACGCCGGGGTCTCGATCTCGAGCGGACGCCGCTCGCGGTGATGGCGCTCGATGCGCCCGTGGAACTCGAGTCCCACGGCCGCACCGTTCGTTTAGAGCCGTACCAAACGGCGGTGGTGCCGGCCGCCATCGAAACGCTGATGGTAAGCGCGCCGCACGGACGCGGGGCGATGTTTGCGGCGGCTCCGCCTGCCGACCGGGACGCGATCGAACGCCGTTTCTCGCGGGCCGCGGTGCCTGTGGATCGAAGCACGGCGTTCCTCGCGCAATTCTAAATGGCGCTACGCTTCGTGAGCCGCGAGATCGTGCCGCTCGGGGGTTCCTTCGAGACGGACGCCATGCTGCGCGGCGAGCCGTCGCTGCCGCCGGAGTTTCGCTTCGATGGCGAGGTGCTCACCGTGGGCCGGTGTACGCGCACGTGGCGAACGACGAAGGTCGACCGCGGCGATACGTACCTCAAGCGGCATTACTTCGAATTCGTGGCCGGCGACGGGCGGCTCATTGTCGTGTACTTCGAGCGGCAAGCGCGGCGCGGCGCCGTGCGCTGGAACCTTTACACGATCGATGACGGAGCGGGCGATGGCCGATAACGGAAGCCCGAACGACGGCCTGCCGGGTCACGTCGAATCGACGGTCGAGGCGATCGCCCAAATTCGCGCCGATAGCCGCCGCCGCACGTCGCGCTTCCAGAAGACGATCAACGCGCTCACGGCGCGTTTCGGAAGTCCCGAATTTCTGGCAACGATCACGCTCTGTATCTTCTGCTGGATCGCCGCCAACGTCGCGTTGCTCGTCGCTCATCGCAAGGCCTTCGACGCGCCACCGTTCTTCGTTCTGCAGGGCATCATTACGACCACGGCGCTGTACGTTACCGTGCTGATCCTCACGACGCAGCGGCACGAAAACATGCTCGCCGAACATCGCGCGCAACTGACGCTGCAGATCGCGCTCGTGAGCGAACGCAAATTGGCGAAGCTGATCGAACGCGGCGAACTGCATCGTCGCGACGATCCGCACGTGGAAAATGCCGACGACCCCGTCGCGTCGGAGATGTCGTCACCGGTCGATGCGGGCGCCGTCGTCAGTGCGATCCGTGCGGCGCAAGAGGAAGCCGATCGAAAGTAAACGAGCGCTATAAGCCGGCTCGTGAAAAGAAGGCGAGCATCGCATCGACCAGCTCCTGCGGCCGGTCTTCTTGCAGGAAGTGGCTTGCGCCCGCGATCGTCGGATGATCGATGCCGCGGGCGCCCGGAATGCGGCGGGCCAAATCTTTCTCCGCGTCGCGCGTGATCGGGTCGCCGTCCGAAAACGCGCAGAGAAACGGCTTCTCGAATCGTTCGAGCACAGCCCACGCCGCGCGATTTGCCTCGCTTGCCGGGTCGTCCGGCGAGGTCGGCACGAGCATCGGGAATTGACGGGCACCGGCCTGGTACGCTTCGTCCGGGAACGGCGCGTCGTAGGCTGCGGCCGTCGCGGGATCGAGGGGCGGCGTGCACGTGCGCGCCAAGATCGATCCTGCAGAAAATTCGGGCATGCGCTGCGATGCGGCTCTCCAGCGCTCGAAGGCTTCGTTGCGCGGCTCGTCGCCGGTCGGCAGAAACGTGTTGGCCGCGACGGCTCCCGCAAAGCGGCCGCCCTCTTCGGCGAGAAGCCGCAATCCCAGCAGGCCGCCCCAATCTTGGCCGAACAGGACGGCTTCGCGGACGCCCGTGCGGTCGAGAAATGCCGCAAGCCACGAGACGTGCGCTGCAAAGGAGTAGTCGCTGCGCTGCAGCGGTTTATCGGAACGGCCGAAGCCGACGAGATCCGGAGCGAGCGCGCGATACCCGGCCGCAACGAGCGGCGGGATCATCTTGCGAAAGAGATAGCTCCAGGTGGGTTCGCCGTGAAGGAGCAAAACGATGCGGCCTTCGCGCGGGCCCTCGTCGAGGTACGCCATGCGCAGCAGCTCGCCGTCACCCGCGGGGACGTCGACGTAGTGCGGCGCGAACGAAAAACCCGGAAGCGCATCGAACCGGCGATCCGGGGTTCGCAGGACATCCATACAGCGAGCCTCTTTAAACCATTTTGAAGTTGCCGCCGCCGATATCGAAGTGGGCGAGCGGAACGACCTTGCCGTTCTTGTACTGGGCCACGGTCATCGGGCGTTTCTTTACGGAGTGCGTGTGCAGGTCGAATTCGATCTCCCCGATCGTGTTGTCGTCGCCGCCATAGAGGCTCGGGAAGGTCGGGTTCGAGCGCAGCGCCGCATCGAGTTGCGCGCCCTCGTGGGGGTTGCCGCCCTTGGCGAGAACGCGCCGGATGCACTCCCAGAACGTGAAGCAATCTTCGTAGGTATTCGCGCCGTAATTTTCGGGCGGATACTGCTGGCCTTCGAGCTTGTAGTATTCGTCGATGTAGAACTTCGACCAGGGATTGTCGGGCTTGTCCGGATTGAAGTAGTCGAAGATGAAATACAAGCCTTCGTAGGCCGGTCCCGCAATCTGCTGCGCGGCAACCGAATGAGTGAACGCGATGACGGGCTTGTTGATGCCGGTGAGGGCGTACTGTTTCATGAAGTATCCCACGTCTTCGCCGTACACCACGCAGACCACGACGTCGGGATCGCTGCCTTTGATCTTGACCAGGGACGTGGAGAAATCCGTGTTCCCGATTTTCGATGTCTCGGCGACGCCGAGCACCATGTTGGCGTGCTTGAAGTATTTGACGGCATCTTTTGCGACGATGGCGTTGAGCGGGCCGAGATCCCAGCCCACGAAGCTTAGCGTGTACGAATCCGGGATCGCGCGGTGGATGAACTCGATCATACCGGGTAACGCGTCGTTGGGCGTCGTGGCCACCGAGCCCCAGAAGTACGGTTTGTTCTGTCCGAAAATCGAGGTGCCGCCGCTGCCGTCGATGCTGAAGATTTTGTAGAGTTTGATCGCGTTCAACATGGCGCCGAGATCGGCCACGTAGGACGAGAGCATCATCGGTACTTTAGCGAAGCCGAGTTCGCGGGCGGCTTGCACGCCGGCTTGCGGATCGCCGGACCTATTATCTTTGAGAATGAGATTGAACGCCGGGCCGCCCATCATTGCGATGTGTTTGAACGCGAGCTTCGGAATGTCGGTGACGTGCGCGCCGAAAAGATTGCCCGGTCCCGTCACCGGATAGACCGCACCGATATCGAAACGCATGCCCGCGCCTGCGTGCTTCGGATCGATCTTCAGCATTTGCTTGATGCTGTCGAGATCGGTGCCTGCGGCTCCGAGCAACGGCGTAGCACCGGCGATGGCGGCCGTCGAGCCTAACCCCGCAAGGATCTGGCGACGGCTTAGTCGCTCGCGTGCATCTTCGTTTGGCATGGTTCTCCTACATCCGCGTTGCTGAGGTCGACGTTTCTTTAACGGCTCAATACGGAACCACGTTACCGTAACCCCGCTCGCGCTCGCCCGGTCACCGGCCCGGCGTCAAGCGCCGGCGATCGCATTTGCTGCGGCAATCGGCGCGAACTCGATGAATGCGCGAGCGGCGCAACCCGTGAATTCGAGCCCCGCCCCATGGCAAGCCCGGCAGGTTCGATCTCCGGCGGCTCCATGTCCGGCGGTTCGATGACGAGCGGCCCGGACCACGGTATGCCGACCGGTCCGGGCGGCGGCGACGGCGAGGAGTAAAAGAGGGTGGGCGCGTTGGGGCCGATTGGGGAGAGGCGCTGCGAGGATCGGGGCGTCTTTTTGTTTGGCGTCAGACCCAGCGGAAGTAGCGGGCGGTTACTGCGGTGCCGGCGATGGACCAGAGGACGAGCAGGCCGATCCAGCCGGCGTAGTGGGCGAGGGATTCACCCTGCATGGCGATGCCGCGGAATGCATCGACGAATTCGGTTGAAGGCAGCATGCGCAGCGCGCCGGCGACGGGGGTGGGGAAGCGGTCGATTGGGATGTAGGCGTCGCTTAGGAACGCGAGAGGTACCGTCAGCACCGAGGCGACGTTGTTTGCGCTTTCCGTCGAGCGGACGAGGGCGCCGATGACGGCGCCCAGAGAAACGAACGTTGCGGCGCCGAGCGCGAGAATCGAGACGATTTCGAGCGGATTGCCGATGATGTGAACTTTGAAGACGAACGCGCCGATCAGTGCGAGGATGGCGGCTTGGAAGGCGAGCAGTGCCATCCGGTAGAGCACGAGCGCGGCGAAGAATATCCACGCCGGGAGCGGCGTCAAGTAGATGCGCCGCAGCACTTTCTTTTCGCGGAACGTTGCGAGCATGGCGCCGACGCCCCAAAAACCAGAGCTAAGCACTTGCGCGCCGATGAGGCCCGGGACGAGAAATGTTGACGTCTGGCGCGTGTTGCCGCCGCCGAGCGCAAACGAGAAGACGAAGAGAAAGAACACCGGAAAGGCGAGCGACCAGAAGATCATCTCGCCGTCGCGCGCAAAGTACCAGATGAAATCCGCGCGGGTTTGCGCGTACAGCAAACGTAGCGAACGCATCAGGCGACGTCCGCTTCAGCATCGTCGTCGAGCGTCTCGCCCGTGATCGCGAGAAATGCATCTTCGAGCCCGGGGCGGCGCAGGTCGAGATCGTCGATAGCGATACCGTTTTCATTGGCGACCGCGACGATCGCGCCGAGCGCGCGGCCCGCTTCACCGAGAACGGCGAGCGACCAACGGTCCCCCGTGCGGATCCATCTGCCCAGGTTTTCGAGGCGCGCATCGGGCACGAAGCCGCGTGCAAGAAACGTAATGTGCGCGTCGCCGCCATATGCGGCCACGAGTGCGGCGGGCGTGTCCTGTGCGACGATCTTTCCGGCCTGCACGATACAAACCCGGTCGCAAAGGCGCTCGGCCTCTTCGATGTAGTGCGTCGTCAGCACGAGCGTCTTCCCCGAACTGCGCAGGCGCTCGACTTCGGCCCACAACACGCGGCGCCCGAACGCATCCATACCGGCGGTCGGTTCGTCGAGAAAGAGAATACCGGGATCGTGCAGCAAGGCGAGTCCGAGGCCGAGACGCTGTTGTTCGCCGCCGGAAAGTTTCCCCACGAAGCGATCGAGTTTACCCTCGAGGCCGACGCGCTGGGCGAGTTCCTCTGCGCGCGGCGCGACATCATAGTAGGCGGCGAAGAGGTCGAAGATCTCGCGCACGCGCGCTTTCTCCGCAAGCGACGTCGCTTGAAGCTGCACGCCGATGCGCCGGCGCAGTTTTTCGAAATCGCTGCGTTTCGAGGGGTCCAGCCCGTCGACGCGGACGGAGCCGGAAGTCGGTTTCGTCAAGCCGATGCACGTTTCGAGCGTGGTCGTTTTTCCGGCGCCGTTGCGGCCCAAGAGCCCGAAGATTGTCCCGGGCTCGACCGTGAACGAAAGCCCATCGACCGCGACCAGGTCGCCGAAGCGCTTTACGAGATGCTCTACGGCAATGGCCGGCCCAATCGTCATCGGGCAAAGTGTATCACGACCCGGACGTACAATGTCTCCCGGTGTGAAAGCAACGCTTTTTGCCGACGGCGGTTCGCGCGGCAACCCCGGGCCTGCCGCAAGCGGCGCGGTGCTGTTCGATGAAGGCGGCGAAGTGCTCGCCGAGGTCGGCGAATATCTCGGGATCGCGACCAACAACGTGGCAGAATGGAATGCGCTCGTGATCGGATTGCGCCGCGCGCGCGAACTCGGAATCGACGAAATCAGCATTCGCTTGGATTCCGAACTCGTGGTCCGGCAGATCACCGGCGTCTATCGCGTAAAGCACGCCGACTTGATTCCGATTCACACGAAAGCCAAAGTGCTGCTGCGCGAATTCAAACACTACGAGATCCGCCACGTGCCGCGCAAGGAGAATGCGGCGGCCGACGCCGTCGTCAATCAGACGCTCGACGCCGCCCGCGCGAACTAACCAAACTTAGGCGGGTTTCGGAACCGTTTCGACGTCGAGTGTGATATCGACGTGCTCGCCGATCGCGACGCCGCCGGCTTCGAGCGCTTGATTCCACACGAGCCCGTGGTCTTTACGATTGATCTTGAACGACGCTTCGTACGCGATGCGGTCGTTGCCCCACGGGTCCTTGCCCTGGCCCGCGACGTTGACCGTTATCGTGACGGGCTGCTTCACTCCGTGAATCTCGAGATCTCCCGCAACGTCGAAGGACTCGCTTCCCGACGGCGTTATCGACGTACTCGTAAACGTAAGATTGGGGAATTTCTCGACCTCGAAAAAATCGGCGGACTTGAGATGGCCGTCGCGCTGCTCTTCTCCCGTATCGATGGAGGCCGCATCGATCTCAACGGATATCGCGCTCGGGATCGGCCCGGATTCGGGAAGGTTGACCGTGCCGGATATCTTTTTGAATGCTCCGCGCACTTTGGAAATCATGAGATGGCGCACCGAGAAGTGTGCGCTCGAGTGAGCTGGATCGATCACGTAGGTACGGGTGCCGGTTGTGGTAGTGCTCATGGGTCTCGAAACTCCTTAAGGTGCATGCGCGCATGGGCGCACGGCGGTGCGGGTGAGTGTGTCTTAGCCGAAGCGATAAGCGGAGACGGGCGTTTGCATGATGCGATCTTGGAAGACGGTCGTGCCGGCATCGGTTCCGGCTGCGCCGGCTACGACCATGAGAGGGAGAAGATGCTCCTCGCGCGGGTGTGCGAGGCGCGCTTGCGGGGCGTGCTGCCACGCGATGAGCCGCTCACGACGCGTCGCATCGTCTGCAGCGACCGTCTCGCCGAGCCAGGCATCGAAGCGATCGCCTTGCGGCCGTTCGTATCCGAGAAAACCCGCCATGTTGTGATAGCTCATCCCGCTGCCGGCAATGAGGATGCCCTCGTCGCGCAACGGCGCGAGAGCCTGCCCGATCGCGATGTGGGTCGCCGCGTCGAGCCCGGCTACGAGCGATAGCGCGACGATCGGGATACGTGCCTCCGGCGCGACCAGCAGGAACGGCACGAAGATGCCGTGATCGAAGCCGCGCGTGCGATCCTCGCGAGCCGGAATGCCGGCGCTTTCGAGCAGCGAACGCACGCGCACGGCTAACGCCGGATCACCCGGAGCCGGATACTGGAGCGCGTACGTTTCCGGCGGGAACCCGGAGTAATCGTAGATGAGCTCCGGCTTAGGATTCGCGGTAACACTTGCGGCCGGCTGTTCCCAGTGGGCCGAGATCACGACGATCGCGCGCGGTAGTGCCGGCAACGCCGGGAGCACGCCGCGCAAGAAGGCGGCCAGGTTGTTCCAGGCGTCCGGATCGCCGGGCCAGTTCATGAAAAAACACGGACCGCCGCCGTGGGGCAAATAGTAGGCGGGCATTCTGCCGGTCTTGGCTTCGGAGGACATTTGCTGTATACTATGACACAAAGGGCCAGAAAGATAGTAGGGACCAAATTGTCACCTAATGACCAGAATGTCTCCAGCGCGGATGACCGGGCATGAGCGCCCGAACCCAACTGGCGTGCCCGATCAACCGCGCGATTGCGGCGCTGGCCGACAAATGGAAGATCCTGATCGTCCTGACCTTACAAGAACGCACGGTGCGCTACGGCGAACTGCTCAAAGCTCTCGAGGGGATCGCGCCCAAGGTAATGGCGCGGCAGCTTCGCAGTTTGGAGAGCAATGGTCTCGTCGCGCGCAAGGCGTTCGCCGAGGTGCCCCCGCGCGTCGAGTATTCGCTCACGCAGGCCGGCCGTAGCCTGTTACCGATTCTCAACCAGCTGCAGGATTGGGTCGTTGCCAATTCAGCCGAACTTTCTCCCGAGATTACCGGCGCACACGAAAGCGGCCGGCACGTCGCATAAGGTAGGATCGCTCCTACCACTCGAGCGCGTCGAAGAGCGAGGGCTGCACCTGGGTCGCGACGGCGCGCGCGATCAATTCCGGCGCATCGTTGCGCACGTTTCCGACTGCCTCACCGACGGGATGGTAGCTCCACTCGCGGCCCTGGGCGGGCTCGAGGAGCGCGAGCGCTTCTTCGGTTTCTAGCGGCCCGGGTTCGAGCCAGCGGCGCGCGTTTGTAGCCGCCAGAACGACGGGCATCCGTTCGTGCAATTCCGCCAGGTACGGATTCGCCGGCTGCGTGACGATCGTGCAGGCGAGCCCGGCCGCACCGTTCTCGAAGTAGGGCTGCCACAGGCCCGCGAAGGCGAACGTCCGCCCATCGCGGCGCTCGATCCACATCGGCTGCTTGGTGCCGTCGCGCCGCAGGTGCCATTCGTAGTAGCCGTCGGCGAACAACGCACAGCGCTGCACGGGAAGCAGCGGCCCGTACAATGGCGAGGTCGCGACGGTTTCGATGCGCGCGTTGATCGTCGAGATACGCCGCCGGGCCTCGCCCGGCACGTTCGAGACGAGGCCCCAGTGAAAATTAGCGAGCGTGCGTTCGGGATCGTTCGCGATGCCGAGCACGGGCTGCGTCGGCGCGACGTTGTAGTGCGGGACGAAACGAAAGTTCCCGCGAGTCCTGCCGCCGAGTGCGCGCACGATGGGTCCCGGATCGCGGAAGAGTCCATAGCGGCCGCACACGAACACGCTCTTCTCGCCGCAGGCACGACTGGCCCGTTGCGGAATCTTCCCCGGTCGTGCCTCGCAATCCGATTCCGATCCTGATAACCTTAGCCGGCCTGGTCGCGGTCGGGGCTGCATGGTGGGTATTCCAAACGACGGCACTATCGCGCTATCACGGCGCGAGCCAAGTCCTCGCTTCCCGCTCCGAACTCAAGTTGCAGATGACCGTGCGGCACGCCACGGGGAAGATCGCCGAGGAGGACTACGCCATGAGCGATATCGATGGAATTTCCCGGAGTCGCTACCGCGCCGTCGGCCGCGACGGGCTCTCCATTACAATCGACGAAAAGCCGAGCGAAACGGTGCAAGCGGGCCCCAACGTCGCATATTTCTTCCAGGAAGTCGTGCAGGACGGCATTTGGGATTTGCAATCGAAGCCGCCGCGCGGCGACGGCAGGACGACCTACGAAATCGATGTGTATCAGCTCTCGGGCGACCAGCACGGTTCGCGTAGCGTCCGCTTCACCGATCCGCACTACTGGGCGACCACGGGGGGTCATCAGTTTCATCTGACGTTGGCCAAGGACAAACCGCTGCCGAACCTGCTGTCGATGACGAGCACCACGCTCGTCGAACCCCGCTACGAAAAGATCGTCGAAGACTTTCGCTCGTTCGGTCCCCAATCGTTTCGCGACAAGGTGGCCGCGGCGCAGATGCGCTTGGAGGCCATCGGGGGGCACGCCGCCCCGATCTTAAAGATGCATGGGTAGTTCGCGCTTGCGGTTGCTCGCCGCAGCGATCGCGCTCGTGCTTGCGGCATACTTCACCTACGAAGCAGTGGAAGCGCCGGAGAATCAACTTTTCGGGAAGACGCTGTACGCGGGCGCACCGAGCGCCCGTGAAGTCGCCCTGACCTTCGACGATGGACCCAATCCACCGTACACGGATCGCATCCTCGACGTTCTCGCCGCCGAACACGTGCACGCGACGTTTTTTGTGGTGGGCCGTGCCGCGGCGGCCTACCCCGATACCCTGCGGCGCATCGCGAGCGACGGCAACGCGATCGGAAACCATACCTGGGACCACGAACACATGATCGTCGATTCACCGGCCGGCATACGCTCCGAGCTCACGCGCACCTCCGCCGCGATCGAACGCATCACGGGCATTAAGACCGATATCATGCGGCCGCCGTACGGAGCGCGCGATTTCGCCGTTATCGACCAGGCCCACAAACTCGGCTATCGCGTGGTGATGTGGAGCGTTCCGCTGCCCGACGATTGGGAACAGCCGGGCGAGCGAACGATCGCCAAACGCGTCACGGATAACGTAACCGCCGGAAGCATCATCGTGCTGCACGACGGCAATCGCGGGATCTTATGCGGCCGCGATCGTGGGACCGCGCCGAGCGACTGCAACCGTTCGCAAGAGATCCCGGCGACCCGCGAGATTATCGATACGCTGCGCGCGAAAGGTTTTCGTTTCGTCACCATTCCGGAGATGATCGGCCCGGCCGGCGCGGCGCCCCGCTAGCGTGGTCGTTCTCCTGTGTGCCGCGTTTATGTCGCTCGGCCTCATCAACTTGAATTTCGGCCGCGACTGGTGGCACGGGCAGATGCTTCGGCTTGCGGTCGGCCTGCCGATTCTGCTCGCATACGCGTATGTCGAAATGCCGGCGCTCGTCTTTCCGCAGGCGTTCACGTACCTGCTCTTCACGCTCGTTCCCAACGCCGTCTATAGTTCGCTCTTAGCGGCGCGCACCGCCATCGCATCGCGCAGGGTCGTCTCGATTCGGCGCACGCCGTTTCGGCCGTACCTCATTCCGGTCGCCGTGGCCGGCGCCTTTGCCGGGATTTTAATCGTTGCGCCGTACGTGGATGCGAGCGGCCTGCGCGATATCGTCGACGTGACCGTCTCGACGCAACTGCCGCCGAGTGCCGATCTCAAGCACGTGCGTGTCGTGCCGCAAGAAGCCGCCGAATTCGCAGGCAATAAAGTGGTCGGCCAACTCGGCGCGTATTATCGCGTCGGTGATTTCAACGTGCAGGTGGCAGGAGGTAAACTCGTGTGGGTAGCGCCGCTCGAGTTCCAGGGCATCGTCCAGTGGCTCTCGCGGCGCACGAGCCCGGGGGTGATCGTGGTGAGCGCCGAAAACCCCGACGAGCAGCCCGAACTCCGCGTGCGCGCGCCGATGCGGTACATCCCCTCTGCACCGCTCAACGATAACCTGTACCGGCACGTCTACATGCGCTACGGGACCGAACAAATTCTCGAGACGACGCTTCAGATCGACGACGCGGGCAACCCGCAATACCTGTGCACCCTCGGCCGGCCGACGATCGGCTGGAGCGGCACGGTCGTGACCGGGGTCGTCATCGTAGACCCGGCCAGCGGAGACATGCACCGCATCGATCGCAGCGCCTTTGCGAGCCTCCCCGCCTGGGTGAGCCGCGTCTATCCGCCCGATCTCGCGCTCGAATACAATTCGTGGTTCGGCGAGTTCGTGCACGGGTTGTGGAATTATCTGCTCTTCAAACGCGACGTCCACGTGCCGGCGCGCGAAGAAGTTTTCGGCTTGCTCGCGGGCTCGCATTTCGTGTGGTTCGTCGATCACACGTCCCCTGCAAGCGATCAATCGATGACCGGTTTCACGTACATGGACACCGTAGCCGGAACGATCACGTATTATACGAGTTCGGGCGGCGAGTTTAATTCGCGCGGTGCCGAGGCCGCCGTCGCATCCAATCCCGTCGTGCGCCAGGGCAAGCTCTATCCTACGCAGCCGCTGCTTTACAACGCGTTCGGGCAAAACACGTGGGTGGTGCCGCTGGTTGCCGAAACGGGAAAATACCAAACCGTTGCGCTGGTTCAAGCCAAGAACGGTCACGTCGTGGTAGGTTCGAGCGGCAGTCCCTCTCCTCAAGACGACGCGTTTTCGCAATATGCGACCTTCTTAGGCGTCGCGAATGCGCCGGCCGCCGGGGCTTCCTCGCATGCGGAACGCGGCGTAATCGATCGCTTCGCAGCAGCGCCCGACGGTACGATCTATCTGACGCTGCGCGGCAGCCGCGCGGTCTACGAACTCGATTCGCACGAGGCTCCTACGGCTTTACTCGCACGGGCCGGCGACGCGGTGAGCTTCGACGCGACGGTGGAGGCGGGCCCCTTCGCGCGGGCATCCTCGTTCAAAGATGCGGAACTCGCGCCGTGAATCGGCTGCAGACCGAGCGCCTGATCCTCGAACCCGTCACCGTAGCGAACGCCATGGCGCTGTGGCGCATCATGCAATCCCGTTTGCTGCGCGAATATCAAGACGTGCCGCGTTATACGCGCGACGATTTTCAGCGCCGCGTAGCCGCGCGTCCCAAGCGCCTCGACGTCCGCGCGACGGGACGGTTCGAGTGGCTCATCATCGTGGCGGGGACGAAGGAAGCGATCGGCTGGATTTCGCTGCGGCTCGGAGAGCAGCATCGCGGTACGGCCGAAATCGGCTATAGCGTGGTGACGGGCTACCGCAGCGGCGGGTACGCGACCGAGGCGGCGCGCGCGCTCGTCGACGACGTGTTCGCCGACACGCTGCTGAACAAGATCGACGCCTGCTGCGTTCCGGAGAACGTACCGTCGCGCCGGCTCCTGGCGAGCATCGGTTTCGGCGAGACGCGCGTGCAGCACAACGGTGCGATCGTACGTGGACGGCCCGTCGATATCGTCATCTACGAATTGACGCGGGAGCAGTGGGAGAGCCGGCGTTCGGCGGATGAGGGAAAGCGCGACGGAACCCACGGGCGTTAAGCCTATTCTACGGAGGCGAACCTCACGGGTCGTCGGCAAACTCGATCGTGATGCCCGCATCGTGGCGCGCGAAATAACGCAGGCTCGGATCCACGAGATGCGCGATCAGCGGGTCGCGCACGACGCCGGCCGTGATGCGGCGGCGCAGCTCATCGATCGGAACCCAGGCCAGATCGACGACATGAGCGTCCTCGCCGAGTCGTGCCGTGCCGTGCGAACTTGCGCCGAACACGAAGCTCGTTACGTGCAGATTTGAAGACGGATCGAACGACTCGGAGACGTACCGGAATCCCAGAACTTCGCAGAAGAGCCCCGTCTCTTCCAAGAATTCTCGGCGCACGGTCTCATCGAGCAATTCGCCGGCACGCTGGCGCCCTCCGGGAAGATTCCAGAGCGGCGTCGCCTGGTTTGGATATTTCGATGCGACCAACAGAATGCGACCGTCGCGTTCTAAGATGCCATGCGCCAGATGCAAGCACTTTTGAGATCCCCCGCCTAGCCGCACTCGCGGCTCGTCTGGTTGAGATCGGGGCGGCGTGCCCCCCGATGCCCCCCCTCGCCGCTCGTCTCCACTGTCTTGGTGCATGGTTCTTTCCGTTCAAAAAAAGGGTGGATTTAGCGGGCTCTGGTCGGGGCGTGGTAGGCGAAGGGGTGTTCGAGCCGGCGCAACTCGACGCGAAGTGTTTCGTTGAGCGCACGTGCGGCCGCTGCGGCGCGGTCGAGCGGGCCGCGGCGCGCTCGGACTTCGCGATCGAGGCGCGCGAAATTGTCACCGGAAGCGGCCTCCAACGTTGCGAGCGTCGCGCGCACTGCGGCCGGGTGCGGGTGGCGGTACGGGCGCAGCGAGCGAGCGCGGCCGAGATAGATATCGTGGGTGGCTTCTGCTTCCGATGCCGGTCGGGGTACGGGATTGCCGAGCTGGAAATAGCGGCCGTGTTTTCTTGCGAGCAGCACGGGCGGAAGAACGTTGCCGTAGTGATGGTATGCATACGGCACGACGAACGAGGTGCCTCGCAGGTTCGCGATCTTTTCGTGTACGGCGTTGGTCCACTGCAGATCGGGCGCATAGCGGTAAAAAACGAAGCGGCGCGCGACATCCGTTATCCAGCGCGGCGTGCCCCAGAAGTGATAGGTGTAGGCATCGAGGTTGCCGATCTGCGGGCCGAGCTTCGGCAAGATTTCGCGGGCGATATAGCGGATTTGCTCGCCGTGCACTTCATCGGCGTCCAAGAACAACACCCAGTCCGGCGGCGCCGGCAGATCGCGCAGCGCGGCGAACGCGCGATTCCGCATGTCGGCGAAATCGACGAACGGATGCGCTCGCACGCGCAGCGCGCCGCGTCGGGCAAACGCGCTGCCTTCGAGCGTCGCGAGATTTTCGCTGCGCGCGAGCCCGGAGTTATCGTTGACGGCGAGCACGTCGACGGCATCTTTGACGGCCTCGAGCGCGGCGGCAAGATACGGCTCCGGGCTCGCACCCACGCAGAGAGCGCAGGCGATCGTGATCGTTGAAGTGTTCGACATAGACGATATGGAGCGCATGCGGCTGGCATGCGATATCCGTACGCGCGTGTTCGTTGACGAGCAAGGCGTTCCGCCCGAGGAAGAAATCGACGAGCACGATCGGACGGATCGAAGCGCAGTGCACGTCTTGGCGCGCAGGGCGGACGCGGTGCCTGTGGGAGCCGGCCGTTTTTACGTGACGGATCCCGCCACGGTCCAAGTCGGCCGCATGGCCGTAGTGCCCGAAGCCCGCGGAACCGGTGTAGGCGCTGCGCTCCTGTCCGCGCTGCTGCGTGAGGCGACCGTGCGCGGCTTCACTCGGGCGCATCTGCACGCGCAGATCCACGCGCGCGGATTCTACGCGAAGGCGGGCTTCTACGACGACGGGCCGCGGCTCTGGGATGCGGGCATCGAGCACGTCCCGATGAGTTTGCGGCTCGGTTGACGGCCCTAGAGCAAAGCGTAGGGAGGGATTTTTGGCTCATTTTTTCGGCCAAGTTAATCCAACTTTGGTCGGAGTGTGTTATAGTGCCCGGAGCCGGTCGGGTACTCATGGCGTCACGCCGCCCGGCTCGAACCCATCGCGGTCCAGGTAGTTAGCAGAAAAAACAGCTTCCATCGGGTACAGAGCGGGGCCGACTAACCGACAGACGCCAAGAGAGAGTCCCTAACTGTGTATACTGATGAAACCCTGAGCTGCGTTGATTGCAATAGCCAGTTCATTTTCAGCTCCGGAGAACAGCAGTTCTTCGCGAGCAAAGGCTTCCAAAATAAGCCGAACCGTTGTCCCGAATGCCGCACGGCGCGTAAAGCGCAGCGCGGAGCGGGCGGCGGCGGCGGTGGCGGAAGCTACGGCGGCGCCGGTGGTGCCGGTGGATCGCGCGGCGGTGGCCGCGAGATGTTCCAGACCACCTGCAGCCAGTGCGGTCAGACGGCGGAAGTGCCGTTCCAGCCGCGCGGCGACAAGCCGGTCTATTGCCGCGACTGCTTCGCCAGCCGCAGCACCTCGTACCGGTAAAATCCGCTACGCGGCCTGATTAAAAGCCGGAGAGCCGGGCGTTTCGACGCCCGGCTTTTTATAACCGACAACGTGACCGACTGGTCGGTTGGTCTGCAGCACGAGGGCCGCGCGGCCATTATCGGAAGATGGCCAAAAAACTTGACGCGGCTCGCGGCGAGGCGTACACTTACCGTCTGTGCCCGGAGAGCCGCTCGGGGCTCATTTCCCGTTGCGTCGCGTTTCGTAGAGTGAGAATCATAATTTAATGGCGAAAACAGCCCTTCCCAAGACCGCTGCTGCTGCGAAAGCGCCCGGGAAGACGTCGACCCGTTCGAAGCGTGCGGCGAAGAACGAAGACGGCACCACCGCCCCCTTCGTAACCGTGCCCGCGCCCCGTTCCTTCGGTCCCGAGACGGAAGCGTTCATCGTCGAACGCTACCCCGATCCCGGCCCCAAGCTCCAGCGTTACACCTTCGCGAAGATCGCCGACGTACTGGATCTTCCCGATCTCATCGAACTTCAAAAGGCTTCCTTTAAGTGGTTCATCACTGACGGGCTGCGGGACGCCTTCGAATCGATTTCGCCGATCAAGGACTTCACGGGGAACCTCGTGCTCGAGTTCGGCGACCACTCGCTCGGCGAGCCGAAGTACACGGTCGAGGAGTGCCGCGAGCGCGACATGACCTACTCGGCGCCGCTGCGCGTCCGGGTCCGCCTCATCACGGCCGAGTCGGGCGAAATCAAGGGTATTCCCGACCAGGAAATTTTCATGGGTGATTTCCCGCTCATGACGGACAAGGGCACATTCATGATCAACGGCGCGGAGCGCGTGATCGTGAGCCAGCTCGTGCGTTCGCCCGGCGTCTACTTCTTGCAAGACCTCGATACCAACAATCGCCCCACGTATAACGCGACGATCATTCCGAACCGCGGCGCGTGGATCGAGTTCGAAACCGACAACGGCACGAAGAACGACGAGACCGAAGGCACGGTCGGCGTTCGCATCGATAAGAACCGCAAACTCTACGTCACGACCTTCGTGCGCGCGCTGTCGCGTCCGGATCTCGGCCTCAATTGGGAAAGCGACGAAGCGCTCCTCGAACTCTTCGATCATTCGCCCTTGATCGTCAACTGTCTCGAAAAAGACAAGGACATCAAGACGCGCGAAGACGCACTCAAAGAAATCTACAAAAAGCTGCGTCCGGGCGAGCCGGAAAACGCGGACAACGCCGAGAAGCTGCTCGAGTCGCTGTTCTTCGATGAGAAGCGCTACGATCTCGCGGGTGTCGGCCGCTACAAGCTCAACGGGAAGCTCGAGCGCGAGTACAATGCGGCGGGCGTCCCGATTCCCTCGATCGATAAGCGCTGCCTCGTGCGCGCCGACATGATCGCGGTCATCAGCCGGCTGATCAAGGTCGCGACCAAGAAAGTCCACATCGACGATATCGATCACCTCGGTAATCGCCGTATTCGCAGCGTGGGCGAACTGCTGCAGAATCAGTTCCGCGTCGGTTTGCTGCGCCTCGAGCGTGTCGTGCGCGAGCGCATGACCGTGCAAGACATCGAGACGGTCACGCCCCAGGCGCTGATCAACATCCGTCCCGTGGTCGCGGCCATCAAAGAGTTCTTCGGCTCGTCGCAGCTCTCGCAGTTCATGGACCAAACGAATTCGCTCGCCGAACTCACGCATAAGCGCCGGCTCTCGGCGCTCGGGCCGGGCGGCCTTTCGCGCGAACGCGCGGGCTTCGAAGTCCGCGACGTCCACCACTCGCACTACGGCCGCATCTGCCCGATCGAAACGCCGGAAGGCCCGAACATCGGTCTGATCGGTTCGCTCGCGAGCTACGCGCGCGTCAATAAATACGGCTTCATCGAAACGCCGTACCGCATCGTCACGGACGGCAAAGTCTCGAACGAGCTGCGCTACCTCACGGCCGATCGCGAAGACGAATACATCATCGCGCAAGCCAACACGCCGCTCGACGGCGCCGGCCACATCACGGCCGAACAAGTGATCGCGCGCTACGCCGAAGAGTACGTCACCGAGCCGCCTGAAAAAGTGCAGCTCATGGACGTGTCGCCCAAGCAAATCGTCTCGGTCGCGACGGCGCTGATTCCGTTCCTCGAGCACGACGATGCGAATCGCGCGCTCATGGGCGCAAATATGCAGCGTCAGGCCGTGCCGTTGCTGCGTCCCCAGGCGCCGATCATCGGCACCGGCATGGAGTATCGCGCTGCGAAGGATTCGGGCGGCTGCGTGCTCGCGGACGAAGGCGGCACGGTCAGCCACGTCGATGCAAAGTCGGTCATCGTCAAGGGCGACGAATCGGAACTCGAAAAGACGTACGATCTGCTGAAGTACACGCGTTCCAACGCCGGTACGTGCATCAATCAGACGCCGATCGTCACGGTCGGCGAGCACGTGATGCGCGGTCAGATCCTCGCGGACGGTCCGAGCTCGGATCTCGGTGAGATGGCGCTTGGCCAGAACGTCTTGGTGGCGTTCATGCCGTGGGAAGGCTACAACTACGAAGACGCGATCCTGATCAGCGAACGTATGGTCAAGGACGATCGCTTTACCTCAATTCATATCGAAGAGTATGAGTGCGAGGCGCGCGATACCAAGCTTGGGCCCGAAGAGATCACGCGCGACATTCCCAACGTCGGTGAAGACGCGCTCAAGGATCTCGACGAGAGCGGCATCATCCGCATCGGCGCCGAGGTGCGCCCCGAAGATATCCTCGTCGGCAAAGTCACGCCCAAGGGCGAGACGGAGCTGACGGCGGAAGAGCGCCTGCTGCGCGCCATTTTCGGTGAGAAGTCGCGCGAAGTGCGCGACACCTCGCTCAAAGTGCCTCACGGCGAAAAAGGCAAGATCATCGACGTCAAGATGTTCTCGCGCGAGAACGGCGACGAACTCTCGCCCGGCGTCAGCCACCTCGTGCGGGTCTACGTCGCGCAGAAGCGCAAGATTCTGCAGGGCGACAAGATGGCCGGCCGTCACGGCAACAAAGGCGTCATCGCCAAGGTTCTGCCCGAAGAAGACATGCCGTACACCGAAGACGGCACGCCGGTCGATATCGTACTCAACCCGCTGGGCGTTCCCTCGCGCATGAATCTGGGACAGATCATGGAGACGCATCTCGGCTGGGCCGCCAAGATGCTCGGCATGCACATCGCGACGCCCGTCTTCGACGGCGCGCACGCGGAAGATATCGCCGAGTGGCTCATGGATGCGGGCTTACCTTCGGACGGCAAGACGTGGTTGCGCGACGGGCGCAGCGGCGAACGCTTCAACCGCCCGATCACGGTCGGCATGATCTACATGCTCAAACTCGCCCACTTGGTGGACGACAAGATCCACGCGCGTTCGACTGGTCCATACTCGATGATCACGCAGCAGCCGCTGGGCGGCAAGGCGCAATTCGGCGGCCAGCGCTTCGGCGAAATGGAAGTCTGGGCGCTCGAAGCCTACGGTGCGGCATACACCCTTCAGGAACTTCTTACGGTCAAATCCGACGACGTGGTCGGCCGCGTGAAGACCTACGAAGCGATCGTCAAGGGCGAGAATGTTTTGGAACCGGGCGTTCCCGAATCGTTCAAGGTGCTCATTAAAGAACTCCAATCACTCGCACTCGACGTGAAAGTTCTTACCGAGAATCGCGAAGAGATCGAGATCCGCATCCAAGACGACGACCTGTCCGAAACCGCGAAGGATATCGGCTTGCTCGTCGGCGACGAACCTGCGATGTCGCAAACGCAGATCGCCGCACGCGAAGCGGAGGTTCAGCGGGCTGCGGAAGCAACGGCGGCTGCAGGCATCGGCATGCAGGATAGCGCCGAGGGAGCGACGCTCGTCGACGACGACGCAGAAGAAGACGACGACACCGAAGCGACCGACGAAGAAGTTGCGGCAGCGCAGCAATCCTCGCGGCGCGGCGCGGCCTCGGCTTCGCCCGAACTCGACGGCGAACCGGGCGGCATGGGTCGCATTCCGAGTCTCGGCGACGACGTGCTCGATGCAGACGTGCTCGAAGAAGACGCGCCGGCCGTTGAAGAGGATGAAATCGACGAAGGCTACGTCCTCGAAGACGAAGACGAAGAGACCGAAAAAGAAGAAGAGGAAGACGAGGGCCTGGGGCCACTCGGGGGCGGCGACGAAGACTACTAGCGAACGCGCACGGATTCGTCCGTGGCGTCGTCGCTACGCTCCTTGCGTGCACGAGCACGCGGCGGAGCTAGGCTCCTAGCCACGAACGAATCCGAGCACGTTCGCGGTCGGGAATATAGTGAAAACGAGGTCCGTGTGGCGACGCGGGCCTCGTTTTCTTTTGGGCTGCTCAGGTGACGGCGATGTGCGACGGCTCCAAGCGGGCCGCGATTTGCGTGAATGAGGAGGCGGCTGCAAGCGGCGCGTGAGTCCCGGCAGGTGGCTCGGACGCGCGACGGACGCGGGGGGGCTACGATGCGGTGAAGCTCAACCGGTACCTGCGGTTCACGCGAGTTGGCCGCATCTTGCCGTCCCTATGAAGGAAGACCGTCATGAAAAGCCTGCTCGGTACGGCCGCATTGCTCGCCCTGCTCTCTTGCGTGGTGCCGCTTCGCGCGTCGGCCGCAGACCCGTGTGCCATCGTCGACCGCAAAGAGGTGGGTTTGGCGCTGCAAGCGCCGGTTACGTCCGTGAAGGTGCGGGACCGCGGTACCCACGTGGCGTGTTCGTATGTCGCGGGCGCAAAACGGCTGGTCGTGACCATCAGCCGCTTCGATAGCTCGGAAGAAGCCAAGAGCGAATTCGGCACCACGATCGCAAACCCGGAAGTCTTTGTCGCGCCGTCGATCGTACTCTCCGGCGTGGGCGACGGCGCCGAGCGCTTGGGGCCGAGCGTCTATGCGGTGAAAGGAAACACCCTTTACGCATTCCAGCCGCTCGAGAAAGATGGCAACGGAGCGGGGGCGCAGAGGACGATCGCACTCGCGAAGAGCACGCTCGCCCGCGTACCTTGAGCCGCCGCGCACTCTGCGCCCCGCTATAAACGAAAATCGGGCCGGCATCGCGAAAGGGGGCTGCAATGGACGCCTTGCCTCGCACACTCGAGCCGAGCGGCGTGCCGACCGGCACGGTGACGTTTGCTTTTACCGATATCGAAGGCAGCACGCAGCGCTGGGAGCGTGCCCGGGAAGCGATGCGAGCGGCCGTCGCGCGCCACGACACCGTGTTGCGCGAGGTGTTTACGCTGCACGGCGGCCATATCTTTAAGACCATCGGCGATGCGTTCTGCGTGGCGTTCGCACGTCCCGAGGACGCGATACTTGCAGTGTATGCCGTGCAGCGTGCGCTCGAAGCCGAGGATTTTTCGGCGACCGGGGGCCTCTCGGCGCGCATAGCCCTCCACACGGGTACGGCCCACGAGCGCGAAGGGGACTACTTCGGCCCGGTCGTCAATCGCGTCGCGAGATTGCTCGCGATCGGTCACGGCGGTCAAGTCTTACTCTCGAGTGCCGTGATGAATCTCGTGCACGGCGCGCTTCCGCCTCGGTTGTCGCTACGCGACCTCGGCGAGCATCGGCTCAAAGATCTGGCGCGGCCGGAACACGTCTATCAACTCGTCGGGCCGGATCTGACCGCGGATTTTCCGGCGCTTCGCTCGCTCGATGCGCTGCCGAACAATCTTCCGCGAGCGCTCACCTCGTTCGTCGGTCGCGAAACGGAGATCGCCGAGATCACCGCGCTCTTGGCAGCAAACCGTTTGGTTACGCTCGTCGGGTCGGGCGGAATCGGGAAGACCCGCATCTCATTGCAGGTCGCTGCCAACCTGCTCGACGGATCGGGCGACGGCGCCTGGTTCGTCGAACTCGCGCCGCTTGGTGAGGGCGCCTACATCGCTCCGACGGTCGCGCAGGCACTGGGCCTCGTACTTCCGGCCGAAGGCGACCCGGTCGCGAGCCTCGTGCGCGCACTTCGACCGATGAGCGCACTGCTCGTGTTCGATAACTGCGAGCATCTTATCGAAGCCGCGGCGCACGCGATAGGGGAGATCTTGCGCGGCTGCCCGCGGATTCGGGTGCTCGCTTCGAGCCGTCAGGGCTTGGCGATTAGCGGCGAACAAACGTATCGCATGCCATCGCTCGGCATGGCCGCTCCCGCGGCAAGCGGGACGCTATCTGCCGGCGACGCCGCCACCTTTCCGGCGATGGCGCTCTTCGCCGAACGCGCGCAAGCCGCCGATCAGCGCTTCGAACTCACGGACGCAAACGCCGAGATCGTAGCCGATATCTGCCGCCGGCTCGACGGTATTCCGCTCGCGATCGAGCTCGCCGCACCGCGCGTGAAGATCCTAAGCCCGCGACAGCTTCGCGATCGGCTCGACGAACGCTTCCGCATGCTGACGGGCGGAAGCCGAAACGCGTTGCCGCGTCAACAGACCTTGCGCGCGATGATCGACTGGAGTTTCGATCTGCTCGACGAGCGCGAACGCTTGCTCTTCCGGCGCCTCGGTACGTTCGTCAACGGATTCCCGCTCGAGGGCGCAGTCGCGGTCGGAAATGCCGAGGACCTGGACGAGTTCGATCTCCTGGACGTTCTGGCATCGCTGGTCGATAAATCGCTCGTGGTAACCGAGGCGCAGGGTGATGCGCTGCGCTACCGCTATCTCGAATCCACGCGAGCGTACGCGCGCGAGAAACTAGATGAGGCGCGTGAGCGGGGGCGCTGCGTACAGCGCCGCCTCGTTTATTTGCGCGACCGCTTCACGGCGATGGATGAAGGCTCGGAGAAGAGCGGGCGACGCAGCGAACTGCAGAGCGCCGTCGCCATCGACCTCGAGGACATCCGCTCCGCAATCGAAGGAGCGCTCGAGACCGGCGCTGCTGTGACCGGTGCAGAGCTTTTCGTGGCGACGGCCAGGTTTACGCTCTCGGCCGGCAATAGCCGTGCACTGCGCCTCCAAGGCGAGTCGTTCGCGGCGGCGCTCGTGGAGGGCGATCCGCGTCTGCTAGCGCGTATCTGGCATGAGATCGCGTTCTTCGCACAATGGAGCCGGGACGTCTCCGAATCCTCACTGGCCGCAGCGAAAGCGGTCGCTTTCGCTCGGGCCGCCGGCGATCCGAACGTGCTCGCTCACGCCCTCATTTTGTCCGCGACGATCGCGATGACGCACAGAGAATACGACGAGGCTCGCGCCGCACTCGACGAGGCGGGGCGTATTCCGGCCACCTCGAGCGTCGTGCGCACGCGCTTGCTCGAACATCGCGGGAATCTCAGTCTCGCCGGCGGCGACCTTGCGGCGGCGCGAGCCGCCTATGAAGAGCTCTGCCGCGAACACGTCGCGCTCGGCAATACGCGTTTGTCGCGGTTCTTCAAAATTCACGTTGCCGAACTCGAGCACGCGTGCGGGAAAACCGACATGGCAATTGCGACGCTGTACGACGTGATCGGAATCTTCCGCGCGGACGACCGGCGCTCGTTCGTGTTCGCGGCCATCAATCTGGCGGGCTATTTTGCCGCGCTCGATGAGAGAGCGGAATGCCGCAGCATCGCCCGGGAGGCGATCCTCGCGCTCGCCGGCGCGGAGCCGGATTCAACCAACGTCGCGCAAGCGATCGAACATCTCGCGCTCTCGCTCGCGCTCGACGGCGATACCGTTCGGGCGGCGAAGCTCGAAGGTTATTGCGAGGAAAGTTTTCGCGCTGCAGCCTACGGACGGCATTTTACGGAACAGGTCTCGTACGAGCGGCTCACCGCGCTCTTGGAACAGCGCCTCGAAAGCGAAGCACTTCAGCGAGCGCTGACGGCCGGCGCTCGCCTCGCCCCCGAAGCCGCCATCGCCTTGGCGCTCGAAGCACCGTAGCACTCGACGGCGCGGCGCATCGACGCGCAATTCCCGCCTCCTCGGCGTGAGAGCGTGAGGCGGCTGACCGGCTATGGCGCGGGATGCGCCAAACCGAACGAGAGTGCCAGGCGTATGGCACGGCGAACCGCTATGCTCAGCCCGATGCAACTACTCGACGGACGGTTCGTTTATTCGGCAACCGATCTCAATAATTTCCTCGAATGCGGCCATTTGGTGGCCCTCGAGCGCAGCGTCGCCGCGGGCGAGCGCGAGCGGCCGGAAAAGGATCCGACCGTCGAGCTGATTGCGGCCAAGGGCCTCGAGCACGAACGGGCCTACCTCGAAACGCTGCGCGCGCGGCATCCCGATCTCGTAGAGATCGCGCAGGAAACCAGGGGGCTCGCCGGCATCGAAGCGGCCGTGGCGCAGACGATTCGCGCGATGGAAGCCGGCGCGCACGTCATCTATCAGGGGACGTTCTTCGACGGCACCTTCCTAGGGAAGTCCGATTTTTTACTCCGCACGGAAGCGCCGAGCGCGCGATGGCCCTGGAGTTACGAGGTCGCCGATACGAAACTCGCGCTGCAGGACAAGCCGTACTTCATCATCCAGCTCGCCCACTACAGCGAACACGTCGCGCGGATCCAAGGCAGCGTTCCGGAGCGGATGCACGTCGTGCTCGGCAACAACCGGCAGAAGGCCTTTCGCGTCGCGGACTTTGCCGCATATTACCGGCATCTCAAAACGTCATTTCTCGAACGAGGCGCAGCGGACGACGCCTACCCATTACCGTGTTCGCACTGCGCCTTGTGCAGTTGGTCTCGCGATTGCGAAGGGCGGCGTAAAGACGACGATCACTTGAGCCTCGTTGCCTGGATGCGCCGCGATCAGGTCGACGCATTCGAAGCAGCAGATGTTCCGACGCTGGCCGCGCTCGGAGCGCCGGGTGTGGAACGCCCGCTCGGGATGCAGGAGAAAACATTCGAGCGGCTGCGGCGCCAAGCATCGCTGCAGCGCCGCGGCCGGGACTCGGGCCGGCATCTCTACGAACTGCTCGACCACCTCCCGGCCGAAGGCTTTGGTTTGATGCCGGCGCCGGCAGCCGGCGATGTGTTTTTCGATATGGAAGGCGATCAGTTTTTCGAGATCGGTGTCGGCCTCGAATATCTTTTCGGCCTCTATTGCCCCGATGACGAACCGCGCTTCACCGGATTTTGGGGGACCGACCGGGCCCGGGAGAAGAAGGCGTTCGAGGATTGCGTCGACTTTCTCAGCGAGCGCCGCAAGCGCTTCCCCGGCATGCATGCGTACCACTACGCTCCGTACGAGAAAACCGCGTTGCGAAAGCTTTCGCAGCGTCACCTAACGCGCGAAGACGAGGTCGATGCGCTGTTGAAGGGCGAGGTGCTGGTCGATCTCTACGCCGTCGTGCGCCAAACGCTCGCAATTTCGCAGCCGAGCTATTCGATCAAGAAACTCGAGCCCTACTACGGCATGGTGCGAACGGCCGGCGTCAAGCGGGGCGACGATTCGATCGTCATGTTCGAAACGTGGCTGCGGCAACCCGAGCGCGGCGAGATCCTCAGGGATATCGAGCGTTACAACGAGGAAGACTGCATCTCGACCCACCTCCTGCGCGAGTGGTTGCTCGAACGGCGCGCGGAGTATGCGCGCACGCGCGGGGTCGAGCTTGCGTTCCGCCCGGTTCGCGACCCGAACGAGTGTTGCCACGAAACGGCGGAGCCCGGCTGTAAAACGTGCGACAAGCGCGTGCGCGAAGAACGGGAAGCGCAGAAGATCTCGGCCGCGCAGCGCCGTCTCCTGGAGCGCGCGGGTGATAGGAACGCCCGCATGCTCGCGCACCTCGTTGCCTATCACCGCCGCGAAGAGAAGCCGGCCTGGTGGAAGCTTTTCGATCGCTGTGACAATACGGACGACCTGCTCGAATTCGATCACGAAGCGATCGGCGGTCTCGAACTCCGTCGCGATATCGAGGCGACGAAACTCAAGCCTGGTGACCGGCACCACGTCTTCACGTACGCGTTTCCGGAGCAGCAGCACCACGTCGGTGACGATCCGGTCGACCCGGCGACGAAAAAATCGGCCGGTCATATCGTTTCGCTGGATCCCGATGCCAACGTGCTGCAACTCAAGCGCGGCGGATCCGCCGACGATGCGGCGCTCGTGCGAGCGCTGATTCCGAGCGGACCGATCGTCGCCGGCACGCAAAAAGAAGCGCTCTCCCGGGTTGCGGATGCCTATCTCGCCGGAACGTTCCAGGCCGCACATCCTGCTGCACACGATCTTCTGAGCGGCGCGCCGCCCCGGCTGCGCGACCGCGTGCGCGGCGCGCGCATTCAGCCCGCCGCGGTTTCGCCCGAAAGCGTGCTCGCGGTCGCCCGGGCGTTGGATCGTTCGTACCTCTTCGTCCAGGGGCCGCCGGGAACCGGTAAGACCTACGCCGGCGCGCGCGTGATCGTCAACCTCTTGCTCGACGGAAAACGCGTCGGTGTTATGGCAAACGGGCACAAGGCCATTCACAACATGCTGCACGCCGTCGAAGCATACGCTGCGGAACGCGGTTGCGGCGCAAGCGCCGTCCGCGGCTTCCACAAAGAAAGCAAGTCGAACGAAGCCTCTCCGTACGTTTCTCGCCTTGCCCTTCCGTTCGTACGCAGTGGCGACGATAACGCCGCGGCCGAAAGCGGCGACTTCAATCTGATTTCGGGTACGGGCTGGCTCTTCGCTCGCGCCGGCATGCTGGAGCGCTGCGACTACCTCTTCATCGATGAGGCGGGCCAGGTGTCGCTCGCCGATGCGCTCGCCGTCGCACCTTGCGCCGGCAACGTCGTGCTGCTCGGCGATCCGATGCAGCTCGCGCAAGTGAGCCAGGGCAGCCATCCCGAGCACGCCGGCCGTTCGGTCTTGCAACATTTGCTCGCGGATGCGGCGACGGTGCGTGAAGATCGCGGCATCCTGCTCGATATCTCGTACCGGATGGAGCCGTCGATTTGTCGCTTCATCTCCGAGACGAGTTACGATGGCCGCCTCCATGCCGGGCCCGCTACCTTGCGCAACAGCATCTCCGCCTTCGGCATGAGCGGCGGCGGCCTGCGCTTCTTGGCCGTCGAGCACCGCGGAAACAGCCGCGAATCCGTGCAGGAAGCGGAGGCGATCTGCCGGGCGATCGCGGTATTGTTGCGGGGAACCTTCGTTCGCAACGAACGGGCGCCCGCGTCGCTCGGCGAGCGCGATATTCTCGTCGTGACCCCGTACAATGCGCAACGCAAACGCATCCAAGGAGTGCTTCGCGCGGCGGGTTATGCCGGCGTCCGGGTTGGAACCGTCGATATGTTTCAAGGCCAAGAAGCGCCGGTCGTGTTCTACTCGATGGCAACCTCGAGCGGCGACGACCTCCCGCGGAACATGGAGTTTCTCTTCGAGAAAAACCGCTTCAACGTGGCCGTCTCGCGCGCACAGTGCGCGAGCGTTCTCGTGTGTTCGCCCGCACTGCTGGACGTTCGCTGCAGGAGCGCGGAGCAAATCCAACTGGTGAACATCGTCTGCCGTTTCGCAGAGGAAGCCCGGACGCTCGAGGGGCATTTCGAGCTCGCGAACGTCCCGGCCGCACTGTGAACGTAGCGCAACTCGCCGCGTTCGTGCGGCTCTCGCGCTTCAAGTTTCTGGCGGGCGGCTTCATTGGAGGTGCGTTCGGCACGGCGATCGCCGCGTACGAACGGGGGGTCGTCGATTGGCTCGCTTATGCGCTGGCGCAAGTGACGATCACGGGCGCGCATCTCATGACCCAGTATGCGAACGAGTATTTCGATCGCGAGAGCGACGCACTGACGACGCGCACCGCCTTCTCGGGCGGCAGCGGGGCACTCGTCGATGGGTCGCTGCAGCCGCGCGTGGCGCTCCTCGCGTCCCTGTGTTGCCTGCTCGTTAGTTGCGCGGGAGCGTTCGCGCTATTGGCCCGGGGTCACGGCGTTGCCGCGTTGCTCGGATGCCTGTGCCTCGCGCTCGCATGGGCGTATTCCGCGCCGCCGTTTCGGCTGCTCGCGCTCGGTCTCGGCGAACTCGACACCGCATTGGTCGTCGCGATCTTGGTGCCTTTGTGCGCGTATGCGGCGCAGGCGGGAACGCTCGACGCACGTGCGATCGCCTCGACGCTGCCGGCAGCGGCGGCGATGTTTGCGATGATGATCTGCGTCGAAGTTCCCGATCGCGTGGCGGATGCCGCAACCGGGAAGCGCAACCTCGTGGTACGCTATGGCGTACGCGCTGCAACGACGCTCGGCATCGCGGCCTCGGCTGCGGCGATCCCTGCGATTGGTGCGGCGACCTTCGCCGGTGCGCCGCGAGCCTATGCGCTGCTGGAGATGATCGCAATCGTTCCCATCGTGTGGCTTGGAATCGCGCTCGTGCGCTTGCGAAGCGGTGATGCGATTCCGAACGAAACGGTGGCGGGGCGGGGCGTCTACGCCTTCGTGTGCGTCGGCATTTTGGGAGTTTTGGGATACGCAGGGGCAGCGCACGCCCCGTAAAGTCGCGCTCGGGACCGCTATTATTGCTCGCGATAAGGGTATCGTTCGATAGCGGACGGAAACCGTTGTGCCATTCGTGGCGAAAATTCGCAGCCGATTCCCTTCGATGTCAGCTTGGAGCCCATGAGAATAGCCCAGATCGCGCCGCTCTACGAGAGTTGTCCGCCCAAATTGTACGGCGGGACGGAGCGAGTGGTCTCCTACCTCACCGAAGATTTAGTGGCCGCGGGCCACGACGTGACCCTCTTTGCGAGCGGCGATTCGCGGACGAAAGCACACCTGCTCGCGCCTTGCGCTCGTGCCATTCGTCTGGCGGGGCCCGACGTCGACGGCCTTGCCTATCATACGATTATGATGCATCAGGTCGCCGAACGTATTGACGATTTCGATATCGTGCATTTTCATACCGATTACATGCATTTCGCCGTTTTCGAGCGATTCGCCGCAAAGACGGTCACGACGCTTCACGGCCGCCTGGATGCGCTCTCCATGAAAGAAGTTTTCCGCGTCTTTCGCGCGATGCCGCTGGTGTCGATTTCCGATTCGCAGCGCAAGCCCGTACCGGAGGCGAATTGGGTGCGAACGGTGCACCACGGCCTGCCCGCAGATGTCTACGAGCTCGGCCCGGGCGATGGCGGCTATCTCGCGTTCGTCGGTCGAATCAGCCCCGAGAAACGGCCCGACCGTGCCGTCGCGATCGCCAAAGGCGCGGGCGTACCGATTCGCATCGCGGCCAAGATCGATGCGGTCGACCGCGTCTATTTCGATCGCGATATCGCGCACCTCTTCGCCGATCCGCTCGTGAACTTCATCGGCGAGATTGGCGACCACCAAAAAAGCCGGTTCTTCGGCGGCGCACTCGCGCTCGTGTTTCCGATCGATTGGCCCGAACCGTTCGGACTCGTCATGATCGAGGCTATGGCGTGCGGGACGCCGACCATAGCGTTTCGGCGTGGCTCTGTGGAGGAAATCATCGAAGACGGTGTTACCGGCTTTGTGGTCGATACCGTCGACGAAGCGATCGCCGCGGTGCAGAAGCTCGCTTCGCTCGACCGCCGGCGGATTCGCCAACGCTTCGACGATCGGTTCGCGATTCGCCGCGTCTCCGAGGCCTATGTCGACCTCTACCGGCAACTGACGAAGGCGTTGCCCGCCGCGATGCACGCGTGACCCCACCGGTTCTCCACGTTCCGGCTACGGCCGCGGCTCAAGAGCGCCATCCGGTCGTGCTCAAGCACGGCGAGGCCTTCGTCGTCTTCGACGACCGAGGCGATATTGCGGGCGCCTTGGGAACCGTCGAGGGGCTCTACGTTCGCGGCACGCGCATCGTCTCGCGCTACGAGCTGCGTTTCGCCGGCCACCGGCCGTTGCTGTTGAGCGCGAATACGCAGGAAGACAATGCGGTCTTCGACGCGGACCTTACCAATTCGGATTTGCTCGACGGCGATCACCTCTTTCTTTCGCGCGAAGTCATCCAGATCAATCGCATGCGGTTCGTGTGGGAAGGAGCGCTCTACGAGCGCATTCTCGTGCGCAACTTCGGCGAGCAGCCCTGCAGACTTAGTCTCACCCTCGAATTCGGCGCGGACTTCGTCGACGTCTTCGAGGTGCGCGGCCAACACCGGGCTCGTCGAGGCACGACGCAAACGCAGATCGACTCGCCGGCGCGCGTCACGTACACCTATGAGGCGCTCGACCGGCTGCGAACGACCACGGGTTTCGCCTTCGACCCGCCGCCCGCGTCACTCGATCGTGAGTTCGCAACCTACGCGCTCGAACTCGAGCACGACGATTGTCAGCGCGTGTTCGTGCGCTTCGGTATTGCCGGGGAAAACGGTACCGTCTTCGGTGCGCGCGAATTCTATCGCGACCTGCGGGCATCCCGCCGCAGCATGCGCGCCACCAGCGCCGGTGCGGCGAGCGCGTCCAGTACCAATCCGATATTCAACGAGATCGTGCGGCGCAGCGTCTCCGATACGTACATGCTCGTTACCAACACGCTCGACGGACCGTATCCCTACGCGGGCGTACCCTGGTACAGCACGCCGTTCGGACGCGATGGCTTGATCACGGCGATGATGATGCTGTGGGCCGATCCGTCACTCGCTAAAGGGGTGTTGCGGTTTCTCGCGGCGACGCAGGCGACCGAAATCGATGTTACGCGCGATGCGGAACCCGGAAAAATTCTGCACGAAATGCGCGACGGCGAAATGGCGCGGCTGCGCGAAGTGCCGTTTGGGCGCTACTACGGCAGCGTGGATGCCACGCCGCTCTTCATCCTGTTGCTCGGCATGTACTACGAACGAACGGGCGATCTCGCAACGGTCCGGGAGCTATGGCCGAACGCGTTAGCGGCGCTGGCCTGGATCGATACCTACGGCGATGCCGATGGCGACGGCTTCGTGGAGTACGCGCAAAAAAGCGCGGACGGCTTGAGCAATCAAGGTTGGAAGGATTCGCAAGATTCGATCTTTCACGCCGACGGATCCATGGCGCAGGGTCCGATCGCTCTGTGCGAAGTGCAGGGGTACGTTTTCGGCGCCAAGCGTGAAGCCGCGCGGTTGGCGGAAGCACTTGGGTGGGGGGGGCAGGCCATGGCGCTCCGGCAAGAAGCCGAAGAGTTGCGTCAGCACTTCGAAGCGGCGTTCTGGTGCGAAGAACTCTCAACGTACGCGCTGGCCCTCGATGGGGCAAAGGAGCAGTGCCGCGTGCGCACTTCGAATGCCGGGCACGCGCTATTGACGGGCATCGCATCGGCGGAACGCGCGCGACGGGTTGCCGCCACGATGCTGTCTCCCGCCTCGTTTTCGGGTTGGGGCGTACGGACGGTCGCCATTTCCTCGGCGCGCTACAATCCGCTCTCATATCACAACGGGTCCGTGTGGCCGCACGACAACGGGCTCATTGCGCTCGGCCTCGCGCGGTACGGCCTCAAAGATGCCGTCCTCCGGATCATGACGGGCCTGCTCGATGCGGCGACGTCGCTCGATCTGCGACGCTTGCCGGAGCTGTTTTGCGGCTTCGATCGGCGCCGTAGGCCTTCGCCCACGCTCTACCCGGTCGCGTGTGCTCCCCAGGCCTGGTCGAGCGCGACGATCTTCGCCCTGCTGCAGGCATCGCTCGGCGTGTCGGTCGATCAGGTCGCGCACAAAATCCGTTTCGACGCTCCGGTTTTGCCCTCGATGCTCGACGATCTCACGCTGCGCAACCTGCGGCTCGGGGATGCGGAAATCGACGTGCGGCTCCAGCGTTCGGGCAATGCCATCGCCGTGACGGTACCGCGGCGCGTCGGCGACGTGCAGGTCGACGTTATTTGTTGATGTTGAGAAGCAACGCTCGCCGGGAATAGACGGCGACATGAACTCCACGATCGAGGCGAGTTTCGACGCTGTAGTCGTGGGCGGCGGCCCGGCCGGCCTCAATGCGGCACTCGTCCTCGGGCGAGCGCGACGCCGCGTCCTGTTGTGCGATGACGGTAACCCCCGCAATGCTGCCGCCGCGGAAATGCACGGCTTCATCACGCGCGACGGCTATGCGCCGCAAACGCTGAAAGCGAAAGGGCGCGAGGAACTCGATCGCTACCCCTCGGTTGAGGTCGTCGAGGACGCCGTGACCCGCATCGTTCGAACGACGGGTTTCGAGGCAACACTTGCCGGCGGCCGGATCGTTGCCGCCAGGCGGATTTTGCTCGCCACCGGTATGCGCGACGACCTGCCGGCGATCGAGGGTCTCGGCGACCGCTGGGGTCGTAGCGTGTTCGTCTGCCCGCATTGCGACGGCTGGGAATTTCGCGACCGGCGCATCGCCATTTTCGGTGCACCGGCCGATGTGGTAGGCCTCGGCCAAGAATTGCGGCGCTGGAGTTCGCAGCTCACGCTCTTAGGGGTCGCTCCGTACGCGCTCGATCGCGAGCGCGCCGCTTGGGTCAAAGCGGCTGCCGCGCGGTGTCTTCCGGGCAAACCATCCCGGCTCGAAGGCGGTGACGGTAGGCTGAGCTCGATCGTCCTCGACGACGGGTCGCGTCTCGATTGCGACGTGCTGTTTCTGTGCGTCGACCTGCTGCAGCGCTCGGCCCTCGTGACACAATTGGGCTGCGCTCTGACGGAGTCTGGTTCCGTTCGTATCGACCCTTCGGGACGTACCTCCGTACCGGGCGTCTTCGCGAGCGGCGATATGGTGGAAAACGTGCACCAAGCGATCGTCGCTGCCGGCAGCGGGGTTCGCGCGGCCGTGGCGCTCGACGCCGAACTGGTCGACGAAGAAATAGCGCGGACGCTCGAAGACGCGGCGATCGAGGCCTGACCGGCCGCGTGGCGGCAGGACGAATCCCTGGCTTTCACCTAACTGGCCGAACGAGACACCGCTCACGCGGTTCGCTCGCCTATCGCTTAAGGACGGGAATTCGGAGGCGGCGATGCCGGATCGGCGTACGACTTTTAGCAAGTTTATCATTGAGGACCGGGGACGGGCCGCGGACGGTCACGATGCCGCCCTCACGGCGCTCCTCAACGATATTCAAACCGCCTGCAAATTCATCGCCTCGGCGGTGTCGCGCGGTGCGCACGCAACGACGGGCAAGCCGCTGCACGATATTGCGCTCGAGATCATGCGGCGCGAGTGCGAGTGGGGGGGTGAGCTGGCGGCGACGCTTGCCGATACGGACGAAGTGCCGCATCAGGTTCCGCCCGACGCGGTGCGCGGCCCGTATCTGCTGGTTTTCGATCCGCTGGACGGCTCCGATAATCTCGATGTCGACGTGACGGTCGGTACGATCTTTTCGGTGCTGCGGGCGCCCGAGGGCGTAACGGAACCGCGTGCGGAGCACTTTCTGCAGGCCGGCACGCAACAAGTCGCCGCCGGATATACGCTGTACGGACCGATGTCGATGATGGTGATCACGCTCGGCGCCGGCGTCCACGGCTTTACGCTCGATCGCGAAATCGGTGCGTACACGCTCACCCATCCCGATATGCGGATTCCCCCCGAGACGCGCGAGTTCGCGATCAACGCTGCGAACCGGCGCTTTTGGGAAGCGCCCGTGCGGCACTACGTCGAGGAATGCATCGATGGCGAAGACGGTGCGCGCGGCGACAATTTCTCGATGCGTTGGGTGGATTCACTCGTGGCGGAAGTCCACCGCATCCTCGTGCGCGGCGGCCTTTTCATCCATCCGCGCGATACGTCGGAGCCCGGAAAGTACGGCCGGCTGCACTATCTTTACGAAGCGAGCCCGATGGCGATGATCGTAGAACAGGCCGGCGGCGCAGCCTCGACCGGGCGCGAACGCATTCTCGACGTGGTGCCGAGCGCCCCGCACGAGCGTCTACCGGTCGTCCTGGGATCTCGCAACGAGGTAGCGCGGCTCGTGCGCTATCACGATGCTCACGACCGCGGCGAGGAGCTGGTCTTCGCAACGCCGCTCTTCAACGCGCGCTCCCTCTTTCGCACCGGTTAACGACGAGGCGCAATGTCAGCACGACACCCGATCATTTCGATCACGGGCTCTTCCGGAGCTGGAACGACGACCGTAAAGTCGACCTTTGCGCAGATCTTTCGCAGAGAGAAGGTCAAGGCCGCGATCGTAGAAGGCGACGCCTTTCACCGCTACGATCGCGCGGAGATGCGCGCGGCACTGGCCGATACCACGCGCCCCGGCCACGAGCATTTCAGCCACTTCGGGCCGGAGGGAAATCTCTTCGAAGAAATCGAGGCGCTCTTTCGCGTGTATGGCGAGAAAGGCACGGCGCGTTCGCGCAAATATCTGCACGACGATGATGAAGCGGCGCCGTACGGGCAGCCGCAGGGGACGTTCACGGCGTGGGAAGATATCGAGCCGGGTTCGGATCTGCTCTTCTATGAGGGGCTCCACGGCGCCGTCGTTACCGAAAAGGTCGACGTTGCAAAGTATGCGGACCTGCTGATTGGGGTCGTTCCGATCATCAACCTCGAGTGGATACAGAAGATGCATCGCGATAGAACGACCCGGGGGCATTCGACGGAAGCGATCGTGGACACGGTCTTGCGGCGGATGCCGGATTATCTCAATTACATCGTGCCGCAGTTTTCGCACACGAACGTGAATTTTCAGCGCGTGCCGATCGTGGATACGTCGAATCCGTTTATTGCGCGGACGATTCCGACGCTGGATGAGAGCATGCTCGTGATACGGTTCCGGAATTCTAGGGGGATCGATTTTTCGTACCTGCTTGCGATGCTGCACGATTCGTTTATGTCGCGGCCTAATACGATCGTTTGTCCGGGGGGAAAGATGGGGCTCGCGATGGAGTTGATCTTTACACCGATGATTAACCAGTTGATCGATCGGAAGAAGCGGACGTTGTAAGCGTTTCGCGCGGCCCGGTACGGCGCCCCGCGGCTGTTAGGTTCGATTGATTCGGGTTAGAGATGCTACGGCGGTGAAAATTTGCGGGGCGATGCTTGCGGGCCATACCACTGCGGCTCGGCCCATTGGGGTGGTGATGGCGCGGGAAAGAACGCCGGCTACCAGCATGGGGGTTGCAAGACGCTTTCGCATTGCGGCGTGAAACGTCGATGGGGATTGGTTTTGGGCGATGGCTTTGGCGGCGTGGGTGCCGGTTACGAGAGCGATGGCTATGCCGTCGCCGGTGAAGGATGGGATAACGGCCAGTTGGTCGCCGATGCGATAGAGGTTTGGGGTCGTGGGATCGCCTTTGGTTGGGGGTGGGTCGTGGTAGGTGAAGCCGTAGGGAACTCCTGAGACGGCCAGGGGGCGAGGCCAGAGTTCGGTTGCGTTTTCGAGGATGGCGGCGATGGGTTTGTGGGCCGCGGCGATGTGGCGCAGCAGGGCTCTCCAAGAACCGAGGCGGGCGTAGGTGTCGCGGCGGATGACGAGGGCGAAGGCGGTGAGGGGGTTTTCGAGGCGCTGCATGCCGCAGTAGCCGCCGGGGAAAAGGGCCAGTTCGACGGCGCTGCCGAGGCCGGCATGGTCGCGTGGTGCGAGGCGGAGATGCATTTTGAAGCCGAGGGCGTCGGGGAAGTGGCCGCCGCTGCGGCGCTGCCCGGGGAGTTCGGATTTTCCGGTTGCAAGGATGAAGGCGCGCGTTTCAAGGCGCGTCGTTTCAGAATCGGCGCGAGCGGTGAGGTGCGTGGGCTCGAGGCTCAGGGCACGGGTGTTGCGCAGGATTTGGGCGCCGGAGCGGGCTGCGGCAGCCAGCAGCGCCGCGTCGAAGGCGGCGCGCGAAAGGCTTGCGGCGCGAAAGGGGAGGCTGCTTTCGACGGTGGTGCCGCGCCAGGAGACGCGCACGCGGTCGATCGGCGCCGCGCCGAGCTCGAGGGGGTCGACGCCGAGGGAGCGGGCTTCTTCGCAGGCTTCGATGCTCAGAAACTCTCCGCAGACCTTGGCGCTGCAGGTGCGCTCGCGTTCGAGGAGTTTGACGGCGGCGCCGGCTCGGGCGAGGCCGGTGGCGGCGGCGCTGCCGGCGGGGCCGCCGCCGATGATGATTGCGTCGGCGCCTGCGCTCAGCGTTCCCATGCGACGCAGTAGCGGAACAGCGGCTCCCAGCGGACGCGCGGTTGCGGGCCGGGGAGGTCGGCGCGGGAGAGCAGCGTTTCCCAATCGGCACGACGGAAGGCACGGGCGACCGAAAGCGGAGCGTCGTTGCGCACGAAGCGGTGCAGGCGTGCGATGCGCGTTGCGAGGGCGATGAAAGCGTACGGCAGGACGTGGCGGTGCAGGTCGTTGACGAACCAGCCTACGCGCGCGTTCTCGTGCATCCAGCGCAGGAAGGCAACGTTGCCTTCGTCGTCGAGGTGATGGGTGAAGAGCGAGCTGATGATGGCATCGTAGGGGCCGTCCTCGTAGGCGAAGAGATCGGCCGTTTCATAGCGGATCGGGGCCTCGGCCGGCGTGACCGCTTCGGCGGCTCGCTTCGCCCAAGGGTTGATGTCGATGCCGACGAGTTCGACGTCGATGTTGCGGCGCCGGGCGCCGTGCGCGAGCGCCCGCAGCGCATCGCCGTAGCCGCAGCCGACATCGAGAACGCGCATGGGGCGCCCTTGTGGGCGCTTTGCTCGCCATAGTTTCTCGATCCACGTCAGCGTCGGCGCGTGGGCGCCCGTTGCCGCATTGATTCGCGCGATGTCTCGGAGGCACGCTGCGAATTCTTCGAAAGGGCAGGCTTCGGCGTCCATGAGTTCCACGACGCGACTGCGCGTGTCCGGGCGATAGGCGGGGATCACGGTGCGGCCGAGAAGCGCATCGTTTCGCAAATCATGCCCGGCCCGAATGCGAGCGCGCAGCCGGCCCCCGCGCCCGGCAAGGGCGCGCCCAAAAGCACGCGCTGCAGCACGAACACGATCGTGGCCGAAGACATGTTCCCGAACGAGCGCAGTACGTCGCGGGAGTGATCGAGCGCGCCGTGCGCGAGGCCGAGCGCGTTCTGCACGGCGTCGAGGACCGCGCGGCCGCCGGGGTGCACGGCCCACATATCGACGTCGGCCGGCAATATGCCGCCGAGCACGCCGAACGCATCGCTCGCTAGAGCAACGGCGATCTTGCGCGGCACGTCGAGCGAGAGGCGCATATCGAAGCCGAGCGCGCCGACGCGCCACGTGATCTCATCGACGCTTTCCGGAATCAACGTGCTCGAGAACGCGTCGAGCGCGAGGCCGGCGGGTTCGGCCGAAACGATCGAGGCCGCGCAGCCGTCGCCGAAGATTGAATATCCCATCGCCTGTTCGACGTCGATCGGCGGCTGGAGATGCAGCGAACACAATTCGAGATTGACGACGAGAACGCGCGCCGAGGAGTCCGAGCGTACGATGTGGCGTGCCAGCTTGAGGGCGCTGACGGCCGCATAGCAACCCATGAAGCCCACAATGGTCCGCTCGATGCCGGGATCGAGGCCGAAACGCGCGACGATCTGCACGTCGATGCCGGGTGCGTAGAAACCGGTGCAGGTGGTGACGAGCAGGTGAGTCGTTCCGGCGATGCGGCCGGTTCCGAGCGCTTCGATCGCGCGCTCGGCGAGCGCGAGCGCCCGCTCTTCGTAATCGCGCATGCGCGTGGCCGTATCGGGAATCGTGCCGCCGTAATAGGCGAACGGGATCACGCCGTACCGATGGTCGATCTGCGAACGCGAAATGAGGCGTTCGAAACTGCGCCGCTCCCGGGAATCACCGAGCGCCGCACGCGCGTATTCGATGTAGCCTGCGTGGACGTCGTGGTCCGGAACGGCCGTCCCAATGGCATTGAGGTACGCACGCGACGCCGTCATCGTGTTCTCGCGCTGTTCCCCGCCAAGGCGAATGGAAATCGCGGAGCAGGCGGGGCTTTGAAGCTACGCCTTTGCGAGGGCTGCCCGAGCCGACCTGGCGGCTGCGGCGGGCGAGCGGCGGATCAGCTTCTGCGCCAGACGATTCTCTTCGAGCGCTTGACCGATCGCATCGCGATTTTCCGGTTCCGCGGTGTAGGCTTTAACGAGCGTCAGGCGTTCCGTGCAGAGGTTGCGCATGTTTTCGGCATTGGCGATGTCGGCCTTTTTGGGTGCGGTCTTCGAGGCCGACGGTCTGGCAACGGTGGCTGAACTCTTCAACAGACGATTCCTTCGCTTCGATAAACGTTCAAGAACGAACGTTTTACTCTAAGGAGACGATCGAGCCGCGACGGGGGCGTCAAACGACGATCTCAACTCTTCGTCCTTGCTTCTTCATCGTCGAAGCTTGCCCGGCCTGTGCGAAGGGCAAAAGCCTAGGCCGGGCTGCCCCGCGGCTCTTCGGCCCTCGTTTAAGCCCTCGTTTAACCGGCGTCGTTTTGGAAATAAAGGATATATGACTGCACGCCACTTGGTCCTGATCGTTATCGTGCTCTACGTCGTCTTCGAACTCTTCGTACCGGCGATGCAAAACATCTTCGGCTACGGTTTCGGGACGCTGCTCGCGCTCTTCGTGCTGTGGTACGTTTTCATGGCTAATCGCGGATCGCGCGTCGTCTGACGCTCCCATCCGGCAAATGCAATGTCAGCAGAAGCGATCGGGCGGAGTTCCGGTCGCTTCTGTGCGTCTGCGAGAGCCCCAGGCAGCATAATCAAAGTGACGCGAAAGTGACGCGAGATTGAGAGCAATCGAGTACGCGGCTCGTTCTCTCCCCAGTAAACCGATTCGTAAGGGAGAATCCCGGTAATGACACGTCTTTATCAATTCTTGGGAGCGTTTGCTCTCGCACTATCATTGATCGCTGCGCCGACGGCCTCATTCGCGGGTGTTTTCGTGAACGTCGGCATCGGCTTCGGCGGCGGTTTCGGGGTCGACGTCGACTTCGGGCCTCCGGTCCTGCCCGTCTACGTCCAGCCTCCTTGCCCACAGCCGAACTACATCTGGACCCCCGGGTATTGGGCGTACGGTCCCTATGGCTATTTTTGGGTTCCCGGAACTTGGGTGGCGGCGCCCCAAGTGGGCTATCTCTGGACGCCCGGCTATTGGGGATATGACGGCGGCGTCTACGACTGGCAGGCCGGTTATTGGGGCCCACAAGTCGGCTTTTACGGCGGCATCAACTATGGGTACGGCTATTTCGGAAACGGCTTCTACGGGGGTCGCTGGCAGGGGAATCGCTTCGCTTATAACGGCGCCTATGCCAATGTCAATCGTACCGTCATCAACAACGTCTACATCAATAGTCGCGATGCAAACAATTACGGCAATCGCCCGTACAGCCACGTAAGCTATAACGGCGGCCCGAACGGCGTCTATGCCCGTCCGATCGGCAACCAAATTGCGTACGGCCGCCAACGCCACATCGGTGCGACGGCGATTCAGAACCAGCACTTTTCGGTAGCCGGCGCAAATCGCAATTATCTGGCATCAGTCAATCGCGGCCGGCCGGCCAACGCCGCGTTCTCGCGGCCCCTTTCCTCGCGCAGCCGTCCGGCTAGCTTTGCGGCCATTCCGAAAAGCACTCCGCGGGTTGCGTACCGCGCGGCTGCAACGCACCGCGCGGCAACGACGTATCGTCCGGCGACCACGTATCACGCGACGACCTACCATCCGGCGACGACATACCACGCGAGCACGTACCATCCCGCGACGACGTACCACGCGCACGCGTACCATCCCGCGACGACGTACCACCCCGCGACGACGTACCACGCGAGCACGTACCATCCGGCGACCACGTACCACGCGAGCACGTATCACGCGCAGGCCTACCATGCTCCGCACGCGCCGGCCGCGGGCCATGGCGCTCCCGCTCACGGCGGCGCTGCGCCGCACCAAGGCGACAATCACAAGCAATAACGCCGCATAGCGCTCGTTACCGCAAATCCGCGGCCGCCCAACGGCGAGCGCGGATTTGCGTTGTCGCTCGCCCGAACGCGTATTCACGCTCGGTCCGGGGATTGCTTCGAGGGCGGGATCGGCAAGGGCTGACCTGCGGGATTGAACGTGCGTTGCGCGCGGTTCCCCGAACATGTGGAAACGAGCGTTCCAATTTTTTTTGCATCCGAAGGTCCGCAACGAATCGGGGTTGCCATAATGAGGCAAAATCGAACCGCTGAACCGCCGTGGTGACATGGACGCCTTGATGCGGCCGGCTTGCCGATTTAAGATTCCGCAATTCGTAGCGCTGGGCGAAACCGCGTTGCCGCGCGATCCGCGCGGCAACGTCATCGAGACGCCCGCGCGAACGTACTGCGTGGGACGCCGCTGCGATGAGGTAAATTGATGCTGTGGACCGCTGACCATACAAAGGTAATATGCCAAAAAGCTCCTTCCAAAAACGATGCTGCGAAGTGAAGGGGATTGAAGCGGCGGACTGAACGAGCGAAAACATCTTGCGGAGAAACTAAGTGAGTGAACTTGCCTAAACCGAAACGTGTTGCCGCTACTCCCAAGGGCGGAGCTTCGAGCGCGTACGAATCTGCTCGCGCGGCGTACGAATCTGCCGACTACTCCCGTTGCTTGGACCTTCTTTCTACCTTCTCGAACGCCGATGCGAGCGTCGTCCTCTTGCGGGCGCGCTGCGCTCATTATCTCGGCGACGACGAGAGTGCTCATAGCCACGCCGCGCTCGCGAGCCGCAGCGGCGGTTCGCCCGGCGAGCGATGTACGGCGGCCGTCCTGCAAGCCGTATCGGCGAAGAGGCTCGATAAGGGTGCGGAAGCGCGCCGGCTCTTTGCCTCACTTTCGGCGGAGTTGACTGCACTCTCGCCCCGGGACGGGGCGGAAGCGAGAGCACTCTTCGCGGCTGCTCTCGCCGAGGAAGCCGACGTCGAGCGGGCGCGTAAGCTGCTCGAGCAAAACGTCGCCGCAGGCGCGCATGAGGCTCAGAGCTTGGCGCTGCTGGGCTCGCTCGATATGGAGCGCGGTGCGTACTCGGCTGCCGCCGCCAATTTTTCGAAAGCGTTACGACGTTCGAACGCGACCGATTCGAACGAGGTTCGCGTGCATGCAACGGCGCTCGCCGCGCTCGCAACCATCGCGGCGGAAACGGCCGATGTCGAGCTTGCCAAGCGGGTCCGCGCAGCCTACCCAAAGGCGCGATGGCCGCAAAGCGTCGCCGCGGAGCACGTCGCCGCACTCTCTGCATTGCGCACGCTGGCACTGCTGGACGGTGACACGACGGGCGCGTATTTCCTGGCACGCGAAGCGACGGCCGTTGCCTCCACTCCGGCACGCTCGGCGCTGGCGGAAACGCATCTCGCGGCCATCGCTCGGATTCTCGGGGATCTCGGAATCGAGCGCCTGCAGCTGGGTCGCGCCTGGGATATCCTGCGAGCCGCACGCGGCCTCGAAAACGACCGCAGCACGGCGCACGCCTTCGCGCAGTTTGCCATCGACGCAGCCGCAGTCATGCCGGTCGAGGCTCGTAGAGCGATGTCCGCGTATCGCACGATGACAAAGGGCGGCGCAATCGATTCGTACCTCGAAGCGCTCGCCGCAACCGGGGCGGCGCGCGTTGCCGAAGCGGGCGGAGATCGCGTCGGGGCAGTTCGCTCGGAGCGCCAAGCGCTGGCAACGTGGCAGCGGCTCGGGCTCGAGCTGCGCGCCGCACTCGTGGCCCTGGATTTGCGCCGTCTGACGGGTGACGAAAGCTTCGTGAAAATCGCACGCAGCGTTACCGCCCGCGCGCCCAAGGCCTGGTTTGCGGCAGACCTCAAGCGCAACAAGAATCCGATATTTCAATTAACGCCGGCGGAACGGGTCGTGCTGGCGCGGCTTCTGCGCGGGGAATCTGCCAAAGCGATCGGCGATGCGCTCGAGCGCAGCCCCTTTACGATCAGCAATCACACGCGGAAGATTTTCGCAGCCTTCGATCTGAACTCACGAAGCAAGGTCATCGCGCGCTGCGTCGAGCTCGGCATCACCCCGGAATCGATCGAGCGCGCTTCGTAAGAACCGAAGCGCGTCCCCGCGCTTCGTAAGAACCGAAGCGCGTCCCCGCGCTTCGTAAGAACCTAGGCGTGGAGACTAGCGTTCGACCTGCTGCATCATCGGCGCGGTGTAGCGATCTCCGGCGGTTTGGCTCGCCAGGCGCTCGAGGTCTGCGCGGTCCTGTTCCGTCAATTCGATTTCGACCGCGCCTGCATTCTCTTCGAGATAGCAGACGCGTTTGGTCCCCGGGATGGGTACGACGTCGTCGCCCCGCTCGAGCACCCAAGCTAACGCAATTTGTGCGGGCGTCGCGCGATGGCGCTGCGCGACATCGCGGACGACCTCGACCAGGTGCGCGTTGCGCGCAGCATTTTCGGAGGAAAAGCGCGGGTTCGTCCGTCGAAAATCGTTCTCTTCGAGCGCATCGAGATCGAGTGCGCCGGTAAGAAAACCGCGCCCGAGCGGGCTGTAGGGGACGAGTCCGATGCCGAGCTCGCGAAGCGTCGGAATGATGCTCTCCTCGATGCCGCGTTCCCAGAGCGAGTACTCGCTCTGCAGCGCCGCGATCGGGTGCACGGCGTGCGCTCGCCGCAGTGTCGCCGCGCCCACTTCCGAAAGCCCGAGAAACCGAACCTTGCCCGCTTCCACGAGTTCTTTCATCGCGCCCACCGTCTCTTCAATCGGAACTTTCGGATCGCGGCGGTGCTGGTAATAGAGATCGATAACCTCGCGGCCCAGACGCCGTAACGAGGCCTCCGCGGCGCGCTTCACGTTGGCGGGCGTTCCGTCGACGCCGCGCCCTCCGTCGGGCAAAACTGTGAAACCGAACTTGGTCGCGACCGCAACGGATTCGCCGCGTCCCGCGAGCGCCCGCCCCAGCAGCTCTTCGTTGGTGTACGGTCCGTAGACTTCGGCGGTATCGAAGAGGGTGATCCCGATTTCCAAAGCACGATGGATCGTCGCGAGCGCTTGGCTCGGTTCCGGCGTGCCGTAGGCAAAGCTCATGCCCATGCAGCCGAGCCCGAGCGCCGAAACCGTAAGGCCGCCCGATCCGAGCTTGCGCTGTTTCACAGGGTGGTTGTTTCCGCGCACCCGTGGCTCGAAACGTCATGCGCCACCGCCTCCGCGGCGCTGCGTAGTTTGCTTCGGATATACGCGGCGCTCTGCCCGATCGTGCGCTTCGCTTCGGGCACTACGTCGAAGAAGATGGGCCAAACGTGCGGCATTCCGGGTTCTAGGATGAGCTCGACCGGCGCGCCCGCGGCGCGCGCCCGCTCGGCAAAGCGGACGGCATCGTCGCGCAGGATCTCGCTTTCGCTTGCGAAGAGCAGCGCGGGCGGAAACCCCCTAAGGTCGCCGTAGAGCGGCGAGGCGAGCGGATCGCGCGCCGCGTCGTCCGTCGGTGCGTAACTCGCGGCGCTTTCGCGCGCGTGCTCGCCGACCAGCATGTCGTCGCTCGCGGCGTTCGAACGAATCGAATCGCCGGTCGCGAGCAAATCCGTCCACGGGGAATATGCAACGATCGCGGCCGGAGCACAATCCCGCGCTGCGCGGGCTTTGAGTGCGAGACCGGCCGAGAGCACGAGGCCGCCGCCTGCCGAGTCGCCCGCCAGCACGATGCCGGACGGCGGGATACCGCGATCCAGGAGTGCGTCGTAAGCGGTTAGCACATCGTCGAGGGCTGCGGGGAACGGATGCTCCGGCGCGAGCCGATAGCTTACGACGAAGGCGGGAACGCCGCTCGCGCGCACCAGAGCCGTCGTGAGACGGCGATGCGTGAGCGGCGAGAAGGCGACGAAGGCACCGCCGTGCACGTATAAAATTGCCTGCGACGAAGGCTCTGCGCCGGGCATCAGCCATTCACCGGGCACGGGCTCGGATACGAACCGCACCCGCAACCCGCGCTTGATGAAGCGGCCATACAGCTCGGTAAACGCTAAGGAACGGCGCAGCCGGCGAATGCCCGTCATGGGATCGCGCGGCCGTTTCTTCATGCTGCGTTTGACCCAGACGCGGCACAGGAGCTTGACGATACGGGCTTGCCAACTGATCACGGGGCCGCCTTCGTTGATGGAACACGCACGATCTCCTGTGAGGCAAGCGGGGCACGGCGCCCGTTTCTCGAAATGCATTCGCATGTCAAGCACACTCTACGAAATCCCCGTTCAACGCATCGAAGGCACGCCCGCCACGCTCGCGGAGTATGCCGGAAAGGTGCTGCTCGTCGTCAACGTTGCCTCGGCCTGCGGTCTCACGCCCCAATACGAAAGCTTGGAGCGCGCGTTCGAGAGCGAACGAGAACGCGGGCTCGTAATCCTCGGGTTTCCTTCGAATCAGTTCATGGCGCAAGAGCCGGGTTCGAATGCGGAGATCGCGGAATTCTGTTCGACGAAATTCGGAGTAAAATTTCCTCTGTTCGAAAAGATCGAAGTGAACGGCCCCGGCCGCCATCCGCTGTACTCGGCGCTCGTCGATGCGCAGCCCGAAGCGCTCGAAGCGAACGACACGTTTCGCAATAAGCTCGCCGGCTACGGCGTGAAGAAGGCGCAAGAGAGCGATATTCTCTGGAATTTCGAGAAGTTCTTGGTCGCGCGCGACGGCCGCGTCGTCGGGCGCTTTGCCCCCGATGTAACGGTCGACGATCCGCTATTGCGGGCGGCGATCGAGCGCGAACTCGCAGTCGCTGCGGTGGTCTAAAGCCCCGGTCGTCGCGGGACGGCGCCTGACAAAGTTATCCGTAAAATACTGCATCGATCGCGACGAGCGGCGGTCCATTATTTTTCTTCTGTTTTTCTTCTGTAACGATGCGTACGGTGCGAGGTTTTTGCGCATTAAGTGCGGAGATAAGATTCGCAGTGCATCGCTGCGAGTGAACGTCGGCACCAGATAGGTGTGGTTTGCTCGCCGTTATGCTCGGCCGGCCGATTGGTGCCGGCCCCGTTCACTTTACAGCGAAGGACACTACCTTGCCGAAACGTGCTGATTGTTTCAATCGGCGTTTGCTCGTCGTGCAGACGCTATCATTCTGTTTTCTCATCACCGTAGTCGCGTCGGTGCGGTTCGATGCGCGCGCGCAATCCGCGGGCGATGTCGGCGCGAACGTCGGGGCGAGCGCAGCGCTCGCGGGTCGCGATGAAGTGCTCAAACGCACGGCGGCAGAAGCGGCGGCGAGGAAGGTCGCCGGCGTCGCAACGGCCGCGCCGTCGTCCGTCGAGACGCCGCCGCCGCCCATCACGGAAGGGAATGCCTCGAAGGGCGGCTTCGAGGGCGCACCGATTACGTATTCCATCGATCTCTCCGCGATGGTTGCCGGCGGAGCGACGAACAACGGGTTTGCGGATCTTCCCGGCGGGCTCGACGGTTCGATCATCTACAAGATCGATCGGACGACGCGCGTCACGGCCAACTACTATCAGTTTTCGGCAACCAGCATTGGCAACGACGATGACATTCCGTTCGGGTTTCAAGCTCCGCCCGGTCCGTCGTCGCAAGGGCTTATCGAGCAGGTCGCGTCGGTGAACGGTGCGGCCGCGCGCTTCGACTCGACGACCCACCTGCGCTTCCAGCTCTACAACCTCGAGCAGATGTTTTTCGTCGGCGGGCGGCACCATCCGCTGATTATCGCACCGACATATTTGGCCGTGCGATCGATCATCGGCGGTAAAGACGATTCCGGTCCGATCTTCGCCAACGACCAATTCATGACCGTGCACCAGCGTTCGTACGAGTCGAAGAGTTTGAATTTGGCGATTCCTCTCTTCTATGGAGAGAAATATCTCATCTCGTACACGGGCGGTGCGATCTGGAACATGAACACCAACGGCGCTAACCAAACGAACCATCCGCAATATTTGCAAAGCGGCTTCATCCAGTATCAGCCGAGTCAAGATCTCACGCTCTTCGGCAGCATATCGAACGCCATCACCTATTTTCCGACCGAGGTGTATCCGTATCACACGCCGACGTTGCACTACGGCGTCTCGAAGTATCTGAAACGATCGTTCTGGATCGAAGGTGAGGTGTCGACCGGAGGACCTTCCAATCCGAACTACGCCGATTCTGGCCGCATCGGAATCGTCAATCTGACGGTACCGTGCTCGCGCACGGCCGCCGGTGGCTTGCCGTCGTTCACCTGTGTCGCGCTTGCCGGCAACGGCATCGCCGTTCCCGTAGTCGGTGCGCAGCGCTATACCACGTTCAGCATCATACTCGGCTTTGGCGCGGCTCCGCTCGTGCGGCCGTTCTAAGAAAGGCTCTTGCACATGCTGACTCATCTTCAAAAAGGCGTCCTCGTCGCCATCGGTACTGCGCTCGTGGCCGCTTGCAGCAGCTCGAATTCTAGTCCCTCGGCCCCGGCCGCGTCGAAGCCGTTGGCGGTTGCCTATGCGGCGATCGGCGCGAGCGATGCCGTGGGGTACGGCGCGACCGTTCCATGCACGGAAGCGTCCCCGGCGCTCGTCGCAGATCCGACGTGTCCCGAGCCCGGCGCAAACGGCTACGTTCCGGACATCCGGACGGATCTCGGACAATATGGTTTCGCGGCCGCACTGCAAGATCTTGGAATTTCGGGCGCCGTGATCGGGCCCGACATCGAAGCGACCGGTAACATGTATTCGTCGGTCGCCGGCGCGACGCCGTGCCAGGCGCGCACGCCGGGCGTAGACGCGATTCCGGCGAACTTTCTGCAGAACGAGTTACCGAAGGTGAATCCCGGGGCGACGCTCGTCACGGTCTTCGCCGGCGGCAACGACGTCAACGCCATCGTCAATGCGATTGCCTGCGGTGCCGGCGGCACCACGTCGGCTTCGGTTCAGGCATATATCACGACGCAAGTAACGGCGTTCGGTGGCGATTTCCTAGCGCTGCTCAACGGCGTTCATGCGCGAGCGCCGGCCGCCACGATCGTCGTCGCGAACATCCCGAATTTCGCAAACGTGCCGTATGCGTTGGGTTTTCCGCTCAGTCTGCGGGAAGCGCTGCAGGGCGTTTCGGTGGCGTTCGACACGTACGTCATCAACACGGCCGCTACGAAGGGCGTGCCGGTGGTCGATTTGCAGTGCAACCCGGACTCGTATATTCCGGCGAACTTTTATACGGACGGGTTCCATCCCAACGATGCCGGATACGCGCTCCTAGCGGGTTTGTTCGTCAAACAGGTTCTGAGCGACTATCCGACGGCTCCGCAAGCCCAGTGTTCGGAGCAAGCGATTTCGGGCGTCAGCGCAGACGTTCGTTTGAGCCCGCCGCTCCTGAGCACGAAACCGGCGTTCCCGGCGCGCTAGCCGGCGTCGTGCTCTGTTTATTCGCTCCCAGCTTGGTCCCAACACTTTGGCAAACTGGGTACGTTCTATCTGTATCATGCTGAAATTTTTCACCGTCGCCATCGCGGCGCTTGCCTTGTCGGCTCCAATTGCAGCTCCTCTAGCCGCTCTGGCGCAGGACGTCCCTTCGTATGCGCAACAGGGGCCGCCGCCGCCCGAGGACGCGCAGATCCGCGGCCGCGTCGTCTCGTTCGACGGCGGTTATGCGCTTGGGGTTCGCGACGACCGGGGCTACGTCGACAACGTGCAGCTCCACGAGGGCACGATCATCAACCCGACCGGTCTCACCCTCGAGCCCGGCATGGTGGTCAGCATCCTCGGCTACAACCAGGGTCCGATTTTCTCGGCGAACGAGATCGATACGCCCTACGCGTTCGCCGGCGGCTTCCCGTACTATGCGGGCCATCCGTGGAACTATTATGGCCCGACGATCGGCCTCTCGTTCTTCTTCGGAAATCCGGGCTGGTGGCACGGCGGCTACTTTCACGGAGGCTACCGCTACTTCGGCGGAGCGCGCGTCTATAATTCGGTGCCCGTGCATAACGTCTATCATCAAGTGGCGCCCGCCGGGGCGTTCCGCGGCCGCACGTTCGTGGCGCCGCGATCGGCCGGCGGCTATCACGCGAGCGGTCACGCACGGGGCGGCGGCGGGCACCGTTAGGCCGCGCTAAGGGCTGCTAGACATCGCGCGCGTCGGTGAGCAAGCCGCCATCGACGCGCAGGACCGCGCCCGATAGATACGCGCCGGCGCGCGATGCCAAGAAGAGCGCGGTTCCCGCCATGTCTTGCGGCGTTCCGCCTCGCCGTGCGGGGATGCGCTCGAGCAGTTCGCTCTCGCGCTCTTTCGCCCACGCGGTCATCGTCGTTGGAAAATATCCCGGGGCGATGGCGTTCGCGGTGATGTGCCGCTTCGCGAGATAGCGCGCCAAGTGACGCGTGAGCTGGTGCACGCCCGCTTTTGAGGCAGAGTACGGATAGGTTTCCATCGCCGGCGGAATGAGGCCGTCGATCGATCCGATATTGATGACGCGCGCGGGATCTTCGTGCGTGCCGGCAGCCGCAAGCTCCTCGAGCAACGCCTGCGTCAAGAAGAAGAGCGCCTTCAGATTGAGGTCGAGCACCCGGTCCCAGCCGCGCTCCGTAAAGCTGCCCAGTGGTTCGGCCCACGCGGCGCCCGCGTTATTCACGAGCACGTGCAGCTTCGGCTCGCGCGCCCGCAGTTCGCTCGCGAGCCGCTCGACCTCGTCCATCCGCGAGAGATCGGCAGGCAACGCGAAACATTCGCCTTCCTGCGAGAGTTCGGCGGCGAGCGCTTCGCATACCGCGGCTTTGCGAGAACTTACGTAGACGCGCGCACCGTTGGCAACGAAGCCGCGCGCGATCATCTCGCCGATGCCGCGGCTGCCGCCGGTGACGAGTACGACTTTGCCCGCGACAGAGAACAACGTATCGATCTTCATGATCGATGCGCGTTCACCATCGGCGTGCGGAGCCTTTCGAGGGCGGCACGCCGCCCCGATCTTAGCTAGCTGCCGGCGATGGTGCTACCGTCGTTTTGGTTCCATGGTGGCCGGACTTTGCCAGATGGAAGCCCGCACTGTCGGCTGCGGACTTGCAGGCATACACACCGTGCTTCGTCGTGCCGTAATATTTGTCGCCCTTGAGATGATAGACTTTTTTCTTCGTATTTTCCCATACGACAGGATCGCTCGCCGCGCAGGCCGGCATCGGCTGATCTGCTGCCGGCGAAGGATCCGCTGCCGCGGCGGAAGGCGCCGAAACGAACAATACATTCGTACAAAGAATTGCGGCCAGAGCGAACGCGCTCACGAACTTCATTCCTCGAGTCCTTTCAGAAACTAGGGGGCAGGCTCTGGGCCTTAGCCCTCACGGTCCCGACCGCCTCGGAGGCGCCGAAACGCGCCGTCCGGCCGCAACTGGAATCTGACCCCAGCGCGTGAGATACCGGCCGCACCATCGCACGAGCCGCGCGCGGTCCGGCGGTCCGAGCGCCGCAATACCACCCAGAATTTTTGCCAGCCCCGCAGAGAGTTCGCTTGCCGGTTCCGTCATGCACCCGAGCAGCAGCGCTAAGCGCCGCCGGTCCTCATCGCCGAGTTCATCGACGATCGCGTCCCGCACCCCACAAAACTCCGCCGAATGCTCCAAGATCGAACATACGTTCGACGCCTAAGCGCGACGCCCCGCCCGAAATCGCGCCGCCAATGTTGGTGCGGAGTGCGGGCCCGAAGGCATCGGGGGGCCGCGCCGCTCCGATCTCAAACAAAGAGCGATGGCTTTAGATTCGCGCATCCAACTGCTCATGTGGCTCGGCAAGCGTATGGGCCGCGGCTTTACTCCCGACGTCAGCGTTGCCACACTGCGCGAAGCGTACGTGCGCACGAACAAGCAGTTCGGCCTCAAGGACACCGGCGGCGTCGAGAGCCGGGAGCTGACCATTCCATCGAGCGACGGGGTGACGATCGGTGCCCGCTTGTACCGGCCGCTGGGTGCGAGCGAGGGGCCGCTGCCGGTGCTCCTCTACTTTCACGGCGGCGGCTTCGTCATCGGAGACGTGGATTGCTATGACGGCCTGACGCGCTTTCTCGCGCGGGAAGGACGCATCGCCGTTCTTTCCGTCGACTATCGCCTGGGGCCCGAATACCGCTTCCCTCTCGCGTACGACGATGCGTTCGCCGCGCTCGGCTGGCTGCAAAAGAACGCTGCGTCGCTCGGTCTCGCCGCCGACCGCATCGCCGTAGGAGGCGATAGCGCCGGCGGAGCCCTTTCGGCGACGCTATCCACGTTCGCGGAATCGAAGGGACTCGCTCGTCCCGCGTATGCGTTCCTGATCTATCCGGCGACTGATATGACCGGTCGTTTCCCGTCGCGCAGCGAGTATACGGGCAACCTCCCGCTGACGCCGGAAATCATGACCTGGTTCGCGCAGCGAGCACTCAGTTCGCCTGACGCCGTGAACGATCCGTTGCTCGCGCCGCTCGACGCGCCCAATCCCGAGCGCCACCCGCCTACCTACATCTTGGCCGCCCAGTACGATCCGCTGGTCGACGAAGGTCGCGCGTATTACGAGCGTTTGCGCGATGCGGGCGTGGACGTTACCTACGATCTGCGCCCGACGCTGTCGCACGCGTTCGTCAATCTTGCAGGCATCGTTCCGGAGGCGCGGCGCGCTCTTACGGCCGGCATTCGGGCGACTGCGGCTGCCCTCGGTGTGAGGCCGGTCGTGGCGCTGACGGGCGCGGGCTCCGGTATCGGACGCGCGCTCGCGCTCGATCTCAGCGAGCGCGGTTATGCGCTCGCGCTCGCGGATCGTGATGCGGCGAGCCTTGCCGAAACCGCGCAACTGATCGGCGACGGCACGAAGGTGACGACGCACGTGCTCGACGTCGCGCAAAGGACTGCGGTCGAGGCCTTCGCCGCAGACGTATTGCGAGAGCATCGTCGCGTCGACGTGCTCATCAACAACGCGGGCGTTTCGATCGGTGGCGACGTTGCGGAACTCTCGATCGAAGAGATCGAGTGGTTGATGAACATCAACTTTTGGGGCACCGTGTACGGCGTGAAAGCATTTCTGCCGGCGCTACAGCGCTCGGGCGATGCAACGATCGTCAACCTATCGAGCGTGTTCGGTCTTTACGCGCCTCCCGGACAATCCGCATACGCGGCGAGCAAGTTTGCCGTTCGCGGCTTTACGGAATCGCTGCGCGAAGAGCTTCGCGGAACCGGCGTGCACGTGATAACGGTGCACCCGGGCGGCATTAAGACGAACATCGCGAAGACCGCGCGCGTGGCCGCGGCTGCGGATCCCGAGCTCTCGCGCCTGCGCACGGAAGCGTTCGAAGCGAATATGCTCACGCAGACTCCGGAAAGCGCCGCAGCTACGATCGTGCGCGGCATCCTCGAACGCCGCGACCGCGTCTTGATCGGTGCCGACGCCGTGCAGCTCGACGTGGTAACGCGGCTCTTCGGCCCCGCGGCTCCGCGCCTGCTCTCCGCACTCGCGCAGCGCACCATGCCTGAGGTTTTGCGGCGCAACAATGCAAAAGCGCCCGCACCACAGGTACGGACGCCTTCGCACGAGCGCGATGCCGAGCTCGAATCGTCCCCGAACGGGAGTGCCGTAACGGCCTAGTTATTACGAGCCGGGAAGCGCCGCCGGTACGTCTTTAACGGTCACGTTATCGGCGGCCGCGCCGGCGCTCACCGCGGACGTCGACGAGTTGAGCGTATCGATGTCTTTGGGATCGAAGGAGCCCCCCTTGAGCTTGGTGCCGATGCTGGAAAACTGCGTTTGCAACGCGGTCAAACCGCCGTCGAGTTTCTGTAAGAGCGGATCGGAGCTGGTCTTTGCAATCTTGTCGGCAACTTTGACTTCGTGCACGGCGAATAGGAGCGCCGCGCCGCCCTTGATGATCGTCGAGATGCGATGCGGGGCGCCGCCGGCAAACGCTCCCTGTTGATACGGCTTGAGCACCCAATGGTGGAAGCAGAAGTACGCGATTCCCAAATGCGCGACGAAACGCGTTTTATCGAGAAACGCAAACGACGGCGTTACGGATCCGGCTAGAACTGCGCCGATAAATGCGGCGATAAGTACGAAGCGCTTTGATTTGGCAGCGATCATGAAAAAAATTTATCTCCTGCGTAAGGCAGCGCTGAGGTATGGGGTCGATCTGCTTCCTTCTTTGGCGTGGAGGGCGCTCTTGCCTCGCGCGGTGCGCAAGGGTCGAGCGCGCGCGTAGCGTACCTCGGCGCGTATGAGAACCAAAGCGTTCGGCAGCACGGGCCTGCAGATCTCGGAAATGGGCCTGGGCTGCATGGGCATGTCGGAATTTTACGGCGCGGGTGATGAGGCGGAATCGCTGCGCACGATCGATCGCGCGCTCGCACTCGGCATCAACTTTCTCGACACGGCCGATATGTACGGGCGCGGTGCAAACGAAGAGTTGTTGGGACGCGCGCTGCGCGGACGCCGCGAGCAGGTGTTTCTCGCGACGAAATTCGGCATCGTGCGAGGCGACGATCCAACGGCCCGTTCGATCTCCGGAAAACCCGGCTACGTGCGCGCAGCGTGTGACGCCTCGCTGCAGCGGCTCGGCATCGATGTCATCGATCTCTATTATCTGCATCGCGTGGATCCGGAGACGCCGATCGAAGAGACCGTGGGTGCGATGGCGCAGCTGGTGTACGCGGGGAAGGTCCGATATCTCGGCCTCTCCGAAGCGTCGGCGGCCACGATCGAGCGCGCCTGCCGCATATTTCCGGTCGCGGCGCTGCAAACCGAATATTCGCTCTTTTCGCGCGACGTCGAGGACGATGGAACGCTCGAAGCGGCCCGCAAGTACGGTATGGCGTTCGTGGCCTATAGCCCGCTTGGCCGCGGTTTTCTCTCCGGGAAAATCCGCTCGTTCGAAGCGCTCGCACCGGACGACTTCCGGCGTTTCTCGCCGCGCTTCGCCGGAGAAAATTTTGCAAAAAATCTCGCAGTCGTCGATCGCGTCAATGCGCTGGCCGGCGAGATCGGCGTGACGCCGAGCCAGCTCGCGCTCGCGTGGGCGCTCGAGCGAGGGGAAGACATCTTCCCGATCCCGGGAACGAAGCGGGTGGCCTACCTCGAGGAAAATGCAGCCGCAGCCGACCTTCGCCTAAGCCCGGAACAGCTCGCGCGGCTCGAAGAAGTCGCCCCAAAAGGGGCGGCCGCGGGCGATCGTTATGCGGATATGCGCTCCGTCAACGCTTGACCGGAGAGCGCCTCGGCGTGTATTTCCCGGGCGGGTTTAGCCTGGTATCTGAGGTGGTATTTTAGGGGTGCTTTGGAAAAAAAGGTGGCTCCTATACGCGACGATCTGGAAGCGCACGATCATGCGATGGGCATTTCCATTCACAGCGTGGTCGGCGAATTGGCGGAACTGCTCGGGGCGACGACGGTGGCCGTCATCGGGGGCGTCACGGAAACCAGGGCCGTGCACCAGTGGATGAACGATCGGGTGCCCCAGCGGCCTCACGTGCTCCGGTTCGCCCTGCAGATCGCGAGCATGATCGCAAGCGTTGCCGAGCGTGACGTGGCCCGGGCCTGGTTCCACGGGAGCAATCCGCGCCTAGGTGACCGCTCGCCCATGTTCGTCTTGCGGGATCACAAGTTAGCCGAGGTGCAGTTCGAGATGCTGGCCGCCGCCCGCGCCTTCGTAAAACGCGTGTAGCGGAGGCCGATCCCAACCTCGATTCCCACGAGGATCGCCCCCGCAACGATCATCTTGTTTGCCCTTCGCCGAGCGCCTATGCTAGGCGGATGACGACGTTGCGAGATGACTCCAGAATGCCGGATTACTGCGCATTCATTCGCGAGACCGTATCGAGTGCGGAAATTCTTCACGTTCTTGGCGATATCGATCTCGCGAGCATCGGCCACTTCGAACGTGCGCTGCTGGAAACGACGCGCCCCGCGCGTCCGCTCGTCATCGATCTTACGGCCTGCGATTATATCGGCGCGGCCGGCTTTGCGGTTCTCGTTCGGACGCATCGCGCACTCGGTAAGGGACTGCGCGTTGCGGTATCGCCCGAAGGCATTCCCGCGCGTCTCTTCTCGTTGCTCGAGCCGCACGCGCGGTTCTTCATCGCCAAGTCGATCGAAGGTGCGCTGCATCCGCCGCGCTTAGAGGTGCGGACCTTCGTGTAATTAGCGTCTCCGAGCAGACGGGAAAAAATCCTCGAGCGAGAAGCGCGGAACACATGAAGATGCGTTCCGTCGTGGTCCGTGCGGCAAATGCGCCGTTCGAAATCGTTGAGAGCGATCTGCCCGAACCCGGCGCCGGCGCGGTACGCATAGCGGTAGAGGCGTGCGGCGTCTGTCATAGCGATGCACTGGTGGTCGGCAACATGTGGCCGGGTATCGTGTACCCGAAAGCGCCGGGTCACGAAGTTGCGGGCACGATTGAAGCGCTCGGCCCCGCAACCGAACCGTGGAACGTAGGCGATCGGGTTGCCGTCGGGTGGCACGGTGGACACTGCGGGTACTGCGATCGGTGCCGGCGCGGCGACTTCATCACGTGCCGCCGGCTGAGCATCCCGGGGATCGCCTACAACGGCGGATATTCGACGCACATGATCGCGCCGATCGTTGCGCTCGCCCGCATTCCCGACGGCCTTCCGGCGGAAGATGCGGCTCCGCTGATGTGCGCGGGCGTGACCACCTTCAACGCGCTGCGCCACAGCGGTGCGGGTCCGGGAAACCTCGTCGCGATTCTCGGGATCGGCGGTCTCGGCCACCTTGCGGTGCAGTATGCGGTGAAGATGGGATTCGAAACGGTCGCGATCGCGCGCGGCGAAGATAAAGGGCCGCTCGCGCGAGAACTCGGCGCGCACCACTATATCGATAGCGAAGCCGTCAATGCCGGCAAGGCGCTTGCGGCTCTGGGGGGTGCCCGCGTCGTTCTCGCGACCGTGACCAGCGCAAAGGCGATGGCGCCGCTGATCGGTGGCCTCGGCATCGACGGACGACTCGTGGTCGTCGGCGCGGCGATGGATCCGCTCGAGCTGCGAACGGTGACGATGATCGGCGGCCGGCAGTCGGTGGGCGCGTGGCCTTCCGGCACCTGCGTGGATTCCGAGGACACGATGCGCTTCAGCGTGCTAACCGGTGTTCGCGCGCGAATCGAGAAGATGCCGTTGGAGCAGGCTTCCGACGCATACGCAAAGATGATGAGCGGGGCCGCGCGATTCCGCATGGTGCTGGCGAACGGATAACATTAGGCAACGAATGGACGAAACCCAAACCGAGACCGCTACAGAGACCTCCACCGATGCCGCGTCGATGTTCGGCGCTGCGCCCGAGCCCGCCACCGAAGCGCCTGCGGCCCTCGCGGCGCCTGCCGATACTGAACCGGTCGCCGAAGCGCAAGCAGAGGGCGTAAGAATTCCCGGTTTGAGGACGATCGGCTTCGATAAAAGTGTCGAAGAACGGCGCGTGCGCGCGCACGAGCATTGGGAGCGGGTCGCCGCTGCGCGTGAAAACGGTGAGACCTTGGAGGGCATGGTGGTTGCCGTCGTCAAGGGCGGCTTGCGCATCGATATCGGCGGCGTCTCCGGCTTCTTACCTGCATCGCAAATTCGTCTCGAGGCCGGCGCACCGCTCGAATCGCTCGTGAAGACGAAGCTCCCGCTCAAGGTCATCGATGTCGACGCGACGCGCAAACGCGTCGTCGTTTCGCATCGCCGGGCGCTCGACGATTTGCGGCGTACGAAGCGCTCGCAACTCTTGTCGTCGCTCAAGATCGGCGACGTTCACGAAGGTACCGTCGTGCGGCTCGCGCCGTTCGGTGCGTTCGTCGATATCGGCGGCGTCGACGGGCTCGTGCCGATGAGCGAACTTGCCTTCGAGCGCGTCGAAAAGGTGAGCGACGTGCTTGCAGTCGGCGATACATTCCCGGTTGCCGTTTTGCGCATCGAAGAAGGCGGGCGTAAGATCGCCCTTTCGCGCAAAGGGGCGCTGGCCGATCCGTGGCGAGACCACGCCGCCGTGGTGCGTCAGGGCGCAACCATAGAAGGCACGGTTGTCGCTAAAGATCCGAAGCTGCAGGTGGAGATCGCGCCCGGGGTCATCGGCAGCGTACGCGAAAGCGACGCCGATCCGAACGACTACGCGATCGGGGAAGCGATCGAGGTGTCGGTTCGGTCGATCGACCGCCGCAATCGCCGGATCACCCTGACGACCCTCCACGGCGCGAACGTCGCGGCGGCGCCAAGCAGCGGATTTGCGCCGCTCGGCATCGAGCTCCGCAAGAGCTGAGAACGGCCCCAGGCATTTCTTATCGACGCTTCAGTACGGAAGCCGTAGGGAAGATGCATGATAATGGCGTCATTCTACCTATCCCGGAGGTCCTCATGAAATTCTTCAAGCTCATCCCGCGGCTAGGCGCCGCACTCGCATTCATCGTCGCTTCGAGTGCCGCCGTTGCGACGACCGCGCCGCAGGCGGCGAACGCGGCGGTGTTCGTCGGCGTGGGTGGAGGCGGCGTTCACGTCGGATACTCGAACTATCCCCGTTGGCGCTGGGGCGGACATGCCTGGGTGCATGCGGGGTACTTCTACGGCCGCCCCGGTTACGCCGGAGGTTTCTTCGTCGGCTATGCGCCGCCGCTCGCGCCCCCGCTTTGGGCGGGCTACTACGCACCCAACTATGGCCCGGCATACCCGTACTACCGGGTCGGGTTCTATCATCCATACTTCCATGGTTATTACGGCTACCACGGCTACTATGGCGGGTACCACGGCGGATATCGCGGCGGGTATCGCGGCGGCGGGTATCGCCGCTAACCTCGAAGATAGGAGAACGAAAACGGCTGCGTCGGACGCGGCCGTTTTCTTGTTCGGTAGGGAACGAGAATTCGGGGGTTTCCTCCGACGTCTGCGGCGACGCTTTTCGACTGCTTAACAGCCACAAAGATCAAAAAGACGACCCCCGTTATAGCGGGGGTCGCCCTTTTACAAGTCCGGTGGAAAGAGACGAACGCTACGCGCTGCGAGCCTTGAACGCCCCGCGGTGCCAGGTGCCTTGGGCCGTGGAACCGTCCTCGGCAAAGGTGTACGAGCCGGGGCCCTCAAGCGAGCCGCCGTAGCGATCCGAGCGCAGAAAGCCCTCGGCAACGTCGCCATCCGGCATATGCACGACTGCACGTCCCGTCAGCGTGGCTGATGGAGAGCGCCCAACGTTAACCTTGTAGACGGTGCCGTCGGGGAAGCGATCGATGATGAGCCCGACCATCTTGCCGTGTGACCACTGGCCCGTCAGCTGCTCGCTTCCGGCGCAGCCGTAGGTCCCTCGGCCATTGGGGCGGTTCTCGCTGTCCCAAGCGCCGGTAAACGCATCGAACTCGTAATCGTCGTGAAGATGCGAAACGCGTCCAACACACATCTTGCCGCGCTGCGAAACCAGGGTCGCAGAACCCGCCGGGGCTCCGTCGCGCATGAGCCCCGTAATGCGGTTGCCGTCGCTATCGCTCCAGCGGAAGGGCCCTTGCAAAAGGCCATGGACGAACGTGCCCTTAAAGCTCCCGAGGCTGCCGGACGTAAACGTGGCCGGGCCTTCGAATTCGCCGCTCTGCATCGTTGCCACGAGCCGTGTCCCGTTTGCGTAGGTTTCAACGGTGGGGCCGGTGATCGCCGGCGACGGCGGGTTTACGTCAACCACGATCGTGCTCTGTTGGGCGCGTCCCGTGCCGCTGTAGTCCGGAACCTTCCAGGTCGTCTCCCCGGAGTATTCTCCGTGCTGGAAGGTGGTCGTGAGGACGTCACCGTTCGGCAAATTAAAATGCGCCGGACCGTCCGCCTTGCCGTCGGCGTCGAGGCCGCCGTAATAATGAACTCCGTCGCGCAGCAACACGTCGCCGTTGCTCAAGGAGCCGCCGTTCCAGGTTCCCGTGGCGCGCTGGACGTTCCCGGCGTCCGTCGGGCTATAGGTAAACGTGCCGTAGCCGGACGGCAACCCGTTCGCGATCGTGCCGGCGTAGGCCGAACCGTCTTGGTAACGCACGTCGCCCGGGCCCGGTGCGGGTGCCTCGAAGGCCGTCTGCACGAATTTCGCCGAGTTCGGAACGGTTGGACTCGCCGCGCCTTGTACGTTGAGCGTAAAGGAGAAGAGTGCGAGCGGGGTCGCTTCCGGGGTCCCGGGCACCACGTTCATCAGCGTGATCGTGACGAGGCCGGCCTGCACCGCTTTAAAGCTTGCCGTGTACACGTTTTGCGTCGTGTCGTAGGCGACGGTCCCAAGCAGCTGCGCACCGTCGCTCGAGACGTTCTTCACGCTCCAGATCGCTGCGGGCGCGCTCTCGGTCAGCCGAACGCCGACGACGTCGCCGACGTGCACGAACACGGTCGCACCCGCGCTCGTGTCGGTCAACACCGAAACCGGGGCCGCGGCGGCCGGCGGCGGAGATTCCTGCGCGAGGGCGGGTTGAACCAACCCGGCCGTTGCCGCAGCCGTGACCAGAAATGCCAGGGCGCCGGTGAGGATACGACGGTTTGCTTGCATAGCTCTCTGACATTCAACACGGGTTTTCGCGTTCCGCAAGATTGCGCCTAAGGGCCCATAGTAAGCGTTCCGGGTCGTTCGGGCGGACGGCCCTGAAGCGCCGCACTTGACAGGTCAAACGATCTCTTGCTTGGTTTGCAGCGGGTCGCGCTTTTGAGAACTTGACGGCACTTGCCGTTCGGCGTATACTACTCGCCTATGCCCGGCGGAAAATAGATCGTGAATTTCAGGGAGCGGCGGACGGCCGAACCCTTATTTTCTTTTTCCCGATTTATCGGCGGGCTGTGAGGGATAGATGAACCTTCTCGATGTGAACAATTTCGATGCGATGCGCATCGGGCTAGCTAGCCCCGAGCAAATTCGCGCGTGGTCGTTCGGCGAAGTCAAAAAGCCGGAAACCATCAATTACCGCACGCTCAAACCCGAGCGCGACGGCCTTTTCTGCGAGAAGATTTTCGGGCCCACCAAAGATTGGGAATGCCACTGCGGCAAGTACAAGCGGATCCGCTTCAAGGGCATGATCTGCGACCGCTGCGGCGTCGAGATCACGCGCGCTAAGGTGCGCCGCGAGCGGATGGGCCACATCGAACTGGCCACGCCCGTCACCCACATTTGGTACTTCAAGGGCGTGCCCTCGCGCATCGGCATCCTGCTCGATATGTCGCCGCGGCAGCTCGAGAAGGTCATTTATTTCGCCGCCTATATCGTGATCGATCCGGGCAACACGTCGCTGACCAAGCGCGAGATCCTCACCGAACAGAAATATCGCGAATCGCGCGATAAGTTCGGCAATGCGTTCAAGGCCGGCATGGGCGCCGAAGCGATCCGCGAGTTGCTGCGCGATCTCAATCTGCGCAAGCTCCAAGAAGATCTGCGCAAAGAATTCAAAGAGACGACGGGTCAGAAGAAGATCAAGGCGATCAAACGCCTCGAAGTCGTCGAAGCGTTCCTCAATTCCGGCAATAAGCCCGAGTGGATGATCCTCTCGGCCGTACCCGTGATCGCGCCGGAACTGCGCCCGATGGTGCAGCTCGACGGCGGCCGCTTCGCCACGTCCGATCTCAACGATCTGTATCGCCGCGTCATCAACCGCAACAACCGGCTCAAGCGTCTCCTCGAGCTCTCGGCTCCGGAAATCATCATCAAGAATGAGAAGCGGATGCTGCAGGAAGCGGTCGACGCGCTCATCGATAACGGCCGCCGCGGGCGTCCCGTTACCGGCCCGAACAACCGTCCTTTGAAATCGCTGAGCGATATTCTCAAGGGTAAGCAGGGGCGCTTCCGCCAGAATTTGCTCGGCAAGCGCGTCGACTATTCGGGGCGTTCCGTGATCGTGGTCGGTCCGCATCTCAAGCTGCACCAGTGCGGCCTGCCCAAAGAAATGGCCCTGGAACTCTTCAAGCCGTTCGTGATGAAGAAGCTGGTCGATCGCGGCCAAGCCCACAACATCAAGAGCGCGAAGCGCATGGTCGAACGCGTTCGTCCCGAAGTGTGGGACGTGCTCGACGAAGTGATTCGCGAGCATCCGGTGCTGCTCAACCGCGCCCCGACGCTGCACCGCTTGGGCATTCAGGCCTTCGAACCGGTGCTGGTCGAAGGTAAAGCGATTCACCTTCACCCGCTCGTGTGTACGCCGTACAACGCCGACTTCGACGGCGACCAGATGGCCGTGCATCTTCCGCTCAGCGCCGGTGCGCAGGCGGAGGCGCGCATCCTGATGCTCTCTTCGAACAATATTCTGCAGCCCTCGTTCGGGCAGCCGGTGTCGATCCCGACCCAGGATATGGTCCTCGGGCTCTATTACCTCACGTTCCAAAAAGACGAGTACAAGGGCCCCGCCAAGGGCGAGATTCCCGAAGACGCGCTGATCTCGTCGATCGGGCAGCTCGCGTACGACGCGAGTTTCAAGGGCAACGGCCACGTGCAGTTGACGGGACAGAGCAATGCCGGCACCGACGCCAACGGCGAAAAGCTGCCGACGTTTGAAGACCTCAACGCGGCCGTGATCGCCTACGAGCACAAGCAGATCGGTTTGCAGCAGTGGGTGAAGGTTCGCTGGGAGGGCCAGATCCTGCGGACCACGGTCGGCCGCGTCATCTTCAACGATGCGTTTCCGAAATCGTGGAGCGAAGCGTTCCGCAATCACACGATCGATAAGGGCGCGCTCAAGAAGCTGATCACCGAGTGCTATCGCCGCCACGGCAACGCCGAGACGGCCGCTTTCCTCGACGCGATCAAGAGCCTGGGCTTCCATTATGCGACCCAGTCCGGCACGACGGTGTCGATCAGCGACATCGTGGTGCCCGATGCGAAGTTCAAGATCCTCGAAGACGCGCAGGATGCCGTCGACAAGCTCCACGAGTACGTCGATACCGGCTTCATGTCGCAAGACGAGCAGTACAACAAGACGATTCAGGTCTGGTCGAAAGCTTCCGAAGAAGTCACGGCCGCGATGCAGGCCGCGCAAAATCCGCTGAACCCCGTGTTCATGATGGCGACCTCGGGCGCTCGCGGATCGATCAGCCAGGTCAAGCAGCTCGGCGGCATGCGCGGACTGATGTCCGATCCGTCGGGCCGCATTCTGGAAATCCCGGTCAAGGCGTCGCTCAAAGAAGGCCTGACGGTTCTCGAGTACTTCATCTCGACGCACGGCGCTCGCAAGGGCCTGGCCGATACGGCGTTGCGTACCGCGGACTCCGGCTATCTGACGCGCCGTCTCGTCGACGTCGCGCAGGACGTCATCGTGCGCGAAGACGATTGCGGTACGCCGGGCGGCATCACCGTGTACGACATCGGCGTCGGCAAAGAAATCATCGAACCGATCTACGACCGTATCATCGGTCGCCGTTCGGCCGAGGATATCAAAGATCCCGAGAAACCGCGCACGAAGCTCGTGGCGCGCGATGAAGAGATCGACGAAGAGAAGGCCACCACGATTATCGCCGCGGGCATCAAGACGGTGAAGATTCGCTCGGTGCTCACGTGCCAAGCGAAGATCGGCGTCTGCGCGATGTGCTACGGCCGGAATCTCGCGACCGGCAAACGCGTCGATATCGGCGAAGCCGTCGGTATCATCGCGGCGCAATCCATCGGCGAACCGGGGACGCAGCTCACGCTGCGTACCTTCCACACCGGTGGCGTCGCGACCGAAGACATCATCACGGGTCTCCCGCGCGTCGAGGAAATCTTCGAAGCACGCAAGCCCAAGGGTAAGGCCACGATCACGACGGTGACCGGTACGGTCCACATCACGGAGGAAAAGGGCAAACGCGTCATGGTCGTCACCGACGCCCACGGCGAAGCGCACGAGTTCGACGTACCGTACAACACGCGTTCGGGCGTGCAAGAGGGCGCGTCGGTTACGGCCGGCGATCCGCTCAACGAAGGCTCGCTCGATCCGCACGAAATCCTCGAGTACAAGGGCGAGAACGCGCTGCAGCAATACCTCGTGCAGGAAGTGCAAAAGGTCTATCGCTCGCAGGGCGTCGATATCAACGACAAGCACATCGAGACGATCGTGCGCTCGATGATGCGCAAGATCAAGATCGTCGACGGCGGCGACACGCGCATGCTGCCGGGTCAGTTGATCGAGTCGGCCACGTTTACCGACGAGAACATCAAGATGAAAGAAGAAGGCAAGAAGGTCGCCGAAGGCAAGCCCGTTTTGCTCGGCGTCACGAAGGCCTCGCTTGCAACCGAGTCGTTCCTCTCGGCCGCCTCGTTCCAAGAGACCACGCGCGTTCTCACCGACGCCGCGATCAAGGGCAAGCACGATCCGCTGCTCGGCCTCAAGGAAAACGTGATCATCGGCAAACTGATTCCGGCCGGCACCGGGATGTCGCGCTATCGCAACATCACGATCGAACCGGAAGGCCAGGATCTCGATGAGGAAGGCCGTCCCAAGGGCGCGTTCCTCGACGGCGCCGATTACGGGCTCGAACCCGAACCCGTGCTCGTCGGTTCGAAGCTGGTCTCCGGCTTCCAAGACCGCCGTCCGCCGCTCGAGCAGACGGTGCACTACGAGGGAGATTACGAAGGCGACGTGGCGGTCGTGGCACCTCCCAAGAGCACGCAGTACAAACCCAAGGGCATCAACCCGGAAGACTTGTAGGCTTGGGGGCCATCGGGGGGCACGCCGCCCCGATGTTCTTGGGGGCCATCGGGGGGCACGCCGCCCCGATGTTCTTGGGGGCCATCGGGGGGCACGCCGCCCGATTTTTTGGGGGCCATCGGGGGGCACGCCGCCCGATTTTTTGGGGGCCATCGGGGGGCACGCCGCCCCGATTTTAACGAAGACGGCCCGCAGCGATGCGGGCCGTCTTCTTATGAGCGGCGAGGTTTCGGACGCTCGAGTGCGGTCAGGCGGTCCCGAACTTCGTGGAACCCGATCTTGACGCTCGTTTCGAGATCCTCGACGCGCGTCTCGAGCCGGTCGAATTTCCGTTCCATGCGGTCCAGGCGGCCTTCGACGCCTGACAGCCGGCCTTCGACGCCTGAGAGCCGGCCCTCGACGCCGGAAAGGCGTTCCTCGACGGCGGTAAAGCGATCGTCCATGCGCCGGGACAGACCCGTAATGCTGAACTCCGTAAAATCGCGAAGTTCGGTAAGGGCCGAAAGGATAGCATCGGGCTCCATCGCTGTGAAGTATCCCTCCGAAGAAGCATCTTAGCAAGGTGTTATTCGAGCAGCGCGATTGCGCGATCCGGCGTCGCGAGCTGCTCGATCGTACATTGGCGCGGTGCTTTATCCGGACGCCAACGCAGCGGGCGCGTGCCGTGGCGGATTCGGCCGCTCGTGACTTGGTCGAAGCCGACCTCGAGCACGAGGGCGTGCTCGAGCTTGACGTAGGACCGGTCGCGGTCTTCGCCGCGGCTCCAACGGCTCGGCGCCCCATCCGGGGCGCTCCCGGTGAAACCCGGCTCGCCGATGTGTGGATGCAGCCGCGTCGGTAACGCCGCGCGTTCGGCAGCCGGGAAGGCGCTGCAAAAGCCGATGTGGTCGAGCAGGCCTTCGTCACCGTAGAGTCCGAGCAGCAACGAGCCGACCTGTGTCGTCGAGTCCTTTGCATAGCGGAAGCCGCCCACGACGCAATCGGCCGTTCGGGCACGCTTCACTTTCACTGCGGCGTCACGCGAGCCGCTGGCGTACGGAAGATCGATGCGTTTCGCGATCACCCCGTCGAGCGCGCCGCCCACGCGGGAAAACCAATCATCGACGACCCCGCGTTCCCGCGTTGAGGGCGACAGGCGCAGGGTCTGTCCGTCAAATGCGCTCGCGAAACGTTCGAGCTGCGCACGGCGCGTTGAAAGCGGCTCGGCTACGAGATCGTGCCCATCTAGTGAGAGCAGATCGAACACCAGAAACCACGCGGGCGTGGTTCGCGCGAGTAATGCAACGCGCGACGCCGCCGGATGGATCCGCTGCTGCAGCGCATCGAACGACAACGCGCCGGCCTGCGGCACGACGAGTTCGCCGTCCAAAACGAACTGCGAACGGCGCAGCGTCCCGAGCGCCGTGACGATTTCGGGGAAATAGCGGCCCAGCGGTTGGCCGGATTTGGATTGGAGCGCGACGTTTTCGCCGTCGCGAAATGCGATGCAGCGAAAGCCGTCCCACTTGGGCTCGTACTGCCACTGATCGCCCTCCGGCAGCGCGTTCGCGGCGCGCATTTCCATCGGCGGATAGTCGATCGGAATCACGTCGCGGTTTTGCGCTTGCGGGGCTTTGCCGCAGGTTCGGCTCCGAGAAAGCGTCGCAAGTCGACGCGTCCCGACGTTGCTTGCATCGGCGCCCAAAGATCGCCGACACGGGCCAAGCGTTCACGAATCGTGTCGAGCCGAAAATCGTCGATCTCGATGCCGGCGGCGATCTCGTCCCAACCTACCGGCGTTGAGATCGTCGCGCGCGGTTTGGCGCGTACCGAATACACCGAAGCGAGCGTTTTACCCCACGCGTTTTGATTGTAGTCGACGAGCACGCGTTTCGAAGGACGCTGCGCGATGCGGTACTCGGCCGTGACACTCTCGGGATGCATGCCTTCCATCGTTTTTGCGAACGCTTTAGCGAACGTCCAGACTTCCTTTTGGCGCGGGCCGCGCTCGATCGGGACGTAGACATGGATACCCGAAGAGCCTGACGTTTTCGCATAGGCCGCGATACCGAGATCGGCCAGTGCGTCGCGAACGAGCAGTGCTACGGCGCGCACCGTCGCAAACGGCGTGGAGCCGTCTTTCATAGGATCGAGATCGAAATGCAGATAGTCGGGCCGATCCGTATCGTCGCAACGAGAGTACCACTCGTTGAGATCGATGCAGCCGAGGTTGATGACCCACAGCAGCGAGGCCAAGTCGTCGATCATGGGAAAGGCGATGACGCTGCCTGAGCCGTGTTCGATCGCGCAGGTTTTCAGCCACGGCGGCGCGTTTGCGGGCGTTCGTTTCATGTAGAAAAAGTCACCCTCCGCACCGCCCGGATAGCGCTTCATCACCTGCGCGCGATCGGCGAGATACGGCAGCAAGAAGGGCGACACGTCCGCATAGTATTGAAGGAGATCGCGCTTCGTGGCGCCGGTTGCCGGGAAAAATACCTTATTCAAGTTCGTGAGGCGGACCTCACGCGTGCCGGTTCGTACGGTAGCGTTTTCTGCATCCGCCGGAAAATCGAATGGTTGAGGCTGGAACTTTTTGGTGTCGCGCGCCGTCATGCTCTGACCATAAGGGGTCTATGCCCGCCGAGGCAAGTCTTCTCGCCTGGGCGGCGCACCCGATCGACCGCTCGATTCTGGAGGTTTCGCGGGAAGCGTTTTAGCGAGCCGACGCTCGGGGAAAAGCCTCGCCCCGGCCGCCCGAGGTGCAGACGTTGGCGGTTCGCGACGGCACGATCGCGCCGAGCGTTGAGCTTGCCGGGGCGATCGCACCGTAGCACGATGTGATCTCGGTCACGGCCGCAGGCAGAGCTTACACAAACTTGTTGTAGACGGCGCGAAAGCGTGACTTACCTCGCTGCGCAAGGTTGTTTTTAAACCGACAATCCATAGGATGCCGGTTCACCTCGCGCGATGGCGGTCCACGTGATGCAGCCCGCTTCATCGCTCTCACGCCGTGTCGGCGGTTATCAAGCGTCGTTCGCGACGATCGTGGTGGTGTTCGGGGCGCTCGTGATCGCGCTCACGGTCTTCCTTTCCACGAAGATCGGCGAGCAGAGCGCCCGCGTGTCCTTGACCCTCCGCGAACGCGAAGGCCTGGCCTATACGTCGCGTATCCTCAAGACCGTCCGCGCGCTGCGCTTCCTGCGAGACCGGCTCGAGTTCGACCACGACGATGGCAGCGCTCAGCGCCGCGACGTCTCGAGCGCGCTCTCCGATTTGGATTCCTTCGACGATGTGGGCGGCCGGCCGTTCGAGCTCACCAAACGCGTTGCCGTGCTCGAAGGCGAATGGGCCGCCATTCCTACGGGTGCGGCCGGTGCTGCCGGGGTTTCGGACGTGCTCTCCATGGCCTCGAAGCTATCGGAAGTTGCCGGCGACCGATCGTCGCTCGTGGCAGATCCCGACGGCGCGACCGCCGCCCTCGTCGACGCCTACGCCTCGCAGCTTCCGATCGTCGCCGACCGCATCGACGATGCGAAGCTCGAGCTGTACCGCGCCGAGCGTTCCGGCCAACTGGGCGAACGCAATCGCGTGGCCGTTGCGACCCTCATCGGCGAATCCCGCCAGGCATTCTTGAGCGCCGATAACGAAATCGATAACGCCGCACGCACGCTCGGCGATCTTCCGCGCGCGTCGTCGGAGATCTCGTCCATCGGGGATAGCCTCGACGTCTTCAGCACGGTCCTCGATCGCGCGCGTGCCTCGACGGCATCGAACCGCAACGATGCCGAGGCGCTGCGTTCGGTGGCCGACTCCGTCATCGATGCCGTCGATCTCGCGTACGACGGCTTGAGTGCGACGATCGACGATCGGCTTCTCGTGCGTCAGCAAACCGAAGAACGCGCGCTGCTCCTACTTCGTGCGTCGGTCGTGTTCTCGGTCGTGCTCGGTGCGAGCGTCGTAATTTTCCTCGGCGGCTTCCTGCGGCAGCGCCATCTGCGCGAACTCGAGCGTTCGCGCAAGGCGCTCGCGCAGCTGGAAGCGGAACTCGAGCAGCAGCGCGTGCTCGAAGCGCTCGCGGTAACCGAAGCGCACTTCCGAGCCGCATTCGACCGCTCGTCGATCGGCGTCGCGATCCTGGATCGGGCCGGCAGCGTCATTCGCACGAACGCCCGCATCATGGAGATGATGGAATCGATCGATGCGGAAGTCGTCGGTGCCGGGAGTGCGGACTACGCCCGTCTTTTCACGGGCGAGATCGACTCGTTTACGACTGAGGTCTATCGGATACCCACCGATACCTGGTTCGAAGCCTCGGTATCGCTCGTGCGCGACGACGATCAAACGCCGCGCTTCGCGATCTCGATGGTCAAAGACGTTACCGAGCGCAAAAAGATCGCCGACCGGTTTCGTCACGATGCGCGGCACGATGCCCTTTCGGGTCTGCCGAATCGCGCGTGTTTCAGCGAGTATCTCGAGGGCCGTCTCGGCGAGAGCACGGGAAGCGCGTGCGCCGTGCTGTTCATCGACATCGATGAGTTCAAGCTCGTCAACGACAGTTACGGCCATTCCGCGGGCGACCGCGTGATCGTGTGGTGCGCCGAACAGCTGCGCGCGAGCGTCCGGGCGGTGGATTTCGTAGCCCGGCTCGGCGGCGATGAATTCGTCGCCTTCGTTACCGGGCCGGATCGCGAAAGCATCGAAGATATCGCGCGCCGCGTAAGCGATGCGCTTTCCGAGACGCTGATTCTCGACGGCCAAGACATTTTCGTTACTGCGAGCATCGGGATCGCGTTCCTCGATCAAAGCTACACCTCGACCGACGACCTCCTGCGCGATGCCGATACCGCAATGTACATGGCCAAATCGGGCGGCGGTCACGCGCGTTTCGCGGTATTCGATGCTTCGATGCGCGAAGACGTCTCTCGGAAAATGACGCTTTCCGTCCAGTTGCGGCGCGCGCTCGAACGCGAGCAGTTTCACCTCGTCTATCAGCCCGTCGTTTCGCTTGCGAGCGGCTCGATCGATTCGTTCGAAGTGCTCCTGCGCTGGGAGCATCCGGAACTCGGCAACGTTTCGCCCGTCGAATTCATTCCGCTCGCTGAAGAGCTCGGCCTCATCGTGCCGATCGGCCGCCACGTCTTGGATCGCGCTTGCGAGCAGTTCGCCGCGTGGAAGCGGGATTTTCCGCTTCACCGGCCGCGCCGCATCGCGGTGAACGCCTCGGTGCGCGAGATTTCGCAGGCCGACTACGTCGATTCCGTGCGAGAGACGCTCGCGCGGCATAACGTCTCCCCCGAGGAACTGATCCTCGAAGTCACCGAAAGCGCGGTTCTCGCGAGCAACCGTTCCTCGAGCGGTCCGCTCGAGCGGCTCAAAGAGGTTGGGGTCGGGCTCGCCATCGACGATTTCGGAACCGGGTTCTCGTCGCTGCGGTACCTCCAGCAGTTTCCCTTCGACGTGCTCAAGATCGATCGTTCGTTCGTGGGCGGTGAAGACGGCGGCCTCGCGAGCGAACCGATCGTCACGATGCTGCTGGCACTCGCCGAGGCGTGCGGCGTGACCGTCACGGCCGAGGGCGTCGAGACCGCCGCTCAAGCCAAACGTCTGCGCGAACTCGGGTGCGAAGACGTGCAGGGCTGGTATTTCGGCAGACCCGCCCGCGCCGCAGACGTACCCGATCTGTTTTACCGGATCGCCGCGATCGCGAGTTAAGCCGGCTCCGCTCGGAATGGTCCGTAGCGCTTCTGCCTAATCGCTATAGCTATGAATCAGCGACATTTTGCTTTCTGGCCGCGCCGCCGTCCGCAGTCGTTTCCGATTCCGGTAACGAACGTTGCGCACAACCTGGCAACCACTGCCGCCCGCTATCCCGAGCACACGGCGATCGTGTACTACGATACGCGGATCTCCTACGACCGGCTGTGGCGTGAAGTCGAAATGCTGGCCGGCTATCTCCAGTCGGTGGGAGTGCGCGAGGGAGACCGGGTGCTGCTCTACATGCAGAATTCGCCGCAATACGTGATCGCCTATTATGCGATTCTCCGTGCAAATGCGGTGGTCGTGCCGCTCAATCCGATGCTCGTGACGCAGGAACTCGGCATCTACGTTGAAGACAGCGGCGCGCGCATCGCAATTATTGGGCAAGAACTTCTCGAGCGTTTGCGTCGCTACGCGCCCGAGCCCCTCGAACGGGTGATCGTCGCAGCGTACTCCAAGTACGTGGAACAGGAAACACAGTTAACGCTGCCGCCCGCAGTGGCCGCCGAAGCGCAGGCAGTCGAAGGCGACGCACTCATCGCTTGGACGGACGCGCTCGGCGCCGGGCACGTTCCCGGGCCCATCACGACGGGCGACCAGGACATGGCGCTCTTGCCGTACACGTCCGGCACGACCGGCCGCCCGAAGGGCTGCGTGCATACGCATAGGTCCGTGCAAACGACGCTCGTCTCGGTCGTCGCGTGGGGCGGCGTGGGTACCTCCGGCAATAGGATAATGTCGGTGTTGCCCTATTTTCACGTTACCGGCATGACGGTCGATATGAACGCGACGCTGTATACGGGGTCGACGATCGTGATGATGACCCGCTGGGACGCTCCGACCGCGATCAAACTGATCGAGCGATACGAGTGCGACGCAATGACGGCCATCAGTACGATGGTCGTCGATATGCTCGCCAATCCCGAATTCCGGCCCGAGCGCATCGCATCGCTCGGCCATTTAGGGGGCGGCGGCGCCGCGTTGCCCGCTGCAGTCGGCGAGCAGCTGATCGGACGTCTAGGCTTGAGCTATATGGAGGGCTACGGCCTCACCGAGACGATTTCGATGACCCACAGCAATCCCGCCGAACGCCCGAAACTGCAGTGCCTCGGCATTCCGACGTTCGGTGTGGATTCGCGCGTGATCGATCCCGATAGCGGCCGCGAGCTCGGGCCAAACACAACGGGTGAGATCGTCATCGCGGGTTCGCAAGTGATGCGCGAGTACTGGAACCAGCCGGAGGCCACCGCCGAAGCATTTCTCGAGCTCGACGGAAAGCGATTCCTGCGCACCGGAGATCTCGGCTATTTCGACGACGACGGCTATTATTTCATGGTCGACCGGCTCAAGCGCATGATCAATGCGTCGGGCTACAAAGTGTGGCCGGCCGAGGTCGAATCGAAGCTCTACGGCCATCCGGCGATCAAAGAAGCGTGCGTGATCGCGGCAATGGATCCGCGCAAAGGCGAAATCGTGAAGGCACTGGTGGTCCTGCGCGAAGGCGCCTCTGCAACGGCGGACGAGATCATCGCGTGGTCGCGCGAGCAGATGTCGGGCTACAAGGTTCCGGCGATCGTCGAATTCGTGGATGCGCTACCGCGCTCGGGAACGGGCAAAGTGCAATGGCGCGAACTGCAGGAACGCGAACGTGCCGGCCGCGCGCTGGCGTAGCTCTAGGAGGTTGCTCCCGTCCATGCGCGGCAATGTGGCCGCATGCCAGGTTTCAGCCGCAACGTCTACGACACGTTCGATCGCATCCATCAACTCTCGGGCAATTCCGAACATCCCGGCGACGCATCGGCCATGGATCGCGCCGAGTACCAGATACAAGTCAATAACCTCGTCGAAGGTCTCGTCGAAATTCTTCAGCACGCGGCCACGCATCGGCTGATCAGCCTCGACATCGGGGAGTTCGACCACGAACTCGAGCCCGGCGAAATCGGCGTCTATCGCGACGATTCCGACGAACCCGCCGCCAATCACACGGTCGCCATCCGGGTGCCCGATGAATATTTGCCCGAAGACGAAGGCGCGCTCTCCGAAGCCGTCGCCGCCTTCGATTTGCCCACGGTCGAAACGTCGGCCGATCTGGCGGTCGCGGCGATGGCGCGATTGCGTTTGCTTGCCAACGACGATCGCGACCTTGAAGCGTCGCTGTACGAGCGCTGGAGCGAAGTGGCGACGAGCCTCTTGCCGCGCGTAGTTCCGGCACTACGCCGCCTGGAATCCGCGGGACTGATCACGGTTTACGATGCGCGCACGAAGCGTTCGTACGTTCCGATCGGGGTCGGTACCGATCAGCGTGAGGCGATAGCAGAAATTGCCTTCGTCTCACAGGAAGATCGCGCCAAGCCCTCGGCTGTTCCGAAGAAGGCGACGCGTAAGGCGCCGAGTTCGCGCACGCAGAAGAAGAAGTAATGCAGATTCGTACGCTACCGCAGCTCGTTCTCGGGCTGCTTCTTTGCGCAAGCGGCGCTCGCGCCGCAGTCACCGCCACCGTCGATCCGGCGCATACGAGTGCGTCGTTCAGCGTCAAGCATCTCACGTTGACGACGGTTTCCGGAGCGATTCCCCTAAAGAGCGCGACGATCGCAATCGGCGACGGCAACGTGCTTACCGAGGCAGATGCCACGTTCGACATCTCGAAGATCGACACGCACGAGTCCGATCGCGATGCAGACCTTCGGTCGGAACATTTTTTCGATGTGGCGAAATTTCCCGATATGACCTTCAAGAGTACGAAGATCGATGCCGGCAGCGCCGGTGCGATGACGATCGCGGGCGACCTCACGATGCACGGCGTGACGAAGCCCGTTTCGCTCGCGGCGAAGTTTGAAGGCACCATCAAAGATGCCAAGGGCCGGACGCACGTAGGCTACACGGGGACCGTGACGATCGATCGCACGTTGTGGGGCATCGGCCCGAATTACCCGCCGGCCGTGGTCGGGAACGAGATCACGATCACGATCGAACTCGAAGCAATCGAAAGCTAGCGCGCCGCTAGTGCGGCCTAGCGCGCAGACGCTAGCTGCGGCGCAACCACACGGCACCCGCGATCAGTAGCACGCTGCAAATCGCCGCCGTCACGAAGACGTTGCGCCACGGCGGCGCGTGGAACTGATGCCACGAAACGTTGTCGTCGAACGCCGTGTCGCCGTGCGCGATCAGCTTCGGACGGCGATCGTGATGCAGCCCGAGGGTCAGTTCGTTGCCCACGCGAAACAGATTGTCGACGCGCTTTGGGTCGCGCAGTTCGACGCCGAGGTCGGGCAGCGGCAGCGCGACTTCGATACCGGCCGTCGTGTGCAAGGTTGCGAGCGCGAGCGCGTCGTTGCGGTCGACGATCGTCCCGCGGTACTCGTCGCCCGGCATGAGGGGCACGGAGCGGCCGTCGACGACCAGCGTGATCTGTGCGCCCGATGGGGCCGGATCGGGCGGAAGAATACGGCGATGCCGGATCTGCTCGGGGGGATCCGTGTGCCGGCTCGGCAAGCCGTGTGCGCGTGCATCGTCGGGTGAGAACGCAATCCGTCCGAACTGATCGAGCTGCGCGGAGTGGCCGTCGGGAAGCACGACCGTTGCGTTCGCCGGACCTCCGATAACAACGAGCCGGACGCTCCCATCGGCATTGTGAAAGGCCGTTTCGATGACGCCGTTTGCGAGCATCGAGGGCGCCCCGAGGTACGCTCCGAAATTCGCACGGTGCACGGGATCCTCCGCACCGGGATAACCGACCCACTCGAAGCGCATCGCTTTGTGGGGTTTGGGAATGCTGCGCCCGTCGACCCCGCATGCGAGAAGCACGCCGACGGCGTAGGAATTCGAGTCGCGCCCGACGCGCAGGAACGGCATTTCGACCGCAAGGTAATATTGATCGCCGTCGTATTCGCGTTGCGTCTGCACGAGCAGTTGCGCGAAAAACTCGCGCGAGAGCCCGTTCGGCGGCACGATCTCGATCGGATCGAAATCGATGAGTCCGCGCTTTGCGAAACCGTCTTCAGGATAGCAAAACGGAACGAGCGCACCCGTTCCGTTGGGGTTGAGCGGGCCGCCTTCGACGATCGAGACGTGCGAGGCATCCTCACCCGCGATCGCCAGAAACAAATGGCCTCCGAAATCTTGCTCCCAAACGAGATGAAGGCCGGGAATCGTCGCCACGCCCAGGGGAATGCGCGGCGTCGTTGCGTCGAGCGCAAACCACACGGCCGGCCGCCCGATCAGGGCCACGGTGTGCGGCGCGATCTTCCACACGTTGGGGATTTGGCCGACGGTGTGGTCGACCAGAGGTTTCGCGCGCTGACGCGCGGTGCCGGCCTCGACGGTCGATGCGAAGAGGCGCGGAATCCGTGCTTGCAGCTTCATCGCTCGCCGCCTTCGCGGTCTACTCCGCCTCGAACTTCCGTAATTCCAACTTCACGATGCTGCGCTCGACCTCACGGCGGTCGCGGTGGGCACCGGCGGGCCGAATGTTGGTCGCAGGACCTTTTGGAGGAACCAGTGCGATGAGCCGCCGCTTTTTCTTTTCGGTTGGCATGAAGCGCTCCCGGGGGGCGAGGATTTCTGCAAGAAAGCGCTCCGTGTAGTAGCGCCCCAATTGGCCGCCGAGCCCGTTCGGGAGTGCGGCAAATCCGTGATTGCTCCACGGGAATTCGAGCGAGGCCACGTGGTCGCCCGCCGCCGCCAGCGCGGACGCCATTTCGCGCTGGAAGCGGATCTCGACCAGTTCATCGCGCGCTCCGCCGATCAAGAGCGTCGGCGGAAGACCCGGGCGGACCTGGGAACGCGGCGACGCGGCCGCATAGGTGCGGGGAATTTGCTCGGGCGTTCCGCCGAGATAGGTGCGCAGGATGTTTCGCACGCCGGCAGGATCGGGACGCGGCGGATCCCGGTAGCCGCCCGCGAGGTCGAGCGGAGCATAATACGCGACGACGGCGCGAACGCGCACCGGTTCCGGCTCGTAGGCGGCGAGCAGCGCGAGCTCCGCACCCGCGCTCTCTCCGATGAGAGCGACGCGCTCGGGATCGACATCCCAGGCGGGCGCGTTGCGCGCAATCGCGGCAAGCGCTGCGCGGACGTCCTCGATCTGCGTGGGATACCGGTGCTCCGGGGCGTGCCGGTAGTCCGCGGCGATCGCCGTATAGCCGAGGCGCGCGAGTTCGAGTGCGAAGGGACGCATGTTGGCGCGCGTGCCGAATTGCCACGCCCCACCGTAGAGCAGGATCACGGCCGGGCGCGGGCCGGCGCTCGGGGCGTGATAGAGATCGAGCTCGAGCCGTGCGCCGTCACGTGTCGTCACCGGTACGCCGGTCGAGCTTTCAATCGGACCTTCGGAGCGCCGCTCGAGGGAGGGAACGAACTCGAACGGAGCAGGCAGCGCCGTTTCGCCCGCACCTGCGTCGCGGCCGGTCGCCCCGCGCAGCTGGGCATCGCTTGCGCGAATCGTCGCTTCGAGAAATGAGATCGGCACGATCGCAAGCACAACGGCGCTCGCGCTCATCGCAACGCAAAGCACTCGCAGGGCTCCCCGCGCGAGAAAGAACGATGCGAGCAATGAAATCGAGAAAAGGGCGAGTGCGATCTGAGCCGATTCCGCCACCAGCACGGCGATCGCGAGCAGCACGATCGTCGGAGCCGGAACTACGATCCAGAGCGCGAGAAAGAGCGAGAACGCGGAGAGCCCTACGGCTACGGCCGCAGCGACTCGCGCGGCGGTCAGATCGCGCCGTGCACGAGCGCTGCCGTGCGAACGGCAGCGCGCTTGAGGAGATCGCGCGTATCTTTGCGTGCCTCTTCGAGGGTAACCGGCCCCTCCACTATGGGCACGCAGGTCACGCCGCGGGCTCGCAGGGCGAGTTCGGCGGCCGCCGTGACGCTGCCGCCGAACGCGATGACCGGAACGCGCGCAAGACGCGCCAGGGTCGCAACGCCGAGCACGGTCTTCCCGCCCAGGGTCTGCGCATCGATGCTGCCTTCGCCCGTGATGCAGAGCGTCGCGGTGGAGAGCGCTTCGCGCAGGCCGCAGAGTTCGCCGATCAGTTCGGCGCCGCGCCGTAACTGCGCGTTCAAGAACGCTAAGAGGGCGAAACCCGCACCGCCGGCGGCGCCGCTGCCGGGTGCATCACGCAGATCGCGTCCGAGCGTTTCGGCGGCCACGTCGGCGAAGCGGTCGAGCGCGGCATCGAGAATCCGGACGTCCTCGGGCGATGCGCCCTTTTGCGGGCCGAACACGACACTTGCGCCGTACGGTCCGACGAGGCCGTGGATGATGTCGGTCGCCGCGATGAAACTGGTGTGGGCCACCCGAGGATCGAGGCCTGTCATATCGATCCGGGCAAGGCGAGCCAGGGCGGAGCCGCCCGGCGAAAGATCGTGGCCGTTTTCATCGTAGAAACGGACGCCGAGCGCCCGTAATAGGCCGCTGCCGCCGTCGTTCGTGGCGCTGCCGCCAAGGCCGACCACGACGGTCGTCGCGCCCGCATCGAGGGCGGCGGAGATGAGCTGACCCGTGCCCGCAGAGCTTGCCCGGCTCGGGTCGCGATCGCGTTCGCGAATTTTGGAGAGGCCCGAGGCCGCTGCCAATTCCACGACCGCCGTCGTGCCGTCGAGGGCGAATGCCGCATCGACATCCTGGCCCAGCGCATCGAGAACGCTACAGGTGATGCGCCGGAAACCGTTGGCTACGAAGATATCGACCGTACCTTCGCCGCCGTCGGCCATGGGTACCAGGATCGTGCTGCACCCGTTGCGCCCGTAGACGGAGCGCCAGCCTTCTGCGATCGTGCGAGCGGCGCGCGCCGAGGTAAGGCTGCCTTTGAATTTGTCGGGTGCTACGACGATGATGGGCGGCGGGCGCATGTTATCGTTATCGGCACTGCGGCGCTGAGGGCGGCGCGCTGCCGATCGGAATTCGCACGTGCAGCGATACTCCCAGGGGCGGCCCGTAGCGGTCGATGCTCGTCAGATATGCCTGGTGCGTGAGATTATCGCCCCATAATTCGAAAACCGTCCCCGAGCGCGTGGTGGCCCGCAGCGTCGCGCCAAAGAGCAGGGCGGCGCCGAGGGGCTCCCGTTCGAGGCTGTCGGCGTAGGTTTGGCCCACATACGAGCCGTCGAACGAATAGCCGAGCGCTCCGCGGCCGCCCCCATCGAGGCCCACGTCGGCCGATTCCTTTGGGACGAAAGCAAGTTGCCGGCCGATCGTTCCGGGCGGTCCGTTCGTTACGCGCGGCGTCTGGGTGGTGCCCGAAATGCGAACCCGGCTGCACGCACCGACCGTTTGCGCGTAGGCCAACGTCTCGCTATCGGTTTGCGTGCGATCGATGTTCCCGCGCTCCATCAGGGTCGGACTCATCGTAAGGAATCCGATCGCATCGTTGACGTGGGTTTCGATAGCATCGAACGAAAGCCGGCCCGCTCCCAAAAGATAGTCGAGTCCGGCGGAATACGACGTGCTGCGTTCGGGAACGAGGTGGGGATTCGGTGCATAGGCCACTGCGCCGATGTTATATCCGCGCACGAGTTCGTTGAGGTACGGGCCGCGAAACCCATCGCCCGCAGAGATCCGCACGACCAGCCGGTGCGTCGCGTCGTAGCGCAGCGCGGCTCGCGGCGAGATCGCGCCTTCGTCGTGGCCGGCAACGGTCTGGGCCCTGGTTCCGCTCGCGGAGACCGTTTCGAGTGCGAGATCGTCGTAGCGGAGCCGATCCGCGCGCGCACCCGCGAGCGCCTCGAAACGTCCCGCCCGATACGTCGTTTGGAACGCGATGCCTTGCACGAGTTCTACGCCCGTTCCGAGCGCCTGCAGAGCGCCGCTCGCGCCGAATTGGTCGCTCGTTCCGTAGACGCGGCGCTGATCGATGCGCAGCGTATAGTCGAAGGCATTGGGATGGTCGTCGAGCGTGGCATAAAAGCCGTCTTCATGGGTCGGAACGCGTTGGATGTAGCGTAGGAGGCCGGGTTTGGTTGGAAAGAGATCGTCGAGATTATAAATGCTCGTATCGCGCGAATAATAGCCGATGCTTGCTGCTGCCGAACCGCCGAGGGCACGCGTGGCGGCGAGCGTTTCTTGGCGCAGGTCGCGATCGAACGTATAGTTCGTGCGTCCTTCATCTTGATGGTCCGACGCGAAGAGGGAGGTGAGATCGAGCGTGGTGCCGCTCGCACCGTAGCGCACGCGCAGGTTCGTCGAACCGTCTGCAGCGGTCGCCGCATGATCGTCGGGCGCCGTGTAACCGGGTGCGAGATCGCTATAGGCCAAGCGCGAATCGACCTCGCCGAGCGATGCGGCAAGATTGGGCCCAAGGGGTGTGCGCAGAAGAAGCGCCGCGTCCTGTTCTTGGTTGGTTCCGAGCCCGATGGAAGCGCTGCCGTCGGCTTGCGGTGCGCCGACATTCGGCGCAAACGTGAGCAGGTTGAGCACGCCGCCGACGCCGCCGGAACCGTACAATGCGGACCCCGCGCCGCGCAATAGTTCGACCCGCTCGATTTCGGCGCTCGGATACGCTTGCCAGTCGATTTGGCCGCCAAAGGCGTCTTGTGCCGGGAATCCATCGACGAGCACGACGCCGCGATCGGTGCCGGCACCCGAAAACGACGCGCGCAATTGGCCATAATTCGTAAAGGCACTATTGCTTCGCGTGTAGTCCGCTCCCGGCAAGTCTCGCAGGAGGCGGTCGGACGACGTTTCGGGCACGCCCGCAATTGCCGTTCGATCGAGCGAGGCCGTCGGCAGCGCGAGTTCGTGTTCGTCGTGCGCGGAACCGGTGGCGACGCTGACACGGCCGATCGTTGCGAGCGTTCGTTCTAAGACGATGCGCCGCGGCTCGGATCCGAGCGTCACGCGCACGATGCCGAGGCCGGGTTTTACCACGGTTACCCGGGTCGCTTCGAATCCGGGCGCGACGGCGGCTCGTCCTTCGGCGTCCGTCGTTTCGTCGTCCAGCTTGCCCGAACGATCGACAAACTCCACGCTTGCCGAAGCGACGGGATGGCCGGCATCATCGACGATGATGACGTACGGCGCGCCGGTCGCAGCGAACACGAAAGCGGGCGCCCCGATGACGATGGAAAACATTATATCGCACGTTTCGCAGAGCGACGATGGCGAACCCTCGCCGCACCGGCGCAACCCTGAGGTTGGAACGTTCCATTACATTCGCATGAGAAAAGTATCAGGTCCGTGGAGTAATACGTTCCCTGAGTAATCTCGGGTTGACTACGTTTGGCGCGCGGTGTTTTCCGTTACGGAAAGGTCGGTCTATGCTCGTTCTGCACTGGAACCAACTTCGTGCTCTGTCGTATGCGGGCATCGCCGTCGCGGCGCTTGCGGCCTGCGGCGGCGGCGGGGGCGGTAACTACGGGCCGGGCTACAATCCTGGCTCCGGCGGATTCCCGACGGCGACCCCCGGCCCGACCGCGGTGCCCACATCCTGCGCTACGGCCACGGCCGCACCGGCTAGCGGCGACGCTGTTTTCTATCTCGCTCTGAGTTGCACGACGGCGCATACCGCTGCGGGATACACCGTTGCAGGCGACGCGAACGGCTTGCTTATCGCGGCCTCCACCGCAGACGAAAGCGTCGCACTCGCGGCGGCTGCCGTGCAGACGGCGCCGCCTACGGGTTCACTCGAGGTTGCGATTACGGCCGGCGAATCGGCGAGTTCGCTCCACCGCCAAATGCGGCCCCCCGCCGTCGCTGCGGGCATTCGCCCCGGGCAAACGGCGCTCGAGCCACGACGGTTCGCGCACGTGCGTGCGATCGCGAATCGTAAGCTCGCCGCACTGCTGCACTCGAGTTCGAGATCGGCCGCCGCCGCAGGCTCGCGCAAACGCGCGATCCTTCCGACCGCGGTCGGTTCCACGGCAGGCATTTGGACGCTCAATGCGAGCCAGCAGTACGTCCAGGTCCCTTCGACCCTGGAATACTCGGCGACGCACGGCGACATCTGGGTCGACAATACGCTCCTGGCAACAAATGGCGGCCCGTTAACGACGACGGCAATTCAAACGATCGGCACCGACTACGACGATGCGTGGGCCGCCGTCACGCCGGTCATCGGGACGCCCGATTATTCGCCCTCGTCGGCCGGCGCACAAGAGACGACCGACTGCACGGGCGGCAACCCGGTGCCGATTTTCATTCCCGATCCCGACGACCGGCAGGCGGTGTTCGTAATCTCGTCGGCATCGAACGGAAATTTCGGCAGCTATTTCGATCCGGCGAATCTGGTCTACAGCGACGTAGCGACGCAGTGTTTGAGTGCCGAATCCAACGAACGGTCGGGGTTCTACGTGCAGTACGATCTCAATAGCACGACCGATACGCTTGCCGAACAATTGGCCGAAGACGACCTCGTCTTGCCCGCAAACGACCTCACGCACTTGATCGATTTCGTCGGCCATACGATTACGAGCCCAGGGACCGGCCCGACCTTTCTGCAGACGGGCTACATCGACTCCCCGTTCATCATCGAAGGCTTGGCATCGTTCTCCGAAGATCTCGTGATCGCGGCCACCTATCCGCAGATGTCGATCGACGTCGACGACAACGCGCAGTCGGCGCAAACGTATCTCGCCGACCCGCCCGATTTCGAGTTGACGGCGTTCTACGGAACCGATCCGAACGCAACCGCGACGGCCGGCTGTAACGGATGCTTCGGTGTTGCCTATCTCTTCGCGCGCTACGCCTACGACCGTTTCGGCGCGAGCTATCCATCGGCGATCGTCAATAGCGGCCTGACGGGATTTTCGAATCTCGCTAACGCCTTCGGCGCGACGACGTCGCCGCAAAACGTGATCGCCGATTTTTCCGTCGCGATGGCGGTGAGCGGTCAGGGATATTCGAGCGATCCGCGTTTCAACGTGGCGGGCTTCACCACGTTCGGTTCGTATACGGATCAAACGGGACAAACGGTCACGCTCGCTGGGCCCACTGCTTCGGGAACGCAAAATGTCGCCGCGGACGACACGTACGCGGCGACAGTTGGATCGTTTCTCTATCTGCAGCTCGGCGGATTACCCGCCGCGGCCACCGTGCAAGTCACCGACGGTCACGGAGACTTCGGACTCGAAGCCGCGCTCAGTCAACACTGAGCGCAGCTCCAGATCGGGGAGCGCTTTAGCGGTATGACTGACGCGGCGTGAAGCAATCGCGGCAATACACGGGCTTGTCGCCGCGCGGTTGGAACGGGACGAGCGCGATCTTGCCGCAGGTGCTGCAGGTTGCCTCGAACATTTCGCGGTCGCCGCCGCGTCCGCGACCGCCGCCACCGCCGCCTTCGCCGCGTTGCGCCTTACGTGCAGCGCGGCAATCCGGGCATCGGCTCGGTTTGTTGGTGAAGCCCTTCGATGCGAAGAACTCTTGTTCGCTCGCGCTGAAATTGAAAGGGGCGCTGCAATCGACGCAGCTTAGTTTCTCGTCTCGGTACATCCGGATCTCCGTAATTGGGGTGTAATGATTGACGCGCGATGTACCCAGCCTGTTAGAACGCCTCGGCCCTAGCTCGCTTGGACAAAACTCGTTAGATGCTACTTTTGTTTAACTACCGAGATTCCTAGGCGTGCCGGCGCCCGCCTAATTTAGATGCGCACTTCGTCCGACAGCGGACGCTCGGGCCCAAGCCAAACGCGCTGCGCGAAGTGCGACATTTCGCGCTGCGCCGCAGCGGCTTCGGGAAGACCCGGGAAAATCGGCCAACAGTGGGGCATATCGGCCGCCAAGCTCCGCGAGGCGCGTCGAATCGTCGCGAAGCATTTCAATCGTGCTCGCGAACAGCAGGATCGGGGGTCCCGCAGCGTACTGGCCATACAGCGGCGAGACCAGCGGATTCGTGAATTCCGCCGCGTCCGCATACGCGAGGGCGATATTGACATCTTTTGGCGGTGCCAGGACATCGTCGCTCTTTGCATTCTCGACGGCGGAGGGGCCGGTGGCACCGAGGTCGGTCCACGGGGACATGGCGATCACGCCCGCACAGGGCTTCGGATTGCCGTCCCGCTCGCGCAGCGCTAAGAGCGTCGCGAGCGCCAAGTTGCCGCCGGCCGAGTCGCCGGCAAAGATGATGCCCTCTTGCGGGATGCGCTGCATATAGAGGATCGCCCGTCCCTCGAGGGCCGCGCCGCGCGGGATCACCCACTCGCCGAGCGTCGTCGGCAGGATCGTGACGTCTTTGGGCACGCGCGCGTTGTGAACCACGGCGATTGCGAGCGTTCGGCGCATGGCCCGGCTTTGGTCTTCGAGGCTCGTTTGATGCCGTTGCAGCCGCCGCCGGACCGTCACGCGCACGATGAAGCGCGCGACGCGCGATTGCCGGCTGGCCATGCTCGACGTTTATTCCCGAAACTGTTTCTTAGGATCTAAGAGGGGCGCCAGCACCGCTATATAGCGTGCCGGCCAGAAGCGCTGAACGAGTTCGAGGATGCGAGCGTCTCGTCCGATCAGGAGGCGCGGCGCATCGCGCAGGATGGCCCCTACGATTTTTGCGGCGGCGTATTCGGGTGTCGCTACCAATTTCTTCTGGAATTCGTCGACGTCGAGGTTGAATTTTTCGGCGTCCGCATGCGCGCCCACGCGCGAGGTCCGCGCGATGTTCGTATTGATGCCGCCGGGGTGCACGACGGTCACGCGCACGTTGGAGAGCGCGAGTTCGTGACGAAGCGTTTCTGAAAAACCGCGGACGGCGAACTTGCTCGCGCAATAGCCTGAGTTCAGCGGCGGCGCGACGATGCCGAACACGCTCGAAATCGTCACGATATTGGCCGCGGGTTCTTCGAGGAGCATCGGGAGGAAGAGCTTGCAGCCATAGACCGCGCCCCAAAAATTGATACCCATGATCCATTCGAAATCTGCAATCGAGACTTCGGTGAAACGCCCGTAGAGGCCGACGCCCGCGTTATTGATCAAGAGCGAAACGCGCCCGAACTCGTTTTGAACGTCGTCGCGAAGCCCCGTCATCTCCGCGAGATTGGAGACGTCGACCGTGCGGGTCATCGTCTTGACGAGGCTTTCGACGAGCTTTTTCGTGACCTCGAGGCCTGCAGCGTCGACGTCCGCCAAGGCGAGAGCGCATCCGCGGCCGGCAAGTTCGGCCGCTAATGCCCGGCCGATTCCGGAACCGGCTCCCGTGACGACGGCGACGGCGTTCTCTAACGAGCGCATGAAGCGGCTTCCGGCCGGGGCCCGCTAGCGATCGAACTCGTCTTCGATACGGCGCCGCACGAAGGCGAAGGTGCGACGCGTCGGCGCCACGAGCAGAGCCCCGAACATCCCCGATAGGAGCATCGCGCTAAGATTGAGGAGATCGTGCATCAGTTCCACTTCTGGGGTATCGGACGGCCCGGGGTTCTTCACGACCCCGCACGCCGTTATTTCGAGTCCCGGCGGCGGTATCGTGCACCAGGTTGGGTAAAGTTTTCCGTATGTCTTCGATGGGACCGGCCGTCAAATCGGCGCTTCGGACGGGCGTGGCCTTCGTGCTGGCGCTCGGAAGTCTCGGGGCGTTCGTCCCTTCGAACGTCCGGATTGCGACGAGCGATCGGATGTTGCGGTTTTCGAGCGATGATAAGACGATCTCGACGGCCATTCTGTGCCCCGGCTACCAGTTCGATCAGTTCGGGGTGACCGGGCCGACGTTTTCTCCCGATCTCCACTGGGTGCTCGTCGATATTCTCGGGCCCTTCGAACCGGGGAACGTCGCTCGCAATCACGCGCTCGTGGAGGTGACGACGGGGGCCATCGTTCGCTCGCCGGAGTTTCCCGAGTACCTCGGCGTTCCGTCGACGGCGGACCCGCTCGCCTGGGCCAGCGGCGAACGGCAAACCCTCCATTACGCGAAAGGCTCCGACGTGGCGGTGAAGGAGCCGCCGCTGCGACCGATTCCGCTCTCCCCCTGCTCCCGTTGAGCGAGCGCCTTCGGATCGGGGTCGATCTCGGCGGCACAAAGACCGAGATTATCGCCCTCGATCCCGAGGGTGCCGCGCTCGTGCGCAGGCGCATTGCAACTCCGGCCCACGACTACGACGCGGTCGTAGCCACGATCGCGACGCTCGTCGAGGACGTCGAACGCGAACTCGGCGAACGTGCGAGCGTCGGCGTGGGAACGCCAGGGTCGCTATCGCTGCGCACGGGTGAAATGAAGAATGCCAATAGTACGGCGCTGATCGGGCGACCCTTGCAGCGCGACCTTTCGCAGCGTCTCGGACGCGACGTGCGCATCGCGAACGACGCGAATTGCTTCGCGCTCTCGGAAGTGAGCGACGGTGCGGCTCGCGGAGCGCGCTGTGCGGTCGGCATCATCCTTGGTACGGGGGTCGGCAGCGGCATCGTGTTCGACGGCAAGCTGCACGCGGGGCGCAACGCGATTGCGGGCGAGTGGGGGCACAATCCGATGCCGTGGCCCACCTCGCTCGAGCGTCCGGGGCCGCGCTGCTATTGCGGCAAACACGGCTGCATCGAAACATTTCTCTCGGGACCGGGGCTCGTGCACGATTACGAAGGTGGCGTTACGGAATCGATCGATGTGCCGGCGATCGCGCGGGCTGCGGCCGCGCACGACCGCAACGCGATCGCCTCGCTCGAACGCTATTTCGACCGGCTGGCGCGCGCGCTCGCCGCACTGATCAATGTGCTCGATCCCGATGTCGTCGTGCTCGGTGGCGGGGTCTCGAACCTGGCCGCGCTCTACGAAGAAATTCCACGCCGGCTGCCCGCCTACGTGTTCTCCGACTCCGTCGATACGGTCATAACGCCCCCGTTGCACGGCGATTCGAGCGGTGTGCGCGGCGCCGCATGGCTCTGGCCGTAAATCGCGAAGCCGCCCGTATGCTCGATGTCGAAGAATTGTTGCGTCTCCCCTCCCCCGCGCCTCGGCCGCAGTCGCTGGCCTTCGACGGGACGCTCTTATGGATGGGGTCGCGCGACACGAAACGCTTGTATGCGCTCGATCCGAAAACGTGGACGCTGCGCGACGAAGTTTCGGCACCCGGGACGCCCTGGGGCATGACGGTCGTGGGCGATGAGTTGCGCGTACTGTGCGGCGAGACCGACGACGACAATCGCATCATCCGGCGCTTCGTTCCCGGCCACGGTTTCAAGACGCAAGATTCTGTCGCGTGCCCCGACGATACGGGATCGCAGCTCTCGTTCGACGGCGAGCGGCTCTACGTGAGCCAATGGTACCGCAAACGCATCCTTTCCCTCGACGATGCGGGCAAGGTCGGTTCGACGATTCCGGTTCCGCACGGCATCTGCGGACAAGTGGTCGTGGGCGGCCGGTTCTATTGCGTTACGACGGACGATGAAGAAACCGATGAATATTTCCTGACGTGCGTTGACGCGCGCGGTGAGATGCCCGTCTCATCGGATGTGGCCCGCGTGGGGTTTCCGGCGCGCGCGCTTGCGTTCGACGGCGAGCGCTTCTGGACCAATCACCGCGAAGCCGATCAGATCGTGGCGTTTAGAATCGAGCGGATGCCGGACCACGTCTAAGGAGTTACGCCGGCCCGCGAGGCGCGACGCTCGTGCCGAAGGGCGCTGCGCAGTGCACTCGATACGACGACGAGCGTAATGACGGCAGCGCCGATCAGCTCGCCGACCGGAGGCAGCGTTTAGGTTTTGTAGGACGGGTCGATGCGATCGAGTTTGCGGATCAGCGGAGCCCATGCGAGATTATCGATCATGCCCATGCCGTATTGCGCTTGGCGCGTGACGAGCGCTTGGACTTCGGGGGCGGCATGGTGCAGAGAAACGCCGCCCGCAAGCGTCGCGACTTGCATCGCGCAAGCACGCTCGAGGAAATACATCGTGAGAAACGCGCCGGCCACGGTTTTTCCGAGCGTGAGGGTACCGTGATTCCATAGCAACATGGCCGACTTATCGCCGAGGTCGGCGACCAAACGTGGGCGCTCGGCGTGGTCGAGAGCGATGCCTTCGTATTCGTGGAAGGCGAGATTGCCGCGGACGACCATAGCGGTCTGGTTGAGCGGCATCAAGCCTTCGGCTTGCGCCGAAACGGCGACGCCGGCGGTCGTGTGCAGGTGCATCACGCAATGCGCGTCTTCGCGAGCGGCGTGCACGGCGCTATGAATCGTGAAGCCGGCTGGATTGACGGGGTACGTCGTTTCTTCGACGATCTTGCCCTCGAGATCGACTTTGACCAAACTCGATGCGGTGATTTCGTCGAAGGTCATGCCGTAGGGGTTGATCAGGAAATGGTGCTCGGGACCGGGGACGCGCGCCGACAAGTGCGTGAAGATCAGGTCGTCCCAGCCGTAGAGGGCGACCAAACGGTACGCGGCGGCGAGATCGACGCGGACTTTCCACTCTTCGGGGGAGCGTTCCGTGGCGGGTGCGGGTGCGGCGACGACTTCATCGGCGATAAGCATCGGGAAAACGTTTTAGGTTGGGCGGTGATTCCCTGGGTTTTCGTCGTCCCTGACCGTGCGCGGGCCGGCGGCCACCTTCGTTGTATTCGGGGCGGCGTGCCACCCGATGGCGCTCGGAGCGGCTTTACCCAGTCCAGCCTGTTGCGCGGGCGTGCGCGATCATTTCGCGCATGCGGGGGTGGTCGCCGGGGACGGTCTTTTCCCAATCTTCGAAGCGTGGGACGGCTTCGCTCGTTCGGAAGAGGGTGTAATAGACCGAGAGGGCGCCGAGGAACTTGAAGCGTTTTTGGAGGTCGGTAGCGAGGGCTTCGTACGATGGGAAGGAGCAGAGGTAGGTTTTGAACGTGCCGTGCTCGCGGTCGAGTGCCAGTAAGGTCTTGGCATTTTCGATCGTGGCATCGATCTTTTTCTTGGTGCGTACGACGCCGCCATCGGCGAGGATGCGTTCGACATCGGCTTCTCCATAGCGGGCTACGATGTTCGGATTGAAGCCGTCGAAAAGGCGGAGGTACGCGGGCCATTTGGACTCGATCAGCGCCCAGGAGAGACCGGCTTGGAAGATGGCCTGCGAAAGCACGGCGAGGTAGTCTGAAAGGGCGGGCGATTCGATGCGTTCCGGGATGGCCACGTTATGCCGAAAGCTCGCGTACGCGCTCGCGCAGCGTCCGGTCCAACGCGCACGTCGCGCAACGATGTTCGCCGTGCGGGCGATATCGTAAGCCGGCGGAGCTGATCGGCAGGCGGACGCCGCCGCGGCGTTCTGCTTGCGCGACGATTGCGGTGACGCCGTGCACGAAGGGGAGGCTCTCGTCGTCGCTGCTAGTGCGCGAGTGGATGTGGTCGACCGTGGGGTAGCTCCTCCGGGAAGTTGGCGAGCACTTCGCCCCGGCGCAGGATTTCGGCTGCTTTCGCAAGCGCTCGACGGACGCAGCAGTCGCGTTCGGAGGGCGTGAAGGCGGCTCGCCACGCGCGGGTCGCGCGCGGCAAAGCGGCGGACGATGGCTTGCGTACCGTCTGTCGAATCGGCGTCGACGATGAGGATTTGCCGCAGGACCTCCGGTTGCGCGATCAGCCCCTCGAGCACCGGCTGCAAGCGTGCGGCACCGTGGAGCACCGGAACGATCGGGACAACGGCGGCGGACGGTTGCGTGACGAGCATCCACGCCGCGACGCGCACTGCGAGCAAGCCCTGAGCGATGGCGAAGAGATCCCTAGTGAGCGCCAAGGTTCCTCCGAGCTCCATCTCCTACGATTCGATCCTGTTGAAACACGATGCGCCCGTTTCGCGAGCGTTCCTACTCTTGCACGGCTTGACCGCAAGCCCGCTGCAGTTCGCAGAATTCGGCCGCGTCCTGCACCTGCGCGGCGCCAACGTTTACATTCCGCGCTTGCCGCACCACGGGCTCTCGGATCGTTTGACGACGGAACTCAAAGATTTGACCGCACAGGAGCTGCGTTCGTTCGCATTGCAGAGCGCCGCATTCGCTCAGACGCTCGGCCCGCGCCTCACGGTGGTCGGGTTTTCGCTCGGCGGGTTGCTCGCGGCGTTCATCGCGCAGAACGTGCCGGTGGAACGTGCGACCTGCATCGCGCCGTTCTTAGGTGTGGCCTGGCTGCCCGGGCGCATGACGGGCCGCGCCGCGCGCATGGTTCTCATGCTGCCGAACCGCTTCATGTGGTGGGATCCCGTCTTGCGCGAACGCTTGATGCCGGAACACGGTTACCCGCGCTTCGCCACGCACGCGGTCGCTCACGCGGCAAGCCTCGCGCGCGAACTCATGCACGATGCCGAACTGCGGGCGCCCGCCGCGCGCGACGTCCAGATCGTCCTCAACCAAAGCGAGACGACCGTCAATAACCGCGCGGTGCGCAAACTTGCCGCGCTGTGGTCGGCGCGCAAAGGCGGCATCGTGCTCCACCGGCTGAAGGGATTGCCCCTGTCGCACGATATCATCGAACCGCTCCATGCTTCCGGCCTCGCACCGCACGTCTATCCGGCATTGCTCGACCTTGTCGATCGTTGATCCGGTGCATCCCGATCCGGCGCTCGACTACGCGGATGCCGTGCGGCGCTTCGCAGCCCTCGCGGCCCGCGATGGTCCCCAGATCTCCTCGCCCGGGCGCTCGCGTTTCTTCGGACACCGCCGGCGTACGGAGCGGGCGCTGGTGTTTATTCACGGCTTTACGAATTGTCCGCAGCAGTGGGTGCTATTCGCGAGCGGCGTGCACGCAGCAGGCGCCACGGTCGTGATTCCGCGTTTACCGGGGCACGGTCACTTCGATCGGGCAACCCGTGCTGCCGCCCGGCCGAGCGCCGCCCAGGTTCTCGAAACCATCCATGCGGCCGTCGATATCGCGCGCGGCGCGGCCGAACGCACGATTCTCGTGGGGCTCTCGATCGGCGGCACGATCGGGCCGAGCGTCGCACTCGCGCGCGACGACATCGCACACACCGTTGCGATGGTGCCGTTTTTCGCCGTCAAAGGCTTCGATGAAGCGCGCACGAGGCGGCTCTCGGCGCTGCTGCAGCACCTTCCGAACGCATCGGTTCCGTGGGATCCTTTTGGCGACGGATCGCAGATTCCGTCGTACGGCTATCCGAAGTTTTCCACCAAAATGCTCGGGAGATTTCTGCAGATCGGGAGCGACGTGGACACGATCGCAAGCGTTCGCGCGCCGGCCGGGAAGACGACCTTCGTGCTCAACGCAAAAGAGCCGGCCACGGAGAATCCGGTAACGCTAGCCGTCTGCGAAAAATTCGAGCGCGCCCGCAGCGGATCGACGCAGGCGGTCGTATGGGACGATCTGCCGGCAAATCACGATATCATCGATCCGACCAATCCGAACGCTCGTATCGACCTCGTCTATCCGCGCCTGCGCGCGATCGTCGACGGTAGCCTTTAGCCTTCTTCCGCGTCCCGATGATCGTCGGCGTTGGGTTCGATCGAATCGTCGCCGTAGACGGCTTCTCCCGGGAGCATGCCCGCGACCTGCGCTTCAGCACGGGAGAGCGGCCGTTCGTTATCGGCCACGGTGCTGAGTTCTTTCGGATCGTCGGGGTCGTTCTTGAGATCGGTGTCGAGATCGATATCTGTGTCGTCCGAATCGTTCATGCGTAAGCTTCTCCGGCCAAAAGGCCGCCAAAAAGCCGCGCGCGAGCGTTAGCTGCGCGCGCGGCGGTAGGGATGGGCCTGAACTAAACGGTCGTGCGTCGACCGCTAATGGCGCGAAGGATGAAGAGCAGGATGATCGATCCGACGAACGCGACGCCGATCGAATAGAGATTGATTCCGTTCACAGCGCCGTGTCCGAAGAAATTGAAGACCCATCCACCGATCAACGCGCCGACGATACCGACGATCATGTCACCGATGATGCCGCCCGGACCTTCGCCGGGAACGACCATTTTTGCGAGTACGCCCGCGATGAGGCCGACGATAATCCAACCTAAGATAGTCATTGAGCACTCCTGTGGATGTGTACGGTACCGCTCGCTTACCCACAAAAACGCGTGCTATAGCATCGGCTCGGCTATGGAAAACGGTGTCGAACGCTCCGGGCCCGCGGCCGACGCGGCGATGGAGAACGAGAGCCCCCGGTGCCGGCATCGTGGAGGACGATCTCACCGAGGAGCGGGACCCGACGTCGCAAGAACGCGCCGACGTCGCCGATACGCAGCCGCAGGATCCGTAACTAGGGCGCGCTAACGGCGCATCAGGCGCCGCGCGGCACAGCGCCAGCCACGGCGCTAGAGGGCTCGGTTTGCCGCGAAGGCTAACAACGAGGCCATGAAAGCGACCGTCTATCATGGCAAGGGCGACGTGCGCGTCGAAACCGTTCCCGATCCTGCGATCGATGAGCCGACAGACGCCATCGTGCGCGTCACCCATGCGTGCATTTGCGGCTCGGATTTGTGGTTTTACCGGGGCGAAGCGCCCTGGCAACCCGGTTGGCGCACCGGCCACGAATTGATGGGCATCGTCGAAGACGTCGGCACCGAGGTGACGTCGCTCAAGAAGGGCGATCGCGTTTTCGCGCCGTTTGCGTTTTCGGACGGCTCCTGCGAATTTTGTTTGGCCGGCATTCAAACGTCGTGCGTTCACGGCGGATTTTGGGGCGGTGCGGAAAACGACGGCGGCCAGGGCGAGGCGGTGCGCGCGCCCTTCGCCGACGCGACCCTCGTGAAGATCCCCGACGGCGCCGCAAACGACGAGGCCCTTTTGAAACGCATTCTGCCTTTGACCGACGTGATGGGAACCGGGCATCATGCGGCGCTTGCGGCGGGCGTTCGACCGGGCTCGACCGTCGCGATCGTGGGCGACGGCGCGGTGGGCTTGTGTGCGGTGCTCGCTGCCAAGCGCCTCGGCGCGGACCGGATCATCATCTTCGGGCGCCACGAAGCGCGTCTCGCGATTGCCAAGGATTTCGGTGCGACCGACGTCGTGCGCGAACGCGGCGATGAAGCGATCGCGAAGGCGCTCGAGATGACGGACGGCGGCCCGAAATACGTTCTCGAATGCGTCGGTAACGGCGAATCGATGAAGATGGCGACCGGATTCGCGCGGCCGGGCGGCACGGTCGGCTACGTGGGCGTTCCCGTCGGGTCGCTCAAGGGCCTCAACATGCGCCGGCTCTTCAGCGAGAACATTTCCCTGCGCGGCGGCGTGGCGCCGGTGCGCGCGTACGCCGACGAATTGCTGGCCGACGTCCTCGCGGGCAAGCTCGATCCCTCGCCCATCTTCGATCTGTCGATCGGACTCGATGAGGTTCCTAAGGGTTATTCGGCGATGGACGACCGAACCGCAATCAAGGTGCTCGTGCGGCCGTAACCGCGCGGGTGTCACGCGCGAATTGGGCGCTCGTCGCCGCGATTCTCGGATCGGGGATGAGCTTCATCGATGGGACGGCCGTGAACGTCGCGCTCCCGATCGTCCAGCGCGATCTCCACGCGAGCGCACAGAGCGGGCAATGGGTGATCGAGTCGTACTCGCTATTCCTATCGGCGCTGATGCTGATCGGCGGGTCGCTCGGCGACGTCTTCGGACGGCGCGCGATGTACGCGGCGGGCATCGCCCTGTTCGCGCTGGCCTCCCTGGCCTGCGCCTTCGCGCCGAACGTCGAGGCTCTGGTGACGGCTCGCTGTTTCCAAGGAGTCGGCGCGGCGCTGGCCACACCGGGCAGCCTCGCGCTGATCAGTTCGAATTTCAGCGGCGAAGCGCGGGGCAAGGCGATCGGCACGTGGTCGGGGTTCTCGGCGATGACGGCGGCCCTCGGTCCCGTGATCGGCGGATGGCTCGTGCAGTTCGGATCGTGGCGCTACGTGTTTCTGATCAACGCGCCGATCGCGCTTTTGGTGCTTGCGATCCTCGCCTGGCGCGTCGACGAGAGCCGGGATGAAGCGGCCAGTCGCGAGCTCGATATCGGCGGCGCGATGCTTGCGACCCTCGGGCTCGGCGCGCTCGTTTACGGATTGATCGGACTGCAGGGCAAAAACGACGCCGCTGCGTTCGCGTTCGTTGCGGCGGGTGCGATCGGCCTCGCCGCGTTCGTCGCCGTCGAGCGCCGCGCGAAGCATCCGATGATACGGCTCGACCTCTTTTCGTCGCGAGCGTTTTCCGCCGGAAACATCTACACGTTCTTGCTCTATGCCGCGCTCGGCGGAAGCATGTATTTCATACCCTTCGATCTCATCGACGTGCAAGGGTACGGGCCGGCAGCCGCCGGCGCCGCGCTCTTGCCATTTATCGCGATCATGGTCGCCCTGTCGCGTTTTTCGGGCGGCCTCGTCGCGCGCATCGGGGCGCGCAGACCGCTCGTCGCGGGAGCGGTGCTGGCTGCAGCGGGGTTCGCGGTCTACGGCACGGCCGGCATCGGCAGGCCCTATTGGCTCGTGTTTTTTCCGGCAGCCGTCCTGCTCGGCTTAGGCGGTGCGCTCTTCGTCGCACCGTTGACGACGACGGTGATGGACGCGTTGGACAGTTCGCATGCCGGCGTTGCCTCGGGCGTCAATAACGCCGTCTCCCGCGTCGCGGGCCTCGTCGCGATCGCAGCGCTCGGGGTCGTGCTCGCCGCGGTCTTCGGCTCGCAGTTCGCAGGCGCGCTCGCCGCGGCGCCGCTCGGGGCCGAGGTACGCGCGTACGCCGCCGCGCACGAGGCCGAACTCTTTGCAGGCAGGATGCCGGCGCACATCGCCCGGCCCGCCGATCGCGCCGCGGTCGGCGCGGCGGCGCGCTCCGCCTATGCGGCCGGATTTTCGACCGCGATGATCGCTTCGGTGTTCCTGTGTCTTGGCGCGGCGATCGTCGGCCTCGACCGCTCGTTTGCGTTGAAAACGCGGGCGGCGGCCAAACCGAGCTGACGGTATCCGGCCGCGTCCGGAGAATTCGTAGCGGATGCTATTGGCGCTCTCCCATCTGATTTTGAACCTTACGCTCTGCAGTGCGATCGCGAAACTGCCTGCCGGTACGCCGATTCCGGTTCACGTGCAGATGTGGTATCGCGTCGGCGGCTCGGAGCTGGATAAGGTTATTCCGTTGCAGCGCCAAACCGTTGGGACGGGCGTCGTCGAATTCGACATGCCGCGCAGCACCTATCGTATGGTCGTGTACGTTCCCAAGTTCGACTGCGGCGTGTCGGATTTCATCGACATCCTCGCGGATAATCCGCGCACGATCGCGGAAACGCTGACGGCCGGCCAACCGCAAGCGCCGCCGCCTTCGCTGCTCTTGGAAGGCACGGCGCCGATGTCGTTTCTGTACGCGAAGCCGACCATCGTGCTCTTCGACCGCCGCCTCGCGTGCGATCAGGCGGTCGGGACGGCGCTCGCCTCACACGTGATCACCGAATACGATAATGAAGGCTTCTATACGTGGATCTATCTCGACCAGCAAACCGATACGGTAACGCCTTCAACCCTGGCGCTGCGTTTGCGCACGCCGACGGGCCTCTATCACTACGTGAAGTTGCCGTACGACTTCCCAAAACCGTTTGAGGGTTGGCCGGACGACATCCATTTCGATCTCACCTCGGATCAGGTCGATGACGTCGCCACCAAAAAGCCCGATACGCTGCTGTGTGAGAAGTTCTTTATAGCCACGGTGCATTAAGGGCGCTCTTTCTGCTGCGGTGCCTCGTCGCGATAGGACTGCGACACGGCACTGCGGGAGGAAAAATCATGTCCGTCATCAACCCGACTCAAATTTCGGCGGGGTTTGCGTCGCCGAACGCACTCTCCGAGCTCGAATCGTACACTCCGAATCAGCAGGGCGCTGCGGCCTTCGCGCAACCCTCGGATGCCATCGAATTCGGGAACCACTATGCCCTCCCGATCGCGAGCCCGGTGTTCGGCCCAGGCAACGTCTTCGGGCCCGGCAACGGTACGGCGGGCGCAAATGGCGGCATCGGATCGAGCCAGGGCGGCTACGGCTGGATCGGGACCATCATCAGCCAGCTCGGCAACATCATCGCGAGTTTGCTCGGGCAACTGAGCGGCGCCCTCGGGAACCAGTCTTCGACGGCTTCCAGCGGCGCAAACGGCGACAACGAGACGATGTATTCGAGTGCCTCGGCGAGCTCGAAAGGCGACCCGCATCTTTCGTTCAACGGCACGACCGCTTCAGGATCGGTGAATTCCACGAAGTGGGACAGCATGTCGTCGCATGCCGATCTTTTGAGTTCGGATTCGTTCGCCGGAGGTTATCGCGTCTCGACCCAGGCTACGCAAAACAATGCGAAGGGCATCACGTACAACGAAAACGCGACCATCACGACGGATTCGGGTGCGGCGAGCGTTACGATGCAGAAAGACGGTTCCTACTCGGTTACCGAAAACGCTCAGAACGTCGGCCTCACGCAAGGTACGGCCACCTCGCTCGGCAACGGCGAGACGGTCACCCTCAATGCCGACGGCTCGCTCACGGTCAACGATGCGAACGGTCAAGGCGGCTCGATTTCGACCACGCTCAAATCAAACGGCGACGGGGTCGACGTAACGAACACTGCGAGCAACGTCGATCTCGGCGGCTATCTCGTCGATCATACCGACGGCGACTTCGATCCGGTCACGAATTCCGGCGGCAACTCGTATGGCGGAGCGCCGGCGACTCCCATCGGTTATGGCGGCACGTGGCCTATCGGGTCCGGCGGCCTGACGCCCGTTGGATCCTGGGGCCAAGCGCCTGGATCCGGGGGATCGGGAGTGACGCTAACGCCCATCGGATCGGGAACGATAACGCCGCTGAACACGCAGCAATTGCCGCCCGTCAACGTGTATTACCCGCCGCCTAGTCCCACCGCAGCCGCCGGCAACGTGTCCGGCTCGGGCGGCATGCAAACGCTCACGAGCCGGCAGATCAACGAACTCTTCAACCCGGCGCAAAACGAGTCGCAACTGGGAACGCCAATGGTGAACGGGCTCGCGCAGTTCGATCCCGATAGCGAAGGCACGAGTTTGGAAAATATCGAGTACGCGTAAACGGCAAAACGGCAGTTGAGGCGAACGTGCCCGGAATGTTTCCGAGTACGTTTTCCATTGTCGGCGCCGATCTCGCGACGGGCGAAATCGGCGTGGGAGTTCAATCAAAATTTCTGTCCGTCGGCGCGGTCGTGCCGTTCGTCCGCGCCGGCGTGGGCGCGATTGCGACCCAAGCGTACGCGAACACGTCGTACGGTCCCAAAGCCCTCGAGTTGCTGGCAGCGGGACAGGAGCCGCAAGCAGTGCTCGAAGCGTTGATCGCGGCGGACGAAGGCCGCGACGATCGCCAGTTCGGGATCGTTGCCGCGGGTGGAGGGCGTTCGGCAACGTTCACCGGTGCGGGCTGTATCGAAGCCGCCGGCGGCGTGTGCGGCCCGGCGTTCGCAGCACAGGGCAACTGCCTCGCAGGTATGCCCGTCGTCGCGGCGCTCGCCGAGGCCTTCACGCAATCGGGCGGTTCGCTCGCCGATCGGATCATCGCAGCTCTGCGCGCGGCGCAGGCGTGCGGCGGAGATAAACGCGGACAGCAAAGTGCCGCCCTGATCGTCGAAAAACCGGGCGGCGGATACGGCGGCTTCAACGATCGCTACGTCGATTTGCGCGTCGACGATCATGCCGCGCCGATCGAAGAACTCGCGCGCTTGCTCGAGATGCACAAGCTGTATTTCTTTGCCGCCGAACCGCACGACCTCATCGAGATCGACGCCCCGCTCGGCGCGGAACTCGCGCTCGAATTAGTCCGGGTCGGCGCGCTGCCGCCGGGCCATGGCGCGTTCGATGCGCGCGCCCGCGAGGCACTCGTGGCCTTCATGCACGTGGAGAATCTCGAGAATCGGGTTCGCGACGACGGATTTATCGATCGCCAAACGCGCGATTATCTGCGAGCTGCTCCGGCAAAACTCCAGGCGTAGCTGTTCCAGTCTTCGACGAGGCCGTTGGGCCGGAAATTCTGCAACTTCGCATCGACCGCTTCGATTTGCCGCGGCCACCACAGGTACACTTCAGGCACGTCCCGTGCGAGCGTTTCTTGCACCTCGCCGTAGGCGCGTTTGCGGGTGGGCAGATCGTAATGACTGAGCGCAACGTGCTCGGCCGCATCGAGCGCCGGATCGCAGATGCGCGACCAGTTATAGCCGCCGGGGGGGATCTGATCGCAGAGCAGTTGACTCGAATCGTCCGGATCGATTCCCGCGTACCACGTCTGCAGTCCCGCATCGTACCTACCGGATGCGAGGATGCCGCCGCCCTCGGAGGACCCGTATAAAAGCGCCACCGGATACCCCTTGAGTTCCACCTCGATGCCCGCATTGTGCAGCATGCCGCTGATGCTTACGCCGCGCCGGCGGTCGGCGAGGCTGTCGCTGCGGTAGGCAAGCCCGAGTGTCAGGCGCTGCGCGCCGCGCATGCAGATGACGTCGGGTCCCGGTTGCCAGCCTGCGGCCTCGAGCAAAGCTTTAGCTTGGGCAAGGTCGGGCTTTGTGGTCCCGGCCTTTGGATCGAAGGCCCACATGAAACTCGGAAGATCGTTCGTGGCGGGAACCGTGGTGCCGTAGGTGACGTCTTGTACCAGCCGCGCCTTGTCGATCGAAAGCCCGACGGCGCGGCGCAGCCTGACGTCGGAAAACGGGACGCGTTGCGTATTGAAGATGATCGAATCGAAGCCGTTGAAGGGCACGAGGCGTACGTCGACGCCCGGGATGGAATGCAGTTGCGGATAAACGGCGGGCGTGGCGTCTACGAACCAATCGACCTCGTGCGAGCGCATCTCGTTAATGATCGTGTTTTCGTCGGGAATGTAGTGCACGACGATGCGCGCGATCTGCGGCTTCCCCAAGAAGTAGCGGTCGTTGGCAACGTACTCGATGCGATCGCCGTGCACCCAGCGCACGATTTTGTACGGGCCGGTGCCGACGGGAAGCGAGTTAAACGGAACGCGATTCAGATCGTGGTAGCGTTCGAGCAGGTGCGCGGGGATGATCGCGATCACCGCATCGCTGTGCGCGAAAAACGTGTGGACCGCGGGCGCGAACGGCGCTTTGAGATGAAAGATCGCCGTGTAGGGGTCGGGCGTATCGATGCGAGCGATGTCGTCGTAGCCGTGTCGCGTGGCGACTGCGGTGTTCGGGTTCATGATCGCATGCCACGTGAATGCCACGTCGTGACTCGTGAACGGCGCACCATCCTGCCAAACGACGCCGTGCCGCAGGTGATACGTAATCGTCACCCCGTCCCGGGCAATGTCGCCGTTGGCCAGCGTGGGCACCCGGGATGCGAGAATCGGAACGTCGTGCCCGTCCGGATCCGTCGCGATCAGGGGATCCATTGCGAGCGCCTCGACCTGCACTTCGAACTGTTGCGTCGAGAGAATGGGGTTGAGGGTGTTGGGGTTACTCGCCATCGCGACGTTCAAGGTTTCGCCGTGGGCGCTCGGCGCTTGTCCCGCGCCGCCCAGCCGCGTGCAAGCGCTCGTGCAGCATAGAGCGGCAAGCGCGATGCCGGCGAAGGTTCGGGCAACGAATGCGCGCGGGATTCGGGGACTCTTCACGTGCGCTGCCGTTCGACGCGGGAGTCGGTAGAGCCGCCAGTGCCGGCGCCCGACTCCGAGAGCAAAGGATTGGGCGGGAGCGTCTGAATCAGATCGGGAGTGCCACAATGGTGGCACTGTTACGGCGTACTATGCGGTCATGGCAAAGAAAACGAAGTCACCACGTACGAACCGATTGACCTTGGGATCAGAGCAGCGTTGGGAAGCGGCGACCGCCGCGGCCTGGGATTGCGATGATGATGAAGCCCAAATCCGCTTCAGTCTCTCAGCGCTGGGTGAAGCGGTCGTCAGCGAACGCGACCGCAAGCGGCCGAAATTTCGCGGCTTCGGCCCTTGCGGACGTATCGTTGCTTGAGATCGTCTCCGGACGAACGCGTGCGATCACAACGCGCTCACTGCGCGGACACAGAGCGCTGTTCGCGCCGTAGAACCGAAGCACCAAACGTAACAAAGGCCAAAATCTGCGCGGACGCAGCCGAATATGCGGGCACGATGATCGTTCGTTTCGCATCCGCCATCGCCATTGCAGCGGTTCTGCCGACGTTCGGATCGCTTCCCGCTTCCGCGCAAACCGCGCCCGCGGCACAAGCGCGCGTTGCTCCGACCGACGAATATTTCGGGCCGTTGCATTTGAGCGTACTGGGCATGCAAAACAGTTCCCGGTAACGGGCAATTTGGAAGCCGCAAACCGAGGTGGAAAGGCGAGGACCCGCCAGCTTGTAAGGCGGACGCGCCTGCGATCCGCAATCTACGCGCCGGACCCGCACCACATGCTGCGGACCAGCGACGGGACCCCACGAAGCCCGGAAAAACAGGTAGGCGAAGCAGGTGCATCCTGCAGCCGCCGGCCTTCATTTTGAGAGGGCGGAGTCCGAAATGGAGCACTCACCGGGGATCGGATGGTGGTCCATTTTGACCAAACGGAACACCATCGGCGACCCGGCGCGGCGTTGACGCAGTATCCTCGCACCTGATATACTCCGGAGGTTCCGGCCCACCGCGGTGGGGCGGAATTTGTGTGCGTCTCGTCACCAGGCGAGCGACAAGGGGGGCCGGGAGTCCGGCCCCGGGGGTGAACGGGGGGCCGTGCCGCCCCGTTTCTGGGGGACCAACGGGGGGCCAAGCCGCCCCATTTTTAGGGAGAGTCAGTGCCGACTATCAGTCAACTCGTCCGTAATGGACGCGCGAAGATCGAAAAAAAGGTCAAGGCCCCGGCGCTGCGCGTCGCGCAGACGGGCCCGAAGCCCGGTCACCCCGACCTGCCCATTCGGACGTTCGAGGTTCAGGGGAACCCGTTCCGTCGCGGCGTGTGCACCCAAGTGAAGACCGTTACCCCGAAGAAGCCGAATTCGGCCCTGCGTAAGGTCGCGCGCGTGCGCTTGACCAACGGTGAGGAAGTCACGGCCTATATCCCCGGAGTCGGCCACAATCTTCAAGAGCATTCGGTCGTGCTGATCCGCGGAGGCCGCGTCAAAGATCTGCCCGGCATCCGCTATCACATCATCCGCGGCACGCTCGATACCTCCGGCGTCGCGAACCGCAAACAAGCTCGCTCGAAATATGGAGCCAAGCGCTCCACGAAAAAGTAGGGATAACGCATGCCTCGTAAAGGTGCCGTTCCGAAACGGCAAATTCTCCCCGACCCGCGCTTCAATTCGAAAGTGCTCTCGCGCTTCATCAATAAGGTCATGCTCGCCGGCAAGAAATCGACGGCCGAGAAGATTACCTATGCAGCGCTCGAGATGGTGGGAGAGAAACTCGGCCGCGATCCTATGGACGTGTTCACGCAGGCCATGACCAACGCCATGCCGCTGGTCGAAGTGCGCCCCCGCCGCGTCGGCGGCGCCACCTATCAAGTTCCCATGGAGGTCCGCCCGGATCGCCGTCAGGCGATGGCGATGCGCTGGCTGATTCAATACGCCCGCAAGCGTCCCGGCCATTCGATGGAAGAGAAGCTCGCTAACGAGCTGATGGATGCCGCGAACAACGTCGGAGCGTCGGTGAAGAAACGCGAAGACACGCATAAGATGGCGGAAGCCAACAAAGCTTTCGCTCACTACCGCTGGTAAACGAAGATGGCAGCACTGGTTAGAGAGTATCCCCTCGAGAAGACGCGAAACATCGGGATCGCGGCTCACATCGACGCGGGCAAAACGACCGCGACCGAGCGTATTCTCTTTTATACCGGCCGCACACATAAAATCGGCGAAGTCCACGACGGCGCGGCCACGATGGACTGGATGGTGCAAGAGCAGGAGCGCGGCATCACGATCACGTCCGCGGCGACGGCGTGCACCTGGCGCGAGACGCGCATCAACATTATCGACACGCCAGGCCACGTGGACTTCACCGTCGAGGTCGAGCGCTCGCTTCGCGTGCTCGACGGCCTCGTCGCGCTCTTCGATTCCGTTGCCGCCGTGCAGCCGCAGTCGGAGACCGTTTGGCGCCAGGCCAACAAGTACAAAGTGCCCCGGATCATCTTCGTCAACAAGATGGACCGGATGGGCGCGGATTTCTTTAATTGCGTGAGCAAGATCCGCGAGCGCCTCGGCGCGCGTGCCGTTCCGATTCAAGTGCCGATCGGTGCCGAGGCAGATTTCTTGGGCGTCGTGGATCTCTTCACGATGGACAAGATTATCTACACGGACGATGCCGGTTCCACGATGGATCACGAACCGGTGACCGACGCCGACGGCGAGCTGAAAAGGATCGCCGTGAAGTGGCGTCAGGAACTGATCGAAGCGATCGCCGAACAGGACGACGAGCTGCTCGAGATGTTCTTCGACGGCAAGGACATCCCGGTCGAACGTCTCAGGGCGGCGTTGCGTAAAGCCACGATCGCGGGCGACGTGCTGCCGATGCTTTGCGGTTCGGCTTTCAAGAACAAGGGCGTGCAGCCGCTGCTCGATGCCGTGGTCGATTTTCTGCCGTCGCCGATCGATGCGAAAGCCATCACCGGTCTCGATCCCAAGACGGACAAGGAAATCACGCGTCTGCCCGACGACAAGCAGCCCTTTGCGGCGCTTGCGTTCAAAATCGCGACGGATCCCTACGGCAACCTCACGTATTTCCGCGTCTATTCCGGCACGCTCGAAAAGGGCTCGTACGTCTACAACGCGCGCTCGCATCGTAAGGAGCGCATCGGGCGCATCTTGCGCATGCATGCGAATTCGCGTGAAGACATCGACTCCATTGGTGCGGGCGACATCGCGGCGGCCGTCGGCCTCGGCGATACCCGAACGGGCGATACGCTGTGCGATGAAAAGAACCCGATCATCCTCGAGAACATCGTGTTCCCCGAGCCCGTGATTTCGCAGGCTATCGAACCCAAGACGAAGGTCGATCAGGATAAGCTCGGCACGGCGCTCGCACGCCTCGCGCAAGAAGATCCCACGTTCCGCATGCGCACCGATGAAGAAACCCAGCAGACCATCATCGCCGGCATGGGCGAACTCCATCTCGAGATCATCCTCGATCGCCTCAAGCGCGAATTCAAGGTGGAAGCCAACGTCGGCAAACCGCAGGTCGCGTATAAAGAAGCGATCACCAAGACCGTCGAAAAGCAGGGCAAATTCGTCCGGCAGACCGGTGGTAAGGGCCAGTACGGCGATGTTACGATCCGCCTCGAGCCGGGCGTACCGAACAGCGGCATGGTGTACGTCTGGGGCGTCGTCGGCGGCGTGATTCCGAAGGAATACTCGAAGGCGATTCAAGAGGGCATGCGCGAGGCGTCGGAGAGCGGCATTCTCGCCGGATACCCCGTGCTCGATTTCAAGGTCACCGTATTCGACGGCAGCTATCACGACGTCGACTCGTCGGAAATGGCGTTCAAGATCGCTGCCTCGATGGCGTTCAAAGCCGCGAATCAATCCGCGGGCCCAATCCTGCTCGAACCGATCATGAAAGTTGAAGTGACGACGCCGAAAGATTATCTCGGCGCGATCAACGGCGATCTCATGAAGCGCCGGGGCATGATCCAATCGAGCGACGACGTCGCCGGCGGTGCCACCACGATCACGGCCAACGTACCGCTTTCGGAGATGTTCGGCTACGCGACCGACATGCGGTCCGCAACGCAAGGCCGCGCGACCTACACGATGGAGTTCTCGCACTACGAGAAGGCGCCGAAGTCCGTGGAAGAAGAGATCATCGCAAAAGCCAAAGGGACAAAACCGGCGGCGTAATGGCAGTCAACATGTACACGACCGGCGGAGCCGGCGACGGGAAGACGACGCTGGCCGCAGCAATTCTGTATTGCTTGGCGACGCAGTATCCGAACCTCAACGCCGTTCAAGCTGCCGGTGCCGATTCGGGCGCGGTCAAGCGCGAACTGTTCGCGACGCCGTCTCACAGCTTCTCGCTCGTCGATGCTCCGGCAGCGACACGTGAAGCGGCGCTTGCGTCGTCGCCGAAGATGGATATCGCGTTGCTTGTGATCTCGTCGCTCGACGGACCGCAGCAAGGCACGGTCGACGCGATCGAACAGGCGAAAGCGGCCGGTGTCTCCCAGATCGTTGCGTATTTGAGCAAGACCGACCGAGCCCGGGATGAGGAACTCCTCGAACTTCTCGAGCTCGAGACGCGCGAGTTACTGAGCCATCACGGCGGCTACGATGGCGATTCCGTCGCGATCTTCTGTGGTAGCGCGACCGAAGCGCTCGGCTCGTCGGGATCGCACGTCGATCCGAAGGCGGCCTCGATCTTTGCACTCGTGGCCGCCCTCGATACCGTGGCCCCCGCCCTCACCTAAGTTTTTCTCGAACGCACAAACCCACTTCAGTTAAGGAAACGATAGAATAGTATGGCCAAGGCAAAATTCGACCGGAGCAAACCGCACGTCAACATCGGTACGACGGGTCACGTCGACCACGGCAAGACGACGCTCACCGCGGCGATCATTAATTGCCTCGCCACAGAGAATTCGAACATTCAGAAGCGCAACGTCGACGATATCGACAACGCGCCTGAAGAAAAAGAGCGCGGGATTACGATCGCCATCTCGCACCAGGAGTACGAGACGGCGAAGCGCCACTACGCGCACGTCGATTGCCCCGGCCACGCGGACTACATCAAGAACATGATCACGGGCGCGGCCCAGATGGACGGCGCGATTCTGGTCGTGTCCGGCACCGACGGCCCGATGCCCCAGACTCGCGAGCACATTCTGCTCATGAAGCAGGTCGGCGTTCCCTACATCGTCGTGTTCATCAATAAGGTCGACCTCGTCGACGATGCGGAACTGCTCGAACTCGTCGAGATGGAAGTGCGCGAACTGCTCACGAAGCAGGGCTTCGACGGCGACGATTGCCCCGTCATCATGGGTTCGGCCACGAAGGCGCTCAACTCGTCGGGCAAGCGCGACGATCCCGACGCCGCTGCGATCTTCAAGCTGATGGATGCCGTCGACAACTACATTCCGACGCCGGAACGGGCGGTCGACAAGCCGTTCCTGATGCCCGTCGAAGACGTGTTCACGATCACCGGCCGCGGTACGGTAGGCACGGGTCGCGTCGAGCGCGGCCAGGTCAAGGTCGGCGAGGAAATCGAGATCGTCGGCCTGCAAGAGAAGGCGCGCAAGTCGGTCGTTACCGGCATCGAAATGTTCCGTAAGCTGCTCGACATGGGCATCGCCGGCGACAACATCGGCGTGCTCCTGCGCGGCATCGAGCGTACGGACATCGAGCGCGGCCAAGTGCTCGCAAAGCCGGGCTCCATCAAGCCGCACACGAACTTCAAAGCTGAAGTCTACGTCCTCTCGAAAGAAGAGGGCGGCCGCCACACCCCGTTTTTCGCGAACTATCGTCCCCAGTTCTACTTCCGCACCACCGACGTAACGGGCACGATCAAGTTGCCGGAAGGCGTCGAGATGGTCATGCCGGGCGACAACATCACGATGGACGTCGAACTGATCACGCCGATCGCATGTGAAGAAGGCCTCCGTTTCGCGATCCGCGAGGGCGGCCGCACGGTCGGCGCGGGCGTCGTGACTGCGATTCTCGCAGATACCGTCGCAGCTAAGTAATCACCGCAAACATCCAAAGAACGTTGAGAATATAATGTCCAAGCAGAAGATTCGCATCCGACTCAAGGCCTACGATCACCGCGTCCTCGACCAGAGCGCGGAGCGAATCGTCGATACCGCGAAGCGCACGGGCGCGTTCGTCAGCGGGCCGGTTCCGTTACCTACGGAGATCAACCGGTTCTGCGTCAACCGTTCGCCGCACGTCGATAAGAAGTCGCGCGAGCACTTCGAGATGCGCACCCACAAGCGTCTGATCGACATCCTGCAAGCCTCGCCCAAGACGATGGATGCGCTGATGCACCTCGACTTGCCGGCGGGCGTGGACATCGAACTCAAAGCCTAAGAGCCTTTGCAAATACGTGAAAAGCGGCGGATTCGAAATTTCGACTGCCGTTTTTTTATTCTGTTGCGCGTTGGCCGCGCTTTCTGACTTGTGTCGGTGAGTATGAGCATTAGAGCAACGCGGCGCGCGTTTGTCGCGCTCGACCTGCGAATTGTGCCGCTGCTGATTTACGCCGAATTGGGTATGCGTGCGAACTTCGCGAGCCGTTGGGAGCACTTCCGGATGGGACTCGTTCGGATGATTGGCTCGTCTTCGCTGCCACGAAGCACACGGTAAGCGTTGCCTATCTGCAGAGGGTAGAGAAGGCGACGGCCGGGAGGCGGCGATACCGCGCGAGAGCCTCGTGCCGCTCGATCTTCCGGCAGCGGCACCGTAGATCGGCGTTCTGGTGCAGCGGCCGCAATTAGAGTTCCGTGCCGGCGTAGAGCTCTTTAAAGCCGATGTGGGCACCGACACTGCGCAGCTCGAGGTCGCCCGCGACGATCGGGAGGCTGACGATCCACTCGTCGCCGCTGCGCCGGACGGTTTGAGCCCACCGTTTGCGCGAATCGATCAGAGCGTACTCTTGAAGCGTCTCGATCGACCGGTACTCGTCGAGTTTCGCGCCGCGGTCGATGCTTTCGGTTGAAGGCGAGATGACTTCGACCAATAGGATCGGATAGCGGGCAAATGTGTTTTCGGGCGTATCGCGTTCGTCGAACGTAACGACGACATCGGGGTATCGGCTGCTGCGTGCGGTGACGATTCTGGCTTCGTTGAAAACGCTTCCCGGCCGTAAGCCGTGCTCGCGTAACGCGAGAGCGACGTTGAGCGCGGTCGTCATGTGGCGCATCGTGCCGCCTGGAAAGAGCGAGATCTCGCCGTCGGCGAATTCGTACTTTTTTTCTTGCGTTTCTTCCCAAGCGACGAATTCTTGGACCGATGTTAGCGTCGGAACCATCATGTCGGCATTCTATCACGCGGTCTGCACGATCAGTATGCCGCGACCGGTTCCATAAACCTCGCGTCGCCGGCGGTCGAGCCGCTGACGATCACCGGAAACGTCTCGTTACCGCTGCTCGGCCCGATGCAGGCGAACATCTGAATCGGTTGGGATCCGGTTCGCCGGGGCAGGCCTCTTGCTGATGAGGTTCGCGCCGTGATAGGTTGCTGCTGAAGACATGGCAATCGACACGATGCTTGCGCCGATCCCTACCTGGCTCGAGCCTCCCGACGACGACAAGCCCTACATCGAGTTCGTTCACGGGCGGCGCGCGCGGAAAATGAGCCCGAAACGAACGCACGGACTGCTCCAAGGGCGCCTGTACCGCCGGCTCGATGATTGGGCGGCCGGGCGCGGCGAAGTGATGACCGAGCTGCGCTGCTTCTTTTTGCGCTCGGACGGCTCACCGTCTTCGCTCGTTCCCGATGTCGCTTTTATGTCGTTTGCCCGCATGCCGCGCAATCTCGCGGAAGACGCGCGCGAGCGGCCGCGGATCGCGCCGGATATCGCGATTGAGATCTGGTCGCCCGGCGACCGGCGCCGAACGATCCTGGACAAGGTCGCGCTTTACCTTGGAAACGGTTCCCAACTCGTGATGCTGCTGCATCCGAAAGATCGAACCATCGAATTCCATGTTCCGAGCCTCGAAGCATTGACGGTTTCCGCGACCGGGATCGTACCGTGCCCCGGTTTCGACGACCTCGCACTCGATGCGGATAAACTATTCGTGGATATCTAGGGATCGCAACGTTTCGTCGTTAGAGACCGCTGCGGCATCGCTTCGCGGCGCGCCATGTTTTTTGCCAATCGGCGCGTGCGCGGAGTGCGGCGGCATTCGCCTCGGCGGCTAGTTCGCCGGCGGTGAAAGCGCGGGTGGAATCGTTGGCCAGCGAGCGGAGACGTTCGCACGTAACGACGGCGTCGTGCTGATCGCCGAGCACCGTTTGCAGACATTCCGAATGTTGTGCGAGACGCTGCACGCGACGTCCGGCGACCGGAGCGAGCGCCTCGCACACATAGCGCATGCGCTTCGCAGCAATGCGGATGCGGTGCAGTTCGCGGTCCGATGGCGGCTCGCTGCTGCAACGCACGCGCTTGCGTAGTTTCGACCAGGCGCAGTCGATCAGCGAGGGTGCGATCTCGCGGGCCGGCCGCGTGGTATCGATCGCGAGCGGCGGCCGCCGCGCGGCCTCGATGATGTCGTCGAGGAGCGCGACGTAGGGTGGTTCGCAAAGGCTCTCTCGAAGCCGTTGGTACGCGCGATCCCGCGCCTCTTCGAAGGGATTGACGAGGTGCTCGATGTCGCGCCGATCCCCGTCGGGCAGATTCGTGCCGAGGCGTCGAAGGCCGGCGAGAAAAACGTCCGCATCGCGGGCGTGGGAAAGACCGTCTTGTAACCACGACAGCCGCGCTTCGAGGTCGCGCGCGCGCCGTTCGTCCAAAACCGGCCCGAACGTGCGCAGGTGGCTTCGCAAGCGGCGCACCGCAACGCGCGCGTGGTGGATGGTCTGTGGGTCCGGCTTCAAGCGCAGCGCTATATCGAACCGTACGATATGTTCGACGCAGTCACCCAGTGCTGCGGCGAGCACGTCGCCGATCGTCGACGCCGAGTGCAAGCCGGGACGGCGAATTTCCGGCTCACACGAGCGGGCGCCGAGCGCGCGCACATTCTTGGGTCCTGCGGCGGACTTGCCGGCACCGCGGCGCCGCAACTGCCGCCCCAAGTCTTCCAGAAGTGAGGAGGGAGCGCCGTCCTCCAGCTCTATTTCGATCCGGCGAAAGCGTTCGACCACGGCCGTTCCTTCGACGACGTGCACGTCGTCTTCGGCGAGGCTCGCGATGCTGGTACCGCTGTTGCTCAATACGTGCCGGTTCGCGCGCAGCGTACGCAACTCCGCAACCGGCACCAGGCGCTCGCCACGGATATACGCGCTGGCTAAATCGAGCAGGTTCGCGGGTATTTGCGTGCCGTCGCCGGGGGCCGTGTGCTCGTCCCTGGTCAGACCGGCCTCGGCCGGCAGAGGAATCTTGAGCGTCCAGCCTTGACCGTAGCGGAAGCGCAGGCTACAGCCCCAGCGCGCAAGCCGGTAATCGCGCGTATCGTAATACACCGTGTGCAGCCGATGCAGCGCGACGGGCGACACGGAGTACGCATCGAGCGGCGACTGCATGCGAGCCAGACGAAACCCCCGCGCTGCCTCGAGCTTCAGTAGGCGCTCGCGATAACCGTTCATCGCCGTACCTTCGAAGGGCCAGTCATACCAGCTCTTTCCGCCATAAACGCGAATTATTCATAGCCGGCGTCTCTGCGAGCGCAACGCCGTAGAGGCAAGCCTTCACGGAGCTGCGCCGCTAGCCCCCCGTAAAGCTAGGCCAAGCACGACGCATGTTTTCCGCGGGCGCGGGTACAGATTGCGTATGCCGAACAAAGGACCGGACGGAGATTTCGCGCCGCTGCCCTCGACGCTCGAGCGGTCGCCGAAGAAAGCCCAAGACACCTACGAAGAGACCCTCGAGAGCGCCGAAAAAACGTACGAGGGCGACGAAAGCGCGGCGCATCGGGTAGCGTGGGGTGCCGTCAAGCACAGCTTCGAGAAAGTCGGCGATCGTTGGGAGCCGAAGGCGGAGCGCGGACCCTCGGACGAGCGCTCGAAATCCGGCGGCCCGAACGCCTCCGGCGCGTCGTACGGAGGCGTCGACGTCGAAGGGCATACCAAGGATGAATTGCTCGCGGAGGCACGCCGTCTCGGTGCGCACGCGACCACGAAGATGACCAAGAGCGAGATCGCCCAGGAGCTGATGCGCGCGAACCAGCGCGCCGACCGAGAGGCACGCGAGCGCGAACGCTAGACGAGCGGCGCGGCCGAGGACGCGCGGGCAACCCGTGTCCCTGACGCGAAGGGGCACGAGTGGAACGAGTGGCATCGGGCCGTGCCGTCTGGCGCGTCATCGCAGTCGTCGCGATCGCGCTCTTCGCGGCACTCAATACCCTCACGGACGTCAGCCTTCCGTGGCAGCCGTTTTCGGACTTCGGGCTGCACTTCGACTCGGCGGCGACGGCGATGGACGTCACCCGTGGCGGCGCTGCCGCGCGCGCGGGCGTTCGCGTCGGCGACCGGACTGATCTGGCGCTCACGCCGCTCGCGTCGCGACAGTACGTGTCGGCCCTGGGCTACTATTCGGCTCCGGCCGGACGGCACGCGATCTTCGCGTTCGTGCGCGATGGACGAACGCGTCTGGTCGATCTCGTCTCCTCACCTCATCCCCGCACGCTGGCCGACAACATCACGGATCTTTTCCAAATGGCGACGTACGCGAGCATGATCGCAATCGGTGCGGCCCTCGTCCTGCTTCGACCCTCAACGATGACGTGGGCCTTTTTCCTGTATTCGTCGTTTGCAAACGCATGGTCTGCGAGCCTCGGCCAGTATCTGCCGAGCTGGTTGTTCGTTATCGATCAGTTGTTCTTTTTGCCCACGCACGGTGTAGCGAACTTCGCGTTGGCCATTTTCGCACTGCGCTTTCCAAACGACGACGCTCCGGGCTGGCGACGCACCGCGCAGACGGCCGTCCTCTGGACGGCCGCGGTACTTTTGCCGATGAGCTTCTGGCGGGTCGCCGCCACACAGCTTGCGGCGCCGGGATACGATCTCGCGGCTGAGATCGCGGGTGTTGCCGCGGTTGCAATGCTGCTATTCGTCGCGCTCGTCTTCGCGTTGACGTACGCGCACTCGCCGGCCGCAGACCGGGCCAAGCTTCGTTGGGTGATTCTGGGTCTCGTCATCGGGGAATCGGGTCTCGTGGCTTTTGAAGCGTCGAATGCATTGCCCAGGCTCGCGTTCGCGTGGCCGCTATGGCTCGTGAATGTCGTCACATCGCTCGATGTGGTCGTTCCCATCACCGTCGCCTACGCCGTCATCCGGCATCGCGTTTTCGACGTACGCTTCGTCGTCGGTCGCGCCGTCGTGTACGGTATCCTTACGACCACGATCGTGGTGATGGTCGCGCTCATCGACTTCGTGGCCGGCAAAGCGCTTTCGCAAACGCACCTTGCGGCGATTGGTGAGGCCGCGGCGGCAATCGTCTTAGGCCTCTCGCTCAACGGGTTGCACAAAAGAATCGAATCGGTGGTGGAGCGCGTTTTTTTTCGGCGGCGCCGTCTCGCAGAGCACCGGCTGGCCCGGATCGCTGCCGGTTTGATCCACGCCGAATCGGCCGATGCCATCACGCAAGCGATCCTCACCGAGCCCGTGCATGCGTTTTCTCTGGCATCGGGCGCGGTCTTCCGTCGCGAGGGTTCGGGCCGCTTCGTTCGCGCTGGGGCAGTCGGCTGGGACGCGCCGCTCGCAGTGATCCCCGCCGATCTGCCGGCGATCCTCGCGCTCTCTGCCGAACCCGCCGCTCTTCCCATCGAGGAAAGCTCGTGGCCCATGGGCCTCTTGCCGGGCGGAAACGCGAGCCCCGCGTACGCGCTGCCCGTTTTGGTTCAGCGCCGGCTCGACGCGATCGTTTTCTACGGCGCGCACACGAGCGCCGAGGAACTCGATCCCGACGAGTTGGCCACGCTCACGCAGCTCCTACACGCAGCGGGATTCGCCTACGAACATCTCGCATCCGAAACGGCCCTCGCGCAGACCGCAGCACTCGAAGCGGAAAATCGCACGCTGCGCACGCTGGTCGCAGGCGTTAAGGTCTGACCGCTACTGCGTGGTAAATGTGGCCGCATCGCGATAATAGGTTTGGCTCGAGCTACGCGATATCGATAAAGCGACCGACAACGGCGATCGGCGCGCAAGCCTCTTGTGGTGGGCCGAGCGACGAGCACGGGGCTAACCCCGCCGCGCCACGCTCGCCAGAAATTGAGACGCCGGTCGAGTTTGGGAACGGATAGGCAAGCTGCGGCGCCACCAGCTGATCCGGCAGCGCACAGAAAGCGTGACTCGGTAGATTCGTCGAGCAGCTTTCGATCGCAACGGAAAGCACCGTCGCAGAAAAGGCGACCAGCAAAAGAAAGCTCCGACGCTGCTTCATGTGACAAATACCTACTGCGTCGAAAACTTGCCGCTTGGAAAGTACTTCAAGAAACTCGTAGGGGTTGCTGGGAGACATTGGTAGACCGTGATTTGAGCTTGCGTCTGGTATGTCGTTGCCGGCTGCAACGTTGGAATCGACACTGCGAAATAGCTCTGGCCGTCGAGCGGGGTCGCGATCGGGCTCGGAAGCGGTGACGGCAGAGCGGTCGGCTCGGCCGTCGGAAGCGGGGTTCCACCCGGCGCAGCTCCGACCACGACGAGTAAAATGGGTTCGACGGTTCCCGTAAAGATAAGGGTTTGCGTCGACGTCGGAACGTCACTGGAATTCGGTAACGGATAGGCAAGTTGAGAAACGGCGAGCTCTGCCGGGGTGCTGCAGGTGATAGCGGTCGGAGTATAGGTCGCGCCGACCGGGGCACGAGGACCGGGGCCGCTGGAACAGCCGAGGAGCGCCACTGCATGCAACGCATAGAGCAGCCCGGCTGCACGGGTAAATCGGATCGGGTGTGATCGCATATTGGCCACGATACTAGCCTTTAAAGGCTAAGTCAACACACACCCTCTACGACCGGCGGACCATTACGCTGGGGAGAGGGTGCCCCGAGCGAACGATGCTATTCGCGGGCCTAGCCCAGGCGGCGCAAATTTAGCCTGACTTCGAGGGCGAGCTGCCGGGTCGAGCTGACCACGGCGTGCGCCACGCGACCCACGCTTTCGCTTCGGGCGACGTCGCGAGAGAGGACGACGCTTTCAGCAATAATGCCGCAGCCGACAGCCGCTTCGATGAGGGAGAGAAGCACGATAACGATCCGGCGCACGAACGATACTCCTTCAAACCAAGTAATTAGTTGTTCACGGCGGATGAGATTGGGCCCTCTGGGAGAAAACCGCTGGGATGCCCACTACTTTGAACGTTATTCACCAGCGAAGCTTGAGCGGTACGCGCAGGCGTATCTATCAGCTGCTGGCCGAGATGGGCACGTCGGCGGACGCGATCTGGCCTTTTGCCTCGCAGCCGTTTATGCGCAGTGCCGGGCCGCTCGATCCCGGTAAGACCGAGGAGTGGCATAGCGGCGTTCATGCGATCCTCGACGAGGTGGTGCCCGAAGAAAAGATCGTGTGGCGCTTTCTCAACGAGGGCTTCGACGGCACGCACGGGTTTTATCTCGAAGCCGATGCGAAGAAGACACGCATTTCGCATCGGATCGACGCCGTCGTCAACGACGTCGAGGGCCGTATGTTTTGGCGCCGGCTCGAAGATTCCAACGGCCGCACGATGGAAGCGCTCTTCGATAAACTCGAACGCGTCCTGCGGCGTTAGAACACCTGCGGCAGTTCGATTGCGTTGATGAACGATCGGAAGGCGCGCTCCGTGCGCGCTCGATCGCCCGTAGCGAGCATGTCGAACAACAGCCCCCGCATGACGCCCACGACCAGCGCCGCCAATGCCGTCGCTCGTTCTTCTGGGAAACCGCGATCTCCGAGCGCGCGCGCCACGGGGGCAATCCACTGAGTCGAAGCCGTTCGCAGCACCGTTGCGTAACGCTTGCGATCGCGCAGGGCGTAGCCGCTGGTTTCGAATCCCAGACGCAGGAGGCGGTCGTGGCGGGGGGCTGCAAGCCATTGCCACGCACGCAGCAGCAAGGTGCGCGCATCGTGTTCGGCGCTGCGTTCGTACCACGCCTCGAGAAGCCTGAGCTGTCGGTCGTTTGCCTCTTCGAGCGCGGCCACGATGAGCGCTTCTTTGGAACCAAAGTGATAGAGGAGCGTGCGAGGGCTCGCCTCGACGTAGTCGGCGAGCGGACGAAGTGAGAGTTCCGCGACGCCGTGCTCCAACACGTACTCGACGATCGAGCGCAGGAGGCGACTGCGAATGCGAGGGTCGGCGGTACGCGACACGACCGAACCTTCGCCGGTAGTGTTGCCCGTAACTCGTGTCGAAATCGCAAGAATGATGCGTTTTGCGCGGTGGCTCTTAGCCGCGCTCGCTGTCGTTACTTGCAGTATATTTCCGATCGAAGTCGCGGGTGCGGCTTCTAAAGGCATGATCCGCATCGGCCTCCTCGATCCTTCGACCGGTCCGCTCGCTACGGAAGGCGGCGAAGTGGATGCGGGGTTCCGCTATTACCTTGCGACCCACGGCGATCAGCTCGGCGGCTTTAGCGTCGAGTTGCGGACCGGGGACGAAGGATCGTCGGTCGAGGAAGCGCTTGCGGTGGCGCACCAATTGATCGAGCAAGATTCGGTCGACGCGATCGTGGGTCTCGTGAGTTCCGCCGATGCCTACGGCGTCGCCTCGTACATCGACGCACAGAAGAAGTTGTTGGTCATCACGGGCGCCGGAGCCGATGAACTCACGCAGGGCGCGGCGCAGAAGACGATCTTTCGCGTGGCCCACACGAGTTCGCAGGACGTTATGCCGCTGGGGGACTACGTCTGTCACCGCATGCGCTTGCGCACGGCGGCGATCGTGGCGGCAGACCAGCCCTACGATATCGAGGCCTCGGGTGGTTTCGCGCGTGCCTATACCGACGGGGGGTGCCGCGTCCTGCAAGAGCTCTACGAACCGAGTGGTTCGACCGATTGGTCCCAAGTGGTCGGCAAGATCGATAAACGCGCCCAACTCGTCTTCACCTCGGTAACGATCTCGGATGCGGTGAGCTTTCTGAATGCCTTTCGAGCCGCGGGCCTGCACGCGACCCTCGCTTCGGATGGGACGCTGACCGACGAACGCATCCTGCTGCAGGAACGTGAACGCGCGTTCGACGTGATGTCGGGTCTGCACTATGCCGCTACGCTGACCAATAGCACGAACGTAGCCTTTCGCAGCGGCTACGAGTCGCTGACGAACCGGCCCGTGTCGCAATACGTTGAAAACGGATACGTCGCGGCGAAGATGCTCGACGCCGCCCTCGACAGGCTCGGAGCAGGGCCCGTGAAGATCGACGCCGTCCTCGCGGCGCTGCGCGTCGCGCAACTCGACGCACCGCGCGGTCCCGTGCGCTTCGATCATTATCAGCAGGTGGTCAACAACGTCTACATACGCCGCGTCCGGCAAGTCGGCGGCCGTTTTCGCAACGACGTTATCGAGACGTTCCCGGCCGTGTCGCAATTCTGGCAATATACCCCCGACCGCTATCTGCAATTGCCGACGTATGCGAAACTCAAGGGAACGTGGGCGCGTCCGTAGTCCCATGAGCAGTTCGGGAAGCATCGTTTTTGTGACGGGCGCGACGGCCGGCTTCGGCTCCGCGATCGCGCGCCGTTTCGCGGGCGACGGAGCGCGCATCGTTGCCGCCGGCCGCAGGCTCGAGCGCCTGAGCCCGCTGCAAGCGGAGTTCGGGGACCGCATCCATGCAATCGCCCTCGACGTGCGGGATCGAGACGCCGTCGTTGCGGCGGTTGCCGGGTTGCCGTCCGAGTTCGCTGCCATCGACGTCCTGGTCAACAACGCAGGCCTCGCGGCCGGCCTCGAGCCCGCCTGGAAGGCCGATCTCGACGATTGGGACGCAATGATCGATACGAACGTGAAGGGTCTCGCGTACGTCACTCGGGCGGTTTTGCCGGGAATGGTCGAACGGCGTCGCGGGCTCGTGGTCAATCTCGGGTCGACTGCGGGCGAGTTCCCGTATCCCGGCGGCAACGTGTACGGCGGGACCAAGGCCTTCGTCTACCAATTCTCGCTCAATTTGCGGGCGGATCTGCTCGGGACGGGAGTCCGTGTGACCGTCGTTGCGCCCGGTCTTGCGGGAGGCACCGAGTTTTCGAACGTTCGCTTTCACGGCGACGATCAGAAAGCGGCCTCCGTGTATGCCGGAACCACGCCGCTCGGGCCGGAGGATATCGCCGAAACGATCCATTGGATCGCGTCGCTTCCGCCTCACGTGAACGTCAATTCGATCCAATTGATGCCCGTCGCGCAAGCGTTCGGGCCGCTGGCCGTGGCCCGCGATGAGACCGCACCCGCGAAGGGGAAGTAGGAGCGCATGACCAGCATCGCCGCCCGCCCCAAGGTCCTCGATCCGCTCGACCTTCTCGGCCTCGATGACGAACTCGCTTCCGAAGAGCGCTTGATCCGCGACACGGTGCGGGATTTCGTGCGCAAGCGGATACTCCCCGATATCGGCGACTGGTTTGAAGAGGGCATCTTCCCGAAGGAACTCGCAAAGGAACTGGGCGCCCTCGGGCTGCTCGGCATGCACCTCGACGGCTACGGATGCGCGGGGGCAAGTGCCACCGCCTACGGCATCGCATGTCGCGAACTCGAGGCGGGCGATTCGGGGCTGCGCAGCTTCGTTTCGGTGCAAGGGTCGCTGGCGATGTTTCCGATCCATTCGTACGGATCGGAGGAGCAGAAGCAGACGTGGCTGCCGCGGATGGCGCGCGGCGAAGCGATCGGCTGTTTCGGCCTGACGGAGTGGGATTTCGGCAGCGAACCCGCCGGCATGCGCACGACGGCGCGGCGTGACGGCTCCGATTACGTGCTCAACGGCTCGAAGGCTTGGATCACCAACGGCGGGGTCGCCGATGTCGCCGTAGTGTGGGCGCATACGGAATCGTCCGGCGGTGCCGGCGCGAGCGGCACCGACGTGCGCGGCTTCGTGGTCCCGACCACGACGCAAGGCTTTCGCGCACGCAATATCGAGCGCAAGCTTTCGCTGCGGGCTTCGGTGACGTCCGAACTAGTTTTCGAAGATTGCCGGTTGCCCGAAAGCGCGATGCTGCCCGGGGTACAGGGGATGCGCGGGCCGCTTTCCTGTTTGAGTGAAGCGCGCTACGGCATCGTCTGGGGAGCGCTCGGCGCGGCCAGGGCCTGTTACGAAGTGGCGCTCGAGTACGCGAAGACTCGCGTTCAGTGGGGCAAACCGATTGCGGCGTTTCAAATCACGCAAGAGAAACTGGTCAACATGGCGCTCGAATTGCAAAAGGGCCAACTCTTGGCCACGCATCTGGGCAAGCTCAAAGATAAGCACGAAATTCTACCGCAGCACGTGAGCGTCGGCAAGCTCAACAACGTGCGCGAAGCGCTCGCGATCTGCCGCGAAGCGCGCACGATCTTGGGCGCGAGCGGCGTGACCCTCGAGTACCCGATCATCCGCCACATGAACAATCTGGAATCCGTGCTCACCTATGAAGGCACGAGCGAAATACACACGCTAATCTTGGGCCAAGCGATCACGGGGATTGCTGCCTTTGCGTAAGGCGTAGCCGCGACATAGCGAAAGAGCCGGGTCGCATCCTCGCGGCCCGGCTCTTTTCGATCGCTGCCCCGCTGCGAGCTATCTCACGACGTGCCAATCGGTGATGACGTATTGCGCACCGGTGGCGGTCAAAGTGAGCGTTCCGTCGCCGAAAGCATCGACGGCGAAGGTCGCGATCTGGGTCGTTCCCCTGCCGATCGTTCCGGTGATGTACCCAGCCGACGAGGGCGGCAGCGCGGAGTTGGTGGCAACCGATAAGGTCGTTCCGTTCGAAAGCGTAGCGTTCGTGATCGTTAAGCTCTCGAGCATTCCGTGGAGGTAGGTCGCGACGACCGGAATGCTGTAGGTTCCGGTGCTCGTTCCGCCCGCAAGGGTGAACATCGGCGTTGCGATGGGGCAAGCCGTATTCTGCGTTCCGGTCGCAATCGAGAGTGCGCCGATCGCGCCCTTGAACGTCGTGCCGGCGTGCGTGGCCGTCCAGGTGACGGAGTTATCGCTATTGACCGTACGCGAGCCGCCCGAGAGGACGCCACCCTGCCAGCCGAAGGTTTCGTTGAGCTTTGCAATGCCGGTGTCGTTGAAACCGGACGAGTCGGAACAAAATGCGTTGGTCCCCGATGACGCGGGCTGCATCACGAGCTCGCTGCCGGAAGAGATCGTCTTCGCCTCGGCGATCGTGAGGGTGTCAGACTGGACGAGATCGAATCCGGCGGCCGCCTCGGGGTAGCCGTACTTGTTGAAGGTTGCGTTCGTGATCGTATGCTGGTCGGTCTGCGTGGCGATCGCGGTCGGGTTACCGGGGGCGAAGAGGGACTCGGTCACAGCGACCGTTTCGGAGCTCGCGCTCGTGGGAGCATAGACGCGTACGATGTCTCGCGCCTTTTCCGAGCAGGCGCTATCGTAGAAATCGATCGTCTCGGTGGAATCGGCATCGCCGTTTTGATCTGGAGCGAAGAACTCAACGCCGTTATTGCAGGTGCCGCTCGCTACGTCGCGCGTTCGAGCGGAGGATCCAATCCCGGAAACCGTCGACGTATCGATGGATTTGTCGAAATCTGCGAAGTTTTTCAGCGGACTGCCGACGGCGTTCGCGTCGCTGACGACCGCCTCCGATTGAGCTTGCGAGCCTTGCGAAGGCGACGATGTGGCAGGGGACTGCGTAGCCGGCGTCTGCATCGGCGACGAGCCGCCCCCGCCGCCGCTACAGCCCGCGAGCAGGGCCGATGCGGCAATAGCCGCCGTGATGAAACGATCGCGCATAAAAGACATACTCCATAGCTGGTTGAGACGTTGATAGCTCAACCCTAAGCTGTGAAGACGCCAAGTTCATTAGCTCGTGGAGAGAGAGCGATTAGGCTTTCATGAAATCGAAACGGGAACGCGCTTGGCACGCTGATATTGCACGGGCCACGCGATATCGATACCGAGTTCGCTTGCAGCACGCAGCGGCCAATACGGATCGCGCAGCAGTTCGCGCGCGAGCGAGACGATATCGGCACGCCCTTCGTGCACGATCTCATCGGCCTGCGCGGAATTTGTGATCAGGCCCACGGCTCCGGTCGCAATGCCGGCTTCGCGCTTGATGCGCTCTGCGAACGGAACCTGATAGCCGGGACCGAGGTCGATGCGCTGATGCTCGACCGCACCCCCCGAAGACGCATCGATGAGATCGACGCCGAGGGCTTTCAAATCGCGCGCGAGCGCGATCGAACTTTCGATATCCCACCCGCCGGGCGCCCAGTCGCTTGCCGAGATGCGCACGAAGAGCGGATAGGCCTCGGGCATGATGGCGCGCACGGCCGCCGCCGTTTCGCGCAGAATTCGCGAGCGATTGGCGTACGAGCCGCCGTACTCATCCGTGCGCTCGTTGCACAGCGGTGAGAGGAACTCGTGGAAGAGATACCCGTGCGCGGCATGCAGTTCGATGACGCGAAATCCAGCGGCGAGCGCCCGCTTCGCAGCGGTTGCAAAAGCGTCCGGGATCGCACCAATTTCGTCGTGCGTAAGCGCACGGGGCGAACCGTAATTTGATGCAAACGCGATGGCGCTTGGCGCAAGCGGCTCCCATCCGCCGCGCTGCGGCGTCACATAACCCTGCTGCGTCTCCCAGGGCCGGGCCGTGCTCGCTTTGCGGCCGGCGTGCGCGAGTTGAATGCCCGCGACGGCCCCTTGTTCGTGGATGAACGCGGCGATTTGGGCGAGCTTCTCGACATGCCCGTCGCGATAGATCCCGAGATCTTCGGGCGAGATTCGCCCGTCCTGGACGACGGCGCACGCTTCGGTGACGACCAGGCCCGCGCCACCGACGGCACGGCTGCCGAGGTGGACGAGGTGCCAATCCGTCGCGAATCCATCGTGGCTCGAATATTCGCACATCGGTGAGACGGCGACGCGATTACGAAGCGTGACCCCGCGCAGGGTTATGGGATCGAACAAGTGCGGCATTGCACGCTTTTAAAAAGCGGCAACGCCGCCCGGGTTGCAGCGCGGCTAGTTCCCGCCGGCCGCCGGCGGAACGGCCTGCGGAGGACGGTGCATGAGCGTTTCGAACTCGTTGCGCTGCTCGGGTGTGAGGACTCCTTCTATGTTCGAGCGTAGCTGCTTGCGCGTGATGGGTGTTGCGGATTCCCGCGCAGCGCGAAACGACTTCATCATCGAGGCGATCTGCTTGCGCTGATCGTTCGAAAGATCGAGTTGCTGCAAGGCCGCGCGCATGCGGTTCTTGCGATGGGCGCCGGCCGGCGGCGGCCCTTGGTTTTGCGGGGCGGCGGCTGCCGGCGCCGAGGGTAACGGATACGGCGCGCTTTGTGCGCCGGCAGCGGCCGAGGCGCCGAGCAACGTGCCGGCGAGTGCGATCAGTGAGAAAACGGGGCGTACGAACACGGGCAAACTCCTTTTGGTATGCATTATAATGGAGTCTACCGTTGCAATGTTTCGCGCAGATGTGAGAACGGGATGAAAGTTTGAACGCGTCATGAAAACGACGACCGACTATCTCTACATCGAGACGCCGTCTCGCTATGAAATTCGAGACATTACGGACGATGTTGCGAAGATCGTCGCATCGGCAAAGATCGCCGAGGGAATGGTGCTGGTGAGCGCCATGCACATCACGGCGAGCGTGTTCGTCAACGATCACGAATCCGGGCTGTGGTCCGATATCATGAGGTGGGTGGAAAGGCTGGCGCCTTCGGGCGTGGACTACGCGCACCATCGCACGGGTGAAGACAACGGCGATGCCCACCTCAAACGCATGCTGCTCGGGCATCAGGTGCTGCTGCCCATCACTGGAGGCAAACTGGACCTCGGACCGTGGGAACGCGTGCACTACGGCGAGTTCGACGGCATGCGCCGCAAACGCGTCGTCGTCAAAGTTATGGGCGAGTAACGGTGTCCGGCCTTACGGTTTGATCGCTACGGCGCGTACGCCGTCGCTGGCCTGCGCTTCGAACTTCTTGAAGTTCTCCTGGAAAAGGCCGGCGAGTTTTTTTGCCTGTGCGTCGTACGCAGCCGTATCCGCCCACGCATTGCGCGGGTTGAGCACGTCGCTCGGAACGTCACCGAGCGACGTCGGGAGCGCGAGACCGAAGAACGGTTCCTTCTCGAACGTCGCGTTCGCGAGGGTGCCGTCGAGTGCGGCATTGACCATCGCGCGCGTGTGCGCGATCGCCATGCGCTTCCCGACGCCGTAGGCACCGCCGGTCCAGCCGGTATTGACGAGCCAACACGTCACTTCATGCTTGGCGATGCGTGCGCCCAGGAGCTTCGCGTATACCGTTGGGTGATGGACCATGAATGGCGCGCCGAAGCAGGTCGAAAACGTAGCCGTCGGTTCGGTGACGCCCTTTTCGGTCCCGGCGACTTTCGCGGTATATCCGGACAAGAAGTGGTACATCGCTTGTTCGGGCGTGAGCTTGGCGATCGGTGGGAGAACGCCGAAGGCATCGGCGGTCAGCATCACGATCGTGTCGGGATGGCCCGCAATCAGGTTGGGAACGATGTTGGGGATATATTCGACCGGGTACGCAGAACGCGTGTTTTCGGTCTTCGCTTCGCTTTCGAGATCGAGTTCGCGCGTCGCTTCGTCCATAACGACGTTTTCGAGAACGGCGCCGAAGCGATGCGATGCGGCCCAGATCTCGGGCTCGGCTTCTTGCGAGAGGCGAATGACCTTCGCGTAGCAGCCGCCCTCGAAATTGAACACGCCGTCGGCCGACCAGCCGTGTTCGTCGTCGCCGACGAGCGGACGGTTCGAGTCGGCCGAAAGCGTCGTCTTACCGGTGCCGGAGAGGCCGAAGAAGATCGCAGTATCGCCCTCTTTGCCGACGTTTGCAGAGCAGTGCATCGGGAGCACGTCGCGCAGCGGCATCAAATAATTCATGATCGTGAAGACCGACTTCTTGATCTCGCCCGCATAGCGCGTGCCGCCGATCAGGACGATCTTCCGCGCCATATTGACGAGCACGAAGGTCCCGCTGCGCGTACCGTCGCGCGCCGGATCCGCTACGAATTCGGCGGCATCCACGATCGTGAACTCGGGCGAGAAATTGTCCGGGATATGCTCGGGCGTGATAAAGAGGTTGCGCGAGAACAGCGAGTGCCAGGCGTACTGCGTGATCACCCGGATCGGCAAACGATAGCGTTCGTCGGCGCCCACGTAGGCGTCGAGCGCATAAATTTCCCGTTCGCCGAGATACGCCGCCACGCGGTCGAAAAGCGCATCGAAGGTTGCCGGTTCGATCGGCTTGTTCGTCTCGCCCCAATCGATGTGGGTCTCGCTGCCGGGCTCGCGCACGAAGAATTTATCCTTCGGGGAGCGGCCCGTATGTTCGCCCGTTTCCACCACAAACTGCCCGGCGGCGCCGATCTCGCCCTCGCCCTTGCGTACGGCGTGTTCGTATAAGGACGCAACGGAGAGGTTCCGATGCACGGCCGGTGAGCCGCCCAAACCGAGGCTCTCGAGGTGTTTGCGAAGACTCGAATCGATGTGGGGGAGCGTAAGAATGGCAGATTCTCCTTTGAGATCGGGGCGGCGTGCCCCCCGATGGCCCCCCTCGCCGCACTCGCGGCTCGTCTCCACGGGAGGGTGACGCGTCGGGGAGTGGGTTGCGGGGAAGTTTTTGCGTTCTCGGGTTTGGAGATCGGGGCGGCGTGCCCCCCGATGGCCCCCCTCGCCGCACTCGCGGCTCGTCTCCACGGGAGGGTGACGCGTCGGGAAGTGGGTTGCGGGGAAGTTTTTGCGTTCTCGGGTTTGGAGATCGGGGCGGCGTGCCCCCCGATGGCCCCCCTCGCCGCACTCGCGGCTCGTCTCCACGGGAGGGTGACGCGTCGGGAAGTTTTTGCGTTCTCGGGTTTGGTGTTGTTGCCTTCTGGCGGAGGTGGGTCGAAGGTCCCTATATTAGGGTGTCAGTTGGGACGTGGTGGACCTTTACTCTGGTTTCGACTCCTAGCCGATGAAAGAAAGTTGCGCGCAAGAAGCCTTTTGCCCCCCTTCTAGGCTAGTTGAAGAGCACTCTCGTGCTCGAGCTGCGGTCGGCCTCGGCGACGTCGAGATAGGTTCCGACGAGGTGATCGAAGGTCGGGTTCGTTACGCCGAACCAGAGCTTCTCGTTTTTGAAGTGGTGCCACAGGTGGTACTTCTTGATGTACCGGCCGTACGGCGTTTTCGGTTTGTATGGAATATGGGCGACGTAATGCACCCATTCGTAGTAGAACAAGCCCAGGAGGTTGCCGAAAATCAGCGATGCGGTTGTGTCCCGGTCGCGCGTGATGGCGGCGTAGGCTCCGCCGAAGAGCGCTAAGGTAGGCACCAGCGCCCAGGGCGGCAGGAAGAGCAGTTCGAGTTTGGCGGGCTCGACGTGATGGTCGTAGTGCAAGCGCCGCTGCAAGTCCAGAATGAACTCGTTCTCCGAGGGCTTGGCGTGCAGCAGGAAGCGGTGCGTCGAATACTCGCTGGCAAAAAACAGCAGAGCGCCCACGCCGACCGCAGCCGGCTTTTGTTTCGGGCCGCCAAGGGCCGAAGCTGCGAGCAGCGAGGCAGCACCGGCCACGAGCATCGAGTTGCTCCCGTGGCGAAAAAACTCTCGAACCATAAGCCGTGGTTTCGGTTCGCACCTGCGGCGAACCCGCATGGCGAGGGCGCTCGTGCCGAGAACGCCGTCACAATGGCTCAACGATTTGCTCTCGCGGCGCTCGCGTTCGGCGTCTCGCTTTTCGCCGCCCGAAGCTCCGCCTCGCAGATCGGCATCACGATCGGAGTGCTTCCCCCCGGGCCGGGCGATGCGATTACCGACGTTGCGGGCGTTAGGGTCGCACACGTAACAAAAATCGAGGGAAGTCCGGGTGCGCTCGTTCCCGGCAAGGGCCCGGTCAGAACCGGCGTTACGGTCGTGCTGCCCAACGACGATCCGTGGACGAAACGGGTCGCGGCGTCCACCTACGATCTCAACGGCAACGGCGAAATGACGGGCGCGCATTGGGTCGACGAGTCGGGATTTCTCGAAGTGCCGATCGCCCTCACGAACACGCTCGACGTCGGCCGCGTCGACGACGGCGTGATCGATTGGCTGATCGCAAAGCATCCAGATATCGGCGTCGACGACGACGTTCCGCTTCCCGTCGTCGCGGAGTGCGACGACCAGGGCATTAACGACATCCAAGGGCGTCACGTCATGCCGAGCGACGTCGTCGCCGCACTCGATGCGGCGAAAGGCGGAACCTTCGAGCGCGGCGACGTCGGCGCCGGTACGGGCATGCGCGCGTTCGCGTTCAAAGCCGGCATCGGCACGGCATCGCGCGTGATCGCGAAGGACCACGGCGGCTATACGGTCGGCGTGCTCGTGAACGCGAACACGGGCTCGCGCGCGGAACTTCGCATCGACGGCGTTCCGGTGGGACGCGTCCTCGCAAACGAACTGTTGCCCAGCGTTGCAAAACATGCCGCGATGCGAACGCGCGGCCGCGCGGCCGACGGCAGCGTCATCGTGACGATCGCAACCGACGCTCCCTTAGATTCGCGTCAATTACACGAACTCGCGATCCGCGCGACGCTCGGGCTCGCGCGCACGGGCATCACCTCGCACGTGTCGAGCGGAGATCTGCTCATCGCCTTCAGCACGACGCATCTGTATCCGCGCGATCCGAATTCGCCCCTGCCTGCAACGCTCGTCAACGACGACGACACGATGGACGCACTGTTCGCGGCGACCGCCGAGGCAACCGAAGCTGCGGTCGACGATGCGTTATTTTCTGCGCACACCATGTCGGGCGCGCGGGGTCTGACGTACTATGCGATCCCGCTGACAGAAGTTCGAAAACTCCTCAATACCGCTAAGGATTCTTTACCATCTAAACGGTGAAAACGAACATTGTATACGCTATGATTTGTTCGTAGCACGAAGCCGACATCGTTTGATCGCCGTGCTGAAAAGCTTGTCCGCAAGAGGCAAGGGGGCGAAGGAGCGTCACGGTAATACCGGGACGCTTCTTTGTTTCCCGCAACTCGTTTAGCAGTGAACCATTAGATTTCTAACAGACATGTCGGTTAGACTTGTGCTAGCGACGCTTTTGCCGCGCGGGCGGGATCCGGCGTCAGATACAGCGGCTTCATCGTCAGGATCGCGTCGACCGAATCGTCCCCAACCGTCACGTGACAGAGTGCCTGATCGCGGTTCATCGAGAACAGTTCGCTCGTATCGAGCTTGTTGATGTTGTGCTTGGTCGCGCGCTCGAGAACGGCCAGCGTATCGTCGTCGTCGGTCTTGAAGAAGATCTTCTGCGTGAAATTCTGGAGCGCCGCGTCCACGTGATACTTTGGCAGCACGGAATACAGCGATGAGACGCCCTGCGTCGTTCCCAGCACCATGCAGCCGGCCGAACGGATGATGCCCAGCGACTGGACGTCGGATTCCGAAATACAGAGCTGGTATTCGTCGATGCCGAAGACGATCGGGCGGTTCTGATCGAGGGACGGATCGGCGCGCCGGTTTTCGAGGGCGGTGAAGAAGCGGCGTTTTGCGATCGTGTAGATGGCCTGAGCCGCCCGTTCGTACTTGGTCCGCGGCACGTGAAGGATGATGACCTTCCCGTCGAAGACGGATTCGACTTGCACGAGGTTGTGTTTGCGCGCGAAAGTTCGGGAGATCGCGACGTCGCGCAGGGGCTCGAGCAGCATCGATACCGCGAACTGCACGGCGCGCCGCGTCTCCGGCGTAAACTGTAAATACCGCGTATCTTCGTAGCTCATCGCTTCGCGAATGGTCCACGCTTCGTCCGCGTCGTGCGGCAGAGCCCGCAGCCGCTCCATGGCCTGGATGCGGCACATCGCGGCAAACTTGTCATCGAAACAGTACCCGGTGAGGTGCTCGAAGGTGTAGTACTGTGAGCCTGCGGCCTTGAGCATGCGCAGCGCGTTCTTCATGCGCGCGACCGCTGCGTCGACCCATTGCTTCGCATCGTCACCGACGCGGCCGAAAGTGTCCCGAAAATACATAGCGTCGACGTCGGGACTGCCGCTGAGCAGGTCGAGCCCGATCGCGCTGCCAGGCTCGATGACGAGCGATTCGCGGCCGGCGCGCCGCGCGATTTCGACCGCTTCGCCGACCGCCTCGACCTTGGCGGCGATGATGAAGGCGCCGCACTGCAGCCGGCCGAGCATCTCGAGCAGCATAGGATTGTAGGCCCGCGTCGTCTTACCGGAGCCCGAGGATCCAAAAATCATCGTGTGGCGGCAAAGATCTTCGATGCCGAATACGACGCGCATCTCTTCATCGCCGAGGCTAAGGGTCCGCGGAACGCTCTGATTCATATGTTTTGCGTGGGCCTTTGGTGGTCCGGTGGTGGAGTCGGAGCCGAGCGGCTCTCTTTAGATGATTGTCGTCACAGTCGGTGCCGCTCTGAAGCCGGACCGGAAATAACAAGGCCGGCCCCTCGCGGAGCCGGCTTCCTTAAAAACTACCAAAGCGTGAGGACGCTCGTACTTTGCCCGAATCTAGGAGCGGGGCGGCGCAGTTGCCTCGCGGCAATAAGCCGCCCCGCGGCGACGAGTCGGGTAAAGTACGAGCGTCCCCTCTCTTCTAGGCGACGTGCATCGGGGCCAGGTCGCGCTCTTGGAGGATGGCTCCAGGGGAGATGACGTGGCGCTTGAGACCGAGCTTGGTGGCATCGACACCGAGGGCGAGCGCGACCAGCTGCGGGAGGTGGAACGTCGGGAGGTCGGTGCGGCCCCAGCGGGCGACGGAATCTGCCTGGTAGCCGTCGAGAGCGAGATGGCACAGGGGGCACGGCGTGAGGACGGCCTCGGCGCCCTTGTCCTTGGCCATCCGCATGTTCTGGCCCACCATGTTGGGAGCGATTCCGTCCTTTTCGAGTTGGACGTGAAATCCGCAGCAACGCGTTTTGCCGGCATAGTCGATCGCTTCGCCGCCGAGCGCTTCGATGAGATCTTCGAGCGAATGCGGGTTGCGGGACGATTCCCAGCCGTTCACGGATTCGGGCCGGATGATGTGGCAGCCGTAGAACGGTGCGACTTTAAGGCCGTTGAGCGGATTGACCACCATTTTCTTGAGCTCGTCCAGACCGATGTCGTCGATGAGCAGCCAGAGCAGATGGCGCACCGACACGGTGCCCTTGTACGACGCGTTGAACTTGCCGAGGATGGCGTTGGCGTGATCGAGCCGGCCCTCTTCCTCGAGCAGCTCCTTATTAGAGGCGCGCATATGGCCCGTGCACGTCGAGCAGATCGTGATGACGTCGTCGAGCCCCAAGGCTTCGGCCTGGGCATAGGTGCGGGCGTTGAGCACGCGGGCGACGTCGCGATTGACGTCGTTGAGCACGGAGGCGCCGCAGCATGAAGCCGCGGTCAACTCGACGAGTTCGATGCCCAGGCGGTCGGCCAGCAGCATCGTCGAGTTGAAGAGTTCCGTGCACGATTCTTTGGCGACGCACCCGGGGAAGAAGCCGTAGCGTTTGGTCTCGGCGGATTTGGAGCGGCGCTTCGCGGGAAGGGCGCCCGTTATTACGGCGGACATTATCCTACAGGGACCTCCATGGCTTCGAAGATCGTCCGAATCTCGGCGACTTTTTCGACCGGGTGCATGATCAGCGGCGGTATCTTACCCTTCGATGCCATGCGCAAGCCGAGCGGCATGATCTTGAGCAAACCCTTGAAGTTGAACTTTCCGACGGTGCCCACGATGACGTCGTTTTCCGCGAGCATGCCGGTTTGCTTGATGGTCTTTGCGACGACGAGCGCGTGGCGCGGGCCGGGGGCGTTCGTTTGGCCGAGCTCGATCGATTTGCGCTTCGTATCGATGATGCGGTCGTGCGGGTCGACGTGCTTGGGGCAGTACGAACACGCATAGCAGTGCGCGCAGAGCCAGAGATAATCGTCGCTGATCTGCGCGACGCGTTCCGCTTGCTTCGAATCGCGCGTGTCTTCGATGAAACGATACGCGTACGCGATCGCCGCAGGTCCCGCAAACGACGGATCGACGCTGACGACGGGGCACAAGGCGTAACACGTCGCGCACATCACGCAGTTCGCGACGGCAACGAGCTTCTTCATATCCTCGGGCGACACGCGGCGCTCGCGATCGTGGTCCGAATCCTTGTCGGCGGGCTGGAGATAGGGCTTCAGACGCGCGTACTTATCCCAGAACGGATCCATGTGGACGACCAGGTCCTTCATGGGCTCGAAGTTGGGCATCGGATCGATTTTGACGGAGCCGTCTTCGCGCAGCACGGAGGAGATCGGCGTCTTGCACGCCAGTCCCGTGACCCCGTTGATGTTCATCGAGCACGAGCCGCAGATGGCGGAGCGGCACGAGCGGCGGAACGAGATCGATCCGTCCACCTCGGCCTTCGCGTACTCGAGCGCGTCGAGGACGGTCGAGGTCTCGGGAAAGTCGATATCCACGCGATCGCGGTGTGGTTCCTCGCCGGTCGCGGGGTCGAATCGATAGAGGTCGAGGGTGATCTTCGACATTGGTTAGTACGACCTGACTTCGGGTTTATATTTGGTAAACGTCACTTTGCGCGAATAATCGGGCTTCGGATCCGCGCCCGTGTAGTGCATGAGTGAATGCACGAGCCACTTCTCATCGTCGCGCTCGGGGAAATCGGTGCGGGCCTGCGCGCCGCGCGATTCCGTGCGGTTGAGCGCACCGAGCGCGATCGGTTGCGAGACATCGACCAGGAATTCCGTTTCGAGCAGGCCGACGAGATCGGTATTGAACGTCTTCGATTTATCCATGACGGTCATCGTCTTGGCGGCCTCGCGCACCTTGCGCAAGCCCTCGACGGCCGTCGTCAATTCGCTTTCCTTGCGGAAGATGAAGACGTTGTCGGACATCACCGCGTTCATCTCTTTGCGAACGTGTGAATGGCGCTCGCCGCCCGTGCGCGCGAGGATGCCGTCAATACGATCTTGCTCGGATTTGAGCGTCCCCTCCGAGGGCCGGACCTCTCCGATGCTCTTGACGTACTGCACCGCTGCTTTCGCGCTGCGTGCGCCGAAGACGATGGTTTCGAGCAGCGAGTTGCCGCCGAGACGGTTCGCGCCGTGAACGCTGACGCAGGCGCACTCGCCGGCCGCGTAGACGCCGGGAATCTTGGTTTCTCCGAACTTATTGGTTTCGATGCCGCCCATTGCGTAATGCATACCGGGCAGGATCGGAATCGGCGTATCGATCGCGTCTTTCCCGGTCGCGTCGAGCGCCAACTCGCGAATCTGCGGCAAGCGTTCGAGGATCTTCTCGCGGCCCAGATGGCGCAGGTCGAGCATCACGCAGCCGTCGATGCCGCGGCCTTCCATGATCTCGGTCCACTCAGCGCGCGAGACGACATCGCGCGAGGCGAGTTCTCCCTTGTTCGGCGCGTACTTGAACATGAAGCGCTCGCCCTCACTGTTGAGGAGGTAGGCTCCCTCACCGCGCGCCGCTTCGGAAAGGAGCACGCCGTTTTCTTTGAGCGAGGTAGGATGGAACTGAACGAACTCCATGTCCATCAGCGGAATGCCGGCGCGGTACGCGATCGCCATGCCGTCGCCCGTGGAGGCGTAGCCGTTGGTCGTCTTCGCGTAGACGCGTCCGAGGCCGCCCGTTGCAAAAATCGTGGCCTTCGCCGTCACGAGCTCCAGTTCGCCCGAACGCATGTTGTAGGCCACGACCCCGGCCCCGACGCCGTCCTCAACGCACAGCGCCGTTGCAAAGTACTCTTCGTAGACCTTGACGCCGAAGCGCTCGAGCTGTTCCCAAAGTGTGTGCAGGATGACGAGCCCGGTGACGTCGGCGGAATAACACGTGCGCGGCGAACCGGCGCCGCCGAAAGGACGCTGGGCGATCCGGCCGTCGGGCAATCGCGAAAAAATGCAGCCCCGGTGCTCGAGCCACACGATCTGCCGCGGAGCATCCTCGGCCATGGCTTCGATCGAATCCTGATCGCCGAGATAATCGGAGCCCTTGACGCAGTCGAACGCATGATTTTCCGGAGAATCGTCTTCACGATTGCCAAGCGCGGCATTGATGCCGCCCTGCGCCGCACCCGAGTGGCTGCGCACCGGGTGCATCTTCGAGACGATCGCTACATCTGCACCGGCTTCGGCAGCTTCTACGGCTGCTCGCATCCCCGCAAGGCCGCCGCCGACGACGACGACATCATGTTTGATCAAACTCTTTGCTTTCTTTAAGATCGGGGCGGCGTGCCCCCCGATGACCCCCGGGCCCGGACTCCCGGGCCCAAAAATAGTGGTTAAAACTCTGCTCTTGCTTTGGAAAAGATCGGGGCGGCGTGCCCCCCGATGACCCCCGGGCCCGGACTCCCGGGCCCAAAAATAGTGGCTAAAACTCTGCTCTTGCTTTGGAATAGAGGGGGGCGGGGGGCCCCC